>Ga0209918_1000001_pt1 | contig 427384 bp, 356 predicted proteins | sample SalPonD_shore_MG_FD_185712 | JGI IMG/M metagenome (GOLD analysis project Ga0209918, IMG submission 185712) | Salt pond soil microbial communities from South San Francisco under conditions of wetland restoration - Salt Pond MetaG... | ecosystem: Environmental > Aquatic > Marine > Intertidal...
AGGCAGGGGTGTATCGTTTGCCGTGTTTGTTTGCCATGATTTGTTCTCCTTTCACGGAGAAACTATCACCCAGATCCCTTTGTTGCAATTAGTACTTCCGGTGGTACAGGTTTTAGGGCCCACTACAGGCTAAGGTATGAGAAAACTATTTAGTCTTATTAAAGTAGATATTTATTGAAAACACGCATAAATATAAATAGTACTGGTCCTCAAAATTTAAGTATAAGGGCCCAATTCTTCTTAGCGTATGCATTCGCTGCGATTCCATATTCTTTTTATTTTAAAGGTCGGCAGATAGTATACGTACTCCTTTTTATTATTATAGCTTACATGGCGCATTCAAGAAGGAGTTCTTACCCGATTAGCTTTAAATTATATCTGTTACTAGTGGTGGAATTAATAATATTTCAAAGTATAACCTTTTTTCGATTTTCATTGACAAATTTTTATGGGGTATTAATCAATATACTCTATGCATTCTTTTTAATTAGTTTACTTCATAAAAATACTTATAAATACTATACAAGCATCGTATTAATAATTACTATAATTAGCTTTATATTCTATTTTCCATCATTAATATCAACTACAATACATTCTTTAATTGGTAAAATTCCACACTATCTTAAAACAGATTATTTATTAAAAGATCAAAATTTTATCATTTACACTTGGGAAAGATATTCAACATTAGGTTTACTTAGGAACTCTGGGAATTATACCGAGCCCGGTTCTTTTTCTGCATATTTAAATCTTGCCTTAATATTTAACATTATACACAAAAAACAGATACTTAATAAAATAAATATATTATTAATTATCGCAATAATTACCACTTTTTCAACGGCTGGTTATATATCTTTATTTATTATAATAATGGGATTCACTATATCACAGAAGAAAGTTACTTATCAAATAATAGCTGCACCAATAATTATTTTTGTAAGTATTTATAGTTTTCAGCATTTACCATTTCTACAAGAAAAAATTAATAAACAATTGTATGCAGTGGAATATAAGGGATTAAACACAGGAAGATTTGGCAGTGCAGTCAACGATCTAAAAGATTTTAAAAAATATCCTTTACGAGGAAGGGGGTTATTAAAAGTAACCCGGTTTGATGAAATACGGGGGTGGAATGGCGACCAATCCCCGCGATCATTATCAAATGGACTCACGAATCAAGTAGTAAGGTACGGAGTATTGGGTTTTATTATATATATACTGTTAATGTTTAGATCTTTGAGAATGTACCTCAGGGAATTTGATATTAATCAATATTATGTATTCTATATTATTGCCGCGATATTCGCAGCTGCTTTTAGCCAAAGTGTTCTGGAAAATGCCCCATTTTTGGGTTTATTATTCATCGGTGATTTTGTTAGTCGCAAAAAGAAAGCTAATAATGAAAATATCTATTATCACTCCCAATTATAATTACGACGAATATATCGGTGAAACAATAAGAAGTGTTGTGGAACAGGATTATGAGGAGATTGAACATATTATAGTTGACGATGGATCAACTGATAATTCGGTGCAAATTATTAAATCATATCAAAAATTGTATCCTAATAAGATCAGATTAATCGAACAGGAGAATAGAGGACAGACTTCTGCTATTAATACAGGAATGAGGTTAGTTACTGGCGAAATTATTGGATGGCTTAATTCTGACGATACTTATAAAAGTGATACTTTTAAAGTTATAGAGGTGGGTTTTAATGAGTATGCTGCAGATATTATCTATGGTGATATAGATATTATTAATAGAGAGGGGGAGTTTCTTTACACAAAAAAACAATTTGGTTTCAATTATTTGGAGAATTGTTTTGTTGGATTTACCAATACGATAGCATCGAACTCATTTTTTTTTAAACGAAATTTGTTGAATAAAGTTGGGATGTTAGATGAGTCTATGAAGTGTAATATGGATGGTGAATTTTTTTCAAGGATTACTCGAGATGCGAAGGTAATTCATATTCATGTTGTCTTAGCAAATTTCCGGAAACAACTGAGAAGTAAAGCCGCACAAGATAAGATAAGTTGGGAAAAAATCGTTAAAAGGGAATCAGAATATGAGCGGAGAAAATCTTATAGCAAACTATTTATTTCAAATATTATACCATACAAGTTCGGTAAGTATTTAAAATATTTGTTCTTTTTAAGACGTTTTGTAATTCGCCTTTTTAGAGGGGACTATATAAAGAAATATTCTAAATATTTATAAATTTAATTAAGAGGTTCCCCCGGTTGTGAAGATCCTATATTCATAAATAATATGTATTTACCAGTATTAAAAATAAAATTTGACATATTTATTAAGTGAAATACTTAATGATCGATGAAGACCCTTTTTATTACAAATATCCCGTCCCCTTATCGGGTACTTCAATTCGACAAATTATCTGAAATATTTTACGATGATCTAACAGTAATCTATTTCAAAAAGATAGAGTCGAATAGAAAATGGTCTGTCCCGGCATTAAACCATAAGCATTTATTTTTAGATTATTCCAAACATCTTCTCTCATTTAAACTGAAGATAATAACCCATTTGAAGCAAATTAATCCAGAAACTATTGTTGCATCAGGGTTTTCGGTTCCAGTTATCATAGCTTTTATTTATGCAGAAATATTTAAAAAAGAATTCATTATTTTTACAGATAGCTGGTTGTTACCCGTTGATAAATTAGGTTGGTATCGGAAGATAATTCGAAAGTTACTAATACCAAGAGCAAACAAGTACATTTGTGTTGGGAAGAAAGGTGAAGAGTTTTTAATTAAATACGGTGCACAACAAAACAAAATTTACAAAAGTCCATTAGCGGTTGATAATATTTATTACAGAAAATTCTTAAAACCTTTTAGCGAAAGAAAATATGACTTAATGTTCTCAGGGCAATTTATAGAGAGAAAAATGCCGTTTTTTGTAATCGAGATAATCAGAAGGTTACATCAGAATCTTAATAATTTAAAGTTCTTGATCATTGGATCAGGCCCACTCGAAAATGATATTCTAAGTAAATTAGATAAATTACATATAGAATACAGCTATCCAGGTTTTATTCAACAAGAACAATTACCAGAATATTATTCCAATGCAAAGATTTTATTGTTTCCCTCAGCTAATGATCCCTGGGGTTTGGTTGCGAATGAAGCCTGTGCAGTGGGTACTCCAGTAATAACTTGTGACAATGCAGGCGTAGCAGGTGATTTAATAGTCCATAATAACAACGGGTTCGTTTTGCCTCTTGTTGTTAGAGACTGGGTAGAGCATTCGTATAAATTGCTTACCGATAAAAATTTATATAGAACATTTTCGAAAAATGCTCTCCAACATGTTCAAAACTATTCAATTGAACAAGCAGCACAAGGTATAAAAAAAGCTATACAAAATTAGTAGTTATTTTTCAAATTCATTTGGTACCATATCATAAAGAATTCAAATAAAATAAAAGTCTTTTTTATACTTAAAAATTCAAAATCCCGAATTACGGGATTTTACAAAATGAACGAGTTTGTTGAACAGTCAACTCTAATTGCCAATTCTTTCAATGCAAGATATATCAATCTGTGGTCTCCTAACACAAACAATAAAATCATCAATAAATCTATTTCTATAATTAACCTAATACGTTATGCATTTTTGATAAGTTATCACCTTGTTACCTTCAAACCGGAAAATGTTTATTTTACTATATCTCCTGTTAACGCATTTTACAGAGATCTTATTTATGTGTTACTGTTAAAACTTTCAGGCGCAAAATTAATTTATCATCTACACGGCAAAGGCATTAAGAAAAAAGCGGAGTATAGTAACATAAATCTTATGCTTTATAAATGGGCTTATAAAAATGTGTATGTAATTCTCCTAAGCAGAAAACTACTGTCGGACATCAAATTCTTGCCAATCAACAAATATTACATAGTACCAAATGGCATTGAACAGAATGAGAAATATGAATGTGTTGAAAAGGGATTCAATGAATTACCACAAATTCTTTTTCTCTCACATCTTATAGAATCAAAGGGAGTATATGATTTTTTAGACGCGCTAAAAATACTGAGCAACCGAAATGTTAGTTTTACAGGGGTAATGATCGGAAACGAGGTTGAAATAACTTCACAGGATATACTCTCAAGAATGAATGGCGCAGGCCAGAGTGTTCAATTTTTGGGGCCTAAGTATGGTCGCGAAAAGCTTAAAGTACTTACAGCAGCAAGTTTATTAGTCTATCCTTCATTCAATGATACTTTTCCACTCGTTATTTTGGAAGCCCTATCTGTTGGTATTCCTATTGTCGCAACCAATGAAGGCGCTATAACAGATATGATTGAAGATGGAGTCAATGGGTTTATTGTGGACAAACAAAATCCCCAAGCCATTGCAGATAAAATTGAACAGTTATTGCTAGATCGCCAGTTAATGAAACGAATGAGTGAGAATAATCGAGCGAAATTCGAACAAAAATTTACAATAGATAAATTTGAACAGAATATTTGTCGTGTAATACGTGAGGTGGCAAAAGATGATTTTTAATGGTGAAACTCTGCTCATCACTGGTGGTACCGGTTCATTTGGCAAAGCAGTCTTAAGGCGTTATCTGAAAAGTGATATCGGGCAAATCAGGATATTCAGCCGGGACGAAAAAAAACAGGACGACCTGCGAAAACAAATCAACGACCCCAAGGTAAAATTTTATATCGGTGATGTCCGGGATAACCGGAGCGTAGAACACGTAATGCAAGACGTTGATTATGTATTTCACGCCGCTGCTCTCAAACAGGTGCCAACCTGCGAATTTTTCCCAATGCAGGCGGTGCGAACTAATGTCATGGGCGCAGAAAATGTGCTCGATGCCGCAATGAAATTCCACGTAAAAAAAGTGGTCATACTAAGTACGGACAAAGCGGTGTATCCAATCAACGCTATGGGAATGTCTAAGGCTATGATGGAAAAGGTGATGATTGCCCGGAGCCGAAATTCAAATGGAACCCGACTCTGCGGCACCAGATATGGCAATGTGATGGCATCCCGGGGTTCGGTCATTCCGCTGTTCGTTAACCAAATAAAAGCGGGAAAACCAATTACTATTACCGATCCGCAAATGACAAGGTTTATGATGACGCTGGATGACGCCGTTGATCTTGTGCTGTATGCCTTCCAAAATGCAGAACCGGGTGATATATTTGTCCAAAAAGCGCCGGCAGCCACCATTGAGACCTTAGCCATTACGCTCAAGGAATTATATAATGCGCCAAACCCAATTAACGCGATTGGTACCAGACACGGAGAGAAGCTCTATGAGACCCTTGTGAATCGCGAGGAAATGGTCAAGGCAGTGGATTTGGGCGAATATTATCGTGTCCCGGCGGATAACCGCGATCTCAATTATGATTTGTACTTTTCTCAGGGTAAGAGTGATGTAACACAAGTTGAGGAATACCATTCTCACAACACCAGGAGATTAGATGTAGAAGAGACCAAGCAATTGTTGTTAAAACTTGCTATGATTCGGAAAGATATCCTGGGTGATGAATAACCCGACTATTATAAAAGGCGGTACCCATAGAGACAATCGTGGCGTATTAACTTATTTTAACTCGTTTAACTTGGATGCATTTCAACGATTTTATGCAATTAAGACTGATCCAACAGTAGTTAGAGCCTGGCAAGGCCACAGGAAAGAGACAAAAGCATTCGTCTGTTTAGACGGGGAATTTAAGGTCGGAGTTGTGAAACCTGACGACTGGGAAGTACCTTCAGATAATTTGATTCCCGAGTTGTATTTTCTCAGTGAAGAAGACACTAATATCTTAATCGTCCCGCCCGGATATGCAAATGGGTTGAAAGCACTGGAAGATGATTCAAGGATCGTGGTGTTTTCAGATAAGACATTGGTTGAATCCCAAAAAGATGACTATCGTTTTGAGTCAGATATGTGGATGAACTGGAGTGATAGCTGATGAAGGTTGGTATTACCGGACAGAATGGATTCATAGGCACGCATCTATATAACCTTCTCGGAATGAAAGAGGATATTCTACGTATAGACTTCCGCCGGGAATATTTTCAGGATGCACAGAAATTAGAGGAATTTGTCACCAGCTGTGACACAATAGTCCATCTGGCGGCATTGAACCGGCACAATGATCCTGAGGAGATATATACCACAAACGTTAGCTTGGTACAAAAGATCATTTCTGCATGCGAGCAAACAAACGCCAGGCCACATATTATTTTCTCATCATCAACTCAGGAAGAGCAGGATAATCCTTATGGACGTTCGAAGAGAAAAGGACGAGAGATTTTCGATACCTGGGCAGAAAAAGTTGGTGCGCAGTTTACCGGACTAGTTATTCCCAATGTATATGGTCCTTTTGGAGAACCGTTTTATAATTCAGTCATTTCAACATTTTGTTACAAATTAACACACAATGAAGAGCCTGAGGTTCACGTTGATAACTCGCTTGATCTTATCTTTGTAAACGAACTCATTGAAATAATTTTCCAGTTTATCAGTATAAATAACTCAAATAAGGATCAGGTAAATAAAGTCTTGACTCATTATGTCCAGCCAACAGCCACAATGAAAGTCTCTGAATTATTGACTGCACTAAGGTCTTTTAAATCGCTTTACCTTCATAATGGCGAAATCCCCGAATTGCCTGACGACACTTATTTGAATTTATTTAATACCTTTAGGTGTTATATTCCTGAGGATCACTTTCCTGTAAAATATGATAAGCACGAGGATCAGCGAGGTGCCTTTGTGGAAATAACGCGAGCGGAGACACCAGGGCAAACTTCATTTTCAGTGACAAAACTAGGAATCACAAGAGGCAATCATTTTCATACAAGGAAAGCTGAGCGCTTTGCAGTGATTAAAGGGAAAGCGAAAATCCAATTGAGGCGTATTGGAACGAATAAAGTCATCGAATATACTTTGGATGGGAATTCTCCTTCTTATGTAGATATGCCAATCTGGTTCACGCATAATATTACAAATATTGGCGATGACGATCTCTATACTATCTTCTGGGTTAACGAACCTTACAATCCGGATGATCCTGATACCTATTACGAAGAGGTGTAAATAATTATATGAACAAGCAGAAAAAACTCAAAGTGATGACTGTTGTCGGTACTCGCCCTGAAATTATCCGACTATCCAGGGTGATGCCGCTACTCGACCAGTATACGAATCAAATCATTGTCCATACCGGGCAAAACTATGATTATGAATTGAATGAAGTTTTTTTCAAAGAACTGGAGCTGAGAAAACCAGATCATTTTCTTGAAATAAATACGGAGTCACTGGGGAATGCTGTAGGTGAAATTATCAGAAAATCTGAAGAAATCCTGCTTCAGGAAAAACCTGATGCTCTTCTTGTCCTTGGGGACACAAATTCCTGTTTATCTGCCTATATGGCAAAACGATTGCATATCCCGATTTTCCACATGGAAGCCGGCAACCGCAGCTTTGATTTTAATGTCCCTGAAGAAATCAACCGACGAATTATCGATCATATTGCTGATTTTAATTTGGTTTACACTGAACACGCACGACGACACTTACTCAGTGAAGGCTTGCCACATCGCAGAATCTACCTGACCGGTTCTCCAATGAATGAAGTATTGAATTATTATAAGCCAAAGATTGAAGAATCAGCCATACTGGAAGAACTTCAGTTGGAAACAGAACAATATTTTTTGGTTTCGACACACCGGGAAGAGAACGTAGATAATAAAGTACATTTGTCGAAGATAATCGATGTATTAAATCAGTTAGTCCACGACTTTGATTTGCCAGTGATTGTATCAACACATCCCAGAACCAGAAAACGGTTGGAAACAATTTCCGAGAAACCAATTCACGAAAAGATCTCCTTTCTTAAACCATTTGGCTTTCTTGATTTTGTGAAATTGGAAATGAATGCACTTTGTACCATTTCAGACAGTGGCACAATCAGTGAAGAGTCAGCGATACTAAACTTTCCCGCTATCAGTTTACGACAAAGTATGGAGCGCCCGGAAGCGCAGGACGCGGGTACAATAATATTAACCGGATTTGATTCTCAGGCAGTTCTAAATTCAGTAGAGACCACAATTAGCGAGTTTAACAACAATAAGCCAAATAGAGCACTTCCAGAAGAGTACAAAATTCCGGATACTTCGTGGCGTGTGTTGAAATTAATTCTTGGTAATACGGGGTTGAGTAATAAGTGGTGGGGGATAGATCATAAAGATTAATGGAACACCATTTTTATCAGAGAGATCTTCTGGGCATTAAAATATACGATACTACTAAAAAGGAAATAGTAGGGATTTTAGATGATAGGATAAAAACAGGCAAAAAAACTACAATATTCGGAGTTAGTGCTGGTGCGTATGGGAGATTGAAATTTAGACCTGACTTATATGGAATATACAAACAAATGGATATCTTGATCGCAGAAGGCGCTGGTATACCATTACTTGCAAAATTCTTTGGAATAAAAATTACAGAAAAAATTGGTCTTGTAAATTTGACAAATAGTTTACTTGAATTAGCTAATAAGAATTCATACAAGATAATGTTTTTTGGTGCAACGGCAGGTGTGAATAATTCTGTATCTGATAAGATAAAAGAAACATTTCCAAATATAAAAGTTTGTGATGGGGTAGATGGATATTTTAATGAAAACGAAATACCGGATATTATTCAGAAAATAAATGAATGTAACCCGGATATATTGTTTATTGGGATTACTTATCCGATTAAAGAAAGATTTACAATTAAGTACAAAGACGAATTAAATACAAAACTAATTGTCCCATGCGGTGGTGCATTTGACATAATAGCAGGTAAAACTAAGAGGCTAAAAGAAATTTCCAAGTTTTTACCTATTGCTTGGCTCATTCGATTTATACAGGAACCAATCAGGTTATTTAAACCAGTTTTAATCACCGTGATTTATTCGGTTTTTTGGGTATTCCCTAGATTATTGATAAAGCATCATTCTGGGGCCAAAAATCCATCGATTGCAAATTTTTTTAATATCGATGAGCGAGCGTGGGATCCAACAACTGATCCAATAAAAAATCATTGTGAACACTAGAATTTATGTTTTATCAACGGGACGATCAGGCTCAACTTTCTTATATACATTTTTTAAGGAGCATTTTCCTGAATTAGAAATAGGCCATCAGAAAAAGGGTTCACGGCTTATTAATATTTTTGGGAATCTTCCAACAGATAATCCGATATATTTTAAATTTTTACAACTTTTATTTATGATGTATGGAAGAGGTTGGGCGCCATATTCAACAGTTGATCCAACTTTATCAATGTCCATTTATAAACTGTTAGCAAATAACCAGGTTATTGATGAAAAATATAAAATAATACACTTAGTTAGGGATCCGAGAGATTTTGTCACTTCTTTTATGAATTGGAAACACTCATCAATCAAAAAAATTATTTTACATTATGTTATTCCATTCTGGCAACCTAGCCCCAAGTTTGATAAAGATATCCCTTTGTCACAGAAATTTTCATATAACAAATTCAAACAGTTTTGCTATATATGGAATTATAAAAACTCACAATTCTGGGAAGCATTCTATGGTTCGAATAGGTATAAGCTGGTAAGATTAGAAGATATCACTAGTTCAAAAAATAATATAGATAATATTACTAGTATGTTAAACTTTTTAAATCTAACCCTTGATACTAATGGGCTGTCCTCATCTGACAATTCAAAAGTTAATAAATCAAACAAAAATAGATTCCCTGAATACAGAGATTGGCCTCCAGAATATAAAGAATACTTAATAAAAACTTGTGGTAATTTAATGATGACCTTTGGTTATCATTATTAGAGTTATGAGTAAAGTAATTTATTGGTAAGTTCATGCCTGACTTCACCCACGAATACTATGCCGAACTGTTATTTACATTCCAGGATAGTCAGTACGAATTTCAAACCCTGAAAGATGCAGTCGACGCAAGACATTCAAAGTGTGTTACTATGCGCCACGATGTCGACCGACTGCCCCAAAATGCCCTAAAATTTGCCCGGTTGGAATCTGCGATTGGATTTAAGAGCACATACTATTTCAGATCTGTCCCCGAGAGCTGGGATGAAGAAGTCATCAGTGAGGTAGCCAAACGTGGCCACGAAGTTGGATACCACTATGAAAATATGGACACTTGCGACGGTGATGTTGAAGCAGCCTGGGATGATTTCCGCGTTAACCTGGAAAGATTCCGGCAGATCTACCCGGTAAAAACCGTCTGTATGCACGGCTCACCGTTATCAAAATATGATAATCGCGATCTTTGGGAGAAATACGATTACACAACTCTGGGAATTATCGCCGAACCGTATTTTGATATCGACTACAACCAAGTTTTCTACCTCACGGACACCGGCCGTAAATGGAACAACATCGGCGCCAGCATCCGTGACAAAGTGGAATCAAAATTTGACATCTCGATAACAAACACGCGACACCTCATACAACTCATCCAAGCCCACCAACTGCCCGACAAACTGCTCATCAACACCCACCCGCAAAGATGGCACAACCGGCTGATCCCCTGGGTAAAAGAACTGGTCTCCCAGAGAGCCAAGAACGCCGTGAAACGCGTGGTAGCAAAGCGAGGAAGGAGAAAGGATGGAAAATGAAGCCATTCATTCCAAACAAGGCCGGCGAGTTGGAGGATGACGGACTTGGTCCTAGCAAACAACCGTTGACATTCCACCACAGATTCGTCTTTTCCCCTCTCTTTTTCAAGAGAGGGGACTCAGGGGAGAGTTGGTTTGCATCCCACCGTCAACCCTGACCCCACGCTTATTACACGCAGCAGCCTTCTGAATAGTACGGAGATCCTTCATCCGGCAGCCGCCGGACTCAGCCCGCTCCGACAAGTCGGAGGATGAGAGGCTTGGTCCTAGCAAACAACCGTTGACATTCCACCACAGATCCGTCTTTTCCCCTCTCTTGCAAGAGAGGGGACTCAGGGGAGAGTTGGTTTTCCTCCCGCCGCAATCATTGCCAAAGTTTTAATCTGCGCCAATCAGTGTAATCCGTGGACCACGATTTTTCTCACGTCTCACATTTCACGTTTTTGTGCCGTATCGACGATCCACAAATCACAGTTTTGATAACTGATCACTGGTAACTGATTACTGATCTTGTTTTTTTCTTTCATCTTTCATCTTTTGAACACTTTTCCCATATACCGTATTCCCGTATTCCCCAATCAACTATTAACCATTAACCATTAACCAATAACCAACCAAGACCGGCTGTTTAGAAGCATCGGGGAGAGATAGCCACCTCAGATAAATACAAAGCACGTTAATATTACTTTCCATTTGTTTTCCGTAGTTCGAGTTCAAAGAAGTACACGTCATACCGAGTAAACTTTAGTACAGCAGTACACTGGAAAGGCAAGTATTCCAATGGAGAGGTATGCTATTTCAGGTTTTGAATTAGCTGGAACGGACCAGGCTGTCGATCGAAGGCAGAACGGCGCAGAATCCCGTTCCGATGAATGTGACGTTATGGGATTCATCCGCAATTTCGTTGCGGTTGATAATTCTACGAAATTTCTGAGTACCATGTCCTATGCACCCAATGGTGAACTGGCAGGAGATGGAATACAGAATATCGTCAATTTTCAGCGATTGAACGACATCCAGCGGGTCAACAAATTTTTGGAAGCAGTTTCCGAAAAATTACCCCAGGGAGGCCGGTTTATTGGATGTGTTGAAACGCTGGAATTGCGCAGAAAGCGCATTCAGCGGAAATATCCCCGAAGCTGGAAGATGGTATTTTTAATCAGTTTCATTATGAAGCGTATGTTTGTGAAACTGCCGTTTCTGGAAAGTATTTACTTCTATATTACATCCGGAAGGAATCGGGTGATCTCCCAAACTGAAACCTTCGGCCGATTGATTTCGTGTGGATTTAAAATTGTTGCAACTCGCGTCATAAGCGATCACCTCTACTTTGTTACTGAGCGGGTGAGTCTGCCGGAATATAATATGAACGCAACCTATCGGCCATTAGTGCGACTGAGACGAGTCGGGAAGGATGGCAAACGATTTCACCTGTATAAATTCAGGACAATGTATCCCTATTCTGAATACCTGCAGGAATATATTCACGAAATGTACGAGCTCGATGACCAGGGGAAATTCAAAGACGATTTTCGGCTCACAGCTTGGGGAAAAGTCTTCAGACGACTGTGGATCGATGAATTGCCCCAGGTGATAAATCTGCTGAAAGGCGAAATGACCATTGTAGGTGTGCGTCCACTGAGTGAGCATTACTTTAATTTGTACCCTGAAGACCTCCAACAAGAGCGCGTAAAATACAAACCGGGACTCGTGCCGCCGTTCTATGCCGATATGCCAAAATCATTTGATGAAATTCTGGAGTCAGAGCGGGAATATTTGAGGAAAAAGAGTGAACATCCGTTCCTGACAGATATCGTGTACCTGATTAAGGCGATCAATAATATTATTATCAAAGGGTCCCGAAGTCACTAATCAACCACGAAAAACCGAATTCCACTCAGGATGGATACCTTGCTTGTTTTACCTTGAAATGTTTGTATTGGCAACGCTGTTTCTGCTGCCCAAAGCAATATTTCCACAGATGTTTCAAGTGAATGATGAATTCGACTACTCCCGGAAGTACAGGGATTACAGAATTAATAGCGGGCACATTCCTAACGGTTATCTGCTTGAGCAATCGAGTGTCGTTTCCAAAGATACCACCGGAAGCGATCAATTCAACGGGTATATTCAGCCGGGATATAGCGTCAATTCCTCCCAGAGATTCCACCATAGTTATTCGCTTTATTTCAGAGAATCCTTTCAGAGCAAATATCTGGATCTTGGCAACATTACCGGGGTCAATCGGAGATATAAATACGATCCGGCATTTGCCGGAGATCTTTCTGAATCCGATCATTGGTTATACGGAAGAGTTGAGCAGGCATACGGAAAACTGCATATGAATAATTTCAATCTGTTTTTAGGCCGGGCCTCCCGCAACTGGGGACCAATCAATTCCTACAGTTTGATACTCTCTGACTATTCCTATAGTTATGACCATCTGCTTTTTTCGTACAAATCACCCTCTCATTTCAAATTATCAGTCCTGTATGCGCCACTGGATGAAACCGCAGGGCGCACTTTCAAAAATCCGGATTCCACGATTTATCAAGTAAAACGATACCTTGTAGGGCACAGACTCGATATCAAATTTTTCCAGAGATTCCAGATCGCACTGACGGAAATGGCGACCTACGGTGGACCGGATCAACAGTTTGAGTTAGCGTTTATGAATCCGATGACATTTTACTATCCATTGCAGCGGAATGATCGCAAAGAAATAGACGGATATTGGGCGATTGATCTGTTTTACAAACCGTCAACACACATCACGATCTACGGACAATTTCTGCTGGATGATATCATCGTGAACAATGATCCCGGAGTGAACGACCGCGCACGGTACGATGATCGGTTAGGTATCAATGTATCATTTCGCACAGGAGATTTGATAGTAAACGGCCTCAATACCGATCTATCCTATGTTCGAGTCTGGAATCGGACGTACCAATCGAAATTCACGTGGCAAAATTATCAATACCGTGGCCTGGGACTTGGGTATCCCTGCGCAAGTTGCGAAGAGATAAAATTAAAACTGGGATACTGGAATTGGCTGCCGTTTTATCTGGAGACTGAACTCAGCCTTGGCAGATACGGCAATGTACAACTGACAGATCTGTTTCCAATGAAGAAAGAGCCGTTTCCTGTACCACCTGTGGAGAACAATGTAATTGCTAAATTGAATATAGAGTATTATGCCTCAAATGCACTGCACGCAAAACTAAATTTAAGATATATGCAAAATCCCCACCATTACTCCCAGCGAGTAAATCCACAAAAGGGATTTGTTATTACTGCAAGCGTCATCTACCGCTTTCATTACGGTTTTTAAGTGCCCTGAAGGTCCGAAACTATCATGCCGAATCCGGCAGTTCTGATCGTGTGCTGCTCACACCCCATACTCGTCTGGAATATAAAGCCTGTCATTCCGATCCCGCCGGGGCGGGAGAGGAATCCCCGTTAGTCTTGTCTCCGCGCTCTTCAACCAACTGAACAACGCCGTTTTTCTCCCTTCCCCTTTCATCTTTTTTTTACGCATTACGCATCACGCATTACGCATCACGCATCACGCATCACGCATTACGCATTACGCATCACGCATTACGCATCACGCATCACAAACACGTATCTAAAAACTAGTAACCGCACAAATCACACAAACCAATGGATGACAAAATGCACAGAATTTATCTCTCCCCGCCGCATCTCGGTAAATTAGAGCAGGAATACGTTCAGGAAGCCTTTGACTCCAACTGGATTGCACCTGCCGGTCCTTATATCGACGCCTTTGAAAATGAATTTGCCGGATATATCGGCGTGAAGTACGCCGCCGCGTTGAGTTCCGGAACCGCAGCATTGCACCTGGCGCTGAAAATCCTTGGAATAAAAGAAGGTGATGCTGTTTACTGCTCGGATTTGACCTTCGCCGCCAGTGCCAATGTGATCCGCTATGAGCGTGCAAATCCAGTCTTCATCGATGTCGACCCTGAGACCTGGAATATGAATCCGGATTTGCTGGCGCTGAGCCTGAGGAAAGCTGCGATGGAAAATCAATTACCCAAAGCCGTTATTGCTGTCAATCTGTACGGACAGAGCGCCGATTATGATCCAATTCAGAGAGTCTGTCATCAGTATCGGGTACCGCTCATCGAGGACGCAGCGGAAAGTCTCGGCGCGACCTATAAAGGCAAACAGACCGGCAATTTCGGGGATCTGGCTGTCTTTTCGTTCAATGGAAACAAGATTATTACTACATCCGGTGGAGGAATGCTGGTTTCTAATACCAAAGATTATATTGATCAGGCGCGATTTCTGTCCACCGAGGCGAAAGATCCGGCGCCACATTACGAGCACAGTCAACTGGGATACAACTACCGGATGAGTAATGTGTTAGCTGGCATCGGCAGGGGACAGCTGACCGTTTTGAACCACCACATCGAAGCACGGCGCCTAATTTTCCAGCGATATTACGATGCGCTCACTCGATATGATGGCGTTGACTTTATGCCGGAAGCACCGTATGGACGTTCCACACGCTGGCTGACCACACTGACCGTCGATCCGGAGCAAGCGGGTTGTAACCGCACTGATATCATCAAGGCGTTACAACGTCAGGATATCGAAGCGCGGCCAGTATGGAAACCGATGCACCTGCAACCACTCTATAAAGAGTTTAAATTTATGACGTTTGAAAACGGTGAATCCATTTCAGGGCAACTCTTTAACAATGGCCTCTGTCTACCCTCTGGCAGCAACCTGAGCAAAGAAGACCAGGATCGGGTCATCAACACAGTGCAGGATTGTCTGAAAGGATGAAGACAAGGATGAAGGTTGAAGTAATAAGGATACAGCATGACATTCCGATCCCGCCGGGGTGGGAGAGGAATCCCCGTTAACCCAGACCCCGCGCTCCTTCGTTCACTGAACAACGCCGTTTTTTCTCCCTTCTCCCTTTCTGCTTTATAGCGTCTAATGATTCACGTTTCCCGTCTGACTTTTCACAATCAGAACTTATAATATTCTCCGATACATCACGGTTTACGCATTGCGAAACAACGCATAACTCCAACATATCCAGTGATCTACAACACATCATACGATACACGAATACTCCATATTCCATCAGAACAGTGAATAAATCCTCTAGAAACAAAAATGAAACCTGCAACTTTCACCATAATCATGTTCTTCGCAATTGCGCTTCAGGCACAATCTGTCCCACAGGGCGTGTGGATTGGTGTCGAAGGAGGAACAGCAATGCCAGTGGGGCACCAGGTAATGGACGCAGGAAATGTGTTATATCTGCATTGTGAGTATGTCAGTTTTGGCGATGGTCGGTCTATTCCCATTAACGTCGGTATCGAATTAGGATTCCAAGAGTTCCGACAAAACAGATCAATTCCGGGCAGTTTTCACCAAATTCCGTATGGTTTGTACGTCAACACCAACATTTTCAAATGGTTTTCGTCAAAACTGGAAATTAAACCAGGGATTTTTGTGGGGACATATGCCGGAAATTTCAGCGCTGAACAGCTTCGCAATGAGATGTTATTCGGAGTAGCTGCGCCATTACGAATAGACTATCTTGTATCCGATGAATTTTCTGTCAGCGGGACATTCAGACCGGCACGTGTTTTTGGCTTTCCCTATTTCAGTACCGATCCCAATGATTTTGTGGAGTTCACATTAGGAATAAACTATTTTATCCCGCTAAGGTAGTTTGCTGATAAAATCGTTTTTAACTAAAAAGTCCGGCAGGTGCCGGACTTTTTTTATGTCACTGATTTTCTAACGCTTGCTCAACACGTCGAATGGATCAAGGCACCAACAGGCTCATCTTCACTCGCTAATTCATTATAAGTGTCCACCGCTTTTTCGGTCTGCAGGATTTTCGTCTCGATCCCGTGCTCGCTCAGCCAGTTCAGCGTCTCATCCTTCGTCTGGAGACGTTGGTTCATGCCACGGCTGAGAATGATGGTCTTTGCACCGTTATCGACTAATTCTTTGACATCATCTATTTGAATGCCTGGTGTGTGATCGGTGCCAGTCTCGTTCCAGTTCCATTCCCGGGAGCCGCCTGGCCACAGTTTGGCATCTTTATACGTGATATCAGTCCCTTCAACGTCCAATTTGCCCCAGGACAAGTGTTGTATCTTTGGTGAAGTGTTCTTCTGAGTCATCTGAAACACCTCCAAGTGCTTTGTTGATCTATTTTAAAACGTGAAAAATAGTGCTGAAAAAATCAAACTTGTTGACGGGGTTAACAGGATTGACAGGATAAAAAAACAAGAAAGATAATTTGTAAAAACATGAAAACACGTTATAGAAAATTAAATAAGTATTAGAATTAATCTTCACAATTAATTATTGTCAAACAATCTGGATTGGGTGTGTGTTGATATAGTTATTGCGGTAAATCCTATTTAAAGGAGTCAAAATGAAATATGAAAAAATTACGGAACAGATAATTGGTGCGGCGTATCAGGTTTACAATATACTCGGTTTTGGATTTTTGGAATCTGTGTATGAAAAAAGTCTGTCATTTGAGCTCGATACTGCCGAATTTGAAGTCAAACGACAATAACCGATTCAGGTTTATTACAAAGGCCAATTAGTTGGGGAATTTTACGCTGACTTGCTCATTGAAAATAAGATTATCGTAGAATTGAAATCAGTTCGAACCCTTCATCAGAGACACGAAGTGCAACTCGTAAATTATCTTACAGCAACAAACACAGAAGTCGGCTTACTCGTTAATTTTGGAGAAAAAGGAGTACAGATAAAACGGAAGGTGAGAACACTTCCTCAAATTGGTGATTAGAAACTTGAATAAGTTTCAGGTATCTTGTTTTATGTTTTCTTGTCTTTTACATCCCGTCCATCCTGTTAATCCTGTCCAAAATAAAAACAGGACGAGAAAATCCCGCCCTGTTTATTTCTATCAGTTTCTCGTGCTATCTATTGAATAAACGTAAAATCGTATCCTGTTAATTCATCATCTGCATTTACTTCAACGTTGCTGTATGAAGTATCCACACTGATATAGTGCTCAAGTTCAGCAGAGATGTTATAGGTGCCTTCTTCCAGAATCATTTTATACTGGCCGGTTGAGTCCGTCAGCGTTGCGGTTGTATCCGTATTTTGGACAGCATAGACGCTGGCGTGGTTTATCGGGTCACCAAGCGTGTCGGAAACTGTACCCGAAATTGTCCCTGAGATATCGTGCATAAACACCCGGAAAGTCGGACGCATTATAAAACCTCCGATATTACCGCGCTGATGGATCGACTGCGACGCATTGAAGTCCAGATAAACCTGGTAGACCTGATTGGCTTCAATATTGAAATCCAGATTAAGCTTTACCCCAGTCTGAGTTCCACTGGGAATTGTAAGTGGCAGTTCCACGCCATCCACAACGATCGTATTATCGGAATCGAGCAGCAGACGTAATTGAGTATAGTGTCCCGGAGCCAACAATGTATCTGCCAAAACAGTCGTTTCACCGTTGATCAATTCGAGAAAGTTTATCACTGTGTCTGTGTTTGCGATAGTGATCCAACCACTCGTTGAATCGTTTGCACTGGTATCTGCGCGGTGGATGCTCACCTGTTTCACGTGCAAATTCACTTCGGAAACGCTTCCGACAATCGGTGTATCCATAGCGTGGACCTGAACACGACCTTTGTCCTGAGACGGATTTATAGTTCCGGAGTCAGTTCCGGTTGGGTTGTCCTCACATCCCTGAAATACCAAGAAACTCATTGACAATATCCCGAATAGTAAGATGGCTATTTTTCTCATAATCTATGTACCTCCTGTTTGCATTCAATACTGCTCATTCTGAACAGTCATTTTGACTGCCTCCCATAATTCTTTCAATAATTGTTCCATCTTAAAAATTGTCCAACGGAGATACAAATTCCTGAATCGGTACCAGGAGGACTTGTTTTGAATTGGGAATTTCACGCAAGTCGCTTGTACTTGCACCAAATTAGACTAAAACACACTTTGTATACATCCCACAACCATATGAATGCCAGGGGTGTGAGGTTTGCACTTAAAATCGTTTATGTTCCATAGGAAGATTATGGTGGGAGAAGCCTCGGGGTGTGCAGAATTTGCACACCAGCTGCAAACTCTGCGCACTTTAAATCAAATATTGGAGGCAGAAATCACTCAAACGCTGGATAAATAATCTTTGGAATAAAATTTGATCTTATTACTACTTCCCGATGAAACGAAATGTGTACAAATAGACACAATGACCTGTTGCGAATGACATTGGGAACTGGTCATATTAATCCAAACAGGGGAGTAAGAGATGAATAGAAGAGCTATTACGTTTTCTTTGGTGATGTTACTTTTCAGTGTACTCGCGTTCTCACCGCTTCAGGCTCAGGAGCCTGACAATCAGCCCAGGATTCAAATTATTCCTGATCAGGTTGAAGTGATGGTTGGTGATTCAGTGCAGCTGCAAGCGGTATATATTGATAGCAGTGGCACACAAACGGATACCACAGCAAACTGGTCAGTCACGCCGGATTCGCTGGGAGTGTTTGCATCTATGGGACTGTTTGTGGCGGCACATTCGGGAGATGGACTTATTATCGCAGAATTCGGTCAATTTGCCGATACAGTTGCAGTAACAGTTGAGCCGGGAGATGATGAAGGAGAAGAACCGTTTCTCCGCATTTCTCCACAGAACGTTCATTTAATGGTAGGCGACTCCGTACAGATGTCCGCGCGGTTGGTCGATTCAACCGGAACGGTCATTGATACTGTGGTCAATTGGTCTCTGGAACCGGATTCGCTGGGGACGATTAACTCCGATGGACTCTTTACCGCAGAAGCGGCTGGACACGGAAGCATTCAGGCATCTCTGGGACTATTGACAACCTCTGCCGATGTCGAGGTAGAAGCGGAAAGTGAAGGAGATGACCATGGTGAGCACGACAATCCGCTAGTGATTATGCCACAGGATACAGTTGTCGCGCTTGGCTCAGATATCCAGTTTCAGGCATATTTTCAGGATTCGTCCGGCGTCTTGAGCGACACTACTGCTGATTGGTCGCTGGATGGAATGGCAATCGGAAGTATTTCGGAATCCGGATTGCTCGAGACCAACACGGTCGGCTTCGGAGTGGTTCGCGCCCAACTGAATAACTGGACAACGAGCGCTACTGTGATTGTGCAGGATACTGTTTATGATTCAACGGGCGTAAATTCGGTAACTATCACGCGCTCGCACAATGGACATACGACGACGATGCATTCCGTCACTGAAGGCGAAATCTGGGTCGTAGGCGGATTGCCGTATCCGATGAATATTCTGAACGGTACCCGGGTGTATTTTCCAAACGGAAGTTTGACCGAAGATATCACCATTCAGATGTCTCTTCCGTCCTTTGTCGATACCGCTGGCGATTCGGTTGAGTTTGGCCATCACATCGCTGCCGGTGTGGATTTTCAGGTATTTGTCAACGATACCTTAGCCGAACCGTATTATTTCGAAACGCCCATTTATGTGGCTATCCCGTTTAAACGCGGGTTATTAAGACACCTGAATATTTCGCCATCATCGCTGGGACTCTATTTTGCGATGACTCATACCGATAGCATCGCTTTTGATTCCACTGGTATTACACAAACCAGCGTGGACACGGCATCGAACAGGATTTATGCAAGCGTTGCCCATTTTAGTACGCTGGTAGTCAGACCGAAATCAACATCAACGACCGGGACAAGTTCAGAACCTGTTGAGGTCCCGAAAGGTTTTGCGCTTTCACAAAACTACCCGAATCCTTTCAACCCGGAAACCTCGATTCGCTACAGCATTCCAAATGCGAGCCACGTGAAGTTGACAGTGTATAATAGTCTGGGACAAGTGGTACAAACCCTGGTAAATAAATCGCTATCAGCAGGAGAATATTCTGTCCGCTGGAACGGCAGAGATCAACTCGGCAACAAAGTCGCGAGCGGGATGTATTTCTATCGCATCCAGGCCGGAGACTACACCAAAACCCGAAAGATGATCCTGATGAAATAAGCTAGCGCAAAAATAAAACGCTGCAAGAAAGCCCGGGAGTCAGTCTGAACTTGTCGAAGACCTCCCGGGCTTTTTTCATCCAGTTGAGACGATTTTAAAAAGTAAAACAGAAAGGTAAATCTCTGTATGGACAAATGAGATTTGGAGCGGTAAATTTATATACTACCAAACACTCCCTTTTGTTTTCTCTTGTGACCTTCCGGGAATATGTGCATCATCGCTGAAATATCTTTGGAAACGGTGAACGGAAATATTGCAGTGACGGGTTATTAATTCTCCAGATTCATCCAGGTACCTGTTTTACACTGAAATGATTTGATAACAACACACCAAAAATAAATTCTGAATTAACACGCAGGTACGCGCTATGGCCAATTCAAAGCGGATGAGATTCTCTCAAATTTTGATTATAACGACTGTTTTTATTTCTTGGACGACAATTCCACGGATTTGGGCCCATCCTTTAGATTTCACACAATTTGTCTCCGCTTATCTTCCGGATGGAATTTACGTTGATGGGAGCGGGAATGTCTATGTCACTTCAGTAAATCCGGATGACGTGTTTCAGGAGTACCTGACAAAATATTCGGCGCAGGGAGATGTTCAGGATCGTGCTGTATTCGATAATACCGGCAGACTGCAACACAATCCCCAGGATGGAAAAATCTGGATGCTTTCAGCCCTTCAGTTTTATCGAATTGATCCCGACGAAATGGTTGCCGAGCCCTTCCTCAACCTGGATACCTTAGTTATTGATAACGATCAAATCTACGATGTTGCCACCGAAATGCCGTTCATGTCCAATATCAACCCGAACGCTGCATTTTACAGGGATTTTGCATTCTACGATCGAGGCGAGTCGTACGATGTTTTCGTCGCCGGATTTTATCAGGCATGGCATTTTATTTTGCGCCTGAGGTTTGCCGATGAATCCGTTCAATCGGCGAAGATTATTGTAACGTCAGGTGCGGCACTTGCTCCAGAAGATAGTGGACCGCACGGTGTTGCGGTGAATGATGCCGGAGTCGTTATGACAACACTGGGTCGGGCCGGTAATGCGGCAAATACGGACCAGCCGGTGACATTTAGCGCCGATTATCCGGAGGATTCGAACAATCCGCCTGACTATCTCTTTGATGAGTATCAGTCGTTTACCAGCCGCGGAATGGCCACTGACCAGCACGATCAGTTTTACGTTGCCACAGGATGGGTTGGCGGCGGCACGGCCGGTGGAGGCAATTCCTGTATCATCGCGCTGCCACCTGAATTGGATACTACATTCGTTTACGCAATGGAGTCAATCTATGCCAATCCCAGAGATGTCTGTGTCGACAGACAAAGCGGATTAGTGTATTGTACAGATTCAGATATGGACTTCTTTGGAGATCACGATGCAGTGTGGTTTATGCCAATTGTAACCGGGATCAATCAGGAATCCGCTGGGTTCATTAATCAGTTTACATTGTTGCAAAATTATCCCAATCCGTTTAACAATGCGACAACGCTTGAATATTCCGTTCCTCAACTAAGTGAAATAACAATTGTTATATATAATTTAAAAGGACAGCAAGTTGCACAGTTAGTCAATACAATTCAACCTCCCGGAATATTCAGAACAACCTGGGACGGTTCCGGTTTTCCCAGTGGAGTGTATTACTGTGCTTGCCACATTGATCGAGAGGTGAAAATGATAAAATTGCTGTTAATGAAGTAAGCAAGTTTCATTGAAATCTAATTTTGACCTAAATAAAGTGAATCAAACAATGGTACTGGTATGTTTCGTCTCTCAGGGTACCAGTCGGTCTCCGTCGCGGGATTGTACGTTTCACAGATAAAATCGTATTCCCTGGAGCGGGAAATGAACAAATGAGGCCCAGAAATCTGCTGTAAAATCGCTTTATAATTTGCATATTGTTTCCTCAGCAGAGTATCTTGCTCCTTAAACTGTGGAATGGAAATTGTGATGTGGAAAAAAATAGTTGATGGGGTGCTATTACTCGTATTTCTCGCATTTGCCGTATTACAACTGAATGATCCGGATTCAGTCTATTGGGTGGCTGTTTACGGGTTCATTGTTGTAATAGTCCTGTTGGCATTGCTGGAAAAACTACCTCAAGTTGTGTTAAAGGGAGCGCTCATAGTTTATTTTCTTTTGCTCATCTATTATTCACCTGCACTGTATTCGTGGGTATTCAAACATCATGCTGCGAATATTGCTAAGTCAATGTCCACCGATACAATGTATATTGAAGAGGCCAGAGAATTCTTTGGTGTTTTGCTCTGTTTTATGACGATTGTTTTTGAGTATTATTTTGGTAAAATCCCGGATAAGGTAGAACAAAAGAATCGATGAATAGATCTGATCTCAATGCGTTCCACGGTGCTTTCAATCCGCCACGACATCTAATATGGTTCATTTATATAATTTAGACTATTTTGACTGATAATTATATTATATACAAAAAGTGTATAGTATTTCTACAATATCGAAGTAATATAGTACTTCATCAAAAATAAATAAAATAGTTATTGCGCAATTGAATCTGGGCATGTATAATTAAACGAGATAAAAATGGTCACCATTTTATATGCGACCTCTCCCCATCGTTTGTGAGTTCACAGTTGAATAATTGACCTTCCCCAAACAGCGTGGGTTTGCTTTTCGCCTCTATGAAAAACTCCCCTTTCTCACATCACTGCAAGAGGCAAAATAACCAGAGACAAAGTTGTACGACGGTTCTCCGGTGAGGTAATAGGTGGTTAGTAAACGATCAATTAACAGGAGAAACACATGAGAAAAATTTCTCAGATAAAGTCTGTACTCCTCATCTTAGTCATGATGGGGTTTTGGAGCACACTGCTGGCACAAAACGAAATGCCGGTTACCACAAATTCAAAGGATGCCTTGCAAGCGTTTATACACGGCAGAGAGTATACTGAGAACCTGAATTTCGATGAGGCAAATCAGTTCTTTGATCGTGCCATCTCGCTCGATCCGGATTTTGCGATGGCTTATCTCTATAATGCGCAAACCCTTGGATCTCTGTCTGTTTCGCATAAAAATCTGGAGAAAGCCTACAGCCTGTCGGACAAAGTTTCCTCAGGTGAAAAGGCTTTCATTCAGTATTATGTTGCGCAGTCGGATGGTGATGTGCAAAAAATGGAGGCAGCATTAAATAAACTGCTCACCTCGTATCCAAAAGATAAATGGATACAAAGCCTCGCTGGACGGCACTATTATAGTCGCTCAGATTACGCCACCGCGATTGAGCATTTACATAAAACGCTTGCCATCGATAAAAATTTTGCTCCAGCGTACAATATGCTGGGCTATTCTGAGATGGCAAAAGGAGACTATCCAGCGGCAGAGAAGGCATTTCAATCATATATCACCCTCATTCCGGACAATCCAAATCCTTATGATTCCTATGGTGAGTTGTTGCTCAAGGAGGGGAAATATGATGCCTCCATCCATCAATATGAAAATGCCATTGGAAAGGATCCGCATTTTACATCGGCATATCTTGGAATGGCAACCAACTACATTTACAAGGGTGATGCCGTTTCTGCAATGAGTTATTACCAGCAATTATACGATCATACTCAGGATATTGACAGGAAACTGACTGCGACATACTGGAAAGCGGTCGCTTATGTACATATGAATGATATTGATGAAGCGATTCGAGTACTCGAACAGTATGAGCGAATTGCCGACGCTGATAATCGGGAGAATCTGGTCATCCAGGCGAGGTTTGCTGCCGGCCTCCTGTACCGGGATACACCAAAGCCTGAGCGTGGTATAAAATTGATCGATGCCGGACTCAATGTGATCCATATGACCGATTTACCGGAATCAGTGAAGGAAAACCTCAGTTTTTATGGGATGGCAAATCGGGTTGTGATTTATGCTGCTATGCGTAAGTACGACCTGGCTGGATATGATATCAACCGGTGTCAGGCAATGCTGAAGCAGGATCAGAATCCATTTCAGGAGAAATATTTTGCCGGCGTCATGGGGTATTTCGAATATCAAAAAAATAACTACGATAAAGCACTGGAATACTATCAGAAAGCTGATTTCGAAGAACCGTTGAATCTGTATTATATGGGTTTAATCTATGAAAATAAAGGCGATGCAAAATCAGCAGGTGAGATGTATAGCAGAGCGGCAAACTGGAATGAGAATGGAATGGCCTATGCAACCATCAGAAATAAAGCCATTATGAAAAGTAACCGTTTTGAACAGAGTAAGGCAATGTCCGCGCAAGAATAATCTTCTTTTACATTCTCTATCGCGACCCCGCATTCTGGTATCAGGATGCGGGGAGCCGGTAGGGAAACTCGCGTACGGTTTAGGGTGCTATTTTGAAGATAAATAGTTGCATTAACAAACATCCAAAATTTTGTATCATAGAGAACTACCCGAGGTCTCTGTCTTAAAGATCAAGATCATCTGTAGAGACGTTGCATGCAACGTCTCTACTTGCATATAATTCTTAAGGTAATATGGAATAGCCTCGGACCAATTGAAATTCGGTTTTGTTGAACAACCTGGCTTTGTTCATTGAAATAGGAGCGATGTTCCTGAGGTCTTTGCTTCAAGGTAGTTTTACCAAAGAGTGTCAGTTAAACAAAGATACCGAGTTGCTACTTCTCTCAATTTCTACTCTATTATCCTTGTAAGGTACTGTTTTTAGTTATCATAATTTTGTTATAAAATATCGTATATAAAACTTGTATTTCTATTATATAAATTTTTATATTAAGCACACTGTTTAATTTACGAAAGGAGTCTGCTTCCATGGTAACGGATCTTGTAATTCTGGGAGTACTTAATCGCGCGCGGCGGCACGGATATGATATTAAAAAAGAGATCGAATTTGAGATGCAAAATATCGATATCCAATACGGTTCTATCTACCACGCCTTGAAGAAATTTAAACAAAAGGGCTTGGTCGATGAGGTTGAAATTGAACAATCGGATTTTGGTCGTCCGCCTCGTCGGGGGTATGCTTTAACCGAAAGCGGGCGCGCTGAATTTCGCAGACTTTTACAGGAAGCATTTACTGAGGTGGAATTTTCAGGGAACAGCATTGAGGCGGCCATTCATTTTATGGGTGATCTGGCACCTGATCAGGTCGTATCGCTTGTCCAGACACGTTTGGAGAAATTTAACGAACTTTTAGTCCAGTTGAATGGTGAAGAAAGTGATCGGGCAGAGCAGATCATCCGACGCAATAAAGAACACAAGCCGGCAAATTTAACGCCTGAGGAACAGCAAAATTGGGAGCAGGCCCAAAAACTCATCCCGTTTTTAGTCGATACTTCTGATAACCACCAAAGATATCTCATTAAAGGAGAGATCTATTGGATGGAAGAGTTTTTAGCAGATCTGCGCACAAAATTCGGGATGAATGAAAACAATCATGCTTAAAGCGTGAAACGATGTAATCCAGAGAAATACTCCATTTATCATTACTTATCGAACATTTTTATCATTCAGGATCAACCATAAAACCGCTATTTTAGTTATGGGACTAATTCACTGTTCACCAACGCAATAACAGAATTATATAAAGTATGACTTTACATTATGATATTATGGAACCAGTTGAACTATTAGAATGTTACAGAAAGAATTTAAAGTGAAACTTGAGGTAAGAACTGTATGAAACTCAGTAACAATAGTAATGCAGTAAAAGTTGTCGGGATGTGCGGTAGTCTGAGAAAGGGAAGTTATTCCCGGAAAGCGCTGAGGATTGCACTCCAGGGCGCTAAAGCAGTTGGGGCTGATACTCAACTTATCGACTTACGGGAGTACAACCTCAACTTTTGCGACGGCAATAAAGATGAAAGCACTTATAACAGCGATGTTTTTAAGTTGAGGAATGAGGTGAAAGAAGCACAGGGGATAATCCTGAGCACTCCGGAATACCATGCTAGTTTTAGCGGAGTGTTGAAAAATGCCCTCGACTTAATGGGCTTCAAGGAATTTGAAGGCAAAATGCTGGGACTCATTGGTGTTTCCGGTGGCAGCATGGGGGCAATAGATGCCTTAAATAGCTTACGAACAGTTGGACGGGCACTCCATGCGTGGGTGATTCCGGAGCAAGCGACCATTCCCGCAGCGTATCAGGCATTTGACGATTCTGATAATTTAATCGATCCCAATTTAAACCAACGAGTCACCGAAGTTGGCCGGCAGGTGGCGCGATTTTCATATCTCCATTTCTCAGAAGAAGCACAGGAGTTTATCAATCTCTGGGAGGAAGCGCCGGAAAATCCCGGCGGCACAGATCGATAATGTCCCGCAAGAGTTTGTAATAACGGTTCAAACAATTAAATAAATATTAGGACAAATTTTTCTTTGTCATTCCCCATGCGTTTGTTTATACTTATGAACAAATGAACAGACATTCAGATGAAGAAGTAATGGACAATCAATTGCACAGCATATCCGTTGAACGCTTCGAGGAAACTCAGCAACTCTTAGAGGATGATTTTGGCGTCCAGGATTTGGCAGAGCGGTTTAAAGCGCTCTGCGATCCCACCAGGTTGCGCATTGTGCTGGCTCTGAAAGCACAGGAGTTGTGCGTGCACGACCTTGCGCAATTAATTGATACCAGCGAATCCAATGCTTCCCACCAGCTCCGATTGTTGCGCAATGCGAAAATCGTGAAATATCGCAAAAAGGGAAAACGATCGTTTTATTCCATAGATGATGAACACATCACACATATCATTGAGGATATGCAATCCCATTTGAATGAGTAAATCAAGAGAAGATAGTACGTTGCGATTATGAGTAATTATTCCACCCACCGTAGTCAAAATAAGAAAAGTTTACAAATCGCGGTTGGAATCACTTCAATATTTTTTGTGGTCGAAGCCGTCGGTGGTTATTTGACCAATAGTTTAGCGCTCATGAGTGACGCGGGCCATATGCTGACGGATGTGCTCGCTCTGAGTATGAGTCTGTTCGCGATGTGGGTAGCCCAGCGACCGGCGACTGAACGCCACACTTTTGGCTATCATCGCGTGGAAATCCTTGCTGCACTCCTCAATGCACTCACACTCGTCGGTATATCAATCTACATATTTGTTGAGGCGTATCGGCGATTTCAGAATCCACCGGAAGTTGCCGGACTTCCAATGATGTTAATCGCAATCGCTGGTTTATTAGTCAATTTATTGAGTGGCTATATTTTACATCGGTCCAAGGATCACAGTTTGAATGTGCGCGGTGCGTATTTACACGTATTAGGCGATGCTCTGGGATCAGTTGGCGCTATAGTTGCCGGGATTATTATGTTGACCACCGGTTGGATGTACGCAGATCCGCTGTTCAGTTTGATCATTGGAATAATTATTATTTATTCATCAGGGCGACTTTTGCGGGAAACGATTCATATTCTGATGCAGGGGACTCCTGCAAATATTGTCCCACTGGATGTCCGCTCCGCAATAAAGAATATCCACCACGTGAATGATGTACATGATCTACACATTTGGACCCTGACGAACGGCATAGATGCATTGTCAGCCCACGTGCAGCTGGAACCCGAAACGCCTAGTTATTTGTACGACGATATTATCAAAGATATCCGCGATATGAGTAAAACGCGTTTCGGCATTGAGCATACGACGGTCCAAATTGAACAGCAACAAAATGGTGATCACGGTTGTATCGTCCAGGATGAATAAAATTCAATTCCGGGCGATACGTTTATCCAGATATGAATGCATATTCACTAGTAATTCTGAGCCCTGACCCCAGGCGAGTCTGAGGTAATTCCTTAAATTATTCATTTATTCAAATTCATTCTTATTGTAATTTACTTCATTTAACAATTGGATCGTATTGTGCGATTCTTTTAGGCAAAAGCAATAATAAGCAGGAGAACGTATGACAAGTCGAATCAAAGCGTTGGGAGCATTTATTTTACTATCAGCATTTTTGGGGGTTGGAGTTCATCTACAAGCTGCGAATGAAGTCGGGTTGTCCGGACGGATTTACACGGATTACACGTATAATTTTTCCAACAATTTTAACGGATTTAACGTCAACCGCGTCTATCTCGGATATGAGGGACAACTGACCAATTCCATTGATTACGTGGTAACTTCAGATGTTGAAGTTGGAGGGTCTTCAAGCAGTTCGCGACTTTTTATGAAGTATGCTTACGGACGCTGGAAAAGTAATTGTGGTCGCTTTACCATCGGAATGTTGCCGTTAAATGCGTTCGATGTGCAGAAGAAAACCTGGGGTTTGCGCTATCTGTATAAAACGGTAATGAATGAGTATAAATTTTCTTCCTCTGCTGATATCGGGGTTGGATATGAAAAACAGGTGACGGATGAGTTTTCTATTTCCACCATCATTTCTAACGGTACCGGATACAAGATGGCTGAGAACGATAAATATAAAAGGTTGCACGTTCGACTGCTGTTTGGTCCGGACAACCTTGGGAAAGAAACTGGAATCAACGCCGGTGTTTACGGCAGCTGGGAGCCAGAGAAATTGGTCGACTATGCGAATAATTATACGATTGCCGGATTTGCCGGAATCCATCAGAACAATCTTTGGGTAGGCGCCGAAGCCGCGGTGCAGCAAGATAATACCATTAATTTGCAAACCACACTTTTCTCAGTGTACGGTCGGTACGAAGTTGCCCAGTACACCCAGGCATTTCTCCGGTTGGATACCCGCAGCTTTGATGTAACCGGCAGTGATACGGAATTGGCCTTCATCGCTGGTGCGCAATACGCAAAATACAAGGGAGTGAATGTGGCTCCCAATCTGGTGTATTCTAAAATCGGATCCAATGACACTGTCACAGGCCGGCTGAATTTTGAATTTCGCTGGTAAAACTGCCACTAAAGAGGATTAGATATGCCGAACAATTTTTATACGCCATTTGATCGTGAAACCTACAAAGGACGATCCAATCCGGATTACCGCTCTGAGTTTCAACGTGACCGCGACCGGATTATCTATTGTTCGGCATTTCGGCGTCTTCAGGGCAAGACTCAGGTATTCATGTCTGGCGAGTATGATTTTTACCGTACTCGCCTGACACACTCCATCGAAGTGGCGCAGATTGGTCGTTCCATTGCCAATTTTCTTAACCACCATCTTCCAATCTTTTCCAATGATTTTTACCTGGATGCTTCGTTGGTCGAAGGAATTTGTCTCTCCCACGATATCGGTCATCCACCATTCGGACACGGTGGCGAAAAGATCCTGAATCAGATAATGGAAGAGTATGGCGGATTCGAGGGGAACGCTCAGACGCTTCGTATTCTGACTGAGATTTTCTACGAAGCTCCGTCAGGACGGCGCGGAATGAAACCCAGTCGGGCATTTATGGATGGAGTGATGAAATACAAAATCCTTGAACAGGAGATGGCATCACCCAAACAAAAATTCCTCTACAACGGACAACAGGAATATCTCGATTTTATCAGTCAGGATGGCGAGATCGAACCCGCGCTGAATACAAAGAGTATCGAGTGCCAAATTATGGATTGGTCAGATGATACCGCATATTCTTTAAATGACTTATTGGATGGCTATAAAGCGGGATTTTTAACGCAGAAATCGATTGAGTCCTGGGCAGCTGGTGAATCTCTGGACGATCAGCAACAACAATTCATTCAGGAATTGTTAGAACATCTCGAACAGGAAGACGATTTCGAAATCTACGTCGCGAATAAGGTTGGTGATTTTATCGAATCGGCTTCCATAGAACAGAGTGACGATCAGCCGTTAACCCATCGATATAATTACCGGTTCATCCCGGATCCGGATCACGAAGTGGAGAGCAAAACGTACAAAAAACTGGCGTTCGATATCATTTTCCAGAGCCCGCAAATTCAACAGCTCGAATCCAAAGGCGGCAATATCCTGCGTCAATTATTTTATACGTTATCCGACCGGTATATCGACCACAAAAATGCTTACCAACTTTTACCAAGGAAAACGGCTGAAGCCATTGAAACGGCTGAAAGCCGGTCGATACAAGCCCGATTACTCTGTGATCATATCGCTGGGATGACAGATGGGTATGCGATTCGGATTTATAAACGTATCTTTGATCCGGATTTTGGAAGTATTGTCGATCTGATTTAGATCAGCGCGAAGTTTTTCATTATCCCGGTTTCGTCTACGCAAAGGTCGGTTCGGAATGACAGTATTAGTGGTTTGGTTGTAATTTTTAAATATCAAGAGTGTCATCTCGCTCTAAGTCCGGCCATTGCCGGAAACGCAGTGAGAGATCCCCGTACCATTCAGAAGGCTGCTACGTGTCGGATCTAGGAAATTGTAAATTACTGGTAGACATATTCTTGGTAATACGGTAAACTTTAGACTTTTGCGAAACCAAAAACCACAAGACGACATTATTCAGGGACCGTTATTCCCTGCGATCGTCAGGTTGGCAATCCCGTTGATATTAGCCAACCTGATGCAAACCGCCTATAATATTGTAGATACGTATTGGGTCGGTCGCCTTGGCAAAGAAGCGATTGCGGCGATTTCTCTCTCATTTCCCATTATCTTCTTAATCATCTCATTCGGCGCTGGATTAACGATTGCCGGGACGGTAATGATTGCCCAGTTCACCGGCATGCAGGATCAGGATAATGTCGATTTAACCGCAGGACAAACGGTTATCCTGTTGATCAATGTATCGATAATAATTACCATTGTTGGTCTGACAACGTCCGGACCATTATTAAATTTGATGGGCGCTGCCCCAGACGTCGCTAGTCGAGCTGCAATTTACCTCAGGATTCTGTTCGGCGGATCTATTTTCATCTTTATGTTTTTTGTGTTTCAGTCCATACTGCGCGGTTGGGGAGATACCAAAACGCCGATGTGGGTAATGCTCGGATCGGTTATCGCCAATATGATACTCGATCCATTTTTCATTATGGGCATTGGACCGTTTCCGAAACTCGGTATCGCAGGCGCCGCCTGGGCAACACTGATTTCACGCGGTATCTCTGCTATTATTGGGATGTGGATTTTGTTCAGTGGACAAAAAGTACTGCATATCCGGCTACACCACCTCAAACCAGATTGGAAGATGCAGTGGCAATTGATCAAACTCGGCGTGCCGGCATCAATTGAGCAATCCATTAGAGCGCTAGGCATTACGGCACTCATATTTATCGTAACGAGTCTTGGGACAACTGCGGTTGCAGCGTACGGTATCGGCGCGCGTATTTTCTCCTTTGTGATTATCCCAGCGATGGCGCTCTCGATGGCAACATCCACCGCGCTTGGACAAAACTTCGGTGCCGGACAGATTGAACGGGCTGAAAAAGCAGCCTGGATTGGAGCCGGGACAGGATTTGGGGCGCTAAGTATCATCGGTATCGTTTTCTTCTTCTTTGCAACCCCGATCAGCGCGATCTTTATAAAAGAAAGTCCTGAGGTCGTTCGAATGTCCTCCGAGTTTCTCCGGACCATGTCGCTCACTTTTGGCTTCCTTGGACTGCAAATTATTTTAAATGGTGGATTTCGCGGCGCCGGCCGCACCACAACAGCAATGGTTATGGCGTTTATCTCCTTCTGGATGGCGCGCATCCCGTTGGCATATCTGTTTGCCAAAGTGCTTGGTTGGGGACCACGAGGCATCTGGTGGGCTTTTCCTCTCAGTATCGTATTGTCGAGTGTGGTGACCACAGGGTGGTTTATCTATGGCAAGTGGAAGACGGCCAAACCGGATGCTGCCAAACGGATCCAAGAGCGCATTATTTCCGAGACGGTCGCCGAAGAAGGCGCCGCTGATTAATTCCGCCTTATCTCAGCGATTGACCTTGTTACTGTCTGCAAAAATCTTCATATTATTTGTACTTTTTACACAATCTCCATCGATTCAAATCGCTGAATTTTAGCTGAATTTCTCCACAGCGATGGAGAGAGTCTTTCAACCTTGAATCAACCCAGGGAGGACACTATGCGGGTCTACGATATTCTCACAGAAAAAGGTGAAGAGTTAGAGGTGATTGCTCCAACAGCACCACTCTTGGATGCGATCAACACGTTAAACGGCCATAATATCGGTTCGTTGTTAGTCATGGAAAACGAACAACTCGTGGGAATCATAACTGAACGGGATGTTCTGCACGCCACAGCGAGGCACGGTAGTGACTTTCTAAACTATACTGTCAGCGATGTGATGACCAGAGATCTCATCACGTGCGAGCGGGAAGCAGATCTTGATGATATTATGGGCCTGATGACAGATAAGCGAATCCGACATTTACCCGTGGTGGAAGAAGGTGAATTATTGGGGATCATTTCCATTGGTGACGTGGTAAAGGCCCGTTTGAAAGAGACACAGCGCGATGCGCAATACATGAAGGACTACATTCAGGGAGTGCGATAATCATAAATATTTCGTAAATCATACATAAGAAATGGAGCACATGTATATACGAAACAGTTCTAATCGTAATCCAAGAAGAAGGAGTAGTCTATGGCTGCAAAAAAGATTCTACAATTAGTCGGAGATTTTGGTGAAGACTATGAAATTATGGTACCGTTTCAGGCGCTGATTATGGTGGGACACCAGGTACATGCAGTCTGCCCAGAGAAGAAAAAGGGCGACACGGTCAAAACTGCCGTGCACGATTTCCTTGGTGATCAAACCTACACCGAGAAGCCCGGACACAATTTTCAATTGAATGCCACATTTGATGACATTGATCCGGCCGATTACGATGCATTAGTCATCTCTGGTGGCCGTGCGCCGGAATATCTTCGGCTGACAGATCGCGTTCTGGAAATTACGCGTCATTTCTTTGAGGAGGATAAACCGGTTGCCGCAATTTGTCACGGAATCCAGATTATGGTTGCAGCGCGCGTGGTGGAAGGTCGTACCCTCACGGCATATCCTGCCATTGGCCCGGATATCGAAGTAGGTGGCGGTACCTGGAAGGATGTACCTGCGACGGAGGCCGTTGTTGATGGAAATCTGGTAACCTCGCCTGCGTGGCCGGGACATCAAAAATGGCTGGCGGAGTTCTTAAAAATACTGGGTACCAAAATTGAATTGTAAGGTGATCGTTTAACTGAGATTATAAGTGAATTCGAATGGTGGACTAGGGGGAAGCAATGGCAGGAGAGAAGAGCAGCACGTGGAAAATTGTTCTGGGGATCATCGTGATAATTTTCATCGGTATTCAGTTTATCCCGGTTGACAGGACAAATCCACCCGTAACCTCGGATATTCCGGCGCCACCTGAGGTCAAGTCAGTATTGCATCGGGCGTGTTATAATTGTCATTCCAATGAAACGGACTGGCCTTGGTATAGTTCTGTTGCACCTTCATCATGGTTGGTAGCTCACGATGTTCACGAAGCCAGAGAACATATGAATTGGTCCCATTGGGATCAATATGATGCTGATGATCAGGAAGATTTTATCAAAGGAATCTGGAAGATGGTTGATAAGGGTGAAATGCCGTTGTGGTATTACCAGATTGCGCATCCGGAATCCAAATTGAGTGAACAGGATAAGATGACCATCAAGAATTGGTCAAATTCCGCGACGGCGGATTCTGCCAGTACATCTATGGGTGGCCATGAAGAGAGCGAAGAAGAAGACTGACCTCTCCCGGAGTTTTATTTGCACTGAAAGCCCCCGAAATTTCGGGGGCTTTTTGTTTTAACCTTATCAGGCATTTCATATTTTCTATTGCAGAACTTAAATTCACCCGCAAATCAAGGCCAGAATTACTAAAACACCATCATATTGGGAAAGATTTCTATGGACACATTCCAGGATCAGGTCATAATCGTTACTGGTGCTTCTTCCGGGATTGGGCGCTCACTGGCTATTCGTCTGGCAGAACAAAAGGCTAACATCGTCTTGGCAGCACGGGACGAATCGGCGCTCCACGAAGTCGCGAATCATTGCAGTGAGGTGGGAGGTAATCCATTCGTTATTCCAACGGACGTTGGAGAACAGGAACAGTGCCAGCATCTTGTGGAAAAAACGCTTGAGACGTTCGGGCACATTGATGTCTTAGTGAATAATGCCGGAATTACGATGTGGGCATATTTTGATAAAATGCAGGATCTGTCTCCATTCGAAGACATTATGCGGGTGAATTATTTGGGTGCAGTATATTGCACGCATTACGCGCTGCCGTACCTCAAACAAACGAAGGGACGTTTGGTTGCAGTCAGCAGCCTGGCCGGATTAAACGGAGTCCCGACCCGGAGTGGTTATGCTGCAAGCAAGCACGCAATGGTCGGATTTTTTGAGTCGTTAAGGATCGAACTTGCCGATACTGGAGTAACGACTACAATGATTTATCCTGGCTTTGTTGCCACAGAAATCAGGAAACGCGCAGTAGGTGAGGATGGTCAATCCCTGGGCGAAAGTCCAATCCATGAGGACCAGGCAATGTCCCCGGAGGTCGCTGCGGAAAAAATGGTCGAATCCATTGCAAATCGGGACCGGGAATTGGTAATGACGCTGAGGGGAAAAGTCGGCCGGTGGGTAAAACTTGTTGCACCTGGTTTAGTCGATAAAATCGCCAGAGATGCGATTGAGCAGGGACGTTAATATTTGTGATTAGGATCAGACAAGAGGACTGTTATGGCAGGAAATAGTTTTGGGCAGGCATTCAGAATCACAACTGCCGGGGAGAGCCACGGCCCGGGAAATGTAGTCATTATTGATGGTGTGCCCGCCGGTTTACCGTTGGATATCTCGGATCTGCAATTCGATTTGGATCGGAGAAGACCAGGGCAATCAAAAGTTACGACCCAGCGGAAAGAAGGTGATCGTGCTGAAATTTTATCCGGTGTTTTCAGAGGAGAAACCACGGGGACTTCCATAGCCATCGAGATTCGCAATGAGGATCAGCGATCCAGAGATTACGATGACATTAAAAATAAATATCGTCCCGGACACGCAGATTACAGTTTTGATGCAAAATATGGTGTGCGGGATTATCGCGGTGGCGGCAGATCCAGCGCCCGTGAGACAAATGTCCGGGTCGCTGCAGGAGCCGTGGCCAAAAAGTTTCTGTTGCTCAAATATAACGTAAAAATAGTGGGATACGTGAAACAAATTGGACATTTACAGGCAGAGATTCCTCACCCGGAAAAAGTAACTTTGGACGAAGTAGAGTTAAATATTGTGCGGTGCCCCGATCAGGAAGTAGCCCGAAAAATGATCGATTACATCGATGAGGTGCGGAAGGCTCTCGATTCCGTTGGAGGCATAAGTGAAATAGTTGCGACTGGAGTTCCGGCAGGGTGGGGTGAACCGGTATTTGACAAATTAAAAGCAGATCTTGGGAAAGCCATTTTGAGTATTCCCGCTGTGCTGGGCTTCGAATACGGTTCAGGTTTCGGAGCGGCACGCCTTCGGGGTAGTCAAAACAATGATACTTTTTATATGGAAGGTGATCAGGTAAAAACCCGGTCAAACCGGCACGGCGGAATACTGGGTGGAATTTCTACTGGAATGCCAATTGTACTTCGCTGTGCCGTCAAACCCACCAGTTCGCTCGCGCGTGAGCAGAAGACCGTGACGAATACGGGAGAGGAAACGACAATCCAAACCACAGGTCGCCATGATCCGTGCCTGGTACCGAGATTTGTCCCAATCGGTGAAGCGATGATGGCGATTGTACTGGCTGACCATGCCCTGAGACAAAGAATGCAAGGGTGAATCGGGAATCGGGAATCGGGAATCGGGAATCGGGAATCGGGAATCGTGAATTGTTAGACGTGAGACGTGAGATGTGAGACGAAAAGCAGAATGGAGAATGGAGAATGGAGAATGGAGAAACGACAATTATTGGTTGAGAATTCGCTGCTTGCAACTTACGACGCACAACTGATCAGTTCTATCCTTATTCCTTCATCCTTCATCCTTCATCCCTCATCCTTTATCCTTCCTCTCAAGATTCTTCATCAATCCATTGTTGCCAGGCATCAGGCTGGTGGCCGACGACGACTTGATGTTTCCCATTGCGCACAATTGGGGTTTTCAGCAACAGCGGATCTTCGAGAATCTCTTCTTCCGCATCATACACCATATATTCCATCTGCCGGTTCTTATATGATTTGCTCTCCGTATCGATCAACTCTTCTGCATCATATTTTTGGGTAATTCTCTTCAATTCACCCTGACTCAATCCTTTATCCTTTAAATCGCGGAACTGGTACGGAATTCGGCGTTCCTTGAAAAAACGTTCCGCTTTTCGGGTGTCCTGGCAGCTTTTTTTTCCGATAATTTGGATATTCATAAATCACTCCATTTGCAATGATATTGATAATTTGAGTGAATTTAGAAAGAGTAAGAGAAAACACAAAGGAGAGTTCGGGAGATCTTTGGAATGAATGCTACAATTATACCTGCTGCTGAAATTCTGCATAAGCAGCGCGAATTTGATTTTGCACCTGAGCCAGGTCAAACGAAGATTTACAGTAATTACATACCATGGCTTTGAGTTTTATCCGGCCTCCGCATTCGGGACATTTTTTGGTCAACTTTTCGGGGTTAAATTCGTGCTCAACTTGCGATATTGACTTTGAATGTTCTACATGATAGTCGTGCTGCAACTGTTTGATTAAGGTCTGAAATTCCAGTGAATCTTCCGGTTTTTCTCTGGACGGTTCGTCTCTGCGTTTTTCTGCTTTGGTGCCAAAACGCCAGGCTGCAAACATTCCAAACGGTCCAAGCAACACACCAATGACGAACCAGAGCACAACATTCAGACCTTTTTCACTGGCGACATACGCGCTCAATACACCAAAGATGATAAATATAAGTGAAACCCCGATCATAATTGCCTCACTAATAACACTCCAAACTGGATTTCATTGTTGTGCCTCACTACTTATTCTGATAACAGTGCCCGGGCGATTAAACCGTAAACTTCTGTGATGAAATTCAACAGGTGCAGTACGAGAGGAAATAGCAATACGCCTACAAAACAAGCAAATAATGCTTTTTCCATAGAATCAATTTGAATGCTTCCCCAATCTATGACATCATTTTCATAGGTGAACGGTGCAATAATTAAACCTAAAGACACAGCAAGCGTTACCACAGAAGTAACAAAGCTAAAAAGTCCCAGCGGAAATTTGAGGAAGAGAAACGCTAAACCCTTCCAGGTGCCCGGATTAATCAAGTACGCCCGGATGCGCTCCCACATCCTTGGAGAGGTTGATTTGGGTTTCTGAGTAGCCGGCAAATTGATCTGAAGAAGGGCGGTAGCCAGTTGGCGTTCGAAGTGCGCAAATGCCCACGATAATGTTGCGACAATGGCGAGGATAAAAACACCGACCCAGATGATAAGTAAGCCTATTCCCAGCGAGAAACCGACGACGAAGAATACGAAATACGCCAGTCCAAGGGGAAAAGCGAGCAGCAGGTAAATAATATTCAGGTACGATTGAATATCAGTAACCGGCTGGAAATATCGATGCAGGATTGGCGAACTCATTATTTGTACCTATTTTCCCAACTTAATTTTCATCTGTAAATAGACGAAATGATCCGATTCTTTCGTTGAAAAACCTGTGAACCCATTATCAAAGGTTCGATAGTCATACTGATACATCAGCTCAAGGGTAGCCCGCGGTGAAGCAGGGAGAATAAATCCTGCATTAAATGAAGGATTAATGACGGTATTGGTAGTCTCTCGCCCAAGGCCATCATTGCCGTCGATGAGCCGGGAATTTCTGATATGCCCGCCGCTTCTCAGAAGAAGATACGGCACCCCGATTTCACCATCAGGGTTATGCTGTCGCCAGAGGTTCTGGGGACTTTGTTGCCTCGGAGGAGTTCTTGATTTCGTGGGTGTTGGTATTTCTACGTTTGCTGATTGGGTTGTATCTGTCGAGGGCTTTTGCGATTGCATTGAAGATCCTGGACTTTGTGCTTCCCGGTACATCTCACCATCAAAATAATACTCCCCGGCCCGGGTTCGAACAAATTCTATTGCTCCCAATGGTAATTGCAGGATCGTTCGTGTAATGATATTTTTAAATACCAGCGTATCCTCTTTTAATTGGATAAACTCACCCTGAAAATGCTGATCTTCCCAGGTATCTACTATGATGCTGGAATCCTTGGTGGCTTCAGTTTCCAGGTACGTTTTTAATTCCTGCACCGTAAATTGGGAGAAACCCATTGTTGGCAGAACAATGCCACATAGAATTAAAATATATCGCTTCATAAAACTAACTCCTGTTGTACTTCTGTGATGGGTTGCCCGGCCCGGGCAATATGTTTCGCTAACGCCATTCCTCAATGTACAAAAGTATAAATTGCAATATTCTTTGGTGCAATCAGTTTATTACCGATTTCTCTATTACTAAACCTTTCACAACTATTTAAAAATTGATTATATCATCCAATTATAGATAACGATTTGCGCAATTTAACCGAATTTAGAAGCCGCGGGAATTATCGAATTCTGGAGAAAATTGCTTAGCAGTCATATTCACGGTGTATAAACCTTACAAATCGGCCATGGCACTTTGTTTGCAAATACAATCAGTGAAACTGGCTGCATATGTATATTGTACCGTTGAATAAGTTCCCACATTGGTTGGTGTGTTGTTGTGTTGAGATTATTGTGATTTGTGTTCTGTCAGCCAGACTGATTTCTACTCTTTGGACTCCCAATATATTGGAGGATGAAAAATGAGTAATACATCTCTTGAACAGTGGAAAAGAATTCGGAGCAAAGGAAAGCAGCATTTCATCTGGACGCACGGATTACTGCTTTGGACTCTCATTACTGGTTCCGTGGTCTATGGATTGCTCGCAGAGATGCAGGTATTTCGCGTGGAGCAAATCACGTTTTATGCAATACTCGGGGCAGTCGGAGTCGCGCTAATTGGTTATTGGTACGGATGTCGGATTTGGAATGAGAATGAAGAAGCATACACACAAATAACAGCAAATTCCTCTGGAGATTTAAAAATGGTTCCTAAAAAGTTAGAGTATACATCATCGAAAAAAAATGGCAACGGCCAATCCATGGAACAGAGAAAAACTTCACCTAAAACACTGAATGATTATATCAAAGAATATGAGCAATTGACCTTTGCCCAGGTAACGCGAAACGATTCCAGAAGATAATTAAATCATTGTGTTCCAATTGTATGGTCGAGTATCCGCGGTAATATTCGTGGATACTGTTATGGCATAATATTCCTGATACCGCTACAAATAACCGGGTAGTAATTATTTTCACCTTGCAGTATACTCATCGTTGTTCTCTAAGTAAATTTATCTTACATTGATAAGAAATTTCACCAGTTCCACTCACTGAAAAATCATATGAGCCTCACAATTTTACTCATTTTTGTCCTGGGATTAATTTTTTTGGTCGTTGGCGCAAGTGCGTTAGTTCGTGGTGCATCTCAACTGGCGGAAAATTTTGGAATGTCGCCCCTGATTATCGGGTTGACGGTGGTTGCTCTGGGGACCAGCACTCCGGAAATTGCTGTGAGTGTCAGTTCCGGTATCAGCGGCGCTGCCGGCATTGCCATCGGGAACGTGATCGGGAGTAATATTTTTAATATCCTGTTTATTCTTGGCTTATCTGCAATCATTACTCCAATGATGGTGGCACAGCAACTGATCCGATTGGATGTCCCTGTGCTCATCGGGACGTCCATTTTGACGTGGTTGTTATGTTTGAACGGGCAACTCGGAAGTATCGACGCTGTGATTCTGCTGATCATATTGGTTACGTACACCGTATTTTTAATCTTTTTTAGTAAGCGGGAATCGACAACAGTCAAAGCGGAATATGAAGATGAATTCGGGCATAAGGGAAGTCAGCCGGGACATTGGCTGGTAAATTCGGGATTTTTCATAGTTGGTTTAATCCTGTTGGTGTTTGGCGCAAACTGGTTTGTCAGAGGAGCGCAATCTATAGCAAGATTTGCAGGAGTCAGCGAAAGCATAATCGGCTTAACTATCGTTGCCGCCGGGACTTCCTTGCCCGAAGCCGCCACCTCGATTATGGCCGCGCTCAGAGGTGAACGGGATATTGCAGTGGGCAACGTGATTGGGAGCTCCATTTTTAATTTGCTGGCCGTGTTAGGGATCGCCGGAGTTGTCGCACCGAAGGGGTTGCAAATTCCCAACGGTATGCTCCAATTGGATTTCCCATTTTTCATCGCAGTTGCCATCGCATGTTTTCCCATATTTTTTACCGGTTCACGGATTAACCGGTGGGAAGGCTTTCTTTTCCTTGTCTACTATCTTGCGTATTTACTGTATCTTATCCTGAATTCATCGCAACACGATCTGCTTCCGGTATTCTCTTCTGTCATGCTCATCTTTGTTGTCCCAATTACCGTTATAACGCTGGCGATTATTACAATTCGTGAGACACGAAGAATGTCTCTTAAAAATTCAGATCGCGTGGATTAAACAGCTCTTCCAGGTTGAACCAGTTTAAATTGTATTAGATAGTGAGGACATCCATGATTATTTCATCTCTGGCAAACAAGCTACAGTTGAAACCAGGCTATCGGGCGTTAATACTGCACGCGCCTGAAAATTTCATTGAATCGCTGTCCCCACTCCCTGATGATATTGCATTGGATACAAAACCTGCTGGCGAATATGAATTTGTTTTGCTCTTCGTCCGCAATCAGGAGGAGTTAAATGCTATCGGAACTCAGGCATTGGAAGTATTGCATTATGATGGCGTGTTTTGGGTTGCCTATCCCAAAAAGAGTTCTGGGGTACAATCAGATATTTCCAGAGATGCGGGATGGGATTTTTTAGCTGGATCCGGATTGCGACCGGTCTCAGCTGTGGCCATCGATTCCACATGGTCAGCGCTGCGATTCAGACCGAATGAGATGGTCAATGCATAATTCATTAGAGAGTTTCCAGTGATCTATTCCACTGGAATTACGGTGATAAATCAAATCGACTTATTTTTATGTAGGTTTCTATCGCTAAAATATTAACTTAACATCTTAGAACTTCAGGTTAGAGTAGTACTGACAAAAAAGTAAGTATCTTGACAAATATAAATAATTAACTGTGTGATCAGGAATTTGGATTAATAGCATAGAAAGTACTGAATGCCTGGATATGTTTATCTTACAGGCGAAAAAGTGTAACCCGTACGTTTACAAATAGTAGTGTGAATTTTGTTTCAGGTAAATAAGGAGTGAATTATGCGAAGCATCATGTTAGTATCCATTATTCTGTTTAGTATGTGTTTTTCAGTTCTTGCGCAACAACCACCAAATTTACTCGAAGATTCCTACAATGCAACAATTCCTATGAAGATGGTAGGTTCAGATTTCGGCCTTTCGTTACCTGATACGCTTTCGTGGATAGTTCAAAATCCAGCACGAGCTACTCAAGTTCATTCCGAATACACCTATCTGCAACGAAATGCCGGTGCAGGAGTTTTAAGTGTTTCTGGAGAGACAATCCCTGCCGTTCTTGTTGGTGGATTACTTCGCACTGAAAAGACAAGCTGGGTTTATTCTCTGGGCTTAGTATCTGCTCAAACCGATTTTGATGCTGAGTTTTGGGAAAGAAGGGAGCTGGCAACCAGTCAGAACGTAGATTACGATGAATACGACAATTCGCTGGGGAATGATGGAATAAATGTGAAATTAAACCGAGTGTCCGGTACCAGCAACGCAGGTCAATCATATGGGGTGTTCTCGAAATATTACCAAGGAAAGGAAAACCGTCAAAGTGATTATTATTCCTTTGATTCTTACGAGTATACGAGTAGCACCAATCGGGAATACAGAACAGACAGTCAAACAGATATTAGTCAGTTCAAAACTTTCGTATTTGGCGGTCAATACACTTGGTATAATAAAAATACAGATGGAGTTATTTCAGTTGGGTACAGGCATTCAGAGGAGACGAGCAGAAAAATCTCTAATTCAACCAGGGTAAGTGTGGATACCCTTTTCAATAATTCTTCAAACGCGATTATTCGGATAAACAATCTGGAAGAAAGTAATGTTAAAATTACAAACGAATCGGATGTTTTCTTTGGGAATGCATTTTTACAAAAGTCATTAACATCCTGGTTTGACCATTTTTTCATACGGGTTTCGGGAAATTATAGTATGGCAGACTACCAGTATAATTATCGTAATTATGATAAAAACGAGAGGCTCGAAGATAATGTAGTTACTTCCTCAGATTCTATTATCTATACCGGGAAAGGAAAAACCGGGCCTGGAAATTGGACAAGTTTGTTTGCTCTGGGGGTGACCAAAGAAAAATCAGTTGGTCGATTCTATGGATTTACGGGCTTACAAGCCGCATTTCAATATACAAGTTGGAAACAGTTTAACCAGATAACTGGAAGAATCTATGGAAGTGTGCCGTTACCAGAATCTAACAAAAGTACGCTGAGTGAATTGTCACTCTATCTGCCAATTTACCTCGATTATTCGCCACGGAAATGGGTAAGTCTTTTTGGAGTACTGAGATATAAGTACGAATATAACTCAGCATCGAACTCTATAAATTTAATTGAGATCGATCGGAATTCACCCGGATATAAATATATTGATAAAGCAGAAATTTCTACTCAAAATCAAAATTTGGGCGTCGCGACCGATTTTGGTATCAGATTCTCGTACAAAAATATCGTGGATTTGCAGATTGACACCCGTGGTTATTTCGACCAATTAGCATCGTGGAATCTGCTGCTCCAGTACCATTTTTAGATCCAATGCTGATTACGATGGCATATTGCTGATCATTGCTGATTTGTTTATACTTTGCGCGTAAACAAATTTACTGATAAAAGGTTGCCGCAGTGCCCCGTTTGAAAAATGCGTTACTCGATATTATTGTTACCGTTGTAATCATTACTGCCATCGCCACGCATAATCATATCCTTGAGTTGGTCGTGGTGTGGTACACACCATTGATGCTTCTGCTGAAATTGGTTGGCGTTTTTTCCAGCTCAGTTGTGAATACGCTGCAGTCGGCAAAGACTGCAGCGCCGGTCTGGTTGGTCTATGGACTTTATGCTATTAATATTATTGTTTTGGCAATCGCCGCGTGGTGGTGGACCGCAGCAGAGTGGGGCGTAATTTGGGTGCTTTCAGTGATATCTCAAAAGAGGATCCAAGCCAAATCTTAGGACAAGAAGCCATCATCTGAATTTGCTTTACGGACCCTATTTGTATTTAAAAGTCATCTAAACCGTTCGCATTTTTCTCTTTGCATTTTGTGAACTCGCCTAACTTCTTTGGTAACATTAGTTCGACTTGGTCTATTTCATCAAACTGCATTTATCCATTGGATTTCTTCGGTGTATTTCAGCCAAATTATTACAGTACTGTTATACTATTCACACGATAAAAAAATCATAACATCCTGCTTATCAGTTGGTTAGCCGCCTCGGAATAATTCGAAATAAAAATTGGAACGGTAATTGTAAATAGTGATAGTGAACAACGAATTCATCCGGCAACAGACGGTTAATTCGAAGACTGAGGAAAATTAGAAACTGCGATACGGAAACTACTGAACAACGACGTGAGGCGAAAGAAGCGTCACATTATTCCTCCTGGGGAGAGCCATCGAAAGCAGAGATATGCACGAATTCGTACCATTAAAAACTGTGTTAATTGATCAAGAATTTAAAATGAAATTGAAAACTCAAAATTCCAAAAACCCGGAAACCTCGCGCGATTATCATGCCATCACTTCCCGACAAAAGCATTTGTATGAGATGATGGTTGCGAATGCCAATGATATTATGGCGGTCATTGATGCAGAGGGAATCATTCAATTTATGAATCCAGCGGCTGAACGCTTAATCGGTTACACGCCGGAGGAGATGATGGGGCAGGAAATTTTTGAATTTCTTCATCCCACGGATTTTGAATCCTTTGAAGAAGTCTTGGATTTATGCGTGGATTCACCGGGCGCCCAGCTGCCAGTCATTGAAGTGCGGCTGCAGCATAAGAGCGGGGCGTGGAAATGGGTTCGCTTTCATAGCAAAGATTTACAATTTGATGAGATTATCGCCGGGTTATTTGTTGATGTCCGGGACATTACCGACTACAAATATCCCGACAAGGAACGTCTGACGAACTCGGAGGAGAGTTGAATCCGATGTAGAGTCGTCGTATTAGAGTATTACTGTGATGCACAAACTCCTGTTGTGCTAACGCCAAAGCCGTCACTGAGTATTGCGCCCGCAATCTGGTGGCGGCTTCCTCCTTCTGGGAGAAAATGTTTTCGAAATGATTCTGTGCAGTGAAAACAATATTTTATACAACTCGCACCACAATTTGCAAGCACTCGATTCTGAAATGAAATTCCCGAGAAATAGACATAGTTGTATCTATCCCATCCCAGGGAACAAACTCAGGCTTTCCCATCACTCCTGAATTTCAATTAGTCCGATGGCATCCGGATTATATTGAGCATTGCACATAGCTGGGACGTAGCGGGAAGAGTGTGTGAAAACAGGAAATCAAGAGGGAAAACCAAAAAGTTGGTACAGGTAGAGACACGCCATGGCGTGTCTCTACAAGAAATAATATCAATATGTTACGGCGTATTTATGAATTAAATAATTCTTGAAATTCTGAGAAAAATATTCTTTGATTCACCATTCTCATGCAGCCTCAATGCTATGTGCCTATTGTTGAGCCAAGGCTGAGACCTCGGAAAATTCTTTGGTCTAATCAAAATGTAATACTTTGTGCAGGAATGATTAAGGCGAATTAACCGGCACGTTCCGAGGTTAATTTTTCAACAGGATGAATGGATTTTGGATAATAATTATTGAGTAAAAATGACAAGTCGTAACCCCGTTCTTTGCACAACTGCTCCATCCCTTCAAAGGATAATTCTCTGGGGAAAAAATGAACCTGTTTGGTGCGATAATGATAAATGCGAACGATGTCTCCCTGAACCGTTACCGAAAATTGTCCGATCGAATATCCACCTGAGGCAAGCAGATGTTCCCAACGCTGTTTTGTGGTTTTGTTCAAGTTCATCTTAAATTCCTTTCCTTTTCAATACACTCAAACATACTAAAGAGAGTTAAACATCTTATGAACAGGATGTAAAAATCGTTTAAAATACTTCTGGGAGATCTCTCTCAATTATTGCGTTTCGATGGGGAAATAAATGCTGTACATTACGCGTAATGTGAAACGCAGTAATTGAAATCATCCAAAGTAGAAAAAGGCAATCAAATAACGGATATGACCCAGTTGAAAAAGAAAAAATTCGTGCTCGATACGAATGTCATTCTCCATGACAGCAAATGTATCTATCACTTCCAGGAGAATGACGTCGTTATTCCTATTACAGTGTTAGAGGAGCTCGACTCTTTTAAAAAGGGCAATGATACGGTGAATTTTCACGCCAGAGAATTCGTTCGCGAATTGGATTCCTTGAGTGGAAATAGTTTGTTCAACGGCGGAGTAACCATCGGACCGGGGCTCGGCAAAATCAGCATTGTGCTGGAGCAGGAATTTCACGAAGATGTGGCCTTTAATTTTCCGGTGCAAAAGCCAGATCATCACATTCTGAATACGGCGTATCAGCTCAAACAAAAACATACTAAATTTCAAATCATTCTGGTGACCAAAGATGTGAATCTTCGGATGAAAGCCAAATCTATTAGGCTGATGGCCGAAGATTACACAACCGATCACGTCAAAGATATTTCTGCGCTCTACACCGGCCATCGATATGCTGATAACCTCTCTGATGGAATGATTGAACAGATGTATCGTCCACCCTTTGAATCAGATCTCACTAATTTCCCGGATCAGGATTCACTCACGCCCAATGAATTTTTAATCTTGCGCAATGGAAAAAAATCGGCCTTAGCGACATACGATCCATTAATGCAGGTGATTAAACGAGTCGATAAAGTACCGATCTATGGGATTACTCCAAGGAATGCCGAGCAGACTTTTGCGTTAAATGCGTTAACCAACACGAATATCCCGCTAGTCAGTATCAGCGGAAAAGCCGGAACCGGAAAGACGTTGCTTGCGCTCGCCGGCGCGTTGGAGCGGCGCAGCTCCTACCGACAGATTTACCTGGCACGACCGATCGTGCCTTTGAGTAACAAAGATATCGGATTTCTTCCCGGGGATATCTCATCCAAACTCGATCCATATATGCAACCGCTGTACGACAATCTGCACGTCATACAGAATCAGTTCCCCAACACGAACACCAAGAACCGCAAGATCAAAGAACTGCTGGAAGAAGAAAAACTGGTCATTTCACCGCTCTCTTATATTCGGGGTAGAAGTCTCGTGAACATTTATTTCATCGTGGATGAAGCCCAGAATCTGACTCCTCATGAAGTAAAAACCATTATCACTCGGGCAGGAGAAGGTACCAAGGTTATCTTTACAGGAGACATTTACCAAATCGACCATCCATATCTGGACAGTCATTCCAATGGACTCAGTCACCTGATTGATAAGATGAAAGGGCAGAAACTCTATGCCCATATTAATCTTGAAAAAGGTGAACGAAGCGAGCTGGCAGAAATGGCGAGCAACCTGCTTTAACGTCTTACGGTGAGACCCGGAAGAATAAGTCGCTGTTCGCTGTGAGGGAATGCAGAATTAGCTGAGCATCCCTTACAAAAATATGATGTTTACCTGAGATTCCGCTCCAGTACATCTCAGACTATTCGAATTATTCTGCGTCTCATAAAACGAGACTCAAAACAATTAGTTTGTAAGGGAATCCGGCGAGAGCCGGATGGACGACAAATCTGGGTAGCCCGATATGCAGTGCAACGGAATGTCGGGTGAATTTGGAAGCCACTGAATAAGAATTTCTCCCGAGACACCGAGAACGCAGAGAAAAGATTAAACACCGAAAAGCACTGAAAGACACCGAAAAAGCATACAACACAAATTGACACGGATTTAACGGACAACCACAGATAAAAGGTTTTTCCAACACGAACACTCGAATACTCGCTCCGGTAGGAGTCTCTTCCGGGAAACACTCGAACACTCGAACACTGCTTGCTGTTCGTGGTTTGTTGTTAGTTGTAACCGGTTACTCTGTTGTGTCGTAACCCTGTTGACTGATCACTGTGCCATATTCCCTTATTTCCATGTTTCTCCAGAGTAAGATTAAGATTAGGATTAAGAGTAAGAGCATAATTATAAACTCGCTCCAGGAGGAGTCCTTCAACAGAAGTCCTGCCGGACCTTCCGGGAAATACTGCATTTCCTTTAAAAATTATGATCGTTATAGAATAATTGTTATCTTTTCAATTAAAACAAACCCATTGCGGAGATGATCGATGGCTATACTCGTTACCGGAGGTGCTGGCTACATTGGTAGTCATACCACACTCGAACTGTTGAAAGCAGATTTCGAGGTTATAGTTGTAGACAACCTGTCCAACAGCAAAGAAGAATCCCTGAAGCGGGTTCAAAAATTGTCTGGGAAAACGCTTCAGTTTTATAAGGCTGATTTGCTTGACAAACTAGCGCTGCAAAAAATCTTTCACGTTCATGATATAGATGCAGTAATCCATTTTGCCGGATTAAAAGCCGTCGGTGAGTCTGTCGAAAAGCCACTGGAATATTATCACAACAACATCACTGGGACGCTTGTGTTGTGCGAGGTAATGAAAGAATATGAAGTTAAAAATATTGTATTTAGTTCCTCGGCGACCGTCTACGGTGATCCGGAATCGGTGCCAATTAAAGAAGACGCCCGGTTATCCACGACCAATCCGTATGGTCGTACCAAGCATATGATTGAGGAAATTCTCCGCGATTTGCATGTGGCTGATTCCAATTGGAATGTGGCTATCCTGCGTTATTTCAATCCGGTAGGCGCGCATCCCAGCGGAGAAATCGGTGAAGATCCGAATGGTATTCCGAACAATCTGATGCCGTATATCGCGCAAGTCGCAATCGGAAAACTGCCCAAGTTATCGGTGTTTGGTGACGATTATCCCACCAAAGATGGCACTGGCGTCCGGGATTTTATTCACGTGGTTGATTTATCTTTGGGTCATCTTAATGCGTTAGAAAAACTGGAAGAAAATCCCGGGGTCGTGACTTATAATCTCGGGACAGGTCGAGGCTACTCTGTGTTGGAAATGATCAGTGCGTTTGAAGAAGCTTCCGGACAAAAGATTCCCTATGAGATCGTTGATCGTCGTCCTGGTGATATTGCAGAATGTTATGCCGATCCAACCAAAGCCGAGCGTGAATTGGGCTGGAAAGCCGAGCGTGGAATTGATGAAATGTGTCGTGATGCCTGGCGCTGGCAATCCAAGAACCCGCAAGGATTTGAATAGATTTGACTTTTGAAAATTGCACGGATGAAGGAGAAGAAGATGTATCAACCTGCAGAAAATCGTTATGACGAAATGACTTACAATCGATGCGGGAGAAGTGGACTCAAACTGCCAGCGATTTCACTCGGCTTATGGCATAATTTCGGTGGAGTTGATGTGTATGAAAACAGCCGTGATATTATTCATCGCGCGTTTGATCTGGGAATTACCCATTTTGATCTGGCCAATAATTATGGTCCACCGTACGGCAGCGCAGAGCAAAATTTTGGACGGATTCTCGCCCAGGATTTAAAACCGTACCGCGATGAACTGATTATTTCTTCGAAAGCGGGCTACGATATGTGGCCGGGACCTTACGGTGAATGGGGCTCCCGCAAATATCTGATTGCCAGTTGTGACCAGAGTTTGCAGCGATTGGGATTGGATTATGTCGATATTTTCTACCATCACCGTCCCGATCCGGACACGCCGTTGGAAGAATCTCTGGGAGCGCTCGATCAAATCGTACGTTCAGGAAAAGCGCTCTATGTGGGAATTTCAAACTATCCTGCGGAAAAAACTCGCGAAGCCGCGCGCATATTCAGAGAAATGGGTACGCCGTTTATTATCCATCAGCCGCGTTACAACATGTTTGATCGCTGGGTCGAGGACGGATTGCTGGAGGTGTTAGCGGAGGAGGGAATCGGTTCGATCGCCTTTTCTCCGCTGGAACAAGGCTTGCTCACCGACAAATATTTGATGGATATTCCCAAAGATTCAAGAGCAGCGCGGGAAGAAAGTCCGTTCTTGAACCGCGAGGATATTACCGAAGATAAACTGGCAAAAGTTCAAAAACTGAACCAGTTGGCGAAAAAACGAGGACAATCGTTGGCACAGATGGCGATTGTTTGGTTGTTGCGCCAAAAGGCTGTGACCAGTGTCCTGGTTGGAGCCAGCAAGGTGAGCCAGATCGAAGACGATGTTGCTGCGTTGAATACTCCGGACTTTACTGATGAAGAATTGCAGCGGATTGAAAAAGTTTTGAATCCTTAGATTTTATTGCAGCAACAGAATAATAAATTATGGCTATCAAGTTTGCTCAGTAACCTTCGGATTCAGTCATCCAAGTTTTAGGCGATGAAGATAATCTTCAGAGCCTGCAATTGGATTGTGCTCAGACGATAAACTCCCTCTTTCCGCCGCGGCGAATTCTCCCCCTTACGAAGGGGAAGAAAGTCCTCCGACGAGTCGGAGGACAAGTGGGGGTTATTGGACCGTACGCTCGGTCATAACCTGAGCTCACTTAATAGCCATATAAAAAATTAAATGAAAACCCCTTCTCTGTTTACAGATTTTACATACAGAGACGCAATCACGGAACATTTTAGCTATTGTTGAGTGGAAAAGAACAGAATATGTAATTTTCCATTAAGTTTTAATTACTGCTTTTCTGCCATGTTACCTTAACACAAAGGGAGGTCACATGTTTGCACGGATACTTCTTACGTTACTCTTATTATTTTCGAGTCTTTACGCCACCGAATATGGTACTTTAACGGGTATTGTCTCCGACCAGCAATCGAACCAGCCAGTTATAGGGACGAATGTTGCCCTCATGAATACGAAACTCGGAGGAGCTGCTGACCAATACGGACGGTACCTCATTCAGAATATTCAGGAGGGATATTATACGGTTGTCGCCAGCATGATTGGCTACCGTTCGGAAAAGGTGGATAGCGTATATGTAAAAGCCAACACAACAACTACCCTTAATTTTCAATTAGAGGCGGCGGCGATCCAGGGGCAGCATGTCGAATTACAAGCGATTTCCTATGACCAGAGGATGTCTAAATCCTTATCACAGGAACGTACCTTCCCTGACTGGAATACTGAGGAATATTCTCGGATCAACGAAAGTGGATATTTCAATGTACTTTCAGATCCGCTTTCAACCTTCGCTGCAGACGTTGACGGAGCAGCTTATGCAAACGTCCGCCGGTTCATCATGCAGGATCAAATGCCGTATCCCGATGTTGTTCGCACGGAAGAATTTGTAAATTATTTTTCTTATTCCTACCCGAAGCCGGACGGAGAAGTCCCGCTCGCTATTTACACCGAATATGGCACCTGCCCGTGGGATTCAACTCACGGACTCGTTCATATCGGATTGCGGGGAAAAACACTCTTGCCAGAGCAACAACCGCCCAGCAACCTTGTCTTCCTGCTCGATGTCTCCGGATCAATGAACACGCCCAAAAAACTTCCGTTGCTCAAGCGGGCATTTTCACTGTTGGTTGACCAATTACATCCGGCAGATGTCATTTCCATTGTGGTGTATGCCGGAAATGCCGGTTTGGTGCTTCCGCCAACCAAAGGGTCGGAAAAGGAGAAAATTCTCGATGCGATTAACCGGTTGCAAGCTGGTGGAAGTACTGCGGGCGGAGAAGGGATTCGATTGGCGTATAAGATCGCCAAAGAACAATACATCAAAGGTGGAAATAACCGGGTAATTCTGGCAACAGACGGCGATTTTAATGTCGGCATTTCCAGTACTTCGGAGCTGGTAAGGTTTATAGAGAAACAGCGTGATTCAGGGATTTTTATTACAACTTTGGGCTTCGGTTCCGGAAATTATAAGGATAACAGACTTCAAGAACTTGCGGATCGCGGCAATGGAACTCACTCTTACATCGACACGATTCTTGAGGCGAAAAAAGTATTCGGAAATGAAATTACCGCAACCCTGTTCACGATTGCCAAAGATGTCAAAATCCAGGTGGAGTTCAATCCTGCCGAGATCGAAGCCTATCGGTTAATCGGATATGAAAACCGCGAGTTAGAAAACAAAGATTTTACGGATGATACCAAAGATGCCGGAGAAATTGGCGCCGGACATACGGTGACTACGTTATATGAGGTAATTCCATCTCATTCTGCCGATTCAATTGCGGCGCTTGATACCAAATACCAGCACACGGTGATTAAAAATACGGCGTACTCCTCCGGAGAAATTCTCACCGTTCGAATCAGATATAAAGAGCCTGACGGCAATACGAGTAAGGAGATTACGCAAACCTTACAGAAAGATATGCGACCAGAAAAACAACTCTCTAATAATTTTCGGTTTGCCGCGGCAGTCGCTGAATTTGCAATGGTATTGCGGGATTCCAAATTCAAGGGGAACGCAACCTATACTTCTTTGGAACAATTAGCTAAATCGGCGATGGAAGAAGATAAATACGGATATCGCAACGAGTTTTTAACCTTGGTTCACCGGGCACAATTACTTTCAGAGAAACCGGACAATCACACATACCAGCAAGAAAAATAGATTTGGACAAGTGACCTCGGAGATATTAAGACGTGTCAGATTGAGAGAGAATCTTAAAAATCATTTGTCATGACAACATCTTCCGGGAATTCCTGTATTAAAAACCTATCCTGAATTATTCATGAACTTTGCAACCTTGGTAATTTGAAGATTACTACAACACAGCTTTGCCGGGAGTTTGCCACTCTTTCTCACCAGAGACTCTTCACCAGAAGTCCTTCCGGACCTTCTGGAGGGGTGAGGTGAAAGCAACCGATTCCCGTTAAGCAAAATTGATCAAATTGTAAACAACGCTCGTTCTTCCCAACATTTAAAATTAGTCAGTATTTGAAATTCTCCTCGCCAGTTTTCAATATAGTTTACATTCATTTCTCAATGCGGTGATCGGATGCCAAGTTTTCAGATATCGAAATGCAGGCTATTGCGTGTTGGACAGATGAGAATGGTGGAGTGTTTCAAACAAGATACAAGTCAATAACAAGAGTGTAGCTGCACTCTATTTATAGAGCACAAGGAGAGACGATGATTATCCAAATTATTCGTTACAAGTCTGGCCTTTCCCACGATGAGGTCGATAGTCGCTTCCGAGAGCGCTCAGACCGTTATCGAAAGGTTCCGGGCTTGATTCAAAAATACTACGTCAAGTTTCCAGAGACGGAAGAGTACGGAGGAATTTACATATGGGATTCACAAGAATCTCTTGATACATGGAAAGCTGGAAATCTGTCAGGAACAATTGCAGAAGCTTACCAGATCCAGGGTGAGCCATCGCGAGAACTGGCTGAGGTGATGTTAGTGCTTCACGAGAGCTGATCGTATTGTTTTAGAAAAAGAGTGTCAATTTTCCCGGGCGGAAACTCTACGCTATCTCGTGATATAGAAACTCCAATTTGCAGTCCAGATCCTTTTGTTAATTCTTTTTGTTCTGTGGTAACGGTAATCCGGTTTTCAAATGGCGCCTCGAAAAGTGATCGAATAATAGCTGTAGCCATATTCAGATTTGATTTTCTCCCGGTCAATTTTCATAATGAAGTACAATTGAGAATGAATGAAATAATAAGGGAGGATTGAATGGAAAAACGCAAATTGGGAACCCAGGGACTGGAAGTCACAGCAATGGGGCTCGGATGTATGGGAATGTCAGAATTTTACGGAACCATTGATGAGGATGAAGCTATTGCCACGATTCACCGTGCCTTGGATCTCGGCTTGAATTTTCTGGATACCGCGGATATGTACGGTCCGTTTACCAATGAAAAATTAGTGGGGAAAGCAATCAAAGATCGGCGAGATGAGGTCGTGCTCGCGACCAAGTTCGGGAACCAGCGTACCGAAGATGGGGAATTTCTTGGCGTCAACGGGAAACCGGAATATGTCCGGAAATCCTGTGAAGATTCACTCAAACGCCTTGGTGTAGATCATATCGATCTCTATTATCAGCATCGCATAGATACCGATGTTCCAGTGGAAGAAACCATTGGAGCGATGGGTGAACTGATCGACGAAGGGAAGGTGCGATTTATCGGCGTCTCAGAAGCCGCGCCGGAGACGCTTCGTCGCGCTCACGCCGAACGGCCACTGAGTGCTCTCCAAACCGAATATTCGCTCTGGACCCGTGATCCTGAAAAGGAAATTCTGGACACCGTGCGGGAACTCGGAATTGGATATGTCGCATATAGTCCATTAGGACGCGGATTCTTAACAGGACGATTTGAATCTCCGGAGGATTTTGAAGAAGGTGATTACCGGCAATACAATCCAAGGTTCCAGGGTGAAAATTTCGAGAAGAATATGAAAATAGTTAAAGCGGTGGAAGCGATCGCCAATGACAAAGGGGCGACACCGGCCCAGATTGCACTGGCCTGGGTACTTGCCCAAGGTGACGATATCGTTCCGATTCCTGGAACTAAACACCGCAAATATCTTGAGGAAAACTTGAACGCACTGGAAATCTCGCTCAGTGACGATGAAATCAAGCGCCTGGAAGAAAACGCACCAATCGGTGCCACCGCAGGCCAACGCTATCCGGATATGAGCACGGTGAATCGGTAACGCTTTTTTCTCCGCGCAGATGCCGGAGATGCCAATTTTTTTTGGAAAGCGGGGGAGAGTTGTGCTGGAGCACCGAGAGCAAGAAAAACAGACGTCCCGGCGAATGTTCTCCTTCGCTGAATCACCGGCATAAATACCGGGACAAAGGGTCTGATAACAAGAGGCCGTCTTTCGTTGAGATGGCCTCTTGTTTTATCGCCGATCTTCCCGACAAAATTATTCGTAAATTTTCTCTTCTATATTGTCCGCTTCTGGTGCATCCGGCTTAATATCCCGGCTCTGGTCTTTCTGTGTTTTTTCTTTGTAGTATTCATGCTGGATAATCAGGTCCATAATCTCATTTGTGCCTGTCCAAATCATGATGAGCCGAACATCGCGCATCAACCGCTCGATGGGAAAAACATTTGTGTAACCAATGACGCAAATGCTTATGTGTTTTGTGTCATGCAAATTCGAATACTTCACACACAAATAACTATAACAAAGGACTCAATAAGCAGAAGATAATTGATTTCAAAGAATTGTATCAGGATAAGCTGAAAGAAGTTGGTAACTCCTATTTGTAATCGTCTCTAAAGTTTGTAGTTCTTTGATTGAGCAAGTGATAGAAATTCCATTGTAATCCAACTTCCGCCAACCTAAATTCACCATTTAGTAACGTCGTGTTTTTCGAAACACATTTATGCAAGTCTAACTTCTTGTTAAAAGGTGGTTTTGTGACGCCAGAATCAATTCATGATCTTGAAAAACGACTTTGGAGCGCTGCTGACGAACTCCGGGCGAATTCCAAACTGAGAGCACACGAATATTCCGTGCCGGTGCTTGGACTAATCTTCCTGAAATTTGCGGACTTTAAATTCGAGGCAGCGAAAGCGGAAATTGAATCCGGTGGCAGTAGCAGACGTACACCTGGTCCCGAGGATTATCACGAGAAGGGTATTGTGTACTTGACGGAAAAAGCCCGATACGATTACCTCCTGAACCAGCCTGAAGGCGCAAATATCGGACGTGCGTTGAATAACGCAATGGATGACATCGAAAAACACAACGACCATCTTCAGGGCGTCTTACCGAAAACATACAACCAGATTGACAACGCAATTCTGGTGAATCTGCTCAAGAACTTCAATTCCATTCCAACGGACATTGAAGGCGACGCCTTCGGGAAAATCTATGAATACTTCCTGGATAATTTCGCTTCCAAGGAAGGACAAAAAGGCGGAGAGTTCTTTACCCCTACATCGATAGTCAAATTGATTGTGGAGATCATAGAGCCGTTTCACGGACGGATTTACGATCCCGCCTGCGGTTCGGGTGGAATGTTTGTCCAGAGCGCCAAATTTGTGGAAGAACACCGGAAAAATGGCAAAGGAGCATCGGAAGAACTCTCGATATACGGACAGGAACTCCGGGAGAATACCATTAATATCGGACAGATGAACCTGGCGATTCACGGCCTGGAAGGGGACATCAAGCAGGGAAACAGCTATTACGAAGATGTCCATAATTCCCCAGGGCGATTTGATTTCGTGATGGCAAATCCGCCGTTTAATGTGAATAACATTGACAAGGAGCGCATTAAAGATGATCCACGTTTCCCGTATGGATTGCCAAATACCGACAACGGTAATTACATCTGGATTCAAATTTTCCTGAGTACTTTAAATGACTCCGGACGCGCCGGATTCGTGATGGCAAATTCCGCCAGCGATGCCAGGCACTCGGAAATGGAAATCCGGAAGCAGATTATTGAATCAGGTGTGGTGGACGTAATGATTGCCACGCCGACTAATTTGTTCTATACGGTAACCTTGCCGTGTACGCTCTGGTTTTTCGATAAGGGAAAACAGGCACTGCCGGATGTGGAATTGGAACGGGCAGATGACGGAATTGTTAGAGTAGGGACACGCCATGGCGTGTCCCTACAAAATGACGGCAACAATCAGGAAATCCCACCACCCCGCGGCCGCAACACCGTATTATTCATCGATGCACGCGAAATTTACCGGCAAATAGACCGTGCACACCGGGACTGGACACCGGAACAGATCGAATTTCTCTCCAACATTGTGAGAATGTACCGGGGAAAAGAACCGGAAAATTTGCACGGGGGATTAGAGCAGACAGAGGAGCAATTCCCTGATCTTGCTTATGAAGACATCCCTGGTTTGTGCAAAGTGGCGAGTAATGAAGAAATTGAAGAGCAGGGATGGAGTTTGAATCCTGGGAGGTATGTTGGAGTATCTAAAAGGAGTGAAGATAATATAGATTTCATTGCAAGATTGGAAGAATTATACGAGGAGTTAGAACTATTGAATGGTGAATCACGTGATTTAGAGGGTGAAATATCTAATTCAATATCTAAGATTTTAAAAAGATGAACATAGAAAGTATTTGGAAAAAAATTAAGCTCGGAGATATTGTTACATTCCAAAGGGGTTTTGATATCACAAAAAAAGAGCAAAATCCTGGTCCAATAGATGTAATTTCATCTTCAGGGTTTAATTCGAAGCATGATGAATACAAAGTTAAAGGACCTGGAGTTGTAATCGGTCGAAAAGGTTCAATCGGTACTGTATTCTACACTGATAAAAACTTTTGGCCTCATGACACAACATTATGGGTAAAAGATTTTAAAGGTAACAGCCCAAAATTTGTATATTATTTTCTGAAAACTTTGAATTTGGAACGATATGACGTTGGCGCTTCTAATCCAACCTTAAACCGAAATCATATTCACAAAATTGATGTGAAATGGCCAAAGTTAGAATTTCAAAAGCATATAGTTAAAATCCTCTCTGCCTTTGATGACCTCATCGAAAACAATACCCGCCGGATTGAAATACTGGAAGAAATGGCACGGCTCATCTATCGCGAGTGGTTTGTGCATTTCCGCTTTCCGGGACACGAAGATGTCCAAATGGTGGACTCGGAACTGGGGAAGATCCCGGAGGGGTGGGAGGTGAAACCTGTCGATGAGGCTTTTGACGCAATTGGAGGAGGGACCCCGAAGACGAAAGTGTTGGAATATTGGGAAGGGGGTAATTTAAACTGGTATACACCATCTGATTTAACATCAAATGGTAGGATGTTTCAGAGTGGTTCTGAACGAAAAATTACCCAGAAAGGCTTAGAAAACAGTTCTGCGAAAATGTTTCCACCATACTCAGTAATGATGACGAGTCGAGCAACGCTCGGAGTAATCGCTTTTAATTCAACTCCAGCTTCAGTAAACCAAGGTTTTATTGTATGTATTCCAAATGAAAAAGTATCTGGTTACCAAATATATTACTGGATTGAACAAAACCTTGAAAAGATGATTAATGCAGCTTCAGGAGCAACATATAAGGAAATTACAAAGACAAACTTCAGAAAAATGAAATTTCCAGTACTTGATGAAAATTTAAATAACAAATTTGTTAAGACGGTTGAGCCAGTTTTTAAGCAGATAGAAAATCTGGAGAACAAAAGCAAGATTTTAAAAGAAATCAGGGATCTACTCTTACCAAAGTTAATTTCTGGAGATATCGGCGTTGGAAATAAATAATTTATACAGAATACAATTCCACTGTTTTAAGACTACTAAATATCATTTGGAGATGATAAATGTCGTATGATGAAAAGACAAAAAAGGGTTTATTCCGTTTAGCGCATTTTCACCCAAATTTTGAAGATAAGTATGGAAATCAGGTAGTAGACTATCTTGTTTTAGATGCCTTAAATATTTATGAAACTGAGAATCAAGTAACTCCTGAGGAAATTTGCAGGGTAATTAATTCCACACATAACTTAGCTTTTGAAGAATCAGAGATAGAAACGTCTGCGCGGAGGTTAAATGAAAGTGAGTATGTTAACCTAATTGAACCACACAAAAGAGGGCAAACGCCAAAGTTCAGTATTACTAAAAATATAAAGGAAAAAATTGATACAAACTTAGTTGAGGTAAGAAGGTTAGAAAATAAAGTTTTCTCTGAATGGGAAGAGGAATTAAAAGAAAAATACGATGAAACTAAAGTATTAGAAGTTATCGATGAATTGATTGAGAATTTTCAAGGTTTTTTAACAAAGTTATTTATTAGACATGGTATACAATGTGTTAGTCTTCTATATCCCGATCAAATTAAAGAAAAAGGATGGTGGAAAAAAACAAGAAGTAATATAATTAATGAGTTGCCTACAACAAATCCATTTATTAACACACTTTTAGACTTTGAAATACCAATATTTTTTAATTCAGAAAATCTTAATAGGATTAAATATTTAACAACCTTGTTTACAAGCAGTTTTTATTGGCATTTAATACAGGTTGACCATGATTGTTCAAGATTATTTCAAGAGGTAACTCAAGGGCAAAAATTATTTTTGGATAATAACATTCTTTACAATATGGTTGGTTTGAATGGTGATTATCTATTAAGGGGAATTCATAATCTCTTAAAGAATGCAAAAAAACTTGGCTACGAAATATGGGTGACTGAGAAGACGATCGAGGAATTTCATGCTTCTTTGGATTATAAAAAAAATGAAATCAAAAAACATCCCGGTTTACCAAAAGAATTTGCTCGATTAGCTTCTGATAATTTATCCGCAGATAATCCTCTAGTCATTTACTGGAAAGAATATGTTAATAGTGGAAAGTCTGTTGACGAATTTATCTCTGAAAGGTCGCATATTGAAAGTATTTTAAATGATTTTGAAATAAATATAACAGATGAATTTCATGATGAGATTAATCATTCCGATGAACTTCAATATGAAATGGATTTGTTAAGAGAAGCCTGTGGAAGCTACTTTAATGATAATATTGTAGAACATGATGCTTTTCACAGAATTTTCATTAAACGTATACGCGGCAGTATAAAAAAGCATTTCGTTGAAGCAGGAGCTTGGTTTCTTACAAATGACGGGAAATTGCCAGTATATAGTAATTATGCAGTTGAAGATTCTAAAGAACTGTCATTTTGTATTTTAGTTGATCAATGGGTACAAATTAATAGACCAATGTTAATGAGGGTTGATGGTGAGCCTCAATACGAAAAAACTTTTCATTCGCTTGTTGTTCAGCCATATGTAAGGGCATTCATTTCTTCGGATAATCTTGCAAATGTAATGAATTTCATATTATCTCGTGTGGAAAAATATGAACATATGAGCCCAAAACTCGCATTAGAGATTATAACTGATCGGGAATTCATTAAGTCTTTGATTGAGGAAGAGAATGAAGAGGAAAAAGAACAAAGAATTGATCGTAAAGTTGTAGCCTTAGCAAGCAAACTTAATGATGAAAACGAGTTACTTAGAAAAGAACTTAATGAATCCAATAAAGAAATCAGAGAAAATAGAAGAAAGCTTGAAGCTCTTGAGCAACAAAATGTAAGTAAAGACAAATCTTTATCTTATTTTGAGGAAGAATTAAGTGAGAGTAAAAATCTAATAGAACAAATTGAATCTGATAAAAGCGAAGAAATTGAGACATTAAAATCAGAGAATGAAAAAATAAAAAGTACTAATCTATGGATTTTATTTAGTGTTTCGTTGTTGTTATTGTCTTTATTTATTTGGTTTCAGCCATTGTTATTTTCATGGGCAAAATTAGAAAATTATAATAATGAAGCTATAGTTAGGTTATCTACCAACCTTGCAATCCTATTTTGTTTATTAAATATACCTTTGCCAAAATATTGGTTGACTTGGGTATCGTTAACTGGTGGGGTGATTTTTGTTCTTTTAGGGATCTTGGCAATATAATTATGCGTTGGTTTACCAATTCATGGAAATAACTGAAAAATCCGCCGTCGAAGAACCCCTCATCAAATATTTCCAATCACTGGGTTGGAACACTCATCGAATTGGTGAAGATTCAAATCCACGTGATGAAGGTTTGGGACGGGAAACCACGGCGGAAGTAGTCCTTACCAAGTATCTTGAACCAGCACTGAGAAAACTGAATCCCGATTTACCAGAAGATGCGTTGTTCAATGCGATTGATGAATTGACTCGTGACAGGTCAACACTCACATTGGTTAACGCCAATCATCAGGTGTATGATCTGCTGAAAGATGGAGTACAGGTTACTTTTAAAGATACAGAGGGAGTTCAAACAACTGACAAAGTTAAGATTGTCGATTGGGATAATCCTGAAAACAACCAGTTTCTGATCGTCTCTCAACTGACTATTCTTGGTGATATGTACACCCGGCGTCCCGATCTCATCGGCTTTGTGAACGGTATTCCTCTGTTACTCATCGAACTGAAATCACCATTGGAACCGGTGAAAAAGGCATACGATAAAAATCTGAGTGATTACAAAAAGAATATCCCGAAGCTGTTCTGGTACACCGGATTTCAACTGGTCTCGAACGGAAGTGATACGCGTCTCGGGACACTCACATCTCCCTGGGAGCATTTTAATCATTGGAAGCGCGTAAAAGATGAGGATGAACCCGAGAAAATATCTTTGGAAACTACGGTAGAAGCCACCTGCACTCCTGAACGCTTTCTGGATCTGCTGGAAAATTATATTCTCTTTTCGGAAGTCAAAGGGGAAAAGCGAAAAATCCTGGCAAAAAACCATCAATATCTTGGCGTGGAAAATGCGTTTCAGTCCGTACAAAACAAAGAGGCAAAAGACGGAAGCCTTGGCGTGTTCTGGCATACCCAGGGGAGCGGGAAGAGTTTTTCGATGATCTTTCTGGCTCAGAAGGTGTTTCGCAATCTGCCGGGCAACTGGACTTTTGTGATCGTCACCGACCGGATCGACCTGGACAATCAGATTTACAAAAACTTTGCGGGAGCCGGAGCGGTGACCGAATCAGAAGAGCAAATCCACGCCCAGGGCGGCGCTCACCTCCAGCGGCTTCTCAGAGAAGATCACCGGTATGTGTTCACACTGATTCAGAAGTTTAACGTCCCAAGAGGAGAAACGTATCCCGTCCTCTCTGAGCGGGATGATATTATTGTCATTACAGACGAGGCGCATCGCAGCCAGTATGATGCGCTGGCAATGAATATGCGCAAAGCCTTACCCAACGCCTCGTTTCTCGGTTTTACCGGCACGCCGCTGATGTCCGACGAAGAAAAAACCCGCGAAGTCTTCGGTGATTATGTCAGCATTTACAACTTCAAGCAGTCCATAGATGACCATGCCACCGTGCCGCTTTATTACGAAAATCGTATCCCGGAACTGGAGATCACAAACCAGCATCTGAACGAAGAGATGGAAAATCTGCTGGAAAACGCCGAACTCTCAGAGGAAGCCGAAGCCAAACTGGAGAAAGAGTTTTCCAGGGAATACGAGATTATTACCAGAGATGACCGGCTCGATACTATTGCCAGAGATATTGTTGAGCACTTTGTGAACCGGGGATACAAGGGCAAAGCGTATGTGGTTTCCATTGATCGACCAACGACCATCCGAACCTTTGAAAAAGTTGAGCGCTATTGGACTGAGTATTTAGCCGAGTTATACGATGAATTTAAAACTGCCGATGAGGTTCGCAAAGATGATCTTCGCGACCTGATTGAATTTATGGAGAGCACTGATAAAGCGGTGATCATCACCGGTGGAGACGAAGAACATCTCAGGAAACAAGGGATTGACATTACACCCTATCGAGATCGTGCAGAGCGGGAAGACCTGGAGACGAAGTTCAAAGATCCTGACGACAATCTCAGATTAGTCTTTGTCTGTGCCAAATGGATCACCGGGTTTGATGTCCCGTCCTGTTCGACTATCTATCTGGATAAGCCGATGCGCAATCACACCCTGATGCAGACCATTGCCAGAGCGAACCGCGTCTATGGTGAAAAAGAAAACGGACTGATCGTTGATTACATCGGCATTTTCCGGAATCTGCAAGCCGCCTTAGCGATCTATGCCGCTCCAACGCGCGGTGACGTTGGGGAAATGCCGGTGAAGAGTAAAACCGAGTTGGTTGAGTTGCTTCGGGAAGCCGTGGATAAAGCTGACGCCTTCTGTGAGGCGCGCGGCGTGAATATCGAATCACTCTATAGGGCAGAAGGCTTTGACAAGATCAAAAGCCTGGAAAACGCAATTAAACACCTGATAGAAATTGAAGATATCGACCGGTTTGACGATGCAGTCGAGGAGATTATCTACAATGAAGAACTGAAGCGGGAATTCCTGGGACTGGTCAACCGAATCAGCCGATTGTACAAAGCCATAATGCCAGATCCCGCCGCTGCTGAATTTGCCGCGAAACGAACGATGTATAATATCCTGGCGTGGAAAATTCGGCAACTGGGTCCGGAGATTGACATCGAAGACGTGAAGAAGCAGATGTCCGATCTTCTGGACAAAAGCGTCCGCGTGAAGGAGAAGAAAGTTGCCGAACCGCAAACGTCGCTCATCCCGGATCAATTGGTTGATCTCAGTGAGCTGGACTTTGAGAAACTCCGGCAGAAATTCAAATCCGCTCAACGACAACGAACCGAACTGGAAAAATTGAAGAGCATCATTCAGCGCAAACTTCGCGAACTGATTCAATACAACCACACCCGGATGAACTTCCTGGAACGATACCAGGAATTAATTGAGATGTACAACCAGGGATCGAAGGGAATAGAACAACTTTTTGATGAATTGGTGGAATTAGCCGAAGATCTCAATGAGGAAGAGAAACGGTACATTAAAGAGCAGCTGGAGAATGAAGAGGAACTGGCAGTCTTTGATCTACTAACTAAACCGGAACCAAAGAAACTGACCAAAAAAGAAGAGCAGCAGGTTAAGGAAGTCACGCACGAGTTACTCCAACGCTTAAAGCAAGAGAAACTCACTCTCGACTGGCGGAACAAGCAGCAAACCAGAGCACAAGTCCGCGTTGCCATAGAAAAGATCCTCGATGAACTCCCCAGGATCTACACCAAACAACTCTATGATGAAAAATGCGAATCCGTCTATCAGCACGTCTTTGAATCCTACCAGGATAGCGAGCAAAATGTGTATGCGGTGGGGGCGTGAATGATTCAATCTAAGTCTGACGAAAGAAATGTACCTCTCTTTTATCCCAGTAGTTATTGTATCGTTTATAAAGAGTGCGCTTTGAAATATGTATTTTCTACATATATTAGTTGACAATAATTAACCTGTGAGTTAACATTGTATGCGTTTGAAGAGAATAAAGACGGGTGAGAAGCTAACGATTTACGCCTTAGAAAAAGAGACTGGGCGCTGTGAATTCATCGATTTTTTTCAAGATCTCCAGACAAAAGACAGGAATAAATTCATTGCACTGCTGGAATTAGTGGCAGATCATCATCCGATCCGAAATAATGAAAAGATGCGTCACGAAGGTGATGGGATTTTCGCTTTAAAATCGTATCAGGATCGTGGGCTTTGCTTTTTTGACGATGGTGACCATTTAATCATTACCCACGGGTTTAGGAAAAAGAAACAAAAACTACCTAAGAGACATTTACGAAAAGCCAAACGTCTACGTGACAAATATTTTGAAGAAAAGGAGCAATAATAATGAGTGAAACAGATTGGCTTGATCAGTTCAAAGAGGAATATGAAAATGATGCTGAGTATCTCTCTGAAAAATTGTTCCTGGAAACTATGGAAAAAATTCTTACGACTATGGAATATAATAATATCTCAAAAGCGGAATTAGCAGAGCGCATGGGGGTAAGTCGTGCGTATATCAGTAAACTGTTCAATAGTAGCACTAACTTAACTCTTACAACTTTAGCAAAAATTAGTATCGCTCTTGGGGTACATATTGGTATTTCTGTGGGGTATGGAGGACCACAGCCAATTAGTATTAATCCTGAAAATTCCCGGAAACATCGGGAAGCAAAAGCGGGTACTCGGCCAGATCTAAGCAAATTAGTAGAGAAAAATACGGGACGGGAAAATGAGAGCCAAACTTGCACAGTTGCAGCTTAAAGATTATCGATATCACGAGGTTCATCTTATATCAAATGAAACATTGATGGATGATGGCGATTTACCTGAAGTTATAGAATATATCCCCGATGTTGAAATAAGGGGGCAAAACTTTGAAAACGGTGAGTTTGCTGTATTTCTTAAAACAAGAATTGATGATGAGTGCGTTGATAACTATGATAAATCACCTTACCAAATAAACGTTGAAGTCTCGGGATTATTTAAATTACCAGAAATCGAAGATAATGAGGAAAGTGAACTGGAATGGGATAATCTTAAATACCTTAATGCACCTGCAATCTTGTATAGTTTAACAAGAGAGAAAGTAAACCAACTGACGGCAAATAGCATATATGGTCCAGTGATTTTACCTTCTATTAATTTTGTAGAAACGATGGAATCGGCAGACTCAGACAAAGTAGATGCAAACAATGCTGATAAATGAGGGCAGGTTATCCCAGAGAGTGATATTCTCTCAAGACTGTATAACCATATAGAAGATAAACTTGTTGGTATAAAAAAAGTGCCGGAGGAGGGACTCGAACCCACACTTCGGAAAACCGAAAACGGATTTTAAGTCCGTTGCGTCTGCCAATTCCGCCACTCCGGCACATAAAGGGATTTTTCAATGTCAATAAACTACTGAGGCGACGGTCGGATTCGAACCGACGAATCGCGGTTTTGCAGACCGCTCCCTTGAGCCACTTGGGTACGTCGCCGATTTCTCAAAAAGCATCGAAAGTTAACCACACCTCCCATTGAAAGGCAACTGAAATTCCGGAAATTCCAGGTTAATTCGCTGTTCTTATTTCCGGGACAATAAAAAACCCCTGAGTCTCATCTCAGGGGTTGGGATGTGAGCGAGAGACCGGACTCGAACCGGCGACAATCACGTTGGCAACGTGAGGCTCTACCAACTGAGCTACTCTCGCATATCTCTCAAAAAGCACGAAAAATATAGGTAGTCACTCCTACCTACGCAAGCAAAAATATTGTCATTTGGCCAAAAATCCAAATCACTTATGGCTGAGAAGTTTGTTGCACAAATTCCTGGACTTTTTGCTCCCATTTTTCATTACTCTGATAATTATTGCCCAGCAGATGCATCTCGTAGGCGATGTAGCTTTTGGTGCTGTCTAATTGTGCATTGAGTTTTTGTCTTTGATCCTGCATCCGGTGAATAAAATTCAGCGTGGCTTTGCTGTCTGCATATGCTTCTTCCAGAGATTGATCTCCGGCGTCCTCTCGCATTCGCGCTAGGCGTTCTTCGGTTAATTGCAATTGTTGCAGTTCCCGGGTGACATCCGCCGGTCTGCCTTCGACAGAACGGTCCCAATGCACATTCACTACTAACATATATTTTCCCTGACTGCCGGTTTGGAGATAATAACCATCAGGACTTTGATTAGGTGTCCTCGATAAATAATTCGTGTGTGACCTGACAATGAGGTCATAACCCTTAGCATTTTCTTCAAGTTGTTTCGCAGCCGGACCATCCACACTTGCCAGGAGAATGAGGTAATCCACATCACCCCGGATTTTGCTTTCAACATCGTTTGCTGATCGCAGGACATTTTTAAACGCAACGGTTTCCGCCAGCGTATTTCCGGTGGTGACTCCAACCACTCCAATTTTTGAGTTATTTTGATTAATGGTGACGAACGGCTGAAAAACCAGCGAGCCAGTGCTATCAATTATATTCGCAGAGATGAACGGAAAATTTGCCTGGGATTCGTATTTTTTGAGAAAATCAACTCCCAGCGCAAGATCATTCATTCCAACATTCAACGCGTTGTAGTTAAACTCATTATATGCATTAATGAGCAATGTCATTTTCCTCTCGGCTTGCTCCCTGGCAGCAGGAGAGGGATTGGGCACTTTGAAGAGTAAATCACCAGCATCTATGGTAATAAGATTTTTATATTTTGATTCCATAGAATTGAGAAATGTGGCCTTTCTGGCGACCCCGCCAGCCGGATTATGTTTTCACCCGCACGGTTCGAGTTCACCATACACGCCGCCACTGACGGCGATTTTTAAATTCAGCACTTTTTGCTGTGACGTCAGACTGCATCCGCTTGCAAGCAAAGCCAATAATCCAAGCAGTATTGAAAATTCTTTAAACATGCGTCATTCCTGTGATTTCTTGGTCGTCAGATTTGTTGACACAATATATTGTAAGCGACCTTTGCATCAAAGAATGAAATAAATAGCTGGCAGGGTCTCCTATTTAACCTTCCTGTCGTTCGCCTGTCTTTATAGTAGAGACGAGTAAAATGTATTGTCATTTGCAGGGAAGATTACATGAAGTCGTTAGAAGCGAACATAATAAGTGAAACCGCTTGAGCCGTGCGATGAAACTTATTACATTGAAATACGTCTAAGTCCTAGAAAGGCGTTACCATTATGAAGAGAATAAACATAATATTAGGCACCATCGCGGGCATTTTGCTTTTAACGAGCTGCAGTTCATTCCATCCGCCAACTACTGATCCTTACTATCCGGGATATCATACCAGAAATCCCGCCACAGTGAATAAGGAATATGATGAATGGCAGGTGGCACAGGAGCAGCGAGCGGAGAGACAAAGAGTTCAGGATTCTCTCTGGGCCGCGTATTCCGAAAATATGAAAGATCGGCCGCTCTATTACTCTCAGTATAATTTTTATGGTGATTACGGTTGGTACGGGAATCGGTATCCTTATTATCGCAGATATTCTCCCTGGCATTCCCCTTATTCGTACCGGCACCCATATAGTCCATGGTATGGAAATTCCTGGTCTCTCAGGTTTTCATATTCAACCCAGCCTTGGTTTGTAGATACCTGGTGGGCGGATGATTATCTCTGGGATCGCTATTTCTGGAGTAATCCGTATAATTCATGGTACTCCGGTTGGTACGTCAGGCCACCTGTGTATGGTTACGGTTACGGCGGATATTATAACCCCTATTATGTATCCGACTGGGATTATTATCACTCTTCTTCGGGATCTGGCAGTAGTAATCAGCCACAAACACAGCGCCCTGGAAACCGTGATCAGTTTTTCCCCAGCGGAGGCGGGCCCAGCGGAAGTACCGGTGGGAGTGCAACAGTGGTGAGCGGAAACAATGGTGGACGTTCAGTGACACCTGCGGTGATTGATCGAAGCAAGTATCGCAATGACCGGAAATCGGGCCGTGATAGTTTCTTTTTCCCATCACCAAGCCAAACATACCAAAATAGCACCAGCTCTAATAATAACGGGAATACTAAGAACAGCAGCGCCTCAAAAGCCAACCAGGGTAACACTTCAGCGACCTCTTCATCGTCTTCCTCTTCAGGTTCTGCATCGAAATCCACAGCGACCAGACGGAACACAAGTGCGACGAAAAGTTCATCCGGAAAGAGTTCACAATCCTCCGGCAGCTCCAGTAAATCAAAGAGCAGCGACCGACGGCCTCATAATCGAAAGCAGTAACTGTTAATCCAGGATAAAAGAGCGGATTATGCGAAAAAATTACCTCAGGACAAGTCTATACCTTGTAATATGTCTTCTGCTGACTGCAGGTTTTACCAAGGCACAAGTAGCAACAGATGTCGTTCGGCCGTTCATTGGCTTTAACGGAACAGGCAGTCGTGCTGCGGGACTGGGAAACGCCTTCAGCGGTGTAGCGGACGACTTCTCCGCATTGTATTTCAATCCGGCCGGACTTGCAAATATTACCTGGGCGGAAGCGACCATCGGCGGAACCTATAATATATTCAAGAACGATATCAAGACTATCGGAACCGAAACTCGGAACAGTTCGGTTTCCCGCAATTACTTTCACACTAATTCCGCCGCATACATTTGGCCGGCGGCGGGTATGAAATTCACGCTTGGCTTGGGATACCATAGCGTGTCTATCCTGGACAGGGCTTTTGATATCTCTGGTGTGTCCTCCTATAATGCCGGTGGTAGGTTGACAGACGTAAACTTTTCTTCTCAGAGTAACGAAGAATCGGGATTGGGCGCATATTCTATTGGAATAGGATATCAGTTGCAGAAAGAACTCTCATTCGGCCTCAGCTTAGATCTGTATTCTGGAAAAAGCACCTACAATGCGAACCAGAGTTATAATTACGTTCGGTTTGATTCCGCATTTGTGTACAAATACAAGATCGATGATTCTTATTCTGGAATGGGTGTAAAATTTGGAGTGTTACTGGCGCCAACTGATTTTTGGCGAACTGGAATAAGTTTTTCTACGCCGAAGTATCTGGCTGTAAACGAAACCTATACAGATCTTTTAGACAATTGGAGCCCGGATTATAACTACCATTATCAATCGCCTCCTGACATTCGTTTGGGTCAATCAATTAATGTCGGTAATTTGTTAGTCACTGGCAGTATAGTTTGGAAAGACTGGTCCCTGACAAGGTTCGACAGTAATCAGCCCGATTCTATAGTGGTGCCAATCAATAACAACCTAAGGGATAATTTCGCCTCAATTCTGGAATATGGCGGAGGAGTTGAGCTGCTGCTCCCATTTGTCAATGCGAAAGTGCGCGGTGGATTCCACTACATACCGAGCTACTTGAAAAATAGTTCACTCTCAGCGCGCAAGATATATTCAATCGGTGCGAGCGCAGTACTAGCGCAACAATTCAAGGTCGATTTTGCCTATAGTCTTGATAAGCATACCGAGAATCATCAGGATTACCTTGGGCAGTATGATGGACCGAACAAAGTTCAAATGAAATCTGATATAACCAATTCTATTGTGTCGTTAAATTTTTCCTACCGCTTTTAAATCTCCAAAAGGATGGAAAAACAAATAATTCGAGATCCGGTCGTGGCGGGGATGTTCTATCCCAAAGACCGTGGTGCACTCATGCGTCAAATTGAGTCTCTGCTTAACGATGTTGATGCGTCTGAAGAAAGCAGTGAAAATCTCATTGGAGCGGTTGTTCCACACGCTGGATACAGTTATTCCGGGCCCGTTGCGGCATATGCGTATCGTGCACTGCAAAAGATTCGTCCGCAGCACATTATTATTGTCGGCCCGAGTCACCGCGAATATTTCAAGGGATGTTCTGTATATAATGGTGAGATTGCGCGAACGCCGCTTGGTGATGTTTCGCTGGATATATCTCTGGGAGGAAAAATTGCGTCTTTTGAGGGCATTCAAAACAGCGAAAGAGGGCACTTGCAGGAGCACGCCATCGAAGTGCAGATCCCCTTTTTGCAGTCCATTTATTCCCACGACTTTTCAGTAGTAATGATTACCATGGGAGAACAGTCCATTCAGACGGTCAATGCACTTGCAGAAGCAATACACCAGATCTGGTCTGAAGATATGCTCCTGCTTGCGAGTTCTGACCTCTCTCATTACTATCAATACGATAAAGCCAAAGCAATGGATTCCCGGTTTGCGGAATTAATTGAACGATATGATACCGAAGGCTTTTGGAAGGCGCTGGAGCGTCACGAAATTGAAGCCTGTGGTTTTGGTCCGGTGATGACTCTGCTTGAGTTGGGAAAGTTAATTACAACACCGCGCATAGAGGTCTATGAATCGCTCAATTCCGGAGATATTACTGGCGAACGGGCACAGGTTATCGGCTATCTGTCCGCGGGAGTGTACGGGACAAATTAAATGAACTCCGCTGAAATTATACAGATCTTCACCATTGCGCGGGCTTCGTTGGAAGCCGCAGTGAATCGAAGCAAGTATGTCCCAGAAGATGTATCGGCATTCCCAACATTAATGGATCATCGGGGCGCTTTTGTTACGTTGTATAATGGTGAAAACCTGCGTGGATGTGTTGGACATATTTACGATGATCAACCATTATTTAAATCTGTGGCAGAGATGAGCGCTGCTGCCGCTACTTTTGATCCCCGTTTTCCATCCGTGCTACCAGTAGAGTTGCCTGATATCCATATCGAAATTTCAGTACTTTCTCCCTTTGAAATAATCACAGATTTTTCTACCATTGAGATCGGTGTCCACGGGTTATTGATAGAACGTGGCGAATCCCGGGGGTTACTCTTACCGCAGGTTGCTCCGCGATATCAGTGGAATCCCGAGGAATTTCTGAGGGAAACATGTATAAAAGCGATGTTACCCAGAGATGCTTACAAGCAAAAGGGGACTAAAATCTCGGTATTTACAGCGGAAGTGTTAACAGAAACCAACTCTTCAATTTATGAATAAAACATCATTTGCTCTGATCGGCCCCGGTAATTTGGGGTTGAGTATGGCTTCTCTGCTCTCTGACAGAGGATATCACTGCTCGCGAGTTATCGCTACCTCAGAAGAGCAGGAAGGAAAAGTATATAAGTGGTTACCGGAATCAACTCCGGTCCAAACTCTGGAGCAGTGGCATACACTCGATGTGAATCTTGTCTTGGTTGCGACTCCTGACGATGAATTACGCACGCTAGCGACATCTCTGGCGGAAAAATTTGCAGAATCTGCGTCACGAAAAACATTATTTGTCCATTTTTCAGGGATTCAAACTTCGGCAACCTTTCAGGCGCTCATTGATATCGGGTTTCCCGCCGCGTCACTTCATCCTTTGCAAACGTTGCCATCTGTGGAAATGGGCAGAAAATCACTAATAAATTGTCCCTGGGCGTTTGAGGGCGAATCCCGTGAACAATGTCAATCACTCGTTGACGATCTTGACGGGAATATGATTGAGATATCAGCGGAAGCAAAAGTGCCCTATCATCTTGCAGCGGTCTTTGCCTCAAATCTGTTGATTGCGCTGGAGGATATGGCGGTCGATATTGCCCAGGAAGCGGGAATCACTCCTGACCAGTTTGTCGATTCTTTCGGCCCGCTCATTAAGCAAACCATCAATAATTTTCTCCAAAAGCGCACAGTTGAGGTTATTTCAGGACCAGTGCGCCGGAACGATGTGCATACTATTCAAAAGCATTTGGCGTGGATGGATACTGCAGATGAGAAATACCGCAAAGTCTATATGGAATTATCGCATTATTTGAGCGAACTCCTCTTTGCAGAAGATGTTATATCCATAGAAAGTTTAGATGCGCTCAATCAAACCTTTGAGGAACTTGAGTAAAAGATTTCGCTGGGACTAATATTTCCAATCATATGAAAGGATTTTGAATGCAGCACTTGAAGCGAATATTAATGTTGAGTTTAGTTTTGCTGATCTCGACTCCACTCTTTGCCCAAAACCAAAAACGGATCCAGAATTTTATTATCTCGGTCTGGCCGGAATATGACCATCCCGGAGTACTGGTGATTTTCAACGGAGAAGTTCCGGCGAGTGAATTACCATTACAAGTGGAGTACCCGGTCCCCGATCGTGCCAAGTTTGCGCTGGTTGCCGGATCGACGGACACTACGGCAAACAATGTCATTCCGGTGCCTATTCAGGATACCGATCACGGGAAAGTCATCTCATTTACCGCCGTTAATCCGTCATATCACGTGGAATTTTATTTTAATCCGTTTAACACTGATGAATCCCACCGGCAATACGATTACACGTTTAAATCCAATTTGCCGATCGATTCCCTGATCGTGGATTATCAGCAGCCCATGGCGTCTGAAAACTTTAAACCCGGCGTGGAAACTGATCATCAAATGCAGGATTCGCACGGCATTACCTATTTCCGCAAACATTATAACAATGTAAAAGCGGGGCAATCCATTGCAGTGAAAGCAGAATATGACAATCCCTCTGGAAGTTTGACCAACGATATGCTGCAGCAACAATTGGGGCAATCCGGTGGAAATATGGGTAACGGAATGCCCGGAGGCAATGAAGGTGGATCGCAAGTTCAGATGCAATCGCCGACCAATAACAACTCCATCTGGATTTTGGGAATTGTTATCGTATTGGTTTTGATTGTGCTGTATTTCGTCACACAATCCAGAGGCAAAACTCCGCGCGAAGAAACCCCGGCGTCGCTAGAACAGGCAATTCCACCAGAAGAGGAAAAAGTTGGTGGTACGGATGCTGATGCGAAATTTTGCATTAATTGTGGGGCATCAATTCCAAAAGATGCCAAATTCTGCACCAAATGCGGAGCCGAACAACCTGAATAAATCATCACAAGACTTTTTATCTGAAGAAAGCAGGAGCAACCGTCATCTCTGGCAGTTGCTCCTTCTCATTTTAGTGCTGGCCGGGTCTGTGGGGAACGGCAGCTCGCAAACCCTCGATTATGTCCGCTCGTTTGAAGTTGGAAAATCGCTGAAAACGCCACTGAATACGCCTGGCGCCTTTGCGGTAGTCTCACCAAATGTTTTCTATATTACTGATCTTGACTTCGATCGGGTGCTACAATCGGATGATACTGGCAAGGTCACCGAAGTACGAGGCAGATTTGGTTGGCAGAAACAGGAATACGACGATCCCACAGATATTGTGCTGGCGCAGAATCTTGATGTGTATGTTGCCGATTATTATAACCAGCGGCTGCAACACTACGATCGGAATCTCAATTTTATCAGGACAATTCCGCTCGTGTCATCAGACGAAAGCGTGCGCTATTATCCCAAAAGTGTGGATCAATCGCCGGATAACCGGATTTACGTGCTGGATGCTGAACAAAATCAATTACTCGAGTTAAATCCCCAGGGAAATTATTTGCAATCATTGGCCACCTTCAGTGAACTCGGAGATGATCTGGCAAATGCAACGCGCCTCCGCGTCAATCCTAACGGTGATATCTGGGTGCTCACATCAGGAGCAGGGAATATTTATCTCTTCGACCGATTCGGTACATTCAAAAAAAAGATTCAATCTCCAGCGATGGAAAATCCGGTTGGGATTGCATTTTATTCGGAATCGCTGGCCTTTATTGCCAATCAGGATCGACAACTCTATCGAATCGTCAATGGAACTGTAATAACTCCGTTGGCGAATGTCGCAATTCCCGAAGCCAGCGCGCTCACTGATGTTGCTGTTTTTCGCGACCGACTTTATTTACTCACCGAAAATCCCGCAAGAATTGCCGTGTACAAAATCAAAACCCCAATGGAAAATGAATGACGTGGCGGGTTCGATTTGTATTCGGCATTTGTCTCATTCTAAGTTTCAGCGCCATTCTCGCTGAACAAAGTGATTCGCTGCAAGTGTATCGTGTTCCCGCAAGCCAGGGAATGCTGAATACTACTACTCAAACCTTTCAGATTATTCCAGGAAAGCAATCCTATCAGCTGAATCATCTTTGGATTGACAGTACGTCAGTCAAGATTTCAGTGGCTGATTCGTCTATCAATTTAGGCAAATTTACCATCGATAAAATTCACGGAGTGTTGAGGTTTGATGGTCAGATTTCAGACAGTGTCAGCGCTTCCGTAACCTATCATTATTATCCCATTCAGATTCCGCTGGAATTTCAACTTAATCCGAAGCCTAAATTATTGCCAATTCTGCTTCGTGATTCAGTACAGATTGCAGAAAAAAGCACGGCGGGACAACGTACTGAAGGACAACAAGCAGCAGGATATTCCGGCACCACAAATTTAATTAGCCACGGAAGTATTTTTCGCGAACTCAATCTCAGTACCGGACGCGGATTGGCTCTGAACTCCGGACTGCGGATGGAACTGAACGGCACGGTTGGAGAGAATATCGGCGTCACAGCGGCGCTGACCGACCAGAGCACACCGCTGCAACCGGAAGGCACTACTCAAACACTGGAAGAACTCGACAGAGTTTTTATCCATCTCAATAATCCATATGGTGAAGCGACATTTGGTGATTTTAACACCGATTTTGAGGTGGGACAGTTGGGACAGTATTCCAGAAAACTGGAAGGTGTGACGATCTCCGGCAACTATAAAAACCAGAGCGCATCAGTCGTTGGCGCATCATCGAAAGGGAAATTTCGCACACAACAATTCACCGGCTTCGAAGGCAATCAAGGGCCGTATCGACTCACCGGATCAGATGGCTCGCCGGATATCGTTGTACTCGCAGGAACCGAGCGCGTTTGGCTGGATGGCGAGCAACTCACTCGAGGCGCCACCGAAGATTATACCATCGATTACAGTCTCGGCGAAATCACATTCACGCCGCGCCGCGTCATTACATCGGAGTCGCGTATTGTCGTGGATTTTCAGTACGCGGATTTTCAATATTCACGATCCATCTATGCAGGAAAATTCACCTCGAATCTGTGGAGTAATAAACTTCAGATTTCCGGGTTGTATGCCTCAGAAGCTGATGATAAAGAAAATCCGCTGAATCCTGTAATAAACAATGCTGTCCGGGATTCGCTGTCACAAACCATTGAATTTTCACAGTCCATTCGTGTCTCGTCAGTTTCCAGAGACAGCAGTGGTGCGTATGTCCGCATAGATTCAGCCGGGGTAACTTTTTACAAATATCTCGGCGACAAAAACGGCGATTATACCATATTCTTCAGCCGCGATCCGAATGGAAGCTATGTGCGGGAAGTGAACGCACAAAGCCAGTTTTATTACGCCTATAATCCCGCGAGTTCTAAGGTGAAATACTCGCCAACGGTTTTGGTGACGCCGCCGAAAAGCCACCAGATTCAGGCGGTGGATGTGCAGTTTCAACCCAATAAACGAATCAGAATCAACGCAAATTTGGCAGGAAGTCAACTCAATGCGAACACCTATGCCACGGGAAGTGGTTCGCGTCAATCCGGTGGCGCAGGAGCTATTCACGGTGAAGCGCAGGTCTTGCGGTGGGGAGATGCAACTACTGACAATGGCGTTCAACTCTATGGCGATTACCAGAACTGGAACCGGCAATTTTCACCGCTGGATCGTGTCCAGCAGGTGGAGTTTAACCGGCAGTGGAATCTTTCCCAAAATGCTCCATTACGCAGTCAAACCGGAGAGACGCAGTCGACGGCGGGCATCAAGATCCTCGAATCCGATCACATCAAGGCCAATGCGGAATTGGGACAGCTCAATCGCGGCTCAGATTTCAGGGCAACGCGCGAAACAGAATCCTTCCTGGGGAAATACGGTTTTATTGAGCAGGCGCAATATCATCGGGAGCGAGCGATTTCACAATCGACAAATACGCGTGAGCTGCAGCGAGCCAGACTTCAAGTGGGCAAAAACTGGTTTCACCCGTTTTCGGCGTGGCAATACGAGCAGTTCACTGGCGATTCTACCGCACTGTTAAATCGCCCAGAAGTTGGGTTATTACTCACAGGAAATCGCGGTAATCAGGTGCAGGTTTCATACTCCCGGGAAAAGATTGAGCAAAAACCCGACAGCACAGTTGAACGAATTCCGCAGTCACAGAGCGATACGTATTCAATGTCCGGACTCTGGCACTCAAAGCAAAATCTGAATACACGTTGGGATGTTGTTCACCGGCGCCGCGATTATTCGCCCTATTACGAGCAAAACCTGAATCGTTCAGATAATAAATTCACACTGGCAGATTGGTCCGGTTCCTGGCGAAAACGGAAAGCAGAATTGTTGGCCTTTGGATTAACCTGGGATTCCCAGTGGAAACAGGAACAGGTCGCGAAACGAGAATATCGCTACTTGCCGGTAGAGCAAGGATTGGGCGAATATAGTTACGACAGCACATTCGCCGATTACTATCCTGATCCAGATGGCGATTTTGTGCTGCGCATTGTTCCAAGTGGAGACTACCAACCGGTAACCGGAGTTCAACTGGGTGGACAAGTTTCACTGGAGCCCGGGCATATGTTTTCGCGCTCAAAAAACGAAATTCTAAAAAAGTGGATCAGTGACACGCGCTCCGTGACGCGCTGGCGTTATGAAGAAAAGTCCACTCGAAGCACGCCGCTGTTCCAATTCCAATGGGATAAAATTCGGAATCCTGACTCAACGGTTGTGCAACATCTGCAATCCCTGCAGGAAGATCTTTACCTCTTCCAAACATCAGCGTATGCATCATTACGTTACCGGTTTTATCAACAGGCATCTGTAAACGGACTGGACGCTCGGGGCACAGAAATTCAATCCACGCTGGAGCACAGTCTTCGCTGGCGGGCGACGGCGTTTCAACCGTGGACAATCGAATCATCGCTGGATTGGCAAAAGTTTCAGCGGAATTCGCTGTATCAACAATTGCGCGACCGGGATTTAACCCAGATTTCTCTGGAAAGTCAGTTTGGATATCATCCCACACCACCACATATTTTCCGAACCAGCATCACAGTTGAGCGCCATCGAGGCACCATTGCCACTGAGTCAATTACGGTCCAACTTTGGGGCGTCAGCGAAGAATATACCTACCAATTGTCGGACAAAGGGCGACTCACAGCCAAATTGGGATATAACCAGGTGAACACTTCCACCGGATCCAATTTTCGCTATTTGCCGTACGAAGTCACACAAGGCAACCAGCCGGGCGACAATTACGACTGGTCGTTGCGCGCTGATTACAAGATCAACAAATACCTCACGTTTCGGTTGCAGTATCGCGGCAAACAGGAACCCGGGCGACCGGTTTATCACCAGGGATCAGGAGAATTTCGTGCGGTGTTTTAAATTCTCCATACTACTGGTGATTCTGGGTTTCAATGCAATGTCATTCGGGCAATCGCGTCCGGTAAAGTTTGCCGGAGGTATTCCGGAAGTTCAGTCGCAATTAGACTCATCTGTAACTCAATTCACTTCGTTGAACGAGTACGTAAATATAGCCATTCCAAAGATATTGAAAGCGTATCAGTCTCAGGGATTTTACGATGTGCAAGTCGATTCCATAAAAGTGCCGCCGGGCGATCAACTCAATCCAGTCACGGTTTTTGTTACTCCGGGAGAAAAATACGATTTACTGAAAGTGACATTCGAAGCACCGGATTCACTCAAAACCGAAATTCCACAGGAGTCGATTCTTGGTGACATTCAAACTTCAGAGAAAGAATGGCTTCCTCAATTTCGATACCGAATGAGCGATTTTGCCAACAGAGGTTATCCTGTTGCTATTTGGCAGCCGACGAAATTTGAACGATCTGAAAATACGCTGATTATCTTTGGTGAGATTGATCCTGGAAAACTGGTAACACTTGATACGTCTGTTGTAGTGACATCCGGGGAAACCAGACCCGGAGTTTTCATCCGGGAAGCCAGAATTCCTATCGGCTCGCAATACAACCAGCGGAATATTACTCAGGCGCGAAACCGGCTGGAATCTCTGCCGTATGTGGGAGCGGTTGAATCGGCGCTACTGCTCAAAACCATCTCTGGAAAGTACGGTTTGCTCTGGCGAATTCAGGAACAACGCGCAAATTTGTTTGACGGAATTCTGGGTTATGTCCCGGCGACCGAAACAAGAAAAGGATATTTCACCGGACAACTCCAGTTTGATTTTGTCAACCTCTTCGGCACCGGGCGCGCGCTTCACATCTTTTGGAGTAAAAGAGATGTCGTAACTCAGGAAATGCGGCTTTCATATACGGAGCCGTGGATCGCCGGTTTTCCCATCGACGTCACAGGATCATTCCAGCAGACGGTGCAGGATACAACGTACATTAAACGCATTATTGGTTTGCAGGCGGAATATCGCATTGGATGGAATTGGCGAATTTATGGCGCTGCGTCGCAACACCGGGTTTTGAGTACGCCGGATGGCAGGCGACTGTATAATCTTCGGAGTTATCGGCGGCTGGATTTGACGGCAGGGCTTGAGTTTAACAATTTCGTAAACCGGCTGAATCCACGTCGCGGCATAGCCTACAGGACAGAAGTTACACGACGCCAGGGCGTCTTTCGAAGCGATCAATCGCTGCAATCGGTTGACTTCGAACTCTCCGGAGCATATCCCATCTTTGGAAGACAAGTATTTTGGGGACATCTCACGGCACAAAATATTATTAGTCCGCCGGATTCACTTCCCATCTCCGAATTTTACCGTTTTGGCGGAGCGAATTCAGTCCGTGGTTATGCCGAGGACTTCTTTCTGGGAACCACAGCCGCGTGGATGAATCTTGAATATCGCTATCTGTTTGAAAACTCATCGAGAATTCTTACTTTCTTTGATTATGGTTATTGGGCACAACCAGCAAAAAGCGGTACTAAACACGGCACCGCGTGGAGTATCGGTGTTGGAATTCGGGCAGCAACACCAGTGGGACAGTTGGGTATCGATTACGGATTGCCACCACACACCAACTGGAGGCAGGGACGCATTCACGTCCGGTGGCAAAATTATTTTTAATGTATTTTTAAAAAGTGAAATAAGGAAGTTAAACAGAGTATTATGAGCAAGAAGAACACAGATTTACGCAAAGAAATTATTAATTTTTTAAAGGGTCAAGAGGGGCGAACGTTCAAGCAAAAAGCGCTCTCGCGGAAGTTAAACATTTCCAATGATGAGTATGGCGAGTTTAAACAAATGCTTCGCGATCTCAGTAACGAAGGCAAAATTCAACGCTATCGCAAGGGCCAATACAGTTATCCGCAGGAAAAGGAGATCGTCGAAGGCAAACTGGTGATCACTTCCAAGGGATTTGGGTTCATGCTGCAGGATGACGACCCGGATATTTTCATCAGCTATGACAACCTCGCCAATGCCATTGATGGGGACACCGTTCAGGTATTAGTGTTTAAGAAATCGTTTGGTAAAAATCCTGAGGGGAAAGTCCTGGAAGTTTTGGAGCGCGCCACAGAGAACATTGTAGGCGTGTTCAAGGAAACGGATAAGGGCGGTTTGGTCTATCCTGAGGACGATCGACTCAATTCTCCCATATTCATCCCGAAAAGTGAGTTGAAATCTGCCGAAAACGGGCAGGCGCCCAAAAACGGACAGATCGTGGTTGCTAAAATGGAAGAATGGTCTGATCCGCGCAACAATCCGCAGGGACATATCATCGAAATATTAGGTGATCCCGACACGCCAAAGATGGATTTGAAGATCGTTGCCAAGTCCAAAGATCTGGATCTGGAATTTCCCGACGCGGTGAAGAATGAGGCGAAACAAATCAAGGAAGTCGATTGGAAGAAGGAATTAAAGCATCGCCTCGATTTGCGGGATGAACTCTGCTTCACTATCGATCCGGAAGATGCCAAAGATTTTGATGACGCGGTGTCACTGAAGCAACTGAAAAACGGTCGATTCGAGATCGGTGTGCACATCGCAGATGTGAGTTATTACGTGCAGCAGGGCACCGCCCTGGACAAAGAAGCCTGGCAGCGGGGAACGTCCGTCTATTTTGTACAGCACGTCATCCCGATGTTGCCGGAACGGCTTTCCAATGAATTATGCAGTCTGAGACCCAACGAAGATAAACTGGCTTACAGTGTCATCATGGAACTGGACAGCAGCGGACAGGTGCACAATTACGATATCCGCGAATCAGTCATCCGCAGTAACAAACGCTATTCGTACGAGGAAGTCGAAGAGGTTATTAAAGGCGGCTCGGACGAATACGCGGACACGATACACCTGATGTTTATGATGAGTATGGCTTTGAAGCGCAAGCGGGAAGAGTGGGGCAGTATCGATTTTGATATTCCAGAACCGATTTTTTCGCTGGATGAAAACGGCGTGCCGTATCAGGTGAGTCCCAGCGAACGGCTCAACGCGCATCGACTCATCGAAGAATTTATGCTCTGCGCCAACCGAACTGTGGCGAAGCATATTGAAGAGAAAGATGTCTCAAGCCAGGGGAAGTTTCCTTTTGTGTATCGCATCCACGAACAGCCGAATGAGGAAGATGTTCAATCATTCCTGACGATTCTTAAAAATCTTGGCGTATCTTATCAGGTGCACGGCAAAATGGAGCCGCAGGATTTTCGCAATATTCTGGAGATCGTCGAGAATTTAGAGTTCAAGAATTTTGTGGAAAAGGTGGCTCTCCGCTCAATGACCAAGGCAAAATACAGTCCGGAGAACAAGGGACACTTTGGCCTGGCGTTCGATACGTACACGCATTTCACATCGCCAATCCGGCGCTATCCTGATTTAGTAGTACATCGTCTGCTGAAACAATACAACGCCAAAGGGAAAGCAGATAATCCTGAAAAACTGCGCAATTATCTCAAGGATACCTGCGACAACAGTTCCGCAATGGAGCGGAACGCCTTGGAAGCAGAGCGCGAATATGCTAAAATTAAATCCATCGAATTTTTGGCGCAGAAAGAAGGAGAGGAGTTTGATGGAGTCATTTCCGGTGTGACCAATTTCGGGTGTTTCATCGAATTGACACACTATCTGGTTGAGGGTTTGGTGCCACTCTCCGAAATGAACGACGACTATTATATTTATGACAAAGATAATTATCTGCTGACGGGAAAACGCACGGGCAAGATGTATCGGTTGGGTGACAAAGTTCGGGTGAAAGTCATACGTGTCTCAGTGGAAGCGCGTGAAGCGGATTTCGAGTTTATGGAGCACGAAAGTGTCGGAGCCTGAAATCCGGTGGGAGTCCATCGACTGTCCCATCTGCAGCAGTAAAAATCATACGCATTGGCGCACAGTATACGATCGCTTTGACGCGATTCCCGGACAGGAATTTTCCGTCGTTTCCTGCGACGATTGTGGCTTTCGGTTTTTAAATCCGCGGCCATCCGAGGATTCCATAAGTATTTTTTACGAAAGCGAAGGTTACGATCCGTTTCTATCCACCAAAGAATCATTTTCCCCAGGGGATTTGGTGTACAGTGGGGTCCGGAAATTTTCGCTCTGGCGAAAGCGACTTTTAATAGAGGAATTTCGTCGCAGCGGATCAATCCTGGATGTCGGATGCGGCACCGGCGAATTGCTGGAGTATCTCCGGCAGTTTGATTGGCAAGTCGAGGGAGTAGAAGCGGCACAACCATCCCGGGAATTTGTCCGGAAAAAAGGCATTTCGGTGTACGCCGCCCTTGATCAAGTTGGCAATCGGACATTCGAGGTCATCACGCTTTGGCACGTGCTGGAACATTTGCATAAGCTGGAATCGTCAGTGGCACAGCTTTCGGCATCTCTGGGAGAAAATGGCATTCTGATTATTGCCGTTCCCAATGTAGAATCCTGGGATGCCAGACGCTATCAGGAAGACTGGATTGCGCTGGACACGCCTCGTCATCTTTATCATTTTGACGCGATGGATATGCTGAAATTGTTCGACCATAAACCGTTGCGATTTGTCGAAAGTCGTGGACTCTGGCTGGATACTATTTACAACGTGCTTTTCAGCGAGCAGCTCCGCAACCAACAAAATGGAAAACGCTGGCGTCCGTTGTTTGCGCTGAATTCAATCTTTGGCTCATATATACACGATTATCAAAGTCAGGGGCGCCGGGCCTCTGCCTCGGTTTATATCTTTCGCAAGGAGAACGGACATGGCTAATAAATTATTTCTCGGTGTGATTGTTGTGTTATTGGTGGCAGGATGTTCCACTAAGCGTGATGCCATTGGTGAACCGGATCAGATGATCGTGGTGGCCGATTCCGTAGACTGGAACACAGCAAAGCCGATGCTCGATAAAGTTTTTGCGCCAAAGATCCCTACGCCGCGTCCGGAGCCGTGGTATAATTTACAGCGGGTTAAGCCATCACAGTTTGAGCAGTTTATGGATTATAAAAACATCATTATTTTTTCGTTGCTGCGAGAAGGCTCGCCATCACGAAAATTTATTGACCGTACTTTTTCAAAATCTTTGGCCCAGGCGATGCAATCCGGAGAACAGACCGTAGCCCTGAAACATAATCCGTGGCGGAAAAATCAGTTGCTGTTAATTCTTACGGCGCCAACTTTCGATGAAATGCAGGCAGTGCTGGAAAATCGTGGCTCCCAATTACGTGGCTACTTCGATGAAAAATTAGTCGAGCGCCAAAAAGAATATCTTTACAAACGATATGAACAGAAAAAAGTAGAGAAAAAACTTCAGAGCAAGTATAACTGGTCCTTCCGGGTTCCCAGAGATTGGGTGGTGATTCACGATCGACCGGATTCCAACTTTTACTGGATTGGGCGCAATTTGCCGATCCGGTGGTTCAGTGTGTACTGGGAAAAAGTCGATTCCGCGGTAACTGTCGATTCAACTATTGCGGTCCATCTTCGCCAAAAAGTCGGTGAACAGATGTACGGAGATATTTCGACCAATCCTGATTATCTGAGAGTTGAGCCGATCATGCTGGATGGACAACCGGCAATCAGAGTTCGCGGAGTTTGGGCCCATACCAAAGAAGCAAAGGGTGGCCCTTTTACCGGGGCAGCCTATTATGATCCGGATACAAAACGTCTGTTCTATATTGACGGTCAAATCTTTGCTCCTGATATGAATAAGTTGCTTTATATCAGGCAGGAAGAGATTATGATATCAACCTTTACTTCAGGTCAGAAATCGAAACAGGACTGAGAATAAGGTTTTGCGGCTGGGATGGAGTTTGTGTATCTTTCACATCTATTTTCATAAGCATAACGGGAGGAAAAAATGGCAGAAGTGGCAGTAGTCCTGGGGTCAGCATCAGATCAGCAGACCATGGAAGATTGCTTCCAGTTCCTGGATAGTTTTGGGGTGGAATACGAATTGAAGATCGCGTCCGCACACCGGACACCGGGCGATGTACAGGATTTTGCAAGTAATGCACGGGATGAGGGATTCAAGGTGATTATCGCCGGTGCCGGCTTGGCCGCGCATTTGCCTGGTGTGATCGCCTCGTACACGACATTGCCTGTGATTGGGGTTCCAATTCCAGCCGGAGCGTTGAACGGGATGGATGCACTGTATTCAATGGTGCAAATGCCCGGTGGCGTACCGGTTGCAACGGTAGCTATTGGTAAGCACGGCGCGCGAAACGCAGCAATTCTTGCGGTGCAAATGCTTGGGTTGAGCGATGAAGGGTTGAAAGCCAAACTCGACGAGTTCAAAGCCAATGGATGCCGGATCAAGACGTAATTTGTTACTTTAGTATCTCTATGCCTCAGAAAAACACCAACAAAATGGTTGTCATTACCGGAGCAAACGGTTTACTCGGTCAAAAAACAGTCGAGGCTTTTGCTCCGCATTTTCATGTAATCGCGACTGGCGTTGAGCCGGAACCGGTTCTGGATATTGAATCTGTTGAGTATCGCACCCTTGATCTTACCGATTTTGATGCGATGAAAGATTTCTTCGACGAATATCCACCGGATATCCTGGTGAATTGCGCGGCATACACCAATGTCGATGGCGCGGAACAAGAGAAAGAAACTGCTTGGCAGGTGAACGCCATGGCAGTGAAAAAAATGGCGCATCAATTGCGTCGGAAAAATACCAAATTCGTCCAAATCTCAACAGATTATATTTTCAACGGTGAAGACGGTCCCTACAGTGAAACCGACCGTCCGGATCCGATTAATTATTATGGTACCAGCAAACTCGCTGCCGAGAACGAAATCAAGGCATCCGGAATCGATCATCTTATTATCCGGACGAACGTGTTGTATGGTGCTGCGAATCAGATCAAAAACAATTTTGTCCTGTGGGTAATCAAATCATTGGAAAACCACCAGCCAATTCGGGTGGTGGATGACCAAATCAATAACGCGACACTGGCCAACGGTCTGGCAGAATGTATTATGATGGGCTGTGTGATGAACGCCCGGGGAGTTTATAATTACGCTGGCACTGATTTAATCAACCGGTACGAATTTGCACAAAAAATCGCAGAATATTTCGGGTATAATGTGGATCTCATCGAACCGTGCAAAACCGCTGATCTGAATCAAGCCGCTCCCAGACCGCTGAAGAGTGGATTACAAACCGACAAAGTCGTCAGGGATTTACACATCCGGCTGTACGACACGCGTGCAGGGCTTAAACAAGTGGAAAAGGATTTACAACAGTGCGAAATCTAGTAGTTATACCTACTTACAATGAATCAGAAAACATCAAACATCTTGTTCAGGAAATATTCAAACTGCCGGTCACGCTCGACGTCCTGGTCGTAGACGATAATTCGCCGGACGGCACATCCGAACTTATTCAGGAGATGATCCAGAACAACTCGCGATTATACCTGATGATGCGTCATGCCAAAGAAGGACTTGGCACCGCGTATTGTTCCGGATTCACCTATGCGCTGGAGCGCGATTACGATAATATCATCCAGATGGATGCTGACCTCTCTCACGATCCGGAAGCCATTCCAGAGATGCTGGAGCAGCTCAAGGAATACGATCTTGTGATTGGATCCCGATATAAACGCGGGGTTTCTGTCGTCCACTGGCCGATCAGGCGCTTGATTTTGAGTTACGGTGCGAACGTCTACACGCGGATTATTACCGGACTCCCGTTGAAAGATTCCACCAGCGGATTCAAAGCGTGGCGGAGCGAAGTGCTGAGAACTATCGACCTGACCAAGGTGCGTTCCGGTGGTTATGCATTTCAAATCGAAATGAACTACCGGGCCTGGAAAAATAAATTCAAGATTACGGAGCAGCCGATCATTTTTCACGACCGCATGGTCGGGAAATCCAAGATGTCGAAATCGATCATTCTTGAAGCGGTCTTTATGGTCTGGATGATCAAACTGCGCGGGATGTTTCGGCGCTTATAACAGCGTACAATTATGGCGAATCCACGCCTCTCAATCATCATTGTTAACTACAATGTGAAAGAGTTTCTCGAACAGGCACTGCAGTCAATTCAAAAGGCGACAGTCAACCTGGACGCGGAAGTCTTTGTGGTTGACAACCATTCTGTCGACGAATCCGTGAAAATGGTGCGCCGGAAATATCCCTGGGTGCAGCTGATTGTCAACGAACAAAATGCCGGATTTGCCGCAGCCAACAATCAGGCATTGCAACAGGCGCGCGGTGATTATCTGCTGGTGCTCAACCCGGATACGTTAGTACAGGAAGACACATTCGCCACGATGATCGATTATCTGGACGAGCATCCTGATGTCGGTATGGCGGGCTGCAAAATTCTTAACCCGGACGGCACGTTACAGTTAGCTTGCCGGCGCAGCTTCCCCACATTAAGGGTGGCGCTTCCAAAGATATTTGGGCTCAGCCGGCTTTTTCCACGCAGCAAGGTGTTCGGCAAGTATAATCTCACGTATCTCGATCCCGATCAGGAAACCAGCGTTGATGCGGTCAGCGGTTCGTTTATGATGGTTCGAAGTAAGGCGATGGAACAAGTCGGGCTGCTGGACGAATCCTTCTTTATGTATGGTGAAGATCTGGACTGGTGCTACCGTTTCAAACAGGCCGGCTGGGATATCAAGTACGTTCCGGATACCAAGATAATTCATTACAAAGGTGAGAGCAGCAAATATGCCGCGTTCGACAGTTTCATCACCTTTTATCGGGCGATGGATCTGTTTGTCAAAAAACACTTCGGCAGCCGCTGGACATTCATTTTTCACTTTTTTATTCGGCTTGGGATATTTTTTCGTGCCACCGTCGGATTGGTTGCCAGAGGGCTGGAAAGCATCCGCGTGCAACTGCTGGATTTGGTACTTATTCTTGTCGGGTTTCTGTTCGCTATCCTGGTAAAATTCGGCAATTTTAGTTACGTCCTCGATTATTCATTCCTGCCGATTGTGTATTCACTCATCTGGATCAGCGCTCTGGTTTTCACCCGCAGTTATTCTGGGAGACAGCAGGTGGTGAGCCGAACGCTGTCCGGACTCGTGCTTGGCTTTATCATAATCACATCGCTGACATTTTTCTTTAACCAGTTTGCCTACTCCCGCGCAGTATTGTTAATTGCGTTTATCTTTGCGTTGATCACCTTGCCAGGTTGGCGAATTATCCAGCAGATCCGGCACGGCGCTTCAATTGGAGAGCCAATTCGTCAGCGCAGAGCATTAATTGTCGGCGCCGGTGAAGAAGGGGAGCGAATCCGCGAAAAACTTGAGACTCAAATCTCACACGGTTATCAGGTTATTGGTTATGTGGATGAAAATAGCGAGAATGAGGTTTCAGACGGCATATTAGGCGGCAGCCGTGAGATTAGCGATTTAGTCCGCGTCCATAAAATTACGGATGTCATTTTTACTTCAGATGTGTACCGGAATATCGATATTCTGGCAATGGTCGATCAGCTGAAAAACCATCCCGTGGAATTAAAAATTGTGCCGCACAGCCTGGAATACATCCTTGGGAAAGCCACGGTTGAGCATATCGCCGATTTGCCGTTTGTCGAACTGGAATATCCGCTCTATCAAACCGGTAACAGAATTCTAAAGCGTTTTGCGGATATTCTTTTCGCTCTGATTTTGATTCCAATTCTGTTTCCGATTTGTTTTACGGTCGCCGCGATAAAACGGTATCAACTTTCAACGGCCGAATTTCCCGGAGAAAATGAGAGCACCTTCCACGCCAGCCGATTTCTGGATAACTCTGGTGAATCAGGCAAATGTGGCTGGACTCCACTTCTCTGGAACGTGTTTAAGGGAGATATGAGTATTGTTGGGATGCCACTTGAAAAAGAAGTAGCGCCGGATGACCATTTGTTGTACAAACCCGGTTTACTGAGCTTATGGACGGTAGAATCCGGAAATGCCGGTGAAAAGCGGCAGTATAATCACTATTATATGCAGAATTATTCGCTGGCGTTTGATATCCAAATCTTGCTGCGTGCGTTGTTGCGTAAAAACCGGGTGGAGGATTATACATAGCACTTCCACTAAAAATAACCTAAAATATGCAGCCTGAGAACGAAAGAAGATGATTTTACATCCGATTTTATAGGGGATTGAAACGGATCATACATGGACAACATCTATGATCTTTGGGAGATTGGGTAAAATCTATTACCTTTAACATCTTTGGAAATACTGGTACGGTCGGAACGATGGAGGCTTTATGCAGACCGTTTTAGAATTTGAAAAACCTATTGTTGAGTTAGAGCAGAAGATCGAAGAGATGCGTGGACTGGCATCTTCCGGTCAGATGGATATCGATGATGAGATCCAGCGTCTTCAGGAAAAGCTGGATAAGATGTATACCAAGATTTACAGCGGATTAACCCGCTGGCAGCGCGTGCAATTGGCGCGACATCCGGATCGGCCGTACACCAAGGATTATATTCAGCGCATCACCGAGGATTTTTTGGAATTACACGGTGATCGTTTGTACGCAGATGATAAATCGATCATCGCAGGTATTGGTAAAATTGAGAATCAACAAGTGGCAATTATCGGACACCAAAAAGGGCGCAACACGAAACAAAACGTCCATTACAATTTCGGAATGCCCAATCCGGAAGGCTACCGCAAGGCCTTGCGTGTGATGAAATTGGCGGAAAAATTTAAGCGCCCGATTATCACGTTGATCGATACCCCGGGAGCATATCCAGGCATCGGCGCGGAAGAGCGCGGTCAGGCGGAAGCCATTGCAAAGAATCTTTTCGAAATGTCCCATCTTAAAGTACCAATATTAATCATTGTTATTGGCGAAGGTGCCAGTGGAGGCGCGCTAGGAATTGGCGTCGGTGACCGGATATTAATGATGGAAAATACTTGGTATTCGGTAATTTCTCCGGAAGGTTGTGCCTCAATTTTGTATCGTGATTCCTCCAAAGCGGAGGAAGCCGCCGAGGCGATGAAAGTCACCGCGAAGGATCTCATCGATATGGGCATCGCTGACCGGATTATTGAGGAACCTCATGGCGGCGCTCATCGGCACTACGATGAGGCTGCGGAAATCCTGAAACAGGTCATTTTAGAAGAACTCAACACTTTGCAACAAATCGAAACGCCTACTTTAATTGATCAACGTATCGAGAAGTTTAACAGAATGGGAGCCTACGAAGAGTTATAATCTCCCAGGCAGAATCACCATTTAAAGAGTAAGATTCCCAGTGATGTTTACTATTGAACCCGAAAAGTTATTCAGCGGAGATATTCGTACCATCTCCCGTGCGATCTCGTTAGTGGAGAACGGACAGGAAGGCGCAGAAGATCTGCTGGATCAAATCTACGGCAGACTCGGCAACGCGTATCGAATAGGAGTTACCGGCCCGCCCGGTGGTGGAAAAAGTACGTTGGTCGACCGGCTGATCTCACTGTACCGTGAAGCAGATAAAACGGTGGGTGTCATCAGCATTGATCCCACCAGCCCGTTTACCGGTGGAGCGTTACTTGGCGATCGCATCAGGATGGGACGGCATACCGGTGATTCCGGCGTTTATATCCGGAGTATGGCCACCAGAGGATCGCTGGGAGGATTATCCGTCCGGGCGCAGGAAGCCGGCGATATTCTCGACGCTGCGGGCAAAGATATTGTCATATTTGAAACAGTTGGCGTTGGACAGGTTGAACTGGATATCGCCGACACTGCTGATACCACTTTAGTGGTCCTTGTTCCGGAAAGTGGCGATGAAGTGCAGGCGATGAAATCCGGACTGATGGAAATTGCCGATATCTTTGTGCTCAACAAATCCGACCGGGATGGCGCTGATCGGGCATATGTTGAATTAAGCAGCATTCTTGAACTCAATTCGCACAAAGAGAGCGAATGGATTGTAAATATTCTGAAGACATCCGCTTTGAATTCGGAAGGTATTGCAGAAATTAAGGATGAAATTCAGCGTCACTATGAACATCTTTCCTCAGATGGCGAACTGCGCAGCAAACGTCAGCGCCGTTACCAACATCGTGTACAGGAAGTGGTACGTTATCGATTGGATGAGATATTCTGGACTGAGGAACGGAAACAAATTCTGCGTAATGCGATAGAACAGATAGATTCCAACGTGAAATCGCCGTACGCTCTTGCCGGGCAACTGATTGAAACACTCGCTTCGTAAGATAATGATCTATGCACAAAATTTTGTACAAATCGCTAATCATTCCTCTGCTATTTGTTCTAGTCCAAATATTACCGGATAGCCTGTCCGGGCAATATCATTATTTTGGTCGCAATAAGGTTCAGTACACCGATTTCAACTGGCAGGTACTAAAAACCGAACATTTTAACATCTATTTTTATCCAGAGATGCGGGAGGTCGCCGAGATCGGTGCGGCAGCCGCAGAATCGAGTTATGTTGCGCTCTCGTCAAAATTCCATCACACATTGAAAGAGCGCGTCCCGCTCATTTTTTACAGCAGCCATCTGTTGTTTCAACAAACCAATGTTACACCCGGATTTATCCCGGAAGGCGTCGGCGGTTTTTTTGAGTTTATCAAGGGACGGGTCGTCATCCCCAGCAACGGCTCGATGCACGAGTTTCGGCGGGTAATCGGTCACGAACTTGTCCACGTGTTTATGACCAGCAAAATCAACCGCATTTTGCACGACCGCGGATTGCTCAACCATCCCGGGCCGCCACTTTGGTTTGTCGAAGGATTAGCCGAATATTACTCCACAGAACAGCTTGATCCGCAGTCCAGGATGGTGCTGCGTGATGCGATCCTGAACAACTATTTCGCGCCGCTTACGGAAATCTACCGCATTCAAGGGACCTATCTGATGTATAAGGAAGGTGAGAACTTTCTCACATTTCTTTCAAAGAATTATGGCCCGGAAACAATCCCTCTATTGATCGAGAACATCTGGCGAGACGACGACTTTATGAAAGTGCTCCAGTTCGTCACCGGTGAACGCCCAGAGGAATTGAGTAAAAAATGGCATTTCGCGCTGAAGAAGGAAATATATCCACTGCTGGAAAATGAAGCGTTGCCGCAGGCCACCACGGAAATGCTTACCAGAAAAGGTGTGAATCTCAGTCCGGCGATTTATACCAAAGATGGCAAAAAATGGATAGCGTTCGTCTCAAATCGCTCCGGCTACACGAATATCTATACGAAACCCCTGGATGCGCCAAGAAAGCAGGAACCGGAAGTGCTTGTAAAAGGCGAGCGTAATCAAGAATACGAAGCGTTCCATTTTATGGATGCCGAACTTAGTATCTCCAAAGAAAACCTCCTGGCGTTTGTGACGAAAAGTGGTGAAAAAGACGCCTTACATCTCTGGAATATCGATAAAAAGAAAGCCGTGGCATCTTATACGTTTCCGGATATCGTTGGTATATCATCACCGGATTGGAACGGCGATGGAAAAACCGTTGTGTTCAGCGGCATGGCATTCTCTGGGAAGGTTGATCTCTATCTTTTCGATACCGAAACCGAGCGATTAGTCCGGTTGACGAATGATATGTATAACGATCGCGGCCCGACTTTTAGTCCCGATGGTAAGTCGGTGTATTTCAGTTCTGACAGAACTCAGTACGGCGAGCAAGGGAATTCAAATATTTTTCGCTTCGATTTGACCTCCGGAAATATCGAATATCTGACTCATTCTGCACATCGTGATGTCCAGCCAATTGTAAGCCCGGATAATAAACATTTGGCGTTTATCTCCGATCGCGGCGGCACGAATAATATTTGGGAGTTGAATCTTGAGGAACCTACGCACTCGGAGCACGATACTTTGTGGCGTTATCCCTTGCAGCAAGTGACGCAATTTGCCACGGCTGCGTTGCACCCGATTTGGGCGGATGATTCCACGCTGGTCTGTACCGCGTTCGATAGTTATCAGTTTCAGATCCACAAAATTCGCGCCCCGGAGTTTCGTCCGACTTATGAACAATGGCGGATTGCCGGAAACAACATTTGGCATTATCCACAAATCCGGGTGACTGACTCGACGCGAATTCATCCGTATCGCACAAAATATTCCCTCGATATTGCGGTGACACAGCTTTCGAATGATCCAATATTTGGAACGTCTGGTGGCGGACAATTGGCATTTTCGGATATTATGGGAGATCATCGCTGGGAGATATTGATTTATAACTCGGCACAAACCACCGCTGAATTTTGGCAACGCTTTAATGTGTTCGTTGCTAAATATAACCTTGAGCATCGGGCGAATTATGGTTACGGAATCTTCCACTTTAATAACCTGTATTATACGCCCAGAGAAGGCTTTTTCAACGAGCGGCGGTATGGCGGAATGTTTATGCTGCGTTATCCGTTTAGTCAGTTTCGTCGCGTGGAAGCAACCGTCAATGCATATTATTCCCAGAAGGATGTTATAGGATTTGAAAAGCCACGAGAAGCGGTGTTGATTTCAAATTTTTTAACCTATGTCAAAGATAATTCAATCTGGGGACCGACCGGCCCAATGGATGGTCAGCGTTTTCTGGTGCGGGCTGGTTTTACCAACGATTTACAATATAACAACGTAAATTATTATACTGTCGTTGCTGATTATCGGCGGTATATCCGGATTTCACAGCGCGTTGCGTATGCGATTCGCATTATGGGGTTGCGCAGTGAAGGCCAGGAGGCGCAACGGTTTTACATCGGTGGCAGCTGGACGTTGCGTGGATATCCCCGATTTAAAATTTGGGGAAAGAAATCGTTTCTGATAAACAATGAACTGCGTTTTCCGCTCATAGATCAGCTTGGAATTAAATTTCCGTTCGGGACAATTGGATTTCGCCAGGTTCGTGGCGCCGTCTTTGTGGACGCAGGGAATGCGTGGGAAAATGAGTTCCCCGGTGTTCTCGGAAGTTTTGGAATTGGGTTTCGCGTAAATATTGGTGGGTTTTTGGTGCTTCGATACGATATTGGTCGCCGGACCGATTTCACGAAAATTTCGCATCACACGTTTTATCAATTTTTCTTTGGCTGGGATTATTAATGCGAACGATCATAATTTCAATGATGATGGTGTTGGGATTTGCTGTGAAATGTAGTGGTCCGGTGTCACTCCAGGGTAGATACTCTGCCTCGGAAAGTCCGGCGTTCAAAGGGGAAGTTATTGATCGATATAAAATCTCAGCGATCCCTGTTTCTTCACCGGTGCTGTTAGACTCGATTCACACGGCGTGGCTTGACGCGGATGGTCAGATTATGATCTTTAACCATCAAACCAACGATGAAGAAAAACGCATCGACGGCAAAGAAAAAATTACAGGCTTCGCATTTCAAGACACTCAATTAGCCTGGATTGAGGAATCAGGAAAAAAGAAATTCGTCCTGTATGATGTAAGAGACGACGACGAGCATTGGCGTATTGCAGGATTACTTTCCGCTACCAACCCTGTCTTTAGTGGTGACGAAGTCATATTAGTAAGCGTGGGAGGAACAATTCATTCCTACTCAGCAGATGACGGAGAGAAACAGTGGTCGTTCAAAGCCGGTGGGCGTATTTTTGCAAATCCGGTGTTGTGGAGAAAAACTCTTCTTGTGGGAAATGTGAATGGTGATCTGATGGGAATTAACTGCGATGAAGGTGAAATCGATTGGCGCATTCAATTGGATGAACCGGTCACCACAATGTATTCAGAGAATGACCATGTTTACATTGGAACCCAAACCGGGAAAATGATCGCGATTGATCCAGAAACTCACCACGCGAGTTGGGAAATATCAACCTCACACCAGGTAGTGAATGGCCCACTCGAGGATGGCGATTCACTTCTCTGGGGCAATTCAATGGGTGAGGTTTACAAAATTGATGCATTAACTGGTGGCTCGCGTTTGTTTGCCGCATTGAAAATTCCGTTCGCTGGTCCGCCGGTGAAATCAGCAGCCGGGATATTGCTTTCCGGTCTTGATGGGAATTTGTATTTGTTGGATGCTCAGACTGGTGAGGTAAAGAAATCTCTGGAATTTGATGGGCGATTACGCTCAGCGCCGATATTTATCCAAAACCACTGGTATCTTGCGGCAGAGGATCATTGGATTTATGAAGTACGTTAAAACCATATTGCTCATTCTGTTATATTTCGGCGCATTGACAGTGCACGCCCAGAATGGGAAGCCTGCTAAAAAACCTGTGTTGTGGAATGTTACGACTTCAGGCGATACACTACGATATATCAATATTTTCCCTGAATCTGCACCGGAAAATCTGCCGAAACTTCCGGGATATTATTCCACAGCTCAGTACGATTCAGCATTCATCCAACTCCAAAACTCGTCTGAAGAACTGATGGTTTCCTCAAATACACTTACTTTGCTCAAACAGTCAGGTAAGTATCAAAGCAATTTTAGTCAACTGAAATCAAAGCGGAAACCAATTTGGATGCCGGTGGCTTTAATAGTGGTGAGTGGAGCCACAAGTGCGTATTTCAAACTGGAAGCCAATAGTGCATACGATCGTTATCAGCATTCCATTGATAGGAAAAATATCTCAAAATATTATGATCTGACTCAGAAATATGATACCGTATCGGGAATCTCGTTCGTATTTTTTCAGGTTGGATTTGGTTGGTTGACCTACAAATTAATTTGGTGATTTATGGCTGGCGCGCATTTAGAAGATTCGGACAATCGTACGCAGGCACGAAGTACATCTCCCGGGGGAATGCCATTGGAAGAAGATGCGGCAATGGGATTTCTTGACCATTTAGAGGAATTACGCTGGCGATTAATAAAGTCGATTGTCGGCATTCTGGTCGTCGGTCTAGTCGCCTATGCATTTTCTGATGCGATCATCCAGTTTCTGATTTATCCTTCCCGCGCTATCCAGACGAATTTCAATCTCCAGATCCTTAAAGTCCCGGATATGTTAATGATCAAGATTAAGGTCGCGATCTTCACGGGACTCATTGGAGCGCTTCCAATCATTGTGTATCAACTCTGGAAATTTATTGCCCCGGGTTTGTTGCCACACGAGAAACAGTACGTTCCTGCGACCGTAATCGTTGTGACCGTATTCTTCCTTGGCGGCGGCGCTTTCGGGTATTTTGCCATTTTACCGGTGGCGCTCAAATTCCTGACGGGATTGGGATTAACTTCGATCAGTAACAATTTTGCCCTGGACGCGTATATCAGTTTTGTCACGCGTCTGATTTTTGTAACAGGGTTTGTATTTGAGCTGCCGGTGCTTTCGTTCTTTTTGACCAAAATAGGGCTGGTCACACCTCCACTTTTACGACACTATCGCCGCTATGCTGTGGTGATAATATTCATCTTATCAGCCTTTCTCACGCCACCGGATCCCGCCAGTATGTTTTTAATGGGATTGCCGATGTTATTATTATATGAACTCAGTATTTGGGTCTCGTTCTTTGGGTTATCCAAAGAAGCCCGGCAGGCTTTGAAAAAAGCCAAAAAAGAGCGGAAACGACAACGGAAAGAATGGCGTAAAAAACAGAAACAGAAACGCAGGTAGCTTCTAATCTGCTTTGCAAGTAATTGGCAGCATTTTCACAGATTTGATTTTTAAGAGGTGCTGTTTTCGTTAGTCTGATTGTAGTATTTTCCAGCGCTACACTAAACTCAGGACGGAATCTAATATCAAAATTATGAATACCGATATCCTCAAGGCGCTTGACCTTGAAACATTTATTGCTTTCGACACTGAAACGACTGGCTTTAATCCGGTTACTGATGAAATCATTGAATTTGGCGCGGTGAAATATACAAACGGTGAAATCGTTGATTCCATCAACGTCCTGATCAAACCGGAACAGCCGATCTCCGAAGAAATCACCAGAATCACTGGCATTTCCAATGATATGGTTGCTGACGCTCCAAGTTATAAAGAAGTGCACGACCAGATAACGTCATTTCTCGGTGAGACACCGTTAGTCGCTCACAACGTCGATTTCGATTACGGAATGCTGGAAAGTCACTTCCAGAGAATGGGGGAGAGTCCGCCAGAAAACCCATTATACGATACACTGTTACTTGCCCGCACTTTTACTTACTGGCTTGTGGATCACAAACTGGCGACCGTAGCGAAAGCGTTTAACGTGGAAGTAGATACCACACATCGCGCCAACGCAGATGCTGTTCTGGCTGGTGAGATCTTTCTTTCGCTCCTTCAACTGGTTGTCGCTACGCCGCTTCATCAGCTGAGGCAATGCACCCGTGTCCTGTCAAATCTTGATGTCCATACCAAGCCGCTCTTTGTTCACGCGACAAATTATTTAATAGAACAGGATGCTGAGAATGGGATTGGTACCAAACCAATCAAATCGCCGGAGCGATTTAACGTCTACGGACAAGGAAATTTCTCCTTCGAGAACGCCCAATCTCCGCCGGACCCGATTGATACTTATGAGTTAACTCGTCTTTTCACCAAATCCGGACAACTCGGCAAAATCCTAACGAAATATGAAGAACGAGGATCGCAGGCAGAGATGTCCGAAGCGGTGGCGAATGCACTGAACGACGGACATTTCCTGGTAGCTGAGGCCGGCACCGGTGTAGGAAAATCGCTGGCGTATCTCATTCCCGGATTGCAGTGGGGAACGCTGAATGCTGATAAAGGTATCAGAATTGTCGTCAGCAGTAACACAAAAAATTTGCAGGAACAACTCTTTTTCAAAGATATTCCGTTTATCCACGATCAACTCGGTTTTGATTTTAAAGCAGTGTTACTCAAAGGGCGCTCAAATTATCTCTGTAAAACAAAATGGACAGAATTCCTGCGCAATCCCAGTAGATTTTCCGATGAGGACCGCTTGTCTGCAATTCCGCTTATCATCTGGGCTGCGGAGACAAAAACAGGTGACATCGATGAAAATAACGGCTTCCGTCAGCGGTACAGTACATTTCTGTGGAGCAAACTCTGTAGTGAGGGCGGCTATTGCACAACCAAGCGCTGTCAGGCGTTTCAGGGTTGCTATCTTGGCCCGCTGAAGAAAGAGGCAATCACAGCAAATCTTATTCTCGTCAATCACTCATTGTTATTGGCGGATGCTGCAGCCGGCCACCATTCTATTCCGGAATATCATCATCTGGTGGTGGACGAGGCGCACAATCTGGAGAAAAATGCCTATCGTTATTTCGCCGAAGAGTTCAACATCTGGGCGGTGCGGAATATCATTTCTCCACTGCATTCCGGTGGTCAACGGGAGTATGGATTGTTGGTCACACTTAAAACAGCACTGTCGGTACTCAAAGATCCTTCCCGGACTTCTTCGTTGATTTCCCAGATTGATACGATTATCTGGGCTCTGAAAACTCTGGACGACAATACAGAGAATTTCCTGAAGCAATTTCAACTGCAGGCGTCAGCAAGGAGTAATAATACTCGTTATCGTGAGAGAGTTCGCTACAACGCCGAAAATTCGCCGTTCAAATCAATGAGTTCTGCAATCACAGAGGTGTACCACACTTTTCAGGGAGTGATCGACGAACTGAAGCAGTTGTACCAATTACTCAAGGAGTTTACTGAGGACGACATCCCGGATATTGATGCTACAAGGCAGGATCTTGAGATGTCTGTCAACACTTTTGATGAATTATGCCGGACCTTTCAGAAAATCATCAAGGCGCCTAATGACGATGAAATCTATTGGTACGAATTACCAACGTCCACAAGGCAACTTCCTGAATTTGTGGTTACCCCGCTCCGCGTCGGCAATGTGATGAGAAGTATGATTTACGATGATTTGCGGACAGCTGTTTTCACTTCCGCGACGATTAAGGTTGGCGATCAATTTACCTATTTTCTTCAACGAACCGGACTTTACGAAATCGAAAATCATGAAATTGTCACCAAAGATTTCGGTAGTCCATACTATTTATCCGAGCAATTGATTGGATGTGTAACAACTTATCTCGATCAGCCGGGATCAACCGGACATTCGAAGCAAATTGCATCAATGGTGCGGCAAATCTCCAAGCGTTACCAGCGTGGTGTACTGGTGTTGACTACATCCTATCGATCGATGGATGAGATGTTTGAATCTATGGAAAGTCATTACAAAGAGATGGAGATTGGGCTTCTGAGACAAACATCTTCGATATCCAGGACAGATTTAGTTGAGCAGTTTAAATCGGAATTTTCTTCGGTATTGATTGGGACGGAAAGTTTCTGGGAAGGCGTCGATGTCCCCGGTGAAGCGCTCGAGGTTTTAATCATTGGAAAATTGCCCTTTGCTGTGCCCACTGATCCAATTGTGGAAGCAAACACCATTGCTGTGGAAAATGATGGCGGCAACGGATTTATTGATTATACGCTGCCAGAGACAATCATTCGGTTTCGCCAGGGATTTGGCAGGTTAATCAGATCCAGCACCGATGCCGGCGTGGTGATTATCGCTGATCCGCGCGTGGCAACGAAACGATACGGAAGAATTATCGCCGACTCACTCCCGATCGATTTACAGGCGTGTACTAGTGACGATGAATTATTTGAAGTCCTGGATAATTGGTTTCGGCATAATTAGCAAGTAAATACCCGGTATCACGCCGGCTGCAGCAACACGTTTTCATCTTCCAATAGTTCGGATTTCTTTAGCAGCAGTGAACCGCACGAGCAGACAATATGTTCTTCGTTTCTGACGCCGGGATAATCTTCTGGATCGAGTGACCAGGTTAGTCCACATTTGCTACATGCTATTGAATCGGTCATTGACTACCTCCTGTTTTGACCAAAAATTAAGTCCTTTTACGATTAAGTACAAGTAAAAAGTGAACAAAAAGTGAACATACGTAAATCTTATCATATCAGGTTTTAAAACAGCGATGATTCCCTGGAATGAACTATATATTCATTCTGAAATAATCGGTATATTCCATCTATGAATTAACAAAGATTGAATCTGAGTTCGCCAGCCAAAACAATTTTAACCAAACAAAGGAGCCGGTATGGTTGAAATAAAAAATGTACTTTATACGACGGATTTTTCAGATTATGCCAAATACGCCTTGCCATATGCAATCACGATGGCACAGAAATTTGATGCAAAATTACACGTGTTGTATGTGGTTGAACCGATCACGACACCTGTGGACTTTGGCTGGACCCAGGTGAATTATGCAGAACTGGAAGAAAATCACGAGGAGCACGCTCGGAAGAGTTTAGAAACCCTGTGTGAGGAAGAAATTCCTGAAGGAATAGAAGCGGTACCAGTTGTGCTGCTCGGACGCAGTTTCAAAGAAATCATTGAGTATTCCGAAGAAAATGGCATTGATATGATTGTGATGGCGACTCACGGATTAGGTGGTTTAAGCCACATTCTATTTGGAAGTACGACTGAAAAAGTTGTGCGAAAGTCGCCGTGTCCGGTTATGACAATTCGCCATCCTGATCACCAGTTTGAGACGGAATAGAAAATTATATCCTTTTGAAGTATCGCGTATTATTAGTTTTACTGCTGTTCACCGGATATCCCGTGCTGGGACAAGCGACTCAGAAACTCCCTGGCGACAGTCTCATTATTCACGGGATTCATCAGTTGTACAATTTTGACCACAAAGAAGCAATTGAAATATTTCGGGGTGTCATCGCTCAATATCCAGCGCATCCTGCAGGACACGTTCTGCTTGGGGTTGCTCGCTGGGAGTACACCCGCGGAACCGTTGGGATCATCGCCAGTGACGACACACTTTTGCGTGAAATGAACCGGTCGGCGGGCATAGCAAAAGACTATGTAAAAGCACATCCCAGAGATCCTTATGGCTGGTTGTTATACGGAATGGCACTTGGCATTCAGGCCAGGGTAGATTTGGGGCGTTCCCACTGGGTCAGTGCGGCTGTCCACGGATACAAAGGGATCCGCAAAATCAAGCACGCACAAGACCTGGCGCCGGACCTGCCTGATCTCAAGATTGCTCTCGGCGCGTTTCATTATTATGTGGCTCTGGCCGGACCGCTTTTAAAGGTCGCCGCAGGAATCATCGGATTATCAGGCAATCAGGAACAGGGTAAAACTGAATTACGTTTTGCTGCCCACCACGGACGATATGTTTCACCAGAAGCAAAAAATATCCTGACTTATATTTACGGCTATTTGGAAGATAGTCTCTCGGTTGCCTTAACTTTTTCTGATACCGTGATTCAAGAATTTCCTGGAAGTCCATATAATTGGGCTATCCGTTCAGATCTGGAATATGCCGCCGGGGATACAACCACTGGAGGTATAGCATTACGACGTGTTCAACAATTAATTCCATCCCTCGACCGTTACTACAAAAAGGAATACCATAAGAAAAGTGTCTATCTCGAAGGTGTGAGAGCATATCACAGAAAGAAATACCGGCGCTCAATCCAACGCTTACAAAAGTATCTTGAATTTCATTTTGAAGAATACGATTTATTTCAGGATAGCGCCGAACTGTTGCTCGGAAAGAACTATCGTGCGTTGAACGAGAATAATACTGCCAGGGCATGGTTTAAAAAAGTACTGAAACGCGATATTCCAACCCGGATGCAAAGAGAAGCCCGGCATCGCTTGGATGAGATGAATGAGTAAACTCATGCACCAAGTCTAATTTTAAATGCAATAACCGCACGAATAGGTTTATTACTCAATTGAAACAACCGCGCCGGACAATCGTATAACTATTTTATATTTGATACTGCCACGGGGACATTGTATTTTGCCGGCTAATTAAATGGAGCAAGCAGATAATGAGTAACGAATCTATACATCGTAGAGAAACACGCCGCGTAATGGTTGGCGATATTCCGGTTGGGGGAAAGAATCCTATTCCGGTGCAATCCATGACGACAACCAAAACCGAAGATGCCGCTGCGACCATCGATCAGGTGCAGAGACTTGAAGAAGCTGGCTGTCAAATTATTCGGGTGACGGTTCCAAGCAAAGAAGCGGCGAAATCCCTGGAGAAAATTAAATTATCCACCAGGATGCCGGTGGTGGCGGATATTCATTTTAATCACGTGATGGCATTACATGCAGTGGATGCCGGCGCGGATAAAATTCGGATCAATCCCGGTAATATTGGAAAAAAGGAACGGGTTGAGGAAATCCTGAAGAAAGTCAAATCGCACAATTTACCAATCAGGATCGGCGTGAACGCCGGTAGTCTGGAGAAAAATCTAATCGACAAATACGATTACCCAACTCCGGAAGCCATGGTCGAAAGCGCTGAACGTCATATCGCTATCTGCCGGGAGCACGATTTCGATGATATTATTGTCTCGCTGAAAGCCTCGAACACTCCATTGATGATCCAGGCTTATCGTTTATTTGCAGAGAAATACGACTACCCGCTACATCTCGGCGTAACGGAAGCCGGTCCGTATCGACAGGGTTCTATCAAATCGGCGATTGGGATTGGTACGTTATTATCCGAAGGCATTGGCGACACCATCCGCGTCTCACTCACCGACGATCCGGTGCAGGAAGTCAAAGTCGGCTTCGAAATCCTGAAGTCACTGGACTTGGCAACAAAAGGCGCAACCATTGTGGCGTGTCCAACCTGCGGACGACTAGAGGTTGATCTGTTTAAGATATCAGCTCAGGTTGAGGAATATCTGGATAAAACCAACAAAACTATTAAAGTGGCGTTGATGGGCTGTGCGGTCAATGGACCCGGAGAAGCCGGTGACGCTGATATCGGTGTAGCCTGCGGCAAGGAAGAGGCATTACTCTTCCGCAATGGCAAGACCGTTGGTAAAATTCCGGAAGATCAGGTAATTGAACGGTTAAAACAGGAAATTGATGCCTGGGAACCACCAGCGGAAGTCTGAAACAAATGTACAAGACCATCTTGAAACCGATTGGAATTGTTCTCATCCTGTTTGGCGTAGTCAGTTGCGCGAGTGTGTCGGCCAGGGCATCTGATTCGACCAAAACAATTCCGGACTCCACAATTGACCATCTCTTGGAAATCAATGCACCGATCGGACGCGCCTGGCTTTCATTATCCCTGGGAGAAAAAATTGCATTGTTAACCGGGTACAAAATTGCAAGCCAGGAAGAAGTGCAGACCATTGAAGCCAGACCCACCCAACCGACCCACGAGTTGCAGAAAATTCGACTTGAAAAAAAAGACATTATTCGCTATTTAAATAGAGATCTGGTTGAACATCGTCATCAGTTTTTAGAGGCAATCAATCAGTATTATTCACGGCAAGACCATCAGCACAGACCACTCAGCGATGCAATCAACTTTGCGCATCGCACTGTAGTACAGCAGTAATGCAAGAGTGATTTTTGAGTATTTAAAGTTTGATTGAGTTCACTCTGTCGGAGTTGTTTACTCCGATAGTGAAATTACAACGTTAGCAACGAAATCGAGGGATGGTTATGTTTGCACAGGTTCTGAGCAGCAGCGTGCTTGGTATTGATGCGTATATCGTCAAGGTTGAAGTACATCTGGAGAATTCGCCCCCCAAGTTTTTTATGGTTGGCCTGCCGGAAGGCGCAGTAAAAGAAAGTAAAAGCCGGGTTTTTTCCGCGACTAAAAACTCCGGGTTTCAATACAGGCCAAAGCGTACGACGATCAATCTTGCGCCGGCGGATATCAAGAAAGAAGGCAGTGCGTTTGATCTTCCTATCGCAATCGGAATGCTGGCCACTTACGGTCACGTCAAATATGATCACTTGGAAGAATACATATTGCTGGGAGAGTTAGCACTGGATGGTCGGCTACGTCCAATTCACGGCGCACTTCCTATCGCAATTTGTGCCAAAGATAATGGCGTCCGTGGCATCATTCTGCCGGAAGCCAACGCGAAAGAAGCATCATTAACCAACGAACTCGATATTATCCCAGCGAAGGATTTACGCGATGTGGTGGATTTCCTCAACGATGAGGCGCAGATACCGGCCTATCAGACTGACATAGACGCGCTGTTTACCGAGAAAGCCCGATATCACATTGATTTCACAGATGTAAAGGGCCAGGAACACGTGAAGCGTTCTCTGGAAGTTGCCGCCGCCGGGGGACATAATGTTCTGATGATCGGGCCACCCGGTTCCGGCAAAACAATGCTGGCGAAGCGGTTTCCGACAATATTGCCACAGATGACGATCGATGAGGCGCTGGCGACAACGAAGATTCATTCCGTCGCCGGAATGGTTGATGATGCTGAGGGAATTATCGCCACCAGGCCATATCGGGCGCCACACCACACCATTTCCGATGCCGCTCTCGTGGGCGGCGGACGTATTCCTCGTCCCGGTGAGGTGAGTCTGGCTCACCACGGCGTCTTATTCCTGGACGAATTACCTGAGTTTAAGAAAAACGTGCTGGAAGTGCTGCGACAACCTTTGGAGAATGATCGCGTAACTATTGCACGGGCGCAGGTCTCGCTTTCGTATCCTGCCAATTTTATGTTAATGGCCGCGATGAATCCGTGTCCATGTGGCTACGCCACCGATCCCAAAAATGATTGCGCGTGTTCGGTACCGCAAATCCAGCGTTATATGAGCAAAGTGAGTGGACCGCTGCTGGACCGTATTGATATTCACGTGGAAGTCCCGGCCGTGAAATTCAGCGAGCTCTCCAGTGATAGAAAAGGAGAGCCGTCTGAGAAAATCCGGGAACGTGTACAACAGGCACGGGAATTTCAGATAGAACGGTTCAAAAATCGCGAGTTGATGTACTGCAATGCAGATATGCAGAGCAAGGATATTCGGAAATACTGTCAAGTTGATGACACCGGAAAAGCGTTGCTGAAATCTGCGATTACCAAACTCGGACTGAGCGCCAGAGCCTACGATCGTATCCTGAAGGTTTCACGAACCATTGCCGATCTGGAAGGCGCTGAAGATATTCGTCCCGAGCATTTAAGCGAGGCGATACAGTACCGAAGTCTGGATCGACAAATGTGGGAGTAGGAAGAACCAAGAGCCACTAGCCAAGATAAAAGTTGATTAAAACTATGTTTTATCAAAGGCCTGATGAGCCATTTCGATTCGGACTCAGCAAGGCAATCCGGGGCTATATGCATACGGAAGACCGGTTTTATGAGCGGAATCTTTGATAAAGCACTTGGGCATTGCAAACAATTTTAGCGCTAACAGCGCTCCAAGCGCTGTCAGCGCTTTTTTTATAATGTTTTAATCAGGATTTACTTTTCGATTTGGAAAATTTCAGGAAACCGATTAATCGCCAGATACCCAGTATCAGAAGTAAATAACCGACTAAAATTCCCAGAGTAATCCAGTAGCCGGTGATAGAGTTATGGAAGATATTCATTGGGACATTCAGGACAATTAAGAGCGGAAACCCAAAGACCAGCGCGACACCGCTGCCGTACACAAGATCTTCCGCAACAGGTGTGCTAAATTCGGGATCGGTTACGCGGACAAGCACCAGTCCGGAGTTAATGGTTCCGGTCATTTCACCAAAGATGCCGATAAATCGCTCGAAGTAATAATTTTCAAACGCTCGGTATTGCAGCCAGCGACAGAGATAATACGTCGCAATTCCACCAACCGCAGACATTAAAATCAACGGAAGCCAGTATTGTCCGACAATGACGATGGAAATCGCTGCGATCGCGCCAACAACCAGATAATCCACGAAGACGCCGGCGGTACGGGTCATCAAACCGCGATCGATGACGTAGCTTTTTCCAGTTTTATCTAGGATTTTTCGTACCGCGATCGAAAGCAGATTTGCCAGGACAAAATGGAACGACCACAACGTATTCACAAAGTTATGTAAACCGGCGCCCTCCATCAGACTGGCTAATCCAAGAACAATCCAGTATGTGACAAGATAGAGTAAACCGATGAGTCCCAGTTGAAATGCAAGGGGCTCGATGGCTTCTGTGGCAAGCGTGAGTCGCCCGGCAATCTCTGGCTCTTTCTCTTTCACGATTCCCAAACGCATATCGGTGGAAATTCCCTCGAGTCCATCGATTAATTCAGTTTCACGATTTTTAATGCCCTTTTGAATTAAATAAATCCCGGCAAAGTAGGCAATGAGATAGCCTATCGCGGCGAAGGTCAGCCCGACTTCACCACCGCCCTGAAAGCCAAAGTTTTCCCAGCCGTGGCCCATGGTGTAGGCGACTCCGGGACCCATTCCGTATCCCAGCGGCAGCAATAATCCCATCCCTGCGAAAAGATCCGGGTAAACGGTGTAGATGAGAATGAGCGCAATGATTAACCCGATAATTCCCTGAATCAGATAATTGGACACAAATGCCAATCCTGTGCTGATCGGTCCTTTGCCCCAGTCACTTTTCTCTTCCCGCAATCCGATTGCGATAAAGGTAAGAGCCAGCAGATGATAGACGTAAATTCCGAGTCGTTCACCGGTGATATGGGTGATGCCTAACAATTGCGGACCTAAAATGAGCGCAATGAACCCCGCAATAATATTGTTGGGGATAAGGAAGTGTTGGAAAAATTTTATATAACGTCTGAGGATAGTTCCGATAACTAAAAACGAACTCAGGAGAACAAAATCCAGTACCACATCTTTCAGATTGACAGTCAGATCCCAGGGACTCACGGCAGTTTCCTTCTGTTTGGTTGGCTATAATAAAAGATATGCGAAAATCAAAGATAGGGAATTTTTTACGTTTTGCAAGGAAAGGTTATTGTAGAATGGGAAATACGGGTATAGGGAAATAAGGGTATAAGGGAATAAAGGGGTGATTCTATGTGAATGTTTACAACCAACAACGAACCACTAACAACAAACAACCAATAGTTTTATCCTTAATCCTTAATCCTTGGTTTTCTTTTCCCGAAACTGCGTCGATTGCCACTGTTTAAAATGATGGGCGACTTTATACCGCTGGTATTTCCCAGTAGATGTTACCGGCATCTTGTCTCCGAAGACGATCACTTTTGGTTGTTTATGGAATGGAAGTTTGGTTTTACAAGTTTGTAAAATTTGTTTTTCTGTAAGTTTGGCGCCGTTGTCCGGTTGGATGTAGGCGCCGACTTCCTCGCCGTACCAGTCATTTTCAAAACCAACGGCGATGCCAGCTTTGACACCATCGATGTGCATCAGGACTTCGTCAATTTCCAGCGGAGCAATATTGACTCCACCACGAATAATCAATTCCTTGAGGCGCCCGGTGATGAAAAAGAATTTCCGTCCCTGATCATCAACTTCGTAAAATCCTTCGTCACCGGAACGAAACCAGCTGTACTTAAACGTCTCGGCATTCGCTTCCGGATTGCGAAAATAATATTTCATCACGTTGTGTCCCCGGATGACAATTTCACCACGTTCGCCCGGTTTTAACGAATTTCCATCCGGATCGTGGATATCCATTTCATTTGTTGGGATTGGAACGCCAATGGACGGATAACCGTAATCCTGCATCCAGTGGCGATGCTCTTCTTCTGAAAGATCGACCGGCAGAAAACAGGAGTAACAGGTGGTTTCTGATAATCCATATCCGTGCATAATCGGGATGTGGAAGGTATTCTCAAACTCTTGTCCCAATTGGACAGTTAACGGACCTGCGCCACAAATGATGTGACGAAAATGGCTCAAATCCAGCGTTGATGTTGCGACGTTTCCTTGTAACAGAAATTGCAGAAGTGTTGGAACTACGCTCACCACGTTCACTTTTTCTTTCGCGATGCGCGGGAAAAATTTGCTGGTCTGAAATCGTCGGTTAAGCACGGTTGTCCCGCCGAAGTAGAGAGGCGTCAACAATGTAACGACGGTGCCGTTCACGTGATGAATTGGCAGAACACACATCATTCGCTGGGAATCGTCCATCTTGTGCCAATTGGCAATTGCCATCGCATCGACCAACAAATTGTATTGCTTCAGGACAACACCTTTCGGTTTGCCGGTCGTCCCGGAGGTATAGACGATCAGCGCTTCGTCATCGATGGAAAGATCGTACGGAATTTCTAACTCGACCGGTTGATTCTGGATGCTCTGGTGAAAATTATCGTAGGCGGGATGCTTCGAGCCTGCGACACAGATATCTTGCATATTTGACACACCGGAAAGCAATGGCTGAATTCGATCGACGTATTCATCCCGTACAAATGCCAGTTTGGCTTCTGAATTATCCAGAATATATTGAATGCGCTCATCATCCTCGCTAACGTTTATTGGCACCACACACGCACCGATCGACATTGCCGCAAAATACTGAATCACTGTGTCGCTGTGATTATGCGCCACGGTTGCGATTCGATCGCCAGCTCTTACATCTTTGGAAAGAAGGTAGTTCGCTGTTTGGGTTACTAATCGACGAAATTTGTTGTAAGAAAACTCGGTGCGGTTATCCTGATCGTCATAGTAAATAAGATACGGTTTGTCGCTGTACTTTTCGGTCTGCCGGTCGAGCAACTCCCGGAAATTAGCGTCTGGCACCAGTCGATCATCTATCGGATGTTCGCTCACCGCCTGTGCCTCCTGCAAGCGTGTTAGAGTTGCCTCGGAATCTATATGACTATTCATCGATTTTCTCCTTGTTTTCCTGAACTTCAGAAATCCAGTCGCCACGGGTGTGCATTCGCCAAGTGGAAGAAAATAAGATAGAAGTGGAGAGTAATTTTTTCAACTCTGCTTTTACATTATAGCAGATATAATCAGGAAGTTACTTTGTATCTTCGAACGGAATTCGCGGCATGTCGAAGAGATCGGTCACACGCGTGTAACCGGCGCCGGCGAGACGACCAATCGGTTTTAACTTCCTGATATCGATTTTACCGTCATAATAGATCTCGTCAGCAATGTGAAAATAGACAATCTCTCCAATGATGACATTGCCGCTGCCTGGAATCTCAGGATCGCCAACCGGCACGTGCTTCATCAGTTTGCACTCAAAGTTAATCGGCGATTCCTTGACTCGTGGTGGTTTGACGATTTTTGAATTTATCGGAGTTAAACCGGATTCCTCAAATTCATTGTATCCCGGAGGATATTCCGTGGCGCAGATATTCATCTGTTCAGCGATATCTTCGGTCACGACATTGACCACAAATTCTTTGGTCCGCAAGATGTTGTTCAGCGTATCTTTTTTGGAGGCATCGCTGCTGCGATTCACCGGCGCAAACATCAGGGAAGGCGGATTGGGACAGATGGCGTTGAAAAAACTAAACGGCGCAAGATTCTGCTCACCATCAGGTGTAAGCGACGAAACAAACGCAATTGGTCGCGGCACGACCGAACCGATGAGCAGTTTGTAGTTATTTTTGAAGTAGTTGGATTTTGGATCGATTTCCATTAGTAAAACTCCTATGTAAATACAGTACTATTTCAAATACCGATTAAATCGTTTAATTATTAGACGTTCATCCTTCGACAAGCTCAGGATGACGTCTAAGGAAGTCACTCTGAGCTTGTCGAAGAGCGACTTCCTTTTCCACTTGATAATAGTGTGTAAGCTGTCGGTATTAAATGGTGATATTCAATTCCTTTAGAAAATAAATTTCAAAATAGAAAATTACACTAATGAAATTGCAGATATTTTATTCTACCCACGAATACGGATACTCCGGATCATCCAGATCTTTAGCCTGCATCGTCAGGTTGAGCGGACGAAATGTGTCCAGCATAACCGCGAGTTCGTTGGTTTCTTTGGCGCCGATGCTGGCTTCTACTTTGCCGGGTTGCGGACCGTGTGGAACAGTCCCCGGATGATACGAAATCGAATTGACTTCAATGCCTTTCCGGCTCATGAATTCACCCTCGACGTAGTAGAGAATTTCGTCGCTGTCCACATTATGATGATAATACGGCGCTGGAATTGACAACGGATGATAATCGAACAATCTTGGCACGAATGAGCAAATCACAAATTGCTCGGTCTGAAATGTCAAATGAACGGGCGGCGGTTGGTGGATGCGTCCTGTGATCGGTTCAAAGTCATCGATATTAAAAATCCAGGGATAGAGATAGCCGTCCCAGCCAACCACATCGAACGGATGATGATCCAGCAGAAAGTTGGTGAGTTTGCCTCGCGCTTTTACGCGGATTGGAAATTCGCCGGTTTCGTCGACGGGTTCCAAATCTTTAGGCTGACGAATATCCCGCTCGCAATAAGGAGAATGTTCCAGGAATTGTCCGGAATTGTTTCGATATTTTTTCGGAATTTCGACAGGCCAGTTTGACTCAATGATGTAAAATCTGTGCTGATTACCTTCTAATTCGACCTGATAAATCGTTCCGCGCGGAACAACTATATAATCGCCGGGATGAAATGGTAATTTTCCGTATGGAGAATGCAAGATGCCTTTGCCTTCGTGCACGAACAACACTTCGTCGCAATCGCTGTTGCGATAGAAATCATCCATCGATTTTTCAGGTCGACACAGCGAAATAGTCACATCATCGTTAAATAGCACCGGAATTCGTCCGGAAGTGATGTCACCCTGAACCGGAATATCGGTTGTCCGCAGATGATGATGGCGAATCTCGTGATCCCAAACCTCGGGCGAGGACAAATTCTCTGCAGAAATCTCTTTGGTAGAAGTTGGCATTCGTAAGTGATAAAGCAGGGAGGAATGTCCGTCGAATCCGCGCGTACCTTTTAACTGCTCACGGTACAAATTTCCGTCCGGTTTGCGAAATTGGGTGTGACGCTTATGCGGAATTTCTCCCAGTCGATGATATATTGGCATAACTATCTGTTTTTATCTCCGATTTTATTCGTTAATTGTCCCAGTTTTTCTATCTCAAGATTCACGGTGCTTCCCGGTTGCAGCCAGCCGTATTTTTCCGACCCTAACTCCAGAATACAACCGGTTCCCACAGTACCGGAACCGATAACATCACCGGGATACAGTGTGCAATCCCGGCTGGCGCGTTCAATCATTTGACCAAAGGAATAGTACAGCGTATTCCAGTTGCCCTGGCTGTAATTTTCCCCGTTAATAGTGGCGGACATTCTGAGGTTGTAATTATCGCCATCTCTGGAATCTTCCAGTTCATCGGCGGAAACCAGATACGGGCCGAACGATGTCGCAAAATCTTTTCCCTTGGCAGGACCCAAACCGACTTTCATCTCGTGGCGTTGGACATCTCTGGCGCTCCAGTCGTTCAACACAGCATAACCGGCGATATGTTGATCTGCGCGATCCGCCGAAATGTTCTTCCCTTTTTTCCCAATGATGGCAGCAATTTCCAGCTCATAGTCCAGTTCTTCGGTATCTCTGGGATAGGGAATGGTTGAATCTGTCCCGGAAAATGCCTGATGATTGCTGAAGTAAAACACCGGAAACTCATACCACTCGGGAATCATCTCCAGATCACGCCTCGCACGTGCAGATTTCACGTGCTCTTCGAATGCATAAAAATCCCGGAATGATCTCGGATTTGGAAGAGGAGCGAGCAGTTTTGCCTGTCCGGATGGAAAGTATAACTCCGGACGATTATTGGGGTTTGATTCGGCTAACATCTCAGTGACAAACTCGTGATTATCCTGAAAATCATCGAGAAAATCCAACATTGTATTTGCCATAGATGTATTACCAAAAGCCCGGGCGCCACCGGGAATATCAAAGATACGGCCGTCAACATAAACGCCGATTGATTGGCGTCCATCGCGTTCATAGGTAATGTATTTCATCGAGTCCGCCTGTGGTTACAGGTTGCCGCGTTTCTCCTGCTCATACTCGATTGCCTCGAACAACGCCTTGAAATTTCCTTTGCCAAAACTTTCGCTGCCTTTGCGCTGGATGATTTCAATAAAGAGCGTCGGACGATCCTCAATCGGTTTCGTGAAGAGTTGCAGGAGGTATCCTTTATCGTCTCGGTCGACCAGAATCCGCAGGTCACGCAGAATCTTGATATTTTCGTCGATGTCGCCAACCCGATCCAGCAAATCATCGTAATAATTATCGGGGACCTCGAGAAATTCGATTCCGTTGCGACGGAGTCGGTCGACCGTTGTTATGATATCTTTGGTATGAAGCGCCATGTGCTGGACACCCGCCGATTTATAATAATCGATGTATTCCTGGATTTGCGAGCGTTTCAGTCCTTTGGCCGGTTCGTTGATGGGGAATTTAATCCGTCCATTAGTATTGGAAACGACTTTGCTCCGGAGCGCCGAATATTTCGTGCTGATATCTTTGTCATCAAACTGCTGCATCACGTGAAATCCAAAGATGGATTCGTAGTACTCGACCCATTCTTCCATCTTTTGATCTTCCACGTTTCCAACGATGTGGTCGACGAATTGCAGACCGGAGGTGTTAATTTCCCAGTCGTGTTTATCATACTTTTCAAATCCCGGCAGAAACAATCCGCTGTATTCATCACGCTGGACGAATGTATGGACGGTTTCTCCGTACGTCCCAACGCTGGCTTTCAGGATTTTACCACCATCGCCGTACTCTTCCGTAGGTTCCTGAACCGGACGGGCGCCGCGCTGGACGGTTTGTTCAAATGCACCAGCGGCGTCGTCAACCCAGAGCGCAATATCTTTAACGCCGTCACCGTGACGATAGACGTGATCCGCAATTTCACCATCCGGCTGGATAGGCGCGGTTAAAACGACGCGGATCTTATCTTGCTTCACAACATAGGATGCGGCATCTCTGCGACCGGTTTCCGGGCCGCGAAAGGCGACTGGCTCAAAGCCGAACCCGCTGCAGAAATAATGCATCGCCTGCTTGGCGTTGCCGACGTAAAATTCAACGTAATCTGTCCCATGGATCGGAAACTCCAGTTCACTGGTCGTCGATTCCGGGGCAGTTAATGTATCTTGCTGAGCCATTGCTGACTCCTTTCTTCCATCTATTTGAATTACTTGTAATCTGCATATTGTCAGACTATGAATTCTATCAGATAATAGACGTTGTTTACGAAAAAGGCAAGCTTGGAGAAAACTCAGAAGCCAGGATAAAAGAGCCAAATTCCAAGGATCAGAAAAAGATGAAAGTGCCAAAATCCTGTTGGTTGTTAGTGGTTGGTTGTTAGTTGTGGGCGTTCTCACTATGAATTCACCCCTTATACCTTTATTTCCCTATATCCATATTCCCGTATTTCCATATTGCCTTGGCTCCAAATCAACCAATCAACGAATTTACCATTCAACTAAATTTCCAACACTGCAACACTTCAACACATCAATATTCCAAACGCAAACACTCGCTCCGGGAGGAGTCCCTTCCGGGAAACACCCGAATACTGAAAAATATTCTCCGATCTCTGTTTGCCACTGTTTGAAAAAATATTTAATTTCTTACTCTCATGAAGAAAAGAAATACGTATAAGAGCTGGCCAATAAATTACCGTATCTTCAATTCTATTGATCAAATATTTTTATACAGCACAATTTTCTGTAATAAAGTCGAAATAAATGAGGCGAATACATTATGAGTGCGAAAAAAGTAGACCAGGACGTCTATGAAGACGTTGAATTACGCGAGTGGATTGAGTCGCTCGACTATGTGATTGAAAACAGCGACGAGGAGCGGGTCCGGGAGATTTTACGAGTGCTGGGCACTCGTGCTTTTGAAGAAGGAGTCAGATTGCCTTTCACAGCGAACACTCCTTACATGAACACCATTCCAGCGGATGAACAACCGCCATTTCCGGGCAGCCGTGAGATCGAACGCCGCATCAAAAGTTTGATCCGGTGGAACGCGATGGCAATGGTAACTCGCGCCAACTTAGAGTCAGATGGTATCGGTGGACACATTTCAACTTATGCATCCGCAGCAACATTATATGAAGTTGGATTTAACCATTTCTTCAAGACAACAGAAGACGGTTACGGCGGCGACCAGATTTATTTCCAGGGACACGCCTCGCCGGGAATGTATGCCCGCGCGTATATTGAAGGGCGACTCACCGAGAAACAATTGGAAAACTTCCGTCGCGAACGACGCGAAGGTGGTGGATTGTCCTCGTATCCACATCCGTGGCTGATGCCGAATTTTTGGCAATTCCCAACGGTCTCGATGGGTTTAGGCCCGATTCAGGCAATTTATCACGCGCGTTTTATTCGTTATCTGGAAGATCGTGGCCTCAAGGAGAAAGATGATCATAAAGTCTGGGCGTTTCTCGGTGATGGAGAAACCGATGAGCCGGAAACACTCGGCGCCATTTCCCTGGCATCCAGAGAGCAACTCGATAATCTGATATTTGTGATCAATTGTAATCTCCAGAGATTGGATGGGCCGGTGCGCGGCAACGCCAAGATTATTCAGGAGCTGGAGGCGATTTTCCGGGGCGCTGGCTGGAACGTCATTAAGGTCATCTGGGGAAGCGAATGGGATCAATTGTTCGAAAAAGATGAACACGGTCGGCTCATCCGCCGGATGCAGGAAATTGTGGACGGCCAATCGCAGAAATTTAGCATCGCCTCCGGGGAATATATCCGCGAACACTTCTTTGGCGATGATCCTGAGTTGCAGGAGTTGGTCTCAACAATGACCGATGATCAGCTGGAGAAGATGAAGCGCGGCGGTCACGATCCTGAAAAAGTGTACGCTGGCATGAAAGCAGCGGTTGAACATACCGGCTCACCGACTGTTATCCTCGCCAAGACAGTCAAAGGTTATGGACTGGGTGAAAGTGGCGAAGGTAAGAATATTACCCACCAGCAAAAAAAATTGAACGAGGAAGAGATGCGGGAATTTCGCAGCCGATTTGCTATTCCACTTTCCGACGAAGATGTGGCTGAGATGCCGTTCTACAAACCAGATGAGGACACGCCGGAGATGCAGTATATGCGGGAACGCCGTGATAAACTGGGCGGTTATCTTCCCAAACGGAATATGAATGCGCCAGAGCCACTCAAAACTCCGGATGAAGATTTGTTCGAGGAATTCTACGAAGGTACCGGCGATCGGGAAGTCGCCACGACCATGGCGTTCGTCCGGATTCTGGCGAAACTATTGCGTGATAAAGAAATCGGTGATCTGGTTGTACCGATCGTTCCGGATGAAGCCCGGACATTTGGAATGGAAGCGCTTTTTCGTCAGGTCGGTATTTACTCCCACGTTGGACAACTGTACGAACCAGTCGATGCCGATACACTATTATACTATAAAGAGGCAAAAGACGGACAAATTCTTGAAGAAGGCATCACGGAAGCCGGTTCGGTTTCATCCTTCATCGCAGCGGGAACATCCTACGCCAATCACGGCATTCCGACTATTCCGTTCTTCGTGTTCTATTCGATGTTTGGCTTTCAGCGTATTGGTGATTTGATCTGGGCCGCCGGGGATTCCCGCGCCAGAGGTTTTCTGGTCGGTGGCACCGCCGGAAGAACAACCCTCGCCGGTGAAGGTCTCCAACATCAGGATGGGAATAGTCATCTGCTGGCATATACGGTTCCGAATTTGATTACTTACGATCCGGCGTTTGCGTATGAAATTGCGGTCATAGTCCGTGACGGCATTCGCAGGATGTACGAAGAACAGGAAAATGTGTTCTACTATCTCACCATCGAAAACGAACCATATCAGATGCCGGAAATGCCAAAAGGCGTGAAAGATGGAATTATCCGGGGAATGTATCGGTTTAAAAAGTCCTCCAAACGCTCGAAAATGAAAGCGCATCTGTTCGGTAGCGGAGCTATTATGAACGAAGCGCTGAAAGCCCAGAAAATCCTGGAAGATGATTACAAGGTTTCTACGGACGTGTGGAGTGTCACCAGCTATAAGGAATTGTACAAGGATGGTCTCGACGTGGAGCACTGGAACCGATTGCATCCGGACGAAGAGCCGCGAGTTCCGTATGTGACGGAACAGCTCTCCAAGGAGAAGGGCGTCTTCGTCGCCGCATCCGATTATGTAAAAACGCTACCGAAGTCCATCAGTGAATGGGTGCCAGGACGATTGGTTTCACTTGGCACTGACGGGTTTGGTCGCAGTGAAGATCGAGCCGGACTCCGGGATTTCTTCGAAGTCGATGCCAAATTTATCGTCCTCGCCACACTGCACGCGCTGGCAGAAGAGGGAGACATTGACAAGGATCAAGTGGTGCAGGCGATCAAGGATCTTGGCATTGATCCTGACAAAGCCAACCCGATGATATCTTAAGAAAGGAAAATTCTAACATGGCAAAAGAGTTCAAACTCCCCGAATTGGGGGAGAACGTTGAGGCAGGCGATATTGTAGATGTTCTGGTTGCCGAGGGTGATATCATCGAGGTTGACCAGAATGTCCTTGAGATCGAAACCGACAAAGCGGTTATCGAAGTGCCGTCCTCGGTTGGTGGTAAAATCACGAAGATCAATGTCCAAAAGGGTGAATCGGTTAACGTCGGCGATACTATTCTCGAAGTAGAGGAAACCGGCGAAGGCGCTGAAGAGGAAGCGGCGAAAGAGGATAAAGGGGAAGAAACTCCTTCCAAAGAAGAAAAAGCTGAGGAGTCCCAGGAAGAGCTTGAGGAGGAGAAACCAGCCAAAGAGCGCGAACCGGTGCAGGCGCCAGTAGAACCTGCGGCCAAACCGGAATCCGGCAAGCCGGCAATTTCGGAGCAGCCGAAGCCGGGCAGACCTTCCAGAAAAGCGGCACCTGCTGCACCGTCCGTGCGGCGTCTCGCCAGGGAATTGGGCGTTGATATTAATAATGTATCCGGTACTGGCGAAAACGGGCGCATCTCTCAGGATGATGTCAAAGCGTACGTCAAAGAACTGAACACCCAGCGCAAACAGGCTGGCGGAATGGCAATCGAAGGCGAGCCACTTCCTGATTTCACCAAGTGGGGCGAAGTCGAACGCGAGTCGATGAGCAATGTCCGGAAGAAGACAGCCCAGCATATGATGAACTCCTGGGCGCCTGTGCCACACGTGACGCAGTACGACAAGGCGGACATCACTGAGTTGGAGAAATTACGCAAACAGTGGGGCAAGAAGGCAGAACAAGCTGGTGGGAAATTAACCGTCACTTCGATTTTGCTGAAAGTCATCGCTTCTGCGCTGAAGAAATTCCCGAATTTTAACACCAGCATAGATCTGGCGAAAAACGAGATTATCTATAAAAAATATATCCACATCGGAATCGCTGTTGATACGCCAGCCGGATTACTCGTCCCGGTGATCAGAGATGTGGATCAGAAGAATATTCTGGAACTCTCAGCAGAACTGTCAGAGATTTCTAAGAAAGCTCGAAATCGGAAACTCTCCATGGACGAGATGCAGGGTGGCTGCTTCTCGATCTCGAATCTCGGTGGCATTGGTGGAACGAACTTTTCACCAATTGTGAACACACCTGAAGTTGCGATTCTTGGCGTCTCCCGCGGCAGCATGGAACCAACCTGGCAGGGCGACGGATTTGAGCCGCGCCTGATGCTTCCGTTGTCACTTTCGTACGATCACCGCATCATCGACGGCGCCGATGCTGCGCGATTCCTGCGATGGGTCTGTGAAGCACTGGAAGAGCCGTTGCTCTTGGCCTTGGAAGGCTAAGACGGAGGTGGGAGAATGGAGAAGGGAGAAAGGTGAAAAAACTCAAAATTCTACCACAGAGACGCAGAGTTCACAGAGGAAAAAACAGAGACGATAATTAATTTACTAATGACGATTCACAACTAACAAAAGTGTTGGTAAATGAGAAAAAAGTGAAAATGATATTTTGGGTTTAAGGTGTAGGGGAATAAGGGTATAAGGGTATAAGGGTATAAGGTGAATAGCATTTATATGAAAATTGGAAAGAGTTAATCACTATTCACATGTAACTAAACCCCAAAACCACAACACTCCAACACGAAAACACTTTTAACACGCTCCGGGAGGAGTCCCTTCCGGGAAACACACGAACACAGGTTCTCTCTTAATCTTAATCTTACTCTTAATCTTAATCGGTTTTAGAGGGTGAATGAAGAAAGATAAACCAAGAAAAAACAGACAAACGGGAGTAAAAGTTCATTTCGATCACGAAAGACTTAATGTCTATCAATCATCACTCGATTTTATAAACTGGTTAAATGAAATTTTATCAGATCAACCTAAGAACAACGCTATCGTCAATCAGCTGGCCAGAGCGTCGATTTCGATACCATTAAATATTGCAGAAGGCAATGGAAAGTACACTTCTGCTGATCGCTGTCGATTTTTCGATATAGCAAGAGGTTCAGCTCTGGAATGTGCTGCAAGTCTGGATGTGCTTGTAGTACAAGGAATGAAAGAAGAAGCGGATATTAGTGAGGGAAAAGAATATTTACGGTCGATTGTTTCGATGCTTGTTGGATTAATTAAAGCAAATTCAAACAGAGTTCATGATTATAATGGAGAGGAACATCAGGAAGATTTTGATGAGAAATAGAATAATTAACTTTTATTTGAACTCAAGTTTATTTTGAGGAAGATTAAGATTAGGATTAAGAGTAAGATTAAGACTAAAAATTAGGAAAAGAGGATATGTCGAAATCCACTACACAAATCGCAGTTCTCGGGGGCGGGCCCGGCGGGTACGCCGCCGCATTTTTAGCGTCCGATTTGGGACTGGAAGTGACAATGATCGACAAAGCGGAAAATCCCGGCGGGGTTTGTCTCTATCGCGGATGTATTCCCAGTAAGGCGCTGCTGCACGTCTCGAAATTAATCACCGAGGCCGAGGAAGCGGAAAACTGGGGCGTCAAATTCGATAAACCGGAGATCGATCTTGATAAACTCCGGGACTGGAAGAATGGCGTCGTCAAACAGTTGACCGGCGGACTGGGACAACTCTCCAAACAGCGGAAAATCAATTACATCCAGGGTACTGGATCGTTCCTTGACGCCAGCACAATGAAAATCGAAACCGATGATGGCGAGCAGCAACTGGAGTTCGAAAATGCTATCCTTGCCACCGGATCAAAACCGATTGTCATCCCGATTTTCGATATCGACAGTGATCGCCTGATGGATTCCACTTCTGCGCTGGATATTGAGGATATTCCCAAGAATCTGTTAGTCGTCGGCGGCGGATATATCGGTCTTGAACTGGGAAGCGTTTACTCCGCGCTTGGATCGAGGGTGGAAGTCGTGGAAATGATGCCGAACCTGCTTCCGGGTGCAGATCAGGATCTCGTGAAGTATCTCCACAAGCTTCTCGAAGACAAGTTTGACAATATCATGCTCAAGTCCAAAGTTACCGAGATGAAAGAGCAGAAGAACGGTCTGAAAGTTACTATTGAGGATGAAAACGGCGAGCAGACCAGTCGCATCTTTGAAAAAGTGCTGGTTTCGGTTGGTCGTACACCAGTGACCGAAGGTTTGGGACTGGAAAACACCAAGATCGAGATGGACGACAAAGGATTTGTGAAAGTCGATCCACAACGACGGACATCAGAGCCGTCGATTTTCGCAATTGGCGACATTGCCGGCGAACCGATGCTGGCGCATAAAGCCTCGCACGAGGGGTTTGTCGCAGCGGAAACCATCGCCGGTGAAAAAGTGGCTTTTGAACCGTATGCGATTCCCGCAGTAGTCTTCACCGATCCGGAGATTGCCTGGGCCGGTTTAACTGAATCACAGGCGAAGGATGAAGGCATCGACGTGGAAGTCTCCAAATTTCCCTGGGCGGCATCCGGACGCGCTACCACACTGGGACGCAGCGACGGCGTGACGAAACTGCTCATCGATCCGGAGACGGAACGCATCCTTGGAGTAGGGATTTGTGGACCTAACGCCGGTGAACTGATCGCTGAAGGTGTCCTGGCTATCGAAATGGGCGCTACTGCAAAAGATCTGCAACTGACCATCCATCCGCATCCGACGCTGTCAGAGACAGTAATGGAATCCGCGGAAGTCTTCTTTGGACAGAGTACGCATATTTATCGCCCGAAACGAAAGTAGGAACACAAGAAATCTTTCTGCATAAGAATCTTTGGAAACAATCCGCTTGATACGGCAAGTTGGCGCGGATATATTTCCACGGCGAGCAGAACGATAATAATAAAAAGATTTTTGACAATTGAGACTGTGCTAGACGGGGAATTAGCGGTGCCCTGTACCTGCAACCCGCTATAGCAGGGTCGAATGCCTGTTTGAGAGTTCGCGACCTGGGGGAAACTGAGCAAGTGGTGTTGAACATTGGAGTCCTGCGCAATAGGAAGTTACTCAACCCCGTCAGGCCCGGAAGGGAGCAGCGGTCGGTAATGGACTATGTGCCGCAGGGTCACTCCGATGGAGCTGGCTACTCAGGGACGTTCAGCCTCCGCGACCTCGATCTCAGGTGCACAGTCTCTTTTTCTACTCAAATAAAGTAAAATTCTATGGCATATCAGGTACTTTCCAGAAAATGGCGGCCGCAACGATTCGAAGAAGTCGTCGGACAGCAGCACGTCACGGCGACGCTGCAAAACTCTATTGCACAGGATCGTCTGGCGCACGCGTACCTTTTTACCGGCCCGCGCGGCATCGGAAAAACTACGACTGCGCGCATTCTCGCCAAGTATCTGAATTGTAAAAATCCCAGCGATCTCAATCCGTGTAACGAATGTAAAAATTGCAAGGAAATCACCGCCGGACGCAGTTTTGACGTACTGGAAATCGACGGTGCTTCCAACAACGGCGTGGAAAATATCCGGGAATTGCGGGAAGCGGTGAAATATCCGCCCACCGATGGAAACTACCGCGTGTATATCATCGATGAAGTCCATATGCTGTCCAACTCAGCGTTTAACGCGCTGCTGAAAACACTGGAAGAGCCGCCGGAACACGTCAAGTTTATCTTTGCAACAACGGAGCCGGAAGCTGTTCTGCCGACGATTATTTCCAGGACCCAACGCTTCGATTTTAAACGCATTCCACTTCCAAAGATTGTAGAGCTGTTGGAGAAAATATGTGAATCCGAGGAAATCGAAATCAGTCACGGCGCTTTAACGCTGATTGCCAAAAAAGCCGACGGTGGGATGCGTGACGCAGAAAGTCTGCTGGATCAGGTAATTTCCTTTGCAGGCGAAGATATCACCGACGAAAATGTGGCTTCGATTCTGGGTGTCGTCAATTACGACTTGTACATTCGACTCAGCGAAATATTACAGGATCACGACGTCCCCGGTGTAATTGCGCTGGTGACGGAAGTGCTGTCCACAGGATATGATCTCAGCGAATTCCTGGCGGGACTCGCGGATTTCTGGCGCAACCTGATGATTCTTTCTTCTACGGAAGATCCGACGCTAATGGAAGTTCCCGAAGCATATCACGAGAGCTTTCAATCCACAGCAGAGAAATTTGAAACCCGCGACTTGCTTCGACTCCTGAATCTCACTTTAAGCGCTCAGCAGCAGTTTCGTGATTCGCAAAATCACCGGCTCTTCGTGGAAAATTTCCTGATTAGATTAGCCCATCTGGATGACAGCGTCCGGATTGATGAACTCCTCGGTGGCGCTCCTGTTTCTGGAGGCCAGGGAGGAAGTTCATCAACAAACCCTCCTGAGCGCTCAGTCACCGGGAGTACAGGGACTGAGCAAAAGCCGAAATCCGGATCAAGTCCGAAGCGGCGGGTTATTGGTAGCAAGCGGACGCGCATTAAGAGTTCGGCAAAATCGGCGTCGAACGATTCCTCACAGGAAACAGCTTCAAAAGTTTCAGAAACAGAACAAGCCGACACGGATCAGTCCGATGCGGCCAATCCGACGTTGCAGGAAATTAAAGAAAAGTGGAGCGATTTCACTAAACAAGTGACTGAGAAACACGGTTTTCTTGGACAGTATCTGAGCGAAAGCGAACCACATCAGGCGGATAATAAGCGTCTGGTACTGTTGTTCGATCGTTCGGCGGAAGTCCATAAAAACCGGATTGAGGAGAAAATCCGGGAAACCGAAGAAGTGGTTCAGGAATATTTTGGATATAAGTTCCGGGTAAAATGTCGTCTGGGCAAACTGAAAAAATCTGAAGACGCAAGCGACGAGGATATTATCGATGACCCAATAACACAGGCGATTATTACGGAGTTTGACGGAGAGATCGTGAAATAAGTGAATGATGATTTAAATTAAAATATTAAGTTGTAGAGACGTAGCATGCTACGTCTCTACTGTCAATAACAATTGCAAAGAATAAAAGGAAGAGATTTAGTATGGCAAAAGGCGGAATGAACATGAACAACCTGCTGAAGCAGGCGCAGAAAATGCAAAAGAAGATGCAGGAAGCGCAGGAGCATCTTGGTGAAATACAGGTCGAAGGTTCGGCCGGCGGTGGAATGGTGACCGCCGTTGCGAACGGCAATCAGGAATTGCTGGAAGTCAAAATTGAGCCGGAAGTTCTGGAAGACGACGTTGAAATCCTGGAAGATCTGATCGTCGCAGCCGTCAATCAGGCAATGTCCAAAGCCAGCGAAGCCGCGCAGGCAAAAATGAACGAAGCCACCGGCGGAATGATGGGCAATCTCCCACAGGGACTTAATCTCCCGGGAATGTAAAAACCGATGCAGGGAATTCCTCACAGTCTGCAGCAGCTGATTGAAGAATTTACCCGGTTTCCGGGGATCGGGAAAAAAACGGCTCAGCGACTTGCTTTTCACGTCTTGCGCACCAGTCGCGAAGATGCTGTCGCTTTGGCGAAGGCGATTATCAACACCAAAGATAAAATCCATCACTGCAGCATTTGTTATAATATTTCAGAGGAAGATCCCTGCGATGTCTGTTCTGACGCCAAGCGTGACCGATCGGTGATCTGTGTGGTGGAAGATGCGATGGACGTCATCGCTATCGAAAAAACCAGCGAATACCGCGGACTCTATCATGTGCTTGGCGGAATTCTTTCACCACTGGACGGCATCGGCCCGGATGACTTAAATATCGATGGATTGATCAATCGGCTGGACGAAGTCGAAGAGGTGATTCTCGCCACCAATCCCAGTATGGAAGGCGAAACCACTGCGCATTATCTGACGAAATTATTGAAACCCAAAGGAATTAAAGTGTCACGATTAGCGCGTGGACTTCCAGTGGGAAGTGATGTCGAATATATCGATGAGGCAACGCTATCCCGGGCGCTGGAAGGTCGCGTGGTGCTCTGATGGCAAATCATACCACCACACCCAACAACTGGATTGCCCGGGTACCAAACCAACTCACGGCGCTCCGGATTTTCCTCACTCCACTCTTTATAGTGCTGTTATTTTCCCAGGGATATCTCAATAAATTGCTGGCGCTGGTGGTTTTTATTGTTGCGTCAGTGACTGATGCGTACGACGGGCACATCGCCCGGAAATTCAATGTGGTTTCATCCTGGGGAAAGTTCCTTGATCCGCTGGCAGACAAAATTTTGGTTCTGTCCGCGTTTATCGCATTTTGGTATATGGATTTTGTTCCGCTCTGGATGCTGATTCTTATTGTCCTGCGCGACGTAGTAATTACCAGTCTGCGTCTCTGGATGATGGCAAAGGACACCACAATGGAAACCAGCATCTTCGGCAAATCAAAAACCGTCGCACAGGTGGTCGGAATTTATGTCATTTTAGTATTCATTCTCTTAGATCACTGGCGTCTTTTCCGCTTTTTACACCCCACACTGGATTGGATGGCAAACAATTATGTGCTCTGGGGATTAATGTTCGTCGTCACCGCTCTCACCGTCAGTTCAGGAATACACTACCTTCACGTAAACCGCGCTATCATCAAACAATTTCTCACCTCGTAGTTGATGGATAAGCCACAACGATCATCACCCGGTTATTTTGTTCATCTCCTCATCGCGACATTTTTTGGCTCTGGTTTTCTCCCAGCGATTCCAGGGACTTGGGGGAGTTTGTTCACCGCACTATTAATCTGGTTTTTGCCGTCCATTCCCTGGGGATTTGAATTTGTAATCCTGATCGCCATATTTTTTCTCGGAGTCAGAAGCAGCACGCAGGTGGAGCGCGTCAGTCAATCCACCGATCCCGGCTATATTGTGATCGATGAATTCATCGGAATGGCGCTGGTTTTAATGACCGTTCCAAAATCCTTTGTTCTCTACTTGTTCGCCTTTTTGCTTTTTCGTATATTCGACATTGTGAAGCCGGCACCCGTCAATCAATTACAGGATTTGCCCGAAGGCTGGGGTGTTATGGTTGACGATGTTGTTGCCGGGATTTACGCAATAATTGTACTTCAACTGGGAAGACTGATCTTTTGAAAACTGCTCTGCTTACCATAGGAAATGAATTGCTTTCCGGCGTTATTGATAATACCAACGCCTCGTGGCTGGGACGCACCTTCCTGGAAAACGGTTTTGCGGTGGCGCAGGTCTTGACAGTGGGCGATGCTGCTGAGGAAATTCGCTCTGCGATTCGGCATCTCTGGGAGAATCACGATGTTATTATTGTCACCGGCGGACTCGGCCCGACCCACGATGACGTGACCAAAACTGTGGTCGCAGAACATTTCGGCAGTGAACTCAAATTACACGAGCCGACTCTGAAAATCTTAAGTGAGCGGTTGTCCAAACGCGATATTCCGGTCACTGAGCAGCACAAAGAGCAGGCGATGTTACCAACAGATGCGGACGTGATTCCCAATCACTCAGGCACGGCAGCGGGAATACATTATAATCGGGACGGGAAGCATCTGTTCTGTACACCTGGTGTTCCGCACGAAATGCAGGTAATGGTGGAGCAGGAAATTTTACCGCGACTCAATGAGTTACGTGCTGAGCCGATCGAGACGCGAATTTTGCGGACAGCCGGAGTTCCTGAATCGGAATTGTACAAGCGCGTCAAGGATTTAGTCGATCCGCTGCCGCCGAGTATGGTGGCTTTTTTACCTCACGTGTTCGGCGTGGATATCCGACTCATCGCCAATAACCAGGAAAATATAGACACTATAATGAAGGCGATTCACCAGCGGCTTGGTTCAGCGGTCTACAGTACCGAAAATCGCACATTGAATGCAGTCGTTGGGGATTTACTGCGGGAACGCAAATTTACGATTGCCACCGCAGAATCCTGCACCGGCGGGTTATTGGCGGATACATTTACAGACGTCGCTGGCAGTTCGGATTATTTCCAGCGCGGGTATGTGACGTACAGTAATCAGTCGAAGATGGATGAGCTTGATGTTCCTGAAAAAATGTTGATTGAACAAGGCGCAGTGAGCGAGGAAGTTGCGCGTGCAATGGCGCGTGGCGCCCAAAAAGCCGCGCAAGTCGATATTGCTGTTTCTACAACTGGCATCGCCGGTCCGGGCGGAAGCACAGTTGAAAAACCGGTCGGATTAGTCTACATTTCCATTGCGATTGCAGATAATGTTGAAGTGTTCAAATACCAGTTTGGCAACGAGCGCAGAATCAATAAAGAGCGCACGGTGTACACGGCGCTAAATCGTTTACGACTCAAACTCTCGGACTCTAATTTATGAAACGTATTTTTTTCGCTGTTCCGATTTCGGAGGAAGTTCGAAATTTATTAAACGATATTCAGTCTGATATGCGCGATCTTCCAGGAAAAATCCGCTGGGTGCCGCCGGAAGATGTCCACCTGACCATCAAATTTATCGGCGAAGTTGAGGAAGAGGTTGCAACAAATCTTCAATCCCAGGTAGATGATTTGTCCCTGCCGGAGCGTTTTTCCATCACCGTGAACCGGACAGGCGTTTTCCCGCATCCCAGACGACCGCGTGTCCTCTGGGTGGGCACCGAGGATTCAACATCTCTGGAACAAATTGCTACACAACTTGATGCTGCATTTGAGGAATACGGCATCGAACCGGAAACCCGGGAATTTCATCCGCATCTGACATTGGGGCGTGTGAAAGGGCGTGGATTGCCGGGTGAAACTCTCAATCAATTTTTGAATTATGAAGTGCCAAAGATTTCTATGCCGGTGGAATCCGTGGTTTGCTATGAAAGCGTTTTGAAATCCTCCGGCGCAGAATATACGGCGCTGCACACGACACATTTACAATAAACCGAAGCATTTGACACACAGGAGATTGTATCTATGGCAGATGTAAATAAAGAAAAGGAACGGGCGCTAGATCTCGCCGTCTCGCAAATCGATAAACAGTTTGGCAAAGGATCCATTATGCGGCTTGGAGAGAGCGGCGCCAAGGTCGAAGTGCCCGCGATTTCCACCGGGTGCCTTTCGCTGGATTCTGCGCTGGGCGTCGGCGGGATTCCGAGAGGACGCATTACCGAAATTTACGGTCCGGAAGCCTCAGGAAAGACGACACTCGCCTTGCACATCATCTCTGAAGCGCAGAAAAAAGGCGGTTACGCGGCGTTCGTGGATGCGGAGCACGCGCTGGATCCGGTGTATGCCAAGAAACTGGGCGTTGATGTAAATAATTTGCTGGTTTCCCAGCCGGATAGCGGAGAGCAGGCGCTGGAAATTACTGAGACTTTGGTTCGATCCGGAGCGATCGATGTCATCGTGATCGACTCCGTTGCGGCGCTTGTCCCGCGTGCTGAACTTGAAGGCGAAATGGGTGACGCGCACGTTGGCTTGCAGGCCAGACTGATGTCCCAGGCGCTGAGAAAACTCACCGGCGCCGTGAATAAGTCCAAAACCAGTGTCGTCTTTATCAACCAGATTCGTGAGAAAGTCGGCGTGATGTTTGGCAGTCCGGAAACGACTTCTGGTGGTCGCGCACTAAAGTTTTATACCTCGATCCGGATGGATATTCGTCGCATCGGAGCGATCAAAGATGGCTCTGATACGGTCGGTAACCGCACCCGCGTGAAAGTAGTCAAGAATAAGGTTGCTTCTCCGTTTAAACAGGTTGAGTTCGATATTATGTATGGACAGGGAATTTCCTATGAAGGCGACTTGCTGGACTTGGCAGTGGATGCGGACATCGTGGAAAAAGCCGGTTCGTGGTACTCCTACGGCGATGAACGCCTCGGCCAGGGACGCGAAAACGCCAAACAATTTATGCTCGAAAACAAGGATATTCTCCAGGATATCGAACACGAGGTAAAAGGTTTTCTCGGCATGCTGGGTGACGATGAAGAGGAGGAAGTAGAAGAGACAGCTGAGGAGAAAGAGTAGAACAAAGAATTATTTAAGTATCCTTGGTTTGTTTAATGCATAGCAATAAAATATTCTGGGAATCTTTACCACTAGCCCCGGGCTTTAGCCCGGGGTTTAATAATACCCAACGATAATTTTTCCCCAATGCAAATCACCAAAATCGAGCAACAGAAGAAAAACAAAAGACGGTATTCGGTCTTTCTGGACGGTGAATATGCTTTCGGTTTACATCAGGATTTGCTGTTACGCGTCAACCTGCACACTGGTGATGAATTAACTCCGGAGCAAGTCGAGCAATTTCAGTACGAAGATCAAATTCTTGCGGCGAAAGAAGCGGCCTTTCATCTGCTCAAATTTCGGGAACGCAGCACCGAAGAAATCCGGGATCGATTGCACAAAAAGCAATACAGCGAAAAAATCATCGACGAAGTCATTCAGCATCTGGTGGACAAAGATTTCCTAAACGACCAGCATTTTGCAAAGATGTTTGCCGAGGATCAGCTTACCCGGAAAAATATTGGTCCAATGCGACTCAGAGCCGAGCTGCAGAAGAAGAAGTTACCGAAGCAATTAATCGAACAAACCATCGAACAAACCTACCAAAAATATGATATCCGGGAACAGGCTGAACAGGCGGCTGCCAAAAAACTAAAAACACTAAAAGGGGTGGATGCAGAGACGGCCTACCGAAGACTAACCAATTATTTAGCGCGTCGTGGTTTCTCCTGGGAGGTCATCTCTGATGTAGTTAACCGCGAAGATTTCATTTGAATTTTGCAGATGAAGCGAATAGCTTCTCAGATTGTCATTTAAGCCAAAGTGAGGGTAGCTGATGCGACATCATATAACGGTATTATCCATTTGTTTACTGCTGTTTTCACACGTTGCTTTTGGTCAAATCTATAATCAGGAAGAAATTGGCCCAGTTGGTGAGAAACAGGGACTCGGTTTAGGAGGCGGTATTGGGGCCGTTGTCATCGATGGAAAATTATACAATTCGATTTCGCTGAGGCCATCTTTTTCCATTGGAAAATTTGGTATTGCGCTCGATCTTCCGCTTTACTTCGACGCCAACGGAAATTTTCGATCCGCAGAGTGGAACCACCCCAACGATATTCCCGACAAGATTTATTACGTCCGGTACGGAATGCCCAACGATGATCTTTACATCCGGGCTGGCGCGCTGGACAATATGACGCTTGGCTATGGAATTATCATTGATCATTATACTAATACTATCCAATATCCCAGCGTTCGGAAAATCGGCGCCCGATTTCGCGTAAAACCTGGTCCATTTGCCTTGGAAGGCTTTGTCGCGGATTTCAAGGAAATTAACGGACCCGGCTTGGTTGGCGCCCGATTGGAATACGACGGCCTTGGACCGTTTATTCTTGGGGCCACGGCGGTTTCGGACGTGAATCCCTATCTCGGTTTGCCCGACGAAGACGGCGACGGCTTTCCGAATCGTCTCGACGATTTTCCCAACAATAAAAAACTGTATCTTGACAGCGATGGCGACGGAATCGCGGATCCGCAGGATCCTGATCGTGACGGCGACGGATGGGCGGATAATTACAACGTCCTTGATTCGCTTGCATCGTACGAACAGCGCATCGGCCATCCGCTTGATCCTGGTGTGCAACTCAAGCCGGATCCGTTTAATGCTAAGAACGCGAACGCACCGACAATGACCGAAGTTGGCGTGGATATTGGGTTGCCGATCCGCGCTTTGACAACAAGATACACCAAAGTATTTCTCTATGCCCAGGCAGCGCAGATGCTTCCTGAAAACAAGGATCTGATCCAGAAGAAAGGCTGGGGAGTCGGTGCGCCTGGATTCCGCTTCGATTTTACATTCCCAATTAACGTGTCAGCGAGTCTCGGCATTGAGTATCGCATCCACAGCCCACACTTCGTTGGAGAATTTTTTAACCGCTCCTACGATATTGAGCGCGTAAATTTCAAGGAAGCAACGCTTCCCGGAGGCGGCGATACACTGTTAGTCCAGACTAAGGCCGAGCGATTATTACCACAAATAGACGGAACGTTGCGCGGGTATTACAGTAGTCTGACTCTGGATTTGCTCAGCTACATCAGGTTACACACTATTTATCAGGATTACCACGGGCGCGTGGATGACCGCTCATTCTACGGCGCTGTGGATCTTAATACGAGTATGATTCCAAAGATTTCGGCGGCGTATGCGTATTATCAGAAATCCCATATTCTCAACGGTAACCTGTTCAAGACCAAAGATGAATCGACCGTTCTGGGCTACAAAATTGCCTATGAAATCAGCGGAAGCGTCAACCTGGTATTTGGATATCGTGAAACTTATCTTGATAAAAATGGTAATGGAAAAATAGACGGACCCGGGGAAACAATCGCAACAACTTCTCTGGAGACGGTGTTTAATTTTTAACGCAATGAAATTGAAAGAAATACAGGAAGTATTGATACTTTTATGATGACATCAGCGGAAATTCGCCAATCTTTCATCGATTATTTCAAAAAGCGGGGACACAAGTTCGTCCGGAGTAGTCCGGTTGTTCCCATCGATGATCCAACGCTGCTATTTACCAACGCAGGGATGAACCAGTTCAAGCCAATTTTTCTGGGAGTGGAAGAAATTCCTGATCCACCGAGAGCGGTCAATTCGCAAAAATGTATCCGGGTCAGCGGCAAGCACAACGATCTTGAGGAGGTGGGGAAAGACACCTATCATCACACATTTTTCGAGATGCTGGGCAACTGGTCTTTTGGCGATTATTACAAGAAGGAAGCCATTGAATTCGCCTGGGAATTGTTGACAGACGTTTGGAATCTTCCCAAGGAAAAACTTTACGCTACCGTTCATTACAGCGATGACGAAGCCCGCGATCTCTGGCCAAATGTAACAGACATTCCGAAAGAACGCGTCCTGGATTTCGGTGACAAAGACAATTTCTGGGAAATGGGCGAAACCGGTCCCTGCGGTCCGTGTTCGGAAATCCATATCGATCGAGGCGCTGATTATTGCGACAAGCAGGATGTCGAGGGACATACTTGCGCAGTAAACGGAGGTTGTGCTCGTTACATCGAAGTTTGGAATCTCGTGTTTATCCAGTTCAACCGGGACGAAGAGGGCGAATTGCACGACTTGCCTAGCAAGCACGTCGACACTGGCGCTGGATTCGAACGGATCGTCGCGTTGATGCAGAAGAAACCCTCGAATTACGATACCGATCTATTCACACCAATTATTGAGCGCATCGAAAAACTGAGCGGCAAACCGTATGGCGACGATGAGCAGGGAACGCCGCATCGCGTTATTTCTGATCACATTCGCACGTTAACTTTCGCACTGGCTGACGGCGCCCTGCCTTCCAATGAAGGCAGGGGCTACGTACTTCGCAGGATCTTGCGTCGCGCCGCAAGATTTGGGCGTCAACTGGAGCTGAAAGAGCCGTTCATTTACAAATTGGTGCAAACAGTCGTCGATATTATGGGCGAAGCCTTTCCTGAAATTGACGAGAAACAGACGCACGTTGAAAAAGTGATCCGCGCCGAAGAGGAATCGTTCAACGAAACCCTGGATCGCGGACTGGAAATCTTCGAGTCGTTTATCGAAGAAATGGAAGAACGCGGCGAGACAGTTCTTCCTGGGAAAGACGCTTTTCAATTATATGATACGTATGGGTTTCCGGTAGATTTGACACAATTGATGTGCGAAGAACGCGGTTACAGAGTCGATATGGAAGGTTTCCGGAAACTAATGGAAGAACAGCGTGAACGCGCTCGTCAAGCTGGAAAATTTTCCCAGAACGGTGAGCAGGAATCCGGGGAATGGATTGTGCTTACGGAGGGAAAACACTCGGAATTTATCGGATATTCAAATTTTGAAGCGTACGCCGAAATCCGGAAATATCGTCGTACGGAAAACGGTTTGCAAATTGTGTTAGATAAAACACCATTTTACGCCGAGGCCGGTGGACAGGTAGGCGATACCGGAACCATCGAAGGGAAAGATTTCATCCTCCGCGTCACCGACACGCAGAAAGCGGGCGACGGTGAAACGTATCTACATTATGCCGAATTCACACAAGGATCAGAAATTAGTGATCCTGAAGTGCACGTTTCCATTGACGTCAGAAAACGACTTCGGACGATGCGGAATCACACCGCAACACATCTGCTCCACGCTGCGCTGAAAAATGTCGTGGGCGAGCACGTGAATCAGGCTGGATCACTGGTGCATCCGGATTATCTCCGGTTTGATTTCACGCACTACGAAAAATTGACGCCGGAACAGATACGGGAAATTGAGCATCAGGTAAACGAGAAAATCCTGGAGAATCTTTCTCTGGAGGATCACGTCACTGCCTTTGACAAAGCCAAAGAATCCGGCGCCATGGCGCTGTTTGGCGAAAAATACGGCGACGAAGTCCGCGTAATTGAAATTGGCGATTATTCCAAAGAACTGTGTGGCGGGACGCATACACATCGCACTGGTGATATCGGAATGTTCAAGATTACCTCGGAAACCTCGGTATCTGCAGGAATGCGCCGAATATTTGCCATCACCGGTGATGCAGTAGAGGAAGAACTACGGAAGCAGGAAGAAGTGCTGGACGAAGCGAGGCAACTGCTGAATTGTCCACCGGATGAAGTGCCGAACCGAATTGCTGCGATGCAGAAAGAACTCAAGGCGATGGAAAAATCCGTTGAGCAGCTCAGGGAAGCGCAGCGCAAAGAAGATATTGGCGATCTGCTCAAATCGGCAGTCCAACTCAATGGTTACGAAGTGATTACGAAAAAATTGGACATTTCAGACCGTGAAAGTCTTGAGCGGTATGGCGATTTACTTAGGGATAATATGTCTGGAAAAGCGATCGGCATCCTTGGATCAGTGGTGGACGGAAAGCCTTTTATTGTCTGTGTCGTGACGGATGAGCTGGTGAGCAAAGGTGTGAAAGCCGGAAATATCGTTCGTGATGTCGGCAAAGCCCTCGGCGGCGGAGGTGGCGGACGGCCACACCGCGCCACAGCTGGTGGACGAGATGCGGATAAAATGGACGACGTATTTGAAAATATTCAACAGTATCTGCCATCGGTAGATGATTAATTATAAACAAATCCAAACTGCGAACAGTAAATGAGTGGAGCAAGAAACGTGTCGACTCCGTTGTTGAATGAAATAAGCGTTCCCGGCAAGCGAGGTTCGTCGCTGCCAAAATGTGATGTTCCTGAAAAAGAGTTAAACGAACTGATTCCAGAGAAATATCTGCGGAAGAATCCTGCAGAATTACCGGAGGTCAGCGAACCGGAACTGGTGAGACATTTCGTGAATTTGTCCTCGAAAAATCACCACGTGGACAAAGATTTGTATCCGCTGGGCAGCTGCACAATGAAATATAATCCCAAGATCAACGACGCAATTTCCGGGATGCCGGGATTTGCAGAACTGCATCCCGAGCAGCCGGAAGAGACTCTGCAAGGCGCGCTGCAATTATATTACGAATTGGAACAGATACTCTGCGAGATTACCGGGATGGACGCGTTGACGTTGCAACCAGCGGCGGGATCGCACGGCGAACTCACTGGCGTTATGCTGATGCGGAAGTATCACGAGAAAAAAGGGAATCGGCGAAAATATATCATTATCCCGGATTCCGCGCACGGCACCAATCCGGCCAGCGTGGCAATGGGCGGATACGAAGCGCTGGAAGTGAAATCCAACGAAAACGGTTTGGTCGATTATAACGATTTGAAATCGATTCTGACGGATGAGGTCGCTGGAATGATGTTGACCAATCCCAACACACTTGGACTGTTCGAAAAGGACATCCTGCGCATTACTGAATTAATGCACAGCGTCGATGCGCTGATGTATATGGACGGCGCAAATATGAATGCGCTGCTCGGCATTTCACGTCCCGCGGATATGGGATTTGATATCACGCATCTGAATTTGCACAAAACATTTTCCACGCCTCACGGAGGCGGCGGACCGGGATCTGGTCCTATTGGTGTCGTCAAAAAACTGGAGCCATATCTTCCGGTGCCAACAATAGAGTACGATACCGAAAACGATTCATATTATTTCGATTGGGATCGTGAGGAATCCATCGGGAAATTACACTCATTTTTCGGTAATTACGGAATGATTGTCCGGGCGTACGTGTATATCAAGATGCTTGGACCGCAGGGATTGAAAGAGATTTCCAGAAACGCTATTATCAACGCGAATTATCTGAAGAATAAACTGCGCGATACATTTGAAGTGGCTTATCCGCAGCACTGTATGCACGAATTTGTCCTGACCGGAAACAAGCAGAAAGAACGTGGCGTCAAGACGCTGGACATCGCCAAGCGATTGCTGGATTTCGGGTATCACGCGCCGACCATTTATTTTCCACTGGTGGTGAAAGAAGCGTTGATGATTGAGCCAACAGAATCCGAAACCAGAGCGACACTGGATAATTTTGCAGAGATTTTAAAGAAAATCGATCGTGAGATTGACGAAAACAAAGATGTCGTACTGACGGCGCCGCACAACACGCCGGCTCGACGAATGGACGAAGCCAAAGCGAATCGCGAACCTAATCTCAGATGGGGGAATAAATAAATTGGATTATCGACAAACTGAGTTCGGATTTCTTCTCCAGATGTTCAAAGGCGAAGAAATATTTTCCAATTTGGTACAGTTTGCCAAAGATCAAAACCTGCAATCCGGGCATATTTCCGGAATTGGAGCCGTGAAAGATATTACAGTCGGTTATTTCGATACCGAGAAAAAAGGGTATCCGAAAAACCAGTTCAAAGCCACGCACGAATTGCTTTCCTGCAAAGGGAATTTCAGTTTGAATGATGGTGAACCGTTCCCTCACTGTCATATCGTTTTCTGTGATACCGAACAGCGCGCATTTGGAGGACATCTGTTTTCGGCGACGGTCGCTGTAACCGCTGAATTTTATATCGTCACCGATAATCAAAAAGTCGTCCGTGAATTCAACGATGAAATCGGTTTAGCGCTCTGGGATTTAGATAAGAAGTGAAGTTAAAGTGACTTTTCACTGATCTTCATACTGGTACTTTCATCTGAATGTGTGATGGTGAGCATTATTCAACCGGTAGTTTAATTTTACAGGATCTGGGGACTCGAAAATAACCTCACCCCAAACCCCTCTCCTCAATTGAGGAGAGGGGTTTAAGGCGGTTCAAAGTCCTGTGAAATACTTGTCTTCCCTCTCCTTTAAAAGGAGAGGGACCGAGGGTGAGGTCTTGAAAAATGTTCAATACACATATTCACTCTGTGATGTTATTTCAAGTTGCGGATTCAAGATGAATTTTCTGAGTTTAAAATAACGGGCATACAGACTGACCCAATTCCAACCCAATGACACCATATTCCCGAAAATCGCTGGAATCCAGTTTGGATGCTTTGGGCAGCCAATTTACCTCACAAACCGGACAGGAAATTTGTCTGGCACTCACCGAAGCGCTGGATAAGTACCTCATTCATTTTGGCGAACATTTCTTTGATCAGGTTGGTGTATTTGCTATCGGTGGCTATGGACGCCGCGAACTGAGCCGCTACAGTGATCTTGATCTGTTTATCCTGTACGAAAATCAACCTCCTGAGCAAATTCAGGAGTGGCTAAAACCATTTCTCCATCCGCTCTGGGATGCCCGGCTTGAGGTGAAGTACAGCGTTCACACTTTCGAAGAATTAGAGACTAAAATCAGCGAAGATACTGATTTTGCTACAGCGTTATTGGATTATCGCCCACTGGAAAGTCACCAGAAAATAGTCGGGAAGTTTACAGAGTGGATCACAGCTCATTTCGAAGGTGGCAAGCCGGATTTTCTCAACGCGAAACTCGCCGAAGATAAACGGCGGAGAAAAAAATATGGCGAGACTTACAAATTAATTGAGCCAAATATTAAGGAATCTGCCGGGGGATTAAGGGACCTTCACACGTTGCAGTGGATTGCCGTCGCGAAAGGGTGGCGGAAACCGGGAATCTCTAAAGAAAACATTCCTGGGACGCTCAATTTTCTGGAGTGGATGCTTAACGAGAAATATATCACCGTTCGTGAATTTGCCGCTCTCAAAGATGCTTTTAATTTTCTACTGCAAATCCGTCACGGCATTCATATGATCGAGACGAAAAGCAAGCGGAAGTCCAACCAACTTGATATCAATATTCGGACAAGGCTGGCAAAAGAGTTTGGCTATCAGACAAAAACTCAGGTTGATGTCCAGGCGTTTATGCAGGCGTATTATCGCGCCGCTCGTTCCATTGAATATATTCACATCTCTTTTATGCACGAACATTTACTTCCAGTGGATAATGAAACCGCGCGCCAACCATTGCCGGAATTTCCAGGTTTATACAGGTCGAATGGTTCTCTCGATGCCGATGAAACCACCGAGCTTCCCAGAGATGCCGTGGTGTTGATGCAGATTTTTCTGTATGCCCAAACGAATCATCTTCACTTGCGGCAACAGGCACGTGAGAAAATTGAACAGGCAGTCCACGTGATGGAGGATTCCCGGTTTCAGACCAAAGAAGTCGGTTTGATGTTAAAACGGATATTTCAGGAGCCTGATGCCGGTGACATTTTGCGTATACTTTTGCATACCGAAATCCTGAGTAAAATTATTCCAGAAATTGCACAGATCAGAAGACTTCACATTCCGAGTAGATTTCACTATTACACAGTGGATGAGCACTCGTTTCGCGCGATCGATAATTTGCAGGAACGTGCGTTGATTCACACTGAAGATGATCCGTATCGGTTCAGTGAAACCTATCAAAACCTCGAGGATGTTTACCCGCTTTATCTCGCACTTCTACTGCACGATATCGGCAAAGCCGCTGAAAATGAAGATCACGAAGAACACGGAAGCAAGTTAGTTAATACCATATTGACGAGATTACAATTAGGTGAGTACGTTGAGTCAGTCGCATTTCTCATCCGTCACCATCTGCTGATGGAAGAAGTCGCATTTCGCAGAGATACCAATCGTCCTGAGGTTATCGAGCGCTTTGCTTCCGAGATCGAAAACACAGAGAAACTCCGGATGTTATATTTGCTCACGTTTGCCGATATCAGCGCCGTGAGTCCGAATCTCTGGACGGATTGGAAAGCCACGTTGTTGTACGAATTATTTTGGAAAACAAGGCGATTTCTCGAAGGCAAGCCAATCTATCCCGCCGTGGAAGTTGTTACAGAATTGCACGAAGATCCGGAATTGGAGAAATTGTATGAGCAGCATCTTGCACTGATGGAAAACCGCTATATTGCGCAGTTTACCGAAGCCGAGATTTATCAGCATTTAAAGGCGATAGAACAGATCAAAAATGCAGATGGAAAAGACCTCGAAAAGTCTCAGAGCGTGCAATCTTTTGTCGAAAGTGGTGAACCGTTGACCAAAGTAACGGTGATTACCGGGGATCGCCCGCGATTGCTCAGTCTGCTCTGCGGGACATTCACATCTCTGGGATATAACATTATTGACGCGGCGATTTTTACGCGCGAAGATGATCTGGTCATTGATCAGTTCCGTGTGGTGCCAATACTAGACGACGAATCTGCGGACGACAAAATGCGGGTGAAATTGCAGAATTTGCTTGAAGAAGTATTCGCTGGAAAAAAATCCGTAGAAAAACTGGTACAAAAAGCAAAGCAACAGTGGCGCTGGAGACAACAGGCGTTGCCGGAGTTCGCACCAAAAGTCGACTGGACCAGAGAAGACGATATCATCGTGTTGGAAGTGACCGGACGAGATAGTACCGGATTACTTTATCAATTAACTCATAAAATCGCAGAGAATAATTTCAAGATCGAATCTGCCCGCATTCACACGGAGAACCAAAGTATCACCGATATTTTTTATATTACTCCCGCCACCAGAGAAGATGGAGTCGTTGCCTCAGAGAAGTTTGTCAAAACTAAGCTAGAACAACTGAGAGAAGATTTACTCGAATTTCTCAGTTAGCGATTCACGAAAATGATCATTGATCTCTGAAAGTTTTTGCACTTTTTGTGCTATGGAATTTTCAAACTCCTGAACGGTTTCGAAACCCATCAGTCGAGCAATAACAAATCGTTCGGGCTCATTGTGAGGAAGATGATCCAATGAGCCTTCAATATTTAAAGAGAGATACCAGCGCAACTGCCGTAGCCAGAGCAGATTTTCGTCGAAATATTCTTTCTCGGCCAGGTCAGGCAATTTAATATCAACGGTTCGGAGCAAGACCTGCCACTCGAGTGTGTTTTGTGATTGAAATAATCCACCTGGCGAATAAAAATAACTCTGCCGTCCTCTGGATAATTTCTCATTCATTACTTTGTGTTCCCACTGGAGTAACGATTGCCAAAACTGCGCCGTTTCCGCACGCTGAAATAATTCTTCCTGAAAATTATTAAGCACGGAATGGCCGGTTTGCGCATCTCCCCACAGGAAGAGAGCAGAATGCATCGCCAAAAATTCCCACGGTTGCATCCGGTTTTTCAGGTAGGCGTTGTAATCATTTTCGTTCATCAGGAGCGGCGCTGATTTCCCTTCAGGTCTCAGGCGAAAATCAAACGAGAGTAATTTACCAAAGATGTTATATCCTTGCAGGATTTGAACGCAATCGCGTACTTTATCTGCGACAGAGTTGATCGGAGTGTCTGCGGAGACGAAAAACAGCGCATCAATATCCGAGGAAATTGTCATAGTGTTCTTTGCCGTGGAACCGGCCAGGATAACTGCAACATCTTCACGATCCTCTGGTAAATGATAGCTAAAACTTCGACGCAATAACTCCTGATGCGCCAGACTGAGAGATTTTACTGCTTCCTGGTAGGAAAGTTGGCCCGCGATCCAACGGGAAACGAGCGATAATATCACCCGGTGATGTACCCTGATTGCCTGTGCTAACCAATCCTCTGTTTGAATGGAATGGTCAACGAGGGCGGAATAACTGTCCGGAATTTGTAACTCATTTACTGCCAGTTTTTCTCTGGGAATGCTGAGTAATTTATCGATTAATTCCGGCTGTTGGACGATCCACAAAACCAGACGACGCGCCTGGGAAATGGTTTGGAGAAAAAGTCGCAGAGTTTCTCCGTTTTGCGCGAATATTTTGTACAAACTTCCGACGGCGTTATAGGATCGGATGATTCGTTCGAAATCATTTAGGGTTTGTGACGGCTCCGGAACATCGGATAATTCCTTGAGCAATCTCTGACACAGATCCCAGAAAGCGTGTCGGGTCTCGGTACTAAAATTATTGGGAAATTGTCCCACCGCAAGTGATCGTATCTGCGCAGTGGCCCGACTCGGTTCAGGGAAATTCCGCTCGCTGAAGTATTCGACCCAATCGTCCTTGGTGTAGGCAGAATAGTCTTTCCCTGCTCTTGAGCGTTGAATACCAAATACCTCCCGATACAATTTCCGGACTTCCCGCATTATTTCCGAAGTCTCCTTAACTATTGCAGCATAATCGGCGTGATTAAGCGCAGCAGTAATCAGAGAATCCGGCGGTTCTTTATACGGAAGAACGTGTACCTGCAAATTTTCCTGTAATTGCAGAGCGTGTTCCAGATTCCGCAGGTAAACATAATGTTGATGCAAAATCGCTGATTCATCCCTGGAAAGAAATTGTTCATCTATGGCAAGTTTTTTAAGCGCTTCGAGTGTATTGCCTGTTCGGATTTCCGGCACTTGCCCACCAAATTGCAATTGAAGCGCCTGTACCAAAAATTCGATGTCCCGAATTCCTCCCGGATCCGTCTTCACATTCAAACCATCTCTGGCCCGGGTTTCGGAGAGCTTCCGTTGGCTGACAATTTCTTCCAGCGGATATTTTATGCGCTTCGGATAAATAAACGGTTCAAAGCGTTTTAAAACGCGTTGCCCGAATTCAAGATCACCTGCAACCGGACGCGCTTTCAGCAACATCTGACGCTCCCACAGTCGGCCGCGACTTTCATAATAATGCAGATACGCCGAGAGCGATTGACACAGGATTCCCGATGTTCCGTCCGGACGTAAGCGCGTATCCACACGGTACAGCATTCCGTGCTCGGATTGTTCGTTCAAAATGCGGCAAATATCTTCTGAGCAACGCTGAAAAATTTGATTGTATGTAATTCCACTCGATGTCACTCCATCTGATTCATAAACAAACATCAGATCGATATCTGAACTGTAGTTCAATTCGTTACCGCCGAGTTTGCCCAGTGCCACAACACTGAAAGCTGTCTCAGGTTGTTCTGCACAATCATGGAGCACAGATTTAGTGACAATTCTCACTAGCGTTTCCGCTAACTGACTGAGATCGCTGGTTGTCTCTTTAAAATGGCTGATTCCAAGAAGATCGCGCAACGCAATTCTGAGAAAGTGCCGGCGATGCAGACGATGGATAAAAGAGGTGCGTCGATACGGCGAGTCAAAGCTGAACACTGTTTCCCCGAATTGTCTCTCGAGCGACTCCAGGGAAATTGATTCTCCCAGCGAAGACTCTTCAATAAGCCAGTAGAAATCCTCAGGGTTCCGAATAAGAAGTTCAGCAAGATGTGGAGAGCGGCTCATCAATGTCCAGAAAATCTCAAACGCAGAAGGGAAGTGTTCGAGTAAATCGAAAAACGTGCGCTTGCCTTCAATGGACTCGGTAAATCGCTGGACATTATTCAGGCCAATCCAGGGCCGAATGCTTTCCCGTATCCAATATTGAAAATTGGCCATGACGACTGGATACAATTTTTTGAGGTTGCCAAAAATGTTATTCCAATTCGCCAAAAACTGACGCGGGTTGGGTAGATTTTCAGCAAGCCAATGACCCGTGGAACGATAGGCAGGTAACATAAACGCTAATTTATTGGGATGTTGTTAGACTGGCAATGTAAAAGGGGGCAATAAAACCGTAGATGATCGCTTAAAGCGTCATTTACGGTGGCAAGATTAGCTATCTTGCGAGAAATACTATATAGCTGGGGAGTATGACGACATCACTCCTTTGGGTAGTGTGCATTCTTAACGGGATAAATCAACTCACCCCTGAATCCCCTCTCTTCCAAGAGAGGGGAAATTAATCCAACATTTTGAAAATGGGTTCTCTCTTTCCCTTTGAAAGGGAAAGGGAGACAGAGGGATAGAGTTGGTTTCATCAACATGAAAAAACCAAGTTTCATTCCCTAACACTCTGGAAATGGATGGAATCAATTCCAGTCTGGGGTTTTTAAACCTACCCATCTTTGATTCCCATGATTGAACTATAATTTTAGTAATACATTTCACTGAAAAGCCACACAACCCGGAATCATATTGACATTATTTCCCCATAATCGTAAAATCTTGACCAATTGTCCTTTGTTACAGGGGAAATTCTCATTTCAAACTTTATGGAGAGTCGTGTATGAGTAAGAGAATTATCGAAACCCCGAATGCTCCACTTCCAGTCGGCGCCTATAATCAGGCGGTTGTGGCCGGTGACTATGTCTATACCGCCGGACAGATTGGCATCAAGCCGGGCACTGGAGAGTTGGTGTCCAGTAGTTTTAAGGCAGAAGCAGATCAGGTTTTTCATAACATCCAGGCTGTCCTTGCCGGCACAAGCCTCACGCTGGATAATGTGGTAAAATTTACCGTATACCTCACTGATTTAAATAATTATGCCGAACTGAATGAGGTATTTGAAAAACATTATCCCAAGGATGCTCCGGCGCGTTCCGCGGTGCAAGTCGCGGCATTACCAAAGGGAGCAAACGTCGAAATTGAGTGTATTGCATATTGTGACTGAGTTAACCTGTTTTGCATGATTCGTTGCGGTATAAGGTTATTGTGAATCCTGTTGCGGGCAGTGGAAAGCCACTGCGTAAACTCGATGAACTGAAGCATTATCTAAATCTTGCCGATCTGGATTATGATATTGAGTTCACTCACGAACCACTTGAGGCGGTTGATCTTGCTCAAAAAGATGCTCACGAAGGGTATGATGTTGTCGTGGCATTTGGAGGCGACGGAACCATCAATGAAGTCGTGAATGGTTTGATTGGATCTGAAGTTACTCTCGGAGTGATCCCTTGTGGTTCGGGGAATGATTTCGCCAGGAGTCTCGACATCTCCAGAAATATTAAGGCGGCCGTTGAGGTCTTAAAAGCCGGCGCAACGAAATCCATCGACCTTGGTAAATTGAACGGGCGATATTTTGCCAACGGATTAGGGATCGGATTTGACGCATTTGTGAATTACCAGTCAACGCTGATGACTAAAATCAAAGGGCAGGCACGTTACCTGTCGTCGATTGTTAAATCACTGTTTCAGTATGAATCTGTGGAAATGGAAATTAAGTACAACGGTACATCACATCTTGGAAAAACGTTCTTGGTTGCTATTGGCAATGGATTTTCCATCGGTGGCGGATTTCGCCTGACACCGGACGCGATTCTGACTGATGGTTGCTTCGATGTCTGCCGGGTCGATGATGTTGGCCTGGGAACTATCCTCCGACATTTTCCAAAATTGCTCAACGGACACATTGGTCAAGTGAAACAGGTCCAGTTAGGGCGCTCACCGGAACTGAAAGTCTCGAGCGATAAACCTTTGCCGGTTCATATGGATGGAGAAATCTATTCAATGTCTGCCCGGGAAATTATAGTCCAGCTTGTCCCACAGGCGCTCCGGGTAATTGGCCACTGGGCAGAAGGGTGAGATGAGTAGAAGGCAAGCACCTTTCGGGAAGTTAACACTATATTTTGTAATAATTTTTGTCATACCATTATCACAGATCCTTTATGCGCAGGATACCACCAGAACCGACCAAACACTGCCGTCGCCACGGGGAGCGCTTTTTCGCTCAGTTATCCTTCCCGGATGGGGACAAGCCTATAATCATAAATATCTCAAAGCGGTGGGCTTCTTCGCTGTTCAGGGATATTTTGCCTATAAATTTTATGACGAAAACACTGTTCTCCAGGATATCACCGATCAGAATCAAAGGGATCAGGTAAAATATGATCGGAATACCTGGGCGTGGCGATTTTTAGCAGGATACGTTATCTGTCTTGCTGATGCGTATGTCGACGCGCAACTTGCAAGCTTTCCCACGGATGATTCGGTCAGTCTGAATTTTCATCCGTTGCATAAAGGCTGGTTGGTTGCATTGAATATTTCACTCCCGTGACACAGACATAGGAAGAGATCGGAGGCTCATATATGGAACAATCTGGCACTCGTGAACATTGGGGTTCTCGGATTGGATTTATTCTTGCGGCGGCAGGTTCCGCGGTTGGACTCGGTAATATTTGGAAGTTTCCTTATATCACTGGTGAAAATGGCGGTGGTCTGTTTGTACTGATTTACCTTGTCTGTATTGCCATCGTTGGCATTCCCATAATGATGGGTGAGATCCTCATTGGTCGGTCAACCCAGAAATCTCCGGTGGGAGCATTTATTTCTTTGGCCGGTGAAAACAGTAATTGGAAGATTGTTGGTGCACTTGGCGTATTGTCTGGTTTCGTGATTTTGTCCTATTACAGTGTTGTCGCTGGCTGGGCGTTGAATTACACATTTATGTCGCTGACTAACTTTTTCCAGGGAAAAACACCGGATCAGATCGGTGCGCTCTTTGGAGAACTTTATACCGCGGGCGGTATTAATGTTTTCTGGCACGCCGTATTTATGATTATGGTGGTAGCCGTTGTAATCAGTGGCGTAAAAAAGGGCATTGAACGCTGGAACCGAATCCTGATGCCGGCTCTTATTCTGATTTTTGTTGTCCTGGCCATTATGTCGATTTTTCTCTCCGGCTGGGGACAGGCTGTCGATTTTGTCTTTTTTCCTCATATCCATCGTTTAAAGCCCTCTGGAGTACTTGAAGCGCTCGGACACGCGTTTTTTACTCTGAGCCTTGGAATGGGCGCAATGTTGACCTACGGCAGTTATCTCTCCAAAGATAGTGATATTCCAAAGTCCACGTTTTTAATCGCGGGACTTGATACTTTGGTTGCTCTGTTAGCGTGTATGGTGATGTTTCCAATCATTTTTACATACGGGCATGATCCGGAGGCTGGCCCCGGGCTTGTTTTTAAAACTATGCCGATAATTTTCAGCGAAATTGGCGGCGGGGGGATGTTCCTGTCTTTCATCTTTTTTGTGTTAATCGTGTTTGCGGCATTATCCTCAGCGGTTTCGCTCCTTGAAGTTGTCACCTCGTACTTCATTGATGAAAAGGGCTGGTCGCGTCATCGGGCAACGTTAATTACTGCGGGAATTATTTTTCTCTTTGGAATTCCCAGTGCCTTATCCGGCAGCGGGCAACTGTTCCCACAATGGCAGGATTTGTACGGGAAGAATTTTTTCGATACGGTCGACTATTTAGCCAGCAATTGGATGCTTCCACTGGGAGGCTTATTTATCTCAATCTATGTTGGCTGGGGAATGGACCCGGCGTTGCGAAAAGCAGATTTTCAAGCAGGGACCAAATGGACACAATCATGGTTTTACAAGGGATGGGTCATCTTGCTTAAATATATCGCACCCATCGCGGTATTTCTTGTTATCCTGCAACGCGTTGGATTAATCGATATTGATGCGCTCTTACGCTAAACTTATGCTGGCGATCTTAATCTGTACTCTGCCTGCACACATGTTCGCCGAACACCGCGACACATCCAATATCGAAACCTCTTTACTTCAGGAAACGCGATCTTCTGAAATTCGATTTATTCCTTATAAATCCCTGATCAGTGCGCATAAGGATAAAATCAAACATTTCTCAGTCAGCCTGTTTCTGGTCACTAGTGCCGGATACTATCTTTCCAGTTATAGTTCGTATCCAGAGAAGAAAATTCTGAAAATTTCTGCCACGTTTTCTTTTGGAACCGGAGTTGGAAAAGAGATCGCCGACGGTTTTTTGCCACATCATGATGCCAGTTGGGGAGATTTGCTTGCTGATGCGCTAGGCATTGTTGCTGGCGGCGTAATTTTGCACAATATGCCGTGATCGACATCCGATTTGGAACTCTCTACATTCCAACTTGTAAGAAGTTGTCGGTTCTGTTAAAATAGCTTCCTGAACAGGAGATCAACCCCAAAGGGGAGAAGAAATAAAAATATGTGCGGAATAATTGGTGTTCACAATAATCCGGAAGCGTCAATCATCGCATATCTCGGGATGTATGCTTTACAGCACCGTGGTCAGGAGAGCGCAGGTATTGTTTCCACAGATGGAAAAGCCGCCTATAAACACAATGATATGGGCCTGGTCGCCGATGTGTTCTCTGACCGGAAAATTCTCGACAGCCTTGTGGGAAGCAGTGCAATCGGGCACAACCGATATTCGACGACAGGCGGTTCGCATCTCGTCAATGTACAACCGCTGGTTTTCAACTATCTTGACGGGAAACTCGCCATTAGTCATAATGGAAATCTTGTCAATATAGAAGAAACCCGGAAAGGGCTGGTCGAGCAGGGCGCTCTGTTCCAAACATCTTCTGATACTGAAATTATTGTACACCTCATTGCTCACAGTAAAAAGTCTACTCTTGTAGAAAAAACAATGGATGCGTTGAATCAGGTCGATGGAGCGTATTCGCTTTTAATAATGACCCAAGATGCCCTGATAGCCGCCAGAGATCCTTATGGCTTTCGTCCATTATGTTTGGGACAATTAAACGGCTCAACGATCTTTGCGAGTGAATCCTGTGCGCTGGATTTGGTTGGAGCGAAATATGTCAGGGATATTGAACCGGGCGAACTGGTATACGTTGATGATAGCGGCATTCATTCATATCAAATCACGGATGAGGTTTCACGACATCATTGCATATTTGAATATGTGTATTTTTCACGCCCCGACAGCCGTATTTACAGTGATAACGTGGATAAAACACGTCGCAAACTGGGAAAACAGTTAGCCCGGGAAGCACCCTGTCCTGATGCGGATATCGTCATTTCAGTCCCTGACTCCAGTAATACCGCGGCCCTGGGCTACGCACGAGAAAGCGGACTTCGTTTTGAACTAGGCTTAATCCGGAATCATTACATTGGCAGGACTTTTATCCATCCCACGCAGTCGATGCGCGATACATCAGTCAAGATTAAATTCAACACAGTCGAAGGTGTTCTGAATGGCAAGAAGGTTGTGGTGGTTGAGGATTCTATCGTCCGTGGAACCACTCTGCGATCGCTGACAAAATTATTACGCGATGCCGGAGCAAAAGAAGTACATATCCGCGTGAGTTCCCCACCGATTAAATATCCCTGCTTTTACGGACTGGATTTTCCATCCGAAGATGATTTGATCGCTAATAATATGAGCATTGAAGAAATGCGGGACTATTTAAACGTTGACAGTCTGCATTACCTGTCTCACGAAGGATTACTCTCAGCGGCATATTTACCGAATGATTATTTCTGTTCGGCGTGTTTCTCGGGAAATTATCCTGTCGCAATACACGATAAAAAACACCAAAATAAATCGAAATTTGAAAACGGATTTAGTGACGAATCAACGAAAGTACCTGCCGGAGTAACCGCTGAGTGAGACCACTCCTTCGTGGCTTAGATTATCTTTTTCTGCTGCGTCCCACCCTTTTTTTTCCAGTTTGGACGATGTTTCTTGCCGGATATGTGTCAGCGGTTCACATCACTAGATTTGACAGCTGGCTCGAAATTCCAGGTAGTGTCAACTTATGGTGGCTTCTTTTCGGAATTACCCTGATCGCAGGCGGGACTTTTATCCTCAACCAGCTCAAAGATATTTCCAATGATGAACACAATGGGAAGCTTTTTCTCCTAGCTGATGGCCATATTTCATCGAAGTCAGCCCGGGTGGAGACAGCGCTGGTAATTTTTGCAGGTTTACTCATCGGGTTTTCCTCGAATCTTTGGACTGGTTTCACGTTTTTCGGATTGCTTATTGTTTGGGGCTACTTGTACAACTTTTCTCCTTTTCAATGGAAAGGTCATCCCATAATGGGATTAGTTGCCAACGTGTTGGGCGGATTTTTTTGTTTTGCCGCAGGATGGACCTTTTCTGGGCCCGTGACTTCGCAAATGGTGATTCAATCCCTGCCGTATTTATTAGCATTTGGCGCGGTCACTTTATTGACAATGATTCCCGATCGATCTGGTGACCAATCTGATGGCAAAGAAACATTTCCGGTCCGGTACGGAGTAGCATACACTACCTGGCTGGCTGCTGCCTTTGTTGTGTTTGCCTTTCTCGGCGGATATTATCTCCGTGATTGGGTGATCACCATTCCCGCAGCGATCAGTATGCCGTTTTTCGTTCAATCTGCCGTGACTGAAACCGAATCTGCAAGTTTAAAAGCAATCCGGTTTTCTGTGTTTTTTCTGAGTATGATGATCTGCGCTAAACTCCCACTCTATTTCATCTTGGTTTTGATTACATTTCTCCTGGCGAGATATTATTACCGGGAACGCTTCGATCTGAATTATCCGACCTTCAGTACGGACTAATTGTAAGTAATTTACGGTATTATCCCTGGAAGATTCTTAGCCGCATTATCCAACAAAAAAGTCGTTTTAGGATGAGTTTTCCCCAGAGATAAAAACCCACATTTTTTCGACGTCATAGTCTAACTGCTCGACCAGCATGTCGAATTTCAAGCAATCTTGTATTTTACACATTTCCACTAAAGCGTTATAAAACAATAATTTAATGCGGATAATAAACTATTGGCACGCTGCTTGTATTATGATAAGGTGAGATGAAATTTCACAACCAACATATCACAGGAGAGTTAAAAATGAAACGAATCACAATGAACTTCTTGGTCGCTGTTGTTTTCGGTTTGTTTATGGTTGGTGCAGTTAATGCACAGGATAGTGTGAAGAACCAGGAAAAAACGAAGACTGAGTTGCAAGACCAGAACAAGACTGAAACACAAAGTCAAAACCAGGTGCAAGTCCAGAACCAGAACCAAATTCAACATGGACCACGGTTTGTTGATGAAGACGGTGATGGCTATAACGACAACGCACCGGATCACGACGGCGATGGAATCCCAAACGGATTAGATCCTGATTATCAGGGACAGCAAATGCGCGGTGGCCGTGGTGCTGGTGGGTTTGTTGATGCTGATGGCGACGGAATCAATGATAATGCGATGATGGGACGGCGTGGTAATCAGAGAATGGGTCGACGTGGTGGATACGGTCCCGCTGATGGCACGGGAAATCAAGGTACGCGTCCTGCTGACGGAACAGGTTATGGACCGGGTTCAAGTGCTGGAACCGGCACTGGTGACTGTGACGGCACTGGTCCAAAAGGCAATACCAACCGTGGCGGTAACAACGGCGGTCCCAATAAGTAACATTAGGGTTGATGATGAAACAGGGGCGCCTGCCAGAAATGGCAGGCGCTACTGTGCTGAGTAGAATACATCTATCTGTAGAAAAAAATGAGACAATTCAGATGAATACTTTAACGAAAAAACTGTCGATTTTAGGTTTGATAGCAGCACTGTTTTTGAACGTGGGTAATCTTTCCGCGCAATGGTATGGAAATATTGGCTATTCCAGCGCTTACAGTGATAACCCTTTTGGAAATCCTGTTTCTCAGGAAAGCTGGATCAACACGTACAATGGATCTCTGGAAAAAAGTTTTTCGAAATTCTCGCTTGGATATTTTGGTTCATACGCCCAATTCACCAATATTGCTGAACGAAATTATTACTGGCATCAACTCGCTTTGTGGCAAGCGTGGGAGCAAACTGATTGGGGAGCGACTGTTGAACAACATTTGGGTCGTGAAGAATATAGTTACCTCAATTACAATCTTGCGCAGATTTATCTGAATCACCGGTTTGAGACAGGCGCTTTCCGCTGGGCATTCTCAATCCGTGGGATTATGAATAATTATCGGGAATATTCGGATTACGATTATTTTAAAGGAACAGTCAACCTTCGGCTGCACCGCACAATATCTATCACCCGAACTACTCTAATTGGGCGAGTGGGTTTTGACTACAAAACATTTCTTCACCCTGTCACTTTGGAAGGTGATAATTCAGGCAGTACGATGATGGGAGGCGGTTCCCGTCAATGGAGTACGACAGATAACTCAAAGACTGCGGTCTATCCCAATGCCAGCCAATTGAACGGGACGCTCCGAATCGGGCAATCAATCACTCCAGTTACCGGTCTTGCACTGCAATATTCGTATCGGTATGCGTTAAAAGGTTCAGAGACTTATTTAAACGATTATACTTATCTTGCCAGCCAGGAATCAAACATTTACGATGATCCCATTAATTATGAAGGCGGATCGTATGGGGGAGAAATCACACAATTACTTCCGTTTGGGATCACAGTAAAAGGTGCATATTACATCGCTGAGAAGCAATATACCGCACCGGGTATTTATACCATTGATGGAACCTATGAAGAGTCTGTCTTCCGCAAAGACCAGCGAAGAAGCGCGTTTATTAATCTCTGGAAAGCGGTGCAGTATAACCTGGGCGGTGAGCAAACAATCCGATTCAATTTGACCTGGCAGTGGATCGGAAATGACTCGAACAGTTATTGGTATGATTATGAAATTCAATCACTTTCATTAGGTGCTGAATTACAGTTTTAAGATGCATCACCAAGAAAATCATAGCGCGCTGCATTCGTCTCACTGTATATTGCAGTATATCTGATCACACCAAATTATCGCCAATGACTTCAATTAAAATACTCAAATTCACCTGGTTACGTCCCCGGCTTTTAGTCTTTATTTTTATGGCGCTGGCAGGATTAATGATAATTTCTGCGCTCATCGAATTGCGCTCGAGCAAACAGGAATTGTTGCAGTTGATGGAAGATCAAACCCGGTCACAACTCGAAACTTTGCTGCTTGCTTCGGATAACGCGCTTCGCTCCAACGAGTTACTTGAATCAACATTTGATCAGCGACTTTTCCGGGTAGCTGAAACGGTGCAAACTCAGATCAAACAGCACGCGGTAACCAACAAAAGCTTACAAAATCTTGTTACGGCCAGCGGAATAAAATCTATTTCGATTTTCAATAAGCGCGGTAACGTAAAACTTTCCAGCGAGTCTTTAGACAATTCACAAGTAGCAACGAATCTCAGTGCCGTTGAAAATCTTCAGCCAATATTTTCCGGGCAACGGGATACACTTTATTTAGGGTTGCAAACCGGACAAGTACCACAGGAGAATCAATATGCTGTGGCTGTCGCAACTGAAGACAGCAGTGCAATTGTTTTGAGTCTTGAAGCTGAACCGTTACTCCATTTCAGAAAGCAAACCGGCTTTGGTGTGCTCTTGCGACAGATTATCACCAATCCTGGAATCGTTTACGCCGCCTTGCAGGATACTACTGGAATAATTGCAGCCTCAGGAAACGTAACTCATTTGGAGTCTGTCGTTCATTCGAAATTTCTGAGAAGTGTACTCAGTGATTCATCCTTGCATACGCGTCAAACCAATTTTGATTCGATTGCTGTTTTTGAAGCGGCAGAGCCGTTTTACTATCAGGGAAATTTGGTTGGCATTTTTCGACTTGGTCTTTCGATGGCGCCAATCGAAGCCATCAATTCCAGGATTTATCGCCGAATCATCATTATGACAGTTGTGTTATTTGGTTTAGGTTTTATTGTTTTTGTAGCGATTATCGCCAGACAAAATTATGATTTGCTTCAGCGCCAATACCAAGTGGTTGAAACGTATTCCAGTAGTATTATTGAAAATGTTGGTGACGGCATCATTGTCGCCGGAGAGAAATCGGGAGTTCAGGTTTTTAATCAAGCGGCCGGAGAACTATTCTCTATTAATCCCAAAGATGCCATTGGCGAATCGCTAAAGGTCATTCTGGGCGAGGAAACGTGCGCACAAATATTTCAGAATGATGCAAGTATGCAGGAACTCCAATGCGAAATTAACGGGACTACCAAATCATTGATCATCTCTAAAACCGAGTTCACCGACACTCAACAAGAAGACAACACCATCCTGGTTTTCCGGGATTTAACAGAGCAAAAGCGTTTGCAGGACCAGGCACAACGCAATGAACGACTCACCGCGATGGGAGAGCTGGCATCGGGCGTGGCACACGAAATCAGGAATCCGCTCAATGCCATTGGAACGATTATCCAGCAATTGCGGCGGGATTTTAAACCGGCTGAAGACGTTGAAGAATACGAACAGTTAACGAAATTGGTCTCTCAGGAAGTCAAACGTATCAACGAGACCATTCAACATTTCCTTCAATTCACCCGACCACTCTCGGTACAGATGGAGCCGTTCCAATTATCAGAACTTCTCTCCAGGATTGAGCGGCAATATCAATCTCTGGCAAGTGAGCATCACATTAAATTTTCGGTGGACCAACAATGGGACGGCGAAGTGCGCTGGGATCGCCAACAGATGCAGCAAGTGTTGATGAACCTTTTACAAAACGCAATCGACGCATTGGAGAACAGCGGATCTTTGTCAGTAATAGTTTCAGAAATTCAAAATGATCAGTTAGAAATTCGCGTTATTGACGATGGCTCGGGAATTCCGGAAGCTATTCGGCAAAAAATATTTAACCTGTATTTTACTACCAAGCCCAAAGGAACCGGCATAGGTCTGGGAATTGTGCAGCGCGTGGTTATAGAACACGGCGGGGTTATCACTGTTGACAGCCAGCAGGGCAAGGGCACCACGTTTATTATTGAAATTCCAAAACGGGTACAACCTGATACTGAGAAATAGTGAGCGAGTTTGCGATGAGCACTTTTTCGATACTTCTGATTGACGATGAACCGGCACAACTCCAGTCGATGAAAAGTTTTCTATCCCGACGCGGTTTTCAGGTGTTTGCCACAGATAATGGTCCTGATGGCCTGGAGATTGCCAAAAATAATCCCATCGATCTGGTATTAACGGATTACCGGATGCCGGAATGGTCAGGCGCTGAAGTATTGGACAATATCAAGGAACTCAATCCTGATATCGAAGTCGTTGTGATTACTGCTTATGGTAGCGTCGAAGATGCCGTCAGTTTAATGAAAGCCGGAGCGTATGACTATCTCAACAAACCCATCGATTTGGATGAGTTAGAGAGTTTGATCGAGCGCGTTCGCGAAAAACGCCAGTTAGTCCGGGAAAACCGGCAACTGAAAGAACAGTTGCAAGAGCGGTATAAATTTGAGTCCATCATTTCCCAAAGTGGCGAAATGGAGGACGTTCTCAACACTGCAGCTCGCGTTGCAAACAGCAAAGCTACAGTGCTGGTCCGGGGAGAGAGTGGAACAGGAAAAGAGTTAATCGCGCGTGCAATACACGTAGCGAGCCCTCGCCGTGCAAATCCGTTTGTCGTCATAAATATCGCAGCACTCCCGGAAAATTTACTTGAAAGTGAATTATTTGGGCACGAAAAGGGTGCATTCACCGGAGCCAGTGAAATGCGCATCGGACGGTTCGAGCAGGCTAATGGTGGCACCTTGTTTATCGATGAAGTTGGCGAAATACCGTTGCCGGTCCAGGTCAAACTTCTGCGGGCAATTCAGTTTGGGCAGATCGAGCGCCTGGGCAGCAATAAAAGTATCGACGTCGATGTTAGAATCATCGGTGCGACGCATCGAGATCTGGAAGAAATGATGGAGCAGGGCGAATTCAGGGAAGATCTCTACTTCCGGATGAATGTGGTTGCCATTCAGGTGCCGCCATTGCGGAAGCGGAAAACGGATATTCCATTATTAGTAGATCATTTCATTCAGAAATATGCTGATGAAAATCAAAAGTCGATACAAGGTATTACCAGAGATGCCCTGGATGAACTCATGAAATATGATTTTCCTGGCAACGTGCGTGAACTCCAGAATATTATTGAACGTGCCGTGGTGATGTCCCGGAATGAACAGATCACTCTTCAGGATCTCCCACAGAATTTAAAGGCGGCCCGTCAGTCAAATCAGTTTAATCCACACGAACTCACCGCGTCTTATGAAGAAAAAATGCAAGCCTATGAACGGGCGATGATCCGGGAAGCACTGGAACAATCTGATGGAAATCAAAGCGCAGCCGCCCGATTACTTGGCATTACCGAACGACACATTCGGTCCAGAATAGAGCGTCTGGGATTAAAGTAAATAATAGGCGAGAAATGGAGAATAGTAAAAATTTATTCCTGTTTGTTTTGAGTAGTAAGTGGTAAGTAGTTCGTTTTGATTAGTTCGTTGGTTATGGTTACTGATCGCTGTTAACTGGTCACTGATTACTGTTCACTCCGCCACTGCGGATCACTGAACCTTCAACCCCTATACCTTATACCGGTTTTTCAAGGTAAAGTAAGTGAAAGATTAGGATTAAGAGTATGAGTAAGATTAAGAATGAAATCCAAACACTATTTCTCCACTTTTGGACACTTTTGGAGTGCATCAACCGTGTTGATGCATACGCTAACACGGTTAGCGCACTCCAAAGCAACACCAAAAAATATGATGCCCTGTTCGTCGTTTATTACTGGTCACTCCGACACGGCAGATCACGTTTCACGTCTTCTCACCAAATCGTCATCCCTTATACCAACTACCGTATTCTTCATTCAGTCATTTAATCAATACTCAAACACGACCACACCTCAACACCAAAACACCGGATCACACTTTACCTTGGAAATACTATCAAAATTATGTTAATTTTGATGTTGAAAAGACGATCACACTGAATCGAGAGTAGCCTTATGGACGTCCTATTTCTTTCCCGCCTGCAGTTCGCCTTTACCATAGGATTTCATTACATCTATCCTCCGCTAAGTATTGGAATTGGGGTAATCCTCGTATTGGTAGAGGGAATGTATCTCAAAACCAATGACGAATTGTACGAACGCATGGCGAAGTTCTGGGTCAAAATCTTTGGACTCACTTTTGCCATGGGTGTGGCGACCGGAATTGTCATGGAATTCGAATTTGGCACGAATTGGGCGGCGTATTCACGTTTTGTTGGAGATGTATTTGGGAGTGCGCTGGCCGCTGAGGGAATTTTTGCTTTTTTCCTCGAGTCGGGGTTTTTAGCAATCCTGTTGTTTGGCTGGGACAAAGTGAGCAAGAAGATGCACTTTTTTGCCACACTGATGGTTGCCTTCGGCGCCCATTTCAGCGCGGTTTGGATAACAGTGGCAAACTCCTGGCAACAAACACCTGCCGGGTATCACGTCGTAGGCAATGCCCTCAGAGCACGCGCAGAAATTACTGATTTCTGGGCGATGGTATTTAACCCGTCTTCAATGGAGCGTTTGAGTCACGTGTTGATGGGCGCGTGGCAAGCCGGGGCCTGGCTGGTCATCAGCGTAAGTGCCTATTATCTTCTGAGAAAACAGCATCTCAAATTCGCAAAACAATCCATCAAAATTGGGCTAATAGTTGCAATTATCGCTTCCATTATGCAGTTGGTTACCGGTGATATCAGCGCCAAAGGCGTGAGTAAACATCAGCCCGCAAAAATGGCAGCCGCAGAGGGACATTTTGATAGATCAGCGCCAGCGTCGATGTATCTTTTTGGATGGGTGAATGAAGAGAAGCAAGAGGTGCAGTTTGGGATAGGTATTCCCGGAATGCTCAGTTGGCTAATTTACGGTGATGCATCGAAACCGGTGACCGGGTTGAACGCGTTTCCTGAGAAAGACCGACCACCGGTGAATATTGTGTTCCAATCGTACCATCTGATGATTGCTATCGGCACAGGACTTATTTTGCTTGCGCTGCTCGGCTCGTTTTTCTGGTGGAAAGGCACTCTGTTTGAACATCGCTGGCTGCTCTGGATTTTTGTATTTGCTGTGTTAGGGCCACAGATTGCAAATCAAGTCGGGTGGATCACTGCGGAAGTTGGTCGTCAACCCTGGATTGTGTATGGCCTGATGCGAACATCTGACGCGCTTTCTGAAGCAGTACAAGCCAATGCGGTGATAGCATCACTCATTATGTTTACATTCATTTACATTTTGCTTTTTGCGGTATTTATCTACTTGCTGGACAATAAAATTAGACACGGTCCCGAGGTAGAAGCCGAAACCGAAGAAACTCACATAGCCTGAGGTAATTCTATGGATTTGAATATTATCTGGTTCATTATTGTTGGGGTCTTGTTTGCCGGTTATGCGATTCTCGATGGCTTCGATTTAGGAATTGGTGCGCTTCATCTCTTCACGGATACTGATGAAGAGCGCCGATTAATGATTAATTCAATCGGGCCGGTTTGGGACGGCAATGAAGTCTGGCTCGTAACAGGTGGTGGGGCGCTTTTCGCCGCGTTTCCTGAAGCGTATGCCACAGTCTTCTCTGGATTTTACATTGCGTTTATGCTCTTTTTGCTGGCTCTCATTTTCCGCGCGGTGGCCATTGAATTCCGGAGCAAACAGCCAATGAAATGGTGGCGACTGATGTGGGATATTGGATTTAGCCTGGGAAGTATTCTGGCTGCGTTTCTGATTGGCGTAGCGATGGGAAATATTGCCTACGGAGTCCCGCTTGGTCCCGACCACGTGTTCGCCGGGACCTTTTTTGATCTGCTCACTCCGTACGCCATTCTCACCGGCATTACGACGGTCGCATTGTTTATGATGCACGGCGCCATTTACGGGGTGTTAAAAACTGAAGGAGAATTACACGACAAATTACGGCATTGGGTCCGTCGGTCGATTATTTTCTTTATTCTGATGTACGTAATTACCACGATGATGACCTTGCTCTATGTACCGCATATGGCGGAGCCGTTCAAGAATCATCCGGTGCTGTTTATCGTCCCGGTGATTACACTTCTGGCGATAGCAAACGTGCCGCGGGAATACTATTATGCCAACGATTTTAAAGCATTCCTGTCCTCGTGTGCTGCAGTTTTAGCGCTGCTCGCACTCTTTGGATTGGGTATTTTCCCAAATATGGTGTACTCCACACTCGAGCCCGCAAGCAGCTTAACCATCTATTCTGCCGCATCCTCCGAGCGAACTCTGACTATTATGCTCATTATTGCAGTCATCGGAATGCCGCTCGTCCTTGCTTACACGTTTAGCATTTATTGGATTTTCCGCGGAAAAGTCCGGCTAACGGAGAGTAGTTACTAAACCCATTTCCCAAAGAGGTCAAACACTTTGCGCCATTGATTTTTCTTCAGAGATCGATGGCGCTTTTTTTGGTGTACCCACGTAAATTGTTAAAACAATTGGTGAAAAATTTACTCCTACCGAAACCCCTGACTGAAGTCAGGGGCTAACTATAGTACTTAGTCAAAGTCAAGAAATGATATTATATTCTAACAACCCACGAACCCGTGAATACTTTAACACTGCAACACCGCAACACTAGAACACTCGCACACTCGCTCCGGGAGGAGTCCTTCCCGGGAAACACTCCAACACTGATTTTCCCATTGTCAAAACAGTCTTCCCTCCATACATTCTTTTCAACCTGGTAAAACCACTAACTTGGACAGGAACCGGTGATGATTAGGAAAATTGATCATATTGCTATTGCCTCCAAAGATATTGATGACGTGCAGGGATTTTTTAATCGACTATTGGGCATAGAAATTGGTGAGCGCGAAACCGTTGACGATCAGAAAATCCGGACGGATGTTTATTCCCTGGGAGAATCGAATATAGAAATTATGGAGCCAACGGCCGATGAGAGTCCGATCTCCAAATTTCTGGAGAAACGCGGCGAAGGCATTCATCATATCTGTTTCGCTGTTGATGATATTGAACAAATGTTAACGGAACTAAAATCCAGTGGAATTGAGTTGATTGATGAAAAGCCGCGCATTGGAGCGGGTGGAAAGAGAATCGCATTTTTGCATCCCAAAAGTACACACGGCGTGCTAATTGAATTGAGCGAGTCAGCAGAGGAGTAGCATAAATTCACCGGAGCAAACATCTTTGGAACAATACAGGAGTTGATGAATAGTACAACACGATGGAAAAATCTGAGCACATCCAGGAATTATTAGATAACGCGCCAAAATCGCCCGGCGTTTATATTTTTAAGGACCACAAGGGCGATATTTTGTATATCGGAAAAGCAAAGATAATCCGGAATCGTGTACGGTCGTATTTTCGTGGAAACGGCGATCATCTTGAGCCGCGCACCCACACGATGGTTAAAAAGATCGCTGACATCGAGTTTATCGTGACTGATTCCGAAGTGGAATCGCTGCTTCTTGAAGCCAATCTGATTAAAGAAAATAGCCCGCGTTATAACGTGTTACTGCGTGATGATAAATCGTATCCGTACGTGCGAATTACCAACGAGCCGTATCCGCGGGTGTTTATTACCAGGAATATTGTGAAGGACGGTTCGAAATATTATGGTCCGTACACGGATGTAACCAATCTACGCTCGACGATGCGCGTGATTAAGAAGATTTTTCCCATCAGAAGTTGCCGGCTGCACATTGATCAGGAGGCGATTGACGAGGAGAAGTTCAGCGTCTGCCTTGACTATCACATCAAGAAATGCGAAGGTCCGTGCGAGGGATTGGTGAATTATGACCACTACAACGAGATGATCGATCGGGTGGTGGATTTTCTGAACGGACGGACGGATGAGGTGGTGGATTTTCTGACTGAACAGATGGAACAAGCCGCGGCGAATTTTGAATATGAAGACGCAGCACGGTTTCGGGATCAGATAAATGCGGTGACCTCTTACGCGAAAAAGCAGCGCGTGGATATTGGCGATTTTGAGGATCGTGATGTCCTGGCCTTTGCCGCGGAAAACGATGATTGCGCGATGGTCGTTTTGCGGTTGCGCAACGGCAAACTAATTGGTCGCGAACACTTCTACCTTTCCGGTGTGGACGATAAAGCTGACGCGGAAATCCTAGAAGAGTTTATTAAACAGTATTATATGAAAGTCGATTTTGTCCCCCGGGAGATTTTGCTGCCGACTGCACCTCATTCTCCAGAGATGTTAGAGGAGTGGTTGTCCGGACGTTCGGAACGAAAAGTCTATTTTAAGGTGCCGAAAATTGGCGAAAAACGAAAACTGGAAGGATTGGCAGAGAAGAATGCCAAACTGCTGCTGGGTGAATTGAAACTCCAGAAGATGAAGCGTGCGGATTATATTCCCAAAACCGTCTCGACCTTGCAGGATGACCTGCAGATGGACGCGCCACCGAGACGTATCGAAGCATTCGATATTTCGCACATCAGCGGGACCAATAAAGTCGCTTCTATGGTGTGTTTTCTGGATGGACAACCCCGGAAAAACGATTATCGTCGCTTCAAGATTAAAACTGTCGAGGGCAACGATGATTTTGCCAGTATGCGGGAAGTCATTCGGCGCAGATACACCCGAGTACTGGAAGAGCGGTTGCCGATTCCTGATTTGATTTTAATTGATGGCGGTAAAGGACAATTAAGTTCTGCGGTGGAAATCCTGAATGAAATTGATTTTCCTCCGGTTTCCATCATTGGTTTGGCGAAACGCCTGGAAGAAGTATACATCCCACAACAACCAGATCCACTTTTTATTGCCAAAAGTTCACCGGGACTCACACTGCTACGACGCGTCCGTGATGAAGCCCATCGCTTCGCTGTGACGTATCACCGGAAACTGCGTGGGAAATCAATGGTTGTCTCCAGTCTTGATGCGATTGAAGGAGTCGGTAAAATCCGCAAGCAGCGACTAATGGCTCGGTTTCGCAGCGTAAATAAACTGAAACAGGCGTCCATTATGGAAATCGCAGAAGTGGAAGGTATTTCTGAATCGCTGGCAATCAAAATTAAGCAGCAACTCACCGGGGAAGAGATTGTTCACCAAAGATGAAAAATGAAAGATTAAAGAAAAAAGATTAAAGAAGATAGGTTAGACCTATTTTTTGGAGTGCATCAAATGTGATGATGCAATGCGCTAACACGGTTAGCGCACTCCAGAATACAAATCCATCGTATACATATTAAAAGCCAATAATCACAGAAACCTCTAAAGATTTTCAGTTGTTAGTGGTTTGTTGTTAATTGTAACCGATCACTCCATCGTGTCGGAACACTATTGACTGATCATTGATCACTGTTACTATATTTCCGTATTCCCTTATTTCCATGTTTCCCCAGAGTAAGATTAAGATTAGGAGTAAGAGTAAGATTTACTTGAACACTTGCTCCGGGAGGAGTCCCTGCCGGGAAACACATAAACACACGAACACTTAATCAATGATTTTCTCTTCCTGCTGTCTTATAATTATATCTTTTTCGGGAACTAAAAAGTGAGAGAATAAACGTGCTACCTGAACTTGAAGTGTCAAAAATCCGCCAGATGCAGCAGTTGGCAAAGCCTTCATCAATCAATTTGGGATTAGGCCAACCGATGATGGAAACGCCTGAGGAATTACGTCAGGTGGTAAACCAGGCAATGGAGAAAGATGATCTCGGCTACACCCAGTTTGCGGGAGTCCCGGAACTTCGTGAAATGATTGCGAAGGACGTCTGTGGTGATGAAGGCAGGATGGAAAACGTCTGTATCACGGTCGGGACAACCGAAGCGTTTTATGCAGCGTGCACCGTTTTGTTGAATCCTGGTGATGAAGTGCTCATTCCGGATCCGGGGTTTGTGTCTTATAAAGCGGTGTCAAAAATCCTTGGAGCGACTCCGGTTCCGTATCCTGTTCCGGCGGAGAATGCATTTTTATTAAATCCCGACGAGATTGAATCGCGCATTACGGAGAATACCAAAATTTTGGTAATCAATTCACCGAATAATCCGACCGGGCGGATTATCCCACAACAGGATCTCAATAGGTTAAAACACCTGGCGGAACAACACGATTTTTATATTCTCTCAGAGGAAGTATATAACACGATTCACTACGATGCGCCAGCGCCATCTGCCTGGGGCAATTCCGACCGGGTATTTGTGATTAATGGCATTTCCAAAATGTATTCAATGACGGGCTGGCGGCTGGGATGGATCGTTGGTGATCCAAAATTGATGAAAGATATCATCACGTCGCATCATTATATGGTGGCGTGCGCGCCTGCGATTGCGCAGCGGGTTCTGGTGCGACTTTTTGGGGAACAGAAACGAATTGGCAATATTATTCAGGAGAAAGTGCTTCAGGAATATCGTATTCGAAAAGAAATCCTGCTGCAGAACGTTGAGGAAAAACTCGGTTGGGAATATATCCCGCCGGACGGGGCATTTTATCTGATGCTCAAAATTCCCAAACGTTTGGATCCAGATCATAATTCAGAGACATTTGCCAGAGCGCTCGCGGCTGCCAAAGATGTCATAACAATTCCCGGCAATGCGTTTGGCAAAGAAGGCGAGGGCTACGTGCGACTGTCTTTCGCCGTGACCGAAGAAACGATTGTCGAGGGAATCCGCCGGATTGGAAATTATGCGAATAATGGAGCGATGTAATGAATCCTGAGCAACTGACGCGCGATTTTGTGAACATAGAGTCCATCACTGGTAACGAAGCAAAATTTGCGGAAAAAGTCGAAGCAGTGTTGCAAGCAGCAGGATGGAAGATATCTCGCCAGGAAGCCGCCGAAAACCGCTGGAATATTTATGGAATTCCTGAAAATGGTATTGAGCCGAGAATTGTTTTTTGCAGCCATCTGGATACGGTCGCTCCATACATCGAGTTAGAGGAGAACGACGAATATATCTTTGGCAGAGGTTCTTGTGATGCGAAAGGTGTCATTGCTGCGATGATCTCAGCAGCCAATCAGTTGGTTGAAGAGGGTATTTCAGAGATCGGCTGCCTTTTCACCGTGGGTGAAGAAGTTGATAGCGTTGGCGCAAAATATGCTAATGCGTTGGCACCGGATTCTGTAGAATATACCATCATTGGCGAACCAACTGAAAATCGTTTGGTCTCCGGACAAAAAGGCATTTACCTCATTGAAATCCACACAGAAGGGAAGTCAGCACATTCCGCGTATCCTGCATTGGGTAAATCCGCTGTCGCTAAATTGCTTACCATTCTGGAAAACATTCGAAACGCCAGATTGCCGAGCGACCCTGATCTTGGTGAAACCACGGTGAATATTAGCAAACTCAGTGGCGGTGATCGCTATAATGTTATCCCGGATCACACCAGCGCAGGTCTCTTGTTTCGGGTGTCAACATCTTTGGACGATGTCAAATCCCTGGTAAAAGATGCGGTTGGAGAACGTGGCACAATCAAGTTGATCAACGAATGCGAACCGCTCAAAATGAAGAAAGTCGAAGGTTATGAAAACGAGGTGGTTGCCTTTTCAACCGACGCGCCTTATATGACAAATTGGGGAAATCGTCTGGTTCTTGGGCCCGGTTCAATCCACGATGCCCACACTCTGAACGAAAAGATTAGCAAGGTGCAACTTGCTGATGGAGTGGGCAATTATGTCAATTTAGTTAAGAAATTACTTGAATAGTTCCTGAGCAACTTAAATCATTATGTATCTCTAAAATCTTCTTAGCACTACGAGACAATTTTACCTGAACTCGTACCGACTCATTAAAGATTCATCATTTAAAAAATTGTAATAGTCCCTATTGAATCATGTTCTATTCTAAATTCATTTCCCTTATAAAAAGGCAAATAAAAATTGGTTGGGTAATAAAATATCTTGAAACTCTGATATACCAATCGTTACAATTAGATTAAGTTTAAGTTTTTGGAGAATTGATAGGATTCTCGTGGCTGACTGGTTGAAAACAATTGGTGACTTCTTCGACCATCTCGTTTCATCGTATTCGCCGGAAGCAACCCAAATCAATCACATCTTTATCGCATTCCTCGCTGTCGCCGGGCTCGTATTTTTACTTGTCCTCGGCCTGAGCGTCATTTCGGCCATTCGATTTCGCTCGAGCAAGCGCCCGGACGAGCCCAAACAAATCTTTGGAAGTAACAAACTTGAAATTTTTTGGACAACAGCCTCGTTTATCGCGGTCGCAGTATTTTTTGTTATATCAGTCCGCAGCATGGAGGCAATCAACGCGCCCGCGGATAAAGATCGCAAAGCCGATATCGTTGTCGTTGGTCACCAGTGGTGGTGGGAAATGCGGTATCCAGAATATGGATTTACGACCGCAAACGAACTTCATATCCCAGCGAATAAAAAGCTGTTGATGCGCATGGAATCGGCAGATGTGATCCACGATTGGTGGGTGCCAAGTCTGGGACGTAAAATCGATCTAATTCCTGGACGATCCAATTACCGATGGATTCAGGCAGATACCGCCGGGACTTATGAAGGGACTTGCAGCGAATATTGCGGCGCTCAACACGCCTGGATGCGCATCCGGGTGATTGCGCAAACGCAGGATAAATACAACCAATGGGTAAAAGCACATCAGGAAATTCCACCGATTCCCAAGGATAGCCTCGCCAGAGAAGGCGCCAAATTATTCCAAAGCAAGACGTGTTCAAATTGTCACACGATTCGTGGTACGGCGGCAGCAAAACGTGTTGGACCAGATCTGACGCATTTGCAATCCAGGGAAACATTGCTGAGTGGAATGTTCAAGAATACTCAGAAGAATTTAAGGCGCTGGTTGAAAAATCCCCAAAAGGTTAAAGAGGGAGCGCATATGCCGAATTTCAACTTGAGCGATCAAGAACTCAATGCATTGGTTGCGTATCTGGAGGAATTAAAGTGAATTTGAGAATTCCCGTTCCCGAAGCCACTGAACCGTTGCCGAGCATTCGCACGACCAACGGATTCCTGCAATGGATTTCCAGTGTCGATCACAAACAGATCGGCATTATGTATCTCTGGAGCGGCCTGATGTTTCTGGTGGTCGGCATTATCGAAGCACTGTTAATGCGCATCCAACTCGGCACACCACAAAATACTTTTCTCTCGCCAGAAGCGTATAATCAGATTTTCACGATGCACGGCACGACTATGATTTTTCTGGTGCTCACGCCTGTTCTGGTAGGGTTTTCAACCTATTTTCTCCCGCTGATGATCGGCGCCAACGATATGGCGTACCCGCGACTGAATGCCTTTAGTTTCTGGATGTTTCTGTTTGGAGGATTGCTCCTTTATTTTAGTTTTTTCGCAGGTGGCGCACCGAACGTTGGGTGGTTTAGCTATGCACCGTTGAGTGAAAAAGTCTATAGCTTTTCCCCAGGGATTAATTACTGGGCGCTCAGTATTCTCTTGATGGGAATTGGGACGATTGGCGCAGCGCTGAATTTCATTGTGACCACGCTCTCACTTCGGGCACCCGGACTCTCTCTAACCAAATTACCGCTGTTTGTCTGGATGGTTTTTGTAAATGCGTTCCTCATTTTGGCTGCATTTCCAGTGCTGAACGCTGGTGTGGTAATGCTGCTGGCCGACCGATTACTGCAGGCGAACTTTTTTACCACATCGACGGGTGGTTCTGCTGTGATGTGGCAGCACTTGTTTTGGACGTTTGGCCATCCGGAGGTTTACATCCTGATTTTACCCGCATTTGGTGTTATCTCTGAAGTTATTCCGGTGTATTCACGGAAACCCATTTTTGGATACGAATTTGTGGCGGCCTCGTCGGTTGCGATCACACTGCTTTCTTTTGGTGTCTGGGCTCATCACATGTTTGCAGTTGGATTAGGGACCACATTCAATTCATTTTTTGCAGCCACCAGTATGTTGATTGCCATTCCCACCGGTATAAAAGTATTTAATTGGCTTGCAACGATGTGGGGTGGCTCAATCAGACTGACCACTTCCATGCTCTTTGCGATTGCTTTCCTTATTGATTTTACCATCGGTGGCTTGAGCGGAGTGGGTTTTGCTATTGTCCCGGTCGATTGGCGATTAACAGATTCCTATTTTGTTGTGGCGCATATTCATTACGTTTTTATCGGCGGTTCGCTGACGGCTCTGATGGCCGGAGTGTATTACTGGTTTCCAAAGATTACTGGCAGGAAACTTTCAGAGAAGATAGGGAAGCTACACTTTTGGCTCTTTTTCATCGGATTTAATTGCACATTTTTTGTGTTTCACTTTCTGGGGTTACTTGGAATGCCGCGCCGGGTGTTTACGTATCCGGATCTCCCGTATTGGGGCTCACTGAATCTTTTCTCAACTATTAGCGCGTTTGTGTTCGCTTTCTCATTCCTCGTGTTGATTTATAATATTGTTTATAGCCTCAGGAAAGAAAAGTCAGCAGGCGATAATCCCTGGGATGGCTGGACGCTGGAATGGCTGACGACCTCACCTCCGCAGTTACAGAATTTCCAAACGGTGCCTTTTGTTCGCAGTCGCCGCCCGGTGTGGGATCTGAATCACCCTGAAAATCCGGACTGGAAGCGGGAAGAGGAGGATTAGGGTGGACAAAATGAAGAAGAACAAAACGTTTATGTATCTCTTCATCGCCTCCGAGGCGTTTTTCTTCCTTGGACTGATTATTTCATATGTTTATTACAGCCATCCCGGAGGAAAACTCTCATCATCCGCGCAATATCTTGATGTGCTCAAGACAAGCATTTTTACCGTTTTATTACTGTCAAGCAGCGTAACAATTGCATTTGCGGGCTCACAATTAAAACACGGAAACAAAAAAGCAATGCGCTGGTGGCTTTTTGCCACTTTGTTATTGGGAGCCATATTTTTAATTGGCCAGGGCACTGAATATGCACGGCTCATGAGTGTCGATCTGACTATCAGCAAAAATGTATTCGGTTCGGCATTTTTTACGCTCACCGGATTTCATGGTCTGCACGTGATAATGGGGTTGATTACCATCTCAATCATTACAGGATTACTTTTCTCTGAAAAATTTCAATCAGTCGATAGAGTAATGCTTGAGTCAGTTTCGATTTACTGGCATTTCGTTGATGCCGTCTGGATCGTTGTCTTTAGCGTTGTCTATTTAGGAGCAATCTTATGACAACTTTAGATTTACTTACGTCGCACTGGAATTTTAATATCGTTGTTATACTTATCGCCATTGGATTTATTACCGTCCATTATATTGGTAACAGAAACCGTTTTACCCGCAAAAGTTACCGTTTTCTGTTTGGTGTGTTTCTATTTCTGCTTGCCACACTTTCACCTCTGGATTATTTAGGACACGAATATTTGTTTAGCGCACATATGGTGCAACATATCCTGTTATTGCTGATTATTCCACCACTCCTGTTGTCCGGAATGGACGAGAAATTTTTAGAAAAACTGGTCAGGCGACCGAAAGTAGAAAAGGTACTGCAAAAACTGTTTCATCCAGTGATTGCATGGATTTGCGGTGTCGGTGCGATGTGGGTTTGGCACATTCCCGCAGTGTTAAACACAATGAAAGCATCACCGGTGTTGATGGCTATCCACATGATCTCATTAATGATATTGGGATTCATCTTTGCCTGGCCGGTTTTCTCTCCGCTCAAATGGCAGAAAATCTCACCATTGAAAAGCACTCTATACCTGTTTTCTGCGTGTGTTGGCTGTACGGTACTGGGTATTTTCATCACCTTTGCGCCGGTGGGAATGTTTTTGGGCTATTTGCACGGCCAATCTACCGAAATTCTGTCTTTAATCAGAGATAACTGGGGAATCACTCCCAGCATCGATCAACAAGCCGGCGGATTGATTATGTGGGTTCCGGCGTGCTTAATTTATCTCACAGATATTATGATTGTTTTAATTAAATATTTTATCCTGCAGGAAGATGATGAGGTTGAAGAAGCACCATTAGAATCAACGAATTCAGAATTGGTATAAACAAAAAGGTTCATCCAATGAATGATAAATCTGCCGCAGACAATCGGGAAGAAAATCTTGCAAAACCTGAAAAATTACCTGAACCCACATTTTGGCCAATTACATTGTCGGTTGGTGTGGTGTTCTTTTTCTGGGGATTTGTAACCTCGCTTATTATCTCTGGCTTAGGTCTGGTTGTGTTGGGTATTGCTTTGGCCGGGTGGATCGGAGAATTAGCCAATGAGTGATTTGATTCCGGATGCGGTTAAAATTGGTCGCCGGAAATTTTTTACTAAAATGGGAATATTTCTGAGCGGATTTCTGGGCGTAGTTATTTCAATTCCGGTGATTGGTGCACTATTAACTCCCTTGCTAAAAAAAACACCAATTGTCTGGAGGTCTGTAGGATCGGTAGATGACTTTGAGATCGGTAAAACCGTGCTTGTGACATTTCAGGATGCATCTCCATTACCGTGGTCAGGCCCAACTTCGCAGTCCGGTTCCTGGCTGCGAAGAACGTCAGAAGATGAATTCCATGCATTTTCAATTAATTGTACCCATTTGGGGTGTCCTGTGCGTTGGATTGCAGATGCCGATTTGTTTTTGTGTCCGTGTCACGGAGGCGTGTATAATCAGGATGGTTCGTATGCTGCAGGCCCACCACCGAAAGGGTTGGTAAAATACCCGGTTCGAATCAGGAAAGATGAAGTTGAAATTATGGCAAGTCCCTTACCAATTACCAGGTTATAAGGTTACTCGGAATGAATAAACTCAAATCTCTCTGGCACTGGTTTGACGACAGAACCGGACTCTCAGATACTATCCGTCCGCTGGCAAAACATCTTGTACCACCGGATTCAAAATGGACCTACGTATTCGGCAGCGCGACGTTGTTTACATTTATTTTGCAGGTGATTACCGGTGTGGCACTTTCTCTGCTCTATCAGCCGACCTCGGAAACGGCCTACCAATCTTTAAAATATATTTCGACAGAAGCCCCACTTGGCTCCATATTGCGCGGCATTCATTTTTTTGGTGCCTCCGCAATGATTCTGCTTATCGGTATCCATATGATCCGGGTTTACCTTTCTGCATCTTATAAATATCCCAGGGAAATGAGTTGGATTTCAGGGGTGATACTTTTGGGCTTAACACTGGGGATGGGATTTACCGGCCAACTACTTCGCTGGGATAGTAATGGTGTTTGGTCGGCGGTCGTCGCTGCGGAACAGATGGGACGAGTGCCAATTATTGGCGTTTGGATTGCGCGATTTATTTTAGCGGGAGAGACGTTAGGCGGCGCAACCCTCAGCCGGTTTTTTTCATTCCATGTTTTTCTGATACCGGCGTTGTTGTTCGGGATTATTGGACTGCACGTGTTCTTAGTATTCCGGAACGGAATTTCCGAACCGCCAGAAGCCGGCCGCCTGGTTAAACCGGACGAATATCGTACGTGGTACGAAAAAATGTTGGAGAAAAAAGGTGTTCCGTTCTGGCCTGATGCAGCGTGGCGGGATATGCTTTTCGGACTTGGAGTGGTTATCGTTATTCTCATCCTCGCAGTAGTGAAAGGCGCACCGGAAATTGGAGCGCCACCGGATCCTGCCAATATTCATACAAATCCGCGTCCGGATTGGTACCTGCTATGGTATTTTGCGCTATTTGCGTTGATGCCGCGGAGCATAGAATCTGTGGTTATCGTCTTTGGGCCGTTATTGGCAATTACTGTTCTTATCCTGTTGCCAATTTTCTTTAATCGGGGTGAACGGCATCCGATGCGTCGCCCGTGGTCCATAGGAATAGTATTATTTATCATCACTATGATTATCACGCTGTGGTCTGAAGGTGCAAAATCTCCCTGGTCTCCGGATTTTTCCACTCAACCACTTCCGGCCAAGGTCGTGGGACAAGTGAATGCCGACGCCAGGGCAGGGGCTGGATTATTCTACGACAAAGGTTGTCAATTTTGTCACTCGATCGAGGGACACGGAGGCCACAGAGGACCTGATTTAACGTATGTCGCTGATCGACTCACCTTGGATCAGATGACTATCCGAATTGCTAATGGTGGAAAAAATATGCCGCCTTTTGGCGAAAAACTCTCAGAGAAAGAGATGAACGCAATCCTCAGTTTTCTCCAGACACGTACTTCCGGAAAATAGTATTAATGAAGATTTAATTGGAAATTTTGACATTTCCCCGAACTTTCGCTTGATGGATTAGTCTCCAAATCGAATATTATTTCATTGGGATGATAGAAAAATGTTAATCGAATACCATATGAGTTGTTTTGTCTGGTCAGTGCACGAATAATTTATCCGCCATAATTTATCTTATAGTAAAATCTGGTCTAATCATCGGGATAATTTTCATAAGCATACATCCGCTGGTGGCTCAAGACCATTCCACTTCATTGGTCATTCCGCCAAAATCACACATCCCAATACGAAAAGCCACTGGAACGCATCTCTTTTTTGCAGTCGGTGCGCGGACAAGTGTCAAAAATCCACAGGGAGTCGCGCTGACAAAATTAAAATCTCAGGATGATCCGACCACCGAAAATGACGATGATGAGTTGACTGTGTACGGGGTGAATGCCGGTCATAATGAAATCATCTACAATACTTCACTCATTCACATCAAGATTTACCGTCCACACAAGAACGATCCCGGTTCTATGTTGCATCCCAGAGGAATAGCAGCAGATGCTGCCGGACGCGTATTTGTCGCCGACATGGGACATCGGAGAATTATTGAATTACGCAATGCAAAAGAAGGAACATCTCTGGAACTTCAACAATCCGGTAGACCAACTGATTCCACATTTGCTCCGTTCGACGTGGCACTGGCAGCAGACAGCAGCGTTTTCGTCAGTGACAGTGCTGGTTCAAAGATTTGGCGATGGTATCCGAACCAACATCGCTGGGAAATAGTTGCGGACAGCATACCGACACCGTTGGGAATTGTGGCGTACGACAAAATAGATCGCTGGACTGGATATAAAAAATCTGAGATTGGGGTTGTTGCCAGAGATGGGAGAGAAGTTCGCATCCTCGATTATGCAGGAAAATTGGTTGCACGGTATCAGCCGGATGATTCTCTCTCAAAATTTCGTTATATTGCCGCCGATTATTATAATAATTACTATGTTACTGACTCGGGGAATAATCGGGTGGTCAAGATTGATCGTAACGGAAAATTTGTGGACAGTATCGGGAAAAAAGGAAAAGACGACTACGAATTTCTTGATCCGCAGGGCATCGCCATCTGGAAACGTTTTGGCCAAGTTTGCATTGCCGAATCATATGCAGCGCAATACTATTTTATCGGTACTGATATTTTACGTCCATCTATCACAAGATCAGATTACATAATGCACCTGCAATTTTATCTGACGGAACGTGCAAAAGTAACCATCATTAGACTCTCAACAAATGCAATGCACCCTGATACTCTCACGAAGCAACGACTAATGCCGCAAGGCAGCCGACAATTCACGTATCCTATTCCGCAGGATTTAAAGGCCGGACAATATACATTTCAGATCGATGCCACTCCATATTATTCATCCACAAAATATTTTACAGCATCACGACAAATATCATGGAACTACCAGCCCGTTTCCGCTGGAGGCCAACAAAATGAGGAGCATAATGACTGAACCTGAAGTAACACTTGAACTTGCCAAAGAGCACGGGCTCACTGAAGAAGAATACAATGAAGTGATTAAAATTCTCGGTCGAACGCCAAATTATACTGAGCTGGGAATTTTTTCGGTGATGTGGAGTGAACACTGTAGCTACAAAAACTCTATTGCGGTCTTAAAAGAATTGCCCAGAGAAGGTGAACACTTACTTGCCGAAGCTGGTGAGGAAAATGCCGGATTAGTCGATATTGGCGACGGATTAGCAGTCGCATTTAAAATTGAAAGCCATAATCACCCGTCGGCAATTGAACCGTACCAGGGCGCCGCTACTGGTGTCGGTGGAATCCTTCGCGACATCTTCACGATGGGCGCGAGACCAATTGCCTCATTGAATTCGCTGCGGTTTGGTCCGTTAACGGATGAGCATAATCGCTATCTATTCAAAAATGTCGTCAAAGGGATTGGCGATTATGGAAATTCGGTCGGCGTGCCAACCGTCGCCGGGGAAGTCGTTTTTGATCCGGCATATTCGGGAAATCCGCTGGTCAACGCTATGACCGTTGGCATTGTCAAACACGACCGGACTGTGAGTGCAATCTCTGAAGGTGAAGGCAATTCAGTCATGATTGTCGGCTCTGCCACTGGCCGGGACGGAATTCACGGTGCGACATTTGCCTCAGAAGAATTATCGGAAGAATCGGAAGAACGGAGACCTGCAGTGCAAGTCGGCGATCCGTTTGCTGAGAAATCAGTTATGGAGGCCACGCTGGAACTGGCGCGAAAGCCTTATATCGTTGGAATTCAGGATATGGGAGCGGCAGGAATTACGTGTTGCTCATCAGAAATGTCGGCAAAAACCCGTTCAGGGATGGATCTCATCCTTGATAAGGTACCTCAGCGTGAAAAAGGAATGTCTGCCTATGAGATAATGCTCTCCGAGTCGCAAGAGCGGATGATGGTCGTGGTGAAAAAAGGATATGAATCAGAAGTCAAAGCAGTTTGTGATAAATGGGATTTGCTGTGTGAAACTGTTGGAACGGTCAACAATTCCGGAAATATTACATTGACACATAACGGCGAGCAGGTGGGAGAAGTCCCGGCCTGGAATTTAGTTCTTGGTGGTGGCGCTCCGGTGTATCACCGGGAGGCGACGAGACCAAAATATCTTGATGACATTTCGCCCTATAATGTCGAAGATTATGACGAGCCAAACGACTATAATATTGTGTTCCGAAAAATGATTAGTCATCCGAATATTGCCAGCAAACGATGGGTTTATGAACAGTATGACCATACGGTGCGCTCCAACACTGTTGAAGGACCTGGTGGTGACGCAGCGGTTGTCCGGATTAAAGGAACGAATCGCGCGCTGGCGATGTCCGTGGATGGCAATGGCAAATATACCTATCTGAATCCACGAAAAGGTGGGACGATTGCAGTTGCTGAATCTGCACGAAATGTGGCGTGTACAGGCGCCAAACCGGTTGCCATCACCAATTGCCTGAATTTTGGCAACCCGTATGATCCGGAAAATTATTACCAATTCAGGGAAGCAGTTGCCGGAATGGGCAGTGCATGTGAAATTTTGGGCACTCCAGTTACCGGTGGCAATGTGAGTTTTTATAACGAAAGCCCGGAAACCGCAGTGTATCCAACGCCGGTCATCGGAATGATTGGGTTAATTGAAGATATCAATAAAGTGATGACGCCGTACTTTAAAAAGAAGAACGATTTTATTGTAATTATGGGAACGCTGAAAGGCGATCTCGGCGGCAGCACATATCTGCAGGCAAATTACGATGTCATTGCAGGTGATGCACCGGATATTGACCTGGATTTTGAACAGCGGGTTCAGGAAGCCCTGATTGAAGCCATTAACCGGGAACTGTTGCACTCGGCCCACGATGTTTCTGATGGTGGTTTAGCCGTAACCATTGCAGAGAGCTGCATTGGAAATCCGGAAGGTCCGATGGGCGCTGATATTCACGTGCATCGCAAACTCCGGGACGATGAACTGATGTTCAGCGAAAATCAATCGCTTGTGGTGGTGAGTGTCGCTGAAGATAATTTATTAGAGATCGAACGCATTGCCTCGCAATTTAGCGTCCCATGTACCACCATTGGACGTGTCCGGGGCGATCGCTATATTTTTAACGAGAAGATTGACGTTGCCGTGGAAGATGTGAAGCGGTGGTACGAGGAACCACTTCCCATGGCAATGGAACAACCAGTAATAACAAAGCAGGAGGAAGTAGTATGAATCCACACATCCAGTTGCGGAATAACGGGGACATCAGGCAATATCCTGTCAATTCCATCTACTGTGTGGGACGGAATTATCTTGAACACGCGCAGGAAATGCAGAGTAAGTTACCAGCCGCACCGATCATATTTCTCAAACCCAATTCGGCCGTTGTCACCAGTGAGACTTCACTGGTATTTCCCAAAGAAAAAGGGCAAGTGCATCACGAAGTTGAGTTGGTAGTACGAATTAGCCAGGACGGGCGTCGCATAGATAAGCGTGAAGCATGGAACTATGTTGATTCATATTGTGTCGGAATCGATTTTACGCTCAGGGATTTGCAGAGTGATCTGAAATCCAAGAGTCTGCCGTGGTTGCTCTCCAAAGGATTCGACCAGAGTGCAGCCGTAACCGAATTCCAGCCCATCGAAAGCCCGGAGACATTTGAATCTCTGGAATTTTACCTGGAAAAAAACGGGAAATTAAAGCAAGATGGCCATTCCAATGAAATGGTGTTCGACGTGCCGACGCTCCTTGCGTTCCTTTCCAGAACCATCACACTCCGGGAAGGTGATTTAATTTATACAGGTACGCCTTCTGGCGTTGGTCCGGTGCGCAGCGGAGACGAGGTGACAATCGGAATTAAAGGCCAGGAAACCGCGACATTTACCATCGGTTAAACCGGTTGATGCTTCGAAAGTTTTCTTTTGCGCTCTGTCTTGGCATAACATTGAGCGGATTTATTCATACGCTGTCGGCACAGGATTCAGGACAGCACGAGTGGACAAAGATTCGCGTTATCGATGCTGATAGTGCGCAAGCCATTGCGCAGGCACTGGCAGAGTTGCAATATCCGCAGCTAAATTCCAAAGATTCGATTTGCGTTGCAGAGTACATTGATGAGCATCCAGTGACACTCATTTGGTACTTCGCCAGCTGGTGTTGGAATTGTAATCAGGAAGCACCCGTGCTTCACAGATTATATCAAAAATATCATTCCAATGGATTTCAGGTCCTTGGGATTGGCGTTTATTCGCCTGAGGAAAAGTTGAAGGAGTTTCAAACCACGTATGATTTGGAATTTCCAATAGTTGTGGGTCCAAGCACGGTTAAAGAAAAAGCCTCGCGACAATTAACATATCATTACCGGTTCAGGAAAGCAGTCGGTGATTCACGCACTTGGGGAACACCATTTAGCGTCTTTATACTCAACGGAAACCTCTCGGATATCAAGGTTGCCGCCGGAGAATTTACGGAGAAAGATCTCAATACCTTGCTTAAAAATCATCTTCAGCCAGAGAACTAATGTTATGAAAGGCACAATGCTATGAAAATCGCAATAGGTTCTGATCACGCTGGATATCGGTATAAACAGCGCATCATAATGCATCTCCGGGAACAAGGGCACGAGGTGAAGGACTTTGGTACTGAATCTGAAGAGTCGGTAGATTATCCCAAGTATATTCGTCCGGTGGCGGAAGCCGTGGCCAAAGGTGAGCACGATCGTGGGATTGTTTTAGGTGGTTCTGGGAATGGTGAAGCAATTGTAGCCAATAAAGTGAAAGGGGTTCGGTGTTCGTTATGCTGGGATCTGGTTTCAGCAGAATTTGCGCGTAAGCATAATAATGCCAATGTCTTATCGCTGGGACAACGGATGATCAGTCTGGAGAACGCCTTATGGATTACCGATCTGTGGCTGCGGACTGCCTTTGAAGGTGGCAGACATCAGCGCAGGATTGAGCAGATCACAGCAATGGAGCAATAGTGGAAAATCATCACGCATTAAAAACAAAACTGGAGATTGCCAAAAATTGGTTGCCTCGATATACCGGGACAAAAATTGACGATTTTGGCGACTACATTTTGCTCACAAACTTTCAGGATTATCTCGAGAAGTTTGCCGATCAGTTTGGCTGTGATATCAAAGGTATTGGCCGGCCTATGCAAACAGCGACGAATTCTGCCGGACTCTCTATTATCAATTACGGCATGGGATCGGCAAATGCAGCGACAATTATGGATTTACTGATTGCCAGAGAACCAAAAGGCGTGTTGTTTCTTGGTAAATGCGGAGGATTGAAACATTCTACGGAAATCGGACATTTTATTTTACCCATCGCTGCAATCCGCGGCGAAGGGACTAGCCACGATTACATGCCCGAGGAAGTCCCGGCGCTTCCATCCTTTAAATTGCACAAATTTGTTTCAGAAAAAATCACCGCGCATCAAATGGATTATCGCACCGGCGTTGTCTACACAACGAATCGTCGTCTCTGGGAATGGGATACTCAATTTAAGGAATACCTGCGGAGACTCTCTGCTATTGGCATCGACATGGAAACAGCCACGCTGTTTGTAGTCGGTCACGTGAATGAGATTTCGCGTGGTGCATTGTTGCTCGTTTCCGATCTTCCATTGACCGCAGAAGGGATTAAAACCGAAGAATCAGATATGCTGGTGACCCAGAAATATTCAGATCTTCATCTGCAAATTGGCATCGAGGCGATGACTGAGATTGAGGAAATGGGCGAGCAGATCAAACATTTCAGATATTAAAAGCAGTGTTCGTGTGTTCGAGTGTTTCCCGGAAGGGATTCCTGCCGGAAGAAGTGTTAGTGAAATCATTCTCTTAATCCTAATCTTAATCTTACTCTGGAGAAACATGGAAATAAGGGAATACGGAAATATGGTATCAGTAATCAGTAATCAGTGATCAGTGATCAGTCAACAGTCAACAGTGTTCCGACACAATAGAGTAACCGATTACAACTAACAACAAACCACGAACAGCAAGCAGTGTTCAAGTGTTCGAGTGTTCGAGTGTTTCCCGGATGAGACTCCTCCCGGAGCGAGTGTTCAAGTTACTCTTACTCTTACTCCTAATCTTACTCTGGAGAAATTCGGAAAGAGCGAATGTTCTCTGGAGTGCGCTAACCGCGTTAGCGCCTTGCATCAACACGGTTGATGCACTCCAAAAAAAAACAGGTCGAACTTTTTTCCTTAATCTTTCATCCTTAATCTTTCATCTTTTGATTTCCGGTGTTTTTAATTGGTTTTAGGCTTGGTGTACACCAAATGATAGATCGGATGATCTTTATTACGTGCCTTGCGCTCGAACAAAGTGCGTTGAGTGGCAATTTCGTCTGAAACTTCTTCCTGGAAAACTTTGCCGGAGAGTTTCTTCAGAAATGGCGCGGAGAGCTCCATCCATTTTTGCGCATCTGACCAGACTTCAATTTCTCCGCCGGGTTTCAAAACCTTATCATAGAGATGATATGTTTTTTCGCGTAACAAGCGCCGTTTGCGATGCCGGGATTTGGGCCACGGATCCGGATACAGGATAAATATTTTATCCAGCGATACATCGGGCAGAACCTGCTCCATCAGGTCGTTTGCATTTTGATTCAGGATCAGAACATTGGACAAATTTTGGTTCTCTGCTTGTTTCGCAGCGCTGACGGCAAAAAATGAGACAATCTCGATCCCAATGTAATTACCATCAGGATCCTGGCGCGCCTGCCGGACCAGAAAATCACCGTGTCCACAGCCAATCTCGAGATATAACGGTTTCACCCCGAGGTATTCTGGCTGTAACAATTCACCGACATCGTGTAATGGACGCAAGTTTCGCGACCAGCCGTGCGGATGTTTGGGGCGATAAGTGTTTTCTAACTGCTCGATGGATTCAAGTTGTAACAGAGGTTGTTTCTCAAAGTGAAATTGTGAATTCATGAGTTCATTCTAAAAAGTATTGAGCAAATATCATTATATTAAATTAATAAGAATTCAGGCTATATTAGAAATATTCTATCGTAATATTGCAATAATTCCTTATTAATCATTTACCATTAGCGTTTATTTGCGTTCATTCGCGGTTTTTATATAAGACTCATTCATATAAAAAAATTTAAAAAAGTTCGCGTTTGCTTCCAACCAACATGTTCCAGAATCCATTAATGCAAGTAAACAGACTTGAATTGTTTGGGAGTATATTCGATATTTACTCACCTTTATAGAACTTCTCAGGATAACCGGTTTACAAAAAACGTTTAATTTTCATTAACGCCAGGTGTCATTATGAAGAATATCCGCTTCCGTCTGCGAATAAAAAGTATCTTTCACATCTTGTTGATTGGTTTGCTTGCCATCCCTTTCGCGCTCTTCGCCGATACCACAGATGTGGTAACACCGGTTGGACCGGGAGTCGTTCATCACGATATTAAGATTCCAGATGTTCCATACTCTATTGATATTCTGGAAATTGACTGGCCCAACGAGTGGCTCTCTCTGGAAGCGGCTATAGCAAACGACACCATTAATAACAAGCAACTCGAACGCACCACAAGTATTGCAGCGGAACACGATAGCCTAGGACATCTTGTTATCGGGGCAACGAACGGAGATTTTTTCAATATCAGCACTACAGGAATTCCTATCAACATTCATATCCAAAACTCACAAATTGCAGTGAATCCTATCAACCGCCCAGCCATTGGAATATCAGAATCTGGCAAATTTAAATTGACCGCGTTCTCGGTGAATTCTCTGGTAAAAGCAGCCAATGATTCAATCCATGCCATCGCTGGGTTTAACACAGCACGCGGGACAAACCAGTTAATTTTCTATAACCAGTATCAGGGACCATCAACGCTGACAAACGAGTGGGGCACTGAAGTGCTTTTGCGTCCGGTTGATGATTGGGTAGTCAATGATTCTATGCGTTTCGTTGTTGAGGATAAGGTAAGCGGTGTTGGAGATATGCATTTTTCCAGAGATATGGCTGTCCTCTCCGGCCATGGAAGTTCGCAGACTTTTCTCGACACAAACATTGCTATTGATGATACTCTCACCTTGCGACTGGGAATCATGCCTGATATCGGACATATGACCCAAGCAATTGGTGGAGGACCGATGCTTCTGGAAAATGGTGTGAATGTGGCAACAGGTACTGATCAACATCCCAGGACGGGATTTGGCTTTAACGCAGACACCTCTAAGGTCTTTATGATCACCATTGATGGGAGACAACCGGGATACGCCACTGGTATGACCTTGCCACAGATGGCTTCGTTTATGAAAAATTATCTTGGCGCTTCAGATGCTATCAATCTGGATGGCGGTGGTTCAACCACAATGGTTGTCCGCGGATCAATCGTAAATTCACCATCAGATCCTGCAGGTGAACGATTGGTCGGTAATGCGTTACTTTTGGTTTCTTCTGCACCGCTCGATACTGTGTCCAGAATAGAAATATCTCCGAAGCAAAGCATCCTCTATGGAGGAGTTGAATCAGAACCGCCCGGAGCAGAAAAAACTATGCCGCTTCGCCTGCTGAATGGAGATATCCAACAATTCCGGGTCAAGGGTTGGGATCAATATTATAATCCGCTGCCGCACGATTCGATTCAGCCAACTTTCTATGCTGATGAGCGCATTGGCAGCATAAATGCCGATGGACTTTTTACCGCCTCAGCGATGCATGACAGCGGTTATGTTTGGGTGGAATCTTCAAACGGTATAGCGGATTCTGCTTTCATCATTGTTAACACGTTAAGCCGTTTAACAATATATCCCAAAGAAGTCGTCACAGATTCAGGAAGCACGGTTACCCTGACACTGCTTGGCACAGATACCGGAGGTTTTCCAGTGTTGATATCCGGTAATGATGCCGTGAGTTGGGGCATTGATGGGAATGCCGGAAATATCACGGAAATTAATCCGGGACAAGTCGAATTTACCGCAAATACATCAAATGGTACTGGTCAGATTTCGGCATCTCTGGGAAATGTAACAGGTACCACAAACATAACGATTGGCGATACCGCCACAGCACTGCTGGATGATTTTACCAATCTATTGCCGTACACGGTCGAAACGCAGTGGTTGGATGAGGACAGTAGCGCCACCACGCTCACTCAGGATCAGGTGCAGTCGGAACCATCTGCGTTTATGGTACGCTACTTATATAATTTTTATCCGCGAGTTCCATCACTGGTACATTTTTACAGAGATTTTCAGATTCCGGGACGACCAGAATCGCTCTTGCTCTCATTGTACAACAATTCAGATGGGACCCATTTTCTCAGTGTTGATTTCGACGATCAGACCGGCGGAAAATTTTCAATATTGTCCACAGATAGTCTCAATCCCAGCGATACCTGGAAGCAATTGGAAATGCCACTGACTGCTGCAGTCCCTGAAGGTGACGATACCGCAATTGACTATCCGATTACATTAATAAGTATCACACTGCATCTGAAATACCCCGTTGAAGACGGAGGAACTTACTACAGGGGAACGGTCTATCTCGACGATTTTGCCGCCCGGTACGGAATCTCAACCGCGACATTTGATGATCCGACTCATTTACCTGACAATTATACCTTGTCCCAGAATTACCCGAATCCGTTTAATCCGGTGACAACGATCAGTTATAGACTGCCCAGAAAAAGCGAAGTGAACCTAAGTATCTACAACGCGCGCGGTGAAGTTGTACAGCATCTTCTCGATTCCAGGCAGGATGCAGGCGCTTATACGGTGACCTGGGACGCCTCGCAGGTCAGCTCAGGAATTTATTTCTATCGACTACAAACGCAGGAATTCACTGATGTAAAAAAATGTGTAGTCTTGAAATAAGGTTATCGTAATTTTTTCAAAAGATGTATGCTTTAGGCTTTCACTATAACTCACCATACTCTCAAAATATCACCTTAATTCTCCTTAAATTTTCGGGTGAGGATTGAAGCAAATATCATTATGACAGTTGTCATAATAAAGGTGACCTGATACCCCAGAAACTGAATAAATACTCCGCCGAGTACGGGAAGAAGCACTACGGAAAAGTTCAGAGTCCCGTTTATACCAAGATAAATTGTCCGTTGGTCTTCTGGTGCTAAATCCAGGAGGTATGGTTCAAAGCCAACCCGCCTTCCGCTGATCACAAAACCTATAAACAGGAAGACGATTCCAAAATAATCCGGGCCAAGTGGTTGCAGGAGTAAAGCTAAAATCGGTATTAACCCTCCAATGGCAACACATTGGCGCACCACATGGTCTGAGCTTTTCCTCTGCGAAATCAATCCCCAGTATACATTGGAAAGAATTGTTCCTGCAATCTGCCACAACAAATATTTTCCTACATACTCAGCGCCGACCTGGAATGTATCTTTGGCATAAACCATATAGAACGGTAACATCATCAGGCTGAAACTTGCCATATTCTCCACAACTAAAAACCAGAAGAATGAATTATCCTTTTGGATAATTGACGGCACTCGCCTGAGAAACTGACGAAATGAGTCCTTCGATTCCTGTAATTGGTTTGTAAGCGGTTCGCGGATAAACCAAAAAGCGATTGAGGCAATGACTAATCCTGCAAATCCTACCAACAAAGTAATGGCGTAGTTGTTCGGAAAATGGAGTGATTTCAGACTGAAGACTTTTGCAACCAGTCCTCCGCCGAGTAGCCCGGCGAAACCTGCAATAAATTGTTTAGTAGCATATAATTTTCCCCGATTTCCTTTCGGGACGAGTTTTCCAATGATATCGCCGTAGGAGAGACCTGCAAAGCCTCCGCTGAAAGAAAAAAGAAAGATCCAGAAAAACAGGCTTGCAATAACCAACACTGGCGAATTCGATGCAAAGAGATAAATAAAAACCGCCATCCCGAAAAACGCCAGGCTGCGAAGATAAATTCCCAGCAGAAGAAATTTCTTCTTCCGGCGCACGGAATGCAGCCAGTGTCCCAGGAAAATATTGAAGATAAAAGGGACACCCAGCATAATAGAATACAATAGGCCAAAGATGATTTTCGAGTGTGTGAGCTGCGACACAAGCGCTGGGAAAATCGTATTCAGATCCAACATGGATTTGGTTATTGCCAGAAAAAATCCGTGCCACAGAAAGATTGTATAGACTGATTTTATTGAGTTGTGGGAGCTGTCTGTATACATAGTATCAGCGCTTTGTTTTTCCATAGAATACAACTTTCCTCTGTTAAATAGAGTGATTAGCGAAGCAAACGTTTCATATCAATTTTCAGTGGGAAAAGACAGTGTTGAATAATGCTGGAAAATCAACTCTGAATTAATTTAATTGCTACATGGCTTTTAATAGCGGAAATTCTTTGCAGAATGGTCAATATGAACTGTGGGAATTTATCCTCCCTGCGACATGCTGAATTTGTAATGTGATGAAACTTACTCTGAGTACATTTTTGTTTAAGCAGCATTTTATTGTGGCGATACTGATCGGTTTTGCTTTCCTCAATTCAAATACCCTCCGGGCTGAAACATCTGCTGGCAATGTCGTTTACGTCAAATCGGAAGTGCTGAATTTACGCAGCGCTCCCTCCAGAAATTCTGATATCCTGGGAAAACTGGTCGCAGGGGAAAAATTACATATTTACAATTCTGAAAACGGGTGGTTGAATGTGCAGGTGAATGGCTTGCAAGGGTGGGTAACAGACAAGTATATCACCGAAGGGGAGCCCGCGATAATACTAAAACCGGCGTTGTTAACACAGAATATTGTTGCCAGTACTTCGGCAAAAACAGTCAGTGTCAATGAAGGAATTCCCGCCACAATAATTTATACTCGCGGCTCTCGGGCTTTTGTAAATGTCTCTGACTCCCTTATGGGCTGGATTGATACCAATGCCCTCGAACAGGGAGAAACTGTCGCTACACCGTACTGGGTTAACTCTCAGACCTTGAATGTGCGGTCATCGCCGGGGACATACACCCAAGTGATTGGAAGTTTAACCTACGGGGATAAAATCCGGGCGATTAAAGAGCAAAATCGATGGATAAAAATTCGGTTTAATCATACCGAAGGTTGGGTTTTTAAATCTTTGCTCTCTCCAAAGCCTCTCCGTAAATCACAATCGACGGCTTCAGTTACCTCCAGTGACCGCCGAAGAAAACGATATGTTGAAGCCCATCCGGATTTACCGGATATCATTGCACAAACAATTCTCAACGGTGGATACCGGATTGGTATGAGCAGAGAACAGGTAGAAGCGAGTTTGGGTGAACCGGATGAAATCCACCAAATGCAAGATAGTACGATGGTTGGAATGGTGCGATGGCTCTATTATCGTGGTGACACAATCTTGTCGTTGAACCTGCAGAATGGCTATCTCTTTACCAGCACAAAGGATTTTCAGTAACAACTCTTCCTCGATTTCCGATTTCTGGACAGCCCGGTACAATTTCTGCTTTTCATTACAGCGCGAATATTCTATAATGACGCCGATTTACGGAAAGACACTGAATTGAGATTACACGAGCGCTTATGAAACGATTGATTAAAAAAATTCTGATTTTAGCAGCGATTGGACTCCTTCCCATCTTAGTGAACGCTAAATCTTACTTAACGCCATTGTTGAATGTCTCTGCCGATTCACTGAACGATGTGTTTGTCGTGGATAAGGCACAGCAACAACTCTATATCGTTAAAAGTAACGGCCCGGCGAATCAGGAAATTGTCCGACATTATCGTATTACGACAGGGCAGGCAAAGGGTGAGAAAGAGCGCGAGGGAGACCTGCGCACACCGGAAGGCGTGTATTTTATCGTAAACAGCATCCCTGGAAATAAATTGCCAAAGAAATACGGTCCGGTCGCCTATGTTTTGAATTATCCTAATACCGTCGATCGCATTTTTCGCAGAACCGGGTCCAATATCTGGTTGCACGGAAGGGATGTGGCTATTCAGGATTATCAGACCGAAGGTTGTATTTCTATGGATAATGACAGCCTGATACGATTAAAGGATCTCATACAGGTCTCCGGAACGCCCATAATTATTCTGGACAGCCTGCAAATATTAGATGATCAAGGATACAATCAATCCCTAGCACAATGGAAAAATCAAATTGAAACCTGGCGCAATGCCTGGGAGTCTGGTGATACTGCGACTTATTTTCACTCCTATTCACCTCGATTTCAGGATGGGGTCGGCCAAAATTATACACAATTTACTCGCCACAAGGCCTATCTGGAAAAAGTGTATTCGTGGAAGAAAGTCTCAGTTAGTGACATTGTCGTCTATACCTCTGACAGTCAAACCATTGTTTCGTTCGACCAGAGATATTACTGTCCAACCTTCTACGGTGAGGGCCGGAAAAACCTGTATTATGTCTTGGAAAATGGCCAGTGGAAAATCATAGCAGAGGAGTACCAGCGGAGTAATCCAAATCTGCGCAGGGAAGATTTTCTGCGACCATTTGTTCAAAATTGGCAGGCGGATTGGGAAGCGGGAGATATTGAGCAATATATCGCTAATTACGATTCCAGTTTCGATGATGGTGAGCGGAATTTTGCGGAATACAAGGAATACAAGTCAGATATCTTTACCCGCACGCCGAAAATCAAAGTCGATATTTCTGACTTGCGCTACAGTAACATTGGACCAATGGAATGGCAAATAACATTTACCCAGGACTACCGTGCCGAAAATTATCATGATTTTGGGCAGAAAACATTGCAAGTGCGCGGTTATCCTGACAATCTGAAAATCTATAACGAATCATGGACACCGATCAAATCCCGTGCTGAAAATTAAAACACTCCTGATCATTTTGGCGACTCTAGCCGCCGGCGAGGTTTTACTCGGCGTGGCTGGATATGTAACACTTTCTGATGCCAGTCCGGTAAAGCCAGAAGGGGCAAACGTCGAGGCAATGAATCCGGTTAAAAATCATCCCATTGCAATGGGCGAATGGTACAATCGGATCGAACAGTGGCGCCTGGCGAGAGAGAATGGAGATACCAGCGCAACGTTTGCATACTATACATCCGATTTCCGCAATACCAACGGAGAGACTTTTCACGATCTCAAGGAAGAAGTGGAAGCACACTTAAATCGCTATGATTGGCGAAAAATCACTTTGGACAGTATTCGGTTAGCGGCGCAAGATCAAGATCGTGTACTGACATTTCGGGAACAATACTACTGCTCCGGTTTTTACCTGAATCAAATGAAAACACTCTGGTTTACAAAACGAGACTCAGTTTGGAAAATCGTTGCTGAAGCAGATTCAAATATAGTCGCTCCCCGATATCCCGATCAATTTATTCCACGGTTTGTCTTTCGATGGCGCAACGCGTGGGAATCGACTGATTTTCAACGCTATATCAATTATTATGATTCGAGCTTTCAGACCGGAGCTTACTCATTTGAAAGTTGGGTTGCGCATAAAAAACAACTGTTCGAGCAAGCAGAGAATATCCGGGTTGATGTATCCGATTTCCAGTTCACCAATTTAGCTCCTGAAGTGTGGAAAGTCGCTTTTGTCCAACGTTACATTTCTCAGAGCCACGAAGACTGGGGACAAAAGGTGTTAAAAATCCAGGGACAGCCGGATAATTTTAAAATTACGCACGAAACTTGGGTACCTCTGCAGGCATATGCACAATAAACTTATTTATCTCATTTTATCCATTTTTATAATAGCCGTACAGGTTGAAGCACAGGGAATACAGCGTCCATCAAGAAACCATAAAGTCTATTTCGAAAACACGCCCAACGAATTAAATGTCTATAAACTCTATGGTCGTAAGGACGGGAAGACAGTTTTTATCCTTGGAGGAATTCAGGGAGACGAACCGGGCGGATTTCTGTCGGCTGATCTCTATCCCAATCTGGTGTTGGAAAAAGGAAACCTTATCGTAATTCCCCGGGCAAATTTTCATTCTATTATTTTGAACAGCCGGGGAGTCAACGGTGATATGAATCGCCGGTTTGATGATGAGCCACCAAAAGATATTGATGACCGGATTGTGAAAATCATCAAGCAACAAATGTCCGAATCGGATTTATTCCTGAACTTACACGATGGCTGGGGATATTATCGGAACAAGTATATCGATAAAAATCATAGTCCCTATCGATTCGGGCAGTCAGTGATTGCTGACATTGGCGAGTACGTAACAGCACGCGGCGATACACTAAAATTGGCATCCATGGGTAAAAGTGTCGTCGAAACCATTAATAATAAAATCGAAGATCCATCCCTGCATTTTCACTTTATGAATACAGAGTCCTTTGATCCCAAAACTGATTTCCCAGGGATGAAAAAATCGGCGACTTATTTTGCACTCACTAATTATGGAATTCCGGCATTTGGCATCGAATCATCAAAGAATCTTCCATCTGTGGAAGAGAAGATACGTTTTCATAATTATGCCATAAACGCCTTTTTGAAATTGATGGGAATCGAACCGGAGCATCCCGCAATTATTACCGAGCCGCCAAAATTCATCTACATGTTGCTCACAGTAAACGATGGTCGTCCTCAGCTGGTGGAGAGTGGACAGACGGTGCATCTTTCAGCAGGAGATGTAGTAAAAGTTGCCCATATTGAATCAAACTACGCCCGGGGATTGAGTTGCAATATTTTGGATCACGGTACCGCAAACGATATGAACAAATCTTATTCAATTACCAAACCAACATCGATTGTGGTTCGCAAAGATAATGATATCATCGGCGAAGTGTACCTTGCAGTGAAACACGTGAATTACGATTTGATGACTTACATTATCGAACGCGACGGTGAACGAGAAGCCATACTTTCGGATCAAACCTTGCAGGTAAAACGCGGGCAAAAAATACGCATTGTCGATGTACTGTTTGATGGGGTGAAAAGCTCAACTTTTCGAGTGAATCTGAAAGGTTACGTTCCACCGGGTGACTTAAACAGCGGGGAAGACCGCGGCTACGTGATTGATACGTCAACCATGCGCTGGCGAAAATATTCGCTGCACGGTGCGGGAGAAGTATATCCTATTGTTGTGAGTAAAGGAGATTTACAGGTTTCTCAGGCGTTTTTGTCGATTCAGTAAATGTCACCATTTAGATAAATTATTTTCGCAGATATTCCATAAATCAATCATCCACTGATATTCATTCTTTATTCCGCTGAAACTGCTGATGAAGTTCGTTTTCCGTGCCAGTAAAACGCCAGTCCCACTAAGATAAATGCAACCGTCCCTCCGATAATCTTTGCCTCAAAAACCCAGACATTTTCTACATTTTCCGGCGGGAGCAAACTGAGAATAATCGAAACCAGCGTGGCGCCAAACCCGGCGATAGCTGCCAGCCACAGGCCAAAATTGCCGCCGGGAATAATCAAACCCGGCGAGGGTTCTGAGGAACGTTCACGCTGCTTACGAAGGATTATAATGCTGATAAAAAGGTATAAATATGGTATAAAATAAATAATTAAGGTGGCGTCAAGTAAGACGATGTAAGCCTCTTCCACCGTTGATCCGATGACACTCATTAAGATAAAAATTGTCGAGAGAATTCCCTGGACGAGAATCGCGATATATGGCGTTCCCCATTTGGGGTGAACCTTGCCCATCGCTTTTGGAAGAAAATTATCAAGCCCAACCACGAAGGGAACACGGGCAGTTCCGGCAAGCCACGCACCCGCGCCACCAACCCCACCAACGGTGATACTGATTGCGATGACATTCAGGAGCCACGGCATTCCAAGTTTATCTCCAATAGAACCAATGGATTGTACCACACCAGAGATAATATCGATTTGATCGGTTTTGAATACGACCAGCATTGAGCCGGTTCCGAGGATGTAAATCCCAGTAATAATTATTCCAGAGATTATAATAGCGCGAGGGATAGTCCGTTGGGCATCTTTGATTTCATCTCCCATCACCGATGCTAATTCCAAACCCGCAAAGCCGAAACACATCGTCGCCCAGAATGAAATCGTGTTAAATGTGCTAAACTTTGGAATCATGTTAGAGAAACTAAAATCAGTGTTGCTGCCAAACTTAATCCCCGCAAGAATACCAAGAATTACCAAAACTGTCGCAGGAAACCAGTTCCCAACCGCACCCAGATTCTGGACCCATTTTCCGGTACGTAGTCCAATCATATTGAGTATAATTGCCAACCAGAGAATCCCAACACTAAAAATAGCATTGTAGTACGGATTGGCCTTTAAACCGATGGCTTCAGAACCAAAGATAAAGACGGCATTCCCGGCCAGGAAAAGAAGCAGCGACGGATAATAAATCAGATTGTTGACCCAATAACACCATCCGGACACAAAGCCGTGGAAGGGGCCAAATGCTTTTTTCGTCCAGATATACAAACCACCTTCCTGTGGATAGTGTGCACTCAGTTCCGCCACGGTCAATCCCTGGGGAATAAAAAAGAGGACGAGCGCCAAAATCCAGAGCATAATGGATTCCGGGCCGATTTGCGCCGCAGTAAGTAGCCAGCGCAAACCAACAATCGCGACTATATTCAGAAGGACAACATCCCAAAGTCCCATTGCTTTGGAAAGATGTGCTGTGGAATTGGTATTTGGATCAGGCATAGAGGGATCCTTCACGTTTTGCTTCGAGTTCTTCAACGATCGCAGCGTGTTCTTCTGCGGTTAATGGATATTTTGAGGCAACATAAGTGGCCACTAATAATATAAGTGCCGGTCCGAATGAAACAACTGCACGAATGGCCGAAATGGCAGATTCCGGTTGCTGTGCGTTTGCGATATATCCGGAAAATGATAGTGCATTTCCCAGCAGAAACAATCCGAGTCCGGTGGCGACTTTCCTGGTGAACGTGACGATGCCAAAATAAATGCCTTCGCGGCGTTCACCAGTCACTTGTTCGTCGATTTCCACAACATCTGCTGCTAACGCCATTGGAATGACATGAATTGCCGCTACTCCAATTCCCGACAGAATAGCGACAACGAAAATAGGTGTCGGGTTATGCGCGGGCACAAAAAACAGGGAAGACAATACGGCAGCCCAATAAACCATAGTCATCATGTATGTTTTCGGTTTGCCAAATTTATTGGAAAGCCACACGATAATCGGGAGACACATCGCCGAAGAGATAAACAATGCTCCCAGCACAGCAGGCAGCATTTCCTTGAGCTGTACAACGTAGGTAATGAAATATTCCATCGCTGCCGCAACGACATCCAGGGTCATCCAACTTAAAAGAAATACCAGCGCAGCGATGCGGAACACTCTGTTTTGCCACAACGTCTTAATGAAGGTTTTTGGCGATTTCATACGCTTTGGTGACGCCTGGAATTTTTCTCTTGTGCTCGCCACGGTAATCATCATTGGAATAACAACTAATGCAGAAAAGACCAACCCCATCACAAAATAGCCGGTCATGCGATCCGGTTGAGTGTTTCGGACTAATGGCGGTAATGCAGCGGCAACCAATCCGAATAAAATTGAAAACGCCATCCGGTAGCTAAACAGGCTGGTTCGTTCTTTATAATCCTGTGTAAGCTCTGCTGATAAGGCGTTATACGGAACTATTGCAATGGTTAAAGAAGTGCTATGCAAGACAAAAACAATCGCGTAATAGGCAAATTCTGTCCCCGGAGTGAGAAAATCCGGCTTAATCCAGAGCAGGACGAAGGTAATTGCGTAAGGGATTGAACCCCAGAACATATACAAGCGGCGCCGGCCAAATTTACTGTGGGTGCGATCACTGATTATTCCCATAGCCGGATCTGTGATGGCATCCCACACTTTACCGATAAGCAACACATATCCAGCCATCCGCGGATCAATGCCAACTGCATCGGTAAGAAAGAAAAGGAAAAAGAAACTGACGACAGTAAATCCGGTGGTTTGAGAAATATCGCCAATGCCGTAAGCCAGTTTTTTGCCCGCGCTGAGAGTTTTACCTGCCATAGTGTCCTCTATTTATTGGAAAAGAGTAGTTTATAGGTACGATGTTTTTGGTACACCTCGCCGCCTGCTCCTTCAATACTCCGCTGCATTAACCAATTTTCTTCACCAGTCCATGCACCGATGACCTCGCTATATTGGGGAAGATTGTTTTTGATGTGAGAGAGTCCCTTCGCGAAAATGGCGGCTTCCAAACCCATTCGCCGGAACTTTTTCACCGTGCCAAAAGCAATGACGCGCAGTCGGTTAATATCTTTTCTGTGCCAGAGAAATTTTAATTTCGCGAGCAAATTAAATTTACCATCAAGATAGCGGAATGCCTGGTTCACATCCGGGATTGTCAGGACAAAGGAAGCGGGTTTATTATCGACAAAAGCCAGCCACACACCTTCCGGAATTAAAATAGGTTTCAGTTCATTAATCATCTGCTGGACCGTTGTACTCGTCAGCGGGGTGAAGGTGTCGAAAAAATCTTCAATGTCCATCTCCTGCCACGCTTTATTATAAATAGTACGGATAATTTCAGCTTCTTCACTCAGATTCTTCAAATTCACCATTCGGATCTGAACATCATTTCTCCGGATGGCGCGGTTGGCAATGCGCTTTAGCCGTTCCGGAATTGGTGCTTCGAGATGGATTTTATACGAGAGTTGGTCGTGCTCCTTGACCATTCCGTATTGTTCGATCAAATCGATATAATATGGAGGATTGTAATTGATACCATAGGTTGGCGCTTCTTTAAAATTTTCGATAAGCAAACCCCACCAGCGATCTGTCTCTCCAAAATTGATTGGACCCCGCATGCCTTCAAGATCTTTGGACATTAACCAGTCACTTGCAGCCGAAAACAGTGCATCAGCAACACGCTGATCGTTGAAGCATTCGAAAAATCCAAAACCACCCAATTTCGGATTTGACTGGTAATCTTTGGCTGAATTCAGCATTGCCGCAATTCTGCCGGCTGGCTTTCCATCCCGAAACGCAATAAATTGCTCAGTCTGGCCTTTATGGTAAAACGAATTTTGATCCGGGTCAAAAACGGATTTGGTATCTTGAATTAAAGGAGGAATCCAGTTTGGATCATCCTGATAAATGTGCCAGGGGATTTTATAAAATAACGGATCATTTTCAGCGGTGACTTTTTGGACGGTAATATCAGCCATTAGATCGCTTTCACTTTACCAAACGAAAAGGTGTGCAGCAGATGAGCGGGATATTCCGCGATTTGCAGCTACAACCACTTTTTTCTGCGGAAATAAATTAACATCACGGCGCTGACGACGATCATCACTAACCAGACGATGGGATAACTCCAGCGCCATTCCAGTTCGGGCATATATTTAAAATTCATCCCATACACACCAGCGATAAAGGTGAGTGGAATGAACAGGGTGGCGATTATGGTTAACACTTTCATGACTTCGTTCATCCGGTTGCTCAGCGTGGAGAGGTAAAGATCAAGTAAACCGGATAGCAGGTCACGGTAGGTTTCTACGGTATCAATGACCTGGATAGTGTGGTCGTAAACATCCCGCAGGAAAATCAGTGTATTTTTGTCGAATACTTTTGATTCCCCACGGGAGAGTTGGCTTAACACCTCCCGGAGCGGCCAAATGGATTTCCGCAGATAAATCATCTCCTGCTTCAAACTGTGGATGCGGGCCATTGGCTCGTCTTCCCGATCCTGGAACAAATCCTCTTCGATCTCTGCAATCACATCGCCGTAATTTTCCAATGCGGTAAAATAATGATCAACGATTGCATCTATCAGGGCATACGTGAGGTAATCTGGTCCCATTTTCCGGATGCGTCCCTTTTCGTTGCGCAACCGTTCGCGAATGGGATCAAATACATCACCAGCTTGTTCTTGAAAAGAGATGACATAGTTCGATCCAACGATGACACTGAGTTGTTCATCCTGCGCCTGCTGAGTCTCCTCATCAAATTGTATCATCCGGAGCACGAGATAAAGATAATTCTCATAATCTTCCATTTTTGGGCGCTGCTGGGTGCTGAGAATATCCTCTAAAACCAGCGGATGAATATCGAACTCTTTACCAATGCGTTCGATGACACTGGTATCGTGCAAGCCGTCTATATTTATCCACGTGACCGTTGGAGATTCTTTGAATGGCAAGGCTTCCGTAACATCGGACAGCGTTTTTTCCTCAATCTGGGTGGTATCGTAATCGATGAGAGACAGGCGAACTTCTTCAAGTTTTTTTTCGCCGCTGTGGACTAAAGTACCGGGTGGAGAACCAGGTCTTTTTGCACTGCGACGTAATCGGAAAAGTCGACGGGCCACGCTCACCCTCCTAAATGTTGTATAGAAAAGGAATGAGAAATAATAAACTGATTAGCGTCCATAATCAAATTGATATTGTGTTAAATCCGGTTTGAAAGGCCGTTTCCGTTGAAGTTCATACGTATATATTACTTTTCCGAGATGTGCGAGGAACGGTAATCCTGTTTTGTCGTACGCATAGTCATCGTCATTGAGGATTCCGTTTGGATTCACACAAATAACTGCCGTCAGCAGAAATTCGACATTTTGCTTAAAATCCACGATATATGCATTGTCCATAAGAAAACCGTACGCACCACCAATTTTATTGAAAATGCGGATATTTTTCGGAATTGGCTGAGCCGAGTCTCCATACATAAAGAACTTGTTGGAACTTGGTGGTAATATTTCCGGATCGTACACCGGATCCTGACTCTCACCGGGATACATCGACATCTGCTTCCAAAGGAAGCGGTATTGATCTTTGGAAAGATGAAATCGTGATGAATCCGGGACATATTCGGGAAACATTATCGCTTTCAAAATTCCTTGTTCATCGGGAATAGAAATAAAATTTTTGTAAGTAAAATCCATTGGGTGAGAGATCAGTGAGTCTCCTTTCATATAACCTTCACCAATGCGAATCTTTTGCTTCCGCACCGAATACTGTCTGGTATTATATTGCGCATTTTGGTGATAAATTACCGAGTCGTGCTGGTAGAACGTCATTGGATTTGTGTGTCGGTTCTCTTCGAGTGTAAGCGAACGAGAAAGCCGGTGGATGATCCGAACTGATTGAAATCCCATTTGCCAGAGATGCTCATTGAAATATTGCTGACCGAGGAATTCGTACACACGGTTGAAGGCCTGATTATCACTCACTAAAAAGACCTTTTTAATAAAATGTCCAATGGATGGAAGTGAGTCTGTTTTCGTCCTATCGATGGAAAAAGTGGTTTGCCCGGCATATGCGCTGTCAATCCGAAGAGGCGTGGTGTGATCTAATCCCTGAATATTCAGAGCATTTAACTTCTCGAGCGCCAAAACAGCCGCTGGCATTTTTACAGTGCTCGCAGGATAAAAATACACACTGGTATCAACATGAAATGAGTAGGAGTGGAACGTGGGTCGATTTTGGCTATCCCGGTCAATTTGTGTGTAAAGGATTTGCACTTTGTATTCATCAGGATTATCGAGAATGGTTTTAAAATACCCAGGATGATTGCAGAGTATGTCTAGCAAAACGTTATTCTCTGCGAATAATTGATTGGTGGGAAGAAAATAGAAGCAGGAGATGAGCAACACCGAAATTCGAATGTAACGCAATGTATACTTCACCACTAATTCCCCGAGTTGTGATTAAAAGTGAAAATTAAATACTCTATAAAACATAATTAATTTTTGTGAGCCAAACTACATAAATCAGAGCTATGAATCTTGTATTCTGCGTTTTGATTTTGTATTATTGCTGCGATTACAGGGAATATAGGGTTTATCGGGGAGATTAGAATGTCAGAAGTTGTTCCACTTATAGATTATATGATCAATCAACATCGGGAAATTTTGTTAAGTTTGCGCCATATTGAAACGTTACGATCCAAGATGTACGAGAAAAACATCCAGTTTGACTCGGCGTTGTTCCGGGAAGATATCCTGAATCTTGACCGGCAACTTAAATTGCATAAAAAACTGGAAGAAGAGACCATTTTTCCATTGATGGCAACGTTTACCGGGTATGATGGTCCGGCTTCATTCGTGGAATTGGAGCATCAGCGCATCTGGGATTTGTTAGAAGAATTAAAGATGATTGTACGGGGTTCAGACGTAATGATGAACGATACTGCTTTTTTCGAATCCCTGACAGCACTGGATAATCTGCTCCATCTTCATATTGAAAAAGAGAATCAGGTGCTCTATCCACAAGTAGAAAAGTACCTGAAAAATCATTTTCATTCACAGGTAGTCAAAGATTTTCAGGATCGGTTTGCCGCAACAATTGGATAAAACCTTATCCAGCAAGTAAATCTCTGGGAAAATTTTTATAACTCATTTTACTTCGGGAGGACAGTCTGATCCTCTTGGGAATAGTCATTACATTGCTACAGTTCCCGCTGATTTGTATACTTAAAACGATTTATTTTCTCCGGAAACAAGAATTTTATATTTGACAGGAGTAACCTATGTCTAAACAAATAGTTGTTATCGGCGGTGACGCAGCAGGCATGACGTGTGCTAGCAAGGTCAAGCGTGAACATTCAGACTGGAAGGTGACGGTGTTAGAGCGAGGAGAACACGTATCATATGCTGCATGCGGTATTCCGTATTACGTCTCCGGAGTCGTGCCTGACCTTGATAATTTACAGATAATCACTCCTGACCAATTTCGGAAGAAACGAAATATAGATTTACGCATGGGTTGGGAAGCCGTGCAGATTTTACCAGATGAATATCAGGTCAAAGCGAAGAAATTGGATGGTGGCGAGGAAATCATCCTCGATTACGATCATCTGATGATAGCGACAGGCGCGAGCGCCGTTATTCCACCAATTGATGGTTCTGATCTTCACGGCGTGTTTACGGTCAGAAATTTGACTGATGCCCACAATATGCGCCATTGGATCACTGAGCATCGGCCAGAAAACGCTGTCATTGTCGGGGGAGGATACATCGGACTTGAAATGGCAGAAGCACTTGTCGAGAGAAACATAAAAGTCCAGGTAGTGGAAATGTTGTCGCAAGTGCTCTCTCCAATGGATGAACCTATTACTGATCGCGTGATGGAAGAGTTGAAAAAAAACGGCGTGCAGGTTCATTTGAAATCAAAAGTGGAACAATTGCACGGCAAGAATGGCGCTGTTACAGGTGTAATGGTTGCAGGGATGACTAACGAATTGCCCGCAGATATGGTGATACTTGGTAGCGGCATACGTCCAAATTCCGCTTTGGCCAAGGAGGCAGGACTTGAGGTCGGCAACAGTGGTGGAATACTTGTCGATGAACGGCAGCAAACTTCGCACAAAGATATTTTCGCAGGTGGTGATTGTGTAGAACAGAAGCACTTGGTTACCGGGGGACAAACTTATGTGCCGCTTGGACCAGCTGCAAACAAACACGGCCGGGTCGCGGGTATTAACATCTCTGGAGGAAAAGCCGTTTTTCCGGGTGTTGTTGGTACGGCAGTAATGAAAGTCTTTGATTTGACCATTTCGCGAACCGGTTTGATGGAATCTCAGGCGAGTGATAACGGTTTTGATTTCTTTAGCAATACGATCAAATCGAGGGAGCGGGCCGGGTATTATCCGAACTCCGGACAACTTATTATTCACGTCATAGCAGAGAAGAAAACCGGACGGCTACTCGGTGCTGAAATCTGTGGTGGAACTACGGCAGCGAAGCGTATTGATCCATTTGCGGTTGCATTGCATAACGAGATGACACTGGATGAAGTTGCGATGCTCGATTTGAGTTATGCACCGCCATATTCACCAGTGCTTGATCCTGTGGGAGTTGCGGCTCAGGTCGCCGTCGGAAAAATGAGTGCTAAATAGCCTTTTGATATTTTCATTTTCACGTTCTATCTTAAGGCATCTTTAAAAGGTCTGAACATTCTCACACGGCAGATGTAAAATATTAGTAAATTTCCGGATGATTCGGATAGAAAAAAGTGATATATTTAAGAATATGAATGAATTGTATACATCAGCAGCATTATCAAATAATCAGTATATCAACTGCTCAATTTTAAATGCAATATTCATTAGAAAGTTATTTTCATATTCTCCTCGCAATCAGGGAGAACTTAGGGGAGTTATTAACATCAAGCAAAACGGGACGGTGAAATGACACCAGAGCAATTTCTTACAATTGAACGCACAGCACGTCCAGACTTAGATGAAGACGGAGAGAAGACTGCGCAACTTTTTGATGAGACGGTTTCAAAATGGGGGCACGCGTGGCAGGATTACGGTACTTTCAGGCTGACAACGGGCAAACACGGTTTGGCTTTGCATTTTCAATTACCAACCGGACGACGACAAGTCGCCATTTTTTCGCTTCGGGCAGAACACGAGCACGGAAACTTTAATATTAAAGGTCCGGATGCCGATCGTGAACGCAGAAAACTGACGGATCTTGAACTCGAATTGCTCGATGAAATGTATGAACGGTGGAGAGGTCTGCCGGACAACGAAGGCCAGGGAACCAAAGCGATTACGCTTGATTTTGCCAACACAACCCATGAAGTGTTAGATAAATATCTTGAAGTCGCTACTGATACAGCCAAAGCGTGGCTGGAAGATAAATAACCAGTGCATTTCAAACCGGTAATCACAGTTGGTTACCGGTTTTTTCTTGTTTCTAATAATATCTCCAGAGAATAATGAGAATTATGCTTGCTCCGAAATCGTATGTTTTCTAACTTACCTAATATTAGAAAATGCGAATATACTAATATAAACTATGATTGATTATCAACACGAAGCAGAGATACTGAAAGCGCTGGCTAATCCCACCCGGTTGCAGATTGTTGACGCGATTAAGGACGGTGAAATCTGTGTGAAGTCGCTGGAAGAACTGACGGGAGTTAGTCAATCTTGCGTGAGCCAGCACCTGACGATTCTCAGAAATTTAGGCATCGTCCAGGCAATGCGCGACGGTAACCAGGTCTGTTACCGGTTGACTCATAAACTATCTGAGCGCATTTTACGATGCATTTATGAAGAAAACAGTATTGAAACCATTTAATACAAATTCGATGAGAGGAGAAGTAAATGGGAAAAAATACCACCGAACTGACTGATGATAACTTCGAGCAGGAAGTTTTACAGTCTGATGTCCCTGTCCTGGTGGATTTCTGGGCGGAATGGTGTGCACCTTGTCGCGCCATTGCTCCTGCAGTGGAAGAAATTGCGGATGAATACCAGGGGAAAGCCAAAGTCGGGAAATTGGACGTAGATAATAATCCAAAGGTCGCAGTTGAATATGGCATTCGCAGCATTCCGACTTTGTTGGTTTTTAAAGATGGCGAGATCGCTGACCAGATCATCGGTGCGGTGCCGAAAGCACAATTGGTCTCGAAACTTGAAGGCGCTATGAATTAATTCAGATTTCCAACCATACTGAATTGATTCGATTAAATCTGAATGGCGAAGTGGCTCAGTCTTGTCTCTTCGCCATTTTTAATTCAAAAGGGCGATAAGAATTACTCTGCAATTCAATTACATTCCTCAGAAGCCGTATAATTCAATGCATGCATTCAATCCTGGAGATTTCCTGTTTTGAAACCAACCAGGGAAAACGTGCAATGGGTCAATGACCAACTGGAACAGCTATATGGCCTTCGCAAACAAAAATCCAGGCCAGATCCATTGGAAGATCTCATCACCACAATTCTGTCACAAAATACAACCGACACGAACCGGGATCGAGCATACAAATCCCTGAAAGCGAAATATTCGACCTGGGAAGAAGTCTACCAGTCCGACCGCGAAGAACTCAAAGAAACTATTCGCGTCGCCGGTCTTGGGGAACAGAAGAGTAAAGCGATCAAAGCATCTTTGGAATGGTTAAACGAATTTCATGGATCACTGGATATGAATTGGGTCTGCCGCGAAGATCCACAGGAGATGATTACTCTATTTACTCAAATCAAGGGCATCGGAATTAAAACAATCAGTATTGTGCTGTGTTTTGCCTGTGGAAAAGACGTATTTCCGGTTGATACTCACGTAAACAGAGTATGCAAACGTTTAGGACTTTCTCCCGGGAAAGCAGCGCCGAACAGGACTTTCCGTATTATGGCAGACCTATTCCCGGAAGGAAAAAGTCGGTCATTGCACTTGAATATGATTACATTAGGCAGAGAAATCTGTAAAGCGCGTACACCCCGGTGTGACGAATGTGTCCTTCTTGAAAAATGTAACTTTGGCCAGAAAGAATACAAGAAACCTCTATGAACTCAGCATATAAAAAACTCTTAAAAATTGCCATCTATTTGCCAGGGCAAACGCGCCCGGAAATCCGGATGCAATACGGCGATTTTGAGGATTGGTTCGCCGCTAATCTGGTTCGCCAACGAGCGACTACCAGAACATTCGATGTGCGAAAGGGGCAGTTCCCTGATTTGGAATCGATTGACGCTATTATAATCACCGGATCAGCATCTTCTGTATGCACGGAGCCAGAACCGTGGGTTTCATCTTTGCAAAATCACCTGCAAACTGTCCTGCAGGAAGACGTGCCAACACTTGGGGTTTGCTTTGGTCATCAGGTGTTGGCAGCCGCGGCTGGAGCAACAGTTTCCCCACATCCAATAGGGCGTGAGATGGGTACTACATCTTTGCATTTGACTGACGAGGGAAAAACGCATCCGTTATTCCGTGGAATATCCGGGGATTTTCAAGCGCAGGAGACGCACGAGGATGTAGTCACTCAATTACCTGAAACTGGTGAAATCTCCGTGCTTGCAGAAAATGATCATAATCCATATCAGGCGCTGGCATACAGTCGTAAAGTATTCTCTGTGCAATTCCATCCCGAAATTTCTGCTCCCATTATGCGGGCGTATCTTAGTGGTTATGGAAAATCTTTGGTGCAGAAAAATGAAATGAAACAATCAGAACTGGATCAACTATTCCAGAATGTCAAAGAAACCAAAACCGGTGAAGTGTTATTGAAAAATTTTCTGGCGATTGTCAGAGAAGTATGAACATCTGTTTGATTGTTCTCATGAAATATAGCCAGAAAACATAGAACACCGGAATGCTGATACCGTTTGATCCGGTAAATACGCTTGATTTTACTTTAATTACAGGGTAATATTTTTAGCCTGTAAAGTTACTGCACGCATTATAAACAATTAATGTTTGCATACAATCCAGATGAATAAGCACTGATTGCTAGAGATAACTTTCAGAATTATTCAACCGAATTAACTCACTTCGAAATGGATACATAAATGTGGATTGACGCACTGAAATTACTTTTCAGTCTGAATAAACCGGTTTACCTCGTTTTGGCAAACGCCATCGAAGTCGCGGGATTTGCGATTATTATTGCTTTGGTAATCGGCATTCCACTGGGAGTTTTAGCCGGTTTCCACCGATTTCCTCTCCAGAGAGTTGTACTATTTCTGCTGCATCTCTGGTTATTCGTTCCAATGCTCGGTTTGGGCATATTTTTCTTTTATGTCAATCAGAGCAACTTCATTAGTCCAACTGGATATATTCTCTGGAGCGCTTTGTTGATTATTCCTTATTTCAGTAGTTTAATTGCCGATGTATTTTATACGGTTGACCCTGGCGCGAAAACTGACGCAGTTGCTTTGGGCGCAAATCGGTGGCAATTGTATAACGCATTTGTCAAAGAAAAATCAGTAGAACTATGGGGAGCCATTAGTGTCGGTGTTGCCCGAATTTTTGCTGAGGTCGGAGCCTTTTTCCTCGTGCTTGGCTATATGTTTAACCTCGGTTTTCCATCAAAACCCGTTTTTGTCCTGGAAGGCCCTCCGGCAAACCTGGCCGTTGCGTTAATGCTATTTGTCATCGGTGGAGTGGTCTATCTTGCCATTCACATCATTCAATTCAGCCAGGAACAATAAAATGGCCAATCTGATCGAAATTAAAGACATCCACCATCAGGTCAATCCAAAATTTTCCATTGACCTGGATCAACTGTTTTTTCAGGATGGCCCCATTTACGCGCTGACGGGTGAAAGTGGTGCGGGCAAATCAATGCTAATGAAAATTCTCGCATTGATCGAACCGCTATCGCACGGAACAATTACCGTGTTCGATCAACCGGCCAATTCCAAAAAAGAAAAACTCGCACTGAGACGGCGATTAGGATATCTCCCACAGGAACCGTACCTCTTTAAAGGCACCGTAGCTGAAAACATTGCAATGGGTTTGGAATTCCGGGGACAAAGTGAGGACGAAATTACTCCGCGTCTCACACGATTGCTGTCAGATTTTTCGCTAAAAGAATATGCAGATATTTCTATTGAACGTATTCCTGCCTCAGTCCGGCAATTAACCGCGATTGTGCGGACTTTAGCGCCACATCCGGAAATTCTTATGTTAGACGAGCCGATGTTGCACATCGACCATATTCAATATATGCACCTGGTTGATTATTTAAAAAATCTGAACTCAGAACACGGTGTCACGATCATTTTAAGCACGAAGTCCAAAGATGTGGTGCAGCGATTGGCCAATATTTCGATTAATATGCGCTATGGAAAAATTATCCGCATCCGGACGGGTGAACATCAAATAAAATCCGGCGACAGCGCTGGTTTGCGAGGCCTGTGACACCAGACAGAGATCATCCCTGGGATTTAACGCCTGCGGAAGCCATTCACCTGCAGCAGAATATTCGGGAGCAGATTGAACTTCGCTGGGATAATCATCCGGTTCATCGGATTGGTGGCGCCGATGTCTCTTACGTGCGTCGTTGGAATAAGGCATTTGCTGTGATTAAAATTTTCGAATGCCACCAGAACGGCGCTGATGAAATTTCTCTGGAAGAAATCGAATCAAAATCCGCTGAGTTGGAAATCCAATATCCGTATATTCCGGGATTATTAACATTCCGGGAAGGACCGGCGCTTGAAGCGGTGTGGAATCAATTGGAGCACACACCGGATTTATTGATATTTGATGGAGCAGGAATTGCCCATCCCAGACAATGCGGCCTGGCTGCACATCTGGGTTGGCGATGGGACGTACCAGCTTTTGGCTGCGCAAAATCCAGATTATTCGGGCAAGCCGCTGAAGTCGGGAAGCATAAGGGAAATGTGAGTCCGTTGATGCACAAAAAGACGCAAATAGGATATGTGGTGCGAACCCGGACTCGCGTCAAACCGCTCTGGGTTTCACCCGGACATAGAACTACTCTTAATATCTCCAGGGAATGGACCCTGAAAACGGTGACACAGTACAAATTACCGGAGCCCACCAGATTGGCAGATCATGCGACAAAAATGATGGTGCAGCAGATAAAACAAGCAAAGTCGTAATGACAGTGATTCAAATTATAGAATGCGGATGATGTGACAATGGATTCTCTTCAAAATGAGCGCCAAAATATGGTTCGCTTGCAGTTGGAGCGAAGAGGGATTACCGACGAGCGGATATTACAGGCGTTTCGGGAGGTTCCGCGACACGAGTTTGTACCACTCGAGCATAGAAGTGCTGCTTATACCGATCATCCTATTCCGATTGGATACGGACAGACGATCAGCCAGCCGTATGTTGTCGCGTTAATGATTCAGGAAGTAGATGTTACAGATAACGATATTGTACTCGATATCGGCACCGGATCAGGTTACGGAGCAGCAATTCTGAGCCGACTTGCCAAAGAAATCTACAGCATTGAACGGGTGGAACCTTTGGCCACTGAATCTAAACGGCTTTTAGCATCTCTGGGATATGATAATGTGCATGTTAAATGCGGAGACGGTTTTGCAGGCTGGCCGGAGAAAGCTCCTTTTGACGTCATAATTTTGGGGGCGGCACCAACTGAAATTCCGGAGGATCTCAAGAACCAATTATCGGAGGGAGGACGGTTAATTGCTCCGGTTGGTGGAGAAAATCAAAGATTAGTGACTTTAGAGCGAAAAGATGGTAATTTTGTGGAAAATTCAGGCACCTTTGTACGGTTTGTGCCAATGAAAAGTGGAAAACAAACCAATGATACTTCAGAGGAGTAAACTTTTATGAAACGACTGTACAAATCACGTGATGACCGGGTAATTGCCGGCGTTTGTGGTGGAGTTGGCGAGTATTTCAATATTGATCCGGTATTGGTACGAATTATTTGGGTGGTATTGGCTATCCTTGGCGGCAGTGGCATTCTGGCGTATTTGGTTGGCATGATCATTATTCCGGAACCACCGGAAAATGCGGCAACTCAGAAACAGGAACCCAGAGAATCGGTGGCGAAATCCCGGCGCACAACAAGCCAGACGGTTTGGGGAGTCGTGCTGATCATTATCGGTTTCATCGTGTTGATGGATCAGTATCACGTTTTTCGCTTTTTCTCTCCGGATTTTTGGCGGATTAGCTGGGGGATTATTTTCCCGGTTTTTCTCATCATCATCGGGGCTATTGTACTTTTCCGGCGCAAAGAAGCCGAATCTCATCAGCGCACCGAACCCCCTGAAGGGGAGGAAAAGACTCCCGGGCACGAACCGCTGAATATTCCATCAACGTTAATGCGTTCGAAGAAAGACCGGAAACTCGCTGGTGTGTGTGGTGGAATGGGATATTATCTCAAAATCGATCCGACCATTATTCGCTTACTCTGGATTATCGGTACGTTTGCCACAGGTGGCGTCGCGATTCTGGTATATATTATTCTGGCAATCGTGCTGCCGGAAGGTGACGTAGAAGAAGATCAAGAACCGGCAACCGACCAATAATCTGACAAGGTCAGAAAAATTTACAATAATTTTACTGTAAATCTGTCAGGTGAGAACGTAACGTTCGGGAATAAAAGGAGCAGAGCGTGGCTAAAAAGATCCTGATCGCAGACGATGAGCCTGATTTACTTGAGATTTTATCCTATAATCTTCAAAAGGAAGGTTTTGAAGTATTGACCGTCCGGGACGGTGAGTCAGCCGTAAACTCGATGGAACAAAACCCCGATGCTGTCATTCTGGACGTGATGATGCCTGAAATGGACGGCTACGAGGCCTGCAAAGCAATCCGCCGGAAGGATTCCTCGGTGCCCATAATTTTCCTTACTGCCAAAGATTCCGAATTCGACGAAGTACTGGGACTTGAATTGGGCGGTGACGATTATATTACCAAGCCGTTTAGTCCCCGAACTCTCATTGCGCGCATCCGGGCGCAACTGCGGAAAGTAAAGACAGATGATGCGGATCGACAGATGCTCTCCCTGGGCGAATTGAGTTTGGATCTGGAAAATTATGTAGTGAAATTACGAAATGAACAGATTGTATTTACAAAGACAGAATTCAATCTCCTGGCGTATTTGGTACAGCGTCCGAATATTGTGCATAGCAGGGAGGCACTGCTGACCAATGTCTGGGGCAATGATACCTACGTGGTAGATCGCACCGTCGACGTTCACATCGGTAAACTGCGCAAGAAACTCCGGGATTACGGTCAATTCATCGAAACCAAAGCTGGTGTAGGATATCGTCTTAATACGCGGCAAATCCCGAATGGAAATTAGGCACAAGCTCCCGCTTACATTCAGTATCATTATCGTTGGCAGTGTAGTTCTTCTCGTGGCAGTTTTGTCTGTGTTGTCCAGAGATTATCTTCACGATTACATGACGAAAACATTACGGCAAGAAGCCCGCACCCTTTCGCGGGAACTCCAATATTTCCCCAAAGATAATTTACGTCAACATCTCTATACATATTCCCGGATTATGTCCCGGGAAGTTGATGCACGGGTCACTTTTATTGATTCCACCGGATTGGTTATCGCTGATTCCCAAGTGGATTCGGCAATGCTGGATACATTAGAGAATCACTACGATCGCCCTGAAGTTGCAGAAGCGAGACGATCCGGTTGGGGCACCAATCAGCGGACCAGCGCGACGGTACAAGAACCCTTTTTATACGTTGCAATCGCTGTCAATCAACCGCAAAGCGCTATTGAATATGTCAGGCTGGCAAAACCATTGGGTGAGGTACAAAGTACAATCGCGCACTTGCGATCGTTGCTTATTTTCGGTGGAGCAGGTGTGTTATTAATTGCGGTGATCGTAAGCTGGCTTGTCGGTCAGCGATTAACCAAACCTATTGAAGAGATGTCCCAAACAGCCCATGCGATCGCTGACGGTGATTATGCCGCGCGAACACAAATCTCTGGAAACGATGAGTTAGGACAACTTGGCGATGCCTTAAATAAGATGGCGAGTACTATTGAAAGCGATATTCAACAGATGCGCAAACTAGAGAGAATGCGGACCGAGTTTATTGGGAATACATCGCACGAGCTGAAAACACCGATTGCGTCGATCCGTGGCTACATTGAAACACTCCTTGCTGGCGGGATTGAAGATAGCACTGTGAATAAAAAATTTCTGGAGAATGCGCTGCACAACACTGATAGATTGCAAGCACTGGTTCAGGATCTCATCCAGATTTCACGTATTGAAAGCGGCGAGATGCGGATGAGCATAAGGTATTTTAACATAATTTCACTGCTGAACGAGGTCTATGCCGATTTTCAATACCAGTTCGAGGAACAAGGCTTGATGCTATCCCGCGATTTTCCGGAAGAGACATCAATGAAAGTGCAGGCAGATCGTTCCCGGATTAAACAGGTGCTCACAAATTTGATGACCAATTCGCTTAAATATACCGATGAAGGTGGAGTGACTCTGGGCATTGAACAAGACAACGACAATGTGATTATCTATGTTCAGGATACCGGAGCAGGTATTCCACCAGAATATCAATCCCGGATTTTCGAGCGATTCTATCGCGTGGATAAAGATCGGTCCCGAGAAGTTGGTGGCACTGGATTAGGCCTTGCAATCGTGAAGCATATTCTTGCGGCACATCATTCAACTATTCATGTCGAAAGTGATGGACACACCGGATCCAAATTTTGGTTTTCGCTGCAAAGTAATTGAGGCCCGCGTTTATCAGTTGCCAAATACATTCATCAAAACATCCAACACAGACACCCGAAAAATTACAAGATGAGCGCCACTTTTCATCCCTGGGGAATGCATAGTAGAACTTTATGAGACTTACAGGGAGACTTTCTGTAATCTATTAAATTAATTTAGCCTGAATAATTTATGAATTTTTTATTTGTGTTGATTGGAGAACTTTTACAGTACAGGCTTGCTGGGAGATTGCCACTCTTCGACAAGCTCAGAGTGACTCGATAAGGCGTCATCCTGAGCTTGTCGAAGGATAAAAAGTGAAAAAAGTTCCTATTACTTAAGAACAATAAATTTATTAAGTGAAATCCCGGAGAAAATTTAAATTCATGAATTATTCAGGCTAGAGGAAATTATATCTCGTGTACCGTTAATTCTCGTGGGTGTCTGCATTTAAGATTTGGTAACACTCCAAGTTTTTGTGCATATTTGTACTATTCTGATTGAACGGTGTCTTTAGGGTAAAATCCCAGCGATTTGAATAACAATAACTGGAGTTTAGCATGACTCGACGATTTGTTCAGGAACTTGAGCATTTACGTGATATGATTTTGGAAATGGGTAGTTTGGTGGAAGAACAAACAAACAATGCTATCCGCGCACTTTTCGAGGGCAATAAAACATTAGCTGAAGAAGTGCGAAAACACGATAAAGAGATTGATCATCTCGAAATTAAAATCGACCGGCTCTGCGAGGAAATCATTGCCTTGTCACAACCGGTTGCGTCGGACCTGCGCCTGATCGTTGCCGCCTTCAAAATGAGCAACGACTTGGAGCGGATGGGAGATCAGTCCAAAAATATTGCGGTTCAGGTCAAACATATGGAGTTAGTCGACGAAGCGCGCCTCAAAGAGATGCGTCTGGATGTCATGACCAATTTTGTCCGGGATATGCTCAGTGATGCGTTGGATTCATTTGTACACGGTGATGCCCCGCAAGCAAAAAGCGTGTGTGATCTCGACGATGAGGTGGACCAGATTAACCTCTATTTGATCAAAAAATTGAGCGAAGAGGATGGTTTCCAGCTGAATTCCGGCCAGCGTATCAATGTGTTGATTATCGCTCAGAATCTGGAGCGCATCGCCGATTTAGCGACAAATATCGCTGAAGACGTAATATTCCTGGTGAAAGCGAAGGTCATTAAGCACGGCTACGAAGAATTTCAAACGGAATAATTTAACAATTACCTATCACATTTAGCTTGGATAATTCATGAATTTCTTATCAGTAGTCATTCGAGATTCTGTACAAACCCCTCAGACGGAGAGTCGACCACTCTTCGACAAGCTTAGAGTGACACGCCAAGGCGTCATCCCTCATCAGAGACTCCTCCCGGAGCTGATCTTGTCGAAGGATAAACGCCGGAACCAATATGATAGCCGTGAAAATTCAAGTGTATCGTAGTGATGCTGGTTGATTTTTTTAAAATCCATGAATTATTCAGGTTAGTAAAATATTCCAGAGAAACTTTGTCCTAATCGATAAAATTCCAGAAATTATACAGATATGAATTGGATACAACAGCTTGCACACCATGTGCAAAAATCGCTTCAGGATTTTCCGGACGAGGAATTTTCAATTTTATTCCACATAGCGCCACCCTTTGAACAAATCTCTGACGAGTTATTAAGAGTTATGCGCTGGTTCCAGATTCATCCAAGGATTACAGTGGGTATTTACTGTGCCCAATCCGAAACGAATCACGTTAATTTATTAGAGTCGCTGAATAGACGCGGCTTTCCTCACCGGTTGCACTTTACAAGTGCTAATCTCTATATCCATTCCAGGCCACAAGAATCTCTGGCTAATGCCGCAATACAACATTTGCAAAAGACCGGAAATAAAATCCTGGCTATATTTGATTCCGACCGGCGGAACTTAGAATTGCTGATCGATCGGGAATTGCTGAAAGAGGAAATTACATTACTTTTGCAACCAAACGATGAACCGAGTAAAATAGTTGATAGCCCGATTATTCAGGGATCAGGGTATAATCTCATGGATCTCATGAATGAACACGGCTTACCAAAACAAATTGACTACTGCTGGCACGGAATTAACGATCGCCAAAATCTGCAGGAATTCCTCAAATCCAAAGTTGAGTGGGGAGAAGTCGACGTCCGGAGAAATCCTGAAACCAAAGAATTGATGACGCGGCACGACAGTTACAGGAAAAGCCCGAAAGTTAAAGGCGAACAAGAGCAATCCTTTGAGGAATGTTTACGAACGCTGAAAGCGAACCATCGAAAGGTAAAAGTCGATTTTAAGCAGGGCGCCAATGTTATTGACCAGGTCGCCGGCGTTCTGAATTCTCTCAATTACCGTGATGACGAACTCTGGTTTCACGGCGATATTCATAAATTGTATCCCCGCGGATTCAAAAAACTCCGGCGCCTCTTTCCCCATGCAATAATTCAGACCACAATGGACGGATTTAATACGATGATTTTGCGAAGACCCCGCGTGGCTCACCGGGCGCTTAAAACTTACACCCGATGGGGAGTCAATCGTTTTCTCCTCACCTGGCAAAGCCCCAATATGGCGCAAATATTAGCACAGATGGACGACTGGGGATACGAAGTTAATTTTTATGAAATTCCAGATTTGCAAAATTTTTTGCAGGCGGTTTTAATGTTGCCTGCCGGCATCACCTCGGATTATAACTTCCCGGAATGGCATCGTTACGGTCGGGGATCCGGGCAAGATTTAAAATGGCATATCTATTCAAAAGCATCCTCTGTTCCCGGGAAGAATTAATTCGCAACCCTTCCTGATTATTTTACTCCTCCGCTTGATACAATAGCAGTCTCTCAGTAACTTTATTGAATTTTAAACAATGGATCTGAGGAGCAGGAGATTTATGCGTAAGACAATATTGATTATTTTAGATGGCTTTGGTTTACGAGACGATGAAAAGGGGAATGCAATCGCAAAATCGGGTATTCCGCATTTGAAGAAATACATGGAAGAATATCCCTGGGTGCCAATCAGTGCCTCCGAGGAAAATGTGGGTCTTCCGGACGGAATTATGGGAAATTCGGAAGTCGGTCATATGAATATTGGCGCTGGTCGCGTAGTAATGCAGGATGTTGTGCGCATAAGTAAAGCGGTGGATGACGGAGAAATTAAAAACAACTCAACGCTTCAAAAACAGTTTGATTACGTAAAAAAGCATAATTCTGCCTGGCACTTGATGGGTTTGCTTTCCGATGGTCAGGTACACAGTTATAATCGCCATGTGTACGGGCTTATTCGGGCTGCCAAAGATGCGGGTGTTCACGAAGTGTATGTCCATTGTTTTATGGACGGCAGGGATACTTCACCGACAGCCGGGGTAAAATACCTGAAAGAATTGCAGAATCAACTGGACGAAATTGGTGTCGGCAAAATCGCTACAGTTGTGGGTCGCTATCACGCAATGGACCGCGATAATCGCTGGGATCGAACTGAAAAAGCGTACCGGATGCTCGTCTACGGTGAAGGCAAAGAAGCCACAGATCTGATTAAAGCAGTGCAAGAATCTTATGACAAAGATGTCACTGATGAATTTATCAAGCCGATCGTCCTGATGGATGGCGATGAGCCGGTCGCAACCATTAATGAGCACGATGCCGTGTTTTGTTTTAATTACCGTGCAGATCGAATGCGCCAGATTACCAAAGCATTCACCTTGGATAATTTTGCTCCCTTCGATGTGAAATCTTTGGATTTAAATTATGTTACAATGACGCAATACGATGATGAATTTGATATCCCGGTTGCATTTCCCCCGGTAAAAATTGAGAAAACTTTAGGTGAGATCGTTTCTGAAAAGGGATTGAAGCAACTCCGGATCTCTGAAACTGAAAAATATGCTCACGTCACATATTTCCTGAATTGTGGCAGAGAAAAGCCGTTTCCTGACGAGGATCGGGTGTTGATTCCTTCTCCCAAAGTGGCGACGTATGACCTCCAGCCGGAAATGAGTGCTCCTGAACTGACCGAACGGGTGATGGAATCCATTGAGAAAGATATTTACTCGCTTATCGTCATGAATTTTCCGAATCCAGATATGGTCGGGCACAGCGGTGATATCGATGCAACCACCAAAGCCGTTTCCACCATCGATGAAGCCGTGGCGAAAATTGCAGAGACTATGTTTAAACACGACGGTGTGGTGATTGTTACCGCTGATCATGGAAATGCTGAGCAACTCATTGACGAAGAAACAGGCGGATTGCATACCGCACATACCACGAATCCCGTGCCGTTCCTGGTTATGGATCAAAAAGACAAACGGGCGTTACGCGAAGGTGGAAAACTCTCAGATATCGCTCCGACCATTTTACAAATTATGGAGATAGAGCAACCGGATGAAATGACCGGGCAATCCCTGTTGAAATCCTGAGGTACAATTCCGTGAAAAACTCAGAAGATCTGAAAAAGTATATTAGTCAGTTTGAAAACCAGCATATTCTGGTGTTTGGCGATGTGATGCTGGATATCTACCATCGTGGTTCCGTCAACCGGATTTCTCCTGAGGCGCCGGTGCCGGTCGTCAACATCGATAAAATTGTTTTCCATCCCGGTGGCGCCGCAAATGTCGCGATGAATCTCAAATCGCTGGGAGCGAAAGTCGATTTGGTCGGGATTATCGGTGATGATACGCACGGTGAAATATTACGTCACGAACTGGATGAGATTGGGATTGGCACCGCCGGATTGATAAGCGTAACCGACCGGTCAACCACCGCGAAAACCCGTGTAATAGCAGGATCACAGCATGTTGTTCGAACTGATTTAGAGAGCCGGGCACCGATTTCATCTGAGGTCGAGGACCAATTATTAGACTTTGTGCAATCCCATAAAATATCTGCGAGTGCGGTTATTTTGCAGGATTACAATAAAGGCGTGCTGCAGCCTCGGGGAGTCACAGAAGTCATCGATCAATGTCGCAGGGATGAAATCCTTGTAACCGTTGACCCCAAATTTGAGCACTTTTTCGATTACCGGCACGCCTCTATTGTAAAGCCAAACCTGAAAGAAGTAGAGCAAATTTTGGGCAGAGCAGTTAAAACAGATGAGCAGATTCGCGATGCCGGACGAGAATTGTTGGAACGCCTCGAGTCTGATTATCTCCTGATTACGCTCGGTGACCGGGGAATGGAACTGTTCGGAGATGGTTTTCAGTCGGAACGGATACCAACCGTCGCTCGCCAGGTCGCCGATGTTTCGGGGGCCGGCGATACTGTGATCGCAACGGTCACTATGGCGATGACCGCCGGCGCATCCGCCGAAGAAGCCGCATATCTTGGAAACCTTGCAGCAGGCAGAGTTTGTGAGATTGTGGGAATTGCTCCTATTACACTAGAGTTACTCAACGAAAGTCTGAGTGAAGGTAAAAAATCCGGATCAAATCAATAGTTCAGACGTTGTAGTCAAGATACTTTTTGCTTTTGCCTCTGATGGTGTGACCGTATTTTAGGGAGTCAGAGTCAATTCCTTTCAATTTTACACGGGACAAGAGAGTGCTTTCTAAAAAATTTATCTTCATTCTACTTAGTATGTTTCTAATCGCCGGACAATCTATTCAAGCCCAAACTGGTCGTGCCACCCGATACGAGCCTGGAGATTGGGTAACTTATGCTTCGTTTCAATATATCACCAGTTTTGAAGAGGGAAATAAATATGTCTTCATCGGCACAACAAATGGTGTCCTGCGCTACAATTTGATCTCTGCCGAATGGGAAGATCCGTACACTTTAGGGTTTGGTTTAGAAGATCCGTATGTGTTGAATCTCTATTGGAATGAACAATCCCGTGAACTCTGGGTTTTTACCAAGGGCGGTGTTGACGTGATTTTTACCGTTCGTAATACCTGGAAACATATTGAGGGCTCAGCGACTGTTTTTCAGAATTCAGGACGTTCTCTCAGCGTTGGTCGTGCCGGAAACTCCATTTATGCGAAAGATAATAGAGGGCTTCACAAATTTAACGATATGTCTCATAGCTATTCAGGTCTATCCTCACAAGAACCAAATGGAATCCGTTGGAAACAACGTGATCAAATGAGCGCTGGATCAGATATTCCCAATTTTGTTTTGGACGGACTTTGGTCATTCAACAGACAGAACCGTACTTTGGAGAACGAAACATTTCAGCAGTATCCGTTGACGGTGCGATATATCGATTCCGAACAGAACGATTGGATTGGCACCTGGGGCGCAGGAGTGATCAAAGGTGATGACGTCACAAATATTGCAAAAATCATCCGGCGCGGCCCGATCAGCACTCCCATTGGTGCTCTGTACAAACAGAAAAATGGTTTCTGGTTCGGAGGACTTTCTTCAAACTATTCCAAACCGCCTGCGATCTCTGGTGAACCGGGTATTTCCTTTTGGAATCAAAATAAAGATACCTGGATGCATTTTACTCCCGAAGTTGAGAGCGACATTCGGGACGCCACAATTTATAACATTGACGGCGATTCATATGGTGTCTGGTTTGGGACGGATCGTGGATTAATTTATTATAGTCTGCAAAATCGCAGATGGCATCGGATGGACAAATCTCACCTCCGGACAGTGCAGGTATATGATGTCTTGGTACAGGATACCAGCGTATTTGTTGCCACGCGGGCAGGGTTGTATCGATTAAGCAATCCTGGTGGCGAGTATCGTGAACAGATTCCTATAGAGAATAAAGATGTGCTGGCCACGTATTCTCTGGTAGAACATCAGGGACGAATATTTGTCGGCACGGACGACGGATTAGTGGCATTTGATCCCAAAGAGAAGAAACTTTATTACTATAACGATGATGGTTTAACCGTTCCGATGGAACAGTTTCAGTTTTTTCGGGTTTATAATGTCACAGCGAACAGAGATTATGTGTATTACGTGAACGATTATGGACTATTTCAATTGAATATCGAAACAAAACAGCAAAAGCAGTTGCCGAAACTTGGATTGTACGCGCGATCCGTTGTTCGTGTGATTCAGGCTGACCCAAATTCTCTGTGGGTTGGGCTGGAAAATGGTCTCGGACAATATGATATCGCCGCAGGGGAGTGGTGGTTTTATACTTCCAGAGATGGTTTGGCCAGTAATCTTGTTTATGATATTGTAGTAGATTCTCACTATATTTGGTGCGCAACCGCGTCTGGGGCCACCCGATTTAATTACATCAACTATAAACCGATGCAGAATTCAAAATGAAATATATTAAACACCTTCTGATTTGGAGTCTTTTTACCATTTTTGCCGCCAACTTGTTGGGGCAATCATTCCGTGAGTCAAAGCGGATCCGGGAGCCCGGGACGCCTTTTTATTACGCGGAAGTTTCCCGGTTTCCCACTACGAAACCGGATAGCAGCAAGATAATGGTATTTATAAAAATCCCGTACGACGATTTACAGTTCGTAAAATTAGATTCTGTATACCGTGCGCAGTATGAAGTCTCACTCGTCGTTTTCGATAAGGACGGGACACAAGCTGATGGCAAAATTCAGCGCCACACGATTGAAGTGCCCAATTTTGACGAGACGAATGCCAAAGATGTTTACGATTATAGCAAATACGAATTCATGCTCCATAATTCACTGTATAAAATCAGTATTGGTCTGATGGATATGGATACCAGAAAAACCACCTTCTGGAAGAACAAGGTGAATTTGGAAGATTATGATAAACCCTCTATCATTATTTCTGATTTAGTGATCGCAGACTCGTTGTTGGATACCACAAAAGGGAATTATTCTTACCAGCCCAATGTGAATAACCGTTTAGAGGAAAAGAAAAATTTCCACGTATTTTTTGTTACCAAAGGGGAAAAAGGGCCCGCAGAAATAACAACATCCATTTTGAATACGGATGGTAAAATTTTGCGCCAAAATACGCAAAAGGTCACATTTGACAAACCGATCACCCGGCATATTCTTCCTATGAATTCAACTGGCTTGAATTACAGCCGGTATTTATATCGCGTATCAGTTACACAGGGGAGAAAAAAAGCCAACCAACAGATAGAATTTCGGGTAAGCTGGGTTGGATTGTCTGGCTATATCGCAAACCTGGATAAAGCCATCGATGAGATGATTTATATAGTCCCGTCTAAGAAATTGAACCGGATGAAAGACGCCAAGCCTGAAGAGAAGAAAAAACTCTTTATGGAATACTGGAAAAGCAGGGATCCGTCACCGGAAACCCAGCAGAATGAGTTGATGAACGAATATTATCGGCGCATCAATTATGCGAATGAAAATTTTGGCTCATCACTCAAAGAAGGTTGGCGCACAGATATGGGGATGATTTACGTGCTCTTCGGATCTCCAAATGATATCGAACGGCACCCTTTTGATATCGGTTCAAAACCGTACCAAATCTGGTATTATTTTGAAATTAACAGGCAATTTGTCTTTGTGGATGATACAGGTTTTGGTGATTATCGGCTTATCACGCCGGTCTATGAATACTATAACTCCACGTTTTAGGTGCCAGACCGCGGTTAATGTGCAGATTATAAAAACTGCAGGGATTCAAAAAAGTGACCTGAAATAACGAGTATGGCAGCTCAACCCAAACTACAAGTTGGCGTTATCCCGGGAGATGGTATTGGACGGGAAGTTACCCGGGAAGCCGTGAAAGTACTTCGTACCCTTGATGACCTCAATATTATTAACGTCGATGTGGTTCAGTTTAAATACGGTGCGGAAGAATATCTCCAAACCGGCATCGCAATTCCCGATGATTTAATTTCAGAGTTTCGGAAGAAGTACAACGCTATCCTACTGGGAGCTTTTGGTGATCCGCGGATTCCGGATTATAAACACGCCCGCATCATTCAGAGAAAATTACGTACACAGTTAGACTTATTTTTGCAGCATCGCCCTGTTCATTTATTACACGCCGAACTGACGCCCATGAAAAATATCCTACCTGAAAAAGTGCAGTTCGAATTATTTATAGATACCACAAGCGGTTTTCATAGCAATTTAGGGGGCGTGCAAAGCCAGGCAAATCTGGGAACGCTCGGTTTGCAGGAATATATCGTTTCTCAGGAGGCAATAGAACGCTTTCTCCGTGCGGTATTTGAGTATGCTGATCAGCGGGAATTGCGTAGGGTTGTTCTCGCTGAAAAAGCAAATTTGCTAAAACACGCACACGGTTTGTGGGTCAGAGTTTTTGATAATGTTCGCAAAGATTTTAACCGCATTGAAGCGAAGCATCTGTCGATTGATGCACTGATCCCTCTGTTATTTCGCGATCCATCGGAGTTTCAAGTGATCGCCACCCCACAATTATTCGGTGATATCTTGTCGGAAATCGGCGCCACCATCCAGGGTGGAATCGGTATGGCTGCGACTGGATATGTGAATCTCAAAAAGTTCGGAGTATTTAAACCTATCCATGGTGCTGCTCCGTCGTTCGCCGGAAAAAACGTCGCGAATCCTCTGGGAGCAGTCCTGGCTGTCCAAATGATGTTGGAATCTGTGGGGTATCCCAAGATTGGTAAGCTCGTCGAAGATGCAGTACGCTATTGCATTGATCATAACTGGACCACGCACGATATCGGTGGCAGTCTTGGAACTGATGATGTGGGAGATTATGTTTGTCAGGCAATTGAGTCTTTGTACAAATAATCCATTGCTGTAAAAGGAAATTCATTCTTTCCCGCTGCTTCGACCTTTCGTAAATTCCTCAGTCTTTTAATAATCATCATACAAACATTGGACGAGGCAGTTATGCGGAAAAGTGTACTCTTGTTATTGATTGGAACTCTTCTTGTTTCAGCGTGCTCATTTTACGGAACCCAGCGCGGACCGACCAAATGGAACACCATTCGGAAACCGACTTATGTGATGCCACCATATTCAAAATGGCTGGCGGGAATACATTTTTGCCTCGATCCCGGGCATGGTGGGCAAGCGTATCTCAAGGGCTACAAAAGAGGACCGCACGGCGTTCGGGAGGCCGAAATGAATTTGCGGCTGGCGAAATATCTCAAAGGATTTCTTGAAGAGGCTGGCGCCAGAGTCACGCTCACCAGAACAGACGATGAATTTGTCAGTCTGGCAAAACGAGCCGAGATCGCTAACAAGAGCGGAGCCGATGTCTTTATCTCAATTCACCACAATGCCACCAGCAATCCTGATATTAACTATTCATCTGTTTGGTATCATGCAGATGTGGACAACTCCCCGGTGAGTCTTGATATCGCAAGATATCTCAGCGATGCGTTAATCGAATACGTCCGTTTACCCCAGGTGATGACCTCTCCGTTGATCTCTGACTACAATATGTATCCCTCAGGATTTGGTGTACTCCGGCGACTGAAAATTCCTGGAGTGCTTTTGGAGGGTTCGTTCTACTCAAATTTCAAAGAGGAAAAACTCCTTTCGAAACCGGAATACAATAAACTTTTTGCGTACGCTTATGCAGTAGGATTAGCAAAATGGGCTCATGCCGGTTTTCCAAAAACCCATCTGGACGCGCCCGAACCTGATTCAAAAATAGTGCGTAAGCAACCAAAAATAGAGATGTCGTACACCGATGGGATTCATGACCGAGGTGCCTGGATACTTGATCGTCAACAGGTATTTACAGAATCGGTAAATTTTTATCTTGATGGAAAACGTAAAAAAGTCAATTTAAACCGTAAAAACTCTGAACTCTCGTATAACCCGGACAGTGCATTAGCAAACGGCCAGCATAAAGTCAATCTCAGTGTCAGGAACCTTTACGGCAACCATAACTTACCACAGGATTGGTATTTTACCATCGCACCGCCTGCTGATAGTTTGATTCTCCGGCCGTGGACGACTTCGTTGCCACCGGATAGTCGCAGCTACGTGCGACTTGGCGTTGAAGCGTGGGATGCAGATGGCGAACACATCGCTGACGGCGATTCTATTATTTTGAGCACCGATTACGGAATACCGGAAAAATATGTAGTGCTGGCAAACCACGGGACCGGAACGTTCTATCTTCACGCCGATTCAATCCCGGGAGTGGCAAATATTACCGTCTCTACCGGGAATACTTTTCAATCTCTGGCAGTGAATTTCAATGATCCCAACCAGATGGTCATCGAAGGGGCAGTAAGCGCTGAGAATGGAACGGCCTTATCATCAGTGCTGTGTAATCTTGGACAAATTGATACCACCTACACCGATCAAAATGGACACTACTTCTTCAACGATATAATTCAGGGTGTTTTCGATCTCACCTTTTCGAGCGTGGGATATTACGATGCATATACTCATCCGGAGGCGCGTACTGGAAAAGCGTCTATCTCCAACACTCGGCTGGAGCCGGTTGCGGATGGTGTCCTGCAGAATCGTCTCATCGTTATTGATCCCCGTTTTGGCGGCTCTGAAGTTGGCGCTATGATCAATGATACGGTCTCGTCAGCTCAGGAAAATCTTGCCATTGCGAAGAAGTTGGCAACACTACTGAAATCTGCCGGGGCACGAGTTGAAATGCTCCGAACTGCCGATGTGTACATGTCCGTTGATGCAAGAATAGATTCCACTAATAAACTTGATGGTCCCGGCACATATTTTCGTCTCGACGTTTCGAAATGGCAACCGAATGAACCGGTGGTTGAGGGACTGTATTATCCTGGCAATCGTGATGGAATGGCTTTGGTCAGAGATGCGGCAAAACCACTTGCCGCAATGACCGGGGACACTTTAACCTCGGATCATCCATCGTCAGATCCAGAGATCCACGATACGAAATTCGCAGCGGCAGGAATAAATTTACATCTTGTTGGACAACCTCAAGTCCAGCCGCAGTTGCTCGAAGACTGGTTCCAGTGGAAGGTTGCCTATATTTTGTACCGGGCGTTTGTAAATAAAAATCTCGAAGAAGAATGGAAATTTGAGCCAGCATTGCTGACCGTGGTGGATGACGTCACCGGTGAACCGGCTGTGAATTATCCTGTAACACTCCAGGGAGCACTGAGATTACACACGGACGCTGATGGGCAGGTGCTAATTGATCATCTGAAAAATCATTCTTATCGTGTGACGTATATGACCAAAGAAGGGCCACAGTGGATTGACGTTGAACCTGGAGGAGAATACGAAGTGACTGTGAGCCGATAGGACAAAAATAAATATTTAAAATTCTATTATCTCTTTGTGATAACTGCCTATTGGAAAGATAAAAACCCAGATAAGTTGTGATCCGAAGAAAATGAACTGTCATTCTGAGCGAAAGCGTCCCGGAAGGGATCCCAACGGGGAAGAATCCCCCTAAACATTACCTTGTATTATTTTGATGAAGATTCTTCACTGTGTTCAGAATTACAAACATATCATGTTTTAGAAGAACCCTAACCACTTTCAAGTGCGGGGCAATCTGCGAATAACCATTGATTGTAAATCAAAGGGTTATTTTATCCTGAATTATTCATAAACCTTAAAAGTTAACTAATATGCTGTGGGCTAACCTTAGTGTTTTCATTATAATAGCACCACTTCCGGCGTTTATCCTTCGACAAGCTCAGGATGACGCCTTAATGAGTCACTCTGAGCTTGTCGAAGAGTGGCAAACTCCCGACAAATCTGTGTTGTAGTAATCTTCAAATTGCTATGGTTGAAAGATTCATGAATAATTCAGGTTATGTGGACTTAAGTACGTATCCGACAGCACCAAATTCTCTTGATAGAAAAAAATTAAACTGAATGAAAAATTCATTAGGAAGCATTAATTCTGTTAAATATATTAACAATGTTAAACTAATGAATACTGTTCAATAGGAGGAATTGTGATGGTGGAGCGGAAAGAAATTCAGGAACAACGAATGAAAGGATATTTCATTCAGGCAACCAAGGATATCCTGAAAGGTGAAGGACTACGCGCGATTAGCGTGCGAAATATCGCTGATCGCGCCGGCTATTCGTATGCAACGCTGTATAACTATTTTTCAGATGTCAAAGATCTGATATTTGAATGTGTCAAGGATTTCCAGGATGAAGCCAGGGAATTCATTGCGGCAGAAACGAAAAATTCCGAGCCGGGTTTGGACAAAGTCGAATTGATCACCCAGGCGTATATGAAATACTTCATACAATACCCCGGGATCTTCGAATTGTTTTACATCGAAAAAACTTCGGAGGTTGCCCAAAATCAACAAAATATCGAGGTGATCTATGATTTCCTGGACAGATTGTTAGAAGAAGAGTGGCGATATTGCATCAACGAAGGCATTGTTTCCTCGGAAGAAGCAGAAATCAAAGGTCAGCAGTTGCAATATACTGTGCTCGGAATGCTGTTACTGTACATCACCAGGAAATATCCGGCGTCCTATACGGAGTTTAAGCAAATCGCCGAGCAACAGATCGATCAGATCTTGTATCTTAAATAAAATGATTAGTGTGTTTTTGATATGCTAATAAACCGCCCGTGGCACTGTTAGTGGTCACGGGCGGTAAAGTATGGACTACGGACTGGTTCTATTATTTTAAAAGAATCAACTTTCCGCTTTGCTGAATTTGTTTATTCAGCGAGAGTGTATAAATATACTCACCAGAAGCCAAAGATCTATTGTGGAGATCTATACCATTCCATTGGATAGTGTATTCGCCTGCGGACTGCGTCTGGTCCATAATTTGTGTGACCAGCTTGCCACGCAGATTATAAATTTTTAATACAACATGACTCATCCTGGGAACTGTATAGTAAAAATTGGTCGATCCGTTGAACGGATTCGGAAAATTCTGAATCAGAGAGTATTGTCTCACAGTGCCAGTTTCAGTAGCAATTTCAGTCGAAACCGCTGATGTATCTCTGAGATAAAACGTATATGCTACGCCGCCTTTATTAAACCATGACTCAGAAAGTTGGGCTTTGTTGTGAATATACGCATATCCATCAGATCGTGCCGGGTCATGTACGATTGGCCAACCATCGTCATTAAAACCGGCTAACATAATCAGATGTCCATTCGGATAAAGTGGCGACCCAACAGACATTACCACGCGTCCGCCGTTGGCCAAAATGGGTAGAGTTTCACTCCAGGTGCGATAGCGATTGACAGTGCCTCGTAAACCATGTTCAGAAGCATTTTCAACAGTCCGCGGCCACACGCCAAAGATGTCGTAGTACGGGTCAAGGTTATCCAATGCAAACTGGTATGGATCGACTGGAATTTGATAACTACGCAACACCATCGAAGCGGAAGTAGGGGAACAGATGCGCCCGCCAATTTGATCGTCAACACTATATTGCCAGATGTGTTGCGTATCGACATAGATCGGATCCGGATTATCGTTGATGATAGATGTTATATTAACTTGATCAGTAGTTCGCTCATCGCTGGCGGTAAACGAAATCAGCCCGAGTGTCGGCGATTCTACATCTGTGGAATTACGTTTCATCTCGACTTTAAACTGCCATCGGGACTTGAAATCATAGAAAATGCCGGTATCAATATTAATGTATCCATCGCTGCAACTGGTAATTTTATCACCAGGCCAGAGATTCGCTTTCCAGTAGCCGACTTCCAGCCAGGGTGTCCAGCCGCCAGCAGAAGCGGGAACGCGCAGGAATACTCTGAATCCGCCGGCATTGCCCGGTGCGGTGCCGTTCCACGAGGGTAGCCCGATGTCGAATGGGAAATCCGAGGATTGTGCGCGCAGGATTATAGAGCCGCTCAGCGCGCCATCTTTGAGCTGGATGGCTTTTCCATCTTGCGTGGGGATAATATTGGTTGTGTCGGCGTTGAAGAGCAGAGAATCCGCGCCTTCAAGAATAAATTGCTGATCCGGATACTGCTCAGCGTGCACAAACAACGACAAGATAAACAAGATTGCAATCAGTTGGATGGAGCACAAAGGTATTCGGCGGAGATGATATATCAAGTGCATCGGTTTGCTTTCTAAATATGAGTTAGTGAAACTGGAAATGCCGTCTAAACTACGCCGAATCAGATTTGAAAACAACTGAATTGTCCGCCGAGATTACCGACGCCGATGAATTTCTCGCCACGAGAAATGTTCAGTTTAAATTAATGAGTTGAGAGCGAGTCTTTTTTACTTAATTCCAATTGCAGAAACGAATTCGGATAAGGTGGAACTGCGAGACGCGTTGGATTTCCGCGCTTTACTGCAATCATTTCCGTGTTATCGACCGGCAGTTGGTGCAAGGTTTTGTAATCAATCTGTGGCGGATACAAAGTACTCAGCGAATCAAGTTTTCGGGACACCACCGCCACATAAACAGAATCATTGGAAAAATTTTGATGTAAATAATCGGCATACAGCTGAGAACTGTAAAAATTATCCCAGCGATTCACCTGATGTCTGACGGTGGCCGTAGTATCAAGATGTTGCTGAAAGCCCTCGTCTGCCAGCACTTCGTCGCGCATCATCTCGCCCAGCGTGTTTTTAATCCATGGCGGAACCGGTTTTGTTTTATCTGGCAATGACACGCCCCGGGCATAAACAATTTCAAGGAATTCTCTGATTGTCCATTCGTGATCGCCAAAATTCACCAGCGGTTTGTCCAGTTGCTGACTCGAGTATCCAAATAACTGGCGGATTTCTTTATCGTCTGACGTGGTTTGCTGCAGTGAATCCGAAGGCGGCATCGGTTGGTGTGCTTTGACATATTGCTCTAAGACTTCGACGCCATCCTGATTTACCTTGACGTCGATATTGCGCATTATATTCTGGATGTACTCAGATGAGGCCGCATCCAGCTGTCGATCTTTCATAACCTGTCGAACTTTGCCAACCAGTTCTTCCGGGGATTTTGCAGCAGACGGTATAACCTGCTTTGTCGTGTCGAGCCGCATAATTAAGTATCCGCTGGGAGTTTCTATTATCCCGGTTGTTTCACCCTGTTTTAAATTGTAAACCGTATCTTCAATCGAGGGTATTAATTGTCCCCAGCGAACATCAATGTGCGGCGCCTTTGCGCTAACTGTGTCGAGAATACTGACCACCTCATCAAAGGTCGCTTCACCTGAATTGATCAGATCTTCGGCGTACTGGGCCTCTTCTTTGGTCTCAAACGGAAGATAGTCCAAAGTCAGTTGGTGTTGGCTTCTGAATAGGGCAGTCCGCAGCTGATTCTGAGTAATGTGCGCGCTGTCGCCAATTTCTTTGTTGTACAGTTGCTCGCGGACATAATCTTTTTCTATTTCCCGCAGTTTCAGCCGGTACACCCGGTTGGTATCAAGATTAAGGGAATTGGCGGCGTTGGCAAACAGCGCTTCGTCAATAAGCGGCTTCAGGTAGAGTTCCCGCTTTTTGGGCAAAGTCATTCCTTTGAGCGGTTGGTGTGGCGTAAACCGCAACCGATGAGTGAAATCCTCAGGCATCATATAACGCGAACCAACTTTGACTAACGCATTGGCCGGGATTTTATTCTCCGGTTGTCTTTGTCCGCAGGAGAAAAGTAATACACTTACAAGAAAGGCTGCCGTTGCTTCTTTCAGATACATTTGAAGTTTTTGCACAAATACTCCGGTTAAGTCTGGTGATAAAAATTAGTTTCAACCTGAATAATTCATGAATTTCTCAGTCATTATGCCTTGGAGACTCAACAAAGCATGACGGATGGACAGTTGACACTCTTCGACAGGTCATTCGACCCGGCTCATGACGGGCTCAGAGTGACTAGTTGAAGTGTCATCCCTCACCAGAGGCTCCTCCTGGAGCTGAGCTTGTCGTCCCGGAAGGGATCCCTGATGGGAAAGGATGGAACACCGAAAAAACACGCAATCCCGTACGTGGTAAGCTTCAGCCAAACACTTAAAAATGGTATTTAAAAAATTCATAAATTATTCAGGTTAAATATATAAAAAGTTTTCTCCGCTCACAGGCAGAAATCAGTTTACAAACCACTGAGTCAGTAAAATGTTTCTTTCTCGTGTCTGCTGTTATTACATTAGCGCATTAGTTTTTCAGGAGAATACAAGCGCCTCAGGAACGCATGCAACCATTGAAATTCATCCACACTGCTGATATCCATCTGGGAAGCCCGCTCAAGAGCATTGGCGCGGTGTCTGGCCGAATGCAGGAGCGACTGCAACAAGCGACTTTCACCGCACTTAACCGGATTGTGGATGCTGCAATCAGATATAACGTGGATTTCGTTCTATTCGCGGGCGATGTCTACGATCTGGAATCCCGCAGTATCAAGGCGAATCGGTATCTTGCAAAGCAATTACAACGTCTGAATGAAGCAGAAATCGCAGCATACATCATTGCAGGAAATCATGATCCCATAGATAGCAACAGCCGGGAGCTGCTCTCTTTGCCAGAGAATACGACCATCTTTGGCAGCGAGGATGTTTCCACTGAGGAAGTGAAGAGAGATAATCAGGTCATCGCTCGCATCGTTGGGCAGTCGTATCGCGGGCAGTCGGATTCGCGATCGATGGCGACCTATTACACCGTGGACGATGCGTCGGTATGGAATATCGGGATGTTGCACACCGCGCTGGATCCGAATAACAAAAATTATGTCCCGGTGGATTTGGACAAACTTCTGGAAAAATCTGATATCCATTACTGGGCGCTGGGGCACATTCATCAACAGCGATTGCTCCACGCGAATAGTCCGGTGGTCGCATATCCCGGAAATCCCCAGGGAAGAGACGTTGGCGAAACCGGATTGAAAGGTTGTCTGCTGGTCGAACTGGAGCCGGACAAGAATCCAGTCATCAAATGCGTACCGACTTCCTCGGTTCTCTGGTTAGAAAAAACAATTTCCATAGAAGATGTTGCCGATGAACTGCACACTATTGACGATCTGGTAGATTATTGTCTCGATCAAGCCAGAGAATTAATCGATGAACCGATCCAAAATCCCAGCGAGATTGATGTCGTTTCTGACTGGGATCAGAATGAGACAATCGATGGTTTTATCATTCGCTGGAAGATTGAAGGTCGTGCAGAAATCCACGAGCAACTGGTGCAGGACCGGATTGAAAGCGCGGACGAAATTACGCGTCAATTACGTAAAAAACTTGAGCATTCGACGCCATTTATCTGGACGGAATCGGTGCAGATCGAAACCGGTAAACCGATCCCGGATTTGGCATCCTTGAGCGCTGAATCGGAAATTTACAGCGATCTGATTAATCTGTTCGAAGAAGTTCACCAAACTGATGAGTTATATCACGATTTACTGGATCAACTCGGCAAAATCTGGGATACCAAAGGCGATTATGAATCTCTGGACCCACAACAATTTCTCGCCGAAGAAGAAGTGGTCAATGATATGTTAGAGGAAGCCAAACGTCGGGTCGTAGAATCAATTTACGAGTACAGGGAAAACTTGTGATTATCCGGCGGCTTTCAATCGGTGATTTCGGGATTTTTCGTGATCAGGTTATGGATGACATTGCGCCGAGAATTGTGCTGATCGCCGGACCAAATCGCGCCGGGAAAACCACTCTGATGCAGGCGCTGCGTTATCTTGGATATAAATTTCCGCGTTCAAATATTCTTCCGCCGCCAACGACTGAATATAAACTGGAAGCCGATCTGCAGGTCAGCGATTTCGGGCGCTATATAATATCTCGTAGCGGCTACAGCGATCCACAGTTAAGTGGAAATAACGGACTTCAATTGAAGGACATTTACCATATTGACGATTTTACTTATCGTCAGTTATTCACGATCAGCCTTGACGAATTGCGACGAATTCCGGAGGGTGTTGACACAAAACAAACCCGAGAGTTACAGTCAGTTTTGCTGGGCGCTGGTATGGTCGATCTGATGATGATTCCCAACGTCAAATCCGAATTTGAGAAAACAGCGAATAACATCGGTGGCGTCAATGGCAATTACAGCGTAAAACAGTTTAAGTCTGATAATGAAATTATTGTCCGGGCGATGAAACAACGCAGAGGCGCACATCAGGAAATCGAAGAATACCGGCAGAAGCAACAGGAATTGGAAGAGACGCAGGATACAATTTCAGGGAAAACCAATCGATTGACAGAGGAAAAGAAGCGACTCGATCAACTCCGGTTTTTGGCTGAGCAATACGAAGAATTTCAGAAGTATAAAAACCTGTCCCGGGAAATTGAGAAGCCTGAAAATCAATCCATTCTCGAATCTGATGCTGTTGAAAATCTTGAGCGTGCTAAAAATATTTTTCAATCGTACGAACAAATTGTTGATCAATACGAAGACCAATTGCGCCAATTTCAACAGATGATCCCTAGGGATGACTGGATTGGTATGAAGAATAATCTGCTCGAGCAGGAATCAGTGATAATTGACTGGACACAACGACGCTCGGGTTTGGAAGAACGAGTCAAGAATTATATTAATTCAGCCAATGATAACGAGCATAAGATCAAAGAGTTACAAGAAAGACTTCAACAGATAAATGAAGAGTATGGCAGTGATTTATCTGTCCTGAAAGAGATTCGAACCGACCGGATTGAAAAATCGCAACTTCGCGACGTCGTAACCGAACATCAAAAATTAGAGGATCGGCTCGAACGAAAAAACGAGGAGTTAGAGAAATCTGAACGTGAGTTAAAAACATTGCAGGAGGAATTCGAATCTCTGGAGAAACCTGCTGATGGAATGACACGGCAAACGATGGTTCGCGGATCGGGAATTTTTCTGGTGGCCGGAGTTTTGTTGGTCCTTTTCCTTAACGTGGCGATTGGTTTGATTGTTGGATTAGGCGGAATCGCTCTTGTTCTCGGTACAGCGTACATCTCCAATATGCGAAGCATTGAACCGAAACGGCGGTATTTTGATAAAGAAGAAGCACTCAAACATCAGTTGCGGGAAACAGAGAGTATCCAGCAAGAAGTTGATACTCTCCAGAATGAGCTGAAGGTCGAACGGGAAGCACTGGATAATTTTAAACATCAATTACAATTGGAATCCAAAGTTTCACCTGAACTGCTGAAAGATATTTACCGTGATATCGAAGCATTGAAGAAAGATCTTTCAGAGTGGGAGCAGCAAAAAAACCGATTGGAAGCAGAGCAGGAAACGCTCCGCGAAGATGTCGGGAATTTAACTTCGGTAGTTAAAAGCATTATTGAGATCTCAGATGAATCGAAGTCGCTGGGAGAGCAAATCCAATTTCTGGTTGGCCGGCTTGGTGAGATCTCCAGTTGGCTACAAACAGCCAAATCATTGCAGGCTTCTATTACAGAAAAAGCAGAACTTGAAGAGGAGATTGATAATCTTATTCCAGAGGATGAAAAGAATCCAGTAAGACTCGAAGAGTCAAATGATTATATAAATAACCTAAATAATTACATTAATAAAGGAGAAGCACAAAAAGAACTCCTTGATAAAGTGGCAGACCAGCAGAGATTTGCAGATATCCTCACTGGGACTTTTTCCGGCATGACTGCGGAGGCATTCCTCGGACATTCGGACAAAAAATTTGAAAATGAGCAAATTCTGGAATTGCTGGAAGAGCATTTCGATCAGTTTGTTTCTGAAGAGACATTGAAAGACGAACTCCGGCATCAGGATAAAGCAGTACAGAATTTGGAGTCGGAAATCGAGGAGTTAAAACAACAGAGCACAAAGCTGGAAACATCTCTGGAAAATCTCGCGACTTCTGACAAACTTGACGAGGCACAGCAACAAATCGACGAAGCCCGAAGTCGCCTGGAACCGTTGGCCCGGGAATATGCCATCAGCCGGATCGCCGATATCATGCTTGGGAAACTGCGTGACAAATTATTGCAACGCACCAAAGACGAATTGCTTTCCGACGCCAGTGACATTTTCAAAACCCTGACATCTGAAACATACAAACAAATCGCGCTGCCTGACGAGCTCGAGAGTGCGGATTTTCTGGCAATTTCCGATAATGAAAATGCATCATTGAAATCGGAATATCTCAGCCGGGGAACGCAGGAACAGTTGTTCCTGTCCGTACGAATGAGTCGAATTCTGGACATTGAACCGCCGCTACCGGTTATCCTGGACGATTCGTTGGTGAATTTTGACGTGCAACACCGCAAAAAAGCCGCCGGAATGATCAATACGCTATCGGAACATAATCAGGTATTCGTTTTGACATGCCATCCGGAAATTGTTGATTATGTTGCCGGACAAAACTCATCTGTTCAATTCTGGACTATTCAAAATCAACAAATTGAATTATCTGATTATGATGGGGTACGGAATTTATTACGGCGAACCTGATACATTCATTCTTGCGTTATCAGATAAAATTTTTCATGGATAATATTTGAGCAAAAAAATCAAAAATATATTCTGTGGCAGCTAACCTATAATTACACTGGAGCCCATTATGAACTTCCGTTACAGCAAGGTGATTGCAGTAGTGTTGGTTCTGTTAGTGACAACACCCCTAAGTGCACAAGATAACCACGGTCAAGCGTTGGGACAGTATGAGCGGAAATCGATTTCCTATATTCCTGCGGTGTATATTCCACGGCATGAGGCGTATAAAATGAAGGATAAGGAAATTGAATTTCTCATTGATCAGGTACGGGAATACGTGGAAATGCCGCGTTTCGATTTCAACAAACTGCCCGGGGAAATCACCGATGATTTTGTCCGGCGCGCCCGATTAAAGGGGAATGTGAGCCCGGATGAAATCGAACAACTTCTGAATGAAACAGTCGTCCCGGTGATCACCGACATCCTGAACACCGAAATGGAAATCCGGGCGCGGGATCTGGTCACCGCGGAACAAAAGCAGCAGTTCATTGCGACCAAAGCGCAAAGTTATGGCATCACTGCTGATCAACTGGAGAAAGTGCTGAACTCGGCATATATCTACATTCCGTATGTGGATGGGGTCGACTTTGAGGAAAAGAAGGGAATGGTCACCTTCAACGTCAAAGGTGGTTTACTATGGTATCACGTGGACATGTCGGGTGAAAAGCCGAAAGTGGAATCGATCCTGAAGCAGAGCACCCATTCGATGGGAAAAGGTAAGGAAAAATCCAGTTTTCATTTTAAGGGACATAAACTCAACGGGGAAGAATTCGCGCTTTACACGGCGGTCAGCAATTTTGCACGCAACCTTCAGGTGGCAACCCAATCAATCCCGGCGTTTAAATTGTCATCACAGGTAGCATATGTCCAGAGAAACAGGGTCGATTTTAATCTTGGCAAAAAAGAAGGCATTAAAGTCGATGACGGGTTTTACATTACCGAACAGGTGATGAAAGATGGAGATTTGAAGCGGAATCGAGTCGGATTTGTTCGGACTGTTAAAGTCGCTAACAACAAGAAACACTCTTACGAAAACTCCCAGGCGGTTGCGGTGACTGGACACGGTTATGCCCAGGGAATGTCGCTGGTGGAGCATCCGCGGCTGCCTATTGATATTGTGGTCCGACCCAGAGCGCATATGTTGCAAGTCACCTCGGGTTCCATTGGGTTCGAAGATCATCCTTATCAGCCCATCGTATTTAACGATCCGTATGAGGGGCCGACTGGCGGGGTGGACATTGAGGCGCATTATCACATCGGGCGGTGGTTTGGGATTCCGATGTTCCTCTTTTCTGCAGGTGGAACAATTAGTTTTGTGCCATCAAAAATTCAGATTAACACATATTTAGGCGACTTCTATACTATTCCGGGACTCTACCAAATCCATCTCGGGTTAACGAAAAAATATTTTTATCGCAGGATCGGTTGGACGCTCTCGGCAAAATTTGGTACGGCATTTCTGTCAATCTCGCACGATTTTGGTGATGTTTCCATTGGAATAAGTAACCGCACGGTAGGCGGCATATTTCAATCAGGCATTGAATTCGCGGTCACGCCAGATTTTTATATGGGATTTTATGGAGGATACCAATATTATCCCGAATCATCACTTTGGACGCTGGATATAGACAGTGATTCCTATCCGCTGTTACCCTCGGAGAACCGGCCGACATTTAATGCCAGCGGCGCCACACTTGGGCTGTATTTTCATTATCAGCCGCCAGCATTAGCGTTCGATCCATTTAATTTAATACGGGGAGTTTCAGGCATATAGTGAGAGATTATATGAATTTACTTACACCACGCACGGAAAGGAGGATTTTAATGAAATCCATGAAGTATCTTTTGTTTTTGTCACTGAGTGCGTTCGTGATCGGATGTGCCTCATCAAAAACTGACCAACAGATGCAAACCGGGCAGTCCCAGGCGAATGAAGATTCTCTGGCGTTGACGGAAAAACTGCCGGTCGATCCACACGTCAGAACCGGTACACTGGACAACGGTATGAAATATTACATCCGTCAGAACGACAAACCGGAAGGTCGCGCGCAATTGCGGCTGGTTGTCAACGCTGGTTCAATTCTTGAAAAACCGGATCAGCAAGGTTTGGCGCACTTTGTGGAACATATGGCCTTTAACGGGACGGAACATTTTCAGAAACAGGAACTGGTCAATTTTCTGGAGTCCATCGGCATGCGATTTGGCGCAGATATTAACGCCTACACCAGTTTTGACGAAACCGTCTATATGCTGGAAGTTCCTACAGACAGCACAGCGTTGTTAGACAAAGGTTTTCTTGTCCTGCAGGATTGGGCCAGCGCATTGTCGTTCAACCACGAGGAGATCGACAAAGAACGTGGCGTCGTCAAGGAAGAATGGCGGTTGGGACGCGGAGCAAATTCCAGGATGCGCGATGAGCAGTTTCCTATCTTGTTCAAAGGCTCCCGATATGCAGAACGTCTTCCAATCGGGAAGAAGGCTGTGCTGGATACGTTTCAGTATCAAACACTCATCGATTTTTATAACACGTGGTATCGTCCGGATTTAATGGCGGTAGTCGCAGTCGGAGATTTTAACCCGGATTCCATTAAGCAATTGATCGTTTCGCATCTGGGAAGTATTTCAAATCCCGATAATGAAAAGCAGCGCAAACTCTATCCGGTGCCGGATCACGATTCCACACTCTTCGCAATTGCTGCGGACTCGGAAGCAACTCGCTCCAGCGTAGGGATTTATTATAAATTGCCTTCCGAAAAAGAGGAGACAGTTCAGGATTATCGGCAGGGTATTGTTGAACAATTGTACAATACCATGCTCAATCAACGATTGCAGGAAAAGACCCTTCAGAAAAATCCGCCGTTTGTCTATGCGTATTCAACCAAGGGCCAATTTGTCCGCACGCGTGAGTTTTATATCCTTGGAGCCGGTGTGCAGGATAACGGTATTCCCAGAGGATTGGGGGCGCTGTTGACCTCTGCAAAGCAAGTGCAGCAGTTTGGTTTTACCGAAACTGAACTCGAACGCGGAAAGCAGATGCTCATACGCGGGATTGAGCAATCGTACAATGAGCGGGATAAAACCCGAAGTCGCAGATTTGCTTCGGAATATATCCGGGCATTTCTGTACGGGGAGCCGATTCCCGGTATCACATACGAATATCGACTCTATCAGAAGTATGCGCCAACTATATCTCTGGAAGAAGTCAATAATTTGGCTAATAAATGGCTCAATGATAAAAGTCGCGTTATTATGGCGAATTCACCTGAAAAAGAGGGCGTCGATGTTCCGACGAAATCCGGACTTCTGGCGGTTCTTGATTCCGTTCAAACGGAAACAGTGAAACCGTATGTCGATGTTGTTTCTTCCAGTCCGCTGTTGCCTGAATTACCAGAACCATCGAAAGTTGTAGGCGCCAAAGAATATCAAGATATGAACGTGACCGAATGGACGCTCGGAAACGGTGTGAAAGTTGTGTTGAAACCGACCGACTTCAAAAACGATGAAGTGCGGTTTACCGCCTTTAGTTTTGGTGGAATGTCGCTGCTTGCTGATTCAGATATTATTCCGGCGCAAACAGCCACCGGAATTGTCCGACAAAGCGGAATCGGGCAGTTTGATCAGGTGGAATTGCAAAAGATGCTTTCCGATAAAATCGTTAACGTGAATCCCTCTTTGGGCCGTCTTTCTGAAGGGATTTCCGGGAGCGCTTCGCCGCAGGATTTGGAGACGATGTTTCAACTCATCTATTTGTATATGACTTCGCCACGGAAGAACAGCAGCGCTTACGAATCGTACAAATCCAGATTAGCAGCTTATTACCAAAATCGCAGTGCCAGTCCGGAAGCCGCGTTTCACGACACAATCACAGCAACCATAACGCAACATAATCCCAGGTTTATGCCGTTCACGGTCGGGAATATCAGCAAACTCGATCTGGACAAATCTCTGAAAATCTACAAGGATCGCTTCAGTGATGCGCGCGGATTTACGTTTGTGTTCGTCGGTAATTTCGATACCACATCGATCAGACCGTTTGTGGAACAATATCTTGGCGGACTGCCGTCGACTTCGGAAGCTGAATCGTGGCGGGATGTAACTTATGACTATCCGAAAGGCGTAATCGAGCGGACTGTGAAACGTGGAATGGAGCCGAAGAGTCTGAATTCGATTAATTTTACCGGCACCTTCAACTGGACGCCAGAAAACGAATACCTTGCTCATTCGATGTTGAGCGTGCTGCGGATTAAACTCCGGGAACGCGTCCGCGAAGATTTGGGCGGCAGTTATGGCGTGAGCGTCTCCGGCAATTTTAATCATTATCCCAGAGAACGCTATCGCATTTCCATCTCATTTGGTTCAAATCCGGACCGGGTGAAAGAGTTGACTAATGCGGTGTACAGTGTGATCGATAGTTTGAAACAGTTCGGCACCACAGATAAATATCTGGAAAAAGTGCAAGAAATCCAGATCCGTGAGTATGAAACGAATCTCAAGGAGAATGGGTACTGGCTGAACCATTTGGAATCAGACTATTACGACGGACTGAATCCCGAGCGGATATTACAACGGAGAGAGCAGATCAATTCGCTTACTCTTGACGCCATCCAGAAAGCGGCGCAGCAATATTTTGACATGAACAATATCGTTCGGGTTGTGTTATATCCTGAAGATTATGAATCACAATAAGGATTGATTTGAAAACAGCGGGTGCGCTTTTTCGTGCCCGCTGATAACATCAGATTGAATATTTTATGAATTGTAAAAATTGGTCTATTTTTACTCCGAAAAATTCATTTTTCCTAAGAGATAATAGTATTCTTCGGCGTCTATCCTTCGACAAGCTCAGCTCCGGGAGGAGTCTCTGATGAGGGATGACGCTCTGGGTTGTCACTCTGAGCTTGTCGAAGAGTGCCAACCCTTTCTATTTAAATAAATGTCGAGTTTTCCAATATGTGATAACAGTAGCGTCCCGGTAAATTTTCATTCGTTGGCGTAAATTACTGATATGGAGTAAATTGAAAAGAATAGAACATTTTTCGATTCGAAATCAGATCTATTCTTTTACCGACTGTAACTTCAATAATATCAACAGATGTATTTTCTATTATTCGATTAACGGGACAGTAGTGATGTGATAAATAAAAAATTCTTAAAATATTCAGGTTAACTTAAGCCAATGAAGTATTTTGCGTACGGCTCAAATTTGTGTCCCCAGCGATTAAAAGCACGCACTCCGTCTGCACGATTTCTAAGTGAAGCCAAATTGACTGGTTACCAGTTACGGTTTCACAAGATCAGCCGGCAGGATGGATCATCAAAATGTGATGCCTACTTTACCGGCAATCCTGACGATGTAGTGTGGGGAGCCGTTTATGAAATTGACGAATCGGATGTTCCGGCGCTGGACGCCGCAGAAGAAAAAGGCGTGAGTTACGAAAAAGTGCAGATTGAAGCCCAACTCATCGATTCGGACACTGAGGTACCGATCTATGTGTATGTGGCGCGTGATGAGATGATTGAGCAGGGCGTACCGCCGTACGATTGGTACAAGCGCTATGTGTTGATCGGTGCGAAATACTATGATTTTCCCAAGGAATATATCCAGTCAATTGAATCAGTAGAATCCGAGATTGATCCTGATGAATCAAGACGCGCAAGACATTTTGCGGTCCAGTGTGAAATTGAAGCAGAGTTGCAGGCGTAAAACACGATCTCGATGAAAGAAAAACTTTACATATATAGAATAATAATCTAATTTTGATTACAATTTTTCTCAAAACGTCGTCCTAAACACAAAGAGAGTCTATGAATTCTTTACAGCGAAAAATTTTGACTGTTGTAGTGATGATGATTTTTGGTGTCGCGCTAAATGCCCAATCGAATCAGAGCGGACTCTGGATAGGAGCAGAAGGTGGATTATCTTATCCGGTGGGACACGATATTGTGCAATCTGGTGAATCGCTCTATCTGAGTTTCGAATACGCAAATATAATCCAGATGGGCGTATTCCCGGTGAATCTTGGGTTAGAATTAGGTTATCAACGATTTGCAATGAATAGATCATCGGTTGGAGCGCTTGATCAATATCCATATGGAATATTTATAAATACCAATTTAACACAAAGCGTGCGGCCGAAACTGGCTGTAAAACCAGGGATTTTTGTCGGAACTTTCAATGGAGATTTTCGAAGAGGGGAGCATCGAAATGAAATGCTTTTCGGAGTATCTGTTCCGGTGAAAATCGATTATCAGCTCTCAAATAAATTTAAAATCGGCTTGGCATTTCGCGCCTTCAGAGTATTCGGATTTCCGGATTACAGTGATACGCTGTACAACGATTTTGTCGATTTTGGAATTGGGTTAAGTTACTTTATTCCAATAAGATAAACTGGCTCAGTGTAGATTTATAATCGTGCTTTAAAGTTTTTCGACTTTGTCCCAAAAATCTTCCCGAATACGTTTCCACTCCATTTGGAACCAGGGAGTATATTTTTCAGGAGAATTTTTTAATTCATCATCCATTTCTTCCGGGGAAATGAACGTCCATTCCGAAATTTCGGTAGGATTAATATGAACCTCTTCGCTCCGGACTTTTCCAATGTACACAGAACAGACTTCGTTCTCGGAACCGGTTTCGTCGTATCGTGCCTGATATTGAAATTTATATAGAAACTGGAGTGTTGTTTCAAACCCTAACTCTTCAGATAACCTGCGCTGAGTCGCAACGTCCATAGATTCACCTTTGCGAGGATGGCTGCAGCAACTGTTCGACCAGGTAAGCGACCATAGACGTTTATCAGCGCTGCGTTTCTGGAGCAGCAAATCGCCTTCCTCGTTGAAAATAAATATCGAAAATGCGCGGTGAAGGATTCCGCCATCATCGTGACATTCTGCTTTGGTTTTATAATCAATGACCTCATCATTTTCGTTTACAACCAATAAAAGTTCGTCGTCAAATGAAACAATATCGTCCGTCATATACCTTGTCCGTTAGATCGTTCTGAAGTTACAAGTGAAGGAATTTTTCTCTCTTTGCCACCGATTTGGCTAATGAGTGCTTCATAACCGGATTTCCGCATAGCAAAGGCGACACGTTTGGCATTTTCCGGACAGAGCGCAATGATCGCTCCACCACCGCCGCCACCGGTCAGTTTGGCACCCAGGGCGCCATTACGGCGCGCAATCTCAATTAATTCTTCTATCTCTCGGCTGGAAACCTGGAGCGCATTTAATAATCCCTGGTTGATATTCATGAGCTCTCCTAACTGTTCCAGATCGTAATCTCTGATAGCCTCCACTGCTTCAAGCGTTAAATCGTTTATCTGCTTAAAAATTCGATCGTAGCGGGATTGATTTTTTTCCCAGGTTGCCCGCACTTTCGAAACCATCTTGGCCGTGAGACTTTCAACGCCAGTTAAACCGATAACCAGTTGAATCGGCTCAGGTGATTTGATTTCCTCCATAAACGGAGGATCGCCGCGCTGAAAATTGATGAATTTGCCGTACGTGGCTAATGTATTATCAATTCCGGATGGATTGCCATGCGCAATTTTCTCTGATTCAAACGAAAGCTTATAGATTTCTTCGTCAGTGAGATTCAGGTGAAAGTGTTCGTCTAAAGCCCGGATAATTGCAACGGCTAAAGCAGCAGAACCACCGAGACCCATAGCGCGCGGGACATTGGGGAAGACCTCAATTTTCATACTGCGTTCGGAGAGATCAAGCGAGTCGATGATTAAATCCAAAGATTTATATATGGAATATCTGTGATTGGCCTCTTTGGTAATCTTCTCCTCGACTCCCCAGCGGGGAATCAGCAGGTGAATGCCTTCTGAACTGTCCCACACCTTGGCTTGCATTGCCAGCTGAATCGGCGCCGCGATGGCGTGGGTGCCGTACACAACAGAATGTTCACCCAGGAGAATAACCTTACCGTGTCCGGCCGGAAGTTTTTCCTGTTCTTCTTCCACGAGTTCTTCAGTGTAGTGTTGTTCTTTTTGCGTCTCCAAGCTGCCGATGATTTCTTTGGCTTTCCATACCTTGATATCACCGCTTTCGATTAATCGTTCGACAACACTTTCAAAAATCTCTGGATATGCACCTGCCGCATTCGCAACGCTGCGGGCATGCAGTGTCATATGGCCGCGCTGGATTCCCTCTGTCACCAGTGCGCGTAAAGCAGCTAAGTTCTGAGCCAGTCCTACAGCTCCCATTACCTGGGCAAGTTCTGTGGCAGAGGATATATTCAGAATCCGCTGGGACATCTCTACCGCGGGATTCGCTTTGAGAGATCCACCGACAATTCCGATTTTAATTGGCATCTCAAGCATACCGACCAAATCACCGTTCGCGTTCTTTTCCCAGCGGGTGAGGGAAGTATAGGATTGTCCGCGGGCAGCAAAGGCATGTGCAGCGGCTTCCATTGCACGCCAGTCATTACCAGTTGCGATCGCCACCGGATCAATACCATTCATAATGCCTTTATTGTGCGTTGCTGCACGATAAGAGTCCACAGAGGCAAACTCGTTGGCCAGGATTATGCCATCACGAACTTCCTCGCCGGCCGTCCCATTGAAATCCAGATATTTGGTCGGAATGATACAGGTCGATTTCACCATCGATCGATCCGCAAGATTGGAGAGAATCCGGAGAAATACCTTCCCATTGGTAATTTTCTCAATTAAAGGCGCGACACCTTCACACATACTATTAACCAGGTTTGCGCCCATCGCATCTCTGGTATCCACCATAAGATGCACCACCACCATATCACCACGATGTGATGCTCCCGGATGGATGATGACTTCCAAACCAGTTGCGCCGCCACCCCGGGCGACCATATTGGGATGCAGACTATTGGCGAGGTTCAGGATTTCCTCTTTATTCTGTAAAATGATGTTCTTTGCCCGCCCAGGATTTTCAATATCAACCACCTGTACCTGTCCAATAAGTATCGGATCATCACTGACACTCGTAAATCCACCCGCATTTAACACCGTTTTAGCAGCCGAACTTACAGCGGCGACAATTGAAGGCTCTTCCACAACCATCGGGATGATATAGGGTTTATTATTAATCTTAAAATTCAACCCTAAAGCCAGTGGCAAACCAAACACACCAATTACATTCTCAATCATCCGGTCCGCTTCGTCCGGTTTCAGGATGTTGAGATTATTCAGAAGCGAAATATAGTCTTCCTCACTGAGGATATTGCGTTGATGCAGTATCTCAAGCCGCTCCGCCACAGTATGTCGATAAAACTTCGGTATGCGGGATTTATCCATTGGATTAATCCTCTATGCTCTTATTTATGCTTCGTATAATTACGTATGTTAACGCCTTTTTGATTAATGGTCAAATCCAAAACCGTATAAGATTTTTTCCCCAGGGATTCGATAATGCGCTGACGCATTTCAGGTGTTGTCGTGATTGCAATTCCGATGTCACCACCACCTGCTCCCGATGGTTTGTAAACACCACCAGATTGTTCAACGAATTCCCGAATTTCGCGATGAACTTTGGACAAAATGTCAATATCAGCTAACTGACCCAATTGGCCCATTACGTTCCCGTATTCCTGGACAATCTCAAGAAAATAATTTATCCGGCCACCTTGCAAATTTTCTATTCCCAGAGATGCCAAATCGTGAAGACTTCGCATTATTAGTTGATACGCTTCCGGGGAATCAGACTGTGCACGTTTTACGCGTCCCACGAATTCCCTGGTAGAAACTGAGTAGCCCGTCCAGACGGGAATAATAAACAGATTATCCGGCAGGGGAATCGATTCAATTGGGTGCACTGTTTCAGAGTCGGAGGTCGGCTTGATATATTGCAGCAATCCACCATAGATGCTGGCGGCAATGTCCACGCCGCTGCCTTTTCCTTCTTGTGCAGCGCGATGGGCTTTCAATGCCATTGAAAAGAACTTTGGTGGATTATATTGTGTATTGGTTAATTCGAATAATGCTCTAAGTGTTGCTATCGTTACTGCGGCGCTCGAGCCTAATCCAATCTTTGCATTGTCTGTGTGGTGATAGAATTCACTCGTGTCGACTGAAATAGTTGCTGATGGTAAGACGTGTTCCGGGAAATTCCGCTGGAATATTCGGATCGCCTCGATACAATAGCGATAGTTCGAATAATTCGTGTTATAGCTCGGGTCTTCCTCCAATACATACCGATTATCGTCATCTCTGAGTAGCGATAATTCCGGAAGATCGAGATTGACTGCTTGTAAAATAAGTGTGGCTGAGGAGCGGGTTGTAACTGTGACTGTGCAATGTCTATTGACAGCAACGACGAGTGCGGGAGAGCCTTCTAAAACTGCATATTCGCCGAGTATTAATAATTTCCCAGGTACCGTGATTTGAAATTTCACGATTGAGACTCTGTTAAATAAGCCCCAGGCCCAAGCCCGGTATTTATGACGCGATGCACGCCTGGAAATGTCCGAAAGTGAGCGGTGAGTTCCTCGACTTGTTCCGGTAGGCACAGTACCTTTACCTGAGGACCTGCATCTATGGTAAAATAGGCAGGTGTACCTGTTTTACGGAGATTTCTGATTTCATTTATCAAAGTCACGGTGGTTGAATTCCAATATAATAATCCCGGATTTGCAGAGAGCGCCAAACCGTGCATCTTCAAGCAGCTGTGTTCGGTTAGTTCTCCCAGTTGTTGAAAATCCTGCGATTTTATCGTCCGGCGCATCGCCTGAATATCATCATCGGCAGAAGTTATCCAACTCTCGTAAAACGGGGAAGTGTCCGCTGTAAGATGCATCCCCTGAGTTGAGCCGATAGATTTTTCTTGTTCGGAGGTAATGAGCACTAACAAGCGCAGATCCCAATAATTTTGGTCGTATAATTGTCGGGCAAACGCATCACTCCCATCTTGAAGGCTGCCGCTATTCATTTGGACAAATCCACCAAAGATGGATCGCGCAGCAGAACCAGATCCTCGGCGGGCGAGGATAGAAAGTTCTTGTGGCGAGAGTTCTAAGGACAGGGCATTTATTGCCGCTATCGTTAAGGCGGCAAACCCTGAAGCCGAAGACGCCAGTCCGGCGCTGGTGGGAAAATTGTTGTCAGAAATAACTTTCGCTGGGATTGAAACGGACGCCAGGGCGCGAATGATATCCAGAAAACGACTTACGCGCTGGAGTTGATGACCAGTGACCTTATTTCCATCGAGTACAAAAATATCTCGTTCAAAATGCTCAGAAAATTCGACCTGGGTTCTGGTGGAGAGTGCTTCAAGAGTAAGGGAGATAGAACTCACCGCAGGAATATTTAATTCTGTATCGCGTTTGCCCCAATATTTCGCCAGGGCAATATTCGAATGTGCGACGGCTGATGCTTTTATTGTCATATGAATGGGTTTCCAAATTCACTCAAATTATATAATAATCATTTCTGTGAGTTTGTTGAAGTGGAAAATACAGTATTAAACCAGAAACTAAGGAAAGGCTTTTCCATCTTTGGAAAAAACAGGATTACGCAAGCTCACTTACGCGCATAAAAAAACCGGGGCAGAGTGCATACGCGATCTCCGCCCCGGTGGCGCCATCAGAGTTAGCGGTTGGGTATCTCTGACGGTTCGTGTGCCAGCATGGTATTAATTGTGCATAATCGCCGAACTGTCGGCCGCACTTGAATCGGCGCTTGTGACTGCTTGTTTCATCAGGCGTTCGGTGATAGTGGGAACGATTTCGGCTTTAATCAGAATGACCAGTTCCTGTTCAGATTTATCCGATGATTCATATCCAAACAGATAACGAAGACCTAAAAAGTACCAGGGAAGGTCTTTCAGAAAGGGAATACCTTTGCGGACGTGCGTTTCATCAGTGCGATACAGTCCGGCAATAACAGTTTCTTCACCGCTTAATAACAGAACCTGTGTTGTGGCCTGCTGTTTGTTTATGACCGTGCTGACAGGGTCCGGCTGGGCGGAACTTTTCTCTGCAGAGACTTGCATATGGAGAAACGTGGTATCATTTACATCAATGATATTCGGAGTTACTCTTAGAATCGTTCCGGTGCTGAAAAATTTATCAACAGTGTTCCCGGCAAAATCAGTCTGTTTGATAGAAAAATCCTGACCAACCTGGATAAAACCTTCTTCACCGTCCATCACCTTCACAGTAGGTGATGCAAGGATTTTACCTTCATTAGCGGCTTCAAATGTGCTGAAGAGCGCTTTGACATCCCAACCCGTATTCAAAATATTCATCCAGGGAAGGGGCTCATTGGGAAATCTCACAGTAAAATATTGTTGTGAAACACTGGCGGCACCCAGACTATTTACCTGGACTTTACCGTTTTTCAGGGTACTCCAATCAACACCAATTTCACGCAATAATCGTTTATTTCCTTCAAAAAACGTTGCAGAGATTTTGATTTCCCGTGTGCTCAGGTCCACTAATCCGCGTTCAACTTTGGATTCTTTTTCCTCAGCGCCTTTGGGTAGGATTTCATAATAATTTGAATATTCGTTTAAGACCATACCGGTCGCGGCAATGATATAATTTAATGCTTGTTTCCAGGGCATCGGCGGGATATTCACTCCAATGGCAGAGTGCATTGACGATTTGTCAATAATAACCTTCTGCTCATACTGCTTACTGAAACTGTTTAGAATTTGTACCGCCTGATCAAAACTTGTTTGGCGACTAAAGGTTACCACTTCATCCGGATTATTATAAGGTTGTACCGGCAAATTGCGCAGATTCTGAGCTCCCAGAGAGGAAACACACAGTAAGAAAACGCCCGTTATTAATAATCGGTATCCTGCATTCATTTTATTTGTCCTGACTTTAATTTTGTTTTGCTGGTTCATCAACTTTCAGCTCCACCTTTTCAATAACGCCACCCTTATTCAGAGTGAAGTGCGCCGTCTGTTTCATTTGGTCAATTTTTTTGAGCCAGCCGAGATAGACTTCATCACCAATATTCAGGTTAACCAGATTTCCAGTCTGATCTATGAGGTAAATATTATTCCCGGATAAAGCTATGAGTTTACTCTTCTTAACATCAACAAGTCCTTCTTTATTCTTGGGTATGGAGTGGATCAGGGGATAGAAAGGATTATACATTCGGCTAGCGCTAACACGTGTTATATCAAGATCAATCTGCTGGGCATCATTTGTCAGATTAGCAGTGGGAACCCAACCCTGTAAACCTCCAAACTTTACGTTTGTCCACTGTCCGTTTTCTTTTAATTGCTTTAAAATTGCACCCTTCTTTAAAGAGATTTCCAGTGGTTGTTCTTTATCTGAACTCGCATACGTCTGGGCAATATCAGATGCTACCCAAAGGCGATCCTGATAATCAGTATCCTTGGAATGTTTCGCAAAATAGCTTTCTACCTGCATCTGGATTTTAACTTTACCGATTATATCTGGCTCATCGATTGTTTCAATATGCAACATTGTGATTTTGTTTAACGGGCCGCTCTTTTCAAGCGCAGTGACAAACCGGTATAAGTTGCGGAAATAGCCTGTACCCGTTAATCCTGTCCGGACGATTCCATAGCCATCAAATTCAACGGTATTCAGGTAGGATATATCATAATCGATATAAGAACGCCCGTTATTTATTGCATTGATAAAACCGTAGATGATACTTTGGGAATCCTCAGGGTAGAGCAGTTTTGAATGGGATAAATATTCCTGGTTTCGGTTCATTAATTTTTCGCGAACCGGGTCGTATTGATCGATCAGCGAGTTGATATCAGCCAGTTCACTTTGGGCGTGTTGGTGCTGTTGTTGCCAGCGAACAATCTCTTTATCCTGGGTATAATGAATGTATGCCCAGCTGCCTGCACCGATTAGAGCAAGTATGACGAATAAAATTATGGAGTTTCGAATAGCGTAGCGCATAGGTTAGTCTCTCACGGATTTAATGATTCTGAATCGTGGTCAATTCGATTAATTGTCATAATAAATTTGTAGAGCGTAATATCGCGTTTATCCACTTCAACCATCTCTTTGATATTCACATCGGCGAATAAACCGGCTAGCCGGGGGACGCGATTTCGATAAAGGCTGTAGCCTTCAATCATCAACTTGTCGCCCGAGATTGCCATATTTGCGATCCAACAATTTTTCAACTGCGCGATTCCCTCCGATAACCGCTTTAATGTGGCGCTCCACCGATATGCATTCTGCCCCAGCGAATCCATAAATGCGACCTGCTGATCGACAAAGCCATATTCACCCGCGAGCTTCTCAACTTCATTGGCAATGGGGCGATTGATTTCTATCTGCTTTCGCACCATTGCGGTCTGTTCTTGCAGATTCTCTATGACCGCTTTTTTCTCCTGGTAATAGTGGTTGAAGACAATTGGTGCGAGCGTAATGAGTGAGAGAAGGAGCACGCCGTGCCATTCGAGTTTAAATACTTTTTGTCGCTCGTGGACATGGTCCGGAATGAGTGACAGGGAAGGGATAGCGCGGGAATCAACACCTGAACCAGCCCAGGCGATGGCTATCGCCTGGAGGTATTTCGGAAGTTGTGAGCGTTCCTCCGGAGTAAATTCAATTTTTTCAGGATCGAGTTGCAGCGTTTCAATACGGACGTCCGGAAGATGCTCCATGAGGTCCGGCGCATTTCCTTTATCGTGGGGCGCGTTGGAGAAGATAATTCGATCGAGACCAGTGATATTTCCCTGATCGAGCTGAAGAATAATTTTACTAAAGATAGTGTGCATGGTCTGCGGCGAATTTTTCCCTGTATGGAGGAGAGGGAGCACTTCAATCACATCGTTTCCACGGAGAAAAATAATTCGGCTTGAATCTTCGCCTACAATTACGAGCGCAGTAACCTGATCTTCGGTCAGGGTATAATTCGCCCGTAAAAGACCAATCATGGCTGCTTCATCCGGCATGATTTCACGAACGAATGTTTTCTTTGAGTACAGGTTTGCCGCGTTGTCAAAGGTATCTAAAAGGGGATTGTCGCCTTCGCATGACACCAACAACATTGCGCCGTTGTCCTGGATATCATAAGCGTACTGCACTTCCGATTCCATCGGTTCGTAGACCGATTTAATCTCGTCAGTGACTGCAGCTTTAACTTCTTTGGACTTGAGGGCTTTATAGTTTTGACTCGACAAGGGATGTAGTATGGTGAAGCCCAGGGGAAGGCTCAGTGCAACATCGAGTCGTTTTTTAGCAAAGTTTTCGAAAAGCTGACTTAATTTTTCCTCGGTCGATTCTTCTTCAGGATCGTGCGGGGAGGCGAAGTCATTATTCGATTTAAAGATGTTTATGTCTGCGGCATACTCACTATTGGAGTTCCCGTTGCTCGCTTCCTCCGGCTCCTCAAAAATTCCAAGATCTTCTTCGCCGGCGGGTTCGGTTACTGTTTCTTTGAAACTGGTAACCGGTTCTTCCTGAGAGACCAGATCGACGGGTTCGGTCAGACCAACCGTCTGCAGATCCAGAATCCGGAAGTGTTTCTTTTTTATTTCGAGTCTGGCAACTCGTAAATACGGACCATCAACCGCTATTCCGATTATGTTTTTTGGCGCCAATTTTTTTCCTCGCTAACTCTTTATCAGGAAAATTCAAATAACTGCTCAATACGTTTTTTGTTGTTTGCATGGTTTACGGCTTCAGTCCTTGAAATTAACCCTGTATCATAGAGCTGCTTTAAATCTTGCTCCATCGTTTGCATTCCAAAAACTGTGCCTTCCTGCATCATCTGGTAAATTTCACCAGTATTATTATTCCGGATTGCAGCCTGTACTGATGGATTGACAAGAAGTACTTCCTTGGCAAGCACACGACGTCCATCCAGGCTGGGAATAAGTTTTTGACTAATGACACACGTTAATACATCAGCCAGACGATTCTGGACCCGGCGTTGTTGCGACGGAGGCATTTCGCCGATTATACGATCGATACTTTCGATAGCAGAAGCGGTGTGCAGCGTCCCAAATGTTTTATGACCAGAATCGGAGACTTCCAACGCTGTCATAATGGTTTCCGGATCACGTAACTCACTGATTACAATGATATCCGGATCCTGACGCAACGCCTCTACCGCGCCGTCTTTAAAAGATCGAACATCCCGCCCAACCTCACGATGTCGTACAATTGATCGCTTCGGGCTGTGTTCCAACTCCACCGGAGACGCGATGATGACAATATGTGAGTGAACGGTGCGATTATTTGCGTCGATGATTGTATCTAATGTCGACGATTTACCGGAACCGGTAATACCGGTCACCAGGGTTAATCCGGATTTATAGTAGTTCAAACTGAGCGCTTTCGCTACTTCCGGATGCAATTGCAATTCTTTAAATGGACGAATATCATTTTGGATAAGGCGCATATTGAGTGCCAGATGATCCATATCAAAATACATATCAGCGCGGAAACGCTGAGCGGAACCATCATCTTTATCCAGGGAATAGGAAAAATCCAAATTCCGATGTTGCAGCAGATATTCGCGTTGTTTGGTGTTCAGCACGCTCTGGCACATAATATCTGTCGCAAGCATTGGAAGCGTAATATCTTCCAAAGGATTCTTTGAGCCGTGTACACGATACCAGACTTTTCCGGCACATCCATTGGCTCCCATATCAATATCAGACGCTTCTTGATCCTCCATCAGATGAAGATAGTAGTCCAATATCGATTGCATTTGCTGGTGAAATTCTTCCGATTGCTCGTCGACCAATCCGGCAATGAGCCTTTGCCGCTCTACGCCCGCAGCACTTCTGGGAATTTGAGCCAAAAGTGGCTGGGCTAAATCTTCAAGAGCGTAGGGCGGCGTATTGCTCCTTGTTGAGGTTTGTGGGGCTGCCGTCTGGCTTGTGGCCGTCAATGTTTCAGCTTGCTGTGTCATCATTGTTTGCAATCGTTAATTAGTCAGCTCTCTTTACCACGAAGGTATGTTGAAGTAGCACACGTTCATTTCACGAGTCCCAGGTGAAAGGGTGACAATTCGTGGAGCCACCAGTGCTTCAATCTGCTCTTCACCACCTGTGATTTTTGCAAAGCGAAAATTCAATTCTTCACCCATCAGACCCGCCGGAAATACAATCGTCACATTATAAACGCTATCAACAATTGTACCTTCGGTCATCACAATGCCTGTCAGTGTAGATTCTGACGTGGAACCGGAGGAATTATGTCCCATTGGATCTTCATGAAAGGAAGCGTCCAGCGGAGCGTTCGGTTTAATGCGGCCATCATCGGAATTTCCACCAAGCTGCTGATTAGTATTAGTTGTCCAGGTGGACTGCTCCTGATTGATAGACATTCCTTGTCTGTCAATCCGGCGATTACTTGCGGAATTTGTGGCGGTTGTACCTGTTTCCTGGTTCAGGGTCATCCCGCGTTTATCCGAACGTGGTTCGTCCTGTGGATTACTATTGTAAGCATTTGCACTCATCGTCCCCTGAGGTTTAATAGCAGGGGATTGGCGATTCACAGTCATTCCATCCGCAGAATGAAGACCGGGTGAGGTTTTATCTTCTGCTGGGATTTGTTCAGTCGAACCAGTACTAAAAGATTGGTGATCAGTATTAAAAGTCATTCCACCATTGGATCCGGAGTGATTGAGTTCGCCTTGCTCGGTATAATTTCCCGCCTGCACAGCATTAAAGCCATTTGCTTGCTGCGGCATATTATCTGGATCATCTTCGTGGAAGGTGTTATTATCGTACACATTCTTCAGGGTCATACCTCCGTCAAGCATACCACGCACTTCCACTCGATCAGTCGCAGGATTGAATGATCCTTCTTGTAGTTCATCTACCAGACTCATCTGAAAAGTAATAGCTGACTGCGCAAAAACTATTTGTGCCATCAGTATAATCACGAGCGCAGAAAAGCCTCTGATAAGATACTTTTTCATGATGTTCCCCTCTCTATTCTTTGAGCGTCCTGTTGTACGTATCATTTTATTGTTCTCTCCACGAAATTATCGAATATGTTGTCTGCACCGGATAAAACGGTGGCCATTGTGTCATTAAGCGCTGATCGTATTTATACGATTTTCGATACCCGCTGCGGAGTGATGTGGTGCCGTGACTACTGGTAAAAGTCCCAACGGCGCCACGAGTTTCCTGGATTACTCCACCGAGGATCCATAATCTGCCGCGAGGATCGCCAACACCAAAATGTTCAACGGTAAATGAGTTTCCCAACGCCATTATACTTGATTGAATATGCAAATCTTGTTCACCATGATCTTGTTCTGCGCCATCATCAACGATCACTCGTTGTTCCGCGATCATACCTAACATGTCATCGGAAGCAGGATTATCTAATGGATTGTCTGCGTAGGTGATGTCACCGATAATGTGGATATTGCGGTTTGAATGCAGTGTAACCTGTCCGTTTAATACACCTTTCACATAGATATCTCTCGAAGAGGAGATCACGCCGTTCATTTCAGAGAGGTCAAAGGTTTCCGGTTGCCCCCACGCACCATGACCAATGGAATACGAGACTGACACCGTACTATCATCATTGAAAATAACCTGGGCGGTCTGATCTAATAATAACCCACCGACGCTTGCGGCGTTACGAAGGGCAGTGAGATCGGTAGGAAGTGTCACATAATCACTGGCAAAATTGTACCCACCAAGAAATTCAGGATCGCCCCGGCCACGCCACATATGAGGCGACGTGACTTCACCGGTGAAAACCGGACTGCCCCACATATGAAAAGGGCCGTTGGTATGCGCTGGACCGTGAATGGTATCTCCGGTGATAAAGTAAATCCCCGGCTCTACATTCGTGAAATAACTGTACTTGGAAAATGAAGTTCGGTGCATTCGTACATCAACTTCTTTGGAAATTTCTTGTACCGTTCCCGTGCTTCTGACTCTGATTTCATAGCGGGTGAGCGTGCTATCGCTAAAATGATCGTCTACTTCTACGGTACCACTACCGTTGAGATAATCGCTGTAAGTAAAACCTTCCCGCCAGGAGACATCATCTATGATATGCTGCAATGCTTTCTCCACTAAACTATTTGCAATATCCCGGGCCTGCTCTGCGCTATAATAATTGTAGGACCGATCCAGTGCCATGGCCTGCTTCTTTTGTCCACTGACCTGGAAAATGCTGAAGATAGCGAGCAATCCGGATACCATAATGATGAGCGAGCGTCCCATTATTGACCTCTATAGATTCAGGTTAATTGGATAGACAGTTTTCTCCCAGGCAGATGCAGGATAGTCGCCGTCGGAAGCTTGAGGACTTTGGCATATCAATTCTACTTTAATACCGGTCACATGCTCAGGATTATTTGTTATGTGTCCATCCGCATCGAAATAGGAGAGTGCAAAATGTGTAGCAACCATACTAAAGTCGAGTGTATCACTATTTACAATCCGATACAGATAGTGATCATTCGGGTTTTGCGTCGAGTTTACGTCAGCATTGGATTTGTACATCCATGTGACTTGATCAGTCACACCATCAAAATTAATATCACCATAGAAGGTGATTGTTTGCGATGAAATGGTGCTGAACACATCACCACCTACACGATATCCGGCATTTCTCAAGTCATAGCTGATGACATCTGCGATTGTTTCGGTATTGGTCTTTGCCATCAGATCAAGAGTCGATCGGTCAGAGCGAGAATGCACACTTGCATCTAAACGCAAGATAGAGAGTAAGAGAATTCCGCCTATCATAAAGCTTGCGACCGTTCCGAGATTCATGCTAACATCCACAGTTGCGAACAATGCAGCACAAAATTGAAGTCGTATTCAATCTTGTGGGTCCGGATTGTTCTGGTTGTCTTTTGCATCGGTAGAATTCCTTTCTATATGAAGCTCTTTACGTATTGCAGCCTGACAGTATCACGCAGGAAGGGGCTGGTTACCGTCACCGTTAAGCATTTGTAACGGGTGCGTCCACCGGCATTTTCTTCCGGGTGGTCCTGGTTGGCGTAGTGAACTTCGGCAGAGATATCGTAAATACAATTCTGCGTGGTATCGGTTGTGGCAAACCCGTTGAAATCATCAAAATCATCAAAAGTCCCGTGGTCGTTATCAGCAGATGTGCCGAGATTGGATTGATGTGTGAATCCGTTGGGAATATTATTGGGTCTGCCGCCCATCACGGTTGTTTCATCGAAAGCGAGAACCCGGGCGTGATCGATATATTCCTGGGCTTTGGCAATCCCTGAATAAAGGAGATCGGCGTCGATTTGAGTCTGTTCCTGGTTAATCATCATTTTGTTCGTGTTCAACGCAATGATGGAAAAAATCACACCCGCTCCAAGGACCAATAATATGTCTGAGGTATCAATCATTGTTGGTTTCTCTTAATCGTCAACTGTCACAGCAGCGACTTCTTCCAGGGAAGTCACGCCTTCTTTGATTCGTTCGCGTCCGGAAGCACGAAGCGTCAGCATACCATTTTTAATGGCCATTGCACGGATGCCTTCTTCGTCAATCTGAATACCTGAATCAAGGATCGCATTCCGGATTTCTTTGGTGAAATAGAGCGCTTCCATTATGGCGGTTCGACCTTTATAACCACGATGGCATTTATTGCATCCAACAGCCTTATAAAAAGTGGTTGTTTCGATCTCTTCCTGGCTAAAGCCCAGACTTAACGGAATTTCAGGATGGATATCGATTTCTTCTTCTTTGCAATTGTCGCATAAGGTGCGAACCAACCGCTGAGCCATCACCAAATTCACCGCATTAGCAATCAGGAACGGCTCCACACCCATTTTGTATAAACGCGATATAGCACTTGGCGCATCATTGGTATGAAGGGTAGAGAAGGTGAGGTGACCAGTATTGGCAAGTTTAATTGCGATTTCAGCAGTTTTCAGATCGCGCATCTCACCAACAAGGACGACATCGGGATCGTGCCGTAATATTCCCCGCATGGATTGGTCAAAGGACATATGCTCACTGATTTTGAGCTGTCGTGCACCTTTGATGAGATACTCAACCGGCTCTTCTACCGTCAGGACGTTAATTGATGGATCAATAATATGTGAAAGCGCCGCAACGAGTGTTGTCGATTTACCACTTCCGGTAGGACCAGTCATAATAACAATGCCGGACGGCTTGGTAATCGATTTGACAAAATCTTTATACGCCTGCGTTTGTAAACCCAGTTTTTTCAGGTCAGTGATCACCTTGCGATCATCAAGCACACGAATAACTACTGATTCCAGTTTTCTGGTAAATTCCTGGCCAACAACAGGAAGGATCGAAACACGATATCGTATCTGGTGGCCGTCTACCACACGCTGGATGAATCCATCCTGCGCACTGCTGCGTTCGAATCGATCTACATTGCTAGTTTTATCTTTCACGACTGCAGATATGGCTTCTGGCTTCACGCCTTCCTGGCGGTGCCAGATTTGCAGTTTGCCATCTACGCGGAAGTGGATCTCAGTGACATTGCTTTCCTTTGGAATCATATGAATGTCACTGGCGCCCTGGCGCACCGCTTCAAGGAGCACTCCTTCAATCAGCGAATTGAGCATACTCCGATTGATTTCAGCATCCAGCTCTTCTTCATCGATTTTGGTTTCGTTGGGTTCGGCAAGAGCAGTCTCTTCAAACTCCATTTCATCCAACTGATCGAGAAATTTGTTTTTCTTTTGGTAGATCTGCTCAATAATCTGATCGATGATTTCCCGGCGGCAATACACAATTTCATATTGCGGAAAGTTAATTTGTGAGGGAAGGGTGGTATTGACCGAGTCCGACGGATCAGCCGTGGCAAGCACTATCGTATTCCGGGTTTTTTCCCACGGAATCAACCGATGCTGAAATAATAGGTCCGCCGATTCATTTGAAATCTCTTCCAGGATCGCTTTGATCTCTTTGACTTTCTCGGAATAATCAAGGTCTTCATCCGCTTTGACCTCGTTAAATGCATAAATCTCAGCGATACTTCGCATGATAATATGTTGATCAAGGCTGAGTTCCTGGGACAAAATTTGTCCTAAACTCCTTGGCGAAGAGAACGGGTCCTTCCGGCGAATTTCAAGCGCTTGCTCCAATTGCTCTTTTGTTACGATACCACGATCGACTAAAATTTTGCCGATGTGGTGTTTTATTTCACCATTGCCGTTGGAGCGGTGGTTCGATTTCGTCGAGCTGCTGCTATTTTTGGTTTTCGGTATATTCATTAAAAACATTCAGTACTCTACATTCCAGGTGGATTCGGATGTATAACTGCTGTCTCAGAGGAGACAATAGTAATCGCAATCATGGCGACCATAATGACCATACTTATCGAAACATTGATCATATTGATCGTGCTTTCCATCCGATAACTAGTTTGCGCCTCATAATAATTCGCCAATTGCTGCGCATTGCTGCGCAACGATCCGGATTCGGATCCCAAACGAAATCTGCTAATCGCAGTGGTGGTGAATACTTTCGTGGCTTCCAATGATTCAACAAGACCTTTACCTTCCTTCAACATCATTGGAATCGCGATTTCTGTAATTTGATTTTCCATATAAGAATTACGGCACGCTTCGGCGGCAATCCGAATAACGCGGATATTATCGCCGGAACCGGTGTACAGGGTATAAAACACCCGGGAGAAAATTTCGATACTAGTTTTATGCATTAAACCGCCAATGACCGGCATCTTAATTATATATTTATCAAAAAGTAGTTTACCTTTTGGCGTCTTGATAAAAATGATGAATCCAATAACGGGGACGATGAAAGCCGCGGTAAGCATAATCCAATGGGCTTGCAAATAATGGCTAAAACTGAGAGTTCCAGCGGTCATTGGGGGTAGATCTATGTCAAATTTTAAAAACAATTCTGCGGTTTTAGGGAAGATATATCCTACATATCCAAGCACCAGAGCGAACACCGCAAGCAGGGTAATCATTGGCATCAATAATGATTTCCTCAGGTTCTTCCGAAACTCGGCGTCGCGTTCAAGAAATTTAGCAGTGCTTTCAAAAACCTCCCCCATATTACCGCTGGTGGATGCCACACTGAGCATATAAGTTGCAAATCGTCCAAAGATGTTTTCGTGTTTGGAATAAACCTCGTGGCCGTCTTTGCCTTCCTTCAGATCTTTTTCTATCTGCTTCAAAGTCCCTTTGAGACGTTTATTCGCTGTATCTTCCGCCACGAGATTGAGAATTTCTTCGAAACGTAACTTTTGCTTTAACAGATCAGCAGATAACCTGACAAACGAGACAATGTCGTCAGTGGGGACGCCACCTTTAAAATCGAGGAGTTTGCGTTCGACTTTATGGACTTTATAACCCAGCTTGCGAAGCGCCTTTTCGAGTTCTTCCTGAGAATACGCTTCCTGCTCGCCAGAGATCGGAGGGCTGTCGTTGCGACTGACTTTGTACAAAAATACGCGCTTTTTCTCAATCTTTTTGATTTTAAGCGCGCTGCCATTGGTCCGCTGGGCAATTTTTTCTTTGACCTGCCGCTTATTCTCGGCTTCCAGTTCACCCTGGATAGTCTTCCCGCTTTTGTTGACCCCTGTGATTTTGTATTGTGTCATTTGTTTGTAGTTTTTCCAGATGATTAACAGGGCTCTCGTTTCCAAGAGCCCTGTCCACTAATTTTCACACTATGCTGGTTAACGAACCAATTCGATTCTCTAGTGATTAATCGGTGACCCAGCTGATGTTACCTGCGGTAACTTGAGCTTGAATAAGAGAATCGCCTGTTGTGGGGTGACTACTTGGTCTCGCGTCAACTGTCACTTGCGTTCCGGTCACAGTTAATTGGTATGTACCATTCGCATTTTCGGCATATGTACCATTGACGGAATCGGCGGGGAAATTAACTTTTGTAAAGTCTACCTGATCACCATCCGAATCGATGAACGAGTTGCCGCCACCACCAAGCATTTCAGGTTTTTTGTAGAATGCCTGTGCAGAACTGGCAAATGTTAAGACATCTGAGCGGACCGCATCAATATTTGCTTGTTCAGCGCTACTGCCAAACATATTAATACCAACGACCACAGCGAGTCCAACTATGATTGCGCCTAATACGATAAGCAGTAATTGTTGTTGACCCATTTCACTAACTCCTTTTTTGTTTTGTTAGATATACTTTCAATCAGGTTCGCCCTAATAGTATCCAAAGAGCGTGCCAGGAATAGTAAAATATGTCTACAGTGCTGATTATCAGTAAATTAAAAATAAGAGATAAAGTTATACTTCTACTATATTTATTTTGGATATTACTTGAAGTGTCAAATTCATCTTACAACCAGATTCTTCTGTCAAATTATGGAGACAGGGGGGTAAGGAGGAAGGATAAAGGATGAAAGATGAAAGATGAAAGAAAACAACTAAAACCAAGAGTCAAGAACCAAGAACCAAGAACCAGGGAGCAAGATAGCAGAACCAAAAGCAGAGATGAAAGTGCGGAGAAGATTATAAAGATAAAAGGAAAAGTTATTCTGGAGAAAATTGATGAGAGAGGTAAAAACTGTTCATGGTTGTGTAAAATAATGAAGCCCCAAAGGGGGCGGTATATGCCAGTCCAGGGTGAAGCCCTGGAAATTTGTTCACGGTTGTGGTTGGTTTTTCGGAGATCCCTTCCCATGGGGATCCCTATGGGGCGACTTCGCTCCCGTCGATGGCCGGGTTGTGAACGGGATGACAGGTTTTTCGCCTATTCCCTGTTTTCTTATTTCCGTATTGCCGTATTTCCCGGAGCAAGAGTAAGATTATGATTAAGATTAAGATTAGGATTAAGAGTACGAGTAAGATTATAAACTTGCTCCGGAAGGAGTCCTTTAACAGCCTCGGCAGAGATTCCTCACGGAGAAGTCCTGCCGGACCTTACGGGAAACACCCGAACACTCAGTCCACCGCGGCGGATTCAGTGCTCAATATCCAGTTGTTTCATTTTGTGGTAGAGATGTTGGCGGGTGACACCTGATATTCTGGCGGCTTCGGTGATATTGCCCTCAGCAGTTCTGAGGAGACTTTTAAAATACTTGCGTTCGAATTGTGTTTTGGCTTCCTGGTATTCAATGGTGACTTCATCAGCGTATTCTTCTTCGGGCACGACGTCACGTAACTGGGGCGGGAGATCCTCCACCGTAATTTGTGGGTCCCGGGACATAATTATTGCACTTTCGAGTACGTTAATGAGTTCACGAATATTTCCGGGCCAGGCATAATTCTGAAATTTTTCTATAGTGCCAGGAGAAACAGATAGACCTTCTTTACCCAGACGCTCACCAAGTTTTTTCAGCTGATAATCCACAATGAGCGGGACATCTTGCGTCCGATCCCGGAGAGGAGGCAGGGTGATATTGACAACATTCAGCCTGTAATATAAATCTTCGCGGAATTCGCCTTGTTCGACAAGTTTCTTGACATCTTTATTGGAGGCGGCAATAACCCGTATATCTAATTCGATTTCCTGTGTGCCTCCAACCCGGCGGATTTTTCGGTCCTCAAGCACGCGTAATAATTTTACCTGAAACTCTGGGGTAGTTTCTGTGACTTCATCTAAGAAGATTGTGCCTTTATCTGACTCTTCGAATAATCCCCGGGTTTGTTTAGTTGCCCCGGTAAACGCACCTTTTTCATATCCAAAGAGGGTACTTTCCAGAAGTGTAGCAGGGATACCGCCGCAATTCACTGCAACAAACTGTTTTGAGTCTCGCTTGCTGTATTTGTGTATACTACGTGCCGCCACTTCCTTTCCGGTTCCGGATTCGCCGGTGATCAGAACGAAAGAGTCATACTGGGCTACGGTCTTGATCATCTCTTTGACCTGAACCATTGAAGGGGCGCGGCTCGGAATCTCTGGGATTTCCGTATGGCGGGATAATTCTCTCTTGAGTGCCTCATTCTCGGTCTTTAACTCACGCTCACCCAGCGCTCGCTCAATTCTCAGAGTGACCTGATTCAGGTCAATAATGGGCTTTACTAAATAATCGTACGCTCCAATATGTATGGTCTTAACAACAGTTTCCACTTCAGTGACCGCACTGATCATAATCACAATCATCTGCGGTTTTTCAGATTTAAACTCTTTTAACAAGTCAATGCCACTGACTTTATCGAGGTTAATATCTAAGAGCGCAATTTCGACCTGTGATTCTTCGAAAATCTTCCTGGCGGACTCCGCATCAAACGCAGGTAATACTTTATATCCATTTCTGGTAAGATGCTGTTCTATTGTTTCGTTGACGACCGGATCATCGTCGACGAGAAGCACCGTTTTTTGCTTTGGCGTAAACTTGTTTGATTTAGCCGTTGTGTCGCTATTTGAGTTTGGGATTGCCATAATCGGGCTAAAAATACGACCTCATTGCAGTTTATACAAGATTTCTATACACTGATTTGATTATTTGCTCCGCTTAATCCTACACATCCAATGATAAAAATTACTATTGATAAATTGCTATTTTTATTGGAGTGTGTGTTTTCGTTATGCTAATATACAAACACTCCCCTTAATTTGAAATATTCAAATAGTCTGAAAGTGAGGGCATCTTATGTTCGATACTCATAGACTGCGACAATACATAATTGTCATACTTCTAACGAGCTTCGCCTCATCTCTCGCGGCGTTACCACGATTTGCCACCCGGGAAAATGTGCTGTGTTCCCACTGCCACGTGAATGCAAATGGCGGCGGTCTCCGGAATGAATACGGTGCCGGATATTATTCCAAACAGATTTTGCCCATGGATCACTGGGGAGAATTTGGGACAGAAAAGTTTACCGCGCAATTAAACGATTTCATCCGCTATGGCGCTGATGTTCGGGCGCAATACTATCGTTATGATGACGGCAACACTTCATCGCAGGCAATTTTCCCAATGCAGACAGATATCTACTTTGGAGTGAATCCATCCGAGAAAATTACGTTCTACTTAGAAACCGCACTTTTGCAATCTCTGGCAGCCAGCGAGGTTTGGGGACAACTCAATATTTTGCCGCTGGATGGCTATCTTCGGGTTGGACAATTTTTGCCGGCATACGGTCTTCGTCTGGATGACCATACCGCTTTCATCCGTGGCGGAAATGTGGGCGGATTAGTGCTTTCCGATGTGCTCAGCGGTGGGATTACTCCACATCAGGGCTTGCAGTGGACGCCCCAGGCCACCACAGATGGAATCGAGATTGGACTGCAGCCGACAAATTATATCTTCACGGCAAGTTTCGGAAAAGCGCGGAATAACCCTGACTATTCGTTTGCCGCGAATATTGCACACGTTTTCTATATTAATTATACGAATTTTCTTGTCGGCGTTAGTGTTTTTAACGGGAATTATTATCCTGGTCTGGACCCGTACACTTACGGTGGCGCCTATCTTGGAATTAACTGGAATCGCTTCACCTTTTTAGGAGAAGTAGATGTGACCAGAGATTATAGTGGAAAAGGGAATACAGGTTATGCAACCTATTCGGAACTCGGGATTTCTCTGGCGAAGGGAGTTGCAGCCATTGTAAGATATGAGGTGTACGATGCCGATATTGATTATACCGGACAAAGCCTGGAAAGAATTTCAATTGGCGCCGACCTGTACCCGGTACCGTATATTGAACTCAAACCCCAATTCCGGCTTTTAACCACAGCGGCTGATAAAAATTATCAGCGTTCAGAATTCCTGTTTCAGGCCCACTTCTGGTTTTAAGAATTTGTTTTCACGTTGATTATAGAGGGGAACCGGTCTATATTTTTGGAATACTGAGCAAATACAATCCACTCAAAGGATTGACAAGCAAGCAACACTATCAAATTGGTACAAAATCATGAAAGTTATTGAACATCTGGAGCAGGCCACCGAGCCAATTATCAGCTATGAGATCATTCCACCCAAACGAGGCGGAAGCATCGAAGGAATATTTAACACCATAGAAAGTATTTTACCTTACAATCCGCCGTTTATTGATGTAACAAGTCACGCGGCTGAGGTTGAGTTGGAAGAGCAACCGGGCGGTGTATTTAAACGACGGGTAAAACGAAAACGCCCAGGGACGATAGGCCTTTGCGCCGCAATTACACACCATTTTAGAATTGATACCGTGCCGCACATACTTTGCCAGGGATTTACGCGCCAGGAAACCGAAGATGCGTTGATCGAACTCAACTATTTAGGAATTGAAAATGTCCTGGCTATTCGCGGCGACGACACTGGCTACGAGAAAAAATTATTGAATGGTCGCACCCGGAATGAATATGCTGTGGATCTGGTCAAACAAATCTCAGCTATGAATCAGGGGCAGTATCTTGAAGATTTGGTTGATGCGACCCCGACAGATTTTTGCATAGGCGTGGGTGGTTACCCGGAACGACATCGGGAAGCACCAAACCTTCGCTGGGATATTGAAAAAACTAAAGAAAAGATCGACGCCGGCGCGAATTACCTGGTATCCCAAATGTTTTTTAACAATGAATACTTTTTTCAATACCAGAAGCTGTGTCGCGAAGCGGGTATTCACGTCCCAATTATTCCCGGCTTAAAAATATTAACATCCCGAAGGCATCTTACCTCACTACCACGGTTTTTCCACGTGGAAATTCCAGAAGAAATATCAGTCGCTGTTGAACAGGCTGCTGATGACCAGATAGAATCGATTGGCGTAGAATGGGCAATCAAACAAAGTGTTGAATTGCTCGAAGCCGGTGTTCCGGCGATTCATTTTTATATTATGCAGAATTCTGATGTGGTAACGCGAGTCCTGGATGGCGTTCTGGAGAAGAAGAACATTTTTGCGGTTTCCGACTAAACCAACCAAATAGTTGTGAATTAATCGAAGGCTGACTTTTTCATGAATCACTCCGTATTATTTGTGGATGACGACCCTGCATTACTTTCCTTTCTTCAGGAATCGACTGCACAATGGCAACACGATCTGTACTTTGCCAAGTCGGCAGATGAAGGCGCTCAATTAATCCGGCAGTACGATATTCACGTTGCGGTTGTCGATCAAAAAATGCCGGATAAAAGCGGTGTCGAACTTCTGCAGGAAATCAAGTCCGACAGTCCGGGTACAATCCGGGTGATGATGACGGGTTATGTGGATCTCCAGGCCGTCGTTGACGCGATTAATCGGGGTTCAGTATTTCGTTTTATAAAAAAACCGTTCAACATCGATCAACTTACTGAAGTTGTCGACAGCGCGTGTGAGGAATACCGCCGCAAACGAGGGCGGGACCTTCTGTTGGACCGATTGGAAGAATTGCGGGATGGATCAGGAAGTGGTATCGATTCAGAGTCTGAAGACGTGGCTTTCATCACGCTTGCAAACCTCAAAGGACCATTACTTCATTGGAATGATGCCGCAAAGCAGATCTTGTTTGAGGGCGTCGACAATCCGCCGGAGAGTTCACTGGAAAAATTACTCCCAGAGATTGACTATCCCCGGTTTGTTCAAAAAATCGAAGAGGGTTTGGAGCATCATAATGTGGCAAGAACGCGCATCCCATTGAATCTCAACGGTGAATCGCAATTGTACGATGTTTTTGCGCTGCGTTCACCTGGTGAGAATTCATCAGTAATCACGATGATTTTTGCGCCGAATTTTTTCCTGAGCGAATCGGAAGTCGGGTTGTATCATTACGTCCGTGAACTCGAAGACTCTGCTCAAATCAAGGACCGTGGTTTACAATTTTTATATGAGATGAGCGTAAAAATTGGGGCGACAAAAAGTTTTGACGAGCTGGTCGCCACCATATTCTCTGATCTGAAGGAAATTATCCCATTTGATGTCGGAATGCTCGCAACCGTCAACGAGCAGGATATGAAAGTCTATGTTCGCTCAGAGCATGCACTGGATGAATCAATTACAACGCATTTGCAACACGAAATTCAGGCGCACCATCTTGAAGAAACCGGTCGTCCCTTACATTTAAAATCTATGCAAATGCAAATCCGGGACTGGGAGGGAAAACAGTTCAAGGAATCTGATAACCGACTCACAGCATCCCTCGAAACCAGTTTGAGTCTACCGTTGCATTCACCGGATAACGAATTCATCGGAGTAATTTTTATCGGCTCAATTGAAGAAATGAATCTGGGAGGCGAAGCCATTCGTCTGTTTTCAACTTTTGTTGCCCGGGTCGCGCTGGTGCTCCATATTATTAAAAATATTTTGCTGTTCAAACAAGTGCGTGAAATGGCCATTAAGGACAGCCTCACTGGACTGTACAATCGTCGTTTTTTCGAAGAACAAATCGATAAAGAAATTGAGCGCGCCCGGCGCTATGAAAACGAGCTCTCATTTCTCCTGCTTGATATCGATCTGTTTAAAGAGGTCAACGATAAATATGGTCACTTGAACGGGGATATTGTTTTGGAAAACGTCGCCCGGCTGATTAGAAATTCCACCCGAAACATTGATATATCTATTCGGTATGGTGGAGAAGAATTCGTGATTTTACTTCCGGAGACGCCGCAAGACGGGGCGAGTGTCATCGCAGAACGACTTCGTTCAAAAATTGAGAGTAACTCATTTATCATAACGGAACAGTCCGGTAAAGAACAAATAGAGTTAGACCTTACGGCCAGTATTGGTTTGACGTGTTATGACACATCAAATCAAGTATCCGCAGAGAAACTTGTATCTCAAGCCGATCAGGCGCTTTATTATGCAAAATCGCACGGAAGAAATCAGGTTATTTCCTTCGATTCCATTGCGCAAGAAGCTGTCTGAATGCGATGGATAGTTCATTTGTTTCTGAATAACACCACATATTGCATCCGTTTTTGCAGTAGATTATGGAAGCAATATTTATCTGGTCCAAATATTGCTTTTACGTCAATGTATGATAAAGCCACATTGGACTATCAAGGGGCAGTTCCCATGGCAGAATTTGGATCAGGTGCGTATATTTTGGCAATTATGGATAAGTGCAATTCGAATTCAAACCAACGCTAACGTTATCCTGCTGATTTTGAAAAAATCAATTCTCCTCATTTTACAAGCACTGCTGCTCTGTGGCAGCCTGTTGGCGCTCGATTTTCCGGACAATATCCCACAGAAGACGCTCCTCAAAAATTGTACGATGTATACAATGACTGATTCCGGAGTTGTTGATTCAGGAGCCGTGCTTATCCAGTCAGATCATATTGCAGCGGTGTTTGCCGCTGACTCGTTGATTCCTTTCGAATACGCTCAGACCAGTGATTCGGTAAAAGTTGTCGATATGGGTGGAAAATCGATAATGCCCGGTCTTATCGATATGCATTCTGCATTGGGTGTTGAATATCCGGAGGATACGCATTATCCAGATCAGAGTGTCCTGCGATATTTTCTGCCAGAAGATGAAGAAATTCATTCCATGCTCAGGGGAGGCGTCACAACTATCGCATTGCGGCCACCTGCTGATTCGCTCTTTTCGGGATATTCGGCGCTGGTAAAACTGTTACCGGATTCACTGGGGGGAACACATATCATTGATGACACGCTTGATTATCAAATATCACTTACCGGTCCAATGGTTGATTTAAATAGTAAACAGTCCAAAGATTTAGTTGTCAGCCCTCTTGCACGCATGTACCGTTTCAGAAAGTTCTTGGATGAAGCGTACTCCGACGCAGACTACTTGCCGGACTATTCCACCTTGCTGGAAGAAAATCCAAATTGGCCACCGGTATTCCGGGATGATCTTCCTTTATATGTGCTCTCAAACAGAGCAGTTCAGATTCTTGAGGCGCATTCAATGCTAATTGATGCGGGAGCGAACTTCTATTTTGGTGGTGTTCTCGGGTTGGCAGATGTTTATAATAAATGGACTTCCAGTCCAATTGCTTCGACTCAAAAGTATATCAATGGTGTAGTACTAGGACCGGCATTTTTCCAGATTGATCCAGAATACAACCGCTACAGACCGCTCTCCACGGAGTTATCTGACCTGGGAATTATCTTCGCTGTTGGCTCTCATTTTCCAAACGTTCAGAGCCTGACTTTACTTGATCGAATGCGGGATTTTGTCCGGTATGGAATGTCGGAGCAGCAAGCAATGGATTGTGGAACGATTGTACCGGCGAAATTACTAAATCGGAGCCAAACGCTTGGAAAAATTCAATCAGGTGCGGCGGCAGATTTAGTGATTTTAAACGGTGATCCGTTTGATGTGAAGTCCAGAGTAGAACAAGTGTACGTTGATGGGATCGCTGTATGGCTCAAGTGAGATATGTGATATCCATAGTAATCTGTATGTTGTTCTCTGCCGGGCTTATCGCTGCTCAACACGATGATCTTTATATTCACGGCGGGACGATTTACACTATGGCCGGAAATCCAATCGAGGATGGGGTGATTCGCGTTGAAGATGGAAAAATTACTTATGTCGGGAGACGACTGAAAATTCCACCAGATGCACTGACACTTGATGCAACCGGAAAAGTGATTACCCCGGGTTTTATTTTAGCCTTTTCCCATCTTGGAATGAACTCGCAACAACAAAGCGATGTGAAAGAGTCCCCAATTACGCCTGGATATCGGGCGCTCGATATTGTGAACCTGGAAGACCCAGGGTTTGCCGAAGCCAGAACTCACGGCATTACTTCGGTTAATATAATGCCACCGGATGAGCGGCCGGTTCCTGGTGTCGGTGTGGTAATGAAAACCGGAGGAGTTGATTTTCGGAAGCGCATTGTGAAAAATCCGAGTGCGCTCAGCATTAATTTGGTTGCCTCCTACCAGCCATATAAGAACTTTCGTGGCATTGGATTTTCCTCTGAAGTTGCGGATATTATAGCCCTCAGAAGCCGGCTAAATGAAGCCAAAAAATATCGCAATGGAAAACAAAATACCGACGCAAATAATTCAACATCACTGCCTGAATTACACGATTCGATGTTCTTAAAGGCCATTAATCAGGAGATACCAGTGATGATAACGGCTGAATCTCCCACTGAAATTGAGCGGGGTTTGTCACTAGCTGAAGATTTTGACTTTAAACCAATATTTGTTGGCGTGCACTCCATTGAAAATCTCTGGAGTCGATTTAATTCTCATTATAGGTACCTCGTTGTTGAATCGGCCATCAATAATTCAACGAGTTCAGAATTATCTCCGATATCCGATGAAATCCTGATGCAATTGTTTGAACGGAACTTTCACCCGCAAATTGCCATTGACGAATCAGGATATGAAGGGACTGGTGCAGTCCGGTATTATCCATTGCAGGCATCGATTCTCCAGCGATTGGGCGTGAGTCTGGAAACGGCGCTGAAAACGTTAACGGTCTATCCGGCAGAAATGTTGAACCTGCAGGACAAGCTCGGCACCATCGAAGTTGGTAAAGATGCAGATTTAATAATCTTCAATGAAGGTCCGTTAACAATTCATGCGCTGCCGGATTTTGTTATTATCGATGGTCAAATAATTTCTGAAGGACGAAGATAGATTGACGTCAGTGCTTGAAAAAATTAAACAGTGGTTTGGAGAAGATATGGATACGACTCCGCTAGATTTAGATCCTTATCTCTTTGAAATACTAAGTCAGGCAAATCATATTGTTGCGTTGACTGGTGCGGGAGTCTCAGCAGAGAGCGGCATCCCAACTTTCCGCGGCGAGGAAGGCATCTGGAAAAAACTGAAACCACAGGAACTCGCAAGTATGAAAGGTTTTTTGAAAAATCCTGATCGGGTGACAGAATGGTATCAGCACCGCCGGGACATCATTGATAAGGTGAAACCGAATCCGGGACATATTGCGCTGGCTGAGATGGAAAAAGAATTTCGGAACGTTACAGTCATTACTCAGAATGTCGATGGTTTGCATCAACAAGCGGGAAGCAGTAATGTTATTGAACTACACGGGAACATTTACCGCAATTATTGCATAGACTGCGGTAAACGGTATGATTACGGTCAGATGAAAAAGTCAGAAGGTGTGCCCGTTTGTGACGAGTGCGGAGGATACATTCGACCGGATGTGGTTTGGTTCGGCGAATCCTTGCCGATGGCGGCGTTTAACGAAGCAGAACGCTCTGCTGCTGCAGCGGATGTGATGTTCTCAGTCGGCACATCAGCAGAAGTTTATCCGGCGGCTGGGTTACCACGGACGGCGAAGGCACATAATGCATATCTGGTTGAAATCAATCCCCAACATACCGATATTTCGCTGATTGCGGATGACAGCATTAGAAAACCATCAGGTGAAGCATTGCCAAAGATTTTAAAGCAGTATCTGGAATGGAAAAAAACATCAACCGATTAATAATTTTACTCCTCTTAACGGTCCTCTCTTTGAGCGGATGTGTGTATTTCAATACCGTGTATAATGCGAATGCCGCATATGAAAAAGGTGTTGACTCGTATCAAAGCGAATCCCGGCAGGGGAACCGCATCTCCGGACAAACCCGGCAACAATTTCAGCAAGCCATTGATAAGGGGAAAAAAATCCTGACAGAATATGGCGATTCGAAATATGTTGATGATGCATACCTCCTGATCGGTCGTTCGTACTATTATTTAGAGCAATACGGTCTCGCACGTAAATATTTGTCAGATCTCATCAGTAATTTTCCGAACAGTGAATACACGATGGAAGCCCGGCTGTTCCTTGGAAAGTCAGAGCAGGCAGTGGATGAACTCGCCCTGGCACGGCACGAATATGAATTTCTTATCGAGAATGCTCAAAGTCATTCGCTCAAGGCTCAGGCCTATCTTGCACTCGCAGATTTAAACAAGGCCGAAGGAAAACCCCAGGAGATGTTGAGTGCGGTTCAGTCAGCGATTGAAAACGCTGATGACAACGAAATTAAGGCCGATGCATCGTGGCGTACAGCAAAATGGGCGATGGAAAATAACGAATATGACCAAGCCCAGGAATTCTATGATTTGGCCGCGCATTATACCACGAAGCCTCAATTTGACCGTCAGATTCAGTTAGAAATTGCTCAGCTTCATCGTGAGGAGGGAAATCACGAGCTTGCAAAAGAGAGCGTGAAAAAGATGCTGACGGACGAAGATTACAAAGATCTCTGGCCAGACTTAGAAGTTGAACTTGGACGAATTTACGATGTCTCTGGAGATACATTACGTGCAGCTGAACAGTACCGCTTGGTGGCCGAAAAGTACGCCCGGACGTCATCCTCAGCCGCGGCGTATTACTTCCTTGGAGAGCAGGCATTTGCCCGAAACGAATACGATGAAGCCAAACAGAATTTCAGCAATGTAAAGCGTATGGATAATAATTCCAGGTACGCCAGAAGGGCCGATCGTCAGATAGCAATACTTAATGATTTCAGCAAATTGACAAATCAACGTGACAATCTCGAATCGAGCCTGATTGAATTATACCGGAACGCGATGAATCCGCCGGCTGAAAGCGATGGCACGGCGGCCGATACAACCAAAAGCAAAAGTTTGTTGAAAGGTTTGATCGATAAAGCCACCGAAGAAAAATATTCCTTTCACGACGCCTATCCGTGGATTTCGCAACAGGATACCTTGGAAAGTTTTCGCGAATATCTTGGGGTGTTGTATCAAATTGTTGAATACTACTATTATGATCTGGGCCAGCCGCACGAGGCTAATACGCTGGCAGATAGCATCGTCAGTATGGCCACGAATAATGAATTCAAGGCAAAAGTACGCGCCTTACAAGCCCAGGCTGCCCGGCGCATTATGCATCAGCCAGAACGGGCGCAGCAAATAGAAACCAACATTTTAGATAAGTATCCTGAAACGTTGATCGCTGCGCATTTAGCCGGGATCGAAAAACAAGCGCCACAAGATTCACTTTTCTTTGACGGGAAACCGCTAGCTGATACATACGCTGCCGCTGATTCCCTGATTGGTGCAGGCGAGTACCAAAAAGCGATAGAACATCTGAGATCACTTCACGCGAAATTTCCTGAATCGACATTTGGAATAAAGGCTCAATATGGCCTGGCCTGGCTTTATGATTCCCGCCTGATGCAACTTGATTCGGCGATTGCCAACTACCAACGATTTCAAACCAAATATCCAGACAATAAAATGATTCCCGAAGTCCAGCGGCGACTTTCAAGACTCAATGCTGTCCAAACGGCTTTGGCCAGAGCTGAAGAACCTGAGAAACCTGCTGAAACATCGCAACAACCCGACAGCGAGTATCAAACGGCGACTCCCGATACTACTACCTCGCCGGCAGCCGAATCAACAGAGGTCTCGCAGGAAAAAACAAGCAACACCGAACAGGATAAAAGTTTGAAGGAACCAGAGATTATTAAGCGTCCGAATCAAGCTGTTGATCCTGATACGAGTGACACCCACTTAAAGAAGCCCGAAAAACCCCTGACCCCTTGAATTCTGAATGAAAAATGCCCACGTCGAAAATATTCCTGTGATTGCCAACGAAGAGGTCGCAGACCAAATCTATTGGATGAAATTGCAGTCGTCGTATCTCGCCAAAGAAACCAAACCAGGCCAATTTGTTAATATTTTAGCCGACTCGGGTAACCAAATCCTGTGGCGACGGCCGTTTAGTGTGGCCAGAATCACCGATGATCTTATTGAAATCATCTATAAAGTCGTAGGTCCCGGAACGCGGTTTATGAGTCAACTGGAACCTGGCGATTCTGCGAACTTGCTCGGACCGCTAGGCAATGCCTTTACACTGGATTTTGAACCGGACACGGTGCCGTTACTGATTGGTGGCGGATTGGGTTTTGCTCCGCTGGTGATTTTACGCGATTATTTTGTAGCACACGGGAAAAAGCCTGCCCTGTTTATGGGTGCTCCGACAGCAACCGAGCATTATTACCAGAGAGATGAATTCGCTGATTTACATCTTTCCAGCGATGACGGAACGAAAGGTTATCACGGATTCATTACCGAATATTTTAAGGAATATTTGCTGGCGAATGATCGCAATACAAAATACCGGGCGTATAGTTGTGGTCCGGAACCAATGATGGTTCGGGTAGCGCATATTTGCAGAGAGTTTGGGATTCCGATGGAACTGTCCATCGAGCGTGAGATGGCCTGCGGAATCGGTTTTTGCCAGGGATGCGTAATTGAGCTGGTTCCACCGGCAAAGAAATATGCGCTGGTGTGCAAAGACGGTCCCATATTTGACGCTGATCTGTTAAGAATAACTGAATAGATTTATGGCAAACCTCGAAACGAAATTAGGTGCATTGAGTCTCAAGAATCCAGTGATGCCAGCAAGTGGCACCTATGGATACGGCGATGACGTACCAGAATATGTTGATACCGGGCAATTTGGCGCTATGGTTACCAAATCGTTAACGCGATTACCCCGGGAAGGAAATCCCCCGCCACGGATTGTTGAAACTACCAGCGGAATGATTAATTCCATCGGTTTGGCCAATATCGGTGTGGAAGCCTTTATTGAAGACAAACTTCCACTTGTTCGGGATAAAAATTTCTGTCTCATTGTTAATATCGCCGGAAGTAAGTTGGAAGAGTATTGTGAGGTACTGGAGATGCTCGATGAACAAGATGGCATCGATGGATACGAGATCAACGTCTCGTGCCCGAACGTGAAAGAAGGCGGGATGGAGTTTGGCGTTTCTGTGCCGCACCTGACCAAACTTATTCGGGCATTAAGAGAACGAACTGAGCGAGCGATAATCACAAAATTATCGCCGAATGTTACTTCTATTGAGACGATGGCTCAGACGGCGGTCGACGCTGGCACCGATATGATATCTCTGGTAAATACGCTGGTTGGATCAAAAATTGATATTGAAACGCATCAGCCGCGAATCAGCACCATCTTTGGAGGATTGTCCGGTCCTGCGATTAAACCGATTGCAGTTGCACAGGTGTATAAGGTGTATGAAGTAGTGGGCGTGCCGATTATTGGAATGGGCGGTATCCAAAACGCTGCCGACGTGATTGAATTTATGCAGGCTGGCGCGACTGCGATTGAAATCGGAACGATGAATTACAGAGACCCTGCAACGGGTATTAATTTATTACCGGAACTCACTGACTGGCTTGACAAACATAGCTTTGACAATATTTCTGACATCATTGGAATTGCACATGAATAGGATTGTGCTTGCTTTGGCGGCCATGTTGCTCGTGAGCTGTACGGCCTCGCCAAGGTTTACCTCATCCCACCCGGGCGCGAAAAAGCACCATCCTGCAAAGAAAACCACCCGAACAAAAAATGATGTGCCACCTTCGCTCAGTACCACAGCACGAGTAGGCCAAAGTTATGTGGGGATTGCGAGCTATTACGGACCAAATTTTCACGGTCAGTTAACAGCAAACGGCGAAGTCTTTGATATGTACGGTATCACTGCCGCGCATCAAACGTTACCGTTTAATACTGTTGTCCGGGTCACGAATATGAAAAATGAAAAATCGTTGCTTGTACGCATTAATGATAGGGGACCGTTTGTCAAAGGCCGGATGTTGGATCTTTCGTATGGTGCAGCGAAAAAACTGGGGATCGTAGGTTCCGGGACCGCAAAAGTGAAGATGGAAATCGTGGAAATAGGGGATGATGAGTATATGCAGCATTAGTGTGCAGGACTGAATATTCCTTGCTAAGAATTGCTACTATAATTATAATTACCTTCATTTCTGATTACGGAGCATTGAGTTCCTGGGAGTAACGCCTGCTGATTTCGATTATCAGAGAGCGTTTATTGCGACATCATACATGACGGGTAGAGAAGCAGGCTGAGGAGAGATTGAAAGAACTTTTAACACGCATTTTGGTTGCTATCGTCGGTATTCCAATAGTGCTCGCCTCTGTAATATTTGGTCGATTCTATTTTGTTGCTTTAGTAACGCTCGCAGCCCTGGTCGGTTTATATGAACTGTTCCAAATGATGAAACGCCAGGGAATAAAACCTCACCAATTCCTCGGTTATCTGGGCCTGGCAAGTATTACGATCCTCACATTTTACCACAAGTCAGATCTCATTCTCATTACATTGCTCTTTGTCTCACTGCTCTCGCTTGGACTCGAAATGTTTCGCTTAGAGGAAAAACCGATGCTGAATGTTGCGGTGACTCTCTTTGGCCTAAATTATATTGGGTTGGCATTTGCCTCGCTCATTGGCGTCCGCGAAAGTCAAATTTTTTCCGGATATAATGCGGTGGGACATCTGGTTATTGCGTTATTTATCGGTGTGTGGATTTGTGACACTGTCGCGTATTTTTTTGGAACCCGATTTGGCAAGCATCGCTTGTATGAACAGGTCAGTCCCAAAAAGTCTGTCGAAGGTGCGGTGGCTGGATTTGTCGGTGTTGTGCTGTTTTATTTCATTATCCTGCAAAGCAAATACCTTCCAGAGATGTCTGTGCAGATGGCGGTTATTTTAGCACTGGTTGTTGGCATCTTTGGACAGATAGGCGATTTAGTTGAATCCTGGCTCAAGCGCACTGTTCAGATTAAAGATTCGTCGGCAATCATACCTGGTCATGGCGGAGTACTGGACCGCTTTGACTCTATGCTCTTTGTCGCTCCACTAACATATATTGCCATTCAACTCCATTTAATGTAACAGGGGGAACCATGTTGAAACGTTTAGGATTACTAACCTTAATTGCAGTTACTTTCCTGCTCTCCGCGTGCGGAGGTGGTGGTGGACAAAAAGGCGAAGTCAGCTATGTCACAATGGACAACGGGAAGAAAATTCCACAGGGCGGTACACTGATCGTCGGGCTCATTGGCGATGTCAAATCGCTTAATCCTTACATTTCAACTACACTTTCTGGTGGCAATATCACCAGTCTGATGTTTCTTACTTTGAACACTATTAATCCCGATTTACAAACATATAAACCCAGTTTGGCGAAATCGTGGGAATTCAGTGACGACCGGAAAGAACTGACCTTCCATCTCAGAAACGACGTCTTCTGGGAAGACAGCGTACAAGTGACGGCTGAAGATGTGGTTTTCAGTGAGAGTGTCGCCGTCGACCCCAAAGTGGCGTGGAGTGCGATTCGATGGAAAGATTACATTGACGACGTTAAAGCGGTCGATGACACAACCGTTGTCTTCCATTTTACCAATGTGTATCCGTACCAGGTGATGGATGCTTCAGTTGGTCCGATCATTCCCAAGCATCTGTTGAAAGATGTTCCCCGCGCAGAGATGACCACCGCGGATTTTAACCAGCATCCTGTGGGAGACGGACCCTTTAAGTTTAAAAGCTGGCGTCAACAGCAGCAGATCGAACTTGTCAGAAACCCGAGTTATTATGAAAAAGGGAAGCCGCATCTCGATCGGATTGTCTTCCGAATTGTACCGGACCGGACGACGCTGTTAACGCAGCTGAAAACGGGTGAAATTGATATGTTGGAGGATATTCCGCCGAAAGAGTTTCAGAAATTGAAAGTAAATTACCGTGATGGTAAAACCGATATTAAACCGTACGAGTTCCTCGGACGCTCTTATGATTACATCGCGTGGAATACCATCGATCCGGAAAAATATGACCCTGATAAATATAAAACGTTGGAATCTTTGAAAGAGATTCCCAATCCGTTCTTCGCTGACGTGCGGGTTCGCCGGGCGATGACATATGCAATTAACCGTGATCTCATCCGTGAAGCCATTGGCTACGGATTGTTGATTCCAATGCAGGGACCGATTAGTCCAATTCTCTGGGCATATGATGAAAATCTGCCAACAATTCCATTTGACACCACCAAGGCAAATCAATTGCTCACAGACGCTGGCTGGGTTGATACCGACGGAGATGGTGTCCGTGAAAAAGACGGACAGGACTTCAGCTTTGTGATAAAAACCAATAATGGCAATGAGCGCCGGGAGCAAGCCTGTACACTGATTCAGGATATGCTCGCAAAGGTCGGTGTCAAAATGGAAATCCAGTTGGAGGAAAGTGTGACTTTCTTTGATAACCTGGACAAGAAACGTTTTGAAGCAGCGTTGGCTGGCTGGTCTGTCGGTCTAAAAGTGGACATGACGACAACGTTCCATTCCAAATCGGTGTTTGACAAGTTTAATTTTACTTCGTACCGCAATCCGCAATTCGACCGGATTAACGATGAAGCGAAGATGATGATGGATCGCACGCAAGCGAAAAAGTTGTGGGACAAAGCCCAGCGGATCCTTGTGAATGACCAACCGTACACCTGGTTATACTATATGAAAAGTGGCCACGGATTACACAAGCGGTTCCAGGATGTCATAATGGACCAGCGCGGAGCGTATCTCAATCTTGAAGATTGGTGGGTTCCTGCAAATGAACGCAAATATTGGGTCCCTAAAGAACAACAGTAGTCTGGATAACATATGTTTTCATATATATTGCGACGTATTGGTGTAACCATCCCTCTGATTTTTCTGGGGCTAACGCTGACATTTTTTATCATCCGGTTAGCCCCCGGAGATCCCACAACCAAGTATATCAACCCGGATTTTGATCCCGAAGTCAAAGCGTTGATGCTCAAAAAGTTTGGTCTGGATAAACCACTGCATGTCCAGTACTGGCGGTGGATTACACAATTTGTGCAGGGAGACTTTGGCGTCTCTTTCGACCGCTCTCAGCCGGTGGTTGATGTGATCAAATACGCCGTCGGGAATACCATGATTTTGGCTGCTCTGGCATTGCTTGTTTCCTTGCTGACAGGAGTGATACTCGGAATTCTCTCGGCGATTAAGCAGTATTCGAGGTTTGATAATGCAATGACCATCTCATCCCTGTTTTTTTACTCGATGCCGAGTTTTTGGCTCGGGTTGATGCTGATCCTTATCTTTGCGTTGTTGTTGCACTGGTTGCCGGCAGGTGGTATGGTTTCTATTAATTATGATTACCTCTCGTCGGCAGGACAATTCTGGGACAGAGTTGTGCATATCATTTTACCGGTGTTTGTCCTCGGAATTGCGTCGGCCGCATCAACGATGCGATATATGCGTGGCAGTATGCTGGAAATCATCAGACAGGATTTCATCCGGACTGCCCGGGCTAAAGGCGTGAGTGAGCGTTGGGTAATGTTAAAACATGCGACCCGAAACGCAATATTGCCGGTGGTGACACTCTTTGGACTTTCCATTCCGTTTTTGGTTAGTGGTTCGGTCATCACCGAAATTGTATTTGCCTGGCCCGGAATGGGACGAGCAACCATTAATGCAATCTTCGCCAGAGATTATCCGGTTGTCATCGCGACTACTGCGATTGCTTTCACAATGGTAATGATTGGTAATTTAGTTGCAGATATTCTTTATGCAGTTGTAGATCCAAGGGTTAAGTATGACTGATATGCCTCAAGAACATAAGCACCTTCTCCCACGGGAAATTGATGATAGCCCGATAAAGGGTTGGGAAAATTGGATCCCTGGTTTGGGTTTGTACAAGCGCGGATTAACCGGTCGCGGAAAAATTCTCCTTGCGATGTTTATTATTCCGCTCCTCATGTTTATTCTGCTGTCCGGAAAAACATTTCAGGTTTTTACCGGTAATGGATCGTTTAGTCATTGGATCGGCAGCGGATATCTGTTTTTGCTCTTCATCGGCTCATTTCTGCTGAATATCCGGTTTTTACGCAACCTGGTTGAACAAGATTCTGAAGAAAAAGGTGTCAGCGAATGGGAAATTGGCTGGCGGCGCTTTCAACAAAACAGACGCGCTACTATCGGAATAACTATTCTGGTCATATTATATAGTATTGCTATTCTGGCGCCAATTATTTCGCCACACGATCCGATATCACAGAAGAATGTGCTGCAGGTCAGATTTATGGCGCCATCTTTTGATAGCGGATATCTGCTCGGTACAGATGGGTTCGGTCGGGACTTGCTCAGCCGAATTATTTATGGCTCAAGGATATCGCTCTTTATTGGATTTATCTCGGTGATTCTTTCCGTGAGTATTGGTTCACTGATTGGCGTGACCGCAGGATATTTCGGAGGATGGATTGATGGCGCACTCATGCGCTTGGTTGACCTTATGCTTGGGTTCCCACGGTTTTTCCTGCTGCTGATTGTCATCGCTTTTGTCGGGCCGTCAATCTTTTGGATTATTGCCGTACTTGGACTCACCGGCTGGATGGGAATCGCCCGCTTAGTGCGGGGACAAGTACTCTCTCTGAAAGAGCAGGAGTTTATCCTTGCTTCCAGGGCGCTTGGCGTGCACACGTTCAAAATTCTCTTTAAGCATCTGATTCCAAATACCATGGCGCCGATTATCGTGTATAGCACACTGCTCATCGGAAATGTCATTCTTCTGGAAGCCGGATTGAGTTTCCTTGGTCTTGGTGTGCAACCGCCAACACCGAGCTGGGGAAATATCATCAATCTCGGACGCTACAATTTGCTCGACGCGTGGTGGATTTCAACCTTCCCGGGATTTGCTATTGTGATTACCGTGGTAACATTTAATATCGTTGGCGATGCGCTGCGGGATGCTTTTGATCCGCGGCTGCGCGATTAATAAATATGGGAAACAATTGAATGATGCAGGACATACAATCACAGAATGGACAATCCATCCTGTGAAGGAAAATACAATGCAGGCAATGTTAGTTTCGGTCATATTATTTGGCGTGGCCTATGCCATGGCGATGCTCACCGGAAATTTGCTCTGGACACTTTTTTATCTCACCATTTTTCTGTTCTCATTACATCGATATTTTTTCCCAACTACCTACCGTTTAAGTGAGGAATCGCTGACCATTGAAAGACCATGGCGACAGCAAATTTATCCATTGGAAGAATTTCGGTCTTTTACGGCAACGCGCAACGGCGTACAACTGAACCGGTTGGAGCACGATTCGTTGTATGACCGATTACGTGGGGTATTTATTATTACCGGCCAGGAACACGAGAATGTAGTTAATCGACTGCGTACACAATTGAAAGAAGCGGATCAATCGTAATGGCAGAAATTACAGAACGACAGCAAGAACTTGTCGATATGATCGCCACGAAAGTTGTAAAATATCGTATGACTGTTCCGACGCTGCTGTTTTTGGAAAGTGTTCGTCCGCTGAATTTTATTGGTAGCCAGGCGTTGTTGATGTTCCAGCCGTTTCTGGGCGTACTGTTTAATCCCCAGGATCTCGAGGTATTCAGGCAATTTTTAGAAAAGCGGGAAAATATGGAAGTACTGATGCGAGCAATTGAGCAAAAAGAAGCCGAGAAAAAAAATCAGATTTCGGAAGCAGCATAGGATTTTTATGAGCATTCCAGAAGATATTCAAGTAATACTTGCCACCGATTGCGGTAGCACAACAACCAAGGCGATCCTCATAGAAAAAACTGGTGATGAATACCGGTTGAAAGTGCGCGGCGAAGCCCCAACCACGGTCGAAGCGCCATTCGAAGATGTCACGGTTGGTGTACTCAATGCCGTAACGGAAGTGGAAGAACTCTCCGGACGTAAAATTTTAAAAGACGGCCAGATTCAGACACCCAGTGATGGAAAAACCGGCGTAGACATCTATATCTCTACCAGCTCTGCTGGTGGCGGTTTACAGATGATGGTTTCCGGTGTGGTGAAAACGATGACGGCTGAATCGGCAGAACGTGCTGCACTTGGCGCTGGTGCAATCGTGATGGACGTTATCGCATCGAATGATGGACGTCTTCCACACGAACGCATTGAACGCATTCGTCATCTCAGGCCAGATATGATTTTACTTTCAGGCGGAATCGATGGCGGAACGGTTAAACACGTGGTAGAACTCGCAGAATTAATTGAGGCGGCCAAGCCAAAGCCACGGCTCGGTGCCAGTTACAATCTGCCGGTAATTTACGCGGGAAATGTGGAAGCCCGGGAAAAAGTGCAAGAGCGCCTCGAAGATGTAACCGATCTCCAGGTGGTAAAAAATTTACGACCGACGTTGGAACAGGAAAATCTTGGTCCTGCCAGAGAAAAAATCCACGATCTGTTTATGGAACACGTCATGGCGCAGGCGCCGGGATACAAAAAATTGATGGATATGACCGATGCGCCGATTATGCCGACACCAGGTGCGGTCGGATTGCTGATTCAGACTATCGCCGAAGAAGAAGAGATCGACGTCGTCGGTGTGGATATCGGTGGTGCAACTACAGATGTGTTCAGTGTCTTTGAAGGCACGTTTAACAGGACGGTTAGCGCAAACCTTGGGATGAGTTACAGCATTGCGAATGTGCTGGCAGAAACCGGGCTGGAGAATATTGTGCGCTGGGTACCGTTTTCCATTGATCCCACCAGTCTCCGGAATCGGATTGTTAATAAGATGATCCGGCCTACCACAATCCCGCAAACGCTTAAAGAATTAAAACTCGAACAAGCCATTGCCCGGGAAGCGCTCCGGTTGGCATTTGAACAGCATAAATCATTCGCCACAACGCTGAAGGGTGTGCAGCGCGCACGCGACATCTCTGATACATTCGATCAGTCTATGGCAGGGGAGACTTTGGTAAATCTCGCCTCGCTGGACCTGATCGTGGGCAGCGGTGGAGTATTATCGCACGCTCCACGCCGGCAGCAGGCGATGCTGATGATGATCGATGCGTTTTTGCCGGAAGGCGTTACAGAATTAGCCGTCGATTCCATTTTTATGATGCCACAACTTGGCGTGCTCTCAACACTGCATAAGCAAGCAGCAACTCAGGTATTCCACAAGGATTGCCTGATTCATCTCGGCACTTGTGTCGCACCGGTTGGATCTTTAAAAAAACCAAAAGAGGTGATGAAAGTCGATCTCTCCCTCTCAAATGGTGATTCAATTATCGAGACTCTCTCACTGGGTGATCTGCTGTTAACACCGTTATCTTATGACGAAACCGCAACCGGGACAATTACTCCCCTAAACGGCTTCGACCTCGGCAACGGTAAAAATGATGCGGTGGACGTTGAATTGCGTGGTGGAGTTGTCGGTCTTGTTTTTGATGCACGCGGCCGGAGACCTTTTAATCTGCCGGATAGCCCGGAAGCGAAAATCAGCGCACTGAATCGATGGTATGATCAGATGAATATGTACAGTTCGGAGGAAGAATAAATGGCGCATGCGTACACACCAGGATTACGTGTATCACCTAGAACCACACTGCGAAAAGTCCGACGGTTACCGCTGACCGGGGAAGTGAAGGTGAGTGTCGGTGATCAGGTGAAGGCAGCAGACATTGTCGCGCGAACCGAACTACCCGGTGCTGTCACACCGTATAATATCGTCAATACGCTTGGAGTTGTTGCTGAAGACGCTCCGCACGTGATGGTCAAAGAGATTGGCGAGAAGGTTGAAGCAGACGAGGTGATTGCTGAGTCGTCCTCCTTCTTTGGATTATTTACCAGCCGGGCGAAAGCGCCGGTTTCTGGAACGCTGGAAAGCGTCTCTGAGGTAACCGGTCAGGTTATCATTCGGCAGCCTCCCACGCCACTGGAACTCAAAGCGTATGTCGATGGCAAGGTTGTGGAAGTTTTGGAAGAAGAAGGCGTGATCGTTGAAACTCACGGGGCTTTTATCCAGGGAATTTTTGGCATCGGTGGTGAAACGAACGCAGAGATCGTGATGGCGGTTGACAATCCGTCTGAAACGCTGGATGAAACAAAAATTACGTCTGAAATGGCTGGCAAGGCTATTGTTGGCGGAAATATGGTAACGATATCCGGCATTAAAAAAGCGATCGATGTTGGTGTGAAGGGGATAATTGTTGGTGGAATTAACGATACAGATATCAAAGAATTACTCGGTTACGAGATCGGAGTTGCGATTACCGGATCCGAGGATATTGAAGTCACCATTGTGGTTACCGAAGGTTTTGGTGAAATCGCCATGGCGGAGCGGACGTTCGAATTGCTGAAGCAAAATGTTGGAAACCAGGCCTCGATTAATGGCGCCACACAGATTCGGGCAGGCGTTATACGTCCGGAAGTTATTGTGCCAATGGATGTTGAATCGGACCAGAAAGCTGTCAGCGAAGTAGTGGCAGGCGCGATGGAAACCGGAACGAAAATCCGGGTGATCAGAGAACCGTATTTCGGAAAAATTGGTACAGTGACCGATTTGCCGCCGAAACTCGAGCCGCTTCCCACAGAAGCGCACGTTCGAATTTTACGCGCACAACTCGAAGATGGCGAAGAAGTGGTGTTACCGCGCGCAAACGTAGAAATCATCGAAGAAGCATAAATGAAAGGATCGCCTATGCAACGGGCGAAACTCAGTCTATTCGTACTTGGTCTGCTTTTAGTACCGGTGATGGGATTTAGTCAGATTGACTCTTTGCTGAACCGGCAGCCAACAGAATCTCTGGAACCAGTTACCAATTTGAATGCGGTAGATCGTGCCAACGATGCCGGACATATGATTGATCTCTCCTGGTCATTGCCCGACAACGCGAGTATTGCAAATATCCAGGAAATCCGGATTTATCGATCGACATCCCCGTCAGGTCCTTTTGTTCAAATTGGCTCAACGATTCCCACGGCAACAAAATATACCGACCAGCAGGATTTGAAAGAGAAGCACAATGTCACCACTGGGCAGGATTATTATTATAAAGTGTCGGTGTACAACGGCGTGAGTGAATCAATGTCAGCCGTTTCCAAGGTGGTCACTCCGGAAAAGTCGTATTTTAACTGGGGCCGGCTAAATGTTTTTATCATTCTGGCGATTTATTTTGGGCTGATTCTTTACTTCATTCAGGCTTCAAGGCGGGGCAAGGAATTATTTATCAGGATGCTACCGGGTTTGGAGGCGCTGGAAGAATCCGTGGGACGTGCGACGGAGATGGGAAAACCGGTGCTGTATATGCCGGGAATTGATGAGGCGAATAACATCCAGACTTTATACAGTATGGTCATTTTGCGCCACGTGACCCAATTGGTCGCGGAGTACGAAACACCCTTGATTGTGACCGTCGGCAAAGCGTTTGTTGTTCCGCTGGCAGAGGAAACTGTCCGCCAGGGCTATATGGATGCCGGCCGGCCGGATCTTTATAACCAGGATATTGTGCGGTACTACTCCGATGAACAATTTGCAGTGGCCGCGGCGGTCTCCGGGGTCATTGTCAGAGAAAAACCGGCTACTAATATTTACCTCGGTTCGTTTTATGCCGAGTCTCTGATTCTCGCGGAAACCGGATTTTTGACCGGCGCCATCCAGATTGCCGGGACCGGAAATATACATCAGTTGCCATTTTTTGTCGTAGCGTGTGATTATACGCTTATCGGTGAAGAATTTTATGCTGCTTCGGCATATTTAAGCGATGATCCCAAACTTATTGGTCCGCTGAAAGCCGCGGATTGGATGAAAATTCTGACCATTGCCTTCATTGGGATCGGAGCGATTCTCGAGACTATTGGAATTCCGTTATTCAGTCAACTCTTAACGATTAAGTGATCTTATGGCGAGACGATCTATACCGACAGCAATAGCCTTCTTTTTTGGCGCTATGATGGTCATCAACTACTTTGTTCCGTGGGGCTGGTTCTCTGAGCGAGCGAATACGGTTCAGGAGTGGGGACTCATCGTGGTTTCATTTGCATATATTCTGGGTGCGCTCAACGTTTTTCGTGTGCACTCGCATAAAATACAACGTAAAGAAACCGATTGGCGATTTAGCATTGTCACCATCGTCGCGATGCTGGTCATGCTCACATTTGGTTTGTTGCCTCAAAAATGGGGCATCGGTGGAATGGAGCATGGCTCACCATTTCTCTGGATGTTTAACAATATGTACGTTCCAATGATGGCGACGATGTACAGCCTTTTGGCATTCTTCATTGCCTCGGCAGCGTTCCGCGCATTTAAAGTCCGTTCACTGGAAGCCACTTTGCTGGCAGCGACGGCGGTTGTGGTAATGCTCGGCGCAGTGCCCTTGGGGGAAATGTTGCTACCGGGCTCCGCAGAGTTACGTACCTGGATTATGGAAACGCTACAGAATGTGGGGAAGCGCGGCATTATGATTGGCGTGGCGCTCGGTGCTATTTCTACAAGTCTGAAAATTATTCTGGGGATTGAACGTCCCTACGGGAGGGATTAATTATGGCTGTTCCCAATCAACAGGATAATCAGACTTTGATGCAAAAAATTGAAACGATGGATCGCCGCATTATTTTCCTGGCGATCGCAATTACGATTATTTTACCGCTCATTTTTCCGCTGGGGTTGCCGATAAATGTCAGTCCACAGGTGAAAGATTTCTACAGCGCCATTGAAAATATTCCCGACGGTTCGGTTGTTTTATTTCCAAATGATTATGATCCGGCATCGAAGGCGGAATTGTATCCGATGACCGTAGCCATTATTAATCAGCTGTTCGGCCCGGGAAAAAATGGTGAAGATCGCAACTTAAAAGTTATCGGTCTGGGGCTGTTTCCCGCCGGACCACCACTTTTGGAAAAGGCTTTTAAAGATGTTGCCCAGGATAAATACGGCGCTAAATATGGAGTGGATTTCGTGAATCTCGGTTATAAAGAAGGCCGTGAAATAGTAATGGCAAGTATGGGCGAAAGCATTCCAAAGACATTTCCGACGGACTTCTTCGGAACATCAATTGATTCGCTGCCAATCATGAAAGGTATTCAGAACTACGGTGATATTGCGATCATCGTGAATGTCTCTGCCGGATACCCAGGTACGAAAGAATGGGTCCAGCAGGTTGTATCAGTTTTTGATATTTCGATGGTCGCTGGCGTGACAGGCGTCAGTGCTCCGGAATACTACCCGTATTACAGTGCGGGCCAATTACAAGGGATGCTGGAAGGACTCAAAGGTGCCGCCGAATACGAAACGATAATCGGGCATAAAGGCATCGCGACCAGCGGTATGGATGCACAATCACTGGGACACTTTGTGATCGTGTTTTTCATCCTGGCAGGCAATGTTCTCTTTCTTATTAACAAACGCCACGATACCAATGCGAAGGGGGGACAGCGATGAGCGCGATGTGGAATACGCTTGGAATCTGGATTCAGGTGTTTTTAACCCTGGCGGTGTTTAGTTTCCTCTATAAGGACAACCCGTTTTATAAATTTGCCGAACATCTGTTTGTTGGCGTGGCGACGGGATATTGGGTGGTTCTACAGATCAGAAATGTGCTGCTTCCTAATTTATTTGAGCCGCTGTTTCTGCATTTTGCTGATCCATTCTTGCTGATCCCGCTGTTTTTGGGCCTGGTACTTTTTACCAGATTAATAGATCGTTACAGCTATCTGAGTCGTTGGGGGATGGCAGCCGTTGTCGGCATTTTTGCCGGCCTGGCTATCTTTGGGTTTGGTGGCGGTGACTTGATTATTCAGATTCGGAGCAACATAATGCCGTTTCTGGATAAAGTCGCGTTGCAGGCATTTGATTCACATCCCGGGTTTATCACCTTTTTAAACGTGCTGTCCAACCCAATATTTATCCTTGGGACCATTAGTGTGTTATTTTACTTTTTCTTCTCCAAGGAACATACTGGCGCATTGGGCATCGTCTCAAAAGTTGGGATTTACTTGCTGATGATTTCATTCGGCGCTTCATATGGCAACACCGTTATGGCGCGTATTTCATTGTTCATTGATCGAGCACAATTCGGCATCCAGAATTGGAAGCCAACGGTTATTATCGGTGTTTTGATGATCATCGCGTTTGTGATACTTGCCATCCGGGGAAAAGACGATTCATCAACGCCCTCGGTTTCTGAAATGTGATTACCTGAAGTGACAAAGGAGTAATAATTTTGAGCCATCTGTTAGAAGTCAACAATCTGAAAACCTATTTTTATACCGATGAAGGTGTTTCCAAGGCGGTAGACGGGGTATCTTTTTATGTTGATAAAGGCGAAACACTTGGTATTGTTGGTGAGTCCGGTTGCGGAAAAAGTGTGACGAGCCTATCAGTGATGCGATTGATTCCGGAGCCACCCGGTAAGATCGTCGACGGTGAAATAACCTTCGATGACAACGATGTTTTGGCACTTCCAGACCGGAAAATGCGCCAGATTCGTGGGAATGAAATTTCGATGATTTTCCAGGAACCAATGACGTCACTGAATCCGGTTTTCACTTGTGGTAATCAGATAATGGAAGCGGTAAGGTTGCATCAGAACGTGGGAAAAACCGAAGCCCGCAAGCGCGCCATTGAAATGTTGAAACTCGTAGGTATTCCTGCCCCGGAACAGCGGGTCGACGAATATCCGCACCAACTTTCAGGCGGTATGCGCCAGCGCGTGATGATAGCCATGGCACTATCCTGCAATCCAAGCCTGCTCATTGCTGATGAACCAACCACAGCGCTCGACGTTACAGTTCAAGCGCAAATTCTGGAGTTAATAAAGCGTCTGCAGGATGAACTGGGCATGTCGGTGATCATGATTACTCATGATCTTGGCGTCATTGCCGAGGTCGCCGATCGCGTGCAGGTAATGTACGCCGGAAAGGTCGTTGAGGAAGGCACGACGAATGAAATTTTCAACGAGCCGAAACATCCGTATACTATTGGTCTGTTGAAATCAATGCCGGTTCTGAATCAAAAGAAACAACGGCTTGCAGTCATCGAAGGTGTTGTGCCAAATCCCACGGAATTTCCGAGCGGGTGTAAATTTCATCCCCGCTGTCCTTTGAATGATGGTCAACGTTGTATCAAAGAAGAACCAGAGCTCATCTCTGAATCGAACGATCAGCACACTGCCCGTTGCCATTACGTCGATAAGGCGATCTCAGAATTGCGTGCAAAACAGGAGTTTGCCTAAACAGGAAGGCGTTTCACTCATGGCCGAGATTTCAGTGCAGCTCAACGAGACTTCATCAGGCTGGAAGGCGAATGTCACTGTGTCTGAAGGCGGCGCAAATCAATTTACTGTTTCGGTTAAGAAAGACTACTATCAACAGATCACTGCTGGCGAATACTCGCCGGAACGACTCATTCAGGCATCCTTTGAATTTCTACTCGACCGTGAACCGAAAGAATCAATTCTTCGTCAATTTGATCTACCCGTGATTAGCCGTTATTTCCCGGAATACGATCGCAAGATTGAAGAGTACCTGTAAACATTTTTAGTAATTCGAGTTTTCCTGTAATAAAACAGTATCATAAGTTGTATTTTGGCATTGATCCAATTATAAACAGATACCAAAGGATTTTACTATGAAACAAGCACCAGTACTGTTGGAAAACGGTGAGCCGTTAACCAGAGACCATGCCCTGCAGCTATTACATCAACATACGGAGGGCGAGAGTTTACGAAAACATGCTTATGCGGTGGAATCCTGTATGCGATGGTATGCCCGGCATTTTGATGAAGATGAAACAGTGTGGGGAATTGTCGGCTTGCTCCACGATTTCGATTATGAGAAGCACCAAACGGAAGAAGAACATCCATATGTCGGGGTAGAGATATTAGCCGAAGAAGGCTATCCAGAGTTTATTCGCCGCGCAATTCTGAGCCATGCTGATTATACTGGCGTAGGGAGAGAATCTCTGCTGGAAAAAACACTCTTTGCAGTTGATGAACTTGCCGGTTTCGTCATCGCGTGTGCTTTGGTCAGGCCCAACGGAATTGGGGATATGAAAGTCAAATCCGTTACGAAAAAACTGAAACAGTCCAGTTTTGCCGCGGCGGTGAACCGGGATGATATTCGATCAGGAGCAGAAGATCTCGGGATTGAATTGCGCACTCATATCGGAAATGTGATCGAAGCGCTCAGGGAGATCCGGGAGACGCTTGACCTGTAAAATGTGCTTCATATCGTTTTGGATTTACCGTACATTTCAACCTATGCCCATATAGCTCAGGCGGATAGAGCACCGCTTTCCTAAAGCGGGTGTCACAGGTTCAAGTCCTGTTATGGGCACGATATTCATACAGAGTAAATCTGGATTCTTTATTGCAATCCAACTGGAAACAAATTAATTTTGTCAATCTTTTGCTGATTTGACACTAATGACGGGAACGAAGGAATGTTAAGACCAAAACGACGCGTTTCGAAGAAAGAATTGAAGCAGGATGAATTGCTGGAATTTCTTTATAATTCAGAACAATTCATTCGGAAAAATCAGAAAGCGCTAATCTACGCGGCCATAGGTATCGTGGTTGTGGTTGTGGTAGCTTTGATGATGATAAAAAGCCGGAAAAATGCAGAGATGGCTGCGGCGGCAGAAGTTGGACAGGCTCAGGCAGCCTTTGATCAGGGAAATTATCAGGAAGTCATTGCTGACCTTAAGCCCATTGTCGACACGTACAAGGGAACCAACAGCGCCGGAGTCGGCGTGTTTTATCTCGGCAGCGCTTCCTATCGGCTTGGTAATTATGATGACGCCAGGAATTATTTTGAGCAATATCTGGATGAATATGACGATGATCCGGTACTGAGCGCCTCGGCATCAGCCTCGCTGGGAGCGATTGCTTCGAATGCGGGGAATTATACCGAAGCATTTCAGCACTACAAGAAGGCTGCACGACGGGCGCCATATAAGTTTTTGGCAGAGAAGTATAGCTTGGAAGCGGCTGATAACGCATTTCAAGCCGGGGATTTGAAATCGGCAAACACTTTGTTAACCCAGTTGTTGGCCAACGAAGACTTGGCTCCCAATTTGAAAACAAATGCTGAGGAACTCCAGGCGAGTATCGACGTAAAGATGGGGAACGAATAGGCTTATAGAGATTATTTCTGCTTGCATTGTGTTACTGTTAATTATATTTTCTCAGGATGAAAAGTGGGTTGACAAACCCACTTTTTTTACGTTATAGAGGAACGAAATGGTCTTTCAAACGAAAGAACAAATCGAAGAAACGATCTTTGAAATTGCCGAAAAGGAATTAGAAAAAGTCGACGGCTATGTCGTAGAAGTACGGCTGAAGGGATCTCGCGGGAGTCGATCAGTCGTGATTACCGCAGATACAGACCAGGGGATCACGCTCGATGAGATTGCCGAAGTCTCGAAACATATCGAACAGCAACTGGATAACACAGATCTGCTGACAGAAAAGTATTTATTGGAGGTGTCGTCACCGGGGCTGGACAGACCATTACAATCTGCCAGAGATTTTAAACGGCGTGTTGGAGAGACGGTCAGCATTGAACATACTGCAATTGATTATACCTCTCCAACTGAAGGTAAAATCGAAGACGTCTCAAAGGATTCGGTGACAGTGAAGACAGACGAAAAAACTGAACTGGTGTTACCACTTGAGCAGATTATCCAGGCGAAAGTGGTGCTTGAATGGTAACCAAATTCCAGTAAGGAGAAAGACCCTTGATTAACAAGGAAATTATTGATGCATTTACCCAGATTGCGAAAGAGAAAAATGTGGATCGCAATCAATTGGGAGAAATTATTAAAACGGTTTTTGAAAATTTGATGATTAAAAAATTCGGCGAAGAGGCTGAGTTTGATGTGATTGTGAATATGGATAAAGGCGAGTTGGAAATCTATCACGAGAAAACCGTCGCGGAAACTGTGACAAATCCTGCAACTGAAATTAGTCTTGAAGATGCACAGAAAACCGAACCGGATATGGAACCCGGCGAACTCTTCATTGACGTTCTTGATCCGTCCTCATTCGGACGACGCCTGATTGCTACCGCAAAACAGAATTTATTTCAGCAAATACGTGACATCGAGAAAATGCACGTATACAACGATTACAAAGATCGGGTGGGCGAAATTGTGATGGGCGATATCCATCAGGTTCGCAGAGATGCCGCTTTTATTAATCTCGACAAAACCGAACTGAAAATGCCGCGCCGCGAACAAATTCCATCGGAAGAGTATCGCCGTGGAGATACGATCAAAGCGATTATTAAATCTGTGGAGATCACAAATAAGGGGCCAGAGATTATCATTTCCCGGGCTGATCCGCAGTTTTTGAAACGACTATTCGAACTCGAAGTCCCGGAGATTTATGATGATATCATTGAAATTGTAAAAATTGCCAGAGAACCGGGTGATCGCGCAAAGGTTATTGTACAATCACACGATAAACGCGTTGATGCCGTTGGCGCGTGTGTTGGTATGAACGGTAGCCGGATTCAGGCGATTGTGCGTGAACTAAACAATGAAAAAATTGATGTCATCGATAACAGCGGTGAAATCGAGATTCTGTTGACGCGCGCACTGTCTCCCGCAAAGCCGATTCTTTTGGAAATCGATGAAGCAAACCGGCACGTTCAGGCAATTTTTGATGATGACGAAATCGCGATTGCCATAGGACGCAACGGACAAAATATCCGGTTGGCATCCAATGTCACGGGATATGAAATCGATGCCGTAAAATACAGTGAATACGAGGCTCTTGGCCAGCAGGTTATTTACCTGGATGAAATCGAAGGATTACACCAGGGGACAGTTCGTTCTTTGATGGAAGCCGGCATTGAATCGGTCTCCGAATATCTCAATGCGGACGAAGAAGATTTGGTCAATATCAAAGGATTGGGTGAAAAGAGTTTGGAAAACTTCCATGAGGAACTGGCTCAATATGTTGATTTGGAAACTGGCGAATTATTAGAAACCGAAGAAGAGGAGAGCGAAGCCGCAGATTCAGATTCAGACGATTCAGAAAACGTCGACAAAGGGACATTAGAAGAAGAAACAGTATAATTTAGAGCCTAACGAGGATTGCATGGCGAAAAAACGACGTATATATCAAATTGCGAAAGAACTCAACATCTCTCATGAGGAGATCATTGAATATCTGAATGGATTGGATATCGATGTGAACAGCCACATGAGTCCGGTGGATAACTCTGTCTACGAGAAAGTATTAAACGAATTTGCGAAAGAAAAAGTCATCATTGACCGGTATCGCAAGGAGAAAGAACGCCGTCAGATTGAAGAGGAACGCCGTCAGAAGCAGGAAGAGGAAGAAGAAGCCCGGAAGCAGGAGGAAGAAGAACAGCGCCTCCAGGAAGCCCGAGAAAAGATTGAAGAAGAAGAGCGTCTTCGGGATCAAATTGTAGAGGAAAATAAGCGGCGTATCCAGGAGTCCCGGAAGAAAGAAAAAGAAGAGGAAGAGCGGAAGCGGAAAGAGGAAGAAGCGCGGAAACAGCTGGAGCAGGAAGAGGCGGAGCGCAAGAAACAAAAAGAAAAACAGCCTAAAAAATCGAAAAAAGCCGCGAAGAAAAAAACTGAGGTTGAAAAGGCCAGAAAAGAGCCTGAAGAAGAGAAAGAAAAGAAAACCACCAGAACTGTGGAAATTTCTGATCTCGAGGGACGTATTTCTCATCGTGGAAAGAAGAAAAAGCGAGACGATAAAGACAAAGACAAGAAGAAACGCGGTCGAAATAAAGTTGATAAGAAAGTAGAAGAGAAGGTCAAAGAAACTCTCTCAAAGATTGATGAAAAGTCGGGTGGCCGGAAGCGACGCCGGAGAAAAGAATCTGAAGAAGGGGCCGAGGAAGCTGAGCAGAGCAACACAATTAAAGTTTCAGAATATATCTCTGTGGATGAACTGGCAACCCAGATGGACGTCGAGCCAACTGAAGTTATCGCCAAATGTATGGAGCTCGGCTTGATGGTGACTATCAATCAGCGGCTCGATATGGATACGATTGTTATGGTGGCCGATGAATTTGGGTTTAGTGTCGAGGAAGAACACGAGTACGGCGAAGATATTTTAGAAGATCAAGAGAGTGAAGAAGATCTCGAAAAAGCCACTGATCGTCCGCCGGTTGTCACGATTATGGGACACGTCGATCACGGTAAAACCACACTTCTCGATTATATCAGAAACACAAATGTTGTGGCTGGTGAGTCTGGTGGAATTACACAGCACATCGGTGCTTATTCTGTAGAGTTAGACGGTGGAAGACAAATTACGTTTCTCGATACACCTGGCCACGAAGCGTTTACAGCGATGCGTGCCCGTGGTGCTCAGATTACTGATATCGTTATTTTAATCGTGGCTGCCGATGATGGAGTGATGCCTCAAACCGCTGAAGCCATTAATCACGCCAAAGCTGCTAACGTACCGATTGTGGTGGCAATTAATAAAATTGATAAACCCAACGCCGAACCAGAGCGGGTCAAACGTGAACTCTCTGAACACGGCATTCTTATCGAAGAGTGGGGTGGAAAATATCAGGCAGCAGAAATCTCAGCTAAAGCGGGTCAAAATATAGAAGCCCTGATGGAATCTATTCTCCTCGAGGCGGATCTGCTTGAGTTAAAAGCAAACGCAGATACCTTGGCACGTGGAGTGGTTGTGGAATCCGAATTGGATAAAGGCCTGGGACCGGTTGCGACAATTTTGATTGAAAAAGGAACACTGAGTATCGGTGATAATTTTGTCTGTGGACAGTTTGCCGGACGTGTCCGGGCGATGCACGATGAGCGCGGAAACGAGATTGAATCCGCTGGGCCGGCACAGCCGGTGCGTGTGCTTGGGTTCGATGACGTGCCGCAGGCAGGTGACACGTTTGTCGTACTTGAAGAAGAGCGCGAAGCCAAGAAAATCAGCTCCGAACGCCAGCGCCAACGCCGTGAACAGGAATTCAGATTATCGAAACTCACCACGCTTGATGAGATTTCCAAGCAGATTAAAGAAGGCAAAGTCAGAGAACTCTCTGTTGTTATCAAGGGTGATGCTGATGGTTCTGTTGAGGCGATCAGCGATGCGTTACAGCAGTTGAGTACAAGCGAAGTGGCCGTGAGTGTTGTCCATAAAGGTGTCGGTATGATAAGCGAATCAGATGTGCTTCTGGCCGTTGCGTCGGATGCAATTATCATCGGTTTCCATGTCAGCACCGCACCGCAGGCAACCGCCTTAGCGAAGCGTGAGAACATTGAAATCCGAAACTACACTGTGATCTATAACATCGTTGACGAAGTCCGCCTGGCGCTTGAAGGTTTGCTGGAACCGGAAGAACGCGAGAAAACAGTGGGAACTCTCGAAGTGCGCGACATCTTCAGCGTTCCACGCGCTGGAACTATTGCCGGATGCTATGTAACCAGTGGAAAAATTACCCGGGATAACCGTGCCAGATTGGTTCGGAGAGGCGAAACACTATTTGATGGGGAAGTCGCTTCATTAAGACGTTTTAAAGATGATGTCAAAGAAGTTTCTGAAGGCTATGAGTGTGGCGTCGGTCTTGATGGATTTAATGATATCCAACCCGGCGATACTATTGAAGCATACAAGATTGTAGCAGTGAAGCGAACGCTGGAACAATCAGCAGAGGCATCTTGATTGTAAAAGGTAGATGGTTATAGGGTTATTACAACTTGAATTATTGCTGCACGACACCAACAGTCTGAAAGCAAAACGGTCAGTATTGTCTCGTTTACGCACCCAAACACAAAAGAAATTCAACGTTTCCTTTTCTGAGGTTGGCCATCAGGATCTCTGGCAACGAGCAGAGATCGCGATGACTACCGCGAGCGTGGATTCCAAATTTATTTCCCAGATGTTTCAGGCAATCGAAGATCAGGTGGAAGCCTTTCCCGCTATGAATATCATACGAAGGCATATGGAGATTTTATGAGCAAACGAAAACGAGTGCGTCGTGTGGAAGAACTGGTCCGCGAAATTATCAGCGAAAAGCTCATTCGGGATTTGAATATCCCGAATATCGGCCGATTATCGCTGACTCGGGTCGAGATGACACCTGATTTAAAGCTCGCTAAAGTGTATTTCAGTATGTTTGGAACGGACGAGGAAAAAGAGCAACTCTTTGCCAGCGTCAAATCACACAAAAAAGAAATTCGCTGGTTGTTGGGAAGCGAACTCGATATAAAATTTGTCCCGGAATTACAGTTCCTTATTGATGAATCACTGGAAAAAGCGGCTCGTATCAATGAACTGATTCGCGAGATTCACCAGGACGAAGAGAATCAGGATCCCGATGCCTGAACACGATACGATCCTCAATATTAACAAGCCAAAAGGTTTGACTTCATTTGATGTCGTCAGGCGAATCCGGAAGATCACCGGCGTGAAAAAAGTTGGGCACGCCGGAACGCTTGATCCATTTGCAACCGGAGTTTTGTTAATTCTGGTTGGTCGGGGTGCAACAAAACAATCGAATGCATTCATGGAATTACGAAAACAATATAGCGCCGTTATTCGGTTCGGGTTACGCACAGACAGCCACGACATCACTGGGGAAGTTGAATTTGATCATGATGTGGAAATTGAAACAGAGTCTGTGGAACATTTACTCCCAAAATATACCGGCACCATTGAACAGGTTCCCCCAATGTTCTCTGCCAAGAAAGTGAATGGCAAAAAATTATATAAACTAGCACGCCAGGGAAAGACGATTGAGCGTGAACCGAACTCAGTCACTATCTATGATATACAATGTGCACAAATTAATTCCCGCGATTATATCTTTGAGATATCGTGCTCGAAAGGGACTTACATCCGTTCCCTGGCCAGAGATTTCGGAGAGGATTTAGACACGGGCGCCTGTGTGATTGAACTCAAGCGCACTGCTGTGGGAGAGTTCACAATTGAGGATGCGATAAGTCTGAAAGAAGTGGAGTCAGAGTGGAATTCTATCATCGCGTAGAAGCGATTCCGGACATTGCCGCAAGTGTACTCACCGTAGGCACTTTTGATGGATTGCATTATGGGCATGCACAACTGATAAACCGCGTCGTTGAACAAGCGAATATATTGCAGGTTGCTTCAGTTTTGATTACATTCAACCCACATCCAAAGGAGGTGTTGTTACGAGAGAAAAAGGTGCCAGTGGAGCTTTTGACGACTATCGAGGAAAAACGAGAAATTTTAAGCCAAGAGTTTAATTTGTCGCACGTGTTGGTTTTACCGTTCACCAAAGAATTCTCTCAGGTGAGTGCCTCAGATTTTTTACAGCAATATCTCATTAATCCTTTCCATCCCAAAGAAATAGTGATTGGCTATGACCATCGTTTTGGCCAGGGCAGAGAAGGTGACGCCGAGTTTCTGCGGGAGCGGGAAAATCAGTATCAATATCAAACAGAAGTCGTCGAAGCCGTCAGGTATGATGATGAGCAGGTGGTCAGCAGTTCGTTTATTCGTGAGCTGCTGCGTGAGGGCAAAACCCGTGAAGCTCAAAAGTACTTAACGCGTCCGTATCAAATTACCGGAGTCGTTGAACACGGAGCCAAACGCGGGCGGGATTTGAACTTTCCAACGGCAAATCTCAAGCCGGAGAACGAGCATAAACTGTTACCTGCGGATGGAATTTACCTCGTATACGTTACCGGTGAGAATACCGAAAGTTACGGATTGTGTAGTATCGGTAATCGCCCAACATTCGATGACAATCAGCATACCATAGAAGTTTATTTACTGAACACACCAGATCAATCGCTATACACTCAATCACTGACGATTCACTTTTTCAACCGCCTTCGCCAGCAGGAGAAATTTGACTCGGCAGATGCGCTTGTAGCACAGATGGAGCAGGATGAAGCGCTGGGTTTAAAGTTAATTGAACAGCAAAATCCATGGGAAACATATCAACAGGAGCAAATGAATGCCTTTAACTAAAGAAGAAACACAGGAAATGGTAAACCAATTTGGCGAGAATGAACAGGATACGGGAGCGCCGGAAGTACAGGTGGCACTCCTGACACGCCGAATTAAAAAACTGACATCTCATTTACAGGCAAATCCCCAGGATAATTCAAGTCGACGCGGTCTGCTGAAACTTGTCGGACAACGGCGACGGTTATTGAATTATCTGATCAAGCATGATTTGGATGCCTACCGCACGGTCATTACAGAACTTGGTCTGCGGAAATAATTCGCGAGAAAGCGATAAAGGAGGAAACTTGAGTTTTACAAGCAAGTCAATTGAATTGGCTGGTCAAACACTGACAATCGAGACCGGCAAAATGGCAAAACAGGCTGATGGCGCTGTGACTGTTCGTTACGGCGACACTATGATCCTGGCAACTGCGGTCTCAGAACATAAACCGACCAATATGGGATATTTCCCGTTGATGGTCGACTATCGTGAGAAAGGGTATGCAGCGGGAAAAGTCCCAGGTGGATTTTTCAAGCGTGAAGGTCGCCCGAGCGAACACGAAATTTTAAGTGCTCGATTGACTGATAGGCCAATTCGTCCGCTCTTTCCGGACGGATATATGTACGATACACAAATTATGATTGCTGTGATTTCATCGGATCAACAAAATATGGCTGATGTCCTTGGGACAGTTGGCGCCTCAGCGGCGTTAAGCATCTCTGATATTCCCTTTCAGGGACCGATCGCATCTGTCCGCGTTGGTCGTCTCGATGGCGAATTTCGCATCAATCCAACATTTGATGAATTGAAAGAGTCCGATCTGGATATCATTGTTGCCGGATCGAAAGACAGCGTAATGATGGTAGAAGGTGAAGCGGATGAACTTGCAGAAGATGAGTTCGTCGACGCGCTGAAAACCGGACACGAAGCGATCGTGCAAATCATCGAACTGCAGGAAGCACTGGTTGCAGAGATTGGTAAACCAGAGCGTGATTTTGAAGTCGTGACTAAACCGGATGAATTCCGCAAGAAAGTCACCGGGATCTTTGACGAAGAAAAAGTGGGTTCGATTAACTCCAATCCGGATAAGCAACGACGCCAGGAACTCAAATCAGAATATAAAGAAACTGTCATCGAAGAATTGGCCGAAGAATATCCTGAAGAGATCGAAGACGTCGGCGAAATTATCGATGAAACCCTGAAGTCTGATATGCGCGAGCGGATTTTGAGCCAGAAAGTGCGTATCGACGGACGTGGTCCGAACGACATCCGCGACATCAGTTGTGAGGTTGCTCTGTTACCGCGCGCGCACGGTTCTGCGCTGTTTACCAGAGGCGAAACTCAGAGTTTGAGTGGAGTGACACTCGGCACCAAAATGGATGAGCAGTTAGTCGATGATCTCACAGAAGAATATTATAAAAGTTTTATGCTGCATTATAATTTCCCGCCGTTCAGCGTTGGCGAAGTTCGACCCATTCGTGGTGTCAGTCGCCGCGAAACCGGCCACGGAAACCTTGCAGAGCGCGCGCTCAAACCAGTCATTCCAGCCGCAGATGACTTTGCCTATACCATCAGGGTAGTCTCAGATATACTTGAGTCCAACGGGTCATCTTCTATGGCAACTGTCTGTGCCGGTTCGCTTGCACTGATGGATGCCGGCGTCCCGACAAAAGCCGCAGTGAGTGGCATTGCTATGGGCTTGGTCACTGACGGCGAGCGCTACACGATTCTGAGCGACATCCTTGGAGAAGAAGATCATTACGGTGATATGGATTTCAAGGTTGCCGGAACGGAAAAGGGCATTACGGCCATTCAGATGGATCTGAAGATTCAGGGAATTTCCTTCGATTTGATGCGGGAAGCACTTGAACAGGCCAAAGAAGGACGCGCTCATATCCGGAATATTATGAATAATGTTATCGACATCCCGAGAGGTCAGCTCTCAGGATACGCACCAAAGATTATGTCATTCAAGATTCCACAGGATAAAATTGGCGCACTGATTGGTCCCGGTGGGAAAATCATCCGGAAGATTCAAGAAGAAACCGGCGCCAAACTTGAGATCGACGATGATGGAACGGTCCTTATCTCTGCAGACACGCAGGAAGCAGGCGATAAAGCATATGAAATGGCGCAATTGCAGGTGGCTGAGCCGGAAGTCGGCGAGATTTACGAGGGCACCGTCAAGCGCATCGAAAACTACGGCGCGTTTGTGGAAATCCTCCCTGGCAAAGAAGGCTTGTTGCACATCTCAAACATTCAGAATAAACGGACAGAAAAAGTCTCTGATATATTATCCGTTGGTGACACGGTGAAAGTCAAGCTGACCAAGGTTGATGATCGTGGTCGACTGGATCTGAGCCGTAAAGACGCCCTGAATGAAGAAAACTAGTTCCAGAGAAGGTGACGTTGGTTGACAATTTAGAGCACATCAATAAGTCTGTGCTTCCCAATGGAATTACGGTGGTGACAGAGCACGTTGATTTCGTACGTTCTGCCGCCATCGGTGTTTGGGTTGAAGCGGGTTCCAGAGATGAAAATTCCGAAAATAATGGGATCGCTCATTTTATGGAACATATGGTGTTTAAAGGAACCAGCAATCGCTCCGCGTTTGATATCGCGAACGGCATTGAGTCGCTGGGTGGACATGTGAATGCGTTCACGGGTAAAGAATTAACCTGTTTTTATGCGCAGGTGTTGGATGAGACTGTTCCGGAGGCGTTAGACGTGCTGAGCGATATTCTGCTCAATCCGGCATTTCGCCCGGATGATATTGAACGCGAAAAAAGCGTCGTGCTGGAAGAATTGACTGATGTCGAAGATACTCCCAGTGATTTAATCCATGAATATTTTGTGGAGCAGATGTATCCGAATCATCCACTGGGATATAACATCCTTGGTACCCGGGCTTCGATTCAGCAATTCTCTGAACCAATGATCCAGTCCTTTACCAGAGAGAACTACACGCCGGAGCGACTTGTGGTTGCCGTGACCGGCCATGTAGACCATGATGCAATTGTCAGCCTGGTTGAGAATGTGTTTCAGGAATTTTCAACCGCCGGGAACGGGCAACCACGCCAAGTCGTAAACCCGAATGGCGCTGCATATGGCTCTGTTACGCATACCAGTGAGCTGCAGCAGTCTCACCTGTGTTTGGGAACACGAACGTTCGCCTATGACGACGAACGGCGCTACGCATTGCTCATCCTGAATACATTGCTGAGCGGTGGAATGAGTTCCAGACTGTTCCAGAATATCCGGGAACGATATGGTTTTGTCTATTCTATCTTTTCTTTCGCTGATTTCTATCTTGATTCTGGGTTATTTGGCGTGTACGTCGGTACGGAAAAAAATCAGCTCTCATTTATGCAGGAAAAGATACTGGATGAATTACGCCGCTTAATTTACGAACCTGTTGAAACAACAGAACTTGAAAAGGTGAAAAATCAGGTGAAAGGGAGCCTGGTTTTATCCCTGGAAAGTATGTTTAATAGAATGAATCGGTTGGCGAAGCAGGATATTTACTACAACGAATTTCAAACTGTGGATCAATTCCTGTCCCGGGTAGAAGCCGTGACGGCAGACAATGTTCAGTCATTGGCAGAAGAATTGTTCCAAACGGATGAAACAATGGTAACGACAATTCTGAGACCAGCCGAGTGAGAGTCCTAAACAAAGGAGTGGCATTATGATAGTCGGAGTACCTCGCGAAATTAAGAACAGTGAAAACCGTGTCAGTATGACCCCGATGGGCGTGGAACGAATGGTTAATCACCGACATAATGTGCTCGTAGAGCATAACGCAGGTTTGCAGAGTGGTTTTACTGATGAAATGTATGAGTCATACGGTGCCGAAATTGTTGATACCGCCAAAGAAGTGTTTGATCGTGCAGATATGATCATCAAAGTGAAAGAGCCGCAGCCGGTAGAAAATGAAATGATCCGCGAAGATCAGATTGTTTTTACCTATTTTCATTTTGCTGCTTCAGAAGAATTGACCAAAGGTTTTATTGATTCAAAGGGTATTGGAATTGCTTACGAAACGGTGCAGGCACCGGATGGCTCATTGCCATTGCTGGTCCCGATGAGTGAAGTGGCGGGACGGATGGCAGTACAGGAAGGTGCAAAATATCTGGAACGTCGCATGGGCGGCAAAGGCGTGCTTCTCGGTGGAGTCCCTGGCGTTGAACCAGCGGTCGTGACCATTCTTGGTGGCGGTATCGTTGGAACAAATGCTGCAAAGATTGCTTCAGGGTTAGGCGCAAAGGTCTATGTTCTTGATATCAATCTTGAGCGCTTACGCTATCTTGATGATGTCATGCCAAAGAATGTTTTCACGATGTATTCGAATCAGCACAATATTCGCAAGATGCTGGAAGTCACCGATCTGCTGGTCGGCGCGGTTTTGATCCCTGGGGCAAAGGCGCCGCATTTGGTTACCAAAGATATGCTGAAACTGATGGGCGAAGGCTCTGTGCTTGTTGACGTCGCTGTTGATCAGGGCGGATGTATTGAAACAGTGCATCCCACAACACACGACAATCCGACCTTTGTCATCGATGGTGTCATCCATTACTGTGTGGCTAATATGCCGGGCGCTGTGCCGAACACTTCAACCATCGCTTTAACCAATGCAACACTACCGTATGCGTTGGAAATTGCGAATCATGGTGTTGAGGAGATTTTGAAAGAGAACACAGAATTGCGGCCGGGCCTGAACATATACAAAGGGAAAGTAACACATAAGGGTGTCGCGGAAGCGTTCGATCTGGAATATCATTCGATCGATAAAGTTATCACCTGATAGCTCTTTTTAACGAAATATTGTCAAGAGGCACAAGCGATCTGTTTGTGCCTCTTTTTTTTACTAACTTATAGATATATGAATCCTTCACGCGTACTTGTCTATCATAAAGTTGATTCCCGATTTGAGTGGGGCATCACCCGGGTGACGCCTGCTCAATTTGAGCGGCATATTCGTACCTTGATCGGTGCTGGTTTCCGGTTGGTTACGCTCAGTGAGTGGTTTGATAATCCACACGACGAAAATACGGTGGCGATCACCTTTGACGATGGTTATGAATCTGTTTACCAGCATGCCTTGCCTATCCTTGAGAAATATGACGCAAAAGCGACGATTTTTGTTATCAGTGATTATGTCGGACAGGAAAATCACTGGGATGTTAACATTGGGTGGTTAAAATTTCGGCATTTAAATGAAACGCAATTGATTGAAATCGCGCAAAAAGGACACGAGATCGGTAGCCATACATGTTCGCACAAGGTATTGGTGGAAGAAGATGAACGTACCATTCTTGAAGATTTTAAACGATCTAAAGCAAAACTTGAATCTCTGGTAAAGCATGAGGTTCGATTTATTGCGTATCCATTTGGTCGTTTCAACTCACGTTTAGTACAACTCACATCACAGGCAGGTTACGACGCTGGTTGTGTCTTTATGCCATACAACCATGAATTATTGAAGAGTGATCCGAGATTGATTTATCGTCAGGGAATTTATCTGACTGATTCAGCGAAGAGTGTGATTGGAAAAGTGACACCTGGTTTTCGTTTTCAATGGAGCCGCTTTAAGCAAAACGTGATAAACTGGGCAGCCGGAGGAACGATTTTCGTCAATTCAATGCGGAAGAAAAATAAATCTTGATTGGCTTCTGAATTTACGGTAATATATCAAGTAATTGTTGAAGTTACTATTCCCAAACGATTATATATCAATGGACAATAAGCAAATAAAAAAACTGTATTACTCCATCGGTGAAGTCGCCGAAATGACCGATCTAAAGCCGTACGTTTTACGATATTGGGAGACAGAGTTCCCGCAATTGCGCCCAGCGAAGAATCGCGCCGGTAATCGCAAATACCGGGAAAGTGATATCAAACTGCTGTTTTATATCAAAGATCTACTTTATAGCCAGAAATACACCATTGAGGGCGCCAGGCAGCAGTTAGAAAATGAAGGGAATCAGGAGAGTTCTGATGGCCAACAGACAGATCAGAGTAAAGTGGTGGATCTCAAGAAGCACCTCGAACAGATTAAGCACGGCTTGCGTGAGATTTTAGATTTGCTTGATGAGTAATTCCAAAGATATATTTTCTCGCTTCTCCATTGAAAATTGCTGGCAAACAATTTTTAAAATTACTAACATTTTGCATATGCGTCACAGATCTAAAAGTACGATTTGTGGTGAGCAGTAAGATTCGGAGCGTAGCGCAGCCCGGTTAGCGCACTACACTGGGGGTGTAGGGGTCGCTGGTTCAAATCCAGTCGCTCCGACTTGATGAAACCCGCAAGGTTCAAGGCTTTGCGGGTTTCTTAGTTTCGGGAAGTTTTTGAAAATCGCGAAAAATGTCACAAAATGTCACGAGAGAAAAAGTTTGGGATATTTTATTGCACTCAAAAGACTATTGAAAAAAGTGGAACAATTACTCTTGCATATCGTGTGTGTATTCGATAGTATTTAGGTGACTACTGAAGTAGCCACATTAAGAAACATGGAGCGAGCGATGTCTCTAGCAACAAAAATACTGCGGTCAGAACGTGTGGGTGTCAAACACCTGAAAAATAATTTATCTGAATATTTAAAAGAAAAAGACACGATTGTTGTCACCAACCGGGGGAAGCCAACGAATATAATTTTATCATATAATGAAGCATTGGATTTAATTGATATCGTGGAGGAACTCTCTGATCCTGAATTACTTCAAACAATTCAGGAGGGTCGCAAAGCAATTGCAGATGGTGCTGAAGGTGTTGATGTTCAGGATGCCTTTGAGGAATTTCGATCCAACCGTTGATTTATGCCCAACCCGTACTCAGTCCGATTCCCGAATCAGTCCTTAAAAAATAAATTTTATAAAGTATTAAAGGATATTCAGCCAGAATCCAGACAAGATCAAATTATAGAGGTGGTTGTCGAACTAGCAAAGGATCCCAGGCCCTATCAGACGAGTGACTTGCGAAAAATAAAATCAGGACTCCCGGTTGCTCGATTTACGGCGCAATACCGTATCAGAATTGGTGATTATCGGGTGTTATATGATGTGGACGATTCAAAAGAGATCGTGTGGATTTTAGCCTTACGGAAACGGGATGAGGATACCTATAAATGAAACCTCAATTAATTTTTAAAACCCGCAAGGTTAAAGGCTCTTCGGGTTTTGTAGTTTTGGAATGACATTCTCACGCAACCTCCTTGAACGACTCATCCCAAGAAGCATAAAAACCACGGGTTGTTTTCAAGAGTGTATTCAAAATAGTTTTTGTAGTACTTAGTCCCTTTAAAATTGATGCTATTAAATGTGGGCTCTTTGTGTTCTAAAAATATTTGATATGTTCCCCTCATTGCTTTGCTGTCGTATCCTTTAGGACCTGTATTAATAGTTCGCAACATAACTGAATAATTCCGGTGAGATGCGAAATGAGAAATACTTATATGGCTTAATAATACTATTGCGTCATCACCAAATATTCGGTAAATACATTCGTCAAGCGGCAATTCCTTTAAGAACAAGTACCATAACATAAATAGTTCAGCGTTCAAAAATCGATAAGTACTTCTTGGAGAAAGGGATTGCCATGAGATATGTTCTGCTTCTTGTCACGCTGCTTAGTTATCCATTACTTACAAACGCACAGTTTAATGAAGATGATCCACTGGTAGAATCGCGGATTATCCACGACGGTGGAGGGGATGAACTGATTGGTGTTGGTGACGGAATAAGTCTCTTTAAGTATTATAAAGCACAACAGTTATTCGCTCGTGACACACTTATTCAGGTTTTAACCTGGCCATCCGGTGGATATAACTATGACATAGATGTGGGCGATCTTGATGGTGATGCATTAGATGAAATCGTCGCAGCCTGGAAAACTTGGAATGCAAATAACCCCATTGAAATGGTAGTTTTGCAACCCGACCCGATGCGATTGACCGTTGATTCTACCAACGCGTGGAAAAACATTGTCCGACTGAATAAATCCAATCCGCCACAAATGGAGAGTGCGTGGCGTACTTACAATGGTCCGTTAATAAAAATAGGAAATTTTGATGCAGATTCTTTGGGTGAATTTGTTTTGGCATACTGGGCAGATGATGGAATGATCGAAATTACCGTATACGATGTCAGTGACTCAATGACTGTAACGGTACTGGACTCAATTCGGGATCAGGTAATGGTTGAGCCATCAGAAAATGGCCTTTGTGAAGATGTGGCATTTCTGTTTGATATAGAAGTTGTTGATTTTAACGGTGATGGGATTGATGCCATTGTTTTAAGCGGACGTCGTCCGAATGCACCATCTGGATATCAGGTTTTTGCTCACGTATATACGTACGATCAAACATCCGGTACGTTAAATTCACTGGCAAGCGACACACTGTACACCCAAATAAATCCCCAACGAGAAATTGGGAATTTTAACACTGCCAGCGGAAAGTTCTACTCTGGAGCCCAGGAACAATTTGTAGTCAGTATATTCGAGTATGATGTATTTGCATATGAAAATGGGCAACCTGATACGATTGCGAATATTATCATACCGGTAGCTGTAGATGAAAATTTTGGTGAATTGGACGTAGGGGAGCCTGTCTATCAGCGACAGGATACAATCCCACATGAATGTTATTATGATCGATCGAGTACACTGTGTGCCACCGATGTAAACAATGATGGTATCGATGAACTCTTCTCAGCATTTTCTTATGATGGAGAATTTCCCACCTGTAAAATATTTACGGGGAATGACCAACCTGGATTTTCAGTTTATGCTGACCTGGATACATTAGTGGGTGCCTTAATAGGCGGTGTAGCCATTGGTAATTTTTATCAGGATTCCACAGGCGGGACAAACTATCAGGAACTTATAATCCCTGTGCGTAACAGTTATTATGACCAATATATTGAGGTGTTTCAACTACATACAGCAGTAGATGGTTCGTTCGATCATTTGACTTCAAAATATACAGTCGATTCGTCCAATCTTTGGAATTATGCTCATAAAACCGAACCCGTATTGGCGGGAAATTTAGATGGTGATCTTCGACTCGGTACGCCCAGACGTTATTCGGTCAGTGAAATTGTTCAGCCACTGGTTATCTTAAACGCACCACCAATTCATTTTGATGTATTTGACGAAGAAAACTATGATATCTGTAATAGTTATCCCACCGGAAGTGAATTTATTGCAGAATATATCAAGGAATCTCAGCAAACAACTGAAGTACAAACAGAAGTGAACCGTGATTGGGGTATTTCTGCCTCGCTCAGCTCCGGAGTTAGTTTTTGGGGAGTTTCTGTGAGTGCTCACCTTACGCAAGAGTACGGTGAAAAGTTCTCCAATGTAGAAGGATCCTCGCATACCATAACAATCGGAAACCGAATCGAAGCGACTGTTGATGACCAAATATTTTCACTCATGATAGATTATGATCTCTGGGAATATCCGATATATGGCAATAATTCACTTCAGGGACAAGTGTTGGTAGTCGATCCCAAAGTCGTTGGTTACCGGTGGTTTGATTTTAAGAGCTGGAGAGCATTTGAGTATATCCCAAATCATGAAGTTGGTAATATTTTATCGTATCGCCGGTATCCAATGCTCTCGGATAATCCAATGCTTGTTGAAAAAATTAAAGGGGAGTACGGACTGGATACCAGTTATTTACTCAATGTGAATTCCAGTGTGGATTGGTATCTGAATTTTCAGGATTTCACCGAATCGCAGGCTTCGACTACCCACGAATTTAGCCGGGACTGGGGTGTTTCAGTTAGTGGATGGGGCTCCGGAATTAGCCTCTCTGGAGATTATAATAATGAAGATATTCAAACCCAGCGCACCACAGTTGAAAGCAGCATTGATATAAATGTCCACCTGGATGCCGTTAACATGAGTTATGGAGAAACGCGCTATGAAGTAACACCGTATGCGTATTGGGCCACAAATGGAGCGTTGGTGGTAGATTATGCCGTTGATCCCGAAATTGCAGGTCCTGGCGGCGATGACACCTGGTGGGATTCTCACTATGGATATCTACCTGATCCGGCTTTCATCCTGCCGTGGCGATACGATCCGGAAAAAGGCGTCCCTATTTCAGATACCAAACGCCACCAAACGAAAGACATTCAATTTTCACCACAGGATCCGGCAGACGGAGATGTGATCACAATCCATAGCAGAGTACATAATTTTAGTCTGCTACCTACAATCGGTCCAGTTGGCGTTCGATTTTATATTGGAGATCCTGATAGCGGAGGCACTTTGATCGTGAATGAAAGCGGCGAAAGTGAAGTATTCACCAACGGAAACATAGCGCCACGGGGAACGAAGGAAATAGAGATTAGATGGCGGGTACCTGAAGGCATCGGGATTTTTCCACGGATTTTTGCAGTGATCGATGAAAACGATGCAATAGCAGAAATTCACGAGAATAACAATAAATCCTGGAATATCTTGCAAAAAACTACGGGGTCAACTTCCATTTCCACCACTGAATCCATCCCAGTGAAATTCGAGCTGTCGCAAAATTATCCCAACCCATTTAATCCTGTCACAACGCTTGAGATTGCGATACCGCACCAAACCCGAGTCTCGCTCAAAATTTACAATCTGCTGGGAGAGGAGATTCACACGGTTTACTCTGGGATATTAAACGCGGGCAATTATCAGTATCAATGGGATGCACATCAAGTGGCAAGCGGGATTTACTTCTATCAGCTGCGTGCCGGTGATTATGTCGATGTGAAGAAAATGATGGTGATGAAATAAAAACCAACTCTAAAAAATCACACAGCGTCATCTGATCGGTAGATTGTCGGAAATACATTATTTTGCGATAAGAAACCGCATATTTTCTCGGAGAGATCTGCCCGGATCTTGCGTCAAATAATTTGCTCCCGGCTGATACTTTAGATTGTTGCATAAACTGTTGCTAGGAGCAATATTCCTAAATATTATAAGAACATAATTATTGACGCTTTAGATGACTTTGAAATGGGAGGTATAACAAGGCATACCTGATAATACAGGAAAGACAGGGACGCATAATTTTCTTTTTGGTTGGGACGAGGTAACTCGGAAAGTTTTTTTAAAAAATTAATGTAATCTGATTAAGTTCCCTGTGAAGTCTCTTTACATCCGATTTGAGATTAAGCTACTGTCCAACGCAATATCCCAGAGATGTTTAAAGTGAGATACACAGATTCTGTGCGCCAACATACATACTGATGAATAGTTATCCTTTAAAGTTAACCCCGAAAGTCAAGAGCAGCAGTAGAAACTGGCAATCTGTTTCTGTTTCAACGTGGACTTGATTTCATACATTTTCCGGAACGAATACAATGATATATAAAGATCTTCTTCTCAATATTACATTACTGGTCACTGCAAGTCTTGTCTACGGGTATTTAATTCGTTTTTTAAATCTCTCATTAAAACGAAATCAGGTGATTACCGGCATATTATTTGGGGTGATTGCCATCCTTGTGATGACAGTACCAGTGCACCAGAAGCCCGGAATTATCTACGATGCACGATCAGTTGTCATTAGTATTGCCGGATTATTTAGCGGTGGTATTTCTGTGGTCATTGCTGGTGTGCTTGCGGCATGCTATCGCCTTTGGCTTGGCGGTGTTGGAGTTCTTGCCGGCATTAGCACGATAATCAGCGCCGCGATTATTGGAGTAGTCGCACACCGACAGTGGCCAGAGATGATGTACCGGCGCAATGCGTATTTTCTTTACAGTTTTGGAGTGGTGGTCACCGTTGCAATGCTTTTCTCGCAGATGTTTATCCCGCAACCCGTTTTTTCGGAGATAATCCAAAAAATCTGGCTACCTGTGCTCATATTCTTTCCACTGGGAACAGTTTTGTTCGGGTTGCTTATTGCAGAACACGAATACCGAAACCAGTTGACTCAATCCCTGAGTGAAAACGAGCAAAGATATCGAAGTCTGTTTGAGAAAAACCACGTTGCAATATTATTGATTGACCCGGAAACGGGCGAAGTGGTGGATGCCAACCCGGCCGCATCACGATTTTATGGTTGGACAATTGAGCAGTTGTGTCAACTCCATGTCTCTGATATCAATCTTCTTCCACCGGATGAAGTTCAGCGGAAATTGAAGGACTCCATTGAATACGAAAAAAATTACTATGAGTTTAAGCACCGCACCGCTGATGGCTCCACCATCGATGTTGCAGTGTATAATGGACCGATTCAATTGGATGGACGCCATTTGCTCTTCTCACATATTTTTGATATTACCCAGCGGAAAATTGCAGAAGAAGAGTTACAAGCCAGAGAAGAGAACCTGCAGATTACCCTGAATTCTATTGGCGATGCCGTGATCACGACTGATAAAGATGGACGCATTACCCGATTAAATCCTGTGGCAGAAAGATTGACAGGTTGGTCTCGAAAAGATGCAATCGGTCATCATTTAACTGATGTATTCCATATTATTCACGCCAAAACCCGGGAACTAGCAGAGAATCCCGTGAAGAAAGTGATGGCATCTGGTAAGATTTTTGGCCTGGCAAATCATACGCTGCTCATCTCAAAAGACGGGACTGAGTATCAGATAGCGGATTCAGGCGCGCCAATTCTGGATGCAGACAACCAAATCGCTGGGGTGGTTTTGGTTTTCAGAGATGTGACCGAGGCGTACCAAAAGGAACAGGCACTCATCGAGAGCGAAGAGAAATTCAAAGCCGCTTTTAAAACCAGTCCGGATGCAGTTAATCTGAATCGTGTGTCCGATGGCTTGTACATCGATATCAATGAAGGATTTACAAATATTATGGGTTATACCAAGAATGATGTCATTGGTAAAACTTCTCTGGAATTAAATATTTGGAAAAATCCGGAAGACAGGAAACGGTTAGTTGATGCATTGGAACAGGACGGCGAGATCCAAAACCTGGAAGCCGAATTCATCACTAAAAACGGCGCGATCAAAATTGGATTAATGTCAGCCAGAGTGATCCAATTGCAGGAAGAACCGGTAATTATTTCAGTTACGCGTGATCTCACTAATTACAAACGGAATCAAATTCGGTTTCAGGAAATCTGGCGTAGCACGCGGGACGGGATGCGAATTACTGACAAGGATGGGATCATTACTAATGTCAATCCGGCCTTCTGCGTGTTGTTTCAAAGCGAGAAATCTGAACTTGTTGGACAACCAATCTCATTGTTGTACGACGAAAACCAGGAGCATATCCTCGCGAAACATCGGGAACGATTTCGGGCACACAGCATCCCGGATCGCCTTGAGAGCGAATTTGTACTGCATAACGGAGATAAAAAGTGGTTTGATGTGAGCAATACGTTTATTGATATCCCTGGCGAACCAGAACAGGTTTTGGCAACATTTCGTGATATTACCGAGCGAAAACACTCCGAAGAAGCGCTCCGCAGAAGTGAAGAACGCTATTCGCGAATTGCGAATACCATTCCGGGAATACTTTACGATTATAAACGCTGGCCTGATGGACGAACTCAGTTCCTCTACATTAGTCCGCAATGCAAAGAAGTGTTTGAATATGACGCAGACGAAATCGTAAAAAATCCTGAACTCTTGTGGAGTGTAGTCCATCCGGATGACTTAGAGCGCTTGCAGCGTGAGGATTTGGAATCTAATCAGGCACAAAAATTATTTCAGTCGGAAGTGAGAATTGTACCACCCTCTGGGAAAACCAAATGGATTCAGCTCACGTCTCGTCCTAATCAACCTCGCGGTGACGAGCCGGCCATTTGGAGTGGAGTCATTCTGGAAATAACAGAACAAAAAGAGGCGGAAGAAGCGCTGCGTAAAAGTGAGCATCGCTATCGTGTTTTGATGGAAACTGCACCAGATTTGGTCTTGTCGCACGATATGGATGGAACCATACAATATGCTAACTCTCAGGTATATTCAGTATTGGGTTTTGAACCCAATAGTCTGATCGGTAAAAATATTAACACGCTCTTACCTGATTCAGGTGTCGAAGCTTTGCAGACAAGACGCTCTCATCGTTTGTCAGGGGATCAGGGAGTGAAGTTTTTTAAAACATCTGTTTATGAAAGTTCCGGTGGAAAAATTCCATTGGAAGTGAGAACAGCGCCCATGCTTCAGAATGGTGATGCGGCAGAAATCATTGTGATTGGCAGGGATATTCGCGATCGGGAAAAATTAGAAGCCCAACTGCGGCAAGCCCAGAAAATGGATGCTATTGGTCGGCTTGCAGGTGGAATTGCGCACGATTTTAACAATAAACTCACCGTCATTCTTGGACAAGTTGAATTAGCACTCACCAAGGTAGAAATTTCTGAACGACTGCGTAAAATGCTCGTGACCGTTCAAAATTCTGCCAGGGAATCAGCAGATCTTACGCGCCAATTGTTAGGTTTCGCGCGCAAGCAAACCACCTCACCGGAAGTCCTTGATCTCAATGAAACCGTTGCTGGAATGTTATCGATGTTGCGGCGCCTTATCGGCGAAGACGTCTCCCTGGCCTGGATTCCGGGAGCAGAAGTGTGGCCAGTGAAAATTGATCCGGTGCAAATCGATCAGGTACTTGCCAATTTATTGGTCAATGCCAGAGATGCGATTGACGGCGTTGGGAAAGTGACGATTGAAACCCAAAACAAGTCCTTTTCTCCGGAATACTGTGTCGAGCACCCCAGCTTTTCTCCGGGCGAATATGTGATGCTGATGGTGAGTGATAGCGGTCACGGTATGGATGACGCGACGCAAAAACAGATCTTCGAACCATTTTTCACGACCAAACCCCAGGGAGAAGGAACCGGATTGGGACTTGCCACCGTCTACGGTGTCGTGAAGCAAAATAAAGGATTCATACAGGTTGAGAGTCAACCGGGAGAAGGAGCCAGGTTCAAGATTTACCTCGTTCGGCACACTAAAGGTTTCAAGGCAGAAAAGAGCCGGAAAAAATCAATTCCTGTTCCCCAGGGAAACGAAACTATTTTACTAGTCGAAGATGATGAGAATATTTTGCAACTGGGTTCGATTTTACTCGGACAATTAGGTTATAACGTCATGGTAGCAAATTCGACCAACGACGCCATACAACTAGCCACAAATTATGCCCACAATATCCATATGCTGCTCACCGATGTCATTATGCCCGAAATGAACGGCAAGGATTTAGCCACCAAAATGCAGGAGATCTATCCAAACATCAGGGTACTGTTTATGTCGGGATACACCGCTGATGTTATTACGCATCAGGGGGTTCTGAATCAGGGAATACAATTTCTTCAAAAGCCCTTTTCCAGAGAATCTCTGGCCAAAAAAGTCCGGGAAGTACTCGATGAGTAAGAAGTCGGTTTTAAGACCAACGATTTTTGTCGGGTTAAAGCCAACGAGTCTCTAACTAAATTCAGGAGTTTATTATGCGTGAGACTGTAGAATTTACTTTAAACGGTAAAAAAGTTACTCCGGTTGTCGACAGCGACCGTATGCTGCTCTGGGTCTTACGAACAGATCTCGAACTCACCGGCACCAAGTACGGCTGTGGCGAAAGTTACTGCGGCGCCTGCACCGTCCTGCTCGATGGCGAGGCAGTTCGTTCATGCCAGATGCCGATGAAATATGTTGAGGGCAAAGAAGTGATAACCATCGAAGGACTTGCCTCCGCCCAAAAATTGCATCCGTTGCAACAGGCATTCGCGGATCACGATGCATTGCAGTGCGGTTATTGCACGCCGGGGATGATTATGAACGCCTACTCGCTCCTAAAAACGAATCCGCAGCCAACCGGTCAGGAAATTATCGATGGAATGGAAGGCAATCTGTGCCGCTGTGGAGCGCACAATCGGATTGTTCAGGCAATTCAATCCGGCGCCAAAATGATGTCGGGAGGAGAATAAGATGAGCCTCGATAAATATCTGGAGAGTAATTTTACAGATACGCCACTCGAAACTATACTCAATCGCCGGGATTTTCTCAAGATGACTGGTGGCGGGATTTTGATTTTATTTTCACTGCGCGATATTTCCTTCGCCCAGGGAAGTCATAGTCTCCCGGATGACTTTAACGCCTTTTTGCATATTGATGAACACGGCAGTGTCACCTGTTTTACAGGTAAAATTGAAATGGGGCAGGGCATTATAACATCTCTGGCGCAGATGCTGGCCGACGAGTTGGACGTTTCGCTCGATTCTGTGGAAATGGTCATGGGTGATACAGATCTCTGTCCGTACGATCGTGGAACATTCGGCTCAATGTCGACGCGATTTTTTGGTCCACCGCTGCGGCAGGCAGCGGCAGAAGCGCGCCGGGTACTCATCACACTTGCGTCCGAAAAAATGCACATCCCGGAGAAACAGCTCGCCACAGATGACGGAACTATTTACAGCCAGAAAAATTCTGAGCAGCGAGTAACCTATGCGCAGTTAACGAAAGGACAAAAAATTCGTCGTCACCTCACTGAGCCTGTTTCGGTCAAGAGTCCGAAAGAGTTCGAAATTATGGGACAACCAGTTAACCGCCGCGATGCTCACGAAAAAGTCACCGGGAATGCGCAATATGCGGGAGATATTCAGGTTTCAGGAATGGTCTATGCGAGTATTCTGCGCCCGCCGTCGCACGCCGCGAAATTGAAGAGTGTTGACTTGTCTGATGCAAAAGGAGTTGATGGACTGCAAATAGTTCGGGATGGCGACTTTATTGCGGTTCTCCATAAATATCCTGATGTGGCAATGGATGCGCGCGACAAAATCCAGGCGGAGTGGGATGTCCCAAAATCTTCGCTCAACGAGAAGACCATTTTCGATCACCTGCTGGAAGCGGCTCCTCCTGGAAATACTATCGCTTCTGGTGGGAACCTTGAAACCGGTGAGCGCGATGCTGAATCAGTGATTGAGCAGACTTACCTGGATGGCTATGTCGCGCACGCACCGATGGAACCGCATACTGCTGTGGTGCAATTTGACGGCACATCCGCCAAAGTCTGGGCCTCGACTCAAACGCCATTTAGTGCGAAAGAAGAAGCGGCTCGGGAACTTGGTATTCCAGCTGACAATGTGCGAGTAATTACGCCATTTGTCGGCGGTGGCTTTGGTGGCAAGACCAGAAACCTGCAGGTGCAGGAAGCCGCTAAAATTGCAAAATTGAGCGGTAAGCCGGTTCAGGTGGCGTGGTCACGCTCAGACGAATTCTTCGAAGATTCCTTTCGTCCTGCTGCGGTGGTGAAGGTGAAAGGCGGCCTCGATGATACGGGCAAAATTTCTCTCTGGGATTATAACGTATATTTCGCCGGTGAGCGTGGTGCGTCCCAATTTTATAATATTCCAAACCATCGCACGAAATCTTACGGCGGGGGCTGGGGCGGTGTCCCGGGAGCGCATCCGTTCGCAACCGGAGCCTGGCGCGCGCCAGCCAACAATACAAACACCTTTGCCAGAGAATCTCATGTCGATATGCTCGCTGCAAGCGTCGATATTGATCCCGTGGAATTTCGATTGCAAAATTTGAGTGATGCTCGAATGAAACGAGTGATCAACACCGCAGCGGATAATTTTGGCTGGAAACCTACAAAATCTTCACCAAATACTGGTTTTGGAATCGCATGCGGTACAGATGCCGGAACTTACGTCGCAACCATGGCAGAAGTAGAAGTCGATCGAAAGAGCGGACAAGTTCAGGTGAAACGAGTCCTTTGTACACAGGATATGGGCATTTGTATTAACCCGGAAGGTGCAACCATCCAGATGGAAGGCTGCATCACGATGGGAATGGGATATGCGCTGAGTGAGGACGTCAGATTCAAAGGCGGTGATATCCTGGACAAGAATTTCGGCACCTATGAACTACCCAAATTTTCCTGGTTGCCGAAAATCGAAACCGTGATCCTGGATCATCAGGAGTTAGATCCGCAGGGCGGAGGTGAACCGGCTATTATCACAATGGGCGCCGTGATCGCCAATGCAATTTATGATGCGGTAGGAGCGCGAGTTGTCCAGTTGCCCATGACACCGGAGCGGGTGAAAGCGGCGCTGGGGTCGTAAAAAGAATTTTTCATCAAAATATGATTGCCGGTCCATGTGAGTACAGGTTCTAACAGAATCATTAGAATCTGAAAAATATTATTACATCAGTTAATAGTGGCAAAATTAGTCATGTTTATTATATTTCAGGTATAAGCCAGTAGCAATTCCTTCCCAAAACTGGCATTTTCACTTTTTAAACAAACACGAAAATACGGTAGTGATAGGGTTTTCCAATCTCTGGGATCACTCTATTACCGGTTGATAGAAATTGAGCACACAATATGAAAAAAATAATTCTGGTGGTTTTAATAGTCATCTCTGGGGTTCTCTGCGCACAGTTTCAGCAAACCGGTGGCCCGGTTGGTGGCACCTTCAGATCTGTGACTTTTACTGGTGATACAATCTATGGATTAACCAGCAGCGAAAATCTCTTTACATATGCTGATAATGAATGGGAATGGTACGAAAATCCCCGGTACGTGAACGAAATATTTACATTTCACAACACACTATATTCCCTGGGATATGATGGAGTTTTTTCTTTCGATGAATCCAGCCAAACCTGGACAAACCAGTTTCCTAAGAGAACCTCTGGTTTTTCGCTCACCAATAATTTTCTCTATATCGTCAGCAACGATACAATCTATAAATCCTCCGATGGGTCAAATTTTACGACAGCATTTGACAGTCTGACTGTTGAGGTTGAATTCTTTGGAGACACTCTAAACCAACAGATTATCAGCATTTCAAAGATTATGCAGGTCGATTCTGTCTATCTTGTAGCTGGCCTCGGGAATATGGCTGTGGAGTCACGCGGCATTTTTGTGTCTCACGATTTTGGGGAAAAGTGGTTTCCACCAGAAGGTTTACCGGAGTTTCTCCGTGTAAATAATTTCGTCTATCACAATGATAATTTTTACATCAGTACAAACGAAGGGGCATACGTTTCTTCTGATCTTGGGAGGTCATGGCAGCCACTGAACGAGGGATTTACGGCTACGGATACGAACATCCTGCTATCGGATCTTATTGTTCAAAACGATCATATCTATACAATTCAGAGCAATCCTCGCCAGTTGTTTCGTCTTTCCAATGGAATATGGGAACCAATCGCTCAGGCTGAAAATACCTTATTAGTCAGACCTTATGGTGGGGATAAACTTTTACTATCGAAATCAGATGGACTCTGGTTGTATGATGTCATCACGAATGACATTGCCAATCTGACCGGGGATTTAATTGCGTCAAATTGCTTTGTATTTGCTATTGACGATGACACGGTACTTGCTGATACAGGCAATCAAAATTTTCTTACCACAGATGGAGGAACGCATTGGAACGTTTTCGATCATCAATTCAATAAAGCAATGAAATTCTCCGATGGACTTGTGTACACCGATCCGGACGGGATTCATTTTACGAATGATTTATGGAATTCAACGAGCAATCTTAATTCAAACTTGCCTTCCGATTATCTTCGCTCGATATCAGCGATGTCCGCAGCGAACGGCACACTATACATCGGTTTTAACAGAACACGACCCCGCACTCATCTTCCGGCGGTTTGGGAAGCAGGTGGAGTTTATCGATCAGAAAATGGCGGACAATCCTGGACTAATATTAATAGTGGTTTACCGAGTCAAGGTGGCGTGCGGGTACCCGTTTCCAGCTTATTTACACAGAATGACATGATCATTGCCAACACGCTGGAGGGCACTTTTCGAAAGAAAGCCGATGCGAGCTGGACGCTCTTTGAGAATGGTTTTACCGAGTACGAACAACCAATCCGTTATGAAGAGACTCATGACAAAATTGTTGTGTTAACGTATTACGGCATTAAATACACCACGGCAGAACTGAATCAATGGCGCGACCTCACCGCTGGTTTAGACTTTCTTTATAATGGTTATTATTATCACTTACTGAACCAAAATGGTCAACTCAATCTTTATTCCAATGGAGAAAAAATTTTCTATGTATTGAATGATACTGCTTGGCAAGCAACAAATTTTGAGCAGAGTACGCGTTTCCGCGTGAATAACTTCTCAACAACAGATAATTTTGTTTACGCCGCGGTAGTGGACGGCGGAGTTTGGAAAGGCGATCTGACAACAACTGCCACGGAGAAAGAAATCAGTTATCTGCCTCAGCACGTGGAATTAGCACAAAATTACCCTAATCCGTTTAATCCGGAAACCAAGATTACTTATTCAATTCCAGGGAAAAGCAAAGTCCGGCTTGTCGTTTACAATCTTCAGGGAAAAGAAGTGGTCACTTTAGTGAATCGCACTCAAAATCCTGGTAAATACGCGGTTTCCTGGAAGGGAAGGAATAAATCCGGACAGCCCGTCAGCTCTGGCGTCTATTTATATCGCCTAACAACAGGACAGCATAGCGTCTATAAAAAGATGTTACTGTTGAAGTGAAATATTTTTCCGATTATTGTTTGCACAAGAGTTAGATCGAATTTTGGTAAATCAAACACAATAATTTAGTTTTGAGATTTATTAAAGACAGAACAAGCTACATTACGATTTGACTCGTTCATTTTTTAGTAGACAAAAGTAGAAAAAACAAAAAGAGTATTATCGAATATTCTGTGATATTATATTTAGCCTGAATAATTAATGAATTTTTTACTTATGGTGATTGGGGAAATATTACAGTCCAGGTTTGCTGGGAGTTTGCCACTCTTCGACAAGCTCAGAGTGACTTAGGAAGGCGTCATCTCTCAACAGAGACTCCTTCTGGAGCTGAGCTTGTCGAAGGATGATTACCAAAAAAAGTTCACATCACTTGAGAATAATGAGTGTATCACGTGAAATATCAGGGAAATTTTTAAATTCCTGAATTATTCAGGTCTGAATAACATCAGATAAATATATTTGTCATTGAATAATTGTATAAAATTAATATATAGCGAGTTAGACGGATTACTTAAAGTAAATTATACAATGTTATATACGGACGGAATCTATATAGTAATCCCTGCCTATAATGCCGCGCCGCATTTAAAAAGCGTCTTGCAGCAAGTGGGAAAATTTATATCAACTAACCAGATAATAATGGTCAACGATGGGAGTACAGACCAAACCGCCGATCTAATCTTTGGAAATACAGACATTTTGTATCATGAACATTCTAAAAATCAGGGAAAAGGCCAGGCGCTTCAGTCTGGATTTCGAATGGCGCTTCATCAGCCAGATTTACGCGCGGTTATCACGTTAGATGCCGACGGACAACACGAACCGTATTTTATTCCTGAGTTTATAAAACTGTACAACCAGCGAAATTTTGATTTGATAATTGGCGCACGATCGCGTAATCTTTCCGCGATGCCTGTCCATCGGATTATGTCGAACAGCATAACTTCATTGATGTTATCTCTGCGAAGCGGCGTGAGCATCCGGGACAGCCAATCTGGTTTCCGGTTGATTGATAAACAGATTCTTGCATCTGTAAAGACGAAATTTTCTGGATATCAGGCTGAGACAGAACTGGTATTGCATTCCGCGTTACGCGGCTCTCGGATCGGATTTGTCCCAGTGTCAACTGTGTATGGCGAAGAGGCGAGTTATATTCGCCCGATACACGATATCATTGATTTTGTGAGGATATATGGACGAAGTTTCTTCTGGAACATATAAAATGAGTTGGAACCCGTTTCGTTGGGTGAGAGCGCTCTACGACTGGGTGCTGCACTGGGCAGAAACACCGTACGGGCCTGCTGCGCTTTTCGTTTTGGCATTTGCGGAATCGTCATTCTTCCCGATTCCACCGGATGTTTTGCTCATCGCGCTGGCGCTCGCCATTCCAAAGAAATCGTTCAAGTTTGCCACAATCTGTCTTGTTGGCAGCTTATCCGGTGCGTTTCTCGGGTACTATATCGGCTGGGGATTGTACCAAACGGTGGGTGTCAAGATCATTCACTTTTACGATATTGTTGACCAGTTTAACCGGGTCGGCGTGATGTATAATAACAATGCTTTCCTTGCCATCGCCATCTCCGGATTTACGCCGATTCCGTATAAGGTTTTTACCATTGCCGCAGGTGTATTTAACGTCAATTTACTCACGCTGTTTTTTGCTTCGCTGGTTGGACGCGCAGGACGTTTCTTCCTGGTGGGCGCGTTGATTTGGAAATTTGGAACGCCGGTCAAGGAATTCATCGATAAATATTTCAATATTTTAACGATCGTATTTACAATCCTTTTGGTCGGAGGATTTATTCTCATCAAGTACCTGCTTTAGTCGGAAATGCCTGCATTTCAATTTGTCATATGGGATATGGACGGAGTTTTGGTGGACAGTGAGCGTCACTGGGATACCAAAGACGATTTTTTTCTCGCCAGAGAACTCGACAACTGGAGCGAATTTGACGAGTCCCGGCTCATTGGCCGCAGCCTTTCCGATATCTATGCGATGCTTCGGGAAGAGATGGATTTGCAGATGTCTTACGAGGAATATCGGAAAAATTATGATGCAACGGCCAGGCATATTTATTCCACCAAAGCCGAATTAATGCCCAATGCGATGAAAACCCTTGAGTCTCTGAAACAGATGGGGATAACGCAAGCGCTGGTCTCATCATCCACACACCGATGGATTGGTTACGCGATCCATCAGTTTGGCATAGCAGACTATTTCGCAAAAATCATCAGTTCGGATGATGTGAATGGCAAAGGCAAGCCGGCGCCGGAAATCTATGAGTTTGCCTGTGAACAACTCAACGCTTCCAAAGATGAAATCCTCGTTGTTGAAGATTCCGTTCCCGGAATTCAGGCCGCGAAAAGTGCAGGATTAACCGTCGTTGGATACACAGGTGCAAAACACGGTCAACATCCTGCCAACGCCGATATTGAGATCGATGATTTGCAGGAAGTGTTGCGACTTGTTAAGTCCGGAATCAAGTAAATTCCCTTCTTCGTTTGAAACTTACCGTTTCAGTCCGCAAATTTTTGGTGTTCTAAAATGTAAATTAAATCCAGGATGAGAATGCAGTCACGCTTCCGATTGTTGCTCTTGATTTTATCGTTAATATTGTTGGCGTGTTTTCATCCCGTTTCTCACGATCCACCACCGCAAGTCGATCCGACAGGTGAACCGCTCAGTACTGTTGCTGTCTGGCAGGGTTTTAAACACAGCTGGACGTACAACCACCGTCTGCCGCGACTGAGCGATTTGGTGCAGACTGAGCCTGATTCGGACGGGACATCTGTTGTTCATACTTTTCACGCTGCCGCGACTGGTTTAGGAAGTGATGTCGGCGTGTACCAATCTTATTATACTTTTACTCGCATCAAGAGTGTCCATATCTATTCTGGAAGAAAACAGTTTCATTTCGTCGGCAAAAAGGGTGAAAATGTCCAGGATTCACGCACCATTCGTATTCCACTCGAAAACGGGATTACCAGGAATTCTCACGCAGTGGCCTTTCTGAATGGATTTGACTTATACACGGACTTGAATGCCTTCAAGATTCAGCACCTTGATTTGAAAATCTCTGACTGTTCAATCGATTCTACTCAAAATGAGATTGTCTTCGATTTAACTGCAAGCATAACCCTGGATTGCAGATCTCTGGAGTGCAAGAAGTTTGATCCCAATTATAACTATTCCTTGCGCGTGGAATATGCGGTCATAAGCGGTCGAGAAAATCTTGCTTTCAACTCACAGATTATCTCGAATTCTTTCCACTGGAATAAAAAAGAGGAACTGGCATTAACCTCCAGACAAAGCAGTATGACCGGAAACGGAAAGTCAAAATTTTCCAATGCGATCCTTGCGTTTAAATCGTTGAATATCGATTTGGACAAAGAGCACTGGTTCATCGATTGGAATACTTTTATCAGCCCTATGGAATACAATTTGGAATCCGGTGTATATAAATACCAAAGTGGGTTAGTAATTCGGGAATGGAAGAAGGGGATGCGCCGTGATTCCGCCGAACCGCTGGAATCGATGTTTTCCTTCCGTGACCGCGGTGCAGGAACCGTGTCTGCAGAGATTGCTTTAATTCAGTTCGCAAGCGGATGCACCAAACAGGACAGCATTTCTGGTCAAATCGAGTGGAATGGCAGAGGACGCGAAAAACATCCCGAGGATGCGATTGATCGGCGTACAATTCTCTGGGGGAAAGATTGTACCAAATCAGATTGAGTTGCCGGGTATTCGCCTCAGTAATCTTGTAAAAAAGACGGGCATTTCCAGTGTTTTATCAGTTGCAATCGAATCCAAAAAATTGTACAATTTACGCGATTGATTCTTTGACAATCGGGGTGTAGCGCAGTCCGGTTTAGCGCGCTTCGTTCGGGACGAAGAGGTCCCCGGTTCGAATCCGGGCACCCCGACTTTTGATCCTGATTAATCCATCCAAACGTTTTACCCGTTTTACACGACGTTAATGAATAGCGACAACAGCGTGACCGTCATTTGGTGAGGCACAGTCCGGTTTAGCGCACTTCGTTCGGGACGAAGAGGTCCCCGGTTCCTCCGGCAGGAGTCTCTGGTGAGGGAATCCGGGCACCCCGACTCTACTCATCTTTACCCTCCGAAATTTTATTTTTCTCTATATAAAATCACTTACATATTGAAGGATTTATCTATGAATAAAATTTATGTCATGATTGGAGTTTTATTTACAACTATTTTTTTAATTTTTTCCTGCCAGAAAACGCCCACTGCACAATTTCAATCCATTGAACAGAAATACAATCTTAATTTGGGCGTTGCAGTAAAGAATCTCACAACGGGAGATAGCATATTCTATCACGCTGATTCTCTTTTCGCTACTGCTTCCGTTATTAAAGTACCAATCCTGATTGAACTGTATCGACAATACCAGACGGGCAGTTTAGATCCGCGGCAGGAGGTTTATCTTGATTCAACCAATGTCTGGGGAGGCAGCGGGATCCTGCAATTATTAACCTTGCCACAAACGCTTCGACTGCAGGATGCCGCAGAATTGATGATCATAGTCAGCGATAACACGGCGACCAATCTGGTTTTCGATCAGCTGGGACCAAATCACGACGCGCGGCTGGATAGTGTCAACACAACACTCCGGAAATTTGGCATTGAACACACGAAAATCCTGAACAAACCAATGAGCTGGGAGACAAAAAAAGATACGCCAAAATCTTGGCGATACGGTATCGGTGTTTCATCACCGAGAGATTTGATGCGGATTATGACAATGTTGAAGAAGCAGGCGATTGTTTCTCCACAAGCATCCGAAGCGATGATTGGAATAATGCGAGATCAATTTTACAACGAATTAGTTCCCAGAGATTTACCTGTTTTTGATGATACTCTGTCCTTTGCTCACAAGACCGGTGGAGTAAGCACGGCAAAGTGCGATGTCGGACTTATCTTTTCTCCCTCTGATACTATTGCATTTGCTGTGATGGTGGATAACGTTCTGGACAGTACTGCACAGTTAAGTTATAACGGGAATCTCGCTGTCAGCGAGGCAGCAAAAATTATGTATGAGCAGATAAAATGATTTTTGGAACACTTTAGGTTGACATCAAAGTTTCAAAGTGATATAATAAATCTTTCAAAAACAAAAACACATTTGAACAAATGAACAGAACCTCCAACATCGCGGATTTAAGTTTTACCGGCCTGTACGGTTATTTTTATTATTTTATCAATTTTATTCCGGCATTCCGCGCTGACGGGGGATAAGCGACCAAGTTCATAAATAACGAACCCATTTCAGAAGCGTGGAAGCCAAAAACTTCCACGCTTTTTTTTATGTATAAACGGTAAAAGGGAGAACGATCATGGTTTGCAGAGGCGTAAGAGGCGCAACCACCTCAACGGAAAATACACGGGAATCCATCCTGGCGAGAACCCGGGAATTACTCAAGGAGATGCGTGACGCGAATGATATCTTACCGCAAGATATCTGCAGCGTTATTTTTACCACAACCAGCGATTTAAACGCCGAATACCCGGCTGTCGCGGCCCGGGAATTGGGTTGGTATGACCAGGCGCTGCTCTGCACCCACGAAATGAATGTACCCGATGGACTGGAAAAGTGCATCCGCGTACTTATTCAGTGGAATACTTCCAAACCGATAGAAGAAATACAGCACGTCTATATCAACGGAGCAGAGACTTTGCGTCCAGACAGACAACCGGAAGAAGTGTTAGCGTAGACTAAAATCAACAAGTAAACAGGAGACACAGGGGAGTTCCTATAATGATTATCGTAATGAATAAATCAGCGAGTAACAAAGATGTCAGCGATGTGATTCACCGCGTGGAGGACATGGGCTATCAGGTGCATCTGTCCCGCGGCACTGAGCGGACGATCATCGGTGTGATTGGCGACGAGCGAGTTCTGGATTCACAGACCGTTGAACAGTTATCGGGTGTGGATAAAATTGTTCCGATCTTGAAACAATACAAACTGGCAAGTCGCGAATTCCATCCCGAGAACAGTCAGGTTAAAGTGGATGATGTGGTTATCGGTGGCGATGAAATTGTGGTGATGGCCGGGCCGTGTTCGGTGGAAAACAGCGATCAGGTTCTCGAGGCAGCGGTAACGTCCAAAGAAGCCGGAGCAAAAGTACTGCGTGGCGGAGCGTTCAAACCGAGGACTTCACCATACAGCTTCCAGGGATTGGGTGAAGACGGTCTGAAACTCCTGAAGGAAGCAAAGGAAAAAACAGGACTTCCAATAATCACCGAAGTTATGGCGACTGATCAGGTGGATCTGGTGGCGAGATATGCGGATATTCTTCAAATTGGAGCGCGCAACGTCCAGAATTACAACTTGCTTCAGGCTGTGGGTGAGACCCAACATCCCGTCTTGTTAAAACGCGGATTTGCAACCACTATCGATGAACTTCTGCTTGCCGCTGAATACATCCTGAGCAATGGAAATTATCAGGTAATGTTGTGCGAGCGCGGCGTGCGGTCGTTCGATACCAAATACACCCGGAATATGCTGGATATTATGGCGGTGCCGATTCTTAAGGAGTTAACGCACCTGCCAGTGATTGTCGATCCGAGTCATTCCACTGGAAAATGGGAACTCGTTGCAGCCGCATCCAGAGCAGCGGTCGCAGCCGGTGCAGATGGATTACTGGTGGAAGTGCATCCGGATCCGGAGGTGGCCTTATCTGATGGCAGACAGTCGCTGAAGCCCAAAACCTTTGCTGCAATGATGCAGCAGATCAAAGGTATTGCAAGCGCTGTTGGCCGGACTGTGGGAGCAGACCGTACAGTCGAACGTGAGATGGTGACTAATTAGCGAAAAATTGAGAGCGATTTATTATGACTGAGGCGGAAAGCGATTTTAGCGACTTTACGATAGCGATTGTTGGGCTGGGACTTATGGGCGGCTCGCTGGCGCTGGCTTTGAAACGTTCAACCGCTGCAACTATCATTGGAGTGGACAACCGGCAGGTCGCTGTCCGGCGGGCACTCGAAAAAAACGCTATTGATTGTGCCGTCGATTTTCAAACGGCTGCGCAAGAAGCTCAACTTATCGTTTTGGCAACGCCGGTGAGTACTATACTCAAAATTCTGGAAGAGCAGGGTGACCAATTTCAGAATGACACCATCGTGGTTGACCTTGGAAGCACTAAACAGGAAATCCTTTCCGCGATGGATAAACTCCCCGAAGGTGTCCAGCCGATTGGCGGTCATCCGATGTGCGGGAAAGAGCTTTCCGGAATACTTGCTGCCGATCCGGATTTGTATAATGGTGCAATCTTTCCGCTGATTCCACTGGCTCGGACATCTCAATCGACGTCTGAACTTCTTCAGAATCTGATTCAGCGAATTGGCGCAACGCCGTTATTATTCGATGCGGAGCGTCATGATCGTCTGGTCGGAGCGATCAGTCATTTGCCGTATCTGGTTTCGGTCAGTTTGATAATGGCAGCCGCGGACATTGCTTCCGAAGATTCACTTGCGTGGAGTTTGGCAGCGTCCGGTTTGCGGGATACCACTCGTCTCGCAGGGAGTAATATCCAGATGATGCGCGATATTATCCTGACTAATAGAGAAAACATTAGCGAGATGCTGCATCGATTTCAAAACTATTGGGATCAGTTGATTGAATTAGTCGAATCAGGAAACGAAGAAGAGTTGACGCAGACGCTTACCAGAGCCTATCAGGATCGGCATGGGTTGAGGCCGTGAGTTCTATTCAAGTGAAGTATAATCTTGTTATTTTGGTTCCTGCTTAATTGAGGGGAAGGCTCTTAATATTTATCGTCCAATATTTATAATCCGAATCATTTACATATTTTCATAGTTCCTGTAAGTCCCTAAAATTTATAAAAAGATGCTGATTTTCTGCGTCGTTCATCCTTCGACAAGCTCAGGATGACGCCATAATTGCTCTGCGATGAATTATTCAGTCTCATAGCGAATCCAGCAACTCCCGTAACTTCTTGATATGCGCCGGCGATGAACCGCAGCATGCTCCAATGATGTTGACGCCGAGCGCCAGCAATTCTCTGGCGTTTGGCAGAATGGACTCCGGGCTTTCATTATAGACTGCTTCACCGCTGATATATTCCGGCAGTCCAGCGTTAGGTTGAGCAAGCAACGGTTTCTCAGTGAATTTTCGCATCTCCCGAATAATCTGAAGCATTTCATCTGAGCCGCGGCCACAATTCGCCCCAAGAATATCCGCACCGGCAGCGGTTAATTTTTCAACCGCCTGCTGTGGAGAAATACCCCACATGGTGCGCGGACCAGCTTTACCGACTTCAAAAGTCATGGTGCAGGAGATAGGCAGATCACATACAGATTTTGCCGCTTCGATTGCTAATTCAGCCTCTTCAGCAGCCATCATCGTTTCGATGAAAAGTATATCAACGCCTCCTTCAACGAGCGCACGAATTTGTTCGGCGAACATCTCGAGAACAACATCTTTGGAAAGCGTTCCCAGCGGTTCAATCATTTCTCCGGTGGGGCCAACTGATCCTGCCACATATTTATTCTCTGGTTTCAGATTGACAGCCAACTGTGCGGCTGCTTTGTTGAATTCTGTCACTCTGTCTTCAAAACCGTGGAGTGCGAGTCGAGCACGTGTCCCACCAAAGGTATTTGTTTCAATAATATCTGAGCCTGCGTCAAAATAATCCTGATAAATGCCTTGCACAATCTCAGGCTTTGTGACATTCAATTCTTCGGGACAAGCCCCGGGTTCAAGTCCACGCTTTTGTAATTCGGTGCCCATTGCTCCGTCTGAGAGCAATACGTCACCGCGTTGCAGTCGATCAAGTATGGCGCTCATTTAACTGGTTTCCTTCTGTGCGTCAATGAGTTCCCGCGCCCGATCGACCGCATCGGTGGCATTTTTAGCAAAACCGTCCGCGCCAATTTGTTCCGTAAATTCATGTGTAATCGGTGCGCCACCTACCAGAATTTTCACATCTAAATCTGCATTTCTGACTTGCTCGATGACGGTTTTCATTCCACCCATAGTGGTGGTGAGCAGGGCAGAGAGACCGATAATATCCGGCTGTTCCTTTCGGGCGGTCTCAACGAATTTTTCCGGCGGGACATTAATTCCAAGATCAATGACCTTGAATCCGGCGCCTTTCATCATCATGCCAACGATATTTTTCCCGATATCATGAATATCACCTTTTACGGTTCCCAAAACTATCGTGCCCGTTTCCTTGATATTTGACGCACTTAAAATTGGTTCGAGCAGGGACATCGATGCCTTCATTGCTCTGGCAGAAACCAGTACCTCCGGGACAAAGATGATATTTTCGCGGAAGCGTTTGCCGACCACATTCATCCCGGGCATCAATCCCTCATCCAGGATTTTTTTCGCTGGCTCTTCCGCATCCAGCAGTTTCTGCGTAATTGCCGCCGCTGTTGTATCGTCGCCCGCGATGATAACTTCTGATAACTCCCCAAATAGATTTTCAGACATTCTTCATTCCCCTCTTATAACACCTTCGATGACATAAAGTACAAAATATTTTTATAGATTTGACAAACCCTGTACCAAACGCCTTATTCTCAAAAAAATTAAGTCGTTTTTTCATTGAATCCATATACGCCGGTTAATGAATTTCTGGGAACCACAAAAAAGGCATCGGTGAGATGAACGTCAATTTGCTCAGGCTGAAGCGCCGAAAACAGATTTGACTGCTCCTTTAAATCCCAGTGAGCATACCCCGGCGCATAACGATAACTGAGCTCGCACGACTGATTTGTTGCAGCCTTTTCCAACTCCTGCTTCAATTGGTCTAACAGGGAAGTCACCAGCGCGGAAGCAATCCCTTCAAGACAATATCCGGCCAGCAGATCGGAGCGCTGTAATTCAGTGATTATCGGGTCGATATCTGAGCCAATGGTAGCCACAAATAATGCTGCATATTTTGATTTTGCTAACAATCGGTGAATACCGATGCCAGTGAATCTGACTTGATTTCCAAGTATTACTTTAACTCCATCGTCGTGGACTGATTTCACGGCAAGTATTCGATATTGGTATACCGGAGTAAATTCCGGTTTATATTTGCTGTATAAATCAAAAATCATCCGGTGAAGGTCGTCATAAACATCCGAGTTCTGCTTGATCTGCAAATACTTATTTACGGTCTTCACTTTCAGACTCAATTCCTCGATAGGAACGTGCTTTGTGATGATCTTATTCATTTGTCCAAAGATGGAAATGTCATCGAGTCCACGAAGATCTGTTGGAATTCCGGTCGTCCTGAGATTTCCACATATTCCACCATTCGGGAAAGCTGTTCGGCTTTTATTCTCGCTTCCTTTGACAGGAGAATCGCTTCGGCGCCGGTCAATGCTGCGTTCCCGATGAAATGAATTTTCTCTGGATCAATGCCCGGAAGTAAGCCGATATCCACCGCATCATTGCCTTTTACGTGATTGCCGAATCCACCGGCGATAAAAATAGCGGAGAGTTCACTAACCCCAATGCCGAATTCCTGCAACAACATTTGAATGCCGGACGTGATTGCACCTTTGGCCAATTGAACTTCCCGAATATCTTTTTGCGTCAGCAAGATCGGATTTTCTATGTGAAGATTAGCGATTGCGATATCAACTGTGCCATTTTCCCGCGGAAGTATCTTCGCGCCCTTTGGAACAGATAAATCATGATGTTCGTTGGGATTTAAAATCCTGCCGGATTCGTCGATCAAACCAGTGCGCCGAAATTCCGCTACCAGATCAATCAATCCTGAGCCACAAATACCAACGGGTTCGACATTACCGATGGTGCGCAGAACCAATTGATTATCCTTGATTTTCGCGCGTTCAATTGCGCCGCGCGTGGCCCGCATTCCCCATTTAATATTGGCGCCTTCCCACGCCGGTCCGGCGGGCGACGACGCACAAATCAGCCGCTCTTTATTGCCGAGTACAATCTCGCCGTTGGTGCCGATATCCACCACCAACTGCGGCTGTTCGGATTTTTCGAGATCCAGAACCGTCAGGACGCTGGTGATATCTCCACCAACAAAGGATGCAAGATTTGGAGAGGTGTAAAAGTATGCATTGGAATGCAGGTTCAAGCCCAAATCAGAGGAGCGGGCAACAACTGGTCCCTGAAAAACCGGATAGTAGGGCGCAGAAGCCAGCGTCTTTGGATTTATCCCAAGAAAAAGATGTTGCATCACAGTATTGCCGGTGATGACAGCGGCGTAAATTTGCTCCTGATTGATATTAGCTTCGTTAGACAATGTTTCCAGTGACACGTTCAGTTGTTCAAGAATTTCATAGTGTAGATATTGAAGTCCGTCAGACTGAGATCCCACAAATTCCAGCCGGGAAATCACGTCCGCTCCAAACCGCTTCTGCTGATTTTCCGCCGATTGCACGCCGAGGACTTCTCCGGTGCGCAGGTCAAGCATTTTGAGAACCACTGTCGTCGTGCCGATATCGATAGCAACACCGTACAGCGACTGCTCAATTCCACCGGATGTAATCTCCAGAATTTCATCCTGATACAAAATCACGGAAATTCCATCCGGAGATCTCTCTGCTAATTCCTGTAACCGGCTAAGGGCTTCCAGAGATGGAGTAACTTTCTGATGGCCGGATTGAGTCAGTTGTTCCTGCACTGCTTCATGGAGAAAATATTTGTCGCTGAGTGCCGGTTTCGACAAGGAAAGTGTGACCGCCTGGACATCCGGCTGGAGCGGGAAGTGTCCCTGTATTCCCTCAATCGAAATTTGCTCCGGCAACACTTGTGATTCTTGCGGGATAATGCAGGTCGCATCTTCTCGAACTGTGGCCTGACACGCCAGTCGCACGTTCTTATTGCGCTCGTTTTGAGTGAGTTGCTCATACTCAGATGCTGTGAGTCCGCCAGCCCCTTCCGGAATAATCACTTTACATTTTCCACAGGAACCGAGGCCACCGCACGGAGATTCAATCAAAATACCCACTTCGAGAGCGGCGTCCCGGAATGAAATTCCCCTGGGAAAAACGCCGTGTTTTTTAGCGGGTTGAAAAGTGATCGAACAGGTAGCCATCAGGAGTATTGCCCAAATTCTTCTGCCAGTTCGGCCAGCAACCCAATATTCTCTGGCGGTGTATGCGGCGCAACAGAGCACGCGCTGCTCAAAATGTATCCACCGCCCGGTTTGCCAACCTTCAATCGATGAATCACATCTTCACGAACAACATCTTTGGAACCATTGAGTAAGGTATCCACCGGATTAATATTCCCTTTGATAAAGACTTTCCCTCCAAGGATTTCTTTGGCTTCTTCCAATTCTACAGTTCCCAACGGAGGTGGATCGAGGGTATCGATTCCGTTGGTGCCGGTTTCCATCATCAGGTCAAGCCGATCACCGATGGCGCCACATGTATGGGTATAAATGGGCAGGGAAGTGACTTTCCGGAGTTCAGAGATGATTCGTTTCTCATACGGGAGAACAAATTCCTGATAATGTTGCCGGGAAATGAGTCCGGCGCCGGCAAAGGCTGAAGAGATCAGAATGGCGTCAATTTCCTCTGCGGCCTGAAGTTTTCCCAGCGCAATCGTTCCGGAAGTCAAATGATCCAGGCAATCTTTGGCTTTTTCGGGATCGTCTAATATCGCTAAAAGGGCATTTTCGTAATTCAGCAGTTCCAGAAATTGGGACCACGGTGAGAAAATTTCGCTGTGCACTGAAATTTCATCACCGGCGAGCTCACGAACTTTCCTGATGGAATCCATATGGTAGTCCGGAAAATAATTATCCCTGGGACGCGGATTTGATTCGAATCCCCAGGTGTACGGATAATTAATGTCAGTAATATCCCACGGTTCGATGTAAAACAAATCTTCCGGATCGACTTCATCAAAGTTTGGAAAATACCGGCTGCCATCCTTTTGATAGTAGTGCGGTACATCATCGTGATAAAATTCGGTAAAGCTCCCATCTTTCCAATGGATGACAGTGTGGCTTTCTTTTTCTTCTAAATGATCAATGTGTTTCTCATAATCAGGATCCCGCCCCGGTAAATTGACCAGAATCCCATCAAAGTGATATCGTTGCTGTAATTCAACGAGGGCGGTTGCAAAACCATCGGTGGTATACCAAATCTCCAACGGGTTCACTTCTTTGGAATGAAGAAAGTAATGTCCCAGCGACAACTGGCACATTACCGGAACACGATCAGGCGTTTGTAAAGTCATTGCTTCTTTCACACGTTTACGACTGTTCACAATAGAGTGCTTCCTTTCACACGAATTAAATAACTTTGTTGGCACATTTCGTGCACAATAGTAATCATATCGTACTGTGATATTTCGGGGATTGTCATTTTAACGATAAAGGAGAGTGAAATCGCCATATTTGGTATTAAGTTAGAATGACCGCTGTTAGCGGACAAGCGGTTTATCGTTTAGTAGAATTACCATTTTAAAGAAAAGACGGGTAGAATTCTTACTATTTTTAAAAAATAAGTTTTCTATAACCGGGAAGTGAATTCGTAAACAATGTGTAAAATAATTCAACAATATAATTAAGGATATTTGTGCGATTTACAATGTCTGAACATATAAGTGTTACAGTAGTCATTAATTACAAAAGAAAACAATGAATAATTGTTGCATTATTAATTTTACAAAAATTTTACAAACGGTTGAAACCCGCGTCGTTACGGGAAATTCTGCTAAAAATTACTTGTATTCCGGTTGGGAGGAAATTAAACTCATAGTCAGATTTAATCTCATCCGGGATCTAACCAAAAGTTAAACATACAGACGTGATGAATAATTATTCTCGAATAACGTTTACCACCTCTCTTGACCTCTATCTGTTTGTATCATTTTACCAAAAATTCAACAGCAATCGTATTATTAAGGGGGAAGCATGAAACTTCGATATTATTTAACCACAATATCGTTGATTGTGATACTCGTGCAGGCACTGTTTGCTGCACCAGCCGGGAAAATCACCGGTACAGTTACTGATGCAGAAACAGGGCAGCCGTTACCAGGTGTGAATGTCGTTGTCGAAGGGACTGACTTTGGTGCAGCGACAAATCAGGATGGGTATTATGTTATCCTGAACGTACCACCGGGGACTTACACCGTCCGCGCCATGATGATTGGCTATGCGAATTATATTGTTTCCGATGTTCGGGTCGAAATCGGGTTGACTACCCGGGTCGATGTTCCAATGCAGACCCAGGCGATCAGCGGACAACAGGTTGAGGTTGTTGCGGAACGTCCGGTGGTCAATAAGGATGTGTCCCAAAGCCGTATGAGTGTAACCGCAGACGAAATTACGAATCTCCCGGTGGAGAATGTCGAACAGGTTGTGGGGCTTCAGGCCGGTATCGAAGGATTGTCCGTACGTGGTGGAAGCGCGAACGAAACGGCTTTTCTGCTCGATGGGCTATCCTTGAATGACGAGCGTTCTAATAATCCGTATACCAATATTAGTATCAGTTCAATTAAGGAAATTCAGATTGAAACTGGTGGATTTAACGCTGAATACGGAAACCTGCGTTCCGGATTGATCACCGCGGTGACCAAAGATGGGAGTGCAAATAAATACAGCGGTACAGTTACTGTGCATTACAGCGCTCCTGCTCCAAAGAATTTTGGACCATCGCCATATAGTCCTAATTCCTATTTTCTACGGCCTTATATGGATCCGGCAGTATGCTGGACGGGAACAGCAAACGGCGCCTGGGATCAATACACCCGGCTGCAGTATCCCAGTTTCAGCGGGTGGGAGGATTATGCTAAATCAACATTGGAAGACTCTGATCCAACGAATGATCTGACAGCGGAAGGCGCTAAACGGCGCTATGAATATTTGCACCGACGAAATGGCGAAATTAACATTCCGGATTATATTGTTGATTTCGGTGTGGGTGGGCCAATGCCAATGGTGAGTGAACCGCTTGGAAATCTGCGATTTTATCTTTCACACAGACGTCAGCAGGATGCCTTTTTATATCCGTTGTCCACTGATGCATACCGCGATAATATTACCCAGTTGAAATTGACTTCTGACATTACCGATGCAATGAAATTGAGATTCACCGGGTTATACGGTGCGATCCATTCGGCAACCAATACAAACTGGGATGTTCCAACAGGACATGTGGTACAGGGAACTTATGAATTGGCGAGCCTCGCAAGCGCAGAAGGCGTTTTATACATTCCGGATTATTTCAATCCCACTTCGATCTACCGCAATATGGAGGGTATTGAATTTACCCACCAAATCAGTGACCGGACGTTGTATGAACTTTCTGTGCAAAAACTGACCAATATTTATAAAACTGATACGCTGGCACATCGGGATACGAGCAAAGTCTACGAAATAATTCCTGGTTACTATATGGACGAAGCCCCGGAAGGCTATTGGGGATATGGTTCCGGTTCACCAATGGGTGGCTGGATGGGTCTTGCCTTTGACCGGAGTGTAAACTCCACCTATACAATTAGTGGAGACTTGACCAGTCAGGTGAATGAACTCAACCAAGTAAAAACGGGTGCTGAAATTGTCTACAATACATACCAGATCCATTCCTACACCTATAGCCCGTCCATGAGTACTTGGTCCCGCTCCCAACAATATAATCGGTATCCTTTCCGTGCAGGTGCGTATCTGCAGGATAAACTGGAAGTATCCGAATTTATTATGAACGCAGGATTGCGCCTGGATTACTCTGATCCGAATGGGCAGTGGTATGACCTTCAAAACCCCTATGATCAGGTGCTATCAGAAAAATACGGTGATCAGATTGATTCACTAGCTGCGAAAAAACCTGCAGCAGCGCATGTCTATCTGAGTCCTCGTCTCGGGGTCTCGCATCCGATTACTGTTAACTCGAAACTTTATTTTAACTATGGGCATTTCCGGCAGTTGCCCGCGTCGAGTTATCGGTACGAGCTTCAGCAGGAAAATAATGGATCCGTAACCTATCTTGGGAATCCGGGTGTAGCACAGTCAAAGACGGTAGCGTACGAATTAGGTTATGAGCACAGCCTTTTTAATATGTATCTCCTTAAAATTGCAGCCTACTATAAGGATGTGACAAATCAGCCGGCCTACACCACGTATGAAAGTACTGACGGTTCAGTCCACTATCAGAGAATTACCTCAGATAATTATGCAGATATCCGAGGAGTAGAATTAACTGCACAAAAACGACTCGGTAAATGGATTAGTGGCTTCGTGAATTATACCTACGAAGTGACAACCACCGGCTATTTTGGTTTACGTTATCACTATCAGGATCCTCAGAAAATGCGGAATTATCTTCGGGAGAATCCTTATCAAACAAAACCGCATCCACGGCCGTACGCCCGCGCAAATATTGATTTCCATACGCCCGTTGATTTTGGCCCAAGGGTAATGGGCGTCAAACCGCTGGCTTCCTGGCAAGTGAACTTCCTGGCCAGTTGGAAAACAGGGTCCTATGCCACATATAATCCGAACAATACTCCGGGCGTCAAAGATAACGTCCAGTGGAAAGATAGTTATAACATTGATTTACGCTTTGGTAAACGCTTTCAGTTAGGCAATAATTCAAGCGTTCAGTTATACGTGGATATTAGCAATCTGTTGAATACAAAATTCTTGAGTTATGCAGGATTCTCCGGTGCCGATGATTATCAGAATTATCTGGCTTCACTCAATTTTCCGTTTGAAGAAGGGGAATATAAGGGGAATGACAGAATTGGTGAATATCGGAGCTGGGACACGCCGTACGATCCCATTGAACCTTTGATTGACAATCCCACTGGTGATCCATCAATTTCTGCCCATAATGTCGAAATTAAACAACGCAATACCCACCGGCGTGAAACCAAATCCTACATCGATATGCCAAATCAGCGAGCATTTACTTTCCTGAACCCGAGGGATATCACGATAGGAATAAAATTTGATTTTTAAGTACTTGCTAATTGAAGGGGAAAATAGAATATGAGGTTGAACTTAATGCTACGATTGAAATCTCGCGTGATATTCCTGCTGGGGATGCTCTTTCTGCTGTCAGGGATTGCATCGAACCTCTCAGCGCAGTTGCCAGCCTGGACAGACAGATCCTGGATCCGGATTGGTTCTTACCAACACTTTTATGAGGCGTGGGGCTGGTCGTACTCCTGGAATGGACGATTTTACGAGGGTATGCAGTGGCCCGCCCTGTATACATACAGTGATAATTTTGTGAATAAGCGTCCATACATTGGTGTTAAAAATTGGACCGATGTAAACGGTGATACCTGGGACACTTATGTATGGGGCAGTTCATCAGCGAAAAATCCGCTTGTTGCCACCCCGGTTGTCTTGAAACAAACCGCAAATTTTGAGATGCCAAAGGTATACGTTGACAATATTGAAATCACCGCGCCGTACCGGGGGGCAGTAAATGATGTCAATGTAAATCAGATCCCTGACCGGATTGTCACGAACATCGTGAATACTAATCTCGGGATTACAATTAAAAAACGCGTGCTGGCCTTCAGTCAACAATACCACGATAATTATCATATCCTGGAGTATAAGTTTATCAATTCCGGTAATATTGATGGAGATGAAGAAATCGAATTGCCGGATCAAACGATAAATGACATGTATTTTGGGGTGACATTACACTATGCCACGTCAAGAGAAGCCGCCTTCACGCCGTTGGGTAACCAGCAGTCCTGGGGTATTGCCCAGTGGATATCCTTCCGGGGAGAAACGTACAAAGCCTATGTAAAGAACCAGCCGGGTTCAGTTCCTGAGGATTCGATCCGGGCTGTAATCAGCTGGCTCGGCAGACGCGGCAGTGAATATGTTTCCTATGATAATATTGGTGCCCCGGATGTATTGAGTAATGGTCGCTTGGTGGCTCCACAGTTTATTGGGCAGGCATTGCTGTACTCAAACGCCAGTATGTCAAATGACGATGCTGATGATCTGAATCAACCTGCAACGATGGGCTGGAACAACAATGATGATCATCCCAATGTTTTAGGTCCGCCCAGTGATTCAAAAATTCAGGAATACAGCCGCAGCTATAGTTTTCTGCAGGGAGAGATGTACAATTTGGGTGATACCACAGATATGTGGGAAGCCAACAAAGGTTCTGTCACGTATCCCGAAGCATTAGCGGGCGGCGGCGGTGCCGCAGGTTTTATCGCGTACGGGCCGTATACTATCCCGTTTGGCGACAGTGTTACCATTGTCCGCGTTGAAGGAGCGAGTGGGTTAAGCAGGGAAAAATGTGAAGAAATTGGCGAACTTTGGCTCCAAGCCTATGATAACCAAGCCGCGACATATGATTTCCCAATGCCTGACGGGTCCGTTATCACGGGTTCCTATAATGATGGCGATATTGGTGAAAATACAGCAGATCAGTTTAAAGATGCCTGGGTAATGACCGGCATGGATTCACTGATCAATACCTTTGGTCGGGCCAGACAAAACTATGAATCGGGATACAATATTCCACAGCCACCGCCACCGCCGCAGATTTTCAATGTCGAGTCCGGGGGTGATCGGATTTTCTTGAGCTGGACAGATGAATCTGAATCAGCGCCAGATTTTGCCGGATATAGAATTTATCGTGCAGTCGGCCGGAGTGACACGACTTATGAAGAAATATTTGCGTGTGGCGAAGGGACAGATAATCCTGAAATCGTTCATGAATTTAGTGATGTGTCGCCGCATCGCGGATTTTCGTATTACTATTATATTGTAGCATTCGACGATGGTACGCAAAACGATGGTTCAATGAATCCGAGTGGTTCACTTCACAGTAATCCGTATTACACCAGAACAACTGAACCCGCTCGTTTAAAAAGAAAGCCCGGAGAGAGCCTGTCAGATATCCGGATCGTACCGAATCCGTTTAACCTGGCCGCCAACAAGATTCAGGTTCCATTGGAACAGGATCGCATTCTGTTTTTGGATGTTCCTGGACAGTGCAAGATTCGGATCTTCTCTGAACGCGGTGATCTCATCAATACTATTATGCACACCGATGGAAGTGGTGATGAAGCATGGAATTCCATCTCATCGGCACGTCAGGTTGTCGTCAGCGGCGTGTATCTTGTTCACTTTGAAGTCTTGAAAGATCAAATAGATTCTAACACGGGTGAGATCTTATATCATAAAGGCGATACGATTGTCAAAAAATTAGCAATTGTGCGGTAGTACTTATTATATGATCTATACTGCATTGATTTTGAGAAAGGAAATAAAATACTAATGAATGTGAGGAAAATTCATCTCTCAATTCTAATCGGGATTTTGCTGACAGGTATCGTCTTTTTCAGTTGTGACAAAGCAACCTCGATCATTGAAGGCGATCAATATCAGCAAAAGGAGTATGACCTAAAAGCAATTGATACCGTGGCCTGTAAATATCTTTCTGATACATTAGCGACATATATTCCCACGGACCAGTTGTACACTCTGCCAGGGACCTGGGTTACCGATCCTGCCATCCCAAATAACAACTGGGTGGTGTTTCGGGATACACAGTGGGTGAGTACGCAGGTTGTACGGCAGAATCCAGATACTACCTATATTAAATGGTCTATTAAACCCACCGATGAGTGGATTATTTTGCCAGATAGTTCGTATTTAGTGCCAATTAATCCGAGAGGTGACACTTCCTGGGTTGAAAGCAAGGATACCGTTACTGTCTATGGCGCGGACTGGAACCTGTTTGGTAATGAGGAGCAGTTAGCATCGGTGAGAGAACAACTTATCCCAGAGATAGTCGGTGAGATTGGCGATTTGCTGAGTGCGGATACTATAGTCGTGAAGACTAATCGGCATAATGCGCTCTTAACGCCCGTTGGTAAAGAAGAGAATATCGCTGTTTTTAATAATTCAAGTGCTGCAAAATACGTGGTGTATATCGGCGATTATATAGACTTAAAGCTATTCAACACGCAAGGGGAGGAGATCTCCACGACTTACAATCACATCCCATTTATTTCAACCACCGGTTGTTACGAAGCAAAAACACGGCAAGAATACACGCTTGATCCTGGGAAATATCTATTGCAAGCCATAGAAAACGACCAGACGGAGAATACCGATACTCTGAACGTTGTCATTATGCCGGATGAACAAAATTAGATTATGAAAGATCGCTTAAATTGGATTTTCGATGGAGGGCTACTCTCGATGAAAAGTAAATACTGGAAAATTATACTGGCCGGGATTTTAATCCTCGGGTTGTCTGTGCAGGGATTATTTGCCCAGGATAAATTGGGGCAGACCGGCTTTCAGTTCTTAAGTGTTGGATCGGATGCACGAGCCGGAGCGCTTGCCAACGCAATGACCACGCTGCAGGCAGGGTCGAGTTCATTATTCTTCAACCCTGCGGGCATGTCCAGATTGCCTCATACCCTGGAATTATCAGCAAGCCAAAATCGCTGGTTGTCTGATATTCATTATTTTGCAATGAGCCTGGCGTTCAAACCGGCAAATGGAAAATATGGTGTGTTCGGATTCAGTTATATTGGCGTTGATTACGGACAATTTGAAGGAACGATGATCTGGGGAAATGCCAAAGGTTACGTCGATACTGATTTATTTAATCCTACGGCCGGAGTGTTCGGTTTTGGGTATGCTAAAGCATTATCTGATAAATTTGCTATCGGCGCACAAATTAAATATGCGAACCAATATTTAGGAAATAGTATGATCCCCAATGCTGATGGCAACTCCTATCGGCTCAAGAAAAATTTAGCAAACGCGCTCGCATTTGATTTTGGGACCAATTATAAAACACCTTTACCTGGTGTCGATTTTGGAATGTCGGTCAGGAATTTTTCTAAAGAAATCAAATATGAAAAGGAAGAATTCCAGCTACCACTTATGTTTCGGATTGGTGCCTCCATGGATGTGTTACGCTTTATGAACAAACAATCCAGCACTCAGGATATTCAATTGTCAATTGATGCCTTTCATCCGCGGTCCTATCCGGAATACATGAGTTTTGGGCTTGAATACTCATTATTCGAAAAATTACTGTCATTACGCGGTGGGTACGTGCTTAATCGGGATATTGAAAACTTCAGTTTTGGGTTTGGTATTTCGAAATTTGGTGTCTCAGTGGATTATGCTTATCTGCCCACACAATATTTTGACGCAGTGCAGCGGTTCACCTTACGAATTGCATATTAACGGACCTGACTTGAAATCGAGCAAGCGTGCAATAACTTTTGAATTTTTTATCAGGAGACCAATAGAATGAAAAAAAGTGCTGTAATAATATCCGCGATAATAATATTAGGAGGGCTGTTTCTCGGCTGCCAGGAGGAGAAATCGCAAGGTATTTATAATCCCGATGAGTCGTATCAGGCAAACCCGGTTATTTCAAGCGTGTCCCCTGACAGTGCGCTTGCCGGAGTAACGGAGATGACGATTACCGGGGAAAATTTTTCGCCGGATCCCTCCAAAAATGTTATCTTCTTTAAAAGCCCTGACAAAGTGATGGAAGCAAAGGTGCTCTCATCCACGACAAATGAAATACAGCTCGTGCCACCGGCGATGTACAATGATTCAACTCAGATCAAAGTCTCTGTGATAGGAGCATTGCTATATGATGAGTTTAGTCCATATAAGCTGAAACCAGCTGTTCAGCCTATTGATCTTGCTGTCGCATCTGATATCGGAGCCATCGCTGCTGAGGGAGTAGCAGTGGATGCACAAAATAACGTGTATGTCGTCCAGCAAAATTATGCACTGAAAAAAGTGGATCCCCTGGGAAATGTCTCAAAAATCACTGATCTGTACTTTAGCACATACGGATTGATTGGTGGCCCAAGCGACACCCTGTACGCTGCAGCATCCGCGGGTCGGGCCAAACAAATTGCTATGATTGCTCCGGATGGGGATTATTCACAAAATTATGCTACCGGTTTTACACAATCACCACGGGATTTGGATTTTGATCAGAATGGCAATCTCTGGGTAGCATCAGGTGATGAGATAATCGTTGTCACTGAGGATGGTACGAAAACAACTGTTGCACAAATGCCAACGGAGTTGTATCGTCTTCGTGTCTTCGATGGTTCGCTGTACGTCCTCGGACATAATAACGATTATACTGAACAAAAAATTTGGAAAGCCGAAATACAGGGTACATCCCTGGGGAACAATGAAGTGCATTTTGATATAGCCAACAATTCCTGGCTGGCCAGCTCCGATTCGCTCGTGGCTATTGAGTTTGCCGAAGATGCCGATATGTACCTTGCAACTAGTATTGACACAAACGGCGTCTTTATCGTTCATCCAGATGGAAGTCATGATGTGCTATACCCTGGTTTGTTTAATAATAGCGTTTCTGCGCTAACCTGGAGCAATAGTAACTATCTCTATGGTATAGAGGTCGTTGGCTCTGAATCAAAACTTTTAAAAATCAACGTGTTGGAAAACGGTGCCGTTCACTGGGGGAGAACTCTGTAACGGTTTCGATTGTGCAAGGAATTATAATAAGATGAATAAATATTTTGTGAATGTCATAAGTCGGCGATATCACATCAGGGAGATGAGCAATGCTTAAAAAACCTGGAATATTTAAAACGACGCTACTGCTTTTACTTACTTTCTTCATAGCCCACATTACCATGGCGGCTACTACAGGTAAAATCAGAGGTAAAGTCACCGATGCTGATACTGGAGTACCGCTTCCAGGCGTTAATGTGACCGTTGTCGGAACGGAGATTGGTGGCGCCACGGATACAGACGGTACTTACTTTTTACTGAATGTACCACCGGGAACTTACACACTTCGCTTCAATTATATCGGCTATGCTGAAAAACGAGTAACTAACGTGCGGGTTGAGGTCGATTTAACCACGAATATTAATGCGGAACTTTCACAGGAAGCTCTGCAGGGACAATCAGTAACTGTCGTCGCCGAGCAACCGGTTGTGAAACAGGATGTTGCTGCCAGTCAGCGCAGTATTACCTCTGGTGATGTCGAATCATTACCTGTCCAATCTGTAGGGCAAGTCTTAGGATTACAAGCAGGCGTGACCAATGATCTTTCAGTCCGTGGAAGTGGTTCCAACGAAACCTTGTTTATGGTCGACGGTATCACTCTGCGCGACAATCGTGATAGTGAACCGGTCACCACTATTCCGCTTTCTGCCTTAAGCGATGCCTCAATCCAGACTGGTGGTTTCGGCGCAGAATACAGCAACGTACGTGGTGGCGTGGTTAATGTGGTTATGCGTGAGGGAGGAACCTCCCGGTATTCTGGTACGATCACATACAAATATCATCCGGCCTCTCCAAAGCATTTTGGAATCTCTCCATACGATCCCAATTCGTATTGGTTACGTCCCTATATGGATCCGGAAGTTGCTTTTAAGGGCACAGATCAATGGGATGAATATACCCAACGGCAGTATGTAAGTTTCAGAGGATGGAATCAAGTCTCCAGAGAATTGGTGACTGACGATAACCCCAATAACGATTTAACGCCGGAGCAGGCGAAACGAGTTTTTGAATGGCAACACAGACGCCATGGCTATATTCAACAGCCAGATGTCAATATCGATGGCGGATTCGGTGGTCCGGTACCGTTCGTTTCAGATAAGTTAGGCAACCTCCGGTTTTATGCATCGTATCGTAAGAATGCAGAAGCGTACCTCATAAATCTCTCGAGAAATGCATTAACGAATGAAACCAGCATGCTGAAGCTGACCTCTGATATCTCTGATAATACAAAATTAAATCTGATTGGTATTTACGGTCAAACGTTTGGGGTTGCTGCCGGTGGTGGACAGATGATGAGTCCGGTTTGGGATGTGGCGTCTGGTATCGCCACGTATAGTTTTACCGTGCCCACCCGAATTTTCAGCGATGCTTATTGGTCACAGGGTTCAAAATATTTTCATACTGCTGCGTTGAAATTAACGAGAACTTTGGGGCAGAATGCATTTTATACTCTCCAGTTAAGAGAAGAAGGCTCTAAATATCATATGGTCCCAGGCCCCGATCGCAGCCCGAAATTGGTTAAAGAACTGTTCCCGGGATATTATGTTACTGAAGCCCCATTCGGTTTTGTCGGGGATTCCATTGATTACAGTATCGATGGTGGGATCATCTTAGGCGGCGCACTGAGTGGTACCCGGGATCACAGTAAGTGGTCAACCTACACTGGAAATTTTGACCTCGTGAATCAGATCAACGACAATAATGAAATCAAAACCGGTGTAAAAGTTGAATACCACCAATATAATCTCAACTTTGGAACCGCATCGATCTTTCCGGAATCAAACACTACCGTGATCGTCGATCAGAATCCCTATCTCCTGAACGCCTATTTTCAGGACAAACTAGAGTACCAGGGTTTTATTGCAACAGTTGGTCTCATTGCTGATTATCGCAATCCCAATGGAAAATGGTTTGATGTCAGCGGACCGTATTCGGCCCAATTTTACGGACAGAATTATAACCCGTCCGAAGAATCCCAATTCAAGACGGAGAAGCTGAAATCAGATCTGACATTCAGTCCAAGATTGGCCATTTCTCATCCGATTACAGAGAATTCTAAATTGTACTTCAATTACGGACATTACCGCCAAGTTCCAATCTCTGAGCGACTGTACCGGGTACAGCGGCGTCCGTCCGGACAGCTAAACTATATTGGGAACCCGGAATTGCCAATGGCCAAAACAATCTCCTATGAATTAGGGTATGATCACGCGCTCACTAATTCAGTACTGCTCCATTTAGCAGCGTATTATAAAGATATTTCTGACCAGGAGAGCTGGATTTATTATCAGGATGCAAGGGGGCAGGTAAACTACCGTACTTTGCAGGCCCAAAGCTATGCTGATATTCGCGGATTGGAAATTGACGTGACCAAACGATTTGGTCGCTGGTGGAATGGATTAATTAACTACGAATACCGGGTCAGCACCTCAGGTTATTTTGGGGTATTACAACACTATGAAAATCCGCAGGATCAGCGGAATTATCTACAGCAACAGCCACCTCAGAATAAACCCATTCCACGACCAAGGGCAAAGTTTAACTTAAATTTCCATATGCCAAAGGAATATAATGACCAACTGCTCATTGGGGGCTGGGTAGCAAGTTTAACCGGAGAATGGATTTCGGGATCGTGGATGACATGGAATCCCAATAACCTGCGAAACGTTACTCAGAATATTCAACGTCGTGATTGGTACGGCATGAATCTCCAATTTGCGAAATATTTTCCAGTGGGACCGTTTAACTTAAAATTGTTTGCCGACATTCAAAACCTATTCAATTTTAAACAGATGTCATGGGTATCCTTTCAAGATATCTACGATACCAACAATTATATGAAATCCCTGCATTTACCGACCAGTGACGTCGATAATCTTGGCGAATATGGTAACATCCCAGGGAACGATACGCCTGGGGATTATCGTGCTGCCGGTGTTGAATTCCAACCGATTGAGAAAACGCAGGATTATGGAGCAATTGATAATCCCAGCACCCGAGCGATATACTATAATGCTCCAACCAAAGAGTATGTGAGATATTCGCCAGAATCAGGTTGGTCAGAAGTTCCTGGTGGTGAAATGCAGGATATCCTGGACAATAAAGCCTATATTGATATGCCGAATTTCTCATACGCGACTTTTCTCAGCCCGCGCTCAATCTTTTTCGGTATCACCCTGAACTATCGATTCTAAGAAGGCACTACCACGAATTTTAAGCACAAAAAGGAAATATCAATGAGGAACGGGATGAAACGATTCCAATGTCTAATGATGCCTCGTCTGTTTTTCTCGATGATTTTAGGGTTATTCCTGATTTCACAATCGGCAATGGCAGATGAAACCAACTGGATAGCGGTAGGCTCTCTCCACGACTGGTTCTCGAGTGCCGGGGCGGAAATTGAGGTCGGGCGCACCCACGCAGTAAGTGACCAGCAAGATGGTTTACGCTGGCCGGCACAATTTCAGTGGACGGACACTAAAGCGTCCAAAGCATTATGGATCGGCGCAAAGAACTATAACGATCCGGTCACCAAAACGACATTTGACAGAAAAGTGGTCCATATCGGACCGCGCGTACTCAACGAAGAAGTGGAAATATTTCCACAGATTTTCGATCTCTATGCGTGGTATTATCATCCACAAGTTTATGTTGATTTAACGCCTGCGGGGAAGTTAGACTATCTCGATTTCGTTTCTGACGTCGCTGATAGTATCCCGAGTGACAGGCTACTTGATAATGTGGTCAACACAGAATTAGGGGTCACAATTCATCGCAAGGTGTACGGGTTTAGTAACCAAAATCACGACAATTATTTCATCCAGGAATATGTATTCACCAATACCGGAATTTATAATCAAAATGGCGACGTTCAGCAGCAAACTTTGAACGATGTCTATTTCTATTATCTGTATCGGTATGCGCCAACACGTGAGCCGGGTATTTATGGGAAAGGCTGGCTCCCACAATCGCAGTCATGGGGCGCGGCCACACTTAACGACACGATGAATATTGCTCTCGGCGGCAATGTATATACCGCTCTGTTTTCTTATCTCGGCAAGCATTCCAGCGCAAATTTCAGCACCATTGGAGGCCCTGATGGCAGAGCAAACGGCACTGGATTTCTTGGAGCTGTTCAGCATGTGGGAACTGTGGTCATACACGCCGATAAATCAGCTGCGGATGAGTCCAATGCAACCAATCAGCCTGCCACGTTGAATGTATTGGATTCTGACGATGGTATTACCCAGAATAATGATCCATTTAACGCCGCAAAGATGACTAATGAATATGCTGCGATGACCGCAGGCGTGCTGACGACAACACAAGCAGATCAAGTTGGCAACGGCTACGCGGATCAGCAGGGTCCGCTTGGCGGGTTCTCGCAGACACTTGGTTTTGGTCCGTACACATTAGCGCCCGGCGAGGATGTTCGCATCGTTCTCGCTGAAGGTGTCGATGGTATTTCAAGGGACCTTGCCAGAAGCGTCGGCCGTACCTGGCATAATGGTATTTATGAGGGTGATACCGGACCATTTACGCTTCCCAACGGTAATACCACCACTGATCCCGATGAATATAAAAACCAGTGGGTATTTACAGGAAAGGACTCATTGAAGCAAGCATTCACCAGGGCAATAGAAGCCTGGAATTCCGGTATAGATGTTCCGAAAGCTCCACCGCCCCCGACAATTTTGGAAGTCAATTCAAGTGGTGATCGTATTGTTCTGGAATGGACTCCTCCAAGTCCTGATGAAATTGGCGCTGATGTAGTGGGTTATCGGGTCTATCGGGCAATTCACAAACCAGATACCACCTATGAAAAAATCTTTGAATGTGGCCCGGGAACCGATCACCCGGAAGTTGTGTCACGATTTGATGATGTCACCGCTATCCGCGGATTTGATTATTACTATTATGTTACGTCAGTCAGTGATGGATCAGCAAATATTGCGCATCCTGGCGTGCCCCTGGAAAGTAGTAAATTCTATACGATGACGCAGAATCCAGCTCATTTACTTCGAGCGCCCAGTGCTTCCCTGGATGATATTCGGATTGTTCCCAACCCATACAATATACGGGCACAAGATATTCAGTTTGGCTCATCCGGGAAGAATACCATCAGCTTTTATAATCTACCTGGGGAATGTACGATTAAAATTTACACCGAGCGCGGAGACCTTATCAAAACAATCAATCACAATGATGGCAGCGGCGACGCACAGTGGGATCTTGTCACTTCGTCCCGTCAGGTGGTCGTGAGCGGGCTCTATATTGCGGTGGTAAAAAACCCACAGGGTGAAAAGAAAACCCTGAAATTTATTGTAATACGATAATGCGAACCTCTTTAATTCGGAAAACAGAGAATAGACTATGAAGATTAATCAAAAGCAATTGGGCGTATTTACCTTGATCGCAGGTTTGCTCATTCTCTCATTATCCACATGTGACGATTATAAAAAGATCACTTATGAACCATCTGATTTTTTTCTCACGGCGTGTGATAATCTTAATGATACTCTGGCCACGTATAAACAAGCCCGGCCTCTGGCGTTTTTTAATGATTCCACCTGGGCTGACAGTTCGATTAGTGAAATTGCCGGTGCAGTCCTGGATTCTCTGGAAGCATATCCGGATAGCAGTGTTGTATCTGCTCCGCTGGATTCCTTAGTTGGTTTTATGCCGAGTCAGTCCGATACCGGATACATTTCGCTGCACGGGACCCCGGATACGTGGATAATGATGTTTGACAATTATATCCAATTCCACCTGTTCACTGAGCAGGGCGATACGATCCAACCACAGAGTCAATCCATTTTGCCGGAAGAGGTGTTGGCATGTGATACCCTCAAGGTCAAAAATGAGTACAATCTTGCTGAATCCAGGTATTTATTTCAATTTATCAGAACGAATAAGACGTTAAACGATACTTTACCTGTAAATTTCTGGATGACACCAAAGGAACAATAAACAAATGTGCCAAAGAATAATTGCTGTAGACTGGATAGGTAGGGGAGAAGCATGAAAATAAAAACCTCGTACCCGATTTTAATATTGACCTTCGCGTTAATTGGTCTCTGTCTCCCAGGGAATTCACTTCACGCCCAGGATAAACTTGCACAGTCAGGGTTTCAATTTTTAAGCGTGGGAACTGATGCTCGCTTTTCGGGGCTGGGCGATGCCTATACCACGGCCGAAGGATACGGTAGCGCCGTATTTTATAATCCGGCGGGTATGGCACGAATGTCACAAACGTTTGAAGTAATGCTCACAAAAACAAACTGGATCGCGGATATTTCCCATTACGCCTTAAGTGCCGCTTGGGCTCCTGCGAATGGCCGTTATGGATCATTTGCTTTTAGTCTGCAAAATGTAGATTACGGCGATGTCCAGGGCACGATGGTTTGGGGTAACTCCGATGGGTATATCGATACTGAAATTATGCACCCCAGTGCGTTTGGTATCGGATTAGGATATGCCCGATATATTACCGATCGTTTTGCAGTTGGTGGACACGTGAAATACGTGACTTCACAGCTTGGCAGAAGCGCCATTCCCGACGAAGGAGTATATCGCAACGTGGCAGGATCAATGGCTTTTGATTTTGGCACCATCTATCAAACGCATTTCCGCGGTTTTGCCTTTGGTATGTCAGTGCGCAATTTTTCCCAGGAAGTCAAATTCGAAGAAGAAGGATTTCAGCTGCCGCTCACGTTCAAACTCGGCTTCCGGCTGAATGCGCTAGAATTCTTCAATCTGCAATCTCAGGATCAGAATCTGCTGCTACTCGTTGACGCAGCCCATCCCAGATCGTATCACGAATACATCAATATGGGGGCAGAGTATTCCTTCCGCGACCTACTGCAGCTGCGATTTGGATATGCAACGGCTCAGGATGAATATGGTATGTCAATGGGCTTTGGCGTCTCTTTGCCGGTGGCTCAGTTTGACTACGCTTATACCCCGTTCGGTGAATTTAATCACGTGCACAGATTTTCGATTAAGCTCTCAATTTAAGTGATGTTAATTATTGAAACGACAATTGTAAAATTTAAGGAATTAACCAATGCAGGTTAAAAATCGTTTCCCTGTAAAAATCCAATCCATCATCGGCCTGATATTTATTTTTGGGATAATACTGATGGGCTGCGAAACTAAAAATCCATCACCGGTCTTCAATGAGAATGCTTCTTATGCTGATGATCCGGTGGTTCAAAGTATTAATCCACCGGACAGTGCTATTGCGGGAGTTGATTTAGTGACGATCAACGGTCAAAATTTCGCTGATTCGGTCGATGCTAATACTGTCTATTTTAATAGTGTGGAGGCATCGGTTGTTTCAGCAACTCCGACCCAATTAGTAGTGAGCCTCCCTCACGTACCTGAAATTGCCGGCGATTCTGTTGAAGTATTGGTTGATGTCGATGGCTCGTTGCAATTTGCAAAATATAAATACAATGTCCGGATGGCCGTGAAGCCACTCGTTACGGATCTCGGGCCGCAGGATGAATTGCACGGTATTGCCCTCGACGTCCAGAATAATATCTTTGCAGTGACCGGAATCGATCTGATAAAAGAGTATGATTCAGCGGGTTTGTTTTTAAACGTCTACAGTTGGATGTCTACCATTGTGAACGAAAATATGATTTATGCACCTGAGGGCCGATTGTACACCGGCGGAAAATTAGGGAGAACCTTTTTTATCTTTGCAATCACATTTTCGCCAGACACCTCATACAGCACCAATTTGGTAAACGTTTCAAGCAATCCCATCGATTATGACTTCGACCCAAATGGAACACTGTGGGCAGCGTTACCAACCAAAGTTATTAAAGTCACCGGTACTGCTACGGATAATCCCACTTCCACAGATCTGGCAAGTTACAGCGGAATGAGTTTACTTTCCCTGAGGTATTACGATGGTCAGCTTTATCTGTTAGCCAGTGACGGTGGACAACTCGGTGTTTGGGTGAGTGATACCACTTCAGGAAACGTGACCCAACTCGCCGATTTATCAGGGTTGTCCAGTGAAAATTTCAAAGCCTATGACATGGAGCTTGATAATCAGGGTGGTATTTTCGTCAGTACCAATCTCGATACACCATTGCAGTATATTACTCCAGTGGAACGTACGGTGAAGCCGTATTATGCGGGGTTATTTCCGACAAGTCCTATGAAAGCCCTCATCTGGAAAAATGGTGGACATTATTTATTAGCAACAGCAACCGATCCGGATGAAGGAACACCTGTTATTTACCAGATTGACACCAAAACATTAACAGGTGCTACCAGATGGGGCAGGGAATTATCTATGGAATAGAACCCAAGAAATGTAGCTTTTTGTTAAGAAAGGAGGGGGGAAGAAAACAAATTGAAGACACAAGTTTTTATGAACAAAAAAGGTAACATTAACTAAAGGAGTAATTCCAAATGAAAAAAGTGCTATTTGTTTTGTTTGCCGTATTGATTATGGCAATGCCACTTTTAGCTCAGGGTGATTGGCAGGAAGATACCAATGCACCTGAATGGCATTATGCGGGTATATTTTCCAGTGGCTGGACTAGCTGGGGTGGTACTGGTATTGCAATGGATCATCATAACCGTTTATGGTTTGGTGCCTATCCCGGAGGCAACCGGGCGATTCATGTTATGGGTGTGGACAGTACAGAAGCCTCGTTCTCACCGATTACTGAATTAGCTCATGCCGATACTATGTATAACCTCGAAAATGCTGCTTGTACTGGTATGGGTGTCGATACTGACGGGAATATTCTGTATAATTCCGGTGCAATCATTTTCAAAATCGATGCAGAGACTGGCGAAGCGATAGGTTCCTACGATGCATCGGATGCTGGCGGTGCTCTTGGTTATATGGGCGTTGATCAGGAAGGTTATATCTATGTTGGACACGTTGTTGGATTGAATCCCTTTCACGTTTTCGATCCTGATCCCACCGGACTCCCGACACCGAGTACGTTTGATTTGCCAATGTCCCTTGGAGTTTCTCGCGGGCTCGCGGTATCGTTGGATGGTAAAGATATTTGGGCAGCAAACGAAGGTAAAAAAGTATATAACTTCCATACCGAAGACTATATCAACTACACTGTTGCTGATAGCGTGTTCACAAACACAGATGGTGACACCATTATCACCACCCAGTCCAAGGTTGTCAATCGTGGCCCTAATGGTAATTTCTGGATTTCGAACGATACGGATAGCCATGGTGATCCGCAGAATCATGTAAGCCAGATCCAGTTTAACCCGACAGACAGAACGTTTTATAATGTTCCGGCAGCGGACACTTCAACGTTTATCTTCCCGGGACCACGTGGAGTCGCATTTAGCGCAACCGGTGATACCATGTACACAGTCGGATGGAATTCTGGTTTTATTTTCATGTTTACAAAAGGCCCGGTGGGTGTAGCAGACAATCCAGTTCCTGATGTCCCACAAGGATATTCGCTGAGTCAAAACTATCCGAATCCGTTCAACCCGACCACTAGCTTCAGCTACGTACTGCCAAAAGAACAGTTTGTTACAATTACTGTTTATAATGCATTAGGTCAGGAAGTAACGAAGCTCGTAAATGAAAAAATGAGCGCAGGTACCCATCACGTATCATTTGATGGTTCTGATCTCGCTTCAGGTTTGTATGTCTATCGCCTGAATGCCGGTAAGGTTAACATTGCTAAAGAGATGGTTCTGGTTAAATAAGCATCTCCGAAATCAATGATAGATTTACAAAAAAGGCTGGGCAAACCCAGCCTTTTTTGTTTGCTTCAGGATTTCAGAATTACACTATCGGGGACATATTTTAATATTTTTATCAAAAAAACTGATGATGAAATGCATATTTCTATTGATTAAATATAAATGTTATAACATATTCTATATCGACTTTCCGTTGCATTTACCAATGTGTTTCACCCATTTGAGGAAATAGAGACTCTGACCAAAACGTGACTGAATATATAATTTTTCTGATCCTTGGGGATATATTAATCTGAGTTGTGATTTGTTTAATCAATGCGCATCGAATCGAGATAGACCGAGAGGAGGGGAGCCTATGGACTGATTCGGTTTATTTTATAATCTTAATTTCACCCTATCATTAAAGGAGATAATTATGAAAAGAAAGTTATTGTTTTTACTTACATTGGTTCTGCTCACCATTCCGGTATTAAGTTTTGCTCAGGGTTGGACTGAAGTAGCAGATCCTGACAATTGGGGATATATTGGTGTTTTAGATTCAGAAGCGGGTAGCGAACCCCATGGAGTTGCTGTAGATCCAGAGGGAAAAATCTGGATTTGCTACTATTCTACGGGCGCCACAGTTAATGAAATCCGTGTGTATAATTCAGATGGAACAGCTGCATCCTTTTCACCTATTACTGAGGTAACTGCCAGCGGAGATTTAGGTGATAGTACATTTACAACAATGCGGTCTGCACGTGGTATAACGACTGATAATAATGGCAATATTATTGTCACGGTCTATGGTACGGATGTTCTGCGGATTAATTACCAAACTGGTGAGGGAATGAATTATTTTATCAAGGATGGTTCCACACTTTCCCCGGCAGTTGATGGTGATGGGTTTATCTATATTGGTAAAGTTGTCGGCGTCAATCCAATCACAGTATTGAACTCAGATTTCACTAGCTCTGGCGAAATCACCCTGGACGGTGCTCCTGGTTTTGCCCGTGGTATGGATGTCTCGGCCGACGGTAAAGCAATCTGGACGGGTACCTTGTCAACTGGTCCCCTGAAACGTTGGGAAACGACAGATTATATCAACTGGACACCCTCCGATACCATTATGACCAATGCTGCTGGCGACACCATCTGGCAGGCACAGCTCGTAACTGTTGATTATGGTCCCGAAGGTAACCTGTGGGTATCTCAGGATGCGGCGTACGGTGGCGATCAGACTGTCAATGCTGCAATTGCGATGAATTATGATGCCAAGACCTATTACGAGGTTTCCATGCCGGATACCAATCTATTCCCGTTACAGGGACCCCGTGGTGTGGCATTCAGCACCACAGGTGATACAATGTATGTTGCCAGTTTTAATGCCAGCGCTGTATTTATGTATAAAAAAGGCGCCGGTGGCACAGATATTGGTAATGAAGTAGCTAATTTGATTCCTGAAGGATATAGTTTGCAGCAGAACTATCCGAACCCCTTTAACCCGACAACTGTTATTCCGTTTGAACTGGGTAAAGATGGTCACGTGATGCTGTCTGTGTATAATATTAAGGGTCAGAAGGTTGCTACTTTAGTGAATCGCAATATGACCGCTGGAGCACATCAGATAAAATTTGATGGCTCTGATTTTGCAAGTGGCCTTTATATGGTGAGACTCCAAAGCGAAAATGGCAAAGTAGATTTAGCCCGCGAAATGCTGTTGACTAAGTAAGTTACATGTGACTTTGTAGGTCATTTAGAAAAGGGCCAGTATTAATATACTGGCCCTTTTTTTTATTCAAATTTACAAAAGAATAAAAGTAAAATATCAACGTTCCAGCTGTTGTGAATATCTTCACTGCTTGCCCTTTTAGCACCAAATCCGTTTGGTTCTTGACAGTACCCAAGGTAAATTAAGTTCAAACATTTCCATTTTTTATACGAACTGAAATTCACGGAGTATTACACTATGTTGAAAAAAACTATTGTCTTTATGTTGACTCTTGTCGTCTCGTTACATCTTTGGGCCCAGGATACTAACGAGGAATGGCGCGCAACCTGGACTATCACCTGGAATTATGGAATGGATGGAGCATCCGTGGCGGCCCAAAAAGCACGTATTCGGGAAATCCTGGATAATCATAAGAAAGCCAATATGAATGCCGTTATCTGGCAGGTACGACAGAGCGGGACTGCGTATTATAATTCCTCGTATGAACCGTGGGGATATTATGTTGGGAGCAGTTATCCGGGATTTGATCCGCTGGCTTATGCCGTTCAGGAAGCACATAAACGTGGTATGGAATTACATGCCTGGTTTAATACATTTCACACGTCATCAGATGCGCCTGGTACACCGGTAAATGAACATCCTGAATGGGTCTGTCGTGATGGCAATGGTAACCCGATGACTTCGAATTATGCCATTTCTCCGGGATTGGAAGCTGTCAGAGATTACACGCTCCAGGTCGCAATGGAGGTTGTGAATAATTATGACATTGATGGGTTGCACCTTGATTATATCCGCTGGAATGAATTTACCACTTCTCAGCAGTCTCAGGAATTTGCGAAAAAAGCACGGGACGAAAGATTGCTTGATGGAATGATTACAGACCAACAGGTGGAAGAGCTGCAGCGCACTCAGCCAATAAACCGGTATCTATACGATGTGAATCATCCCTATTCCGATACTCCACCGGATGGGTTTGATACATGGGAAGATTGGTGGCGCTGGTCGGTGACCACATTTGTACACGACCTGCACGACTCAATACAGGCCATGAAGCCCTGGGTGCGTCTCTCTGTGGCTGCGTTGGGAAATTATAACTGGGGCGGTTGGCAAGGTTACGGCACGGTATTTCAGGATGCGGCGCTCTGGTTCAACGAAGGCTACATCGAACAATTGACCCCGATGCATTATCATTGGACTTCCGGAAGTGCTTTTTACGCCATGCTCACCGGATCTGATGCTGAATCTTGGCAGCCCAATATTCAGCAAGGTATAAATGAAGGACGACTCTTTACTGTTGGTCCGCCATCCTACATTCTTTTGGATAACGATATTTGGGGACGACACGCAGGAATCGTCAATTCTTGCCGCGATGTTTCCTGGACGGATGGATTTCAATTCTTCAGCTACGGCAGTTGGGAAAGTTATAATTACTGGGAGACCGCAGCGCAAACGTTCTTTTCAAAGAAAACCAAAGTTCGCGCCACCGGACTAATTGATGATGTTGCCCCCGAGGCGCCTTCACTCGCAATGGAGAAAATCGATTCATTGCACTACACGTTAACCGTAACGCCATCAACATCTCTGGGAAATGACAATTGGTTTGCGGTTTATCGCTCAGACGATAATTCCATAGATGTTGACGTCGATCCGATCATTGCAATTCATTTTGGCGACTCGACATTTGCAGTTGTTGATTCCTTTTCCGGATTACAGGATTACGACGGTTCATATCATTATGCTGTCACCGAATTAGATCGCTATTGGAACGAATCTCTGGTCTCTAATATTGAATTGAGCGATCCGATTCCATCTTTTGCGCCAATTGTGAGTGCAACAACGCCAGCAATGGGGGATACAATCCCGGTAAATGAGTCCCTGCATATCGCATTTTCGAAAACGATGGATACCACGTCAGTGAATAATGCCATTTCCATTAATCCATCTGTCACTTTTGCTAGCATGATCTGGGACAGTGAGTTTCAGTCTCTCACCTTAGTTGCTGAGGGACATTTTGAATACAACATGTTATATACACTTACTGTGTCTGCCTCCGCGCAAGATGTGAACGGCAAGGCGCTGGATGGGAATGCTGACGGAACCGCAGGCGACGATTTTTCACTGGAATTCCGTACGCTCGATGTGGACAATACTGGTCCGGTGTTAACGTACAGTTATCCCTCTGAATCACCGGATAGTTCTGCTTTTGACGTGGATAATGTCCTGACTTTTTATTTCGATGAGATGCTTGATCCGGCGAGCGTCACTAATTCCGACATTGAGTTGAGCAACGGGCAAGATCAAACGGAATTCGAATATAATTTGACCTCAGTGAACAATCGCTCGGTACTCAGCATTCAACCGTTAACTCCATTTTATCAGCAAATGTCTTATTCTTTGCAGATTTCAGGAGATGTTACGGACACTCTGGGCAATTCGATGGGGAGCGGAATCTCGCGTTCATTTACTACCTCAGCATACGGATATGCCGAGACAAATTATATTACTGATCGATTCTCAACCTCAAACTGGCAGGATCCTGAATGGAGCGGATCCACGGTGGGCACTATAGATCCCAATACGTATTTTGAGGCTTCTACGGACGCCTGGTTGCCAAATTCACCGTCCCGCCTGCGCGTATCGGGTATGTTGCATTATGAATGGGATGTGAGCGCAGAAACTCATTTGCTGCGAATGTATTTAGCCGGTGGAACACCACGAGATGTAGTGTTCGATGACAGTTATGTTTTGCAGGCGTATGTGTTTGGTGATGGCAGCCTGACCCGATTCCGGTTTGCAGTAGATGATGGCACTACAAATCAAACCGATCATGAAGTCTCCCGGTGGATTCCGATTGACTGGATTGGCTGGCGTTTGGTGGAGTGGAGATTCGGTGATGCCAATAGTTTCGGGGATTGGATTGGCAATCACTCGTTTGATCAGCCTAATTCATTGCGATTCGACAGCATCCAGTTAACATACACACCGGATACTTCTGCCATCTCTGGCACACTATATCTGGACGATCTACGCCTTATAAAGAAAACGACAGATCCGGCTGCCACAGATGATAACACTCCCAGCGTTCCTGCAAGAGTCGCGCTCCACCAAAACTATCCCAATCCATTCAATCCCACGACTACGATTGCGTACGATATTCCCAGTAGAAGTCAAGTCCAATTGAATATCTATGATATCTCGGGGCGGTTAGTACGGAAACTGGTAGACGAAGTTAAATCACCGGGAAGTTACAAGGCAGAATTTGACGGAAAAGATCTGTCGTCCGGAATTTATTTCTACCGGCTACGATATGACGGTAAAATCACCACTAAAAGAATGCTACTTTTGAAATAACCTATTAGTTATTTTTCAGTATAATAATTTATTTGGATCTGGGCATTTGAAATGGCGAGCCTGTTGGTTTCCCCATAAAATGTTATATCTGACTATTATTTCATGAGAACACTCGGTTTGACAAATACAATCCAGTTTTACCCCAAGATGTAAGAGGAGTTTTGCTATGACGAAAGAACTGTTTGACACCTCAATCAACGGTCACAAGTTACAACCCGAAAGTTTGATGATGAGTTACGGATATCGTCCTGAATGGTCAGAGGGCGCAATAAAATGTCCCATTTTTCAAACCTCAACCTTTGTATTCAAAACAGCTGAAGAGGGAAAAGCCTTTTTCGAGGTCGCGTACGGCTTGCGGGAAAAACGGGAGAATGAAACACCCGGATTAATCTATAGCCGCATCAACAATCCTGACCTTGAAATACTCGAAGATCGGCTCACACTTTGGGATGACGCTGAGGAAGCGGCCGTCTTCGAAAGTGGTATGGCAGCAATTGCAACCACCTTATTGAGATTTCTGCGTCCAGGGGACTTTATACTGCACAGTGAACCGGTGTACGGAGGCACAGATTATTTTATTAATCACGTGCTACCGGAATTCGGTGTAGAACCGATTGGCGTGCGTGCCGGCACAGATTGTGATACGGTACGTAAAATCCTGAACGAAAAGGGAGCCCGGGGCAAATTGAAGATGATCTACGCCGAAACTCCCGCGAATCCCACTAATATGCTTGTGGACATCGAAGAATGCGCTCAGGTAGCAAAAGAATATTCCACAGATGAAAAAGATGTCCTCCTGGTGGTTGACAACACTTTCCTCGGTCCGCTGTGGCAACATCCGTTGAAACACGGCGCTGATTTGGTGATTTACTCGGCTACCAAGTATATCGGCGGACACAGTGATCTGATTGCAGGTGTTTGTCTGGGTTCCAAAAAATTAATGAGCGAGATAAAAATGTATCGCTCCATCATGGGCGCGATGTCCGGACCGTGGACAGGCTGGCTATTGTTGCGCAGTCTAGAAACATTGAAAATCCGGATGACACAACAGGTGGAAAACGCGAGACACATTGCAGAATTTCTCCAAGATCATCCCAAAGTGGAAAGACTCTACTATCTTGGTTACTTGGAAGAAAATGATCCCCAGTATGAAATTTATAAAAAACAGTGCCTTTCTCCCGGCGCAATGATTTCATTCGACATCAAAGGCGGGGAAGAAGAAGCCTTTAAATTCATAAATGCACTCAAGCTGATCCATCTTGCAGTGAGTCTTGGCGGGACGGAATCTTTGGTGGAACATCCGGGCACGATGACACATTCTGATATTCCCAAGGATGAACAGGAGCGCATGGGCATCTCTGAAAAAATGGTGCGACTGTCAATTGGCGTCGAAAACTACCAGGACCTGATTGCAGACATTAAGCAGGCGCTTGATGCGGTATAAAATTAGAATGCCATCTGCAGTGCCTGGGCGCTATTGACACTCAGTATTCTTCTAAATGGTATGGGGATCCCTCGTTACCACTCGGGATGACAGAACGAACCTGATCTTTGTCATTCCGATCCCGCCGGGCGGGAGAGGAATCCCCGTTGGTTCATTGACGCATTACGTATCACGAATCACGCATTACGCTTAGTATCCAGAACTTGTCGTTTGTATAGAAAGAAGTTTTCGTTAAATTTAACGCTTAACAAAATGGGGAATTAACTCAGGAGCTAGTACAGTGCAGGAAGAACCACAGAAGTATCCACACGCAGAAATTGAACAAAAGTGGCGCGACTATTGGAAAGAACATCATCTTCACGAGCCGGATCTGGACAATCCGGAAGATAAATTGTATTCGCTGGTGATGTTCAGTTATCCGTCCGGCGACAAGCTACACTGCGGTCACTGGTATAATTTCGGTCCCAATGACACCTGGGCGCGGTTTCAGCGCATGAACGGCAAAGATGTCTTTGAGCCGATGGGCTTCGATGCGTTTGGTCTTCCTGCGGAAAATTACGCGATTAAACACGGTATTCATCCTGAGAAGAGCACCAACGCCAATATTGAATATATGCGGAAGCAGCTGCGGCTGATCGGCGCAATGTATGACTGGCGCAACGAAGTCGATACCAGCAAACCGGAATATTACAAATGGACGCAATGGCTGTTCCTCAAACTCTACGAAATGGGCTTGGCCTACAAGAAAAACGCACCTGTCAACTGGTGTCCGAGTTGTGAAACTGTCTTAGCCAACGAACAGGTGATTGAGGGACATTGTGAGCGTTGTGACACCGAAGTGATTAAAAAGAAACTCGAACAATGGTTCTTCAAGATTACCGATTATGCTGAAGAATTGCTGGAAGGCCTTGAAAGAATTGATTGGCCGGAGAAAACCAAGACTATGCAGCGTCACTGGATTGGAAAAAGTGTCGGCGTTGAGATAGACTTTACAATCAAAAATCATCCAGACAACAAAATTAATGTATTTACCACGCGCCCGGATACTATTTACGGCGCCACGTATCTTGTCCTTGCACCGGAACATCCACTGGTAAAACAAATCACAACTCCGGATCAACTGGAGGAAGTGCGGAATTATGTGACCAAGGCGGAAAAAACCAGTGATATTGAGCGCCAGGCGGAAGATCGCGAAAAAACCGGAGTGTTTACCGGCGCCTTCGGGCTCAATCCCTTTACCAACCAAGAAATCCCTATCTGGATCGCCGATTATGTGCTCTATACATACGGTACCGGCGCGATTATGGCTGTTCCGGCTCACGACGAACGCGATTATGAATTTGCCACCAAATTTGATCTCGAAATTATCGAAGTTATCAGTCCGGACGGAAATCCACACGGCATCGATACCTGTTTTACTGATTACGGCATCGTGATCAACTCCGGAGAATATTCCGGGTTAACCTCCGAGCAGGCCACCCGCAAGATGATCAAGTTTATGGAAGAAGAGGGCATCGGTGAAGGCAGTATCCAATATCGGTTGCGGGACTGGTTAATTTCCCGCCAAAGATATTGGGGAGCGCCAATTCCGGTTATCTACTGCGAAAACTGTGGGACAGTTCCGGTTCCAGAGGAAGATTTACCGGTGGAACTCCCAAAGGATCTGGATCTGCGGGAAACGCAGGGAAGTGGCTTGGCGCCGTTGGGACATTCTGAAGATTTCGTCAATACGACATGTCCGAAATGCGCCGGACCCGGGAAACGTGAAATTGATACCATGGATACTTTTGTCGATTCATCGTGGTATTTTCTGCGCTATGTTGATGCAAATTATTCCGAGGGTCCGTGGAATCCGGAACGCGTAAAAAAATGGTTACCCGTTGATCAGTATATTGGCGGCGCAGAACACGCCACCATGCATCTGCTGTACGCCCGATTTGTTATCAAAGCGCTGAACGATGCCGGATTACTGGATTTTGACGAACCGTTTCTCAGTTTATTGCATCAAGGCACAATTACCAAAGACGGCGCAAAGATGTCAAAATCACGTGGAAATACGGTGAGTCCGGATGAATTTATCGACAAATACGGCTCTGATATTTTCCGGATGTATCTCGAATTTATGGGTCCATACGAAGAGGGCGGCGACTGGAGCGACAAAGGCATCACTGGGATTGATCGGTTTGTCAATCGAATGTGGCGTTTAGTGGAGAATTCCAGTGAAAAGATGCCGGAAAAATGCACTGATGACGAATTGCTGCGCATAATGCACTCCACAATTAAAAGTGTTACCTCTGATTTAAAAGAATTTAAATTTAACACAGCCATTAGCCGGATCATGGAATACGTCAATGTGATGTATAAAAACGAAGATCACGTCTCGAAAGATAATCTTGTAAATCTCGCATTAATCATAGCACCTTTTGCACCGCATCTGGGTGAAGAATTGTGGGCAAAACTGGGCAAGGATCCTTCTGTTTTCCAAAATGAATTTCCGGTGTGGGAAGAAAAGTATTTACAGGAATCAACGGTGGAAATAGTTGTGCAAATTAACGGAAAAGTGCGTGACACCTTCAAGATTGCTGCAGAGAGCGACAGAGATACAATTCAGTCGACGGCAATGTCCCAGGAAAAGGTGCAAGAATATCTCGATGGAAAAGAGATTGTAAAAGCTATCGTCATTCCGGATAAATTGGTCAATTTTGTTGTAAAGTAACACTTGAAGTATTAATAGTTATTGTCCTTTATAATAGATGAATACAGTGATTGTACAACACCAAAGCATATAATATTTATAATATTATAATTTGCATATACTAATATTTGTGTAATAATTTATCTATTCGTGGGTGAGTTAGTTTTTCACGGTAAACCTGTGAATTCGTTATAAAAATTTTACTATCGACCAACAGACAGTTCTGAAACTTTCCACAATCCGATTTATTGAATTGTGTCACGTTCTCTTGCTACAAACTAATTATTTCTCATTAACTACCGATAATAGTTGTGGAGACAGGGGAATTATAACGGATAGGTACAAATCATGGCATTATTTGAAAAATACCAATCAGATCTGGCGAAAAACAGGCAACTCAGCATTTCCGGTGACTTATACAGCGGTTATTTGACTCCCGCTGACAGGGAAGCGATGGCTGTGGTGTTTAAGAATATTTCAGATGTCCTTCAATCCATTACACAAAAATTGGAAAAAGAATCTGCTTATATAGCAAAAAACGCAACGATTGAAACCTTTAATCTGCACAATAAGGTGACTCAGCAACTCAATGAGGTCATTGATCAGTTGGGCGATGAAATGGAAAAGGATCTATACCAACTGCCTGAAATCCCAATCCAGGGCGCATATGATCTGTTACAGAAAGACAATCGCGTGATTAATGTAGCGGTTGAATTTCGCAATGAATGTACGACAGTACTGGAAAATCAATCCTTTGATGAACAATCGATGAATCGCTTGTATGGATTGCTCACCGATTTGGAAACCAGATTACAAGAACGCCATTCGAAGATCGATACCGTTGTAACAATGTCGAAAAATCTTAATTCAGGGATAACCGATATCGGAAGCCAGATTGATAAACATCAATTAGATAGTATGCAATCGAATATTGACGTCATTTTGCAGAATGCTACCGGCATGACCAAACCTCAGATCGAACTGATAAATGTGTTTAAAGAAAGGCAACTTTTTATTTTTCGAAGAGCTGAACGTGCTATTGAGCGTGATGAAAATGCCATTATTGTGTTTGAGGCCTACGTGAAATTACTCAAGAGCATCCAGTCGTATATCGAAGAAAATGATGAGATTCTGTCATTTGGATCGAAATACGTACAGTTAAAACAGGCCGTTGAAGATATACCGCGAATCCAGGAACGACTTGATATGTTGTATCACATCTCGGGAACAAAACAACACGAAAACGAAAAGCAATCACAATCCCCAAAAACAAATAATGAAAAGACCGGCAAAATATCACTCAGCAGAACGCTTATGCTGATTTCCGCAGCAACCGTCGCAGTAGTTGCAATGGTGATCGTTTTTCTTTTGTAGTATTCATTTTCCAAAAGCAGAAATCATTAAGAGAAGATCCAAAAGAGAGGGAGGATTGTAATAAATTCCCTCAGTTGAGTAAAATCAATTAGTTTACATAATACCCCTTATCGGAAAGCAATGAGTTAGGATTTACCTGGGTTTTGTTCGGTTTATGCCTCTTCTGAACTGTCCCAATCTGAATCAAGCAAGCCCTTTTGCCACATTGTTGAGTTCCTCGAGATTATCTCTGTCGCCGATACAGATAAGGATATCGCCTGGTTTTATCACTCTGTCTGATGATGGATTGAAATGCATTACATTGTTATTGTCCAGAACTGCCGTGACAATCGTATTATATTCGCTCCTGATAGGTGTATCCTTCAGCGCTTTGTCAACCAAATTGGCGCCGGTGTGGACCTGGATTTGATCGATGGCCAAATCTAACTTCCCGCGTCTAGACACAATTTCAATAAAATCATCCACGTGCGGTGACAACATCATCTGGGCCATTTTATGTCCGCCTGTTTCATAAGGATTAATCACCTTATTTGCGCCGGCAGCTTTCATTTTGCTCGCCGTTCCTGGCTCTGAGCACCTTGTCACAATGATAATCTCTTTATTCATCGTCCGTGCGGAGAGCGAAACAAATAAATTTTCCGCATCAGTTGATAATACACTAATCAAGCCTTTGGCTTTTTCCACACCTGCATTTCGGAGTGTTTCATCCTCAATCGCGGAGCCTTCAATATAAGTAAATCCTAATTCTGCCAGTATATTAACGATTTCAGGGTCTTGCTCGACGACAACGAATGTTTGGTTTCTGCTGTTGAACTCTTCGGCAATCACCCGACCCATTCTTCCAAATCCACAAATAATATAATGATCCTTCATTTTATTAATCTTCCTTATCATTCTTTGAGTGCGAAGAAACGGAAATTCTAAAAAATATTCAGAAATTTTACTGACACCAGCATATCCAATAATACTTAATCCCAATATTATTAATATGATAGTCCATATTTGTCCTAATCCAGAGAGCGGTGCAATTTCTCTGAATCCTACAGTACTCAGTGTAATTATCGTCATATAAAGGGAATCCAGGAAAGTCCAATGCTCAATGAGCATAAACCCGATCGTCCCCATTAAAATCACTGAAAATATCATGATCAACACCGTTGAAATGTTCAACGAGTGTCGACTGCGTTGTTTACTAGTCATTCGATTCGGTATCTGATTGCTCATCCGGTTCGTCATTGGTTTGGTCGTCGCGTGAATTGTTATCGTCTTCGCTGGAGTCTTCTACATCTGTCTGATTATGCTCTTCGTTGGTTTCCGGGGCTTCTTCCCTGAATATTTGGCGAAGAGACTTGATATTGTCGTCGTCGACCTTGAAATGAACATCTCTTTGCGGGAATGGAATGCCTATGCCCTCCTTTTTGAAGGCTTTCGCAATTTCGAAGTTAATATCACTTCTGATATTGGTAATGCCTTCCTGAGGATCCTTTATCCAAATCAGCAAATTGAAATTCAGTGAACTCTCGCCAAATTCATTAAACCAGACACGTGAACGCGGATACTTCAGGACGCGCTTATGATTTGTGCCAATTTCAATCAATAAATCGCGCACTTTCTCCGGATCAGTGCCGTACTCGACTCCAATGGGAATATGGACTCTTGTCGGCGTATCGTTTAAACTCCAATTGACGACTGTTTGCTCAATGAAGTTAGAATTGGGGACGATAATCGCAATATTATCTCTGGTCAAAATGGTTGTGCTTCGCGCGGATATTTTAGTAATTGTACCAAGAATATCACCGCCATCACCACTTCCTCCGGTGGCGCCTCCCCCACCTTTCACCTGGACAAAATCCTTGTTTTTAATCGGGCGCTCAAAAAGGATAATCAATCCGCTGGCAAAATTATTGGCAATGTTCTGGAGACCAAAGCCAATACCGAGACCTAACGCGCCGGCAAAGACCTTCAGCGTGGTCAGGTTGATCCCAACACTCTCCAGCGCAACTACAAAACCAATGACCAATACAATGTAATGTGTGATAGTGAGAACCGCGTGTTTAGCGCCGGAATCCATGGATGTTTTGTCCAGAATCCGCGAATCCATAAAACGGCGGAAATAACGAGACACATACAGAAAAATGATAAAAATCAGGATCGCTTTGATAAAAGACCACGGCGTAATCGGAGTGGATTGTACGCTGAACAATTTGAAGATGAATAGGCTGATAAACGACTGCCCGATTGACTGTCCGCCGAGTAACCACCACGCTTTAGCCGTCAGGATAACGCCAAACAGCAGAATAACTGCGGAGATAAAGAGTTGTGTCAGGTTATAGACACGTTCCCAAAAGTTAGCGACCTTTTCGTCCTGATCTTCCGTCGAACGTTTTTCTTTGGGAATCGTCCAATCTAATGCATCATAGAGAATACGATTAAAGAAGGTGCCAAAGATGATAATTCCGATGGTATAAAAAACCCGGCTAAAAATAAAGGTCGACAGTTGAAAATACCCGGCAGCGGAAAGTAATCCGGTGAATAACAGGATGATGTATATCAGATAATAGGCTTTCTTGAATAATGCGAGCAGGCGGTTATAGAACTTACTCGATGATTCTGGAAATAACGAGAGCGTAAAGTCTTTCCGGGCAAACAATACGGCATAGAACAGAATGGCGCCAATACGATAAATATATTTCAGGAAATATCGGAAATCCTGGCGGTAATCAAGATATTGCAGGACATACAGAACTATAGCATACAACAGAGTCCATTGCAGCAGTGTTCTGGCGATGTGGAAAAAATATCTAGCGGTTTTGGTATCACTGGCAACCAGTCGACGGTGAATCTCTTCCGGTGCGAAAACAACCTCCAGAAACCATCGAAGTAGTTTGTACACTACTACGGCTGCGGCGATACGAAAAATAGTTACTAACAAGTCGGATTGAAGGTTGAGAACCAGCGCAATCGCCCAGGCGCCAAACATTATAAGCAGTGTTGGCAATGATCTTGCCGCGACCTCTATTAAATATCCGGCACTTTTCACCGCTAGCAATTGACTGGCATCGCAGCGCTCGCGCAGAGAATTCAGACCCCGGCGTGTTGGTGCAAAGCCGCCGATCAGCACAGCGACTATCAACACGGCGATTAACAAGTTGATCATATGATTCCAGCTGGAAAAATATTTGGAGACCGACGCTTTGAACTTCTCTATAAGTACGCCTTCACCTTGCGCAGTCTTTTTTAAATCCTGCCAGAGATTGGTAAAAGTTTCCCCGGAAATTGCAATAGGCTCACGCTGCAATAGTTTGGAATAGCGGGATTTTAGATTTGAAATCTTTTTATCGATGCTCTTCGAATTGAACTGAATCGCCGAATTAGAGCTGTCGGATTTGCTTTGCGACGCTGAATCCTGAGCAACTTGCTGCGTGCTATCCGGCTGGGATTTTAGCGCTTTCTGCAACCGCTGAGGCGACTGCGAGATTAATATCGCTGGGAATATGGAAAATAACACAAGGAGTATTGAGCGCTGAAAGAATTTATTCATTGGAGTGCCGTTCAATCGTATAAGTTAATCCGTCCTCAGCTAATATTAATCGATTCTGATAATATTGCCGCGCAATTCCGGTAATATCCTCATTTTCGACTTGAGGGTAAAAATGGGTAAACATAGTGACTTTAACCTGCGCCAACGCGGCCATTTGAGCAGCATCTGCAGGTGAAGAATGCTTATCGTATTCACTCGCTTCCGGAATGGCAGATTCAACGATCAGCAGATCTGCGTTAGCCGCGAATTTGACGAAATCTTCTGAATATCCGGTATCGCCGGAATAGACCAAATGAGTATCAGTTAAATCCGTAAATCTGAATGCGATACTATTTTCAGAATGATGAACCGGTCCCGTTGCGATTGAAACAAAGTCCAGATTAGCTGTTTCATTTGGTGTCAGCTCCCGGATTTCTAAATCAATGAAATCGGATTTGATCCACTGATGATAAATGGGCCCGAGTTTTTCCCAATATTCCTGAAATCCCACAGGCGCCAGGACGGTAATTGGGTGTGTGTCCGTTATTGTCTCATCGTTACTCAGCGCAAACAGAAGCGGCACAAAATCAAAAGTATGATCCGGATGCAGGTGTGTATAGCAAATATGATGAATTTTTCTGTAATCGTGGCCGTAACGCGCTAATTGGCGCAATGCACCTGAGCCGCCATCCAACAAAATGGAGTGTCCGTCAACTGTGAGCAAATATCCCGCGTTGCCCCGGGTCGGCACCGGTATGCAAGAGCCTGAACCTAAAACGGTAACGGTTATCATATCAGTTTAATTGTAGTTTCCTGTGATTTAAGCGATTTCTGCCTGGCAGCAGTTTCTTTGTATTAACTTAACCAGAATAATTCATGAATTCCTTATTTTTTGCAATCTTGAAAGCAACAGAAATGAGGTGGAATATGAGTTATACACTCTTCGACAGGCTCAGAGTGACGGATCGAGACGTCATCCTGAGATTGTCGAAGGATGAACGCAAAAAACGGTATATCATAATGAAAACACAAGAGAAAGCCCAATGGAAGTTTGTCAATTTTTTGGAATTCATAAATTATTCGGGTTAAAAGGTATCTGAAAAAGGCTATTTCTGCAATCTATTGTTCTACATTGGCTCAACGCTTGTATTGTCCTTAAAATGCTTGTCCAAGTGTGAGGTGAATTTTTCCAATTTTTTCACCGGATTTCCGGCGAACTTTAAAACCAAAATCCAGTCGCGCGACTCCAACCGGCGTCGTATATCGAAATCCGAATCCCACACCGATTCGATACTGTTGGAGTTTGCTGAAAGTGATGTTATTCCAAACATTTCCAACATCAACAAAGATGGCGGTATGAAACTGTTTATATACCTTAAATCGTAATTCATTCCGAAAAATAAGGCGATAATTTCCACCGACCGGCTGTCCGGCACGCATTGGTCCAACCTGCCGTTCGCCAAACCCTCGGATCGTCCGGTCTCCTCCTGCGTAAAACCGCTCGTAGATTGGGATGGACTGAGTGTTTCCTATTTCAAAAAGCGCTCCCAGCGATAGATTTGTCGCAAACGTCACCCCCGATCGATACGGGATATAACGCATATAATCAAAGGTCGCGCGATAAAACTCATCTGTCCCCTTAAAAATAGCTCCGGCCACCAGACCGGAAAGTTTCACATAACTGCCGTGCGAAGGATTGAAAAGGTTATCTCTGGTATCTCTGATAAGATTGAGGCTAATGCTTCGAATGCGGCTATCAGTCGTATCCAATACGGAAGCCGTATCGATTTTTGAAAAGGAATTATTCTCAATTTTCGTTGTGGAATAAATTCGCGAATGCCGAAAAATATCTTTACCAATCGTGAGTTCACTTCCTAAACGGTATAAGGTATAGTTGACCTCCACATCGCGTTGATAGTAGGTGGAATTATCCAGCCGGACGCCACCAAAGATAAAATGCGGCGCGGTGTACAACCCTTCGAGTTTAATATTCTGGATTCCTAATTTAGTATCAAAGATGTTAAAGCGTACTCTGCTCCCGATTCGTTGACCTGTCCCTAGAAAATTTCCCTGGAGCAGTTCAGCCGAAAGCCGCAAATGCTCTTTTGATCCGTAGCCGACTCCGGCATTAAACTCGCCCGCTTTACTTTCCACCACTTTTACCGTGACTGGCCGGTTTTGTGCTTTCACCGAATCTCTGGCCGGATTAATATACACACTATTGAATAACCCCGTTTTATAGAGATTTTGCTGGCTCTGCACGATCCGGCTGTGTGTCACTAACTCATTTTTTTCAATTTTTAGTTCGCGTCTGACGACATACGGTTTGGTTTTTTCCAATCCTTCGACAATGACAGTATCTGCGTAAATCGGTTTCCCCTCAACAATATTAAACTGGATATCAATCCGGACGTGATTTGTAGTAATCCTGGGATCGACTTCTGCGTCCAAATAACCGGCATTCGCGTACATATTCACTAAATTCCAGTTCGAACGACTCAATTTCAGAAAGCTAAACGGATCATTTTCTTTAATATCCAAGTGAGAATGCAATCGCGGATCGGGAAAGACTTTATTTCCGGAAAACGTGATATTTCCCACGTGGTATTGCGCTCCTTCAGAAACTACAATTTTTAGATCAATTCGTTTCGGCTCAACATAGGTTGAATCCCACCCACGAATTGAAGCATCCAAATAGCCACGATTATTGTAATACGCGATGATTGAACGCAGATCATCTTCAAACAACGCGGGCATAAACTTTTGCTTCTTCCACCAATGACTTTCCTTGGTAAACATGGTCTGCTTCAAGGCATCATTGGAATAATGCGCATTCCCCGAAATATTTATTTCATTGACATAGATATTGGATTTGGAACCCTTTTTTGCCAGCGCGACCTGTGCAAATACAAGGACCACCAGCGCACTAATACATAATATGTTGACGATACGTGGCATTATTTAAACTTAATCTTATACTTTAAGTCAATCCCGTAATCTTCTTGTTGATTGGTCTCAGTAACGATATAGATTTTAGGTGTTAATTCATAATTTAGACGAACACCCTGAACATTTGAATTTCCGATAGCCGTTGAATAGGTAATCGTCAGTTTTGACGAAAGTGACTTTTGAGCCGTAAATGTTGGACCTCGTGCTCCTGTCAAGTCAAACAGATTGCCACTGATTGCCACTTGATCAAGGTCAAGCAGTCTTCCCACTCTGTACTCAACATAAGAGGCAATCTTCTGGCTTGAAAACCGTTGCGCTTGTCGTACAAGTAATTGTTGAAAATTGCCCTCCCCTGATGCGGCTGAAAACTGATCTCTGGGCTTACCAATAGCAAGTAGCCCAATGATATCGCTGTAACTCAGCGGTTCATTGGTATGTGGCCTGGTTGAGGGATCCGAACTGAACTGTACCTGGGGCTGATGCAGTGTCCCGGTGATGTTCAATCGGATAGTATAGTCGATGTTGTCGACATTCTCTCCCGCAGGAATTACGGTCTTAGCTGTGATATTGAGATTGGGATTTAATCCTGGATTTTCTCCAAACAGCACATTGCCCTGCTCGATCTCAAAAGTTTTTCCAAGGTAAAATATTTTTCCTGAGTTGGACTGAACACGTCCGGTATAGCGCGGCTGGAATAACGGGCCGCTTAATTGTATATCCGTGGTGAAATCAATGTTTGCCACATTGTTTTCTACTTTGCTATTCTGAAGCATCTGGATTGCAATATTCAGCCGGACATCCTGCATCATTTGCTGTGTAAACTGTGGTGGCCGAACGGTACGGGTTCCAATCAGCGAAAGTAATCTGATATTTTGCACCGGCTTTGTGTATTTAAATGATGCAAACTGTATTTTCCCATCAATTATTACTGGCTCTCCCTTTCGACTCACAACACGAAGGTTTGTCGGCGAAAGCGTAAACTGCATCTCTCCTTTGCGCCTGAGCGAAAGTTTGTCCGTGTTGAGAGTCAGGTTATACTGAGCTGCTTCCAATTCTGTGAAATCAAGTTTGCCCTGCAAATTAACCGGTGTTTTATCAATGAAGAACTGTCCCTTGTTAATTTGAATTCCTGATCGAGCAAATTGTAACTGAAGGTTCCCATTTTGTATCGATTGCTGGAAGTACGGTAAATCCATGCCAAATGAATCAATAGTCAGCGATCCATGAATGCCGGAGCGCTTGTTCGGGTTTGTGTAATGTAAATCCGCGTTTAGATTACCCGTAAAATTCATCGTACTTTTTGTGAAAACATCGAGTGTAGTCAATGGAAAACTCTTGACACTGAAATCAAATTGATACGGCTTATCCTGTGGAGTAACAGAAAATGACTGCAAATCAACGGCGGCGTGATATTCGCCTGTGAGGAGTATTTGTGAGTTATTGTTGGATATATAAAGCGAATCTAATCTGACGATTTTATCTTTATAACCCGCATATAATTGGACATCCGCAAATTGTACTTTTTCCATTTGCAGCTGTTGGATATTTCCGGAAAAATCCATTACAGGAGCAGTGCGAGAACCTTGCAATCCCAACTGAAAGTTCAGACTTCCCTGAATATTGCGATCGATCTGGCGCATTTTCGCCAAGTCAGATATGCTAATTCCCTGAACATCAATTTGCCCATCCAAAGAATCCTTTGGGCTGTTATTGTAGATATCTGCAATCAATTTCCCGGATGCATTAACCGTTCCCGTCAAATGTGTCTTAAATGATTTTCCAGAGTAATTCACTTTCCCAGTGAGGTTTACGGGGACGGAGTTAACTTTAGCCTGGAATGTTTGGATTGTGATCGTTTGCCCGTTAAAACTGATTTGAACATTTCCATTAGTCGTATTGAGCGTCTGCAGTGCGCTGGTTGTATTCAGACTATCCAGGTTGAAGTTTCCACTGATATCTGGAGCACCTAGTTTTCCATCAACTGTAATTGAAGAGTTTATAACACCGCTTTTCACCGTTGTTGTCTGCAAAAAAGGATTCAACTGATTGAGTTCAAAGTGGTCTATGTTGAGCGACGCACTAACAGAATCTTTAGAGCTAAAGAGTTGTTGACTTGTGGAATCGAGATGGATCGGGACTCTGGCCTGTAACACTGCCTTCCCGGGAGTCACTCCGAGTTCAGCATTGTGGATAATTAACTCTTGGTTCATCATCTCCGCAGCAAATTTTAAATTCCAATCCGGACCATCCTTGTACCCGGCTCTGGAGGCACTAAAATCTGTCACCACCTCAGTCTTATTGGTAAATAAGTATCGTCCATTCAAGCTTCCATCAATATTCGTGGCTGAGGTGAGTGTGGATGGAAGGATCGGTTTTAATAGATCCAACGGAATTTGATTCAGCGTGACAGACAATGAATCCTGCAATTCGTGTGAATAAAAGAGGTTAATGGTGCCATTTGGTTTCACGTCAACCATTCCATTAAATGACGGCGCATATGATCCTTTGCCACTGATGGTTACGGGATAGTCATTATAGCGAAATGAAATAAATTGGACTTCGATTTGTTTGCCCTGAAAATTAATTGCCGCTGATAATTCACGCATAGGTGAAAGCTGTGATGATAAAACGACATAACCTGAATCTAAAAGCACTTTACCAGTGATTTCAGTAGATGCAACGGTCCCGGCTATGGTAATATTCGGATTGAGTTGACCTTGCAGATACATATCATCTGGCACAAATGGATTTATGCTCGAAAGCGGCAAATTATTGGCATCAATTTTCACGGACATTTGCTCAGAAGTATTGAACGGAATATGTCCGCTAATATCTGCTATATAGTCACCGTAGTAGCTCCGTCCTTCTGCGATATCAATGCCTGTACTATCAAGATTGAACGCCACAACTGTAGAATCAAATACGGTCTTTGACAATCGCAATGAATTGATCTGCAGGCGTCCCTTGCCCGAGAGGTTTTGGTTCGCGTAAGTAAAGGATGTGCCAAGATTTAATTGGCCCGTAATTTCGCCACTCAGATCCGTTCCGATACCCAGCCATCGCTGGATTGCAATTTGGTTGAGGTGAATCTCTCCGGTGTATTGGTTAGCGCTGTCAGACTGCACTTTTGCACTCAGTGATCCTTGCCGTGGTTGGCCTTCAATCTTTGGTTCTTTGATTGTAATTTTTGCACTCAAATTCGGTTGCAGCTGCACGTCTGCATTCACGGTATCCGGCTTGAGATCTGCAATTTGCACTATTCCCTTTTCGATGCTGAGTCGGTTGTTTTTATAGCGATAAGGCACATGAAGTTTTGCTGATAAATCACTGTTATTCAGGGAATTTTCTGAATTAATCACGCCGCTGATATTTAACTTGTCTTTTTCTCCAATAAGACCTGTCGCTTTGATCTGTGTTGAACCGCTAAGCGCAATATTAGTGATGGCAGATATTTCTTTGAAGTCAACGATGTTTGCTTCGGCTTGAAACTGAAGCGGCCACTGATTTATTCCGGTGGAAATGATGGAATTTTTCCCCTGGATAATTTTGGCGGAAAAACGATTGTCCGCAATATGTGCAGTCGCTTTGATGTTCTGAAATGCTTTCTCAGCGTACTTCAAATCATTCAGGCGCAATGTAAAATCGCCGGTGATATCTTTGAGATTTGAGTACGGAATCGAACCTTTCACTGAGAAATCCATACTGGCGTCGAGAGTGCTATTTATTGGTATAAAACTTTGTACATAATCCAGAGATGATAAATGCGTTATTGCGTCTACATAAATTGAGCGTTTTTTCCAGTCTGCATAACCTTTTACCCTTAATGTATCAGATGATTTTCCGACAATTGCTCTTAAATGTTTGATATACAAGGTATCCTGGTTACCTGAGAATACGAGTTCAGGATTGTAAACAGAAAGCGTATCGTATGAAATTTTCGCGGTTTTTAAAGATCCGAAATAGTGCATGAGACTATCCTGTCGTCTCAGTTGTCCCTGGAAATTAATAGGTCTGATTGTGGTTTGCCCGGCAATCTGGGTTGGAAGGAATTGCTTGGCAAATGCGATATAATCCTGACCGATATTATTATTGAACGAAAGATCTAACAAACCACTTTTGGCGAGATAATTCCCGTTCATAGAAATGAAACTGTGTGCTGATCTCACAGTCAATGTGTCGATTTCCCAGAGAGAATCCCGCTCTTTGAGTTCAATCCGGGCTCGCGACTCTGGAATTGATTTTCCTTGGTAGGAGCCTCCGATTGTATTAATTTGTATAATGAATAAATGCTGATTAATACTCTTAGCGCGCATTCCGGATACCCGAAGCGTTACATCTTGCTGAGGATTTGTATACTCCACCGACACACTATCGACATCTGCATAACCGATATTCAGGGTGAATTTACTCTTCCCACTTCCCTGTTTTGGGGATTTCCCGCCACTCAGGCGATTAATAAATTCCTGGGATAATTGCAGGTGTATTCCTCTGGAAAGAATTGAATCGATCTCGACCGTACTGTGTATCAACGGAAATAAAGTATAATCAACATTCACTGTTGGAATTCGGATCCTGCCAGAAGAGGAAGAGTCCTGAATGATCACGTCATGAAGTGTGAGGTTGGAGAATATATTAGTCCGCAGCGTTGAAATTGACGCCTGAAAACCGGTAGCATTTTCAACTAACTGCGTCGCTTTGTTTTTTAAAAATTGTTCACCGTTGGATGAACGCAACCAGAAATAAGAGCCGATAAACACAACCAGCACAATCAGTATCATGATCCCCGCAATATGAAGGATTCGGCGCACCTTGTAATCTGCTATCCAGTTTTATTAATAAGTGTAAAGGTATGATTCAGAAGGCGTATATTTCAAGCAACTTCGCTGGAAATAAATTTATCTGAATTGTATACAATAGGTTGTTTGTATTCAACCCTGCTGGGGTTGATGTATATAGTACTATTTTTTTACCACCAATTACTGGATTCAAGCCCTTCAGGCTTAAATATTCTTAAACGGTTACCTGATACTATCTCAATTGATTGTATTTTCTATCTGTATGATCCCGAAGGGATCAAATCCGGCAATTGCCGGATAATAACCCCGAATGTAATTCGGGGTAATGTGACTAAAATGAATCAACCCCAACGGGGTTGAATAATGATGTTTTAAAGAACTTCCACATATTGGAACTATAATACTATCCACCAATCCGGCTGTGACCTTATGAACGCTATAAAATCCGTCCTTACAATATTTTTTGGAAAAAAATTAACTCAGAACAGAATCAGCCGCTTGTCTCATCGACCAGCCATTTCAGATAATCTTCTGAACCGGCAACAACTGGCAACGCTATAATTTCAGGTGTTTGGTAACTGTGCAGCTCTTTTACTTTTTGAATTATTGCATCGAAGCGCGCTTGACGACTTTTTGCGATAAGCAATACCTCTTCTTCGTTCTCAATGCGATTTTCCCACCGGAATATTGACGTAACATCGCTTAGTATATTTCCACACGCAATGAGATTATTTGAAACTAAAACACTGGAAATATTCTGTGCTTCCTGCTTATCACCGCAGGTAATGAGAATCACTATTGCAGAGTCTTCGTTTAACATGTCAGATGTAACGCAGCTCCCGTTATTGTTTTATCGCTTTGATTATACAGTTCGCAAGCCTTGTCTGTTTTGGCTGTGGTGAGTTCCACGTCATGTTCGGCAAGCCATGATTCCGTTTCTTCCGGCACTTTCATCATTCCGTACTTGCCAACACCAATAATGAGTTTTTGGGGAAAATCACTGATATACTGTGTTAAATCTACAACTAAAACGTTGTGGCTTGCTTCACGCCACCACGAGTCGATCACCCCTTCTCTGGGATGAATAATGATGTCTCTCTTATATGCTTGTCCATCGATAACAATCTTTTTAAACCGATATGAATCGATGTGCGGCATAAAAGGTTACCTCCAGTTTAAGGCTGCTTGCGGATTCGGTATATTTTTATTATGTCCGCCGAATTTTTCAAGGCTGGCTTTCCACGTTTCCCGCATGGTGTCATCTTTCATAATGTCTTCGTATCGCCAAACGTCAACTTTACCCCTGCCAAGACAAAATTTGCAATCGGCATCAGGTTCTTCCGGGCCACAAATGGGACAAACCAGCCAATACGGACTGGCGTGAAAACTTTTTCGGGTGTTACCTGCAGTCATAGTAAATCATACTCCTATTCATTTTGAGACCAATTTTGTGGTAATATAAAAATAATCGCGCTAAATAGTATGTCTGCCACCAGCACAAATCCCAGAAAGATAAAGTGCCCCTGGAGTCCCCAGAAAAAATCCATTGATTGATTACCGTAGATGAAAATGAGCAAGATAAACGCCAGCGCATTCAGAAAGAATAACGTCAGCGCCACAACTTTCATCGATGTGCGTGTGTGATTAGAGATATCTACCATAGGATTTCGGGTACGGGCACATCCTTCTGTTCACAATTGCAATCAAACTAATATACGAAGTCGAAACAGCGGAGAGAAACTAAAATTATCAGGATGCCTGGGCTAACCACTCTGAGAGAAACATCAGGTGATAATCGAGTACTCTTATCCAATAATCCCAGGTATGTTTGCCTGGTCGCTCGATATAATCGTGTGGATAATCCATTCCGAGTAATTTATGGTGCATTGCCCGATTAATTTCAATGACAAAGTCGTTGACGCCATCATCGATTAACACGCCACGCTCGTACCCTCTGAGATTTTCCACCAGATTCATACACGAGTTATATTCCCAGTTTTCAGGATATTTTTTATAGTCTCCGAGTAACTCTTTTAGCCCGTATTTCTTCGTAGAAAATGTTAAGTCCAACACGCCACTCATACTTCCTGCAGCAATATATTCGTCAGGGTATTTGCACAATAATGAAATCGCTCCGTGGCCGCCCATACTGAGACCGGTGAGCGCGCGTCCTTTCGTCGTGGTAATCGTCCGATAATTGGTATCCATATATGCCACGACTTCTTTGGCAATATAGGTTTCGTACTGCGAATCCTTCACAAACGGACTATCAACATACCAGCCAGCATACCCACCATCGGGACAGACGAGAATGAGATTGTATTTATCCGCATACGGGCCAAGATCAGTGTGAGTAGCCCAGTTGGAATAGTCCCCACTCCAGCCGTGTAACAAATATACCACGGGATAGTTTTCTTGAGAAATCTGGTAACCATCTGGAATAACGATGACTGCAGAGAACGGCTTATCCATAGCGTGACTATAGATTGCGACCGTGTCAACCTCACCTGCGCGTACTACATCGACGTGAATAACGAGCAACAAAGCACTAATCACTACGAAAAATTTGGTCTTCATAACTACCTCAACTGGTCTCAGATAATATTACGGCTGTTTTTATAATGCTCTTGCAGAGATTGTGTTTTGTAGTTATCGCGGGCACGTAATCCCCGGACTGCAGCCTGTGCTCCGGACAATGTCGTAATGGCCGGAATACCTTTCAAAATTGCGGCTTTTCCAATGGCGGCTTCATCGTAGCGAGAACGCTGTCCTAGTGGCGTATTAATGATGAACGCAATCTCACCGTTCTTCACAGCGTCAACGATGTTTGGTCGTCCCTCGCCTGCCTTGAAAATTGTTTCGGCGTCGATGCCGTTCCGGCGAAGTTCTTTGGCTGTCCCTTCTGTGGCAACGATTTCGTAGCCCAACTCCTGATAATCTCTGGCGATCGGGATGGCACTCATCTTGTCATTATCGTTCACTGAGATAAAAACTTTCCCCTGCTCTGCCAGTTGATTGCCGGCAGCAATCATCGCCCGCTGAAACGCATCGCCAAACGTTGGTGCAAAACCCATGACTTCGCCCGTCGATTTCATTTCCGGGCTTAGATAGATCCGTTCGTCAGGAAATTTGTTGAACGGCAAGACCGCTTCTTTCACTGCGACACTCCCGAGGGTATTCCAGGTTGGGACATCAAAGTCTTTGAGTTTTTTTCCAGTGGTTAGCTGCGCTGCTATTTTAGCCAGAGGAACACTTGTCGCCTTGCTGACAAACGGTACTGTCCGGCTGGAACGCGGGTTAGCCTCAAGGACATAAACCGTTCCATTTTTATACGCAAATTGGAGGTTAATCAAGCCAACAACACCCAATTCTAACGCCAGTTTCGTGGTAATGTCTGTGATTTCAGAAAGCGCCTTGGACGTAATCATAAACGGTGGTAACACGCAAGCAGAATCTCCGGAGTGAATTCCCGCTTCCTCTATGTGTTGCATAATTCCACCGATGTGAACCGCTTCCCCGTCACAGACCGCTTCTACGTCGAATTCGAACGCATCTTCAAGGAATTGATCGACCAGAATCGGCCGACCGGCGGTGACATCTGCTGAGCGTCGCAAATAATCGACTAATTGTTCCGTGGAATAGACAATTTCCATCGCTCGCCCACCGAGCACATAACTCGGTCTGACCAGCACCGGGTAGCCGATTTCCTCGGCGATTATTTTTACTTCTTCTATACTTCGACCGGCGCCGTAATCGGGTCGCGCAATTTTGAGTCTGTCAAGCAACTGGCCAAATTTTTCGCGATCTTCAGCAAGATCAATGTGATCCGGGGAGGTGCCCCAAATTGGTACGCCCGCCGCGTTCAAACGATTTGCAATTTTCAGCGGTGTCTGTCCGCCAAATTGCACTAGCACGCCGTCCGGCTGCTCCAGATCGATAATATTCATAATGTCTTCGTACGTCAGCGGCTCAAAGTAAAGCCGATCTGCGAGATCATAATCTGTGGAAACGGTTTCCGGGTTACAGTTGACCATAATGGTTTTGTATCCCAACTCACGCAGACCAAACACCGCCTGCACGCAACAGTAGTCAAATTCGATTCCCTGGCCAATGCGGTTTGGGCCGCCCCCAAGGATTATAATCTTTTTGCCCTCCAGTGGATCGACTTCGTTCTCTTCCTCGTAAGTTGAGTAGCAGTATGGGGTCTTCGCCTCAAATTCAGCAGCACAGGTATCAACGACTTTGTAAGTCGGGAGAATCTGGTTCTGTTTTCTTTGCTGGCGAATCAAATCTTCGGATTCGTGAAAACGTTTCGCAATTTGCCGGTCTGAAAACCCCTCTCGTTTGAGTTCTCGCAAGGTTTCCGGAGTCAATTCTTTTGCCTCAGTGTGCGCTAATTGCTCAATATTTCGTAAAAACCAGGGATCAATATTGGTTAGCTCATAGATTTCTTCCAGAGACATCCCGTCCGCAAAAGCCTGCCGTACTTTCAATAATCGAAATGCTGTTGCAAAGCGTAGTTTCGACATATCCAGAGAACGCTGTTGGTTATCGCTATTATTTTGACTACCGGCTTCATTCTGTAAATAAAATCGCGGTTCCAGTCCATCAAGACCAACCTCCAGAGACCGAAATGCTTTTTGCAAAGATTCACGAAATGTGCGCCCAATTGCCATGGCCTCACCTACCGATTGCATTTGTACGCCAAGATGTCCCGAGGATGAGGGAAACTTTTCAAAGTCAAACCGTGGAATTTTGGTAACGACATAATCGATTGTTGGTTCGAACGCAGCCAGAGTTTGCCCGGTGATGTCATTCGGTAATTCATCTAATGTATATCCGACAGCCAATTTTGCGGCAATTTTGGCAATCGGAAACCCTGTTGCTTTTGATGCCAGCGCTGAGGACCGACTTACCCGTGGATTCATCTCAATGATAATCATTCTGCCGCTTTCCGGATCCACGGCAAATTGGACATTTGAGCCACCCGTTTCAACACCGATGGTTCTGATGCATTGTAATGCCCAATCACGCATCTTCTGGTATTCGCGATCGGTGAGGGTCATCGCTGGGGCAACGGTTATGGAATCGCCTGTATGCACGCCCATCGGATCGATATTTTCAATTGAGCATACAATGATAGCATTGTCAGCTTTATCGCGAATGACCTCCAGCTCGAACTCTTTCCATCCGACCAGACTTTCTTCGATGAGTATTTCAGTGATCGGACTTTGGTTCAGTCCTTTTTCAGCTAGATCCTCAAATTCCTCAAAATTATATGCAATTGAACCACCTGTCCCTCCGAGTGTAAACGATGGGCGAATAATTGCCGGGAATTCCATGGTTTTAATCAGTGCTTTTGCTTCGTCCATTGAACGCACAAATCCGCCAGTTGCCGTATCGATCCCGACAGCGTCCATTTCTTCTTTGAACCGCTCCCGGTCTTCCGCTTTTTCAATGGCGTCTATCTGCGCCCCGATCAACTCCACGTCATATTTTTCGAGGACACCGGCTTTCATCAAATCAACGGCCAGGTTTAGCGCAGTTTGACCACCGACTGTCGGGAGCACGGCGTCAGGCTTTTCTCTGGAGATGATATCTTCCAGATAAGCGACAGTCAGCGGTTCGATGTAAACAGCATCCGCGAGATCCGGATCTGTCATAATAGTGGCCGGATTGGAATTGACCAGGATGACCCGGTAACCTTCTTCTTTCAAGGCGCGAATTGCCTGAGTGCCGGAATAATCGAATTCACACGCCTGGCCAATAACAATCGGGCCGGCGCCAATTATTAATATGGATTTTATATCTGTTCGTTTTGGCATAAATATGTTCTTATGTAGGAATTATATTAATTTTGTTTCATTCGTTTGTTGCATTGAGATAATCCAAATTGACTCACTCTTGGTAGAGACGTTCCATGGAGGCTATGTGAGAATGTCAAGTCCAGGAATATTTTGCTCAGGATTTTAAGAATTTTCCATTTCACATAATACATCATAACACATTGATATTATTGTATGTAGAGACACGCCATGGCGTGTCTCTACTTTTGCCCACTTCCTGGTTATTTCCTCTTGATTTCCCGTGTTCCCACAGCCTCCCTCGCCGCATCAGATCAATGAAACCCTTCCTTCTCAAACAAATCATCGCTTAAACCGGTATTAACCTTATAATTGAGAAATTCGAGGATTACCGTTCCTTTCACGTCCTCTTGTTGATTCTTGGTGTGTTCCTCAATGGCTTTTTTTAGTTCTTCGTCACTCATTTCCGGCGGATGTGGTGATCCGGTAAAATTCGACGGGACTTGAAACGTCAATCGTGTGGTTTCCGGTAACCAGATCCCGGTTTTGGCCTCGACATATGTTGATTGCATATTCATAAAAGCCACAGTATCAGCGAAGGTTTGCATTTTGGTAATGACCCAGCGATCCGGATCTACCCAAAGATGAATCTTCATCTTCTCTTTTAAATCCTGCATTTTTGATGCGCCCATCTCCATCTTTGCTGAATCAGGATTAAAACCAGCCTGAATCTCTATCCTATTGGAGTCGGTTGAAAGAATGTGCGCGTCAGCCATGCTTGTAAATATCTTCTCCGGAGAAATCATCAGACCGGTTTTTGGAACAATGGCAAAGCTGGCGGATTCTACCTTGAATTTATCCGGCTTTTTATAGAGCACCTCTACCATTTTCTTAGGCATGCGAAATCCAGGCATATTCATATCCACGCGGACCTTCACAGCAAAATCCTGAACACGATTAAATTGCTCAATCAGGGATTCTCTGACTTGTTCGACGGAGTAATCATTTGTTTCGGCAGAGACAGCAACCGGAGCGCCAAAATGGACAATAATAAAACCCAAAAATACACCGAAAAACGCAATTTTTAATCCATGGAAAAAATACATTATGAGGTAATATCCTTTCTCAGGAAGATGGCGTAGCTAACACCAAGAAATCCCGCCAGGTAGATTCCAAGCAGCAGAAAACCTTTCCCGATTTCGCCCCATGGAATTGGGTCGTAAAATGCCTGCTGCCAAATATCAAAATAGGACGTGAAGAGGTACGGTTGAATTTGCTCAAATATCGAGATGGGAATGTTGGAAATTGCCAGGCCAATAATTACAATCGCCATTGCGCCGATAATGGGACCGATCCCGTTGTTCACCATTGTGGAGAACATAAATGTCAGCGCGGCAACCACGAGCATTGTGCCTGTCGCAAATAAAAAGGCCAACCCAAAACGCGCCCAGGCGGCAGATTCCGGGAGCAGCAGAATACCATTGTGCATTATGAGCAAATCGCCGCCTCCGAGCCAGATTCTGCCTAATCCAAGACTCATTAAAGCAAAGAATATAATGAGTAAAATGGTATAAATTGCAGTGGCGGCCAATTTGGTATTCAGGATGCGGGTGCGTGAAATCGGTCGGGTTAAATAAATGCGAAATGTGCCGGCGCCGCCTTCTCCCGCAACGACGTCACCTGCTACCAGCGCAACCAGAAATGGAATATGAATCCAAAGGAAGTTCATCACGAGATGAGTTGCCAGAAAACCGTTCACCAGCGACCCGACGATAAAAAAGCTATCGCTGAGTTGTCTCTCCACTTGCTGCTGCATCCCACTGCCACCTTTGGAAATTCCCCAAATAATCAATGGCATCAATATGGCAAGGGCAGCGAATCCAATATAAGAGCGCCACTTGCTGAATATTTTTATCAATTCATTGTGTGTAAGTCGGAGGAATAGCATTAATCAGGATTCTCCCGATTCCGTCAGAGATAAAAAATAGTCTTCCAGAGAAGCACGCGGAATAATGGCGGTTACTTCTACCCCGTTCTCAACTAACGTTCTATTCAACAATCCCAGCTGATCAGTGGGCGCTTTGACCTTGAGCGACGAATCTGCCACAATCACTTCCTCCACCTGACTTTGGTTAGATAACACCTGTTTTGCTTTCTCCAGCGGAGAGACGTGAAATTCCGTGGTGAACAAATCCGTCTTGTAAAACAGTTCGTCCAGCGAGCCGGATTTAATGAGTTTTCCTCTGTTGATGATGGCCAACGATGTACACACCTGTTCAACTTCGTGCAAGAGATGTGAGGAGAGAAAAATGGTAATTCCCTCGCCCGAGAGTTGCCTGACAAGTTCACGAATTTCCTTCATTCCCCGCGGATCAAGTCCGGTGGTCGGTTCGTCAAGAATCAGAAGTTTCGGCTCATTCAGTAACGCCTGCGCGATGCCAAGTCGCTGCTTCATCCCGTGCGAGTAGCTTTTAACCTTGTCCTGGGCTCGATCGCTCAATTCAACCAACTCGAGAACTTCATCGATGCGTTTCGAACTGATATTTTGCAGTCGCGCTAATATTTCCAAATTTCGTTGCGCGGTGATATTTTCGTAAAAATCCGCATCTTCGATAAGCGCCCCAACACCGTGTAATGCTTTATTACGCAAACTCCTCACCGATTTTCCAAAGATGTTGATGTCGCCGTGCTCTGGTTTAATGAGCGATAATATCATGCGAATTGTCGTGGACTTCCCTGCTCCATTGGGACCTAAAAATCCAAAGACTTCACCGGATTGCACTGAAAACGAGAGATGGTCAACGGCAACGCGTTTACGAAACGATTTGGATAATTCCTGAATCTGAAGAATGGGCTCGCTCAATGTTTAGCATTCCCCATCATTTGAATAAATTCATCGAACAAATACCGTGAATCGTGTGGTCCCGGACTGGCTTCCGGATGATACTGCACCGAATAGACCGGATATTTTGTGGATCGCAAACCTTCAACCGTGTCATCATTGAGGTTAATATGTGTAATCTCGATGTCTGATGGTAAAGCGTCACTACTGACCGCAAATCCATGGTTCTGGCTAGTGATTTCTACTTTACCGGTTTTTAAATGCTTCACCGGGTGATTCAGTCCATGGTGCCCGAATTTCAATTTAAACGTTTGCGCTCCGAGCGCATGAGCCAATAATTGATGTCCCAGGCAAATGCCAAATATCGGTTTTTGCCCCAAAAGTTTTTTTAACGTATCGATTGCGTACGTCACGGCTGAAGGATCCCCGGGACCATTGGAAAGAAAAATTCCATCCGGTTCAATGGATAATATCTCGTCCGGGCTTGAACTCGCGGGAAAAACGGTAATTTCACAATCCCGCGCTTCCAGTAATCGCAGAATATTCCATTTGATGCCGTAATCAAGTGCTGCCACTTTAAATTTATGCTTATTCTTGTGACGGTCATTCTCCCAGAGATACGATTTTTCCGTGGTCACTTTCTTTGCCAGATCCGACCCAACCATCTCTGGCGCATTGGAGAGTTTTTTCCTGAGCGTTTCAAGAGTTTCTCCGTTGCTGGAAATAATACCATTCATCGCGCCGTGTTCCCGAATATGGCGCACCAGCGCGCGAGTATCGACTTCCTGGATACCTACGATTTTTTGCTCTTTCAGATATTGACCAATGCTTTGTGTGGCATATGGATTTGATGGCACCTGGGTTTCTTCCCGAATGACGAAGCCTGCTACCTGTATTCTGGAAGATTCAATGTCGTCAGGATTGACGCCGTAATTTCCAATATGTGGAGAGGTCATCGTGACGATTTGTTGGCAATATGATGGATCTGTGAGTACTTCCTGGTAGCCGGTCATTCCTGTGTTGAAGCAGACTTCCCCGACGGCCTCCCCGGAAGGGGTCTCTGGTGAGACACCAAGGGATCCAAACGGTTTGCCATGAAACACACGACCATCTGCGAGCAATAAGAGTGCCTTATCCAAAATAATTATCCATGATGTGTAAAAAGTTGAACAGTGTAACCACTGAAAATATAGATTCCTTGTGGGGGGAATAGCGGGTTAAATGCGTATTCAGAGGTGTTTATTACTCCTCTTTACCAGATTTTCCTGCACAAAAAAATACGACGCGATCAGGATTCTTCTTCCTGTCCACCGTTTGAACTGAGTGCAGATTCAATCTCTAGTATTTCAAATTTCAGTTGTTTGTCCGGTTTCTCAATTGTAGCGACCTCTCCTTTTTCCTTTCCCATCAGCGCTTTTGCCAGCGGTGAGGTATAAGTCATGATATTGGAGTAGTTTTCCAATTCATATTCTGCCGGGCCGACCACGGTATAATGTCGGATTTCGCCGCTATTGAGTTCTTTCAATTTGATCTTTGTTCCATACGAGACGCGGTCTGTTTCGATATCGTCTTCCCGGTAGATTTCTACGCGGGAATACATTTGCAGCTGATTCAATTTATAATGCAGCATACTCTGTTTTTCCTTGGCGGAATCGTATTCGGCATTTTCTGAAAGATCACCTTGCGCGGCGGCTTCCTGAATTTCGTTGGAATTCTCTCTGATTTCATCTTTCAATGCCTGAATTTTCTCGCGTAACAATTTATGTGTGTCTTCTAATACTACAACGGCCATTGCCTAAACCTCCAAATTGATAATTATTTTCATTACTTCAATGGTTGTCCCAAAGTTCATTTGACTTGGAATTTCACCGCCAAATTTAACATAAAAGATTACAATTACAAAAAATCTTGGAGGATTTTTTGGCAGAATAATTTGGCCTCGGTGGAAACCAGCCTTCACAACCCTTCAATGACTGTCAGCGCTAAATAAAACCAGGAGTCGCAACTGTTCAACCCCGTTGGGGTTGCTGTTTAGATAATTCTAATTGACCACCGGTTCCACCGGTGGCTATTAATCTTCAAGCCCTCCGGGCTTGGAAGACAACCAGACCATTAATCTCGTTTCAAATGTGTGGGGGACAAAATCTAAAAGAATCCCGAAGGGATTCAATGTTAATAGCCTCGAGTGCAACTCGGGGCTAATGACAAGAAATGGAGCAACCCCAACGGGGTTGAATAAGATTTAGCTCGATCAGGCATTACGAATCCTACAGATCCCAAACTGTCAGCGCTAAATTCTTCTTAATACGTCAGATAATACGTAAACCTGAGAGATCGGTCGGTTTGCACCTGCTCCTCAAACAGATGGGTAAACGAAAACTCCACGCTGGAAACAGCGTTCAGCGCAATACGAATTCCCATATTGGTTGTATTATCCCTGAAAATATCATCGAGTTCTGCAATGAGTAAAACATTCCGAAATACCTGCTGTTGGTATCCGAGAAAAGCATACGCCTCGTCCCAGGTGGTCTTTTTTGCAATTTTCACGACTCCGGTTCCCGCATAGGCGTTCCCATCGCCAATGATCCAGCCACTATTGCTGAGCACTGTTTTACCAAAGACCGTGTAAAATCCTCTGGGATTATCCCAATCCTGGACCGCTGTACCTGCTGAATCTTCTGTTGTTATTTTCAGACGGGTATTCCCGTATCCGATTGCAGTAGAAGGATACCATTTTCCCTCATTCCACAGACGTATTTTTGTATACACTTGCGGGATATCCATGGTCACACTTTGTGTCCCCAATACCTGATTTATTAAGAAGACGCCACCCAAATCAATGCGGTTCCAAAAACCAATTGATGCATTAAGCGCCAGATCGCCCCTGACGTTTGTACGGAAATCAAGATTGTAATATCTTCGCTCCAAAACCAATGGAGTTGGGATGTTGATTAATTCCCGAACCATCATTGGAAAATCAGTCGAAATCACCAGTTTTTCACCGGGCAATTCTCCCTGAACGTATTGCGATCCGGTTATTCTGCGCACACCAATTATTTTATTCTTCCAATAGTCGGTATTGTATTTTGCGTAGGTAACACCTTGTGAGGAACTGGCGTGTAACATTCGATGATCGTCAACGTACACCCCAACATGTGTTACACCTCTGCCATAAGTGTTGAAAAACAACAAATCACCCGGACGAACTTCGTCCACTGGAACTTTTCTGCCAATTTGATATTGTTCTTTACTAGTTCGGGGCAGAAGAATGCCCTGGTCTTTGTAGACGAGGGTGGTTAAACCGGAGCAATCCATTCCGGAATTCGATTGGCCGCCCCACTCGTAGGGCGTACCGATATATTTATTCGCAGACGAGTGAAAAGTCGATTGATCAAAGTTCTGAAAAGTCCCCTCTGGACGGGTTCCAGCGCAACCCACTAAATATGCAGCAATCCCGATCAACGCAAAAATTCGGCGCAGCACACTTTCCTCCTCTATTGTAAGTATTGAGTATTGTGGATCGGTTGAACTAACCGAGTGTAAATTTTAAACCCAGGTCTTATTCCTCACTCTTCACCGGCAATATTTACATCCAGGGATCGTAGATCGACATCCGGTCAGTGACTTTTTTCAGATAGTCCTGGGTTTCTTTATATGGGAGATCACGGATTAATTTCTTGTAAATCCAGTCAGAATCGTGAGCGTTCGCCGTGGCAACCATTTTATTCAAACTTGTTGCTCCGGTTAGCGCTTTGGCAACGTTACCTGGTCCTGTATTATAGGCAGCGATTGTGCAATAGTATGCTGATTTATCATCGGTGATTTTCCGAAAATAAACGTGCCGGACTTTACCGATATAGGCACAGCCCAGTTCAACATTATTCTTTGGCTGAAAAAGGTAATCTGCGGTGAGCAATTTATCCTGATTGTACACATAGAGGTAGGCATCTCTGGCACCGGATGAAGGCACCAGCTGCATCAATCCAAACGCTGGAACGTGTGACCTGGCTTTCGGATTAAAAAATGATTCCGTTTGCATTACCGCAAAAGCCACCCTAGGATCAATCTTAAACCGTTTAGATTCCTCAAGGACATCATTTTTGAAAAGTGTGGCGCGTTTCGCCACGTGATCCGGGACCATCTTCACGGTGACGGCATATTTTTTCCGGCTGGTACCATCTTTGGCCTTATAGGTTTTCACCTTGATATCCTTGGCCGAGGCAACCTCTTGTGCAAATGTGCCCGCGTTTTGGGAGGTAACCACTTTTCCCTCTTTATCCTTAACCTGGTCTTTCAACAACGGCGTATCTTTTTCGCCCTTCTCTTTTACTAATTGCGTCACCTGTTCAGCAATCTTTTTCCGGGCATTCTGTTCCGGATTCGGACTATTCGCATCTTCAATTACTTCGATCTCAATTTGCCCCTTATCAAAGTTGATTGCCCCGCGAGAGTCGAGATTTTTATCGTAATTCACGAACTCTTCAATGGTATTCCCACGGAACTTATCCCACTTTTTTTCAACCTCTTCTTTAAAATTCTCGTATGCCTGCTGTTGTTGCTGCAAATAGGCCTGATACTCCTTGGTAATCTCTTCTTTGTATTGCGCTTCGGCATCGCGGAAGTCGTCAAAGCCCTCACTTTGCTGCTGCTTGAACTTTTCGAAGTCGGTCTGTTGTGCCTGGATGCCTGCCGGGAATTGGCTCCCGATCAGTAAAATACTCATCATTCCAAGGATAAATATTCGCGCCATGGTCATTACCTCTTACGGTTAAAGTTTATGATGTGCTTGCAACATCTGGACTTCATCAATATTCCAATGATTGAATTCTCGGATTGGGAATGATACTTAACTATTTAAAATACGCTCAGAGAGACTTCCGGGCAAGTGGCAAGATGGAAGATCTCAGAATTAAGAGCCAAGATGAAAGATTAAAATCAAAAGTGGCATAGGGGAATACGGTAATTTGTGGATCGCGGGAAAATTATGAAAATTTTGGTCACGAGCCACTCTGCCGCTGGAATCAAATAGAGTTTTATTCCCCAGCACATCAATACTTCAACATTTCTATACATAACTTATTTCAGCAAAATCATTTTCCCGGTTCGGGTTATCGTGCCAGCAGTGATCTTATAAAGATATATGCCACCTGCAACTTTTTCATCAAATGCGTTCATGCCATTCCAGCGAATCTGATAGCGTCCGGCAGATTGCCGTTTATTCACCAGCGTCTTCACCTGCCTGCCGGTGATATCGTACACGACGAGTCGGACATCGACATCTCTGGGAAGCGCATATTCAATGGTGGTTATCGGGTTAAACGGGTTGGGATAGTTTTGATATAAAACAAAGCCGGATGGTATGGAAGTATTCTCTGGTTGTTCGATATCTGTTGTAACATCTCCCCCGGTAGTGGTTTTTACAATTCCTGCATTCCCGGCTAGATATCCGGTAGTTTGATCTGTAAAAAACAGATGTTGAAATCCTGTGGTTCCGGGTAATCCGTCTGTCAAATCAGTCCAGTTATTACCGCCGTCAACAGTTTTGAATAAAAGATGAACTGGAATTCCGAAGGTATCATTCGTACAAACTAAATAGCCGATATTATCGCTAACAAATTGAATTTCCTGTGGTACACTATGACCATCTATCCGTGCGTCGGTCCAGGTATCACCTCTGTCCGTAGTTTTAAATACCTGTCCTTTCTTTCCAAAGAATCCGGTGGTGGAATTGATAAACGTGACCTTGCTATTTGAATCCTGACTGTTCGCCCCAACTACGAGTGTATCCCAGTTATCTCCGCCATCAGTGGTTCTGTAAAGTGCAGAATAGCCGGAGATGAACCCAAGGTTTTCATCTGCAAAATAGATATAGCCCTTATCATACTTATCATTGTTGAGATTGAGGAGATTCCAGGTCGTTCCGCCATTAGTAGTTTTTATAGCTCCATCACCGTTGAACGGATCTCTGTAAACGGCAAATCCAAGATTGCTGTCGACAAAATAGACATCGTGAAAAATTGCATCAGAAGTTATGCCGGTGTTCATCTCATTCCATGTAGCACCGCCATCAGTGGTTTTTATGAATTTAGAACCGGCTATAAAACCGGTCATGTCATCGATGAAAAAAGTAGAGTTGAGAAAAGCATAAGAAGGCGCGAAAGAAGAATCGACGTACGATATATTCCAGTTCTCCCCGGCATCGGTTGTTTTATAAACATTTAGCACGTTAAAATCGGTGAGGGATATGGCATAGCCAACGGATGGTGATGAAAAATAAATCCCGGAAAAGCCGGGATTATCATCGCTCACCTGTGTCCAGTGTTCTCCGCCATCTGTCGTTAATAATATTAATCCTTTTGCGCCAACTGCATAGGCAGAATCAGCAGAAATGTGTGTGATGGAATAAATGTAATTGGACGATTCCCCTCCTTCTGTCCAGGTGTCACCTCCGTCCTTTGTATAATACAACACTCCTCCACTATACGTGTTGCCACCGATAATAGCGTTTGTGATACTGCCGGCAGAGACTGCTCTCAAGGTCACATTCGGAGCAGCATAAATGGAATCCCAGGTTACCCCTTCATCCGTACTTCTGATCACAATCCCCGCACTAGTTGGTGCAAATTGATTTCCAACGGCAAAAATCGTATCACTTTGGACAATCTTGCGCTTGGGTAAAGTTGAAAACGCATGTGTGTCTTCTATTTGTTGCAAGTTCGCACTATTTACCAGGTTTACTTGAGCTCGGTTGTAATATGAATAATCATCAGTATAAAATATCGAAGAACTACTTCCTGCTATTATGCTCCTGCCATTTGGAAGAGTTGTTATATCATGAAAATCTGCAGCAAAATGTTCGTCAGGATAAGAGGGATCAGGACTTTGAATTGTATTAACTTCATCTCCGGTATCACGATTAATGATTATTACTTTACCATTGCCGACCAAGATTGCATTATTTTGGAAAAAAGAAAATGAGGGAATAGGCTCATTAAGAGTTTTTACTTCATTGGTTCCGCTGGAAGGATTATTCGAAAAAAGCGTACTTGTCGTATAGTCATAATTTATCCAAAGATAGTATTGAGTATTAGAATAAGATCGACCTTTTTCTGTATGTCCCTGTAAATAATGTGGTAAATAGGAACTGGATTGGGCTCTATTAACCATTTCTATTACACTTCCCTCTCCGTAGGCAACAACATCTCTATTTTCACCGCGGGAAGAGCCAAACCAATTATTTCCACCGGATTTGGGCATATTCCAGCTAAATGGTGACGGGTATTGTGCAAATAAACTTGTACTAAAACACAACAGAAATACCAGAAGAGTCAATTTTTTATACATACTTCCTCCCTGTTATTAATGCTACCTTTTTTTATCTGGAAATAAGTTTACCCACGCTTTTCTTGGAGAATTCACTGCCATGGAGGAAATTATCAAAACTCATGGTTTTATCTGGAGGAAAGCGGACAGGATAAAAATTAAGACAGAAAAATTAGTAGCACCTTTCATCACTGCTACTCCTTTTGTCTAATTTTCCCTATTGAGTGGCTATTTCTCTGTCTTGAGTCGAATCTTTACGGAAAGAGCCTCAGTGGGTCTTTTCCAATACATTTGATCTGTAATCAGGAGGAATGAAATAGGTGAGTAATTTGGTCTTGTTTCTATTATAGTTATTTTTTTCTTCAGTTGCATAGAAATTTTCCATTTTTTTGTGTAAGGCAATTAATCGGAGTTTTTCGTGAGCCTTGAGAGGATACACCGCTATTGGATGCTAAATTGTCAAGAAAGGTCAATCGGATGTGTCCTGAAATCAATCACTTGAGATACATCATTTTATGGTTTTGTGTTTTTTATCCCATTGCAATTTGATAGATATAGATTCCTGAACTGACGGACTGTCCGTTGTCATTCTTACCGTTCCACTGGATAGAGTAATGTCCGGCAGATTGCCGTTTATTCACCAGCGTTTTGACCTGTCTGCCGGTGATATCGTACACGACGAGTTGGACATCGACATCTCTGGGAAGCGCGTATCGAATGGTGGTTATCGGATTGAACGGGTTGGGATAGTTCTGAGTTAATTCAAATTTTGTGCTGAGTGTCGTTTCTGATTCTACTGCAACCGATCCGCCCCCATCGGTTGTCCAGTAAATACTTCCATTTGCACCGACGGCAATGCCGATTCTCGAGTTCAGGAAATACACGCCGTAAAGCGTGTTTGCAGGTGAATATGTTTGATTTTCCCAATGAGCTCCACCATCGGTAGTGTGTATAATTTCGCCCTCTCCTACAATTGTCGCGACGTTCTTATCAATGCAAAACACGTCCCTGGGGTAAAACTCTGGTTCAAGGTTGGTTGTCCAATTCGCACTGCCATCAGTGGTTGAGACCACAATATTTCCCGAACTGACATCACCACCGACCGCATAGCCGGTATCAGGTCCGGAAAATGACACGCCATAGAGCAGATGTCCCGTTCCGCTGTCTTGCGCTTCCCAGGATTCACCACCATCGATGGAGCGGTAAATATCTCCGCCTGTCCCCACGGCTGTTGCTATGTTTTTATCACTAAACCAGACGTCGGTGAAGTTGGTGTTGGTTTCTATGGTTATTGGATTCCAAGTCATCCCGCTATCATCAGTGCGAAGTATACCGGCTTGCCCAGCCGCAATTAAACCCAAATCATGATTAATAAAACAGACTCTATACAGGAAATCAGTCGTACCGCTGGCTTTGGGAGTCCAGGTTGTTCCGCCGTCGGTTGTCATCAGAATAGTCCCGTTTCCCCCGGCAACTACTCCGGTATCCGGCGAGACAAACCAGACGCCCCAAAGAGTTTCAGTCGTTCCACTCGTTTGCCCTTCCCAGGTTTGTCCGCCATCGATTGTTCGGAGAATTGTCCCGGAAGAACCCACAACAAACGCAGTGAGTGAATCAATGATAAATGCATCACCCAGTGTTGCCGAAGTGCCACTTTCCTGCATTTCCCAACTCATCTGAGCAGTAAGGTCGGAGAAACTCAGAATTATAAATAACATACATACTACTATGGGCATCACTAATAAATGGAAGCCAGTACTAAACATATAATTATGAGCCGTATATCTGTTCTTCATCTTTGATTCCCTCCTTTATTATATCTGTATATTGTGTGGATGAAACGACTGTTATTTCAGGTACACCATTTTGTGATTTTGCGTATTTGCTCCCGCTACGATTCTATAGATATAAATTCCTGAACTGACTGTCTGTCCATTGTCATTCATACCTTTCCACTGGATAGAGTAACGTCCGGCAGATTGCTTTTTATTAACCAGTGTCTTGACCTGCCTGCCGGTGATATCGTACACGACGAGTTGGACATCGACATCTTTGGGAAGCGCATATTCAATGGTGGTTATCGGGTTGAACGGGTTGGGATAGTTTTGAGAGAGCTGAAATTGCTGTGGAATTTGGACCGAGTTTGATTCTGGCTCAATTGCAGTCGGTGTATAGTTTTCCCATAATGCAATTTCATTGGAATACCCGCTTCCTGCATACATAAATTCCCCTGCAGCGTACAAACCTCGAGGAGTACCTAATAAGTCAAGTACGTTTGTGATGGTGCTAAACGACTGTTCGATGGGAATGCCGCTGCCAAGTGCTTCCCAACCTGTGCCGTTCCATTTGGCAATTCCCTGAATGCTGTCTGTGCCGGCGCGGTAGAATGTTCCTCCAACGTAAATGTCTGTCCCATTCACATAAATAGAGTAGACTTTGCCGTCAATTCCTTCTCCCAGAGAATGCCAATTCGTCCCATCCCATCGCGCGATGTTGTTTGCAGCTTCGCTTCCTACCATGGAAAACTCTCCACCAACAATTAAATCACCTGCTGCCGTTACTGCCAGAGCATGTACCCAGGTTTGAGATGCTCCCTGTGATACACCGCCCCCAACATCCGACCAGGAAGTTCCGTCCCACTGGGCAATCATATTCACCGGAACACCGCCCGCTGAATTAAAGCCGCCGCCAACATATAGCATATTTCCATAATGGGTTATGGACTCTATTGTTGAATGCAAAATTCCGGATCCAAGCGAATCCCAGGTAGTACCATCCCACACCGCAATATTTTTTACCGGGATATTACCTGCTTCATTGAAATAACCTCCGATGTACAATTTATTATTCATTTGATGGATTGTAGTAACTTTACCGTTATCCGGGGCAGGTTGATTACCGACTCCGTCACCGAGATTTTGCCAGGCAGAACCATCCCATGAAGCAATATTACGAAGATACATGCCGCTGATGGTGTCAAATTTACCGGCGATGTACAATCTGTCGTTCCACACTTCCATAGCATTGACTTCAGTGAGGTAGGAAGCATTTGCAACTTGTAAATCAGATTCTCCCACCCGGGTCCATTTATCGTTTTCCCATTTGACTAAACTATTGATGCTATCGTCTCCGGCTGATTTAAACGTCCCACCTACAAATACCGTGTTGTTGTACCATCCAAGTGATTGTGTATGATATGCGATTTGATCACTGTATTGAATGGGGCCAATACCACTTCCAAGTCCTGCCCATTCAGAACCATTCCAGGCTGCAATTCCCCTGGCATTTTTTGTACCAGGAAGTCTGGAAAATCGGCTTGTTAGGACGTACAGAAAAGATGATGTGACTGCAATCGATGGCGAAGAACCGGAATAAAACTCCGGATTTCCAAGTGATTGCCATTGTGAATTAATCCAGCGAGCAAGTTGGTTGCCACCGGGACCGGCATCCTGACTAAAATCGCCTACAGCATATAACCCCATCGATGGTGAATACTCGATATCAAAAACATTGTTGCTACTACCGCTACCCAAATGCTCCCATTGTCCACCAACCCATTTTGCAATATAATTAAAGGGTTCACCTCCGATCATATTGAAAACACCTCCGGCATAAATACCGTCACCAGCGGCTTCCACAGTATAAACCCAGAAATTTACGCCCCCAGCCAGATCACTCCATTCTTTCGTAGTCCAATTCCATTTGGCGATATAGTTAACTGTAACTCCGGTGGCGTGTGTGAATTTTCCTCCGAGATACACAGCATCATTACCTACGGTAATATCTAAAACAGTTCCATTTACACCATTAGATGTTTCAGTAGGGTCTGTGAGTGGCTCCCATGCAGAACCAGTCCAGTGCGCTACATTATTTGCAGTGTCATTTCCCGCTCTAGTAAATGAACCTCCTATATAAAAATCAGTATTCCCGGTAGTGGCTATCGATTCCACTGGTCCGTTTATTCCGTATCCCAGTGGATGCCATTGTTCGCCATCCCAAAGCGCGATATATGCAATCGAATCTGAACCGATCATATTGAAATCACCGCCAATGATTATATTTCCATTTATCCCTGCAATAGCATTGATTTGACCAGAGTAATAAGGAAATTTTAATAAATATCCAGGTCCTTCGATTGACCATTCTTCGCCATCCCAGATAGCAAGAGAGTAACTGTTTCCATCACCCCGGGAAAATTCTCCGGCATAACAGACTGTATTATTCCCTAAATCACCGACTGTCCAGATTGTTGTTTGTTCTATACCGGTTGGTGCAAAGTGATTACTCCAGTAGATATCGTCCGGATTGTTCAATTGTGCTTGAATTGAGGTTCCAAATAGTAAGATGACCGAAAAATACAATGTTAAACCCTTGAAAAAGAGTCGTGTTTTATAAGCCAATCTCATCACAATCTTCTCCTTTTATCCGATAAATCTTTTAATTTTGCCAAGTGGCAGTACACAGAGGGATTCAATATTTAGTATTTATCCCTATTCGTATAGTTGGATTTCACGCAAAACACTTTCAATATTTTTTTACTGTTTTCCGCTGGGAAAAATAATTATCTGGAAATCCCGCTTAACTTCTCTCTCAACGTTGAGTTGCAAACAATCAAGGAATTGTGATCTATACACACTTGCGTATGATGTACCTCATCCCTATCTTCATTTTCTTCCCACGTTCACGAATTCAAACTAAACAAGCGATGCGATGTTTAAGTAAATATTTGGTAAGATTTTGGATTATACTTTTCAGCGCCACTTGGTGTTTTGGGCAGTCCTATACTCTACAAGATACCAGCCTCGCTAAAGAGAGTCTCCAGCGCGCCGCTGATCTCCAGACGGTCGGGAAATACGACAGCGCTCTGACTTTTTATCATCAGGCTGCAACAATCTATCGCGAACTCAATCACTGGGAGGATTACATTCAATGTCAGAACCGGATTGGTGCAACATATCGCAGAACCGGCGATTACGAGAAGGCATTGCATTATCAGTTAAGCGGGATTCAACTGGCAAAGACACATCTCAAAGAAAATGCTCCTGTTTTCGGAACTATTTATAACAGCCTCGGAATTCTCTATGCGATCAAAGGGAAAAATGACAGTGCCATCGTATATTTTGAAGAAGCATTGCAGATTGGATTGGAAGGCAACGGCACATCAACCAAAGAGATTGCATACCGGTATCAGAACCTCGGGAATATTTACCGTCGTGACGGGAAGTACAGCAAAGCATTAGACTACCAGTTGAAAGCGCTTCGTTTGAAACAAACCGTTTTCGGCGATCGCGCGCTTGAGATTGCGTACAGCTACAATAATATCGGTTTAATCTACCAGGATCTGGAAGACTACGATCAGTCGCTTCACTACCATCATCTTTCATTGGAAATTAAGCAAAAGTTATTGCCGGAAAATCATCCTGATATTGCGGGAAGTTATTTCAATATCGGACTGGTCTACGAGGAGATGGAGCAAAACCAATACGCGCTGCTTAACCTCCAAAAATCTTTGAAAATCGAAGAAAAGGTTTACTTGAACGATCATCCGTATATTGCTGAAAGCCTGGAACATATGGGAATCATATTTCTACGGATGGCAAGTTATTCGGCAGCCGATTCATGTTTTAACGAAGCGCTTGAGATATACAGAAATACAGTTGGTGAAAACAGTCCGGATGTAGCAAATCTGATTCGGCTCCAGGGGAATTTACTTGCGAAGCAGCATCAATACGATGCGGCACTCGATAATTATCAGCAAGCATTGAATTTACTCGTAGATGATTTTGAGGATTCGAATCCGCTCTCAAATCCATTGTCGGATCAGTTACGTACCCGATCCCCGCTTTTGGAAATACTGCGGGATAAATCCAACGCATTACATTTAATTTACGACTCCAAAACTTCTCACGATGTCGCCTACCTTGAAGGAGCGCTCCACACAGCATTGTTAGCGTTTCATCTCACTGATCTGATGCGATTGGAGCGATCGTCAGAATCTTCTCAACTCATACTCGGTCGGAAAATGAGGCGCTTTTATGAAAACAGCATACATCTGGCGCTCCAACTTGAGTCACTTACCAGCGAATCGAAATATAAAGACCTTGCATTTCAAATTTCGGAACGAGCCCATGCAGCAGTACTCAACGCTGCACTAACTGCTGCACAGGCGCAAGAATTCGCAGGCATTCCTGACTCGCTCCTGTCACTGGAGCAATCCCTTCAATCAGATCGCACCTTTTACAAATTGGCTATTCAAAAAGCATCTCAACAACAAAACCCGGATTCCGCCAGGATCCAGAATTACCGGTCAACCCTATTTAACCTGAATCGGCAATATGAACAACTGGTGGAGACCTTCGAACACAATTATCCAAAATACCATACGTTGAAATATCAGGTGCAATACCCTACTCCATCTGAAATACAGGCAAAGCTTCCAGAGAATTCAAGCGTCCTTGAATATTTTATGGGGCAGACTTCTCTCTTCCTCTTTGTGATTTCACCGGATGAATTTCACTATGAAGTACTTCCTTATCCGGACTCGGTGACAACCTGCGTCAAAAACTTACGATTCTCCCTCCAGGGACTCAATTTTGATGGTTACACCAAATCTGCTTCAAGACTCTATGATTTACTAATGAAACCAGTGATGCCAGAGATTAAAGATGCGCAGAATCTGGTCATTATTCCCGATGGAATTCTCAATTATCTGCCGTTTGAAACGCTGCTGACAACTCCACAGACGCAGAAAAATAGAACTGACTTCTCAACATTGAACTATTTATTGCGAAAGTATTCTGTGCACTACCATTTCTCGGGATCACTCTGGTTGCAAAGTGAAGGCAAAAAATCCCATCCGTATCCTACGCGCTTACTCGCAGTTGCGCCTGTGTTTGATTCCACCGTGCAGGATAAAACACCAACACCATCTGTGGCAAAAAAGGCGGTTCGGCAATCAGCATCTTTGGAACAAATAGAATTTACTCCCCTCCCGGAAAGCCAAAATGAAATTCTGGGGATAAAAAAGTTGTTTCGGCAAAAAGGATTACCAGCGAAGACTTTACTGTATAATCAGGCCAGTGAAGGAATGTTTAAATCTGCAGTTTCAGCGGATTATAATTTCATCCATCTGGCCACACACGGATTGATCAACGATGAGCATCCAGAGTTATCGGGATTGGTTTTCAGCCCGGATACGACCTCGGATGAAGATGGTGTACTGTATTCCAGCGAAACGTTCAACCTGCACCTGGACGCGGATTTGGTCGTGCTGAGCGCGTGTGAAAGCGGAATGGGTCCTCTTGCTCAAGGTGAAGGTATTATGGGCTTGACCCGGGGAATTTTTTATTCTGGCGCGCGACAAATTCTGGTATCACTTTGGCAGGTGGACGATAAATCTACCACCGATTTAATGATCCGATTTTACCGCAAATTACTCCAGGACGAAGAACCTGCAGAAGCACTCAGACAGGCGAAACTGGAAATGATCACTGGTCAGAGATTTGCGTATCCCTTGGAATGGAGTTCTTTTGTGCTGATTGGTTATTAAAAATTAAATAGAGAGAATCTCGTTGGAGTTATATCATTTTTTTCGGAGGAATTTTGACAAAACACTACCCTGGTATTATTGAAAAAGAGGTCATGAATAATACACCTTTTTCTCGGCCTTGAAATTGGGTTTGCAAATTCCACTGCTGAGTGGAGGAAAGCCGAATTCAGAGAATTCGGCCCGTAGTGAAGTATAGTGGAATCAAAAGCAATTTCACAGCCGGAGTGTTTTGCTTCTTTTGTGCTACAAAAGAAGAAAGAAACAATGAACTAATACCAATGAAAGACAAACAAAGCACCTTAATTATGATTCGAAATTACCCAAGCTGTTAGTTTGCAGTTTGGTTAAATTACCGCTATAGATAGAGATAGATTGTGTAATTAACGAACACAAATAGTATTTTGACTACATAACTACAAATTTCCCGACCCCAAGCAATGTATTACCTGAACTGATTTTCCAGTAATACAATCCTGGTGATAGATCTCCAAAAAAAGTGGCTTGGTGTTCGTCAACCTTTTTATTCCATAATTGTGCATTCCGATTGGATAGAATAGTGATTCTGTACGTATTTGCACTGCCCTTCCATTGGAATTTGATTGGACTTTGTACTGTATCACCAATCGATGGCGAAAGCATTTCGATAAATGCTTTTCCGCGCAATCGCCGATGAATAAAATTTTCAAGTACCGGATGTGGAGCAAAAGCTTGACGATCATCAACCTGCTTCTCAACAGTTTGTCCTGATTCTGCAATATAACCTGGACGATCCAGGAGAAAAAACAAGCTGGCACTCAGCGTCAGCAAAATTGCCGCGGCAGCGGCATACCAGCGCCACGCTGAAGCCGGTTGTTCGGCCGATTCGTGCAAAGATGATTCAAAATCCCTGGGCAACCATTCTAATTCCAGATGATTTGGTGGGTGTGTAACTTCAACGAAGGCATTAGGAAAGGTGTATTTTTTCCCGGTCTCCGCATAAACGATTCGAATTGTAAGGCCAGTATTTGGTATGATAATCCGGACAGAAGCGCCAGTTAATGCCTCCGAAAGTTGAGTGAAAACAAGTTGGTTTAATGCTGACGTTGAACTCTCTAACTGGATTTCTATGGCGCGATGAGAATTTCTGTATTTCCAAAAAGTCGTGTTTTCAGCCGGAGATTCAACATTTGGTAACTCGAGTGTTTCAACGGCAGTGTCAAACTCAAATTCTTCATCGAAGATTTTCTCGAATCTACTCCGGCATTGTTCGCATTGGTTTAAATGCTGGTTGATATAATCGCGTTCAGAAGTGCTGAGTTCAGAAAATAAGTTTATGTACGATGAGAAAGCACTTTCACTTATGTGTCTTTCCCCATCCTGAAGTAAATCCCGATATTCGTTTAGCACATCATTCATAAAATCGCTCAGCTTTTTCCTCGTCACTAGTATAGTGTTTTTATAGTGTAAAAACTTTCAACAATTCATCAGATATTTTATGGCCGCTTAATTCGGGATTTAAGTTCAGTTTTAAATCCACGTTCTTCGAGAAATGCAATTAACTTTAACCGGATTCGCCGAATGTGCGTATCCAGGGTATTTGTATTCAAGTGCAGATCTTTTGCCATCTCGGGTCGTTCCATTCCATCGATGAGGTGATTCAATACTTTTTTCTCAACATCCCGGAGTTGTAAACGAAATAAAGTAATTTCGCGGAATAAATCCGACACATTAAACTGCTCTTCCGGATTATTTGACTGATCATCTGGCTGACGTTCTATCGGTGATAAATTATCCTCTGGCTCACGCTTCATCTGGGATTCGGAGAGCATGACTTTTTCTTTCAGTGCTTTTTCCAATTGCACGCGACACTGAATTTTAATGGCTCCGATGCAATAGCCCTCTTTTGTTTTGGTGGCGCGATCTAGATTCAGATCCGATAAATTGATGTAAATTTGGTTTCGGAAATCATCAAAGGATGGAAACTCACTGCGACTCAATAAATCTGCGTATTTATGATAAAACTTCCGCATCATATAAAACCCGCGGGTTTCGTCGGCAAAATACAAATTGTAGAATGTATCTGGTTTCATTGTCTTCAAATTATTCCAGAGAATTGATTCACTGAAGTTGCCTTACTGTTCGGAAATTATTCGGTATTCTCAATATACTCAACTTCCAGTTGGTCACGTTTTTTGCGTCGCAACCGGCCGTGTAAGTATAGCGCCGGACCCAACACCATATAAATCCAGCCGGGTAACCCATATTTCACCCCCAAGTTGAAAACTGCCAGGATAAGCGAAAACAGTCCGACTAAGACAAACACAGTGTGAAACTGAGCCGAAGTTATCGCATCGAACTCTTCAATCCAGGAGAGAGAAGATTTGTGTTTTGATCGGACCGCATGTAAATAAAACTGGCTTAAACAGAGAAAAACGACTACAAATCCTCCACTGTAGATCACAAAAAGTAACCGGGTGTTTCGCAGTGAAAACTCGATGGATGTATTTGTATCGATTTGGAAAAACACCGTAGCAAGGGCTTCCGCCAGAAACCGGAGCGGATGTACGTAAAACAACACCACAAAGAGAAATATCGAATTCCAGAGCAGAATTGTTCGATCGTGAATTCCGTATCTGCGGAAAAAAGAGTTATGCTGAGTCCAAAGAAAAACCAACATAGTGAAACTCAGCGCAAATGCAAAAATCCCGGAGAAACTATGGAGTAATTGTTCCAGTGATAGTTTGAAGTCCAGTGAGACAATTAAAAAGGTGGCCGAGAGCGCAAAGACAGCATCACTAAAACTCTCCAGCCGGGAAACAGGATATTTGTCTATTCCTCGCATCAGCGAATCCAGATAGTGTCAATAATGATTTAGGTTATGTGAAAGCAAAAAATGAATAGCAATATGAATAAACAGAATTATACAAATGAATATTTAATAATGTAATACTGAATTTTACTCGGTTACTCCTCTTGAAAAATCTTTCACTGGGAACCAGTTTGAATTCAGTCGGGTGTGTTTATTGAAAAAACTTGAAAATTATATGGACCAAATCTACAGACATTCCTGCTTGATCAGGGAGACATCTAGAGGGTTTATATGATTATTACGAGATTCATAACTACATCATTAATCGTTTCAGAATTGTATGGAAGGAGCAAGCACCAGGAGATACAGTCCTGCGACAACAATTCCACTAATCACCCACGGCCATCTGAATTGGATCGATAACACTTCACTGCCGACCTTTTTAAATTGTGGCGCCTGAAACCAAAACATCATCCACAACAAAGGTGAAGTTGCACCAATCACCGCACACAGTCCTGCAAGCACAGGTAGACTAATTATCCCGGCCGGGTGTAATAATCCCGCACTAGCTATGACGAGAATGCCTGTAAAATATGAAATGTACGTCAATTTATTTGAGTGCTTTGGTAATGCTTCAATATCGTTGTGGACCAGTCTTCCAAATTCGTGCAAGGCTTTCCAGACGAAACCCATAAAAGCAGCAAATCCGATGATTATCATAAAAATTCTCCACAACCAAACCGGATTCCAACCAGCGATCACTGTTGCCCAATCTCCAATATTTGCAACACCTGAAAAAGCCCAGTATCCTGCTCCGTATACCCAATTCAAAAGCATAGTCAGCCAGAGAAAAAAACGCATTTCTCCAGATTTCTGTTCTGAGTAACGAAGAAAATAAAGAAACAGAAAACCTAAAAGCAGATTGGCGATGGATGCACTGCCTGCAACCATTTTACTCTGCCAGACGTTTGGACAATCACAAAGAACGTGTAAGGCAGAGAATTCTTGTAAATTTCCACCGACGACCACGCAAGTGAGTGCGTGTACACCCTCGTGTAAACCAACAGTCAAACTAATTGCAATTGCAGAGATTGCTACGAGAGTAGGTACATTTATTACCATTGAGGAAGATTCTTTCACCATCAGACCTCACTTTCTAATAATATATGCTAATTATGAAGCGCCTGTAAATTCAGGTCTTAGTAAAAAGTTGGATTTTATCCAGATCAATCTGTCGTATGATAGCGATAAAATATATTTATTTCATCTATTACATTCGGTGTAAATTTCAATATAGAGAGGAAGTAAATTACTATTTTCAAACTGATTAAAATTTCTCTGGGCTCCTCATTATAATTCTCATTTTGAGTTGTTATATTTCAGATACAATGACATTTTCATGCAGATATTTCAAAGCAAATTCATTTCATTATCCAGGGTATACAGCAATTTTAATTGGGAGGCAAATACGATGGCATCGTCCAATGAGTTGAGCAAAGATGAATTACAGAAAATGAATGCCTACTGGCGGGCAGCAAATTATTTATCTGTGGGACAAATTTATCTCCGGGACAATCCCCTGCTCAAAGAGAAACTAAAACCCGAGCACATTAAACCACGCTTACTTGGTCATTGGGGAACGACACCGGGATTGAATATGATTTACGTGCATCTGAATCGTCTCATCAAGAAACACGAGTTGCATATGATTTATGTCATCGGACCGGGACACGGCGGACCGGGAATTTTAGCAAATACTTATCTCGAAGGAACATATAGCGAAGTCTATCCCAATATCACCACAGATACCGATGGAATGAAAAAACTGTTCACCCAATTCTCGTATCCCGGCGGTGTGCCGAGTCATGTCGCGCCGGAAACGCCCGGTTCCATCCACGAAGGTGGCGAACTTGGTTATTCCCTGCTCCACGCATATGGCGCCGTACTCGATAATCCGGACCTCATCGCGACCTGCATCATTGGAGATGGCGAAGCGGAAACCGGCCCCTTGGCTGCGAGTTGGCACGCGAATAAATTTATCAATCCCGAGCACGATGGCGCCGTGATTCCAATTTTGCATCTGAACGGATATAAAATTGCCAACCCAACATTGCTCGCCCGAATCAGTAAGGATGAACTCACACAACTGCTTCAGGGGAATGGCTATAAAACCTATTTCGTCGAAGGTGACGAACCTGATGCCGTTCACCAGCAATTAGCAGAAACACTCGATACTGTTGTCGAAGAAATACAGACCATTCAGAATGATGCACGTTCCAATGGATTTTCCGGGCGGCCCGAGTGGCCGCTGATTGTTTTTAAGACTCCCAAGGGATGGACGTGCCCGGATACCATTGATGATGTGCAGATTGAGGGCACCTGGCGTGCGCATCAGGTACCGATGTCCGATGTGCGCGATGATCCGGATCATCTTCAAATTCTTGAAGATTGGATGAAGAGTTACAAACCGGAAGAACTGTTCGATGAAAACGGTCAGTTTCTGGAGGAATTTGCCGAATTGGCACCTGAAGGTGACCGCCGAATGGGAGCGAATCCTGTATCCAATGGGGGGATTCTTCTCAAAGATCTCAGGATGCCCGATTTTCGGGATTATGCCGTTGAAATTAATAAGCCGGGAAATGACTCTGCTGAAGCCACACGAGTCCTTGGCCGATTTCTGCGTGATGTAATCAAAAAGAATGAAGATAGTCGAAACTTCCGGGTTGTTGGTCCTGATGAAACGATGTCCAATCGCTTAAACGCCATCTTTGAGGAGACTGATCGCCAGTGGATCGCTGATTTGCATGATGGCGACGAATTTCTTGCCAGAGATGGCCGAGTCATTGAGGTGTTGAGCGAACATATGTGCCAGGGTTTGCTGGAAGGTTATCTGCTTACCGGTCGACACGGATTTTTCTCCTGCTACGAAGCATTTATTCACATTATCGACTCCATGTTCAACCAGCACGCAAAATGGCTGAAAGTGACGAAACAAATCCCGTGGCGCAGACCCATTGCTTCTCTGAATTACTTATTAACTTCACACGTTTGGCGCCAGGACCATAACGGCTTCACGCATCAGGACCCCGGGTTTATTGATCACGTGGTGAATAAAAAAGCCGAGATCGTTCGCGTCTATCTGCCACCAGATGCTAATACCCTTTTGTCGGTCGCGGATCACTGTCTTCGGAGCCGGGATTATGTCAACGTGATTGTCGCCGGGAAACAGATGGCACTACAGTATTTAGATATGGATTCGGCAATCAAACACTGCACCACCGGTTTAGGTATCTGGAAATGGGCCAGCAACGATGAAGGCGATGAGCCGGATGTGGTGATGGCGTGTGCCGGGGATACACCAACGCTCGAAACTCTCGGCGCTGTTGATATTTTGCGGCAACACTTCCCTAATCTCAAGATTCGGGTTGTCAATGTTGTGGATTTAATGACACTTCAACCGTCCACTGAGCATCCACACGGATTATCGGATAAAGAATTCGATTCGATGTTCACTACCGATAAGCCGATTATTTTTGCATTCCACGGATATCCGTGGCTGATTCATCGGTTGACTTACCGCCGGACAAATCATAAAAACCTGCACGTGCGCGGCTACAAAGAGGAAGGTACGACCACGACTCCGTTTGATATGACCGTGATGAACGATATGGATCGTTTTCACCTGGTGATGGATGTGATCGAGCGCGTGCCGAAACTTGAGAAAATCGGTGCGCACGTCAAGCAGACAATGAGAGAGAAACATATCGAGCACAAGCAATACATTTACAAACACGGACAGGATATGCCAGAGGTGCGGAACTGGAAATGGCCGTATGCATAATTATTAAACGTATTATGTCATTTTACCAGAACAATTCAATTTGCGGGCAAAAGAAATTAGCTTAAATTTGAAATACACTTAACAGGAGGGTATGATGAAGAAAATCATTGGTATTGCAGCAATATCACTTGCATTTATTTGGCTGAGTGGCTGTGCAAATGGTGGCGCCTTTTTGTCCTCGCACCAGACGAGCGTTGAATTGGGCGAAAATAATTATCAAATCATCGCCAATAATATCTCTGGATCTTCCACGGTTGGTTACATTCTGGGCGCCAGTTATTCGCTGGGTGGCGTGAGTTATAGCGGCGGAGTAGTCCGGGTTGACGGTACGGGTCAAATTTACAATGAAGCCATCAATAGTCTCTGGAAGAATTTCGAATCAAAATACGGCTCGGCAAAAGGTGAATCGATTGCTCTGACTAACGTGCGATATGATTCTGAGATGCTCAATTTGTTCTTTTTCACAAAATTGACGGTCACGGTGCGCGCAGATGTTGTGAAGTTCACAGAATAAATTCCGCACTTCCCTGCTATTATAAAAATCCCTCTCTGGCTATTTTGCTGAAGAGGGATTTTCTATGTTCCTAAAAAAAGGTTTATCGAAATATTACTCTCCCTGTGTAATTCTTATATCACGCAGTTCAACCCGTCCGATTCTTCGACCACAATTAATATCCAGTAGAGTAATACGGGAAGCTGAAGTACTTACATCACCAAAATGCAATTTTACCTGGACTGGAACGCCCGTGATTAATTTACTTTTCACGGATGATAGCCGCTTCCACCTGGGGAAAAATTTTGCTTATTATTCGCAATCTCTGCGGTCGTAAGAATATATTTATTCCCAGCTTGATCGTATATCCTCGTGTGCTCATATCCGTACTGAATGACAAATTCTCTGTCTTTTTCAGCGGTATTGGTAACAGTCAGAGCGCAAATCACATCTTGGTTTACTCGTTCACAGCCAATGACTTTGAATTCAAAATCATCGTGCATTATTACGTGATACGGTTGTGAAGATTCTGTGGTGTTTTTCTTTGAAAAACTTGGCGGGGTATCTGACAACGATTCACCAAGAAGATTTTGCACCGTCATATTTTTCTTTACTTTTACTGCTGCGACTGAAATTAATTGCCCGGTTTCCGTAGAAATCAGACGCGCGTTTATTTTGACTGTCGTCCCTAAATCGGTTACCGAACCGGTGGCAATCGCATCAGCGCCCAGGATATTTCCGATTTCTCTGGCGGACTCCGGATCGACGACGCCGGAGAGATTCAACCGGTGCTCCGCCATCACTTTGTTGAGCAGCTGCCGTTCAATTACATCGAATTTTCCTGTCCGATATAATCTGGTGATTAACTCTTCCGCGACGTAGCGTCCAAATTGGGAAATTTCACCATTAATATCAGAGAATTCGACCACGGCTATTTTCGATTTCTGTTTTTGAGACAGACTGACCACAATCTGATCAGTTAAATTTGCGAGTTGAACTTCCAGAGATTGGGGTTCAGAGGTTGGCATCTGATTGTGAGAAGAAGCGCAGCTCATAAGGAAAAAACCGAACAAACTGAATATGAGGATTCTGAATTTGCGCTGGAATTGTTCCTGTTTGGGTCCTTGCGTGAGGTGCCACAGCATCATCATTTCTCCTGATTACAGGTTTTGTTGAGAATATTGGTATCTATGCAGATGAAATCGTTGGACTAAATAAAACTAGCCTTGTTTAAATTTCGATATAAATAGTAGAATTTTCCCTCACTTCTCTATTCTGAGTCTCAACGCAAAAAAGGCTAATAACAGCGTCAATGGTGCAAATATCATCGTTTCCAGTTCGATGCTTGATGCAATATTCCCTGCCGTGTTCAGTATCATATACGCAAAGATAGCCCAAATCCCGATGTTGATGATTCTCCGGGATTCTCCAATTTTCATAAGCCGCATTTTTTGTAAAACAATGATGATGAACAGTACCGTGACTGCCAGAGCAACGATCTCAAGAAGCATCAAATTCTCCGGCGCATTCTCGAGTTGTCCTCCCCAGATGATTTGAAACGGGATCAGGTGAAACAAAACCAGCACATGAAATATCAGAAGCAGGGATAACAAAATAATCAGAATCTTCCCCGCGACATTGGCGCTGATTAAGCGTTTCACAGGCAACTCCGTATTTTTGGTATATTTTTTTGAGCGATAAAATTAATGAACAAGTTTAATCTACAACCTTATGACTCACCGGACAAGTTGAGTTATTATGCTAATGATACCACCATCCAACCTGTCATGCTGATCTCAAATTCCGTCGGAAAACCAGCCCTATCATAAAACTACCTACGATGAGAACAGTCCAGTTGATAGTGATTACCGCTACTTCAAAGTAATATTCCCTGTGAATTCCAAAGACGAGAGATATAATGATGAGTGCAATAACCGTAAAAATAAAACCGAGAATAAATAGCCATCTAATAACCAGCTGCAGTTTACTTCCAGAGAATATCGGCGCAATCGCGAAGAGTGCAATACTCATTATAAAATAGCCCAAATCTTCCAAGGCTATAAATATTCCGTGAGGATTATACTGCGTTATGAGTGGAATGCCTGCTGTTTCTCGATTGAGTAAGCTCGGCTGAATCACAGAGACCTGTACAAAATAATTGATGAGCAGAATCGTTGCAGCAATGATGGCAAATACTAATCCGCAGAGACTATACACTCGCTTACTTTCTACGGTAAAATAATGAACAGAGGCTAACAGTCCGATAAATAGAATAGTTATAAGCATTGCTGGATACATCCAGAAATAATCTCTCGGAAAGCGGGAAATAATATCAAGATAGGGATATTCAAAGCAATTCCTCGTGCAAAATGGGCCGGAAAGTGGAGGCGTCAGAATCGCAATTATAAAAGTGACGAGGGTAAGCCCGCTGGTTGCCAGGGCAAGATAAAATCCAATTCTGCTCGCACGGAACCGCAGGTCAATTCCAGACTCTAAGACAGTATCATGATCATCCATTTGGAATCCCCTTTTGGTTAAGCTGTACAGCAATTAAGACGGAAATCAGAAATTGAATGTGGTAAAAGGCGCGACCCTGTAAAGAATCGCGCCCCTGTGTAAATGTAAGACACTTTTGCGTGTTTAATTATTCAGGTTACACGCCCGAGACAACCACATCTGTAAAGACCAGGCTCGGAAGTTGCCAACTACTATACTTCCAGGGATCGTTGGCGGTTTCTGCCAGTTTGTGCCAGAATTTGAGATGATTGTCAGAGATGTTCATCTCAGCAATTGGCTGCGAGAGTTTTCCATTTTCGAAGAGCGTTCCGGTGATTCCAATAGAAAAATCCCCGGTATTGGAGTTGGAATTACCGCCGATAAATCCGTTGATGAGGATGCCTTTGCCCAGATCTTTCATAATTGCAGCAACTGAACGCTTTCCCGGAGGTAAAATCAGATTACTCGTGCTGCCGGACGTGGGCTCGACTCCCAATTTTCGGCTGCGATACCAGTCGATATAATAATCTTCCAATATTCCGTTTTTCACCATATCCCGTTTTTTGGTTGCCATGCCGTCCCCATCGTACAAACGACTCCCAAGCGCGCCTTTAATGTGTGGATTATCAATCAGGTTAAACACTTTACTTCCGACTTTCTTGCCTTTCTTATCGATCAGGAAGGAACGCTGCTGTTGCAAAGACCAGCCGTTCATAGCGTCAATAAATCCACCGAGTATTCGTCCTGCATTACGGTTTTCAATAATGATTGGAAGCGTTTCTGTATCAGTTTTCTTTCCGCCCATTAACTCAAAAGTGCGTGCGGCTGCTTCTTTGCCAACGTCTTCACAAGATGGCAGGTTTTTCATCGTGCGATTGACGGCATAATGATACCCGTTGGGACGTCGATCCCCTTCGTCTTGTGCTGTCATTTCCACGAAAACATAAGAGACCGTTGATTGCGTTTCTCCCTCGAATCCATTGCTGCCGAGGAGTGTTTCTTCCTGGAATGTATCGTACACTTGTGAGGTGACAGAAATCGCCCTGTCGCCGCCTGCATCGAGACATGAAGATTCCAGATCTTTGGCCATAGAATGTCGGAGTTCCGGCGTGATTGAGTTATAGTTCGTATCAGCGAGTCCGAGGTCAATCTGTTGCATATCTCTAAAATATTTTGGATCAGGTAAACTCCGATACGGATCTTCTTCGAGCAATTTTGCGGTTTCCACAATATTGGTTACGAAGGGTTTTAGCGCTGCTTCTCGTACATCAGACGTGCTTTGTGATGAATAACGCCCGTTAACGTAAACTTCAATACCGATATTTTGCGTAGTGGCTTCTTTGACATTCTCGGGTTTCCGTTCCCGGTACTGAACCTCCACAAAACGACGCTTTGAGTAACCAACACCACAATCGTCGGCTCCGACTGATTTGGCGGTCTGAAGCACATATTCGCATATTCTTCGCATATCTTTGCTCATGACGCCGCTCCTTGTCTTTGAGTTCCGCCAACAGTCATTGATTGCACCAAACAGGTTGGTAAGCCAAAGGAAACCGGCATTCGCTGACCATCTTTGCCGCAATATCCGGTGCCACCTTCATCGAGTTTAAGATCGTTGGCGACCATAATAACGTTCCGGAGCATTTTCGGGCCATTCCCCATAATATTGATATCCTTGACCGGCGTAGTGAGGGCGCCGTTTTCGATTCGTTTTCCCTGGGAGACGTAAAATGCAAAGTCACCTTCTCCGATTTTCACCTGACCGTTGCTTATATCCTGGACATAGATACCGTTTTTCACGCTCTTGATAACGTCTTCCGGTGTGGCATCTCCTGTGAGCATATAGGTGTTGCGCATGCGTGGAATCGGATAATGCTGATAACTTTCGCGACGTCCGTTGCCGGTCGGGTTTACCTTATAATGAGACGCTGAAATGCGGTCGTGAAGATAGCTTTTTAAGATCCCGTTTTCCACCAGCATGGTTTTTTGGGTTTCAGTGCCTTCATCATCAACATTAATAGAGCCGAGCCTGTTTTGGATCATGCCGTCATCTACGATATTGACAAATGGCTCAGCCACTTTTTTACCTATCAATGTGGCGTAAGTTGAGATACCTTTCCGGTTAAAGTCGGCTTCCATTCCGTGTCCGATGGCTTCGTGCAACAGTACACCAGTCACTCCTGGCCCCAACACAACCGGCATTTCACCAGCCGGCGGCTGCTGGGCGTCAAACAGAATGACTACCTTGTCAACCACTTCATTGGAAAGTTTTTCGGCAACTTGTGGCGTATAATAAGAGAAATCGTGACGGCCGCCGTAATTCCATCCAGAACGTTCCTGTCTCCCGTCTTTCTCTGCCACAACAGAGGCGGACAGATAATTCCTGGGAATCAGATCGTCGGCTTTCACTCCATCGCTGGTCACAACCATCATCCGTTTTTGCTGATCGTGCATGGTAACATTAGCTTTGATGATCAGGTCTGATTTGGAGAAGCAGTTATCATTCACGGATTTAATCAGCGGGAGTTTTGATGAGAGCGGAATTTCAGTCAGTAATCTTTCCAGCGGATAAAAATTCCTGGTTCTTTTCTTAATAAATCTCTTTGCCACGGATGTCGGTTGCTCATCGGCAATGGTTGCAGCGGTCGATGCCGCGTTCATTATCGCATCTTCGGTTAATTCCTGTGTAAATCCGTAACCGGTTTGATCTCCTTTAACCGTACGAATACCAACGCCGAGATCAATGTTTCCGTACGCCCGATCGACTTTTCCGTCTTCGAGACTGACCCAATTTGAAATAGTGTGCTCAAAGTAGAGATCGGCGAAATCGCCTCCTTTGGACAAAGCAGTACCCAGAGCCTTCTGACACAACGCATCAGTGATCCCGAACTCTGTTTCAAAAAACCCGGGCAACTCTGCTTTTGAGCAGCTCACCCATACTCCCGGAATAATCTGCGAGAGCACAACAGCACCTCCCAATGCCGCGGAAGTATGCAAAAATTCACGACGGTTCATGGAACCCATACTACTCTCCTGTGTATTTGAAATTAAAGACAAGTACTATAAACATATCTACCGATTTTAAGCGCACAATTCCAGCTAAACTGTGTGATAAAGATGATATTTTTGAATTTTTAGGCGGACTCTAAAAAGATGAGTCTCAGTACTGCGCAAGAGCACTCAATATGCTTTAAACACAAACCAGTGAAGAGTAGTATAGTTGTTGTGCTCTATCCCCGGGCGCTACATTTTTAATTAAAACTTAACGAACTCATTTCACTCGTGCAGTGAAAACGCTGGATAGATGTCGGTAACTAATAGAAAGGCATAAGCCCCAACCCGCAACGTCCACCGCATAACACCAACCACAAAATCAAACAGGCTCCTGGGATAGCTGCCAGTAAACAAAATCGCGAACCAGGCGATAATTGTACAAATTACCACCACTGCCCAAAGGATAGCCAATATGATTAAATGCGGAATCGCCAGAAACCATTTGACCAGTGGAAGAAACTGGTGCAAATCCTCTTTGGCATCCGGATAAGAGAAATTCACATGAACCGCCTGCTCTTCATCTGTGGAAGGATATTCGTCCCTTAAAAGTAACAGGTAGGCTGCGATACGGTTGGAAAACCTCGTGAACTGCAGATTCCAATCATACCACCACCGGGGATATTTCCTTCGGAAGAGAATCATCAACAGAGTCGGGAGAAACAGCACGCCAGCCGTCCCCACATATTGGACGTGCGCTGCGGAATCCGGTTGGTGATCAGCTCCCATCAGCAGTCCAAAAACTATCAGAATTGGTATAACCATGAACAGCCGGAAAAATACCGTAAATCGGTCGGACTTGTCCGAGTATTCAACGGTTAATTGAGCCGGGTAACTTTCCAGGTTCTTTTCCATAATTTGCTCCTCTGTATAATTGAGTAAAAATAATCAATGTGTATCTATTGAATGATTTTATCATCACAGGAGGCGATACGAATATTCCCGATTCACAGTGCATCCTTCACTCGCGTCGATTTATCAAGTTTACTTTCCATAATCGAATGAAGTCAATCGAGAATTATACTAATCAAATCTAAAGGCACTGTCAGGATTCAAAACACAAGTCACACGAACTTATATCGGGCAGTTTTGCTGCATATTGCCGAAAAACTAGCTACCATCAGATGTCGCTTCTGCATATTTGGCTGTGTCAGGTACTTCATCCATCGGTAATCCTGATGCAGCCTCCATCCGACCGCTAAAATTGAAAAATGAGATAAGCGCTGTAGCCTCATAGACCGCATCTTCATCCCATCCTGCCGTGTGGAGTGCTTCGATATCTTCGTCATCGATCATATTTGGAGTTTGGGTAAGCTTCTTAGCATAGGTCAATAACGCTTTGGTTTTCTCGTCAAGATCGTAAGTCGGCCAGGTTGTGGCAAACTCTGAGGAAAGGTGTTCATCACCGGTGAGACGGCGAACTGCCGTCGTATGAAGACCCAGTCATGGCGCGCCCCCAATGAGTCCGTTAACTACAGTTGCCACCATCTCCCGCTGCAAGCGACTTAATGGTGAGTTTTTCCGCAGGTGCAGATATTGGTATATCTTGCCGGTAGGACGACCGACCTTCAGATCAACTAGCGCAATCCTCATAATTCCAGGCAGAAAGCCGCCATATTTCCGCTTGAGAAACGCAACAAGCAACCGCTTGATACCTGAAGCAGTTTCAGGAATGACTGTTTTTATACGTGACATATTTGTTTCCTTTCATTTATGTGGGGTAAATAAAGTAAGAAGGGAAACAAATTTGGGAGCAGTTAGCGTGAAAATCAAGGTAATTGTAAAAATGCCCTTTCCACAAAATCATCAGGGAAAAGTATTAGATTTTGTAATTGTAATTATCACCAGAGGTTTTATTCCCCAAGATCATTTGCTCCGTATAGTCAAATTACTCAAGAAATGATTGGAAGATTTCCTGGGAAAGATTAACCGACGCGACATATTGGATCTTCGCATTCTGCTGATCATATATTTCCATTATTGGGGTTTGAGAATAGTCGTTTTCCGCGAAATATTTGTTCAATTTGGGATAGACCCGCATCATTCCCACCATAATTGACATACTCCCTTTGTACGGAAATTCTACCACTACGCTTTTGGACTCTGGATATTCACCAATTGAATACCTTTCCTGAACCTTAACAAGGTTGCCGTCACCACCATCATCGAGAATACAGCCCACAATACTTCGGAGCTCCTCTTTGTCAACATCTCTGGGATTATCATAATACAAGCCAAACCCTTTGGGCGGCTCCATTCCATAATTGTCTTTTAAATCGGAATACAGACTATCCATAACCGGCGCGACATTCTTGTAATCTCCGATATGCTTTGTATAAACCAGCGTGTATGGGCCAGCCGTTTGTTCGGAGATTTTTACCGAGGCAAAAAGGCCGTACCGGGCAAGCACGATGATTCCTGCAATAATTACTATACTCGCAATAATGGCGATAATTCCCACAATTTTCATATGCTCTCCCCCTGCGTGTTAAGAATTATTGTGACGTCTGCCTAAATGAATGCGTGAGTTTTTGACGCCGATGATTTCATTTAAGATCTAACCCGGTTGCGTGCCCTTTACACTTGATTTTAAAACAACGTAGCCCAGAATTCCAGAGGCTAACGAGCCGAGAATGATTCCCAATCGTTCATCAAACATATAATTGACGCCGGTTTCCTCAAATGCCAGTGAGCCAATGAACAGACTCATGGTAAATCCGATTCCGCAAATAATAGCTGTGCCGTATAAAGCAGACCAGGAGACATCCGCCGGCAACTTCGTAATCCCGATTTTGACTCCAAGCCAGCAGAGCGCAAAGATACCAACCTGCTTGCCAATGAATAATCCCAAAGCAATTCCCATCGGAATACTATGGAAAATTTGATCTGCGCCTAGTCCAGTGAGCGTGATTCCCGAGTTACAAAAAGCGAAAACCGGCAGGATTATAAACGCAACCATGGAGTGCAAATCGTGTTCGAGGATTTTGAGCGGTGGTTTTTCAGATTCAGATGCTGACTTGTTTGGAATGAACATCGCCAATACAACACCGGCAAGCGTAGCATGAACACCGGATTTGAGTAAAGCCACCCAAAGAATAACTCCAATTGCTACGTAAACACTAATAGCAGTAACACCGCGTTTATTAATGAAGAACAACACCACAATACAGGCAGCTGCGACAATTAATGCAGCAGTGGATATATTGCTCGTATAGAAAAAAGCAATAATCAGGATCGCTCCAATGTCATCAAAAATGGCCAGAGATGTTAAAAACACCTTCAGACTTGTTGGCACCCGAGATCCGAGTAAAGTCAAAACGCCAAGAGCAAAGGCAATATCCGTCGCAGCGGGAATCGCCCAGCCTTTCATCGCCACAGGATCGTTTTGGTTCAGGAGAATGTAGATTAATGCAGGGATAGCCATTCCGCCAATAGCACCCAGTCCCGGTAGGAAAATCTTCTTGGGATCCGACAGTTCACCTTCCAGAAACTCGCGCTTTAATTCCAGGCCTACCAACAGAAAAAATACAGCCATCATTCCATCATTGACCCATAACAACAACGGTTTATCAATTTTTAACGCGCCGACCTGTACCGCAACCGGCGTCTCAATTAACAGATTATAATATGTGGAGAACGGTGTATTTGCCAGAATGATGGCGACGACCGCTGAAACCATTAACAATATGCCGCCAGCGGATTCCTGCTCTAAAAAGTTACTGATATATGAGTCTTTATCAGAGATCATAACTCATTCCTTTCCCGGTTTGTCTCAACCGATCATATTCAACATTTTATAATTATTGGAGGATAGTTTTCAACTCTGACAGCTGATCTGCTGTACCGATGACTCCAAGCAGGTCTTCCTGATGGAGTTGGAAATTATCATCAATAGCAGTAATTAGATCTGCGCCCCGCATTATAGCAACCAGCTGTGTCTTTGAAAATTGAAACGCTTGTGTCTCAGCGAAGGTTTTCCCAATTATCTGACTGCCAATAGGAACTTTTATCCAGGTAAATCCCGGAGTATTGCCGGTTTCTTCGGTTTGTTCAACCATTCGGTGCAACTCGGAACTCTCATAGAGCGGTGCATAAAATTGTTGACGAATTGTGTTCATGAACTGCAGAATACGATTTTCCGGGACGTCGAGATGCAAAAGCGCTTGTCTCGTCAATTCGATACTTGCTTCTAAATCAGATTGGACGACTTCATAAATTCCCAGTGATTGTAATTCAGTCATATGATTCTCGTCGATTGCCCGGGCGACAATATCCATCTCTGGACAGATTTGTTTAATGTGTGTGATAATTGCATTGCACACTGGCGCGCTAGGCGTGGTTATTATTGTGAGTGACGCGTGTTCTATGTTTGCAGCTTCCAGTACAACCGGTTGTGCGGCATCTCCAAAAATAACCGGTAGTCCCTCCTTGCGCAGAGATTCCTCTCGATATGAATCGAGTTCGATGATGACAAATTGGAGTGCAAATTGCCGTAAAATCTCCCCTATCCTTCTTCCAATTTCACCGCCACCTGCGATTATAATATGATCTGTAAATTCCTCAGTTGGGGTTTCAAATGTCCGAAGTGATGTCGATTTCATTAGATGCTTAAAGCGCTTGTAAACCGGATCGACTGTACCCGCCAGCAATGGCGTCAGAAACATCGTAATCACTGCAACCGAAAGAATGAGTGAATATACATCAGAACTAATGGACTGCGTCTGAACCCCGGTTTGGGCCAATACAAATGAGAATTCTCCAACTTGCGCTAATCCCAGGCCAACGGCGAGCGGAATCACATTACGATAACCAAAGCTCCAGGTCAAGGTGCTAAATATTAGTGATTTCAGGAGAATTATGAATACTACAAACAGGATAATTAGTTGATAATGGGCAACAATATAAGTTGGATCTATTAACATGCCTACCGAGGTAAAGAACAACAATCCGAATATGTCACGCAACGGAATAATATCACTCAGCGCCTGATGGCTGTAATCGGATTCGCTGATGACAATCCCCGCGACAAACGCTCCAAGCGCGAAAGACAAACCAACTAAATGTGTTACAAATCCAACTCCGAGTCCCAGCGCTGCGATAGTGAGCAGAAACAACTCTCTGGAATTGCGTCGCACCACGAACTGAAGGAATCTGGGAATCAGCTTTGTCCCAAGGATAATCATAACGGTTAAAAATATGGCGGCAATAAGCACTGATTTGAATAGTTCTGTTATCCCGGACTGGAGCGTCCCCAGTTGCGGAAGGATAATCATCATTGGAACAATCGCAAGGTCTTGTACCAGCAGAATGCCGATCATCACACGACTGGATAATGTTCCCATATAACCCTGATTCATCAGGGTTTTGAGTACAACCATAGTGCTGGATACGGAGAGAAGCGCGCCAATCCAGATCGCTTCTTCCCACGGATACCCAAATACTCTGCTGATTAGGGCTCCGAACAAGATCACTAAAATTAGTTGAATCGGTGTTCCAATAAGTGCGATCTTGCGGGTGGGTTGGAGTTCTTTAAGCGAAAACTCCAGACCGAGGGAAAAAAGCAATAACGCCACTCCGATTTCGGCGAGCATTTCGATATCGTGGACATTGGAAACGCTCCATCCTCCTGTATGTGGTCCAATTATCACGCCAACCACGATATAACCCAGGATAAAAGGCTGCTTAAGTCCCCGGGCGACTATTCCACCGACGAACCCTGCTAAAATTATGATAATAATATCCGTTGCGATTCCCATCGCTCAGATCGTTCTCCCGTATATTAGTGGTCTGGTTTATAAAAATAATTCTTACAACGTTGGTAATGTATAACAATTTTTGAGTATGTAACAGCAATGAGACCACCCGGGGAATTCAAATACTAATAATTCAAATTAGAATAAGTGGTAAAACTATGATTCTCTGGAAAGAATTAATCGCCCAAATCAAATTTAACCTGAGTAATTCAGGAATTTCAAATAATTGACAAACCGCCATTGAGCTTCCTCTTGGGTTTCATTATGATATCCCGTTTTTTGTGTAGATCCTTCGATAAGCTCAGGATGACTTCTCGATCCGTCACTCTGAGCCTGTCGCTCCGGGAGGAGTCTCTGCTGAGAAAGAGTACAAAACCCACATTACAACTCATTGCTGTTGCTCTCAAAATTGAAATAGATAAGGAATTCCTGAATTATTCAGGTTAATTAATTTCATCTAATTTAAGGTTTTAAGGACTATGAATTTTGTGTGGTATTTACAGGGTGTTTGTATCACATCAATCTTGCTGTTCAACTTAGCGTGGAATTTATACTATAATGTATATTCTAATCAATGCAATCATTGTCAGAGATGCCACAGCAAAGAGAGTTCCAGCGATTTTCTTTCCATTTTATAGTATTGGCTCTCTCGTGATAGCAGAATAATGCTAAAGTCATAAATAGTAACAAAAGTGTTAAGACAAAATAGACTAATAAGCGCGTTGAAACTGAAGGATTCGAAGACCATAATAAGCATTTACAGGATATAGTATCAGTACTAATGGACCCACAATGAACAGATCACTCATCGTCGTAAATCCTAATACCATTGTCATATAAAGTATGCTACAAAGAAATGTGAGTCCTGCTCCTACATATTTATATGGTAGCCAATCCTGCTCTTTAAGGTAGACTCCAGTCATTCCAGTCAACCAGATAAAATTTGAACCAGCAAAAACCCAAATCGCCATTTCATTGACGATGCGAAATGTTTCTTTGGAAAGAACATTCGGATAGCCACCCAGCATTAATGCGTATTCAAAGAGCATAAATAAATGGCCAATTGCTACCAGATACCACCATGGATTGAACTGTGAAAAATAGAATGCAATGAATGCATAAATCACAACAGCAAGAAACTCAAATCGCCAGATGGTTGAAGCTAGAATCCAATGCTCATTGAGATGGTTTAGCTTTTCCTGCCAATTTCCTGTGGGCGGATTATATACAAATATGTATATTATAATCAATATAAACATTCCCAGAGACGCAGCAGCAAAGAGAATCCCAGCGATTTTTGTCATTTTATTTTCCACTTCAATATCCTTTTTATGTAGTATTTTAATTTGTATAAATAATATTATCTATTTATGACTCTTCCCCATTTGGTCCAGCAATCCTCCTCTGGATGGTTCCGTCTTTGATCACTTGCTGAATACTCAACGTGTTCGAAATATCCTCCAGAGGATTCTCATTCAGCAGAACCATGTCAGCTGTTTTTTCCTGCTCTATCGTTCCGGTTTTATGTAAAATACCAAGCATTTTAGCGGCGTTGTGAGTGCTGATTTTTATAATATCAATTGGCGGAATTCCACCTTGTTGCATTAACTCCATTTCTTCATGTACTGAGATGCCGGGCAAGATGTATGGTCTGCCCCCGACATCTGTGCCCATCACAATATTTACTCCTTTATCATACAACTTTTTAATATCCTGCATCATTGGAATAATAATCGTTTTAGACGGCGGGACTTTTCCACTGGGACTATATCTTGATAATATCTTACGCGACTCTTTTTCTAAGCTGCCGTCAGCATCCAATAAGGGATCGATCTCATCAGATCCATATACTTTTCTGAGCTCCTCCAGGTCAAGCCTCTCTTTATGTAATGGATAGTAAAATGATTTCGCGATCATAACCGTCGTCACCCAGGAGATACTATCCGTTACGACTTTATCGATGAATTTCCGATCATTTTGCCAATTCACACGAACTCCTGTAAAATGCATCAAAGCATCGACTCCGTTGTTTACACAGATTTTTGCTTCCTCCATATCACTGATGTGAGCAAATACCTTCAGATTATATTTTGCAGATTCTGATGAAAACGCAGAAACATAATTTGCTGGCATTCGCCGGACAAAAGGCGGCGCTGGGCCATCTTCAACGATAATTTTCATCCCGAGGGCGTTATGTTCAGCAGCCTCTTTAACAATATGTTTTATATGATCTGTTCCTTTAACAACGTACACGCTTACACTGTCCTTATAATAATTTGCACCATACGTTTTCATTGGGTGAGCACCTTTTATGGTGCATATCAAACTGGTATAATAGATATGCGGAGAAATGATACTATTCTTTCTCTCCTGTTGAACCAATGTGTCGATTTCTGGATAGGAAGCGTTACTTCCGCCGGGAATCAAAATAGTTGTAATACCGTAGTGTATGCATTGATGCATCTGACGTTTGACTTTCTCGAATTGGTCTTTTCCATCCAGCAAATGCATATGAGCATCAATGAGTCCGGGGATTAGATATTTACCGCTTCCGTCCAGATTGCGATCAGAATTGTCAGTCTGTATCGTTTTTGAATTTATTTTGACAATTTTACCGTCTTTCACAAAGACATTGGTGTTTGGACGCAAGGGTTTCCCGGTGCCATCAATCAGGTTGACGTTGGAAATAATGAGGTCATACTCCGGTTGATTTGATGAGCATCCTGTAAGTATCAAAACAAAAAAGAGAGATAGTGCAACTCTAAGAATACGATATATATTTGATTGCATTGTTTATGTCCTCTATTTGTTGATTAACGATCGGATGGCTGTAATCGGTCAGCAATTATTTCGTCAGCAAAGAAAGGAATGGAATTATGGTAAGAGATTAAAATATATAGAATAATTTGATACTTACAATTAGTAATTTGTTCGCATTTATAACGTCGCTTTATACACTACAAACCTGGAATTCAGTCAATAAAAAAAGCCACATTCTATAATACGAATGTGGCTTTTTTAAACTCAGATATCCTCAACATTACTAAAAGTATTACATTATATAATAATTATAACTCACAGTATATATCCTATTTAACGAATTTAGTAAAGTGCTCATAAAATGATTAATCTGATTCATCTACGAACACCTAAACTCTTTTGGGGATGAGAAATTTTGAACTCAGCCACCAGAAGGCGCCCCCGACCGCGCGCGTCATTACCAGCAGCGCAAGAAACACGCTGAAAATCAATGCCAAAGAAAATCCTGAGTGGTTTTGTAAAATTTAAGTCATCAGATACTTATCCGCTTATCAATTTGATAAATTCAGTTTATTAGAATGATAATAAAATGTCTTGGTATACTCCCCCTTACAGTACAAGAAGCCAAATATTTTTTGGCACAACTCTTGTCTTATCAATCCTGATTAACAGTGGCTTGCGGAAATATCACAACCCGTTATTTGACGCAGTCCTAAAAATGGAGCGATAAAATGAAAATTGGCGGCACAGTATCGTTGAAACTAGTTTTTCTCCTGCTATCTGGACTTCTAATTTTACCGAATAAAACATTTTCGCAAGATGTCGGCGGGGTTCCATCGCTGGATTTACACGTCCATCTCTCGCCAAATCTTTCTATAGAACATGCAGTGGAATTATCTCGAAGCAAGAGCGTCCGGTTTGGTATTGTGGAACATCCCGGATTGTGTGAGTATTGCCCTATTCAGAACGACTCACTGTTACGGGCGTACATCAACAAATTACGCAAATATCCAGTGTATGTGGGACTACAACCGGTTGTGCCGAGATGGAGAAATCTCTTCAGTCCGAAGATATTATATCAAATTGACTACATAATTATGGACGCACTGGAAATTCCACAGGCGGACGGAACAATTCTGCGCATCTGGATGGACAACACTAGAATCGATAATCTGGATGCGTTTATGGATATGTACACCAATTACACTATCAGAATTCTGGAGACACAAAATATCGATGTTCTGGCCAACGCTACTTTTCTCCCGAAATGCATTGAAGACAGATACACCGTGGCGTGGACGCCGGAACGCATCCGGAAAATTATTCAATCTGCTGTTGAGAACAACGTCGCATTTGAGATAAACTCATACTACAAAGTACCAAGCAAGCAATTCATTCAGCAAGCCAAAGCGGCGGGCGCAAAATTCTCCTTTGGAACCAATAGTCGCGATGATTTCGCCGGAACGCTTGACTACGCGATATCGATGGTAAAAGCCTGCCAGCTGGATAGTTCGCATATCTTTGTGCCAGCAGTTGTCCGCTAAGAAAATTAGAAATAGGAGCCTTTCTGATAAACCCGGACATAATCAATATCGTGAAACTGCGGAAAGGTCGTAGTCGAATCTGGATTGCCCGGCCAGGAGCCACCGATCGCAGTGTTGAGAATGAGATAGTGCGGAGTATGTGGAATTCCCTCCACGCTTGAGTGGTACATCTGCTCATCAATATACCAGCGGATGGAATCCGGCTCCCATTCTAACGCATAAGTGTGGAAATCCTTGGAGAGATCCACAGAACTTTCCCACGTTCCGGAACTGGTCTGCTTTACTCCATCAAAGGAGTAATAATGCAGAGTCCCGTAGAGAATTTTTGGTTCGTGCCCAAGAAATTCCATAATATCAATCTCGCTGTACCAGGGACGATATTCCGGAATCAAACTTTCGTCACCGTTTCTGACCGCTTTCAACATAGTGTATTCCAGTTCCCAATTGCGATTCTGCGGATAGAGCCAGTGCGCCGGCCAGATTCCCTGTCCTGCTGGTAGTTTCGCCCGGATTTCAAAACGCCCGTAGACCGGAGTAAATTTCCCTTTAGTATTTATGCGTCCGCTCGTGTACTTCTGCGATCCGAACTTTCTTACCCGACTACGGATTCTCAACAGACCATCTTCAACGTACACCTCATCGGGGAGATAATATTGTAGTTCTCCGTGCTTGCTCTGTTCCCGCAAAAGGACGTTCCATTTTATGGTGTCGATTTGATTTACGGTGAATTCGTCAGACCAAACGAGATTCCAATCAGACTGAGGTTCAACTCGGGTTTGTGCTTGTACTCCACTGAGTTGCACTAACATCAAACAACACATTGCATAGGTTATCCTTGAAACCATTTTATCCCCTCAAATTGGCTGGTGTAATTCCCCGCAATTAAATCAATGGCAAAATGAATATGCCACTCAAAACTTAACCAAATCAATAGTATTTAGGAGGAGATGATAGGAAAAGTGCTTATAACTACTCAGTCGGTCTCGCCTGATAAGTCTCCAGCACGATTTTCCAGGAATTAACCTTCTGCTTTTTCCACAAGGCAATCCAGGTGCCGGTATTATCCATAGTATCATTTGTCGCTTTGTTTATAAACATTTCGCTGGCGGTATTGTAGTGCAGCGCCTGATGGTCGGAAGCTATGATTGTCGGTTCTCCGGGTTCTCTGACAACAACATTGTATTTTTGGGTCATCTTTTTCCACTGATTTCGTAATGAATCGGCATATTGTGTTATACTGCGCCCGTCGTCTGTAATAACGGTATAGGTATCGTTGTAGGAATCAACCCATCTCATATCACCATTTTTATAATAATCGTTGGTTTTTTTAATAACCTGTTCGACTTCAGACCGGGCATCAGAACTACTTTCACTGGCTTGATTTGAATTGCCCTGAGTTTGGCAAGTCTGTATCAGTAAGATCACGAATAGCCCAAGTACTATTTTTGAACGCAAAGATAGATTTATCATGTGAGTATCTCCTCTTTTTATCTTCTCTTATTGTAATGATTAAACGATCCTGAATTGCAGCCTGCGTGCATTACTGACAACGTTAATACCGTAGCTTATTTTAAAGAAATAAAATAATTATTTCTATGGAAATATCTAATTAAACAATAGATCGGATATTATTTACTTCAACAATATTTTGCTCGGGGTGAATGCGAAGTCTATTACACTTCATCCGGTAATCTCAACATTCAAGGCGTATAAAAGCGACAGCGCTTCCGGCAGGGAAAATTTTGCTCCATCGATGATATTTCCCAGTGGATCAATCTGGTAATTTGTTGCACCGCGGAAATCTGCGTTGCTCAAATTAGTCTTTCCAAAGATGCTTTCATCGAAATCGGAGTCTGTAAAGTACGCGCCTGATAAATCAGCCTCCCGAAAGTCGACGTCGTGAAGTTTACATTGCTCAAGAAGAATATCAGTGAGAGATAAACCGAGAAACGTGGAATGGCTCAGATCACTGTGACGAAAGTCTACCGGCTTCTTGAGTGATGGAGCGGTCCAGTCCGCCGAAGTCCAATCGGTACCGATGGCTTTACAATGTTCGATATGACACCCGGAAAATGTAGACCCTGGAATCTGCACGATGCTCATATCGCAATAGCGAAATTCAACATCGACAAAACGACAACCTGAGAAAATCGTTTCCTCGAGTTGACATCGCAAAAAAGTGCAATCCACAAAAGTGCTCGAATTAATTTCCTGTTTCGTTAAGTCGAGTTCTTCAAATATTTGGTCATCGTAGCGAGTGTTATCGGCAAGTCTCTTGTTCATTGGAAATCCTATTTCATCATATACGGCTAAACAGTAATGTAGATAAACCTTTGGTATTCTGGCCTTTCACACCACAATTACACTTCACTCACACTGACGTATTTTCCCTGCTCGTATCTGTTTTCAAGAATCGTATAAATTTTTTCAGCAACCTGAGTCGGATCTTGCAAGCGGCCTGCTTCAAAGGCTTGTCGGAAAAAGTCAGCCATTGCAAACTCGTCCCTATTCTTTGAACGGGCTGTCTTCTGCATCGATGTATCCACCATACCGGGGCTCACAGATACAATTTCAAAGCCTGATTCGCCGTTTTTCTGCTCCAGTCCAACGCTTTGGGCAAACATATGAAGTCCGGCTTTTGAAGTACAGTAGACGCTTTCATCTTCCATGGGAGTAAATGCTGCTCCCGATGACATAAATGCAACTTTCTTCCGAATTGGTTCATTCTTGAACCTCTGAATAAACAAGGACGTCAGGAGCATCGGGGCAACCAGTCCGATTTTTATGTGAGATTCAATATCAGTGGCCGGAAAATTACCAATTGGACCAACCGGCTCAGTTGCTGATGCGTTGTTCACAAGACAGACAAAGTCAAAATCTTGATCCCCAACAATTTCATCGACCTTTTCCATAATGGCGTTAATGCGTGACGTTTCTGTCAAATCAAAGGACAGATGATAATAGTTCCCGGATTCAATCTCATCTGATTGACTTCTGGCCACCCCGAGCACGGTATGACCTTCTTCCAGTATTTTCTTTGCCAGCGCTTCGCCAATTCCCCGGGAAGTTCCGGTAATTAGATAGAATCTATTTGCCATATTGTTCTCCTTCTCTTCTTCAATCTGAGTGAAGTCACCTTTATCTTTTGAATGCCAAATCAGCGGGATGAACAAACATAATTCACAACACCGAATATTTCATCTGGAATAAACTGAATTTTAAAACGAGATCCCTCGACTGCGCCCTGAGAAAACAGGGCGCGCGCGGGATGACAGATTGTATGGCTTACTTTCGGTGAAAATACGAACGAGTTTCATTGTTCGTGTGGAGAAACCATGAGAAAGGGCTGTCATTCTGAGCGGGAGCGAAGAATCTCCGTTATTTTACCTGTGAACTTGCGGATGTAGAATGACAAATTTTCCGGTTTTTATAGCATTCGTACTCGTTTCACAGCGCAGGTTAGCCTTAGTATTTAGAATATACTATTTGCTGAAATTTGGAGCGTTATTTACAAAATGAGAAGTGATATTATTCATCAAAGTGCTCGAGTATGAGAGTGTGCTGAGTTAATCTGCAAATGACCTCACCCTCGTTCCCTCTCCTTCGCAAGGAGAGGGAAGCCAGAGAGTAAAAGGGCTCCAAGGTTTTAGCCAAGCCCCTCTCCTTGCCAAGGAGAGGGGCTTGCCTCACCAGAGACTCCTGCCGGAGGGGTGAGGTGAAAGTTGCCATATCCCAACTGAATAAAATTGACCAAAGTGTAAACAACGTTCGCTTTTCCAACATACTATCTCTTCAACAACGCACCAATTTTATCAATCCGATTGGTCCAGATAACACCGGTAAAATTTTCAGGTAACATTTTTAAATCAGCTGCCGAATCGAAACCGTCTGACCAGCCGTTGACATATTTAACTACAACCACTCGCGTGTTAACCTTCTCCATCCGTTGCAAAAATTTGTCCGGCCAACCCCATAAATATTTGGTGTATTGGATTGGAAGGTGGAGTTCCATATTCTTGATTTTATCAGGGATTATCCCGGTCCAGCCGATGAGGAAATAACTCAATAAGGCATTTTTTAATTTAGCCTTGGACAGAACCTGCATCTTTGGAAAATGTGCTCGCAGCATATCCAGCGCCATATCATTGCCATAGACAGAAATATTCCTGATTTGCGATGCATCGAGTCCCCGCAGAAACTTCAGCAAAACCTGCCCGATTTCTTCTCCACCATCTTTGATATGGATAATAAAATTTTTCTGCGGGAACGTTCGGAAAACGTCTTCGATGGAAACCATTAAACCCTTCCCTGTTCCTCTGAGCGGATACGTTTCGCCGTGATCCGCCGTATAACCGTACCCAACATCCAATGTGCGCAATTCATCCATGGTATGATCGGCAACATTGCCCTTTCCATCTGTGCGATATTCCAACGTATAATCGTGAAAGACAGCCAACTGTTTATCCGAAGTCAGATGGATATCGAATTCCACGATATCAGCGCCATAATCGAACGCGGCCTGCATAGATGGCATAGTATTTTCGATGAAAAAATGTTCGGGTTTATGGATAATTGCGGCGGTATTAGTATTCCATTTGACTCCCTCAAGATCATATGTCTGTCCCAGAGCCGCATGAGCGAGTAGCGTTGGTGTCTTTTCACTTCGATCAACAAACAATGAGGTGTTATTCAGCCAGACAAATCCGAGAAAAATGATAAGAAGCCAGAACATCTTGCTTGTTACTAGTTTGTGGAAAAACCGGGAAGTCCTAGAATTAGTAGTTACTTTATCAATTTCCACAGAATACACCTTTCTCAGTATGCATCTAAGGGTTTCATTGTTAGGAATAAATTAAATTACACAAAAAATCGCTTTGCGTTTTTCACAATCACGCCCAGGACATCATTCTGGAATTTTTCCAGACGGACTTTTGCTAAACCCGCATTTTTCAACGCGGTAAGTTCTGTCACGTCCAATCGGGATTTCACCAGAAATTCAAATTCATCGAGTGTGAGTTCTCCTTTTGTCAGTAAATCAGTCCAGACAGGGAGATCGTCACCTAAGTCTTGCAAAAACGATTCACCATCTTCGATCGCTTCACCGACAAATTCTGTAAGGTGCTCACGACTCAGGTTAGCAACTTCATCTTTCACCGCTGCGATAAAATCATCAAATTGTGACATTACGAGTTACTCCTTTCGCCGGATTTTCCCTTGTTCCAATGATATGATTTCGTTAAATGCCTGTCCCACTTGCTGTTTATAGTTTTCAATAAAAGCATCACTTAATGTCTGTTTAGTTTTCCAAAAGATGAAAAACCCGCCCATTAAATTTCTGGAAGTGTCAATCATCACTGCCCATTGTTTGGTGGAATACTCGTTATCCGGACGATTGGCGGCATATTCATAGGCAATCCTGAGATGAGTCTTCAGCTGATTAATCTCTGGAAGATGATTATTATACGGTTCCGAAGAGTGATCGAGCAACTGAAGACTTTCCACCTTGAGGCTGATGGCTTGATAATAGGCGCGTTCGCTAAATGGCGCGGTTCGAACACACGCACTCGATAATAATGCCAATACAACAAGAATAATCAGTGCTAATTTTCTTTGGGAAGGCATCATCATTGACTCTCTCCTAATGATTTATTTTGGAAGTAACGGTTGGTCACTTGTGATTTGCTTTTCTTCATAGATTGAGATCCACAGAATATTATCATATTACGGGTCCAGATCCTGAAGGTTATTCTTCCCTGGTATCCTCATCCGATGATTTACGATTCTGGGAAGCGATACCAATTGCCACGCCCAAAGCAACTCCGATAGCAAGGCCGAGTGCCAAGTTATCAAATACCACACCGAGCGCCACACCGATGGCAATACCTATCCCCATCGATCTTCCCTTTTGTCTTCTATTGTTTTTGGTATTCTTCTCCATATCATTCCTTTCATTTTTATTATATAAATATCTGCTCGATATAGTGTCGGAGTTTTAAAGTCCACCGAGACTAAGTTTTGCTCTTACAACACTATTCAGAGAAGAGAAAAAGTGATAATCCCAATGATAAAAATGCGTGCTCTCTTCGCGAATTTTAAACTCTGAGCACGCCACGGAATCCCCTGGCGGCGTAGTAAGATTCTGCTCCGTTGTGATACATAAAAACCGTGTCGTATCGGCGATCACAAAAGATTGCGCCGCCAAGATTTCGAATCTCCGAAGGGGTTTTCACCCAACTTGATGTTTTCGTATCAAAAACTCCTGTTTGTTGCAACTCCCGATATTGTGCTTCTGTTAAGAGTGCAATCCCCATTTCTGCAGCCATATCAATCGCGTTGTTCTCAGGCTTATGTTTTTTTCGCGACTCCAGCGCTTCCCTGTCATAGCACACACTTCTGCGACCTTTCGGACTTTCGGCAGAACAGTCATAAAATATGTATTCGCCCGTCTCAGTATCATAACCAACAACATCCGGTTCTCCGCCGGTTTTTTCCATTGCATTGAGCGACCACAGTTTCTCAGCATTCGCTTCAATCCTCGCCAGTATGTCCGCCCACTCCAGATCTTTGTGCCGGTTCATATATTCCTCAAAACGGGCTCGCAATGTGTTGAGGAGTTCTTCACGCTTATCTGGTGAAAGTGATTGTCTATTTGTCTTAGTCATAATGCTCTTCCGTTTTATAGATGATGATGTGGAACCTAAGTCTGGCAGAATATTCGTAGTATTTTGCTCAAAACGCAGGCACAACAACACCGGGAGATTAATTCATTTCCGGCTTATCAGATTCTTCATTTTAACAATTTTCCAGGTAGTGTCCTTCTTTTGCCAGAGACGAGAGGAGGTCTCGCGCATTGTATCGCCGTTTTGAATCACAAAGAGCTGGCTCACAAAATCATATCCCAAATTGTGCTCGAGAAGTGTTTGATCGTTATAGGTCTTCACCACATTCTTCTTTGGTAAATGTGGACAGAATTTTCTCAAATCGGAATAGCTCCAGATACTGCCGTTTTCCCACATTTCAATATTTTCATCTATGGCTGATAATATTCGGTCGCAATTTTCACTGCCCTCATTATAGATGCTTTGGTAAGTTTGCGCCATCTTCTCAAAGTCCTTGCGCTGAGTATCTGAGATTGTCGTATCGGCGTTACAGGACACGAATAAAATCAACAAAACTACAGCAATGTATTTCATCGTTTTGCCCCATCTGTTTATTTGTGATTGATAGACTAAAAATCAGGTGCCGATTCTCATGTTACAACACCAATATTCCTGCAAATGCTTTAAATATACTACAAATATTAGAAAAAGCGACCAGAGCTATGAGAAGGGGTCACTTCTACAATATGTTAACCACTGGGGTTATATTTTTTGTTTTTCAAATTCAATTAATTCGATTGGAGCGCCATTATGCTCGATCATTGCGACTCTCACTCCATCTGAGGGTGAATTCGGTTCGGTTATTATTTTAAAATTATGGGTTTTTAGTTCTAAGTCCAGGTCTTCGACTTCAAACGCAAGATGAGGAACAGTTTGTACCAATTTGTTAATTGGACTGTCTGGCTCAAATCGCATCCATTCAATGCCGAAAGGGCTGGTACTAAAGCCAGAGATATAAAATTTAAATTGAGGCAAATACTTCTCATGTGGCAACTTTTCATACGTAGGAATTCCCAAATGGTGATATTTCCAGCCCCACTTTTCAATACAGGAAGGTAATTCAAAGTCCTGCCGGATTTGTTCAATTATTTTCATGCTTTTTCAACTCGTTTATATTTTACTAAATGCATTTTCATGGCGTCCTGTGGTTTTTTACCAATTGAACTGTTTTGATTTGAAAAAGCACCTGACCTTCTGAAAATGAGAAAGGATCGCATTTTTTCACTTCGGCCATTCCAAACATTCTCATAACAGCTGAAGGAACCAAAACATTCTGAAAGCACCACGGCTCCTGGCGACTGGTGCACCGGGAAATGATAGATTTTTTATTAAGCAGCTAAATCAAAGGGTAAATCACTGATATCACGTAATCGTTTTCCTTCAATCATCATTTCAAGCAACTCAAGCTGATCTTCATTCGAAAGATCAATAATTGATTCCTTTAGCTCACCAAGTGCAAAATGATAGACACAATCCAAATCGCCTGTCCCTAAAGCCAACGCAGCAATTCTGCCCGGAAGAGGTTCTGCCGTGACAGCCATAATGTGTGGTAATTGTCCTTTCCGATTACGAATAAGGTTTAATGCCTCGGTGCGTGTATTTTGTGCTCGATCACTTCGGATAGTATATTTACATGAAATACTTGCATGTAAAATCGGAGTAATGTCTTTCTGGTTTCTCATACGAAAAGGAGTCAATCTTGCTACTTTGTCTGTCTCACCCAAAATATTATCAATTTCATTTATATCGTTATCCGATACTGTTTTTCTACTAATAACAATATCGGGTTTTACGATATAACTCTTCCCCAATGCAGAAGATAATGTTTTATCCTCACTGATAACATTTTCAAGATATTCCAAATGCCGATACTGTTCAAAACCAGAGATAGTTGATTTAACGTTGTATTCCCATTCTCCGGGACGAAGATGATTCAACTGGGTAAATGAACTTTCGATAAATTCCTTTGTAATTTTCTCAAACATATTCCCAGCGGTCTGACCATCAAGTTTATTAAAATTTTGTCTGCAACCGATTTTTTTAAAAATCTCCCAAGCAATTGCTTTGCTACTTTTACTTCCACTGTCCGCAATATTCGGATATGCGCTCGATTCTGTTTTTCGAATCCGTAGAACCTGGTCACAAAGTTTCTTATGATATTCTGTTCGTAACTCTGAAATCTTCATCAAAGCCCTTTCAAAATTATTTTAAAAAACCGATTACTTGTTCTGTATGCATTCTGTTCTGAATCATTGATTTCGTGTTTATTGTATCTCCGACTGGAAGCATTCGTCTATTTCTATCCAAATACCTGATAGCGATTTTGGGTACTTTAAATCCCAAAGATTCTCCAATATGGGCAAGACATTGATCGATTTGTGTGTCAATATCTCTCATCGTCGAAGTGCCTACCACAAAAATTGCAGATTTTCCTGGCTTCAGCACACGATAACATTCTCTTAAAACTCTGGTCATTTCTGAATAATACCGATGGAGTACTTTTCCTTTCTTTTCGTCTTCATTAATAACAGTATTGACAATGTCATGCACATATCCTGGCAATGGCTCATACCGAACGTTTTGAGTTGCATCTCCCCCCAAATAATCTGAACGTTTTTTCCCTAATGCATTGATTGAATGTCCAAACCAGATAAGTGAGAATTTATGTGCCCGCATATAATCGATTGCCATTGAAGCATATGGTGGGGAAGTCACAATGAGGTCAATACATTCATTTTTAAGAGGAACGGATTGAGCATCACCAAAAGAGAGATACGATGATAAATATTCATCACTCTCAGGTAATACGGCATTCAAATTTGATTTTACTTTTTGCATAAAAATATTAAAAGGCGATTTGATCTGTTTGGTGAGTATCTCTCGACGTTTTTCAGAATATTTTGAGAGATCACCATTCAGTAAGAGATTTCCACGCTCATCATAGACTACTTTAGCTCGATGCGGACGAGTGTGGGCAAGATCTAAGGCGTAACTAACACCACCATGTTTGGTGATAATCAGGGAAGAAAAAATTAATCGAAAGAAATTGTGATAATTCCCATGCAAAGCATCGATTTCGGAAACCAATGCATATAATTGTTTCTGCACGGGTGTGGAGAACCAATAATTTGCAAATTTAATGGTGCTTTTATCCCAATTATTGAATTCATAAACCTCGTCAAGAGTAAGTGAATTGTATTTATCCTCTGCATTTTTCAGAATTGATCGGGCCATCTCAAGAATTTTATTTAAGTCAAACTGGCTCAGTTTGACTTGTGTCATTAAAAGAGATAAAGGATCGATATCGAAACCGATGCCATGACGCCGACTGACTTTCGATTCAATTACAGTCGTCCCAGAGCCCACCATTGGATCTAAAACGACATCTCCTTGTTTAGTTAACTGGTCAATAAAAAGTTTAGGAATTTGTGGTGGAAATTTTGCTGGAAAAGAATGGAAATTAAATACGGATTTATTCAGACTATTCTGATTATGAAAATCAAGATCATTAGATAAAACAACCTTCAACCTCGCTTCAGGGTCTTCTATATTTTCCTCTGATATATCCGGTAAAGGGAAATCGATTTGTTTTTGTGTCATATTTTTATACCGTGTTATTAGATTAATAAAAGTCTTATTAAAATAATTGAAAACTTGTAAGAATTATAGGGTAAATTTGAATCGACACCCATCAAATTGGTTAAAAATCTCGTCGTTTAAACCAAATTTCGTATGGACAAAAAAATCTAAATAAGAATTGCTACGCTTCTGAAATATACTAATAGCTGGCAGTAACAACAATTAATTAATTAGTAATCATGATATAAAAACCCCCGTGAAATTAGTTTTTCACGGAGGCTGTTTTTGTACGCCCTACAAGGTTCCTACGAGTGGAGTCCTTCACCAGAAGTCCTGCCGGACCTCCTGGGAGAACCTGCAACCTTCGGAATTTGTTATTCTTCTTCATCAAAAATTTCTTCGATCTGCTTCTCAAAAAGTTTCGCAATTTTAAACGCCAATGGTAAACTTGGGTCATATTTTCCGTTTTCAATCGCATTGACAGTCTGCCTTGATACATCCAATGCGTTGGCCAGATCTGCCTGCGTCCAGTCGCGTTCAGCCCGGAGTACTTTCAGTCGGTTTTTCATTTGTATCTTCTCAGGTTTATTACCAGAGAAATGAAATACGAAATGCCGATTAAAGCAACTACCCCAGCAATTTTCGCATCAAAGGGTATCACATTTGTGGCGTCTAACATGGAATAACTGATGCCGCCTACAACGGCCAGACCCAATGATACTCCCATCGCCTCTAAGTGAATCTTTTGCACCATCTCATCCATTTCCCGCAAATGTTTGATGTTGGCTATGATCATCCCGATGCCAATACTAAAATTCAGTAGTATGACAAGCACGTTTATCAGATCATCCGATCCCCAGAACAACACGTGTCCAAAGGCTACTAAGGCAGTCGATAAAACCCAGAGTGCAGTCCAAACTGCAAGGGAAACCGTTTTTTGTCTGGTTCTCTTCTCCCAATCACCTGATTTTCTTTTATTACTATTCATATGTACATCTTCCTTGTCTTTATGTTAAATTAACTTTACATATAATACGGCTAAAATTTATGTATGTCAACCTACCTTTACATTATTGTTGAGAATATTTCGCACAGACAACAAAATAGCTAATAAGAATATTGCTATGAAGTTAGATCAGGATATGACCGGACCACTGTGATCTTTGGAAATCGACAGAGTGATTGTGGTGCACTCAAACGAATCAACTATTCAACCAATAATGAAAAAACCCCGCCAACACTACGTTAGCGGGGCTGTCTTTTTGGTACGCCCTACAGGATTTGAACCTGTGACCTTCGGAACCGGAATCCGGCGGGGATAGTAGTATTTAGTACAGCTTCAGCGGTTTGGTGGTTATAGAGTGGGCATTTGATATACGATAATTAAAAAATCTTAATATCACATCTATTATTCACAAGTATTATGTCGCGTGCATCGGAGGTTAGAGATCTTCACCTTTTTTTACCTTAGATTCAACGGTTAGGTAAATGAAAGGTATTTTTAAGCGACTTTCTATCAAACCGCTATAATTTTTATGAAATTAATGCTCTTAAAAGGAGTACTATTCGCAAAATGTTTATAAATACAGAGTCACAAACTAATGGTTATTTTCCTGATTTTCTTCGGTTATCCTCTTTACAAAGCGTTTGGCAATTTTCAGGAATTGTTTTACCACCTTCATGCCATGGAGTTATATGATCGGCTTCCATTTCTTCAATCTCAAAATGTTCTTTGCATGCAGGACAGATCCCTTTTTGCCTCTCATATGCTTCTCGTTTTTGACTTGGAGTAAATGAACGGATATTCAGATGTTTCTCTTCTCGGGTAAAAATATATGTATAAATCCCTTTTTTCTTAGTCACATCATCATCTAACATTAGTTTTGCGATTTCTTTCTGAAGTTTTTTCGAGTCAAATTTCTGGTCATTATAATTATTGTAAAGAAATCCCCATTCGACACCTTTCATTTCTCTACGGTACTTTGGAATAACAGCCTTTACCCAGTTAATCACACTTTGGAAATAAAGCCATAATTCATTGGCATTGGGTTCGTGTTGATTTTTAGACATATAATTTTCGATATTTCCATCAGAAATCCATTTAATAGCTGTTTCTAAGTAATCTTGGCGAATTACAGAACCGCTTAGGTATTTATTGCCCAACCCATAAGCCGGACAGTTGGTTTTACTGAAATGGCGTTTAGCATCAGAAACCCAAGAACCATGATACACAGCATTAAGCAATTCTTGGTCTGCAAGTTCCTCTCCTGCGATATTAATAGTCTTAAACCATTCTAATTTTTCACTATCAGAACCACTACATAAATAGACCATCAATCTATAATTGAGAATTTGATCTTGTTCGTCATTTTGAAGATTATGGAATGCCCTTTTTTCAGGAAAGGTACCAATATTAACAGAAAAATCCCCTTCCACATATTGGCAAATAGAAATTGTTCTTTGTTGTCCGTCAATAATTTCATAATTGCCATCATCCCTTACAGCCCAATACATAACATTAAGAGGGAAATCCTTTGTAACGGTATCAATTACAGCGTCTCGTTGTTTGTCCTTGTAGATGAATTCCCGCTGGTATGGTGGGCGAATATCCAATTTGCCACCGTACCCCACTACACCTTCTTCAGCATTATCCTCATACCCTTCCGCTAAATCACGAACTGTAATTTCTTTCAGATCTATTTTCATAATCTAAAACCTCTTCTTATGCTTTATGAATAGTCGTTTATAAATTCGCTTATTATTTACTAAAGGTTGTGAAACATTACTCGTTTCGTCCCATAATCCTTCGGAAAAACCTTTTCCTTCACTTTCAGTAGCACCAACAATCTCAAATTGTTCTGGATTATATTTATTCATAAAAGTAATCGGAACACCCATTACTCCGTCATAATCAATCGGTATATTATTAGTTCTCGATACTTCAATTGCGTCATAGTTGTCATATTTCGGGTATTCCTCAGGATTATACTTCTTATAAAGGATGAGTTCTTCATGACGTTTTGCAATATCAAGATTTGTAAACCAACACGTATTATTACTTGATACTACTCTGTTGCCATTTTCATCAATCCTGGCTTCAGTTCCATCTAAAGGATAATGTTCTGGAACGATAAATCCTGAAAAATCGCGATTACTGTTTATACCTATCCATAATTTATTGTCCCTTATTAGAGGAAAGATTTCTTTGTAAGTAATCGCATTCCAAGTTCCGATGATCAAGAATTTTTTATCATACTCCATAATTTGTGCAACATATTCTCTAAATAGTGAAAATGGAGGATTGGTTACGACAATATCGGATAGTTTTAACAATTCAATAGATTCTTGAGACCGAAAATCACCATCTCCTTTTAAATGTTTAATCCCAATTTCTTCAGGATCTGGTACATTATTTCCATTTTTATCACCTTCATATTCAAGATAAATTGCTTTTTCTTTATCATGTTGACTAAATAAATCCATATCCTGGTTCTTATAGCAAGTTGTAATCAATTTTTTTAAGCCAAGCTTCTCAAAGTTGTATGAAAAATAATGAAAGAAATTACTAACACGAGGATCATCACAATTACAGAAAACTACTTTGTCCTTGAAGTGTTTCCTGTAGTGCTTCAGTTCTCTTTCTATATCAGAAAGTATAGTATAAAATTCATCATTTTTTGATTTTTTTGCCTTTTGTAATCCCGTGTTTGTTGCGTTTCTTGCCATTCTTAAAATAATTCCTTTCTAAATTTATTTATCCAATTTTGAATAAATTAGGGTCTTGTACTCCACATTACGCCCACACTAGTGCTATTCAGAGTATTTTAGTTTCGTTATAATTTTTGTTGATATTACAAAAATTCCAATACTAAGAACATGAATAATCCTGTGTAACTTGGACTTGGATTCACAGAAGTGAAGCCCTCTAACGGTCCCAGTTCACCGGCGTCCTGTTACGTCGGTTCTGTATTTTCGAATGATCATGAAGAGTTGTGGCACCTTAGAAATATGTATAAAAACTGAGTCTGTCCGATCTAACCCTTAAAAATATAACTACCGTAAATTTTTGGGTGAACATTCTGAGAGCGCCGTAGCTCATACTGTCTGGTGCAACGGAAGTTGGGTTACTTTTACATTATTACAGATATTTGACCAGATAAATCGGCAAAGTTAATTATTTCAGTATCAGTAGTAATAATGGGAGCATTTAAGATAATTGCTGAGGAGACAATGAGTTTATCATGTGCATCATGATCAGATAAATTATAATTAAGATCCATTGCTACTGAGATAACTTCTTTATCTATTTCTCTTATTTCAATTGTTTCAGATTCTGATACGGGTACAAACACTTCAGAATGAAATTGATTTACAATTGTTTCATAAGTCAACCATTTTTCGAAAATTTCGATAAATACCATCGCTGGTATGCTTAGTCTATTTAATGAGTAATTATTTTTAAATGTATCATCAATAATACCATACGCTTGTTTTGATAAAATCTGCCCCACACCAAATATTTCATTGAAATAAGAAATGATACTTACAGTATCACAAACGTAAAGTTTTTGTGTAGTCATAATTCTTATATAAGTTATGAATGTTTAGTAAATCTTCTTCAAGTGATAATGACTTGTCGCGAATATTGATTAACAAAAACTTGATAAAATCATTATTGAATCCATTAATTTCTAAGAACATATCCTCTGGTAGACCATATATAGAATCTAGAATTGTTTGATTATAATCATTCTCTTTTTTTTTCCTCGCAAGAACAATAGTTAAAAAATATGCTAAAATGATTATTTCCTGATGCCAATCTTGAGAGTGCTGAATTATTGCATTAAGAATTTTATCATCTTTCATCTTATACAATACTAGATGATCAATAAAATCACTAAGTTCTTGTTGGGATAAGCAATGAAACAATTTCTTAATTTTTACCTAGTGCTTTTTGAACTAAATTTTCCGAATCGATATCACTAAAATCAGAACTATATTTCTCCGAAGAAGAATCTTCTAAAACTTTATTTTTCTCAACAAATTCTTCATCAATTTTATCAATATCCTTCAACTGGACAGCTTTATCCAATAGATCATAAGCCATTTTAAGTATTTTTGCTGCATTGTACTCAGATAATTGCCCAATCACACTAATTGCTCCTTCTGTAAAAGGATATAATGACGAATTACCTTTGTTATCCAAACGATATTCTTCTAAATATTTTTGAATCAATAATTTAGCATGCTCTTTATTCAGTTTACCAAAGTGAATAACATGTTTGGAACTCGTTGGCGGAGAGATGGGAGCCCTATTTTCCATCCCTGATTCAGCCCAAGCATCACTAATCAGTCGAGGTACTCCTGCATGCAAAACTAATAAAATATTGTAAAATCCAATTTTCGAATTAAGGTATAAACCATCAAATAAAACTGATCGTAATTCTAAGGCAAAATCTTTTTTCTGTCTTGCACTCTGAAAATCAGGTATTCTTTCAAAATCATCAACTAACACGTAAGCACCATTAAAACCTGCTCCTAAAAATAAACGTACTAAGTCTGTAAAAATAAATTCATGTTTTTCACTTTTCCTTTTCAAAACACGCGTGTAATAATCAATAAAATCATCTTGAGTGATAAACGGAGAGGATAAATTTAGTTTCTCTTGAATTAAAGGAAACTCAGACGGAAGTTTATCAAGAAATTCATGATTAATGATATATTCACTGATTTTAGACAACTTAATATTATGGTTTTCAAACCAGCTAAGATCATTGAGGTTTTCGATTATTTCTTCATCAGATATTTCATTAAAAACCTTCGCTGTTTCAGGATAAATTTCATACAACGCTTCTAAGCGGAGTATACCAATTGATACTTTAATTACACCAGATTTAATAATGGCTATGAAAATAGAATCAATAAATTTACTGAAAGTCTTTGTACGTCCTCCTGGTTCTGGGGTGACATATATGCTAAAACATTTATTCATCTCATTTGTTAAGTCTAAGCAATATTCTTTGTTAATCTTATTTTGAAGGTTTACTAAAAAAGCTGATTTACCGTTCCCTCTACCGATATATGAAGTATCAATAATATAGCCGAGTCTATGATGATTTGGGTCAGATTGAGATTGTTTGATAAAGGTATTCAATATCTGATCGTATTCTTTTGTTCTGATCTGCTGCTCATAAATGTCTCCATTGATTCTTTTATCCTGTGAATCTTTATTTACAACAGGTTCGGAAGGAAATGGATTCTCTTTTAAATTAAATTTTTCAAATTTAGCCTGTATATTTTCTGGAGTTTTTTCTGTCGGTTTTTTCAATAGTTTTGACATCTTAGCCCCTTGTGTTTGTTACATCAATTGCTATGATATTTCTATATTTTCCATCAATCATAACAGGTTCTTGTTTAAGATATGTTGCTTTTGTCTCTTCTGGTAATTTATCGACCTCTAAAGAAATTTTTATCTTTAACTCTCCATTTAAATTCAATTTATATGCTTCACTTAAATATTCACCAAAAGTTAATTCTGATATCTTCATTTTATAACAAACCACTTCACGCAGTGAAGCTAAATTAATAAAATAACTCCTATATGATTTTCTAAGTTCAAAATATGCATCAACAAGTAAATCTACAAAATTTTCCTGAATACTATCCCAAGCAGGTTCATGCAAAAATAAGTTTTCATCATCGTCGTAGGTAAATACCTTCTTAAAATCCTTCGAATAAACTTTTTTAGATACAATCGATGTAGGGAAAACCATTCGTCCATTCAGATTAGGAAAGAATTCAGTTGCATGAAAAATCCCTAATTGTTTTCCTCTATATATCCATAGATCAAATGAACTCATTGAGTGATCATAATGATAAAATTCGTGAAGAAAATAGTTTATCCAAAAATCTCTAAATCTTTTTGTGATTGCATTATATTTCTTAGGATCAAACTCAATTTTTGGATTTTCCGATAGTAAACCACTTTCAACCAATTTCTTTATTATTTTGAGATTAACCTCCTCAAGATTTACGTCTTTTCCAATATATTTATAAACATCTTTTTCTATTTTCTTTTGCAAAGCAATTGAATACTTAATTATATCATGGGAAGTTTTTACATCAGAACGATTAAATCCCAACAAACGTGGTGAGTAAATTGGGAAGACGAGTAATCCGGGTCTATATTTATTTGATTGGTATAATAAACTTAATATTTTTCTAAAGGCATTATAATTTGATTCCATTAATTTTAAAATTTCTAAATCGAATTGCCTAGAACCATTATTTTCATAAAGTTTTAAAATGTTTTGACCTCTATTGGTCAACTCGATATACTGATTCTCGTATTGTTTAATTAAATTATAATTAAGAGATTCATCTATAACTTGTCCAAAAGTATATTTATATCTATCAAGTTGTACTTTAGACAAATCATCTTTTTCTGTTGTAAGTTTTTTATATTTTGATTCACCTAATCCTTTCTCCTGTTTTAAAATTTTAAAATTGTTAAATATATTTTCATATTTTGAATACTTTTCAACGCTTTTCAATAGTACATAAAAATAATCTAAAAAATAAAATTTTTTAACTGACTGGATCGGTTTATTTTGCATATTGGTAAAGTAATAATTTAACTTTTTTTAAAACTACACCAAATAATGACAACTAACAAATTGTAAAAGCAGCCTAACGGTCACAGTTCACCGGTGCTCTGTTACCTCAGTTCTGTATTTTCGAATGATCATGAAGAGTTGTGGCACCTTAGAAATATGTATAAAAACTGAGTCTGTCCGATCTAACCCTTAAAAATATAACTACCGTAAATTTTTGGGTGAACATTCTGAGAGCTCCGCAGCTCATACTGTCCGGTGCAATGGATGTTAAGTTATTCATTTTACAACTTGGGTTTATTGAATTCAAAATGGTAACCCTCAAATAAAAGTATAGCCACATTATCAGAATTCTCTATATTTTCAACTAGGTTATCAAAAAATATATCTGAGTCAAATTCTTTAATTTTGTTTTTATCCAATATCATAAAATCTAAAATTTGAATGTTGCTGGGTTCTAAGAAATATTCAAAGGTTTCAGAATTTACTACTTTCTGAAAAGATCTTTCACCGAAGAAGCCAAAACCTATAACAATTATTTTACTATCTATTCTTAATTCGGTTAAGAGTGGAATTACTAAGTCCTTACGATCTACAATCCGATGAACAGTTTTAAAACTGATTTTAAATTTCATCGGTTGATTAAATGCAATATTGAACAAAGTATCAATACCAACTTTTTGTGGTATAATTTCAGAAAATGATGTAGTTATGCGAGATGGATCGATATCAAAATATGTGAGTAACTTCCATAATGCTCGGAGGGTTTTCATAAGTTTGTAGTTAGGATATTCATCTTCAGGGAATACTTCGGGAGCTAATTTTCCTGATAAAATTAGTTTCGAATTATACACAACCTCCACTTCGGTAATGATATCCGCTGCACCGTTTTGAAATAAGTATGAATATACATCCGCAAGTGATATGAAATCTTTCAGAGAGACTTTATCATAATACTTAGGAAATTGAAAATTTATAGAGCATTTTTTCAAATTTTCATCGAAAATAAAATTCATAAATTGAGTAGTAAATCTAAATTTAGGGTAATTTTGAAAAATTTCCTTAGGAATTCCGTGCGCAAAAAAGGATTTTGCACGTAAAATAACCTCCCGAGAATTTTTTTCACATTTAAATTTTAAAAAAGAGTCTCCAAAAGAATCACGGTTAATAATCTCTAATGTCCCACCTGAGGTAGGCGTTTTTAATTCAGGAATTGGAACTCCAAAGCGAATATCAAATAATCTTAAATCGTTCATCGGTAATTCATCAATAATACCGAGGGCAAAATCCACGAGATATTCTGCTGGTGAGTCTAAATATTCTTCAGGTAGTTCTGTATTAAAATTTATTTGTTTTACGCCATATTCGTAACCAACAGATTTTATTAAATCCATTTTATGATCTATGTATGCAGCAAAATCATTCTGAATATAAGAATTTATTTTTCGTCGCAATCCTGTACCATTCAGTGGGGAAATTAGATTTTCAGCATCATATGTTAGTGTAATATATGATTTGTGAGGGCTTTTGTTTTGGTCTTTACTTATTTTTCTAAGTCTACGTAACACCCTTTCTATCAATCGTTTATCTACATGGATGAGATATGCGTTCACAGGATTATTTTTAGATTCAAACTCGAGGATATGATAGAAACAAGGTAATGGAGATTTAGCAAGACGAGCAATATTTGAAAGCCGTATTTGGATTTTCTTGGTTTTACGATCTGTCGACTTAATCTGAAAAACATACTCACAATAAGTGTTTGATATATCTAACGGAATATTTTCATCTGCTTGTTTTTCCGTTTCAACCCGATAATCCCAGCCATATTTATCAACTATGGATTTATTCGCTACGAGATCCACCTGGTTGCACCATTGTTCAAAAGTCGCCTCACCCAATCGGCCGACATCACGTTTTATCATACTGATATGCCTTCCTTGATTTCCTCATTTGTAAACTCATTCGAAATGAACATCCCGACGGTCCCAGTTCACCGACGCCTTGCTCTAACCTCTAAAAATTCTTCGACTATTTGAAAAAGCGACTATACTTCTGAAAATCCAACAAAACTAAATACTTTCAATCCAACCACTCAAAGCAAACTCATAACTTATAAAGGAGCCAAAACTATCCAAGACTGACACAGCTCTCTGCATCCAGTGTTGCGGAGGTTAGGTTCACAATAGTAAGTTCACTCATCCGTTAAATAAAATACTGTGGCTTCTACATCAAGATTATCTGCCCGTTTTTCCGCATTATCAACACTTTCCTCTGGCACAATTACCCAAAATTCATAAGATTTTAGACCGGCAAATGCAGAAAAAAGTTTCCATTGATCTTCGGTATGTTGATCAAAAATAGAATCCGCAGTCTCAACTTCCACCAAAATATTATGATCATTTTCTTTTTCACCCGTAACATCAGGGATATGCCCATTTTCAGAGCCTTTCCACTTAATTTCTTTGGGTTCATCCCAACCTTTTAGATCTGCTTTTACATTTCTGTAGTTTTGACTGACTAAATAATTAGCTACTGATTCCACCATTGAATCGTGCTCACTCTGTGATTTTCTCTTGCTCATGACAGACAATCCATTCCATTTTTGGTTGAATTTAACAACTGATTTGAATTCACAAACTATTGTGCACTTAACAATCCCAGTTCAAAGGCGACCCGTTCTATACTGCCAATAATCTCTAATTATTAGAAAAAGCAACCACACTCCTGAAAATACGCCCAAACCACATTTTTTTTTCCTCCAAACGCACAAAACAACCTTATAACATTCGAAGGAATCGAAACGTTCTGAGACCGACACAGATCTTGGCGTCCGGTGCAGAGCAGGTTAGGCTTTAACTTTTTTCATTCAGATTCCCACTCAAAATCTATTTTAGGATACAATGATTTCGGTTTGATATTCTGAAAAACGGATTGAGGTAAATTTTTTATCAATTGGTACCGATTAACATATCCATTTTTCCGCCAATTCTTACCAAGTGGAGATAATGAATTGAACAAAAATAAGGTTTGCTCATATGTATTTAATTGAACTCTTAGTGTTTTTACATAATCATATTTTTGTGTTTTATTTAAAAACGGAGCATTATCTACAAACTTTACCGTTTGGTAAAAATGCCTGTAATAATGTCCAAGGCGATGTTGGTGACCTCCAAAATAAACAATGTTAGAGTCGTAATTAGTTTTCTTTTCCCTTATATGTCGCCATAATTGGTTAAATACTTCTTGTTCAATCTCTGGAAAAAAACTTTTGACAATTCCTTTGTTCTCTTCTGATACTCCATAAAAAAACATTAAATATGTGATTGCAATCCTATTTCTTAAAAATTCTGAATTATCTGATAAACCCGGAATTTTATTAAACAATTTAACAACCGCGTCATAAAGGTTTTCAAGTTGGTTACACATTTCAACAATTGCCTTGTGCCCAATAACTGTCGTTTTCTCATCATTATCCGGTAAAAGGTACTCCATATTGGAAACATTCTCACGATGATACTTTATCAGTTCAAAAAATTTATTTTCAAATTGTTGAACTTGGAACGACTTCTTCTGATACATAATTGTTGCATAAATTAGTAAAACGCCTGCCAATGAGAATATTGGCCCAACAATACCTCCTATAATGGAACTATATTTATCGATCGTGCAAGTGTTTAGAATACCAAGACTAAGTGTTAAAGAGTTGAAACGAGAAAGATCAAATATAATAAATAAACCAAATAATGATAACAGTATGGCAATAATGATTGGAATAGAGGATAAATTAATTTTCTTCATATCAACTCCGAAAATAGTTAAAGACTAACAGTCCAAATTCACCAGCGCCATGTGAGCGAGTGACAACTCATCTCCTTTGATTTGAAAAAGCGACTGCGCTTCTGATAATGCAGCCAAACTCAATATTTTCACTCGATACATTCAAAATCACCTGATAACATTCAGAGGAGGCAAAACATTCTGAGACTGACACAGATTGTGGCGTCCGGTGCAACGGCGGTTATGGGCACAACTTATTTGAACAGTTTTTTGTATAAATTTTCTATATAGGTATTAAAGAAGGAAAATTCCGTTTCGAACTTCTCGCTATCTTCCTTTATTTCGTTCACTCTTTTTTCAACGAATTCGGGTAACTTACTTTTATAGCCACTCGTCAATTTATTTTTTCGGTTTTTATAATTTTTTGCACAGAAACTATCCCAAGATTTAATAATACCATGCTTAGATATATCATCCTTTTTGAATAGCTGATCTGGACTATCAATTGTACTTTTTAGGTGTTCATTAAAAAAACTAACTATAAGTTTGGTTGGTAATAAATCTTCTAATGTAATATACTTAAGTCTCCTTCGAGAAAAGTCGCTATACGTATTAAATTCACTATCCGTCTCAGGAAACTCCTTCTTAAATTGCTTTTGTTCACTAATTGCAGGAGGATCATAATCACTAATAATCTGAAAATACCTCTTATTATCCCAGAGCAATGGCCTGATAATTTGGCAAATTTTATTAACACCACTACTCCAACAAATTCCAAATTCATTTAATTTATTATATTTTTTATTATTTTTTTCAAATTGTTTCAGTAATAATTTAAATATTTCTTTATCGGACCATCCTTCAAAAAACAAATTCTTAGGTCTAAAAATATCAAACATTGAAAAACCAAGAGCTTGATATAGAACTTCTTCTTCAGAAAAATTTTCGATTGTAGCTTGCCTTATTAAAGTGTCTTCCTCAAACTTTTCAACTATATAATGGCATTTAATGTTATCGCGATTTATCATAAATATTGAGTGTGTGGAGATAAAACAATAATTATTATGACTTATGCGTATTATCTCATCCAATAAATAACGTATACCAGATGGATGTAAGCTCATATCAGGTTCATCCATTAGAATGATAGTATTTTTAGGTAATTCTCCATTTTTATGTTCTGCTGATAAGAGGAATAAAAATGAGATGAATCTTTTAAACCCATCACTTCTCTGTTTAAAACTGTAAAGATTTGTTTTATCCTCCACAAGCACAGAGAGTTTTCCAGATCTTTCTTCAAACCTGATCTCTATATCATCATAATCTTTCCATGTGTTTCTCAAATGCTTAGTAGCTGCTTTTGATAACACCTTTTTGAGATTGTGAAATGCACTTTCATGTCTATAATCATTTTCGATCCTTTCTTGTATATCTATAATATTGGCAAGATTAAATATATTTTTTAATGGCTTTGAAATATTTGGATCCTTTTTGAATTCTTTGATATCTATTTTATCAGGGAGCAAGAGAGAATCATCATATTCCCAATAAATGACATTTGGTAGATTATCAGCCATGTAGTCGCAAATATACGATGCAAACTTTTTTAAAATTTGTTTTAAAGAAATTTCTTCTATTTCAGCAGAAATATCCTCCCAGTTACCAATCTCATTTTTATTTAAATGAAAATAATTCATTTCGGTAATATCAATTTTTTCACCATTACTATACTTTACTATCAATTGTTTATCTGCATTATTCAGATTTTTATATATCCCATCTTTTTCAGATAAGTACCATTCTACTAGACTATAATATCTTTTTTCATTTTTCTCTTCATTCTTGAGATATACCTCAAAACTTGACCCACCAATTAGTTTCTTCGGCAGTCGTTTAAGATCTATTTTCCGAATATCAAATGGTAATAGTGCAGGATTTTCTCCAAAATAGTCGAAAAAAAGTTGTTCTTTTTCGTTGTTACTTAATTCAAAGTAATATCTAATACTAGGCTGCTGAAATTGATAATTACCTGACGTAGGTATCTTCGGATCAAAATCTGGCTCAAAATCAAAATCTTCATTTATAGCAGAAATGGCATCTAAAACATTAGTTTTCCCCGATTCATTAATCCCAATAAATATCTTTGTACGATCGTCTAATGTTAAAGTGATATCTTTAATTGATCTAAAATTTTTAATTTGAATATCTGTTAATTGCATAAATATTCCTCCAAGCTATTGTTTGCCTTGAATTCACCGAATGTTGTTCCCCTAACCTCTGATTAAATATCATTTTGACGGTTATAACATTCTGTTGGTAAATCTGTTAATTAAAATTATCCAGGAGTTTCTCAACTATTAATGCTATATAATATTATAGTATTCCTTTAGGTGATTACTTTATTTATCTGGTAGTAAAGCACCATCAATATGCAGACTTCGTCTCTCTCGGTCACACTGAAAGGCCGTTTCGATCAACCAATTATCGATAAAATCGCATCATCAATAACATTAAAACTGAAAGTAAAATAGCTGTGAATTGGATAGATCTTTAAAATTGGAGCAAAATTATGTATAAATCTCAAAACACAGTTCAATTTTAAAACAATTAAATAAAAAAGAACAAAACTGAATCTCAGTGAAATTATAAGAATATTACATAGTTAGAACAATTAAAATATCAATAGATAATTTGAATAAAAACAATGCTTAGTATAAATATTTAAGTAGTTTAATTAATAATAACATATCGTACAATGCTTATGCTGTCAATACATTAATTAATTAATTTTCTACTTGTTTATCAGTGTTTATTTATTATATTTATGATGACTGGACACTTAACATAGAAAGGAGTAATCGACAACTGATATTCGATTTGAAAAATATAGTATTCCTCTAATTTATATTTCAGTACCCACACTTGGCCTCCAAGGAAATTCACTGATATCAAATTATAAACTTCGTTACTGAAAACAAGACTAATAGGTCTCAACGGAGTTTTTCAGAATGTTAACTTTTAAATGAATTGACGGAGGCAGTTAATTATGGCCACAATTTACAAGAGAAAATACCCAAACGGAAAATCTGTCTGGATGCTCGAATTCACTGACAGGCACGGGAAACGCAGAAAAAAAACACTCGGAAACATCACAAAAACCAGAGCCAAACAAGTAAAGGCAATGTTCGAATCTAAAATTGCTAATGATAAGTTTGACCAATTTTTGGGTAATAGTGAATCTGAGTCAATTGAACCTGTATTGTTACCCGAATTTAAAGCTAAAGTAATGGCTCAAAAAAACTTCGAGGTAAAGTATGCAACCATCCAGTCATATGAGAATGCTTTCAATAAGCTGATTGACTTTTTCCCGAATGATAAATATACAGATGATTTCACTCGATCTGATATAATTGAGTTTCGAAATCACCTCAGGGGCCAAGGTTTAGCAATAGCCACAGTTAATAAGATACATCGAACACTTGATGCAGCATTCCAATGTGGAGTTGAGGTAATCAAGTGTATGGAGAGTAACCCATTTAAAAAGGATGGAAATCATGGGAAACTAAAACAGCTAAAGGAGGACAAGAAATTACCCCCAATAATGCCGGCAGAACATATTCTGCTATTCTTCGATTCATTCGAAGTAGAAATTCCTAAAGAGTTTAAGGATTATTTGTACTTTTTAACTATGTACTCCACTGGATGTAGACCTGGTGAATTATCAGCATTAAGATGGCGGGACATCCATTTTGATGCGGATATACCATATGTAATATTTAGGGCAGAAAATACGAAAGGCAAAAAGGAAAATCCTGTTCCTCTAACTCGGGAATTAGTTGAAGGATATCTGATGCTCAAAAACAAATATGGTTGCGAAGGAAGACCCTTTGATCAAATAATCTTAACTGATCGTTCTCGTCCTTCAAAGATATTTAAAAAGTACACTAAACGGGCAGGAATCGACAAAGATTCAATTGGATTAAGTTACACACCATATTGGTTACGTCATACTTTAGGTTCGACCAGTGAGGCTCCTATACAGGATATAAGTGCTCTCTATAACCACTCCGATGTGAAAGTTACACAGAAATATTCACATCGAGAAAAACTACAGACAAAACTCAGAGTAATTGAGAGATATCCCTCTCTAGATGAACTCAGAAAGAAAGTAGAAAAAGGTGATCAAAGAGATGGCGTGAATAAAAATGAAAGAGAGGGACAATGAGTGGGCTACTACTTATGGTAATTTGCTTGGTTCGATCAAAGCAAAGACGTTTAGGTGCTTACAAAATATATGAGGTGAATATTACATATGGGATTAAACCTATATTAAAATCATCTTACCTCTTACGGATGAATTGGACGTGACATAACCACAAGAAGCTACTTTAATAAGAACAGCCCTGCAGTGTTAAAACTGCGGGGCTGTTTTATTTTAGGCCATGAAACAAGCCCTAAATGTATATTGTATTTACTACACAAAATAAATGAAGTCAATTTGGGAGTAATATTGGTAGTAAATCACCTTCATTCAATTCTTGGGAGTACTTGTGGGAGTAACACATGTAACTATATGTACAACTATGTCACAAATCGTGATTTAAATGGGTAGATGATTTTGAGGATCTCATTGTCTTTAACAACGCTCAAATCCCCTATTAACAAACAAAAAACCCCGCCAACACTACGTTAGCGGGGCTGTCTTTTTTGTACGCCCTACAGGATTTGAACCTGTGACCTTCGGAACCGGAATCCGACGCTCTATCCAGCTGAGCCAAGGGCGCATTTTCATTAGCAAATATATAAACATTTCCCAGGTTTAAAAACAAGCAATTTTATTTGTATGGAATGAACCGTTGGAGTGTCAAATCGTGGT